>Ga0209992_10000004_pt1 | contig 415609 bp, 341 predicted proteins | sample 2SBtaG_2_FD_182564 | JGI IMG/M metagenome (GOLD analysis project Ga0209992, IMG submission 182564) | Deep subsurface microbial communities from Kolumbo volcano to uncover new lineages of life (NeLLi) - 2SBTROV12_ACTIVE470 metaG (SPAdes)... | ecosystem: Environmental > Aquatic > Marine >... | reverse complement strand
CTTCTTCTTTCACGCCAAGTTGTTCAACGATGATTTTCTTAACGCGTTCTTCAATGTTACTCATAATTCTAGGTTTCCCTTAAACGTCACTAGATAATAAAAGTGCCGCTAGTTTATTTTGCAAGGTTGATCCTTGCAAGCACCAGTTTAAAGAAATTTTCTGGTCAAACCAGCGACATTCGAAATTCGTAAAATACTATTTTTACATCCAAGTTCGGGTAAATACCACCCCAAACTAGGGAAAATTCGCAATTTTTGCGAATTTACCCCATATACATACCACCATTTACATGGATAGTTTCGCCTGTAATATAGGCTGCGCCATCGCTTACTAAGAAAGCAACAGTGGCTGCAATTTCATCAGGCTCACCTAAACGGTTGGCCGGAATATCTTTAAAAATGGCTTCTTTTTGGTCATCGCTCAGCGCTTTTGTCATATCGGTATCAATAAAACCTGGCGCAACAACGTTGATAGTAATGCCACGAGAAGCCACTTCTCGCGCCATTGACTTAGAAAAACCAATGACCCCTGCTTTAGCGGCGGCATAGTTAGCTTGACCCGCATTACCCGCGCTGCCTACCACAGAGCCAATATTAACAATGCGACCAAAGCGCTTCTTCATCATACCGCGAAGTACGGCTTTTGACAGCGTAAATATCGATGTTAAGTTGGTATCAATAATATCTTGCCACTCGTCATCTTTCATACGCATTAGCAGATTATCACGTGTGATACCGGCATTATTGACCAAGATGTCGATACCACCATGTGCTTCGTTAATGGCTTTAAGTGTTGCATCAACGCTGTCTTTATCAGTCACGTTTAACGCGAAACCCTGTCCGCCGAACTCAGAAAGATAGTCGCTAATGGCTTGCGCACCGTTTTCACTGGTCGCCGTACCGATAACTGTTGCCCCTTGCTGAGCAAGCTGGGTTGCTATCGCTTTACCTATACCTCGGCTTGCACCGGTAACCAGCGCAATTTTACCGTCTAATTGACTCATTGCGATTCCTTATTGTTTTAATGCTTCAACACCGTCTGGTGTATTCACTGCAAGCGCTTCTAAGCCCTTACTAATACGTTTATTCAAACCTGTTAGCACTTTGCCAGGCCCTACTTCAATAACACGCTCTACGCCTGCTGCCGCTAAGTACTCAACGGTGCGGGTCCATTGTACCGGGCAGTAAAGCTGACGCACCAATGCACTTTTGATAGCGTCACCCTGAGTTTCAATGGTGACATCAACATTGTTTACTATGTTGATTGCAGGTTCATTAACGTTCAAAGAAGATAGTGCATCTTCTAATTTATCTGCTGCGGGACGCATAAGTTCGCAGTGAGAAGGAACGCTTACCGCAAGAGGAAGCGCTCGCTTTGCTCCCGCGTCTTTACAGGCGCTCGCCGCTTGTTCTGCCGCATGTTTCTCACCAGCAATAACCACTTGACCCGGAGAGTTAAAGTTAACCGGCGCGACTACGTCGCCTGTGGCAATGGCAGTTTGCTGACAGATATCTGCTATAGTCGCATCGTCTAACCCAATGATGGCGTACATCGCCCCCGCGCCTGCTGGCACGGCTTCTTGCATGTATTTACCACGGGCTTCAACAAGTTTAACGGCATCAGCAAAGTCCATTGCGCCACCGCATACAAGCGCCGAATACTCACCAAGGCTGTGTCCTGCCAGGTAATCTACGTCTATACCTTGTTCACGAATAACGCGCCAAATGGCAACACTTGCTGCAAGTAGCGCAGGCTGCGTGATATGCGTTTCGTTTAGTTTTCCATCTGTATCGTTTTGCACTAAGTCCCAAAGGTCATAACCGAGTACGTTAGAGGCTTCTTTGAACGTCGCTTCGATAATAGGAGAAGTCTCAGCGAGTTCTTTAAGCATGCCTACGCTTTGAGAACCTTGCCCTGGAAATACACAGGCTGTCTTTGTCATGTCGATTCCTTATTATTTTTCTTTACTAGAAACGAGAATACGTTAAAAAATTACAGTGAGAAAAGCAGGGCTTAATAGCGAACAAGCGCTGATGCCCAAGCAAATCCTCCTCCGAATGCTTCTAGTAATAAATGCTGTCCACGTTGAATACGTCCGTCTCTAATAGCCGTGTCTAGCGCGGTTGGCACTGTGGCTGCAGATGTATTACCGTATTGCTCTAATGTAAGCACCACCTGGTCAAGGGACATATTTAGCTTTTTCGCCGTAGCCTTGATAATTCTAAAGTTTGCTTGGTGTGGCACTAACCAGTCAAGATCAGATTTTTCCATACCGTTTGCCGCAAGCGTTTGCTCAACTACTTCAGAAAGTTTGGTTACCGCCACCTTAAATACTTCGTTACCACGCATTACGCCCCAATTTTCGTGAACGGATTGTTCATCACCTCGGGTTGGATTACCTACAGCCAATAAATCGCCATAAGACCCTGCAGCGTGGATATGCGTTGATAAAATGCCTGGTTCGTCACTGGCTTCTATAATGGTCGCGCCAGCGGCATCACCAAATAGAATAACCATGGTCCTGTCTGCCGGATCTATAAGACGGCTAAGGCAATCAGTACCCACCACTAGAATGCGTTTTGCCATCCCCGATTTAATATATTGATCGGCAACGCTCAACGCGTAGCAATAACCTGCACAGGCCGCCGCTACATCGAATGCTGGAATACCATCTAAATCGAGAATGCGTTGAATTTCACATGCTGTGCTGGGTAGCGCGTAGCGACCGCTAGTGGTTGCGCACACAATCATGTCGATAGATTTGGGGTCGATACCCGCCATTTCAATGGCTTTTTTACTGGCTTCTGCCCCCATGGTAGCAGCGGTTTCATCTGCTCCAATAATACGTCGCTCTTTTATCCCGGTACGGTCAGTGATCCATTCGTCACTGGTGTCCACCATTAGCTCTAAATCTGCGTTTGTACGCACGTCGCTGGGATAATAGCTACCTGTTCCTATAAAGCGTGAATATTTGCTCAAAGCTGCTCCAACAATACCGTTTCTATCTTCGTCTTTATCTTTTCAGGCAAATGCATCTTTGCTTCTTTCATTGCTTGCACGATGGCGTAATAAAAGGCGTCTTTTTGTGCATTTCCGTGACTCTTGATAACAATGCCGCGCAATCCTATCAGACTCGCACCGTTATACTGGTCGGGGTTCACGCTGTTATAGATAGATTTCAGTAATGGGAAGGCAATTTTTGCTAATAAGCGGGTATAGAAATTCTTTTGAGACTGGCGTTTTACTTCATTTATCACTAACTTAGCCAGTCCTTCACTTGATTTAAGTGCAACGTTTCCCGTGAAGCCGTCTGTCACGACAACATCCGCATAGTCGGTGAAAATGTCGTCACCTTCTACATAGCCAATGTAGTTAATACCTGGGGCGTCTTTGAACAATTGGTCGGCAGACTTTACTTGTGCATTACCCTTAATATCCTCTTCACCTACATTCAATAACGCCACACGAGGAGAAGGGATTCCTGCCACTTCTTGAGCTAAAACTGACCCCATTACGCCATATTGAAAAAGTATTTCAGGCGTACAATTCACGTTTGCGCCTAAATCTAACAAAAATACATTGTGATGGCTGGTAGTTGGCATCATGTTTATGAGTGCTGGCCTATCAATACCGGATAAGGTTTTTAACAGGTAAAACGATAGCGTTAATAGCGCACCGGTGTTCCCTGCACTTACGCACGCATTTGCCTCGCCGCTTTTGACAAGTTCAATAACGCGACGCATTGAAGAGTCTTTTTTATTTCGCAGTGCCGAGGTTGGGACTTCGCCCATTTCAACCACTTGTGAACAATGCTTAATTGTAACGCGACTGCGCTCTGCATCAGTGAGAGGTTGAAGGCCTGACTTGATAGTGTTTTCGTCACCGCACAATGTGAAGTGCACATCGGGATGAAGTTGGATAGCCTTGACGGCTGCAGAAAGGATAACAGGGGGACCATGATCGCCCCCCATGATATCTAACGCGATGGTTAGTGTAGACAAAATGTAGTCGCCGTATTACGCGCCGATTACTTTCTTGCCTTTGTAATAACCGTCAGCGGTCACGTGGTGACGACGGTGAGTTTCGCCTGACGTTGAATCGACAGACAAAGTCGCGCCTGTCAATGCATCGTGTGAGCGACGCATACCGCGCTTAGAACGCGTTTTACGATTTTGTTGTACTGCCATAACTTACTCCTGGTCTCGCTTAAGTTCTTTCAAAACCGCGAAAGGGTTTTGTCGCTCTTGTTCCGGTTCAATCTTTCCAAACGACATATCGTCTTGCTTCACTGTACACTCCGACTCTGCATGAAGGGGCACAATTGGCAAAGATAACAGTAGCTCGTCTTCAAAAATTTGAAGCAGATTAACTTCTCCGTGGTCGTTGACCTCTACCGGTTCATAAGCCTCGGGAATGATGTCGTCGCTTTCCTGTTCTTCTCCCTGCACTGGAGTAAAACAGAATTCCGCTTCCACGGGATAATCGAGTTCACCATTACACCTTTGACAGATAAGTGTTACCTGCGTGGCTAGATGGCCGTGAAAAACAGTAAGACCCTGCGCGTCTTTTTCGAACTGTACTTCTGCGTCCACGTAGTCATTGCATCGGACAACCGCCTCGCTCAATCGTTCCATATCTTTAGACACAATCACACCCCGATAATCGGAACGTTTCATGGCGCTTTTAGTCGGTTCAACCGAATGAGGGAGTTTCACTTTCTGCATAGGGCGCGCATGATATAGCGTCGCCCCCTTTCTGTCAAAGCAAAATTGTGATTTAACACACATTATAAGATAATGTGCCTCACAAGGTGATAATGTTACATTGCGCGATATAATAATGCTTTGCAACATATTGATTTTTAGTTAAGGAGTATTTGTGGCTCACCTTATCTTGGCCTCCTCATCGCAATACCGGAAAATGCTGCTTGCAAACATCGGTATTCACGTCGATACCCACGCCCCCGATATCGACGAAACCCCTTTCAATAACGAAGCGCCTACCGCATTAAGCGTTCGACTTGCCGAGCAAAAAGCACTTAAGGTTGCCAGTGAGCTCGTCAATGTGCCCCGCGACACCCTTATTATCGGTAGCGATCAAGTCGCATTGGTTCAATCGGACGATGGGCCACAGTTACTAGGAAAACCAGGGAATAGTGACAATGCGGTTAAGCAGCTTAAAGCATGCCAAGGAAAAGAAGTCACGTTTTATACGGCGCTTTGCCTTCATCAGCCCGCGACCAATAAAACCGTTACTCAAGCAGATGAAACCCGGGTGTACTTTCGCCAAAATAGCGAAGCTGCCCTTATGGCTTACGTGCAAAAAGAACAGCCCTTAGATTGTGCAGGCAGTTTTAAAAGCGAGGGTTTAGGAGTTTTGCTATTCGATAAAATTACAAGTCGAGATCCTAATAGCCTTATTGGTTTACCCATTATGCTACTTAACGAACTATTAGATATGCACTTTAACGTTGACTTGCTGGCCATGGCAGCGCAATAAACAATGCGCCATTTTATTTTAAAACAGCGTCGCTTCTAACTCGCTAACTGAGTGAACCAATGCAACGGGGTTAAGTGCCTCTAAATGCACTTGGGCATGGACCCCATAAGATACCCCTATTCTATCCATGCCGATGGCTTTAGCCATTTGCATGTCATAGGTCGTATCCCCAACCATTACGGCATCTTTTACTTCTACACCGAGCTCGTCAAGAAGCTGCAACAACATATCTGGCGATGGTTTTGATTCAGCTTCATCAGCGGTTCTCGACGCGCTAAAGTACACGCCTGTACCTGTTTGCGTCCAAGCGCGGTCTAAACCTCGACGTGCTTTGCCTGTTGCAACCGCTAGAATACACCCCGCCGCTTTTAAATTGGCCAACATGGTATTAACGCCATTGAATAATGGACAAGGCGTTGTATCTACCGTAACAAACGCCGCTTTATAGGCCTTAACTAGACGCTCTGCCAATTCATCATCTTGAATATTGAATAACTGTTTAATAGCAGGCTTTAAACTAATTCCAATTATATGACCCACTTGTTCATAAGATGGTATGGGCATATCACACTGCTTAGCGGCAATTTGCATGCAGCTAACAATTTTATCTGCCGAGTCCATCAAGGTGCCATCCCAGTCAAAAATGACTAATTTATAACGAGGCAATTTGCTGCTTATATCCGCTGAGGTGACGTCCTCGGCTAGCGTTTTTTGTGAATGCATAAATTAATTACAGTGCTTTAAGCGTATTTGAAAGTATCGGGTCTAAAGGTGCAGAAAATGTCACCCGTTCTTCTGTTGCAGGATGTAACAACGAGATGCTGCGTGCATGAAGGAACAATCTATTTAGCCCCTTTTGTCTCATTGAAGCATCAAAATCCGCATCACCGTATTTAGGGTCGCAAGCAATCGGATGGCCAGCATGCAAGCAATGAACACGAATTTGGTGTGTTCTGCCGGTTATCGGCGAAGCTTCTACCAATGTCGCCCCCGTATACTCTTCTAAAATGCGATAGCGCGTTTCTGAGGGCTTACCATCGTCGCTCACGCTAACCATTCGCTCGCCAGATTGAAGCACATTCTTGCGAAGCGGCGCTTTCACCTTAAAACGATTCTTAGGCCATTCACCCGCAACAAGGGCGTTGTAACGTTTGTCCATTTTCCCCGTGCGCAGTTGCTCGTGCATATGACGAAGTGCAGAACGCTTTTTTGCAATTAATATGCAGCCCGAGGTATCTCTGTCTAATCTGTGGACCAGTTCCATAAACTTGGCGTCAGGGCGTAACGCACGTAAACCTTCTATCAAACCGAAACTTAAACCGCTGCCGCCGTGCACGGCCATACCTGATGGTTTATTCATCACCAGAATACGATCGTCTTCAAATAGAATATGAGACTCTAACGCAGCAATTTTGTCGAGTTTCGGCGAAGGCGCGGGCGCCCCTTCCGACACACGAACAGGCGGAATTCTAACAATGTCATCAGCTTGTAACTTGTATTCAGGCTTAACGCGGCCTTTATTCACTCGCACTTCGCCTTTGCGCAAAATGCGATAGATCATGCTTTTCGGCACGCCCTTTAGCTGGGTGCGCAAAAAATTATCGATACGTTGACCAGCCAAATCGGCGTCAACCGTTACAAAACGTACTTTTATTGGGGCTTCTTCTTTCATGGGCCAAGTATACCCCATTGCTAATTCCCCCTGCTAACTGAAACGCACAAAATATTGAAAAAAGCATATTTCGCTGCAATTTTAGGCAAACCTAGCGTTTTGAACGCAGACCAGTTTGGAAATGCAGAGATATACACAATTTATTCACTTGCTTTCCTTGCTAAAATTGGGGTTTTGGTGCGATAATTACCAACGTTTTTTGCACGGTAAAATTCACAGATTAGATTTTGGTAGTAAGCGGCTATTTGTGCCCCTATCCAAAAAAGTGAAACGCAGCGTTAGAAAAACAACAAACAAGACCGAAACAGCAATCAGCGAAAAATTACGATGCTGTTCAAACTTGTAAACGATAAAGCATGGCGCAGCGTTGGTAGCATCCGCAATGAAAAAGTGATTTTCATACCAACCTAGCTAGAGAGGCAACGACTACACTGCCGTAGAAAAGCAACCGCCATTGCTTGCGAACATAAAATAAGTTTGCCGTTAACTAACAGAATTAAATGACACGCGAGCAACAATGTTTGCTCGTATTAAAGAATACAGTAATAAGGGCTAGTCGCTCCCGACATCCTTAAAGCAGTGTGACCATAGAGAGTTACTTACAGGTTCGTTTACATAACAAACGCAAGTAACATCCAGTAATTAGGGCGCTAAAAACGGCGCTAACATGGTCAACCACCAAGGGTAATGCGACGTAACAACAAGGTCCCCGTCCAGCCGTGAGGTTGCGCGGTGAGGGTTTGCACATGTCACTTTAATTTTGTGTCTTAACGGCTGTACGAAAACAGAGTTAGATACAATGAAAAGAATGTTAATCAATGCAACTCAACAAGAAGAGTTGCGCGTTGCCCTAGTCGATGGGCAACGGTTGTACGATTTAGATATAGAGAGTCCAGGACACGAACAAAAGAAAGCAAATATCTACAAGGGTAAAATTACCCGTGTTGAACCCAGCTTGGAAGCAGCGTTTGTTGACTACGGCGCAGAGCGTCATGGATTCCTACCCCTTAAAGAAATAGCCCGCACTTACTTCCCTAAAGGTTACAAATTCGAAGGCCGCCCTAACATCAAAGATGTGATTAAAGAAGGCCAAGAAGTTATCATCCAAATTGATAAAGAAGAGCGCGGCCAAAAAGGCGCGGCACTAACCACATTTTTATCGCTTGCGGGAAGTTACTTAGTGCTTATGCCAAACAACCCTCGTGCTGGCGGTATTTCTCGCCGAATTGAGGGTGATGAGCGCACTGAGCTTAAAGAGTCACTAAGCAAACTTGACCTTCCAGATGGCATGGGCCTTATTGTTCGTACCGCTGGTGTAGGTAAATCTTACGAAGAATTAGAGTGGGATTTAAAAGTTCTTCTTAAGCATTGGGAAGCAATTTCAGAGGTTGCTGAAGGTCGTGAAGCACCGTTTTTAATTCACCAAGAAAGCAATGTTATTGTGCGCGCTATCCGCGACTATCTACGTCGTGATATTGGCGAGATTCTTATCGACAAGACCAGCATCTACGAGCAGGCACTACAGCATATTCAGCTAGTCCGTCCTGATTTCGCAAGCCGTGTAAAGCTTTATCGCGGTGAAGTTCCATTATTTAGTCACTATCAAATTGAAAGCCAAATCGAGTCAGCCTTCCAACGTGAAGTTCGCTTGCCATCTGGTGGTTCAATTGTTATTGACCCAACGGAAGCGTTGACTTCCATTGATATCAACTCTGCCCGTGCTACTAAGGGTGGCGATATCGAAGAAACAGCCCTTAACACTAACCTAGAAGCGGCTGATGAAATTGCCCGTCAATTACGCCTTCGCGATCTAGGTGGTCTTGTTGTTATCGACTTCATTGACATGACCCCCGTTCGTCATCAGCGTGAAGTTGAAAACCGCATGAAAGATGCGGTAAGAAGCGACAGAGCGCGTGTACAGTTAGGGCGTATTTCACGCTTTGGTCTATTAGAAATGTCACGCCAGCGCCTGCGCCCTTCTCTCGGTGAGTCTGCGCATCACGTGTGCCCTCGCTGTTCAGGCCACGGTACCATTCGCGGGACTGAGTCTTTAGCGCTGTCTATTCTTCGCATACTAGAAGAAGAAAGTATTAAAGAAAATACAGGGCAAATTGAAGCGCAATTGCCTGTACCCGTAGCAACCTACTTACTGAACGAAAAACGTAAGTCTATTCAGCTACTAGAAAAACGTCACGGTGTAGATTTGCTGCTCATTCCAAACGCGAACCTAGACACGCCGCACTACCAAGTATTGCGTCGTCGTCCTGACGATGTGGTATCTGAAGCCAGCTACGACGTTGAGTTAATGCCTGCGGTAGAAGCAGAAACTGAAACGACGACTACGGCGCCAGTTAAACGCGAAGAACCTGCGCTTAAGGGCCTAGTTGCACCGACGGCTGCACCGGTTGTTGCACCTAAAGAAGAGCCAGCGAAGAAAGCTGAAGACGTGCCTTCATTATTTGCGCGTATTGGAAAGTGGATCAGCGACTTGTTTGGCTCTGAAGGTGAAGAAGAGAGCAACAAAGACAAGAAACAGCAATCTACTGACACAAATAAGAATAGAAACAATCGCAGCCGCAATAACGACGACCGTCGTCGTAAGCCGCGCAATAAAAACCAGCGTCGTAATAGCTCGTCTCAAAACAGAGACCAGAATAAAGACCAAGGTCGTGACGAGCAGCAGGATAATCGCAAAGCACGCGGTGATCAGCGCCAAGACCAGCGTCAAGATCAAGACGACAAGCGCAACAACAAAGGTCGCAAGCCACGTAAAGCGCAGCAGCCTCGCGACGAGCAGCAAAAGCCTAAACACGAGAAGCAAGAAGGCGAACAGCAAGAAAACCAAGCGCAGAAGAAGCGTGAAGTTGCTGAACGCAGAAAGCGCCGTGACAAGCGTCGTAGCGTTCGTGTAAAGAAAGATGACAATACGCCAAGCACTGTAGAGCAAACAGAAGCGCAAGCAGTACCTGCCCAGAAGGGCAACGAGGCTGTAAAAGCACCTCAACATGATGCAAAAGCGCAAAGTAAGCCGAAAGCTGACGCAAAGCCTCAAAAAGCGGTGAAAGCCGATGAGGTAGAAGCACAGTCAGGCAATACCGCTGCTCAGAAACAAGAAACGAAAAAACCAGCTAAAAAGCCTGTAGACAAAGCGTCTGAAGAAAAATCTGCACCAGAAGCCGACAAGGTTGAAGGTAGCCAAACAGATAGCGCTGACACTACAGAGGCGAACAGCGAAGAAAACGGGCAAAAACGCGAAGGACGTGGTCGTTCGCGCCGTTCTCCTCGTCACGTACGTGCAGCTGGTCAGCGTCGTAAGAAAGAGTCTCAGCAAGTTGATGAAGCTGAAACACAAGCGAAGCAACCAGGCGAACTTGAGCCTCAAGAGCCAGAGACAAGCACAGTAGCTAAGCAAACAGAAGCGCCGACTGTTGAAGAAACTCAAGCACAGGAGCCCGGAAAGCTAGCACCATCTGAAGAGCAACCAGCATCTAATCAAGAAAAGCAAGACTCCGCGAACCTTGACGTTGAAGCGGTTCAAGACGAACTTCAGTTTGATGTAGAGCCTTCAGCGGGTATGGAGCCTTCAGCGGAAGAACAGCCTTCAGCGGAAGAACAACCTTCAGCAGAAGAACAACCTTCAGCGAAAGAACAAGCTTCAGCGGAAGAACAGCCTTCTGCAGAAGAGACTCCTGTACGAGACAATACAACTTCAGCTGACGAGAACCCTGTCGCTAAAGCAGCCCCTCTTTCACAAGAAGAGGTGATTGCAAAAGCGCAGCCTTCTACCGAGAGCAGCACCTCATCTGATGAAGTAGCGTCTGAAGAGGCCGCCCCTTCTGAAGTGAAAGCGACGTCTGACAACGCGTCAGAACAAGCCGCTGAGGAAAGCGCTTCAGCGTCGCCAGAGCAGGTTGAAATCAACCTTTCAGAAACAACCGAAGCAGCAGTAGAAACTAAAGCGAACGTACCGGTAGCGAAAGCGCCTGCTAAGCAACAGGTTTCAGAAACGTCAAGCTTAGCTGCAAGCGGTAAGGGTAAGCGCGGCGCATCTCATCCGATGGCGCTACCTGCTGAAGTTAGCGACGCCTTTGTAGATGTTGCGTTAACGGCTAAAGCCGATAACGAACGTCCAGCGCTGGCCGTTTCGGGTAAAACAGCCGCAATGGCTCAGGCAGGCTCTCGAGCATCAGCGCCAACAACACTACCTAAGTCGGTTGACGCTAACGCAGAACCAAACGCCGACGCAGTAGCGCAATAGCTAACCCGTTTACGCTAACAGTGTGTTAGCGTTCAATTAGTAAAATGCATTAAAAGCCGCTTTCGAGCGGCTTTTTCATTTGCTAAATTATTTTGGAAAGTTCATTTTTTAATTTACTTCTTAAGGCGTGTAATGAGCGAAGTGGTAAGCGAAGCGTTTGTTCGGTGGTTAAGCGACGTAAGTGGCTGCGATGTGATAAGCACCAGCATGATCCAGCCCCTATGGAGTGGCTATGGCGCATGCTTTAGGGCCCAATTAGCGCCGAATTCAGCTGCCAAGCTTAAAAACGTCGTCGGCAATCATCACATTAAAGTGCCAGGAGACAACGGTATTAGGCATGTAGTGGTAAAATGCGCCACACCTCCTGATACCCTTGCTCACCCCAAAGGTTGGAATGGACAGGCCAGTGATGAGCGCAAACGCCACTCGTTTCGTGTGGAAAATAGCTTTTATAGTGCATTACAGACGCTCACCGATGACACGTGTCGCACCGCCACTTGCGTAGCTGATGACCAAAAAGGCGATTCAACATTGCTTGTTATGGAAGACCTCGCCCGAAGCGGTTATACCCACACGACAATGTCACTTTCAGTAGAAAGCGCCAAAACCGTTTTAAAGTGGCTAGCCCATTTCCACGCGCGCTTTTTGAACATAAAGTTCGAGGAAAATAAAAAGCGAGTGTTGCTATGGCATGAAGGCTCCTATTGGCACCTAGCAACAAGAGAAGAAGAATATCAGGCAATGCCTGATAGCCGACTTAAGCAAAGTGCTAGGGCCATAGCTAAACGGCTTGCCAACGCACGCTATCAAACCGTAATTCACGGCGATGCAAAAGTAGCGAACTTTTGCTTTACTCCAGACTACGCCGCTTGCGCCGCCGTTGATTTTCAATATGTCGGCCATGGCATAGGCGTAAAAGACGTCGCTTACTTCTTAGGAAGTGCCCTCCCTACCCAAGCGCAAATAACACACCGTGACGCTTTGCTAGGCACGTATTTCGGTGCGCTTGAAAGCGCACTAAATACTCGCTTATCGACAGGCGACCCCCTTTGCTCTTTCGACCGTGATGATATCAAGCGCGTTATAGAAGAATGGAAAACCTTATACCCGTTCGCCTGCGCCGATTTCTATCGCTTTTTATCAGGGTGGAGCCCAACGCACTGGAAGATTGATAAGGAACTTCAGTATCAGACAGATATTGCATTATCTGCACTCGCAAATACGTAGTTCACCCCAATCTTTCTACATATGATAACAAGAAGCATGTATAGCATCCCTTGTTTTGAAAACCTCTCGTGCTCCCTCTATCTAGGTCGAGTGAAATACAAATAATAGTCAGTCATAGAGCTTGTTGTTACTGAACTTGCCGCAGAGTACGGCGCTTAGACACAACTGTAAATTTCGCTATTTCATCATAACTTCGCTTGCTTTAATCGCTAATTCCGCATAACTTGAACACTCGTTCAAACGCAATAGAGGACAATCATGCGCCCTTCATTCTTTTCATCCCTTTCCACACTAATTTGTTCCACCGCGCTAGGTTTAAGTATCGCGTCATCTCCTGCTTATGCTCAATCTACAGTCGATGAGACATTGCAATTGGCAAAAGGCGACAAAACGTCGCCTGCTTATCTAAAAGCGCCCAAAGTTATCTTTTTTGATGTAAACGAAACCCTTCTTGATCTTACCGCCATGCGCAGTTCGGTGGGTGACGCACTAGGAGGGCGAGATGATTTGTTACCGCTTTGGTTCTCTACCATGCTGCATCACTCGCTGGTCGATTCAACTACCGGCCGCTTCCATACCTTTGGCGAGATTGGCGTTGCCTCATTATTGATGGTCGCTGAAATTGAAGGTATCGAATTAACCAAAGAGCAGGCTAAAACGGCTATTGTCACACCGCTACGCAGCCTTCCCCCACACCCAGACGTACGCGATGGCTTGCAGGCGCTAAAAGACAAGGGCTATAAACTGGTAAGCCTTACCAACTCTTCTAATAAAGGCGTGTATACCCAGTTTAAAAATGCAGACCTACTGTCTTACTTCGACGAGCGACTTAGCGTTGAAGATATTAACTTGTACAAGCCCGATACACGTACCTATGAGTGGGCTATTGAAAAAATGGGCATAGCAGCAGAAGACGCTATGTTAGTCGCGGCTCATGGTTGGGATATTGCTGGCGCTAAACAAGCGGGCTGGCAAGCTGCATTTATTGCTCGCCCGGGTAAAGTGCTTTATCCATTGGCAATTGCACCAGATACCGTTGTAGGTGGTTTAGATGAACTGGTAACTCAACTGCCTGATGCCCAATAAATCGTTAGAACATCGACATACCGACCAGTCTAGCTAGATAAAGTCAGGGGTTTATGCCCCTGCCCTTTTCATATCAATATGGGGAATACCGTCTTCCAAGTACATCGTCGATGTGGCTTTGAATCCAAAGCTCTCGTAAAAGCGTCTTAAATACTCTTGCGCGCCAATTTCAATATCACAGCCCGGCCATAGCGCCTCACAGTGCTTAATAGCTTCGTACATAAGGGCTTTACCCGCTCCTTTCCCCCGAAAGGCTTCACTGGTCGCCACGCGGCCTATACTTACCGATGGATAACTGACGCCTTCACCAAGTAATCGTGCACATGCCACAAGTTTATTATTTTCAAAGCCCATTAAGTGGTGGGTTTGCGAATGACGGTCTTTTTCATCAAGTTCCGGATAGGGGCAGTTTTGCTCAACAACAAAGACATCGACGCGTAGCTTAAGTAGATCGAAGAGTTGATGAGTAGTGAGTTCATTAAATGTAAGAGACTGCCAAGAAACCATGTTACCTCAATGGAATATTATCTTTAAAACGCTTATGTGCTGCGTTCATACAATTACTGCTTAGCCTTTGATGCACTAACCTTTCATCTGATTTTTCAACGAACGCTAAGCAACGCTTTTTGTACATAGTAAACAAATACATTGAGCGGGAACATACATTCACGTCTCTTTTTTATTAGGGCAGTGAAATTTAAATCGTTATTTTTGGCAACGTGCTAGTTTAGTTAGGCGATAAAAATTTTAACTTTTAAATAGCCTCGCAATATATCCGTATAGATCCTCGTTTAATCGAATTCAGAGTTTTAGGCTATAGCTTTCATCCGTTTGAATCATTAATGTGTATCTACACTATGTATTGACTAAACGACAGGTCCACCGAAGAGTATGAGCGATAAACGGAATATTAAGCAATACGGCAACCCTGCTGGCGGATGGGGTGCATTAAAAAGCGTAACCCAAAGTTGGCTCCAGAGTGAAAAGCCGCTCAAAAACCTTCGGGCCATGCTTAAAACCAATCAAGATAAAGGCTTCGACTGTCCGGGTTGTGCATGGGGTGAGTCGCCAGAAAGCGGTTTAGTCAAGTTTTGTGAAAACGGGGCGAAAGCCGTAAATTGGGAGTCAACCGGTCGCTACGTAGGCCCGGAATTTTTCGCTGACTATACGGTGAGTGCGTTGAAAAAACACACTGACTACTGGCTCGAGTCTCAAGGCAGGCTAACCCACCCGGTCCGTTACAATAACCAAACCGACCGATATGAAGCCATCAACTGGGATGACGCGTTTGGCCTAATCGCTCAACACCTGAACGGGCTGAGCTCTCCACATCAGGCAGAGTTCTATACGTCAGGGCGCGCTAGCAATGAAGCAGCTTATCTTTATCAATTATTCGTTCGCGCATTTGGCACCAATAACTTCCCAGACTGCTCAAACATGTGCCACGAAGCATCGGGTCAAGGAATGAAGCCCACCATAGGCGTAGGCAAAGGTACAGTCACGTTCGATGATTTCGAAAAGGCAGATACCATCTTTGTTATTGGTCAAAACCCGGGCACTAACCACCCGCGCATGTTAGAGCCACTGCGCGACGCGGTGCGAAGAGGCGCCCAAGTCGTTTGCTTAAATCCGCTAAAAGAGCGAGGACTAGAAAAGTTCCAACACCCTCAGCACCCTATTGAAATGCTCACCAATGGTTCAACGCCAACCAATACCGCTTACTTCAGGCCTGCCCTTGGCGGCGATATGGCAGTCATGCGCGGCATTGCTAAGTGGCTTTTAGCCTGGGAGCAGGAAGCAAAAGCGAACGATGCCCCTCCCGTATTCGACCACGACTTTATCAATGCACATACGAATGGCATGGATGACTATTTAACTGCTGTTGAATCGACCAGCTGGGAGCATATTGAAGCGCAGAGTGGTTTATCTAAAGAAGAAATTGGTCATGCTGCTACCATGTACGCCCGCGGCGAGCGCGTGATCATGTGTTGGGCCATGGGAATTACCCAACACAAGCACTCTGTTGCTACGGTTCAAGAAATCGTGAATGTGCAGCTATTGCGAGGCAATGTTGGCAAGTCTGGCGCCGGTCTGTCGCCTGTTCGAGGCCATAGTAACGTGCAGGGTGACAGAACCGTGGGTATTAACGAAGTACCGCCTAAAGCGTTACTCGACGCGCTGGAAAACAAGTTTAACTTTGTGGTACCACGAGAAAGAGGTCACAATACTATTCAAGCCATTCAGGCCATGGAAAGTGGCGATGCCAAAGTCTTCATTGGCTTAGGTGGTAATTTCGCACAAGCCACACCGGATACGCCGCGCACCCACGCCGCATTATCAAAATGCGATTTAACCGTGCATATCGCCACTAAATTAAACCGCTCTCACTTAACCACGGGCAAAGATGCGCTTATTCTACCCTGTTTGGGTAGAACTGAAGTCGACATGCAGGCTAGCGGACAGCAAGGTGTTACCGTTGAAGATACCTTTTCAATGGTCCACCTCTCCTATGGACAACTACCGCCGAGTTCACCTGAACTTCGCTCGGAACCGGCTATCATTGCGGGTATCGCAAAAGCCACGTTAGGCAATACGCCTGTAGACTGGGATCATGTAGTCAGTAATTACGACAATATACGCGACCTGATTGCCGATACCATTGAGGGCTTTAAAAACTTTAATAGCAAAGTGGCGAACCCCGGGGGCTTTCACCTAGGTAACGCAGCTAGCGAACGGAACTGGTTAACATCTTCAGGCAAGGCTGAATTTGCCGTTAACTCGCTGCCAGATTCGCTGTTAAATGCGGACCTAGTTACTCAAGGGGAAAAGCCCGACCTTATTTTGCAAACGCTGCGCTCTCACGACCAATACAACACCACTATCTATGGTATGGATGACCGTTACAGAAATGTGTTTGGCGCCCGTGATGTCCTTTTTGTTAACGAAAGTGATATCGAAAAACTGGGATTTAAAGACGGCGATAAAGTCGACATTACCTCTATGTGGAACGACGGCAAAATACGCCAAATAAAACAATTTATGTTAGTGGCTTATGATATACCCCAAGGACAAGCCGCGGCCTATTACCCGGAAACCAACCCGCTGGTACCATTAGAAAGTTATGGTGACGGAACCTTCACACCAACGTCAAAATTTATTGCGATCAAACTTTCAAAGTCCGAGTCGGATGGACGAATTGCGGTCTCTGCAGTTTAAGCTTATCGAATTTGGCCCCGAGCACGGGGCCGTTTAAATGCTCTATACTCTTTAGCTTCGCGCCCCTTTAAACTTGTGGTGAATACGCTCTCGGTGAGTCATATTTAGGCACGTGGATAAGGGATACGCCATAGCGGTTAGCCCACTTAACTGATAATGCCGTAGGTGCTGAAAGGGTTACAAGCAAAGGTAATTTTGCTCTTATCGCTTTTTGCACTAGTTCTAAGCTACAGCGACTGGTTAGCACTACAAGGCAATCCTTCTGATAAAGTTTATTAGCCGCAATTGCCCCAATTAATTTATCAAAAGCGTTATGCCTTCCTATATCTTCACGACACGCAAGTACATTGCGCTCGGCATCAATATAGAGCGCGCCGTGCACTGCCCCACTTTGCTGCGCTAATGCTTGCGCTTGCGAAATTAGGTCTCGCAACCCTTCAAACCAGCTTGCTTCTGGTAGAGGCAATGGATCTACAGGTTGGAGTTGAGGCAAAGCGTTATCCAGCGCTTCGACACCACAAAGCCCACAGCCCGATGCACCTGCCAATTGCCGTTTATTTTCTTTTAACTTCCAAAAAGCCTGGTTAGCAATATCCACTTCAGCATTAATGTGCTCTTTGTGGTATGTCAACTCAATACCATAAAGCTGGCGGGGGTGCTCAATAATGTCGTTACTTAAACTGAAGCCAATAATAAAGTCTTCAATGTCTTTGGGCGTAACAAGCATTACTGCATAGTTGATACCGTTGTAACTAATGCTTAATGCGACCTCTTCAGCAAGAGTAAAACGTTGAGTTTCAGGTGTTCCATCTAAAACTAATGCGTGGTGTTCGGCGTTATATGTCATCAGGCCAATCACCTGGCGTATTAACATTAAGCCATTGTGCCTCATCCATACGGGTTATTTTTTCGTTCTGTTTTTCTTGCACGCCATTTACCCTTTTTTGGAATGCAAGATTAGCTTCTTCAAGAGCAATGGCTTCTAGGCTTTCTAAGAATCCCACTACACGTCGCTCGTTTTGTTCGACCAAGTAGTGCGTTAGCATGGCATTAGTATTGTGCATAACAGACAAGTAAAAAGGCAAAAAGCGGTTTTTCACATAAACCGACCGCTGGCCTTCCCGCCCTGCTGATACTAATGTTTTTAAAAGCTGAGGCGTCATCTGGGGCATATCCACGGGAAGGACAAGCAATTCAATAGCGCTACCTTTGCCCGCATTTGGATTACATAAAACATCCAGTGCCGCATGCACACCACTCAGTGGACCTGCATCATCAATTATATCATTTAAAAAATTTGGCGCATTACGGCTGATTAATACCTCATCACACCCTGCAGCCTTTAATAGCGATGACGCATGCTCAATAAGCGTGCTTCCCTGATAACGCATAAGGGCTTTATCTTGTCCCATTCTGCGCGATTGGCCACCCGCTAACACTAGTCCGATAAGAGTTTTATTCACTTTATCCACTTTATGTTTCTCTCTTATCAAGCTTTCCCTCATTATTTATTCTAAAAATTCAAAACACTGCTTAGCAATAGAAAGCTAGGCCTTGGTTAGGTTACACAGATTGCAGAAGGCGCGCACTAGTTCGTAGAGGCTTTTTTCTTAGTACTAACCCGAATGAAAGTAGAAACAGCCATACCGTAGCAGCCCCATCAACCGCATGAGTAACAGTAGTCAAATAACCAATATCAGCAAACGACGCAACAGTGGTGTCGCTTAGCGTAATCGGGTAAGGCCCTAAATACCCTGTCATTAAGTCCGATGAACCACCAGGCCAAGGCTCGTCCCAATGACTGTTAGCAGTACCTTCGCCTCCGCCCAGCTCTACAGGAATAAAGGTGGCGTCTTCGACAAACTCACGGCGGTAGATTTCCAAAGCGTATTCTCCAGTGTAGCGCCCTGTGCCATTGACGTAATTAGACTGGCTCCCTGCGATAAAAAAATCTGTCGTCCACAGAATGCCAAACCCGATAACATGAGCCATTTCGTGCACAATAACATCGAAAAGTGTGCCGTTATTTTCCATGTTATTAAGGTCTGCCGTATCAAAGCGCATGCGACCTTTATTCGCATAAACATAAGTACTATCGGAAAGCTGAGTAATACTAGAAGGTCCAGCATTACCTAACACCCCACCTGTACCATCAATCGGCGCTCCACTTGCCTCTATAATAAGACTATGGTCAAAAGAGCTTTGAACACCTATTAAGTAAGACTCCCAATACGCGATTGCATCATCAAAGATGCTGGATTGTGAAGGTGTTAAGCCCCCAAGATCATTAATAGAAATTTTAAAAAGCCCTGCATGTGTAGGAAGTGATATACACAGTGAAACAACAACTAAAACCAACTTAGGTAAACCCTTCATGGTTTCCCTCCAAATTTTAACAACCACGTGCAATGCAGCTAATAACGGTGAGCAATACGAATAAGCCCTAACAAATATAGTCTAGAAATCAAAGGAACGACGTTATCTTTAGTAATTTATGTAGCGGCAAAAATGAGGATTCTAAAAGTATTTCTTGCAAGAAAAATTAATAAATATAAAGCGTTACCATCAAGATAACGTTAGTAACACAATGGCTTCAAACTTGATGGTATTAAGCACGCTCAATCAAAAACTCCGTACGAGTAGCAATACATTAAAATTTAATTTGGATAGATAAATACTAGGTAAGTTTACTCACCACCTGGCTGCCTAACAACCATAAGGTGATGAGTTTAGAAGGGCTACCAGGTCAAATCGTCTGGAATTTCGTAATCGGCATACCAATCGTCTTCAGCTTCGTCTTTGCCGTCGCTACCACTTTTATCTAAGTCGGCGCGATAAATAACAGACCCTTCATCGCGCTGAGCTATTTTGTCTGCAACCGGAGTGGGAACCAGTTCGTACGCATCGTCTAGCATAACCACGGTTAGGCGACCTTTCGTCACCTGCTTGTGCATTTCTTCACTCACGTACATGCGTTTTACTACGTTGTCGTGGGTAAAATTAAGCAAGGTTTCGCCCTTACGTGGCTGCTTGTTTACGGTAATAAGTTGTCTTACTTGTGCGGCTATCGAGCGTCTTTCCCTTTCCTGTTGTTGAAGCTGATTAAGCTCTCGAGAGCGCGCTTTTTTCTCTTCAGCCGCTTGCTGCGCCGCTAATGCTGCTTCATCTACCACAGGCTGCTTTTGCTTATTTTTCTGTTTTTGTTTTTTGCGTTTATCTGCGCGTGCTTGTTTCGCAGTCGCTTTATCAGCCAATCCGGCTTTTAAAAGTTGATCTTGTAAAGAGGCCATAACTCACTCTCTATTAATGTAGTAATTAGCCTTGCATAAAGTATGTTGCAAGACCTAACAAATATTCAAGAAGTAATAAGCCCGAATAAATTCGGGCTTATTTTTTACGCTTCACAGTATTGTATTAGCTTTGAATTATTTTTTCTTAGCTTTCGACTTGGCAGCCGGCTTTTTAGCCGCTTGCTCTTGCCACTTGCCATCGTCGTACCATGCAGACCAGCCCGTCGCTTTGCCGTTTTCATTTTCCGACATCACATACTGCTGCTTAGTCTTTCTGCTATATCGAACTATTGCAAGGTTTCCGTCCGGATCGGTTTTCGGCGCATCTGCAAGATAATAGAATTTCGGCGAAATTCTATCTCTAAAGCGTGCCAGTTCTTCCACTTTCGGCGCACGAGTTTCACGCGATTTAGGGAAGTTGTGGGCCGCTAAGAAGATGCCCGACGCACCGTCACGTAGCATAAAGTGAGCATCAGATTTTTCACACGGTAGCTCAGGTAAATCTACTGGGTCTTCTTTAGGTGGTGCAGCTTCGCCGTTTCGTAAAAGCTTACGGGTATTCTTACACTCTTCGTTGGTACAGCCAAAGTATTTACCGAATCTACCGTTTTTAAGCTCCATATCGCTGCTGCACTTATCGCATTCGATAATCGGGCCGTCGTAGCCTTTAATCTTAAAGGTACCCGCTTCAACCAAGGTTCCATCACAGGTAGGTGTATTACCACAAACGTGTAGCTTACGGGTTTCATCTACCAAGTAACTGTCCATGGCGGTACCGCATTTAGGGCAACGCTTTTTAGAACGGAGGGCTTCGGTTTCAAGCTCTTCTTCGTCATCTACCTTAACAACTTCATCGCCAGGCGTTAAGTTCATAGTATTCGTGCAGCGCTCTTTAGGCGGCAAGTTATACCCAGAACAACCTAAGAATACACCCGTTGACGCGGTTCTTACGTTCATTTCACGGCCGCATTTGTCGCACTCAATACCCGCTGGTATCGCCTGATTTAAGCGCATACCGCCTTCTTCAGGGTCTTTCTCTGCGTTTAGAAGCTTACCGTAAAAACCACTGTAGAATTCATTGAGTACGTCTTTCCAGTCTTTGTTGCCTTCAGCAATATCATCGAGATGTTGCTCCATGTTGGCCGTAAAGTCGTAGCTCATTAAGTCGTCGAAGTTTTCCATTAGACGATCGTTAACGATCTCACCCATTTTCTCGGCATAAAAACGCTTGTTCTCTAAACGTACATAGCCGCGGTCTTGAATGGTTGAGATAATACTCGCGTAGGTAGACGGGCGGCCAATACCGCGTTTTTCCAGCTCTTTTACCAAAGACGCTTCGTTAAATCGTGCCACTGGTTTTGTGAAATGCTGCTTAGGATCAAGTGCTTTCAAGTCAAGCACATCGCCTTTCTGCACGTCTGGCAACATTAATTCTTCATCGCCTTTTTTGCGAAGCTGTGGCTGCACGCGCGTCCAACCGTCAAACTTAAGTACACGGCCTTTGGCGGTTAGCTCGTAATCACCCGCCGCCACTTTGATGGTGGTTGCGTCGTACTTCGCCGGCGTCATTTGACAGGCCAAAAATTGTCGCCAAATCAACTCGTAAAGACGCTGAGCGTCACGTTCCATATCACCTAAACTAGCAGCGCCGATATTGACATTAGACGGGCGAATCGCTTCGTGCGCTTCTTGCGCGCCTTCTTTGCTGCCGTAGCGAATTGGAGAATCGGGTAAGTACTTGTTTCCGAAATTATCGGAAATATACGCTCGAGCACTGTCTAGCGCTTCTTGACTCAAATTTGTCGAGTCGGTACGCATGTAGGTGATGTAACCCGCTTCATAAAGACGCTGCGCCATCATCATGGTTTTCTTAACACCAAAGCCTAGTCGCGTACTTGCCGCTTGCTGTAGTGTAGACGTGATAAACGGCGCTGATGGGCGGCTTTGCGTTGGCTTCGATTCGCGACTTTCTACCGTGTATTTCGCACTTTCTAAATCAGCCAGCGCTTTGTCGGCTTCTGCCTTATTTTTTGGCTTAAACCCATTGCCTTGATACTTAGCCACCAGCATCCGTAGTGCCGCTTTTTCTTGGCTGGTCAGGTCGGCGTGCACATCCCAAAACTCTTCAGGCACAAACGCTTTAATTTCTCGCTCGCGCTCCACCACTAAGCGTACTGCTACCGATTGAACACGGCCTGCAGATAGGCCTCGGGCAATCTTTTTCCAAAGCAGAGGCGACACCATGAAGCCCACAACACGGTCTAAGAATCGGCGTGCTTGCTGCGCATTGACACGAGATATATTTAGCTCACCTGGGTCTGAAAACGCATCTTGAATCGCGTTTTTGGTAATTTCATTAAACACCACACGCTGATACGTTTTATCTTTTTTACCCAGCAACTCCTGCAGATGCCAAGCGATGGCCTCTCCCTCGCGATCCAAATCGGTTGCGAGATAAATGGTGTCTGCGTCTTTCGCTAATTTTTTAAGCTCGTTAACGACTTTTTCTTTACCTTGTAATACTTGGTAGTGCGCTTTCCAGTCTTTCTCTGGATCCACACCCATTCTGTCTACAAGTTTCAAATATTCATGACGTCGAAGGTATTCTTGACGCGCTTCTTCGCTTAAAGTTTTGAGTTCTTTAGCCGGTTTTTTAGGCTCTACTTTGCCTAACGCCTTCGTTGGAAGATCTCGCACATGGCCAACCGAACTTTTTACGATAAAATCTTTACCAAGATATTTATTTATCGTTTTTGCTTTGGCTGGTGACTCGACTATGACCAGTGATTTTGCCATATAATTGAACTAAACCTATTGATTTTAAATGACTATTTACGTCAATTTCTGAAATTCGGAGTAACCTTGCACTATATATAGGGTACTCGCTCTTTTTTAACATATATCTACAAAGTGAATGGAAAACAAGATCTTCTTCATACTTATTCTTCACTTCGCTCTAATCGCACCCAAATTCTGTACAATAAACAACCAGCGCGATTGGCATTGCCCTTAAAAGCCGTATAATGCCAGCCATTCCAACCTAACCTAACAATGGTTACAGGTTCAAAAAGTGCATCGTTTAACTTAGCGCTACCGATTGTAAATATGGCTGTCGATGACAAACACTTCCGTCATATGAAGTATAAAAGTAGCACATAGGTCAAGCGTGGAAACACCAATAATGAGGGAAAGTATGAAGCAGTTTGAAGTTAACTTTGACGGTCTAGTAGGCCCAACCCACAATTATGCCGGTCTGTCTTTCGGTAATGTGGCTTCCCTGAACAACGCCAATGCAGTAAGCAGCCCTAAACAGGCAGCTAAACAAGGTTTGGCTAAAGCGAAGGCCCTAGCTGATATGGGTATGATGCAGGGTGTGTTAGCACCGCAAGAGCGCCCAGATATTGCAGCATTGCGTCGCCTTGGCTTCACCGGTAATGATGCACGTGTGCTAGAAAGCGCTGCAAAGCAGTCTCGCGAGATTTTTCTTGCTTGTTGCTCTGCCAGTAGCATGTGGACCGCAAATGCTGCCACTGTGTCTCCTAGCGCCGATACTGCCGATGGACGTGTTCACTTTACCCCTGCAAACTTGACGAATAAGTTTCACCGTTCGCTCGAACCACAAGTGACCGGTAATATCCTGCGTGGCACCTTTGCCAATGAAAAACACTTCGCTCACCATCAACACCTGCCAGATAACGAACATTTTGGCGATGAAGGTGCAGCCAATCATACGCGACTTTGCAGTAACTATGGACAAGCTGGCGTAGAATTGTTTGTTTATGGCCGTCATGCTTTTGATACCAGTAAGCCTGCGCCAACAAAGTACCCTGCCCGTCAAACCCTTGAAGCATGCCAAGCCGTTGCGCGTTTGCACGGTCTAGATGACGATGGCGTAGTTTACATGCAGCAGAATCCAGACGTTATAGATCAAGGCGTATTCCACAACGACGTCATCGCTGTAGGTAATCAAAACGTGTTGTTCTTCCACGAACAGGCGTTTTATCAAAAAGACGCGGGCTTAAAAGAACTTCAAGCAAAATTTGGCAGTGAGCCACTTCATTTCATTGAAGTTCCAACGTCAGAAGTGTCGGTATTAGACGCGGTTAAAACTTACTTGTTCAACACCCAAATCATTACCCTTCCAAGTGGCGACATGACCATTATCGCGCCAACTGAATGTCAGGAAAATGAGGCGGTTAAACGCTACTTAGACAAGGTGGTAACGCTAGGCACGCCCATTAAGTCGGTCAACTATTTTGACGTTAAACAAAGCATGCGCAACGGTGGCGGCCCGGCTTGCTTACGTCTGCGCGTAGCAATGAACGACCAAGAGCTTGAGGCCGTTAATCAGAACACATTAATTAACGACACTCAGTTTGCTCGCTTAAACACATGGGTAGATAAGCACTATCGCGATGAACTAAGCGAGGATGACTTGCGCGATCCGCAGTTGCTAATTGAATCTCGCACCGCCCTAGATGAGCTTACGCAAATTCTTAAGATTGGCTCGGTTTATCCGTTCCAGCAGGGGTAGCTATTTACTGCATTTTAAAAATTGAGAATAAAAAAGCCGACATTTCACGTCGGCTTTTTTGCATTGCTTATTCAACAGTTTAGGGCGTAACGGTTGTACATTGATCAGTAACGCCGAAAGGGTTTGCTGGTGGTGACGCACCTTCATCAGTAACGTCATCAGCCGATATACCCAAGGTATAGTTCATTGACGCTTGCGCCTCACTCCCTGTTGACTGTCCAAAAACAGAAATGACCGCGTCATACCACACTGCATAACTACTTGGGTATCGGTACTCTAATTCGGCGTAACCATTTTCATCTGTAACAGCAACGCCGTCTGTAAATGAAATCGTACCTACAAGACCCGGTGTTAACATATCGTCGCCGTTAGTATCTTCATCGGTCGGCGTGGTATCTAGGATGCCATTGTCATTCACATCTTCTGTTAGACAATTTTGGTTAACTATTGCTATCCATTGTGATTCGTCGTCATCATAAACCCAGAAGCCTGTTCTGTATTCGCCGTTATCTACATACTTCACTGGTGCGATAGACGCCGTTAAACTGACACCACTAACTGGTTGACCTGCAGAGTCTGACACAAATACACCGAATCGTTTTAGGTATGATGTACTCGTAGGTTCTTCAATTTCGTTACCCGTTCCAAGTGAAATATCGAACGCACGAGCTCCAACCGTAAGTGTAACTTGATCATCGATAGCGGTGTCATCTGCCACGAATGCAGTGACAACAACAGACTCCTGCGTAGTAACCGAACCCGAGGTAAATACGGTAGTTGCTATACCCTTACTATCTGTTGTTGCTTGAGACGGCGATACGAACCCCGTAGAGACGTCAGAAACAGAGAAGTTAACTACGCTATTTTTTACTAAGTTACCATCTACGTCACGCACTACAGCGCTTATCGTACTGGTTTGACCGTCTGGCCCTAGAATGTCAGGAGATGCATCAGCAATAAGCGTATGTGGGGTTGTTGCGATAAACTCGATTTGGGCTAACGCGGAAACTAACACGTCACCACTGCCGTCACTAGCTGACGCTGTAATAGAGGAAATACCCGCATTATCAGCGCTAATTTGAATACTTGCCTGGCCTTCAGCATCAGTCGCTACCGTAGCGTTTCCTGCAATCACACCACGAGACGCGCTAAACGTTACGTCTTGCCCAACTACCGGCGTATTGTTTTGACGCCACTGTACCGTAATGGTTTGAGACTGACTGAGGGGAACTTCTTCTGTTGGTAGGTTTACAAAATTAAATTCATCTTGCTGTACCTTCACCGTAAACGTTGTTTCTGCATTAAGTGCAGAGGCCGTAATAGTGTCTTCACCTGAGGTTGAAGCTGTGTACGTTACTGTTGCTTGACCGTTTGACCCCGTGTTAACAGAGGTGCTGCTTAACGCGCCGTTCGCAGCAGTCAGTACCACGTCTTGATTCGGAATAGACGTGCCATCAGAATCTTGTACGCGAATGGTATAATCCACGCTATCGTTCAAGATTACCGAAGATGCACCGTTTATAGTCACTTGCGTACCGGAAATCGTGATTTCAACCGTTTGAGAAAGGCTGCCAGCACCAGCAGTAATGGTAATAGTGCGGTTTGACTTGTCGTTTTGGGACGTCAGTATCGCTCGGGCAGTGCCGTCAGCCGTAGTTTCAGGCTGGGTTAATTGAAGCTCAACGCCATCGCCTATTTGGGCTGAAAAGCTCACTTCAACCCCTTCCATCAATACGCTTTGTTCGTTTTTAACTAACGCAATCAACTCTACTTCATCGCTACCGCTTGAAGCCAATTGAATATTGTTGGCATAAAGTTCAAGAGAAGCCGGTTCTTCACTTACCGTGGTACTACCTTCAGAACTGAAGGTCGTGGAATCTGTCTCGCCAGTAGCTAAGGTAGCGGTAACTTCGCCGTCGCCAGAAGCACTACCCACCGACATTCCTAACGTTGCTACACCGTCAGCATTAGTCAACGCCGTGCCAGTATCGTTAGAAAACGTAGCCAGTTCGTCGTTGCTGAGTGAAAAGGTAAGTAGAAGATCTGCCTGTGGCTCACCTAACGAGTTGGTTACTGTTGCCATCGCAACCAATGAATTACTCGAAGAAAGGCTATTGTCGGCCTCGCCACTCTCATTTTGTAGCGTTAATGCAACGCTAATGGACGTGGGGTCTGTGCCACTAACCGCCGTAGCAGAAAAAGTCGTTGTGCCTGTTTCGCCACTTCCAAGTGCAGCGGTAATTTCACCATCACCCGACGCAGTACTTGCGTTTAGGCGCAGCCTAGCCACCCCACTTGAATTAGTACGCGCAGTACCTGTGTCATTGCCAAACTCGGCTAACGCTTCGTTGCTTAGCGTAAATGTTAATAACGCATCGCTGTACGGGTTACCGTCTTCATCTGTTACCGTCGCGACAGCGAACAAGCTGTTGTCTTCTGATAAATTGTTATCGCTTGCTCCACTTTCGTTTTCCAGTGATAAGGAAATTGAATAAGAGGGTGTGGTTCCGCCGTCTCCGCTTCCGTTATCCGTGTCATCCCGAGAGACTGACGAGCCGCCTCCACCACATGCTGTTAGCATAAATAATGCGCTAATTAGGCTTAGCGTTTTCGCTAATGTCGACATAATTCGTTCCTGAACCTCTTTTATTGACAATTGCGTCGTTTTTTATGTTTAAAAATCAACTGAATCTGGCACACTACGAAAGATTAAAAATATAAAAATGCACAGGGAACATTAATGTCTTCATCTGCACATAAATATAGTTTAACCGCTCGAATATTTATCGGCATGGCTGCCGGTATCTTGACTGGTGTCTTTCTCCAATTATTGTTTGATGATAGCGGAGATTTTACTTTTTCGATATTCGGTTTCGAATTCTCAACGTATAACATTCTTGTAGAAGGTATATTTTCTACTCTCGGCCAAATATTTATCGCTAGCTTAAAAATGCTAGTGGTACCGCTGGTGTTTGTTTCCCTTATTTGTGGAACCAGTACGTTATCTGACCCAAGTAAGCTAGGCAGACTTGGAGCGAAATCTGTTGGACTCTATGTTGTCACAACCGCGATAGCGATAACACTAGCCATGAGTATAGCTTTAGTGGTTTCTCCCGGTGATGGCCTAAATTTAACCACGGAAACATCGTTCCAGGCCAAAGAAGCTCCAAGCCTTTCTGATGTTATTGTAAATATGTTCCCTAGCAACCCCATTAACTCTATGGCGCAAGGTAACATGCTTCAAATCATCGTGTTTGCTGTACTGTTTGGTATAGCAATGGCCATGACTGGCGATGCAGGCAAACGCCTTACTGCTGTTTTCGAAGACATTAATACCGTTATCATGCGCTTGGTTACTATCATTATGAACCTTGCACCCTATGGCGTTTACGTGCTTATGGCAAAGCTTTTCTCTACCATTGGTGGCGAAACTATTTTAAGCCTAGCCAAGTATTTCTTCTTAGTCTTCGGCGTGTTGATTCTGCACGGCCTGGTAACTTATTCGGTACTGCTTAAAGCGCTGGCAGGTTTGAACCCACTTATTCTAATGAAGAAGATGCGCGATGCAGCGCTATTTGCTTTTAGTACATCAAGCAGTAGCGCCACGTTGCCAGTTACCATGGAAACGGCAAAAAATAAATTAGGGGTAGGCAACTCAGTCTCTTCGTTTACCCTGCCATTAGGCGCAACCATTAACATGGATGGCACCGCCATTATGCAAGGCGTAGCAACGGTATTTATTGCCCAGGTTTACGCGGTAGATTTAAGCTTAAGTGACTACATGATGGTAGTACTTACCGCTACACTCGCGTCTATCGGAACCGCTGGGGTACCCGGCGTAGGCCTTATCATGCTTGCCATGGTATTACAGCAGGTGAACTTACCTGTTGAAGGCATAGCCCTTATTATCGGCGTAGATAGACTACTTGATATGACACGAACTGCGGTTAATATCACGGGCGACTGTATGGTGTCGTGTGTGGTTGCGAAGAGCGAGGGGGCCTTAGATGAAAATGTCTATAACGACCCTAAAGCGGGGTTAAAACAAGAAGATGTTGATTTTGAACACTTCGAGAAGAATACGTAACACGTGTTTAAACAGTATCAATAAACGTAAGGCCAGCATCCTGCTGGCCTTTTTGTTGATGGCTTGTTGTAAAGGGAATAGAAGGTATTTAGACCCACACCGCCCTAAACGGGACTACGCGAATTTAAACGCTATAGAAGAGGTATACCGCCTTGCCCCTTTTCCATGTTGAAGCTTAATGCAGCGCTGATGAGGGCGAAATATTCGCTGCTTTTTGCGCGGGGTAAAGGGTTGCACCAACACTTAGGAGCATCGCAACGATCATTGTTAGAACTACATCTAGCCAATGCATGCTAGACGGCAAAAAGTCGATAAAATAAATATCGCCAGACAGAATCTCTACCCCAAGGCCTGACTCGATAAAGCGCACAATCTCTGACAAATTAGGAGCAACGATTACGGCCAGCGCTACACCAACCGTAACACCGACCACACCGTTTATTACACCTTGGAGCACGAAGGTATTGCGAATTAACGTGTCTGTGGCTCCCATTGTTTTAAGTATGGCGATGGACGCCTGTTTGTCTCTCACTGCCATTACCAATGACGACACAATATTAAAACAAGCAACGGCGATAACCAGCGTAAGGGCAATATAAACCACAGCACGCACTAGCTGAATATCGCTATACAAATGTCCTTGGGTACGTGTCCAATCGGACATATAAACCGCTTGCGGATAGCTATATCCGATATCGCGCATAGTATCGTAAGCCGAGAATGGGTCTTTCAATGTAAATTGTATGCCCTGAGCTTTAGAGGTTATTCCTATGGCCTGTGATGCAGTTTCAAGGTGCATTAGGCCGAGCTGATTATCAAGCTCCCCTCCGACAGATAACACACCTGCTATTTTAAGGGTAATAGAACGCGGCGCTTTAAAGGTTAAGTCCTGCGTGGTTTGAGGGATCAGAACTTGAACCGTATCGCCAATAGCAAGGTCCATAGAGGCCAAAATCCCCTTTCCAACAATTAACCCGTTTTCTTGGGTACTAAACCTTGCCCAGTCATTTTTTGTTACCCGTTCGGCATACTTTTCTTTCACGCTATCAACGGGTATACCCGTTACGCTAATGGCTTTAAGCTCACCTTTCGACTGCAGCATGCCCGTTAAGCCAGTATAGGGTGTTACGCTGTCTAAACGGCTATCTTGAGAAAAGCGATATAGCTGAGCCTCTAGATTTTCGATACCGGTTTCACTTTTACTGTAAATCTCACCGTGGGGGACCACACTTAAAATTCGGCTAGTTAGCTCTTTTTCAAAGCCGTTCATCACACTTAGAAGCACAATAAGTACAAAACAGCCCAAGCCTATACCAATGGTAGAAGACATTGAAATAAAGGAGATAAAGCGCTGCTGAGAACGCGTTTTTCTAAACTTTTGGGCAAGCTCAAAGGCGAGCATCTTGGCGCTCCTTACTCTCAGCGTCACTGGCTAAGCGGCCATCTTTTATCTTAAGTACTCTGTCCATCTTTGCTGCTAGCGTTATATCGTGCGTTACCACAACAAATGATGTCCCTTTCTTCTCGCTCAAACTCGTGAGCAGCTTGTAAATTTGCTCACCCGTAGAATCGTCAAGGTTGCCTGTAGGTTCATCTGCCAGCACCACAGAAGGCTCGGTGACCAGCGCTCGGGCGATAGCCACTCGCTGGCGTTCTCCGCCAGACATGGCAGAAGGCAAGTGTTCAATACGGTGAGACAATCCCACTTCTTCAAGCATGTCTCGCGCCTTAGCCTGGGCTGCTTTTGGTGAAAGGCCCCTAATACGAAGTGGCATGGCTACATTTTCTAACGCTGTGAATTCACCTAAAAGATGGTGAAACTGGTAAATAAAGCCCATTTCGTCGTTGCGTAACTTTGCTAACGCGTTACTCGACAACTGGCTAAGGGATTTTCCATTGAATTGTACGTCACCACTTGTTGGTTTGTCTAACCCTCCAAGTATATGCAAAAGCGTACTTTTACCTGAGCCAGAGCTTCCCAAAATCGCGACGTGTTCGCCGGCTTTTATTGAAAGTGATACATCGTGTAATACGGGGGTGGCATTGCTGCCATCTTGATAGGTCTTATTTATATTGCGGCAAATTAGCACGTCTTGCATGCGCGTTTTCTTCTACATTTTTCGGTCGGTGAATGGTAGCGTTAAACACTACCAACACCAACCGAAAAATAACAGAGATAAAACCCGTTATTAGGTATCTTGAACGCTTTTAGCAAGTGCGCTTGCAGATTGCGGCTTACCAAACAACCAACCTTGTCCAAACCCAATTGTTAAGCCCTTGAGCTCCTTCGACTGTTCGGCATTCTCAACTCCTTCTGCAATGAGTTCGACATTCAGACCTTCAGCAATACTCACAATGTGAGGAATAAGTGAAGAACGAATACTGTTATCTTCCATATCCATAACAAAGCTACGGTCAATTTTGAGGTAGTCACAATTAAGGGTTTTTAACTGACTTAAATTCGAATAGCCTACACCAAAGTCATCAATAGCAAACAAGAAGCCTTTACTCTTAAGCGACTTAATATGTTTAACCGCGCTGTGCGTAGCAATCTGCTCGTCTTCGGTGATTTCTAAAACTAATTTGAAGTTTTTGACGTTCATTTCTAGAGCAAAATCTAAATCCAGGCATCCTTCACGGGTAAAATCGAAGGGGAATAGGTTGAAAGACACCTTAAACCCTTCCGGTATATCGGGGTTTTCGTTTAGCTCTTTCATTGCTGTAGTGATCATGTCAACGGTGAATTCCCAGGTCATATCCTGCTCTTTTACCTGTGGGATAAATTCATCTGGGTAGATTGGACCAAACTCATCCTCAAACCGGCTTAGCACCTCACAACCAATAACTTTGCCCGTTTGTAGATCTACAAATGGCTGGTACAGGCAGTAAAACTTGTGTTCCTTTAACCCTTTGCTCACTCGTGATTCAAGAGAACGTCTGCGCCTTAAATAGTTAAACGTGAGCATATGAGTTAATGCTGCGGTCATCAACATAGCAAAAACAAATAACACAATTTTGCCCATATGTAGGTCTAGCACCCTGCCGTGATCAGAGCGTACTTTAAGGCACGTATTTGAGTAACGTTCATCGCACAGAATAAACCTTAAAGAAAAATACCCCGTGCGCGCGTCCATATCTTCCTGGCTAAGCGTTGAGTCGACAAGGCCAGGATTGCCAGCCATGTGATAAAATTTATCGCCATTATAGAAAAGCTGCCAGTCTTGGGTATAGCTGTAGCCAATCACACTATCCATATCGAGTACGGCGTTATATCGGCCTCGCTTAACGATGGTACCCGTTGCTTGTTTGTCAAAAAGCTGTAGCGGTGTATTAATCCAAAAAGCATCATCGAGCTGTGTATAGAAATCCGGTTTATCTTCTTCAATAGGCTCGTCTAAAATACCTAAATAGGTACTACACAACAATTCGTCGTTTTGATAAAAGCCAATTTCCTTTACGAAGCGAGAGCGAAACAAGGTTTTTCGCATTTCGGAAAGGTTTGCTGCATCACAAGATTCGTAGGGTAAGGCATTTAGATAGTCGAGGGTAATCTCTGCGTCTCTGAACACTACTCGTACATTATCTAGGATCTCTTTAGCACGACTTTCTTCCTGTTCTCGTATAAATATGAACATGATGATGGCAAGAATGAGCGTCACACCTAATACACTGAGCAAAGAAACGCCGATAGCTTTCAGATTGTCTGCAAGAAAATATTGTTTTTGGTCGCTTTTATTCATAAGTCCTGTTGTTTTCAAAGCACTAACGGCATAACTCTAGTACAAATATAAAAAAAAACACTACGACTTTAGGGCATGTTGCTGTTTATTTTGCAGTTTCTGTATAAAACAGGCGCAGATGAGTAAATAGATAGCGATAGATACACGAATGTCAAATGACAAAAACGCGAACCATAGCAAGTAGAATGTAACGAAATTAGAAGAGAATTAAATGGTATAAATAAGGGATTTAGTGCGTTGTTCCCCAGGAGGGGGAATAGACTGAATAGAAAGCTTATCATTAATGGCGGAGCGGACGGGACTCGAACCCGCGACCCCCGGCGTGACAGGCCGGTATTCTAACCAACTGAACTACCGCTCCGCATAATGGGAAGCGCGCTTTATTCGATTAATGGCGGAGCGGACGGGACTCGAACCCGCGACCCCCGGCGTGACAGGCCGGTATTCTAACCAACTGAACTACCGCTCCACATAATCGAGATTGCGCTGTATAACTAAATGGCGGAGCGGACGGGACTCGAACCCGCGACCCCCGGCGTGACAGGCCGGTATTCTAACCAACTGAACTACCGCTCCGAAGACCTTTTAGTTATACCATTGAAAGAGTGGCGGAGCGGACGGGACTCGAACCCGCGACCCCCGGCGTGACAGGCCGGTATTCTAACCAACTGAACTACCGCTCCACATCTTCAATGTTATCAGTAAGTTGACTTGGCTGGTGTTGCCCTGTCCCCTGACTGCGGCGCAGATAATACGTATTCCCCCATGTGGAGTCAACGCTTTTTATTAATAAAATTGTCATCTGCGGTTTGTTTGCCTGTTAAATAGGCATTATGTCGAAATAAAATTCAAACTGAACAAATTAGCGACGCCATTTCATCGTATAACAACGAACGGCCTACGCGTCGTCTGATTTTTTACCTCGTTTAAAAATACCTAGCAGCTTACTGATGCCCTTTGGCTCAGTTTCCATGGTGAGATCCGCATCAGTGATCTGCTGCTTTTGCTGAGTCGTCTGTTTTTTAGCGGTTTGAGTAGCTTGTGGTGAAGAAGAGCGCTTGCGCACAATAATAATAACAACCGCTGCTATCACACCAATCAATACAATTGAGCCGTTTACCACTACTAAAATAAGCGTAAGCGTTCCCTCGTCCATGCCCTCTTCTGAAACAGCGGGCTGCGTGTTAATCTTGTTAGACTCTATGGGTGCCATCATCGGTGCACTGCCATCTACAATAGGGTCTTCGCCGTTAATTAACGGGTCCTCGACTTCGGGCTCGATGGGTCCATCTGCCACGAAGCTAAATTCTGGTACATCCAAAATAAAGTCTCTTCCTTCTACAGTTGTGCCATAGGCTGTGACTTTTACTCTGAAAATACCCTCTTCATAGGCCACTATTAAATGTTCGCGAGCCTCTGCCCCTCCCTCAGTAAGTGAGAAGTTTTGCATGTCCGCGTTAGGAAATTTTACCTTGCCATCTACCAGTAAAGATTCGATATCAACCAGCCCGCGGTTCACATCAATAATAATTTTGTGATAGCCCTCACCGCCCCCATCCATTTCTACATCAATAGTGACCGGGTTATCATGAAGAACAATGGGCGCACCTTCTTGCTCTCGCGTATACATAGGCGTGCTAACCCTAAAAATTGGTTTCCATTCACCGGCAGCAATTTTTAAGTTGAACTGCCCTGTAAATACCCCATCACCCGGTCGTTCATCCATTCCCCTGCCATCATCTTTAAATGTAGCAACGGTTTGATCGCCAGTTCCAAAATTGCCAAAGTTAGGATTGTTAGTGCTTTTAAATTCAATATCTAACGCCACCACATCCCTAAAGCGCTTGTTTTCAATAGGCTTACCATTATTGGTTAGGTACGCAGTTGACTTTAAAATTTCGCCCGAGAACAAGACATTAGGTAAAGGGTCGGCATGGAGTTCGACATCTGATAGCACCATAATGCGGCTTTCTGGCAGTACTTGACCCACCGCCTGCCACGGCCCGGGAACGGGGTTCTTTATGGTTATCATGTCGAAGGTATCGGCATCAAACCACTGTACCTTGTCTTCATCTACTCTGCCCTGAAAAAGCTTAGAGCCGTCTGGGCGCACTAACACAACTGGCGCAGATCCATACTCACGGAAAAAAACCATCGTAATTTCCTCCACGTTATAGTCTACGCGGAAGCGGTTCTGTAAAAGCTTGATAGAATTCGTATAGTTATCGCCTAAGTCAGTAAGCGGTGAGGTATCGATTGACGGATTTTGCGCTTGGGTATCTTGAACGGCACTATCAGCGACTTGGCGCGCAGCGTCTCGTTCATCTTCCTGAGATTGCGCAGTAGCGCCAGTGTGAATAAACGATGATAAAAATATTACCCAATAAAACCACACTCTCACGCTACGCTGCTCCTGCACTAAATTGCTCTGTTATATCGCTTTGCTAAAACGGGTTGTTGATGAAAAGTTTAAGACACCTCGTCAACATTAGGGCGCCACAAACATTTACCACCCGCCTTTTCAACGATGTCTAGACGAGCTTCGTGTTGTGTTAACTCATCGGCGGACGCTTTGATAACCTTTAATTTATTTGTTTTGCGCTGCACTCTTCTGATTGCGGTGGAGTCAGTTTCACTACCACCTGATGATGCAAGTTTTAGCTTAGTCTGACCGCCGGTCATTAAGAGATAAACGTCGGCTAATATCTCGGCATCCAGTAACGCGCCGTGGAGCGTACGGTGGCTGTTGTCTATGCCGTAGCGTTTACATAGTGCATCAAGATTATTTTTCTGGCCCGGGTGCATTTGTCGAGCAAGGGTAAGCGTATCGAGCACATCACAAATTTGATTGGTGATAACCCCTTTAGTCGACGACTCCATGCCAAATTCATGGTCCATAAACCCAACGTCAAACGGCGCGTTGTGAATAACTAACTGCGCCCCTTTTATAAAGTTCACGAACTCTTGTGCAACCTGCGCAAAGGTTGGTTTATCGGTAAGAAACTCATTCGTAATGCCGTGAACTTCGATAGCCTCTTGTTCTATATGCCGGCCTGGGTTGATATACACATGGAAGTGATTCCCCGTTAACCGGCGGTTCACGACTTCAACACAGCCAATTTCGATAATACGGTGGCCTTCTTTGGGATCAATACCTGTGGTTTCAGTATCGAGTACAATTTGGCGCATGGAACCTCTACTATAATTACACTTTCATTTTTTGATAGTATATCAACCCCTTCGCAATCCGCTAAGGGAAATGACAAGATAAATTAAAGGAAGTGCTGTGGCGCAAAAAACCATTCATATTTATACCGACGGCTCCTGTCTAGGCAACCCAGGCCCTGGTGGGTATGGTGCTGTATTAATTTATAAACAGCATAAGAAAGAGCTAAGCGACGGATTTGCGCATACCACAAATAACCGCATGGAGCTGCTGGCCCCTATCGAAGCGCTAAACAGCCTGACTGAGCCTTGTGCGGTAGAACTCACTACCGATAGCCAGTATGTAAAAAATGGGATTAACCAATGGATCCATAACTGGCGCAAAAACGGTTGGCGTACGTCTGATAAAAAGCCAGTGAAAAATGCCGATTTATGGCAACGCTTAGATGAAGCAGTGAAAAAGCATCAAGTGAATTGGCACTGGGTAAAAGGCCACTCGGGGCACCCCGAAAATGAACGCTGCGATGAGCTTGCTCGCGGTGCCGCTGAGGCGAAACCAACTCAAATCGATGAAGGTTTCGTTGGCACCTAATGCACAGAAATAAGGCTAACAATACATAGGCAATGAACTGGGCGCGCAACGCGCTGCGCGCCTAACTTAATCGCTCTACCAAGAAACCACCAGTTTGCCTTGTGTGTCATTGTTTTCTAAGCGCCCATGAGGTTTATCTATATCTTTAATACTGTAATGCGTATCAATATTTACCGTTAACTCTTTGCTCTCAAACGCGGGTATACACGCCGTTTCGAACTCACCAATGAGGTTGGCTTTGTATTCATCACTGCGGTTGCGCAATGTAGTGCCAATAATTGACGCTCGCTTACCAAGCAACATCGCCATATCAAGATTATCCGCATAGCGGCCCGCGAGCATGGCAAGGTAAACCACGCTGCCGTCTCGTTTCAGTACCTGTAAGTTGCGATTTAAGTAGTCGCCACCCACCATGTCTAGCACCATATCAACGCCTTCAGGCCATGCTTTTTTAAGCACCTCATCAAACGCCTGCTGTTTATAGTTTATAAGTTGTTCTGCGCCATTTTTTTCGCACAACGACAGCTTCTCTTGGCTTGATGCGGTTACCGCACTGTGTACACCCCAATAACGACACAATTGCGTGGCGGCAAGGCCAACCCCGCTCGCACCACCGTGGATCAATGCTCGCTGGGCCGGTTTAATGTGGGCTATCGTGCGTAAGCATTGAAACGCAGTGAGAAATACTTCAGTAAGACCGGCAGCTTCAAAAAACGGCATGCCCTGTGGAATGCGCATTAGCTGAGCAGGGTTGACCAGTGCTTCCGTTGCGTAACCGCCACCTGCTACTAAGCCACATACTCTATCTCCTTCTTTAAAGGAACTTACATCGCTTGCAACTTCAGATACGACACCAGCCACTTCCAAACCCAAAATCTCGCTTTCACCTGGCGGTGGTGGATAGTTACCTTGCCGTTGCAAGGTATCGGCGCGGTTAACACCGAACGCTTTTACCTCTACCTTTACTTTACCCGCCGTTAATGAATAACCCGCTTGCTCTTTTACCGTTAGCTCATCAGGTTTGCATCCTTTTGCAAAATCTACGTAGTGCATAGCTTTTTTGTATCCCTTAAATAAATATTTCAATACGCGAAAATCTTTTATTCAGTTTGGGTTTCTTTACTGTTTATTCAACACAGAACATACGAAATTGCGTATAATCGCGCCCATTCGCAATACTGTTTAACTAAATACGAGAGCCTACATGTCAGCACAGGTCATATTACAACCCTCCAGAGATAAATCACTTCGCCGTAAACACCCCTGGGTTTTTGAAAGCGCAGTAGCTGAATTGAAAGGCCGTGCTCGCATTGGCGATACAGTAGATGTGTTTGATGACGAAGGCGACTGGCTCGGTAGAGGGGCCTATTCACCTCACTCTAAGATTCGTGTTCGTATGTGGACGTTCAAAAAAGACGAGAGCATCGACAATGGCTTTTTCTTGCGGCGATTAGAAACAGCCTTAGCTTTACGTAAGCGCTTGTTCGACCCAAATAAAACCAATGCATTTCGCTGGATAGCCTCTGAAAGCGATGGCCTTCCAGGTGTAACTATTGACCTTTACGACAATGTGGCAGTCGTACAATTGCTTAGCGCTGGCGGCGAAAAGCACAGAGATAAAATAGTGTGGGCCATCACCAAACTTATGCCAGACGTTCATGTGTATGAACGAAGCGATGTAGATGTGCGTAAAAAAGAGGGCCTTGAGCCTGTTACCGGCGTGCTTCACGGCCAGCCACCTATGCAAGTTACTGTGAAAGAAAATGGCATTAACATTGTGGTAGATATAGAAAGTGGTCACAAAACCGGATTTTACTTGGATCAGCGAGACAGTCGCGCTGCGGCCGCGCACTATGCAAAAGACGCAGATGTGCTTAACTGTTTTAGCTACACAGGCACCTTTTCTTGCTATGCCCTCTCTGGCGGCGCGAAGTCGGTTACCAATGTAGATGTATCGCAGCCTGCCCTTGATTTAGCCAAGCACCACGTGGCAATAAATGATTATGATGACAAGCGCGCGCACTATCTTAACAAAGACGTATTTAAAGCGTTGCGTGAATATCACGAGCAAAATAAACAGTTTGATATGGTTATTCTTGACCCGCCAAAATTTGTTGATAACAAAGCCTCACTAAACCGCGCTGCTCGTGGCTATAAGGACATCAACATGTACGGTATCCACGCGGTAAAATCCGGTGGATTATTGCTAACATTTAGCTGTTCTGGCCTTATGCCGGCCGATCTTTTTCAAAAAGTAGTGGCTGATGCCGCACTCGATGCGGGCCGTACGATAAAGATTATTGCCCGACTTAATCAAGCGTCGGACCACCCTATCATCGGTAGTTACCCAGAAGGATACTATTTAAAAGGCTTGGTTTGTGAAGTAACAGACGACTGACAAAAGCAAAAGCGCCCGTGTGAATGACATACAGGCGCTTTTTAGTATTTATTTAAAGAAAGTCTCTTTTAAGCCAGCGGTTTTATTCGTTAACTGCGCTTATGAAGCAAACGAGATATTTTGGTTTCTTCGCACTGGCGCCGATGTTTCAGACGCTAATTCCGTTGTCGCCCCTTCTTTACGCGCTTCAATTTTTTTCCACACCATTTCGTGGAAGTAAAACGCAACAGTATTTATTGCAGGTTCAACAAGTGCCACAGCGCCCCCTACAACCACACTACCTGTTAATAGGTAAGCTACAGTGAACGCGACCGCAAAGTGCATAACAGCAAAGGTAATCGTCTTTTTCATAATAATAACTCTCTTTAAAAATAAAATATGGTTGCTTGCGCAGTAATGAGAATTATTATCAATTAGAGCATAAATTGAAAATAGAAAAAAGCGAACGGTCTGTTCAATTTAATTAATAAGAGAGGGCAGCGTGATTTTTATGCTCAATGTTGGACTAGGGTTTTAACACAAACACACTAAGCTAAGAGGCATTTTGTAGAAGAAAAAGCCTGCCGGGTTTAACCTGCTTTAAGGCGAAGTTACGGCTTCGCCCCATTGCTTATATCACGCTATTTCATTTGAGAAATTTCAACACCGATAATGCAGCTTGACTCCGATTCCGGCTCACAGCGTACCACCGTTGCTAACGCGGCAAGAGAAGGGATTTGTGAACTAGAGGATTCAATAGCGACGCTTACTTGCGTACCTACCTCGATAGAAGGCTCATCAACTTCTAACGACATTCCCGTTGCGCTAATATCTTTGCACATTGCCTGCATGGTTCGGCTCGACTCATCATCAGTTATTTGCAACTGACACGGCGAATTTACCATCATCCTGAAAAAATTTCGCTTATCGTCGTATCCCAACATGTCTACTTCTCCTGATTTTTAGCATTACGCTGACGACTACCCTTGTTGTTATAGGGTGATGCAGATAACTTGTCAATCAAACTGTATAATATTTAACCACCAAAACTAAAAAGTAGTCTTTCGTCTAACTTTTCTCTTATACAGTGTTCTTGTTAACTGTAGTCAAAATTAGAAAAATTACCTTAGCCTGCTACTTTATAAGGCCACAACGCGTATTTTTGCTAATACTCTGCTAAATGCAGTGTAATGCGTTTCGCTGATATGGGGTACGCCGTACCCAGTTGCTGTGCAAACAGTGAAACACGCAGCTCTTCTATCATCCAACGTACGTCTAATAGCGCTTGCGGCACTTTACCCTTAGGGTATTTACTACAGGTTTTTTCCCATTCTTTAGTCGATTTTTCCACCGTTACCTGATGCATTCTGTCTTTGTTAGGATCAATGGGTAGTTTTTCTAGTCGTCTTGCCAACCCTTTGATGTAACGATTCCAATCATCTAGTCTTGCTTCACCTATTTGTGAAACAAAGCCTGGAAATACTAATTGCGCCAGATGCGCTTTACAGTCGCCTAGCGCATTGATCATGGTTAATGGCACATTGCCTTTCATTTGCTTTTGGCATTGATGAGCAAGCGTGAGCCCCTGCTCTACTTGTTTAGCAATTTCAAGCACCTTATCGTTAATGTTTGCCCGGGCAATATCTAGACAGGATTCGAAGTCGGCCTTGTTGCGAATATCGGTTTTATTCGCTTCGCAGTAGTCTGTCACAATGGCATCGATACCCGCCAAAATACAATCGTCAATTAACGCTTTAACCTGGCCAAACGGGTTAAAATAAAGGCCTAGTTTTGCTTTATTGGGCAGTTTACTCTGTAAGTAATTGAGCGGCGATGGCATAGCATTTTTAATTAATACATTCACGCCTTGTTTGTGTAAGGCTTGCGCTTTATCCGCTTCCTCTATAAGCGCAATATCAACTTTATCGCCCTTTTCAACCAACGCAGGGAATGCTTGTACCTCAAACCCGCCCACCTTCTGCACAAAAGTTTCGGGCAAGCTTTCAAAGTCCCACTGCTCTATGTTGCTGCGTTCTAACTCGGGCGTTGCCGCTTTTTCAAAGGTTTGTTTTACCTGCCCTGCACACTGCTGTTTAAGGGCGTGTAGGTCGTCACCCTTTGCAATATCGTCCCCGTTGTCGTTCACCACTGCGAAATGCATTTTTAAATGCTTATCAAGCTGGGCTAGGTTCCACTCATCGCTTTCAATAATGACGCCTGTCATTTTGCGAAGCTTATCGGTTACGGCTTCAAGCAAGGGCACAGGCCGGTTGTTTTTGTCCGTTTCACTGATATCAGCTAGACAGGCCTCGGCGAAATTAGGAACTGGTACAAAGTTACGGCGCAAGCGTTTGGGCAGGGTCTTGATTAACCCTACAATTAAATCGTGTCTTAACCCCGGTACTAACCAATCGAAACCAATGTTATCGACCTGGTTTAATACGGGTAGCGGGATCACTACAGTCACCCCGTCATCGACAGCGTTTGGCTCAAAATTGTAGCGCAGCGGCAGTGTAATATTGCCCTGTCGCCATACGTCGGGAAATGCATTAGCCACCGACTGACCTGGCTGCTGACGATAAACATCCTCTTCCTTAAACGTTAGGCTGTCGTTGCTGCCGTGCTGTCTGAACCACTTCTTAAAAGCCGCATCGTTGTTTGCCTCAAGTGGGATACGTTTGGCGTAAAAGCTCACAAGCTCTTCGTCATCCACAATCAAATCGCGACGACGGGTCTTTTGCTCAAATTCATCCGCTTGCTCTAGTAGCGCCTGATTCTCCTCAAGGAAGCTGTAGTTTAGCTTAGTATTGCCTTCAACCAGGGCTTCACGAATAAACAACTCGTGGCAAATTGGTGGGTCGATTAGGCTGTACACCTTGGCCCGCTTCATGACTATCGGCAGACCAAACAGCGTAACTTTTTCAAAGGCGATAACCGCACCGCGCTTTTTAGACCAGTGAGGCTCTGAGTAGCTTCGCTGTACCACGTGCTCGGCTAAAGGCTCTACCCAGGCAGGGTCAATTTTTGCCACCATACGCGCAAACAATTTAGAGGTTTCCACCAGCTCTGCCGCCATGACCCACTTTGGCTGCGACTTCGACAAACCTGACCCTGGAAAGATTAAAAAGCGAGAGTTACGAGACCCCATATACTCGCGCTCTTTATCTTTAAAGCCCATATGTGAAAGCAGGCCGCTGGCGATAGCTTGGTGAATAGATTGATAATCCGCTTCTTGCTTTGAAATACCAAAGCCAAGCTCGGCAATCGACTTTTTAAGCTGGCTAACAATGTCTTGCCATTCGCGCATACGTAGGTAGTTGATAAACTGCTGCTTACACCATTTGCGCAGCTGGTTTTGGCTTAACGCATTTTGCTGCTCTCTAAACGCTACCCACACGTTGTAAAGGCTAATAAAGTCAGAGTCTTTATCTTGATATTCACTGTGCTTTTCGTCAGCTTGCTGGCGCTTTTCCTGAGGGCGCTCTCGCGGATCTTGAATCGACAAGCCCGCAGCAATAACCATAACTTCACTAAGCGCATTCGTTCGCTCAGCTTCAATCACCATGCGTGCATAACGCGGGTCAATGGGCAGTCTAGCTATCTGTCTGCCAAGTGGCGTAAGCTGCATTTTCCCTTTTTGTTTACCTTTCCCTTTACCAATTGCCTGAATTTCCTCAAGCAAGCGAAAACCATCGTTAATATTGCGGTTGTCGGGTGGCTGAACAAATGGAAACGCAGCAATATCGCCTAGCCCCAACGCTAACATTTGCAAAATGACTGATGCTAAATTCGTACGCAGAATTTCAGGGTCAGTAAACTCCGGACGACCAAGGTAGTCATCTTCGCTGTACAAGCGAATACAAATACCGTCTGAAACACGGCCGCATCGCCCTGCCCGCTGATTCGCAGAGGCCTGCGAAATAGGCTCTATCGGCAGCCGCTGCACTTTGCTTCTTGCACTGTATCGCGAAATACGGGCGAAACCAGGGTCGATAACATACTTAATACCAGGCACCGTTAACGACGTTTCAGCCACGTTCGTAGCAAGCACAATGCGCCTGCCGCTATGGGACTGAAAAATGCGGTTTTGCTCGGCGGCGGATAGCCGCGCATAAAGAGGCACGATTTCAGTATTGCGATAATGCTGCTTACTGAGCGCATCTTGGGTGTCTCTTATTTCACGTTCGCCACTTAAAAATACTAAGATATCGCCTGGCGCTTCACGCATAAGCTCGTCAACGGCATGAACAATAGCATCGCTTTGATCGCGATCTTCATCAAAGTCTTCTGGGGCGTGATAGCGAACCTCAACTGGATAAGTCCGGCCACTTACTTCAATAATAGGTGCGTTATTAAAATGCTTAGAGAACCGCTCTGGGTCGATGGTCGCTGAGGTGATGATAAGCTTGAGATCAGGGCGCTTATCTAACAGCTGTTTAAGATAGCCGAGCAAAAAGTCGATATTTAAGCTTCGTTCGTGGGCTTCATCGATAATAATTGTATCGTATTGATTTAAAAAACGGTCTTGCTGCATTTCCGCGAGCAGCATACCGTCTGTCATTAGCTTTACATAACTGCGTTCACTCACCTGATCGCTAAAGCGAATTTTAAAGCCTACTTTTTCGCCCAATGGCGTATTAAGCTCTTCTGCAATACGGGTAGCCACACTTCTAGCAGCAAGACGACGCGGCTGCGTATGGGCAATCATGCCATTCACACCTAAACCTAGCTCTAAGCATATTTTAGGCAACTGAGTGGTTTTACCCGAGCCAGTTTCACCCGCAACAATCACAACCTGATTGTTGGCTATGGCGTCTTTAATATCTTCTTTTTTATCGCTTACCGGTAGCGGTGGATACTCTACCTTAGGTAGGTTGGCTTTACGCCAGTTGCGCTTTTCAATTGACCCATTGATGTCTGCTTTAAGTTTTTCAAACTGCGTACTTAAACTTTCTTCGGCCGATTTTTGTGCGTTTTTCTGACTTCCTTTATTTGCGCTATGCGACGTACTATCCCCGTGCGCTTTGCGCTTTGAAGCCTCGCTTTTGTCACCCGGTGCCACGCCTTTAGACTCACCTAACCCCTTTGCTTTTTGTGCAAGCAGCGTAATGCGGCGCTTCAAGCGAAACTTATCGGCGCTTAAACAATCATCAAGTTTATTGTAGAGGGGTTTTATCGCGATTGGTGAAGACAAAATTGCATCCTAAAGAAGATTTCTAAACATCAATAAAATTCGGGCGGTGATCCTAGAAGATACCGCCCTAAAAAGCTAGCGTTGTAAGCGTTACGAGAAATTACGCGCTTTGGGTTAGTTCATCGTCTTGTGGCGTATTAAAACGCGGAAAACCAAACCAAATCGCCGCCACGCCAAACACAAAAATCAGCATGGGATACCAGCAGTACGGCGTAATTGCCAAGGGCGAAATACCAACTACCGCGGCAGCGCTTAACAATTGCGCGCCATACGGCACCAAACCTTGAAAACTACACGAAAATATATCTAAAAGCGATGCAGTACGGCGGGGGTCTACGCCATACTTTTCATTGAGGTCTTTTGCAATGGGCCCTGCGGTGACAATGGCAATGGTATTATTGGCAGTGGTTATGTCTAAGAAACTAACCAGCCCTGCAATACTAAACTCAGCCCCTTTTTTTGAAGTAACTCGGCGGGTTAGACGTTCAATTAACCACGTAATGCCGCCGTTGGCGTGCATCAGTGCCACAATACCGCCTATGGTTATAGCTATCATGGCAAGGTCTTGCATCCAGCCCATGCCCTTTTGAATACTCTGCATCATTGAAAGCATGGTAAAGCTGCCTTGTACCAACCCAACCACACAGGCACTTGCAATGCCGACAGCTAGCACGCTGATAACGTTAAAGCCTGTAAGCGCGAACGCGATAATACACAGGTACGGTACTATGCGCCAAAAATCATAGTTACCACCTTCAACAATGCCCGATGTGTCTACATCAACCATAAGCAAAAGCGCCATAGTGACGATACACGCAGGCACGGCCACCATCAGATTTGCGCGGAATTTATCTTTCAACTGCACCCCTTGAGTGCGGGTTGCAGCAATGGTGGTGTCTGATACAAAGGATAAGTTATCGCCGAACATGGCACCGCCAACCACAATCCCTAATGCCATTTCTATTGGCAGCCCTAAATTCGTCGCAAGGCCAGCCCCAATAGGTGATAGTGCAGTGATAGTGCCCATTGACGTTCCCATAGAGAACGAAATAAAGCAGCATATAAGAAACAAGCCTGGCAGAATTAACGCTGATGGCACAAATTGAAGGGCCATGTTCACCGTGGCATCGCGCGCTCCGATATCTATCGTGACCGCGTAAAACGCCCCAGCTAGCAAAAAGATTAACACCAAAAGAATAATGTTTTTATCGCCGCCTCCCTGACAAAAGGTTTGCACTTTTTCAGAAAAGCTCACCTTTTTACCCTTGGGGTTAAGGCATAGACCATAGCCAGCACTGATAAAAAATGCCACTAATATCGGCATTGCAGTTATATCGTTGGTTGTTACCCCCGTAACCACAACAAGAACCACGAAAAGCAATATTGGCGTTAGACCCATAGGGTTAGGTAATACAGAATTTGGTGCAGTAGCGTTATTTTCGCGCACAGAAAACTCTCTTTTGATTTTATGACTTATCTACAAATGATTAGCGACGACGCTAGAGCCTTTAATATAGACTCAATGTGTTTAGGCAATCACGTAAGTTAAACACGTCAGACCGCTAAATATATATTTCACTACCGTCTAAGCGTGTTTTACGTGAGTGGTGTAACCTGCATATAGCATGCATTTGTATGCTTTTACGTGATAAAAAACATAAGCGAAAGAGGATAAAAGGTTTTAACGCTATTGAAAAGGGAATTACACAGGTTTACACCACTTAGGCATTAGAAAGTCTAAGTTCACTTGGCGTCTTTCCTGTCAGCCGCTTAACCGTACGGCGAAAGTTAGGTAAATCGTTTATACCCATTTGTCGTGCTGCCTCTTCATTGTTTGCTTTATGCACAGACAGCAAAACTAAAGCATAGTTGCGCCATACTTCTTCTGACAGCTGTCGATAGCTGGTATTGAACTCCTTTAATTTACGTTTGAGCGTAGCCGGGCTGATAGCTAACTTTTCAGCAAGTTCAGGCAATGCACTCCCCATATTGTCAGCGCTTATGGTTTGATACACATGGCACCTAACATAATCGGGAAGCGAGATAAGAGGATAGCGTTCGAAAAGGCGATACCGCCCTAACTCTTTGTCAGTAACCATGTTTGGTGAGTGAATAACAGGTGTGGACATGGGTTCATTCAGGGCATGCTTTTCAATCCACATACTGTTGAAAGGGCAATTAAACGCAACCTTAAGCCCTAAATGGGTTTCAAAGTCAGCAATATTTTTTGGTCTGGCGCAGGTAAAGTTAAACGAAACAGAGACTCGCTGCTTTGCAATCCCTTTTAAAAGCGCCACTATGCTAGCAAAGCTTACTTCACTGACAAATTGTGCCAGTTTAGCGCCGCCGACGGTGAGTTGAGGAATTAACATTACCTTGTGGTTGGTGGTAAAGCACTGGAACTGACAAAAGGGAATACTACACCACCTGAAGGTTTGCTGCTGAACAAGGTGGGTCAGTAACGCTTCTAGGGTATCGCAAGTTCGCAGTACATGCATTGGACTATGTAACCACTGAGCAGCCAACGCACTTCCCAGCAAAAAGCTCACATCTGCCCCTTTCGTTTGACTTTGCACGTTGGTAAGCAATAAATGATATTGCTTAATGCTTACCAAAGAATCAGGCTCTAGTGCATCTTCAAATATCCCTGTACCTCTGAATAATTTGTTTTTATTCGCCCCACGATTAAGCGCCACATCAAGCACGGCTTTAACCAGCCAATAGCCAGCAATAACCTTATCATGCGTAGACTGCACAACATCTGCACTAGCGAAGACACCCACACTATCTGCATCAACACCCTCTCTTACAGAGACACCCACGCTATCTGCATCAACACCCTCTCTTACAGAGACACCCACGCTATCTGCATCAACACCCTCTCTTACAGAGACACCCACCCCAACATGTTTTTTTGCATGGACACCCAGCTCATTTAGCTCTGCAAGAGGTTTCGTTTTTTCAACAAACGTATCACCGCCCTCACCTGAATGTGACGACGCTGCTACTGTGAAATTCGATAAGCTTATTTCCATTGGGTTATAGCCGCGGTGAACATGGTCTATTCATTCATCATTAGATAGTCACGCCGCACTTTTTTGCGGGCGCTCAAGCTCTGTCAACATGGCATTCAATACCGTAGAAAGTGTCTGATTGGGTAACAAGGTTACGTGTGTACTTCGCGCTGAAGTATAAATGGCGTTGGTATTTAATTGATGTCTAAAAGCCAGATGCTGAATGCTCGCCTTTATCTCATCAATGATTATGTCTGCCTGTGTCGGCAATACATCCGGCAGTAAAATAGCAAAACGGTCTCCAGCATACCGACAGGCTAAATCATGTTGGCGTAAGTTCATTACCAATAGCTGAGCAATTTCGTGAAGATACCTATCACCTTCCGTATACCCATATTGCTGGTTAAACAAAGAAAAGTTGTTGATATCTATGATGGCAAGTACAGCCGACTTATTGAATTGCTGAAGCTTTTGAATCTGTTCTTTCCAATACTCAGCACGGTAAAGCTGTGTTATAGGGTCTATTTTATCGTGATCCCGGTAGTCCCATTCACGACGTCGCAACTGTAGGTTTAATGCTCTTTGCTCCAAATGCCACTGGTAAAGAGCCGCGGTCATCACCACCATTCCTACTGCGGCAGGATAGGACTCTATCATGCTTATCCAATGTGCATCATCGGGGTAACGTAAAAACTCATCTAAGAAGTCTAGTGTTGCTGAAAAAAGGAAAAAACCTAATCCGAAAACAAGGAGGCTAGTGACTTTACCAGGAGGCCTACTCGCAAGCGCTGCAAGTATCCAAGCAAGGGTCAGCAGGACAATACTTCCCTCACCCACGATATCTAAACCCGATATATCAGCGCTTTGTTTTGGGTTACCTAAAAAAAGCGCTAAAGATATGGCAAGTGCAACAATGCTTACCGTGAAAGCGAGCCACCGCGTGTGGTGCCTAAATTGTGTAGTATTGGTAAAGGAAAACATAGCACCTCTTAAAAAATATTCTGCTCGTGTACACTGCAAAACGTTTTAGCTTTTCCGGTGAGCGTGGCAAGTCAAACAGACCAAGCACGTCTGATGCGGCATAGCGCCGTCATCTAACTTCAAAGTAAAACGAGAGTCTTGCCTAAATATGTTCGCAGTGTCGAGGGTCAGTTTGGCTCATTAATGTGACATCTTGATGGCGAACATTTTCTATTTCTCTTTTCTATCGCTAAAACCCGATGTAAATCAACGTGATAAGGCAGGGTCAAATTAGCTCAATAAATTGATAAATCAATGGCGTTTACCCCTTGGTCTCATTACTAACATCAAATCGTCATATAACTGTCATGCAGCGTTCTTAGGGTACTCACACATTAACTTCCTCACTAACTTAGTGCTGACTTAACACTCCTTTTGACTGCTTAATTGATTGGAAAATAAATGAAAATTAAAACCGCGTACTCTTCTCTTGCACTTGCTTGCGTAACGGCACTTGGCCTCAGCATTGCTTCTCCTGTTCTGGCGGCAGATGGCGTAATCATTGGCTATGTAAAAGATGCCGCTAAGGCCCGAAGCTACAACGGCGCTAAAATAAAGCTTATTGAATTAGGACTTGTTACTGAGGCAGGCCGAGACGGCACTTTTCGCTTTCCCTCTATTCCTAAAGGCACTTACACGCTAGAAATTTCTTATTTAGGTGAAGATACTGTCACGCAAACCATCAAGGTGGAAGATAATGACATAGCGCGGGCCTCAGTCGAATTCGGTACCGGTGAGACCATTGACGAGATACTGGTACGAGGACAACGAAGTGGACAGGCAAGCGCCATTAATCAGCAGCGAGTTTCTGACCGCATATCTTCGATTGTTTCTGCAGATGCCATTGGCCAATTCCCTGACCAAAACGCAGCAGAATCGCTACAGCGCTTGCCCGGCCTCTCTATTGAACGTGACCAAGGTGAAGGTCGCTTTGTAGGGATCCGCGGTATCGATCCAAACTTAAACAATGTCACCATCAACGGGTTAAACATTCCTTCGCCTGAGTCTGGCGTGCGCTCTGTTGCCCTGGATGTCATTCCTTCAGAACTCATTCAAACACTAGAAGTATCGAAATCTGTCACACCTGATATGGATGGTGATGCCATAGGTGGTTCAGTAGCCGTTAAAAGCGTTAGTGCGTTTGACAAGGCTCGCGACACCGCAAGCGTTACTGTTCAAGCAAGCCAAAATGATTTGCGCGATGAAACCAGCCCAAAAGTATCAGGTACCTTTACCAAGAAACTTTCATCTAAATGGGGCGTTGCCGGTGCTGTTTCATATTTCGACAGAGACTTTGGTTCTGATAATGTAGAAAGCAACGGTGACGACGAACTTGAACAGCGCCACTACACCATTACACGGGAGCGTTTAGGCAGTGCGTTGAACATAGATTTTCGCCCTGACTTCAACAACCAATATTTCTTACGCACTTTATACAGTGAATTTTCTGACGATGAATATCGCCAAGGCAATATCTTCACCTTTGACGGCGAAGATTCGGAAATTGAAAGAGAAAGTAAAGATCGTTTTGAAAGCCAAAGTATCTTCACGGTCGCATTAGGCGGTGAACACCAGCTAGATACATGGGAAGCGAACTGGCAGCTAGGCTACGCAAAATCTGACGAAGATGAACCTGACGCTTTGTACTATATATTTAAAACAGAGAATGACAGCATTGATGCCGACTTAAACACCATGCGCCCTACTGTTTCACAGAATGCTGATGCCATGGATTTGTCGACCTATGAAGTAGATGAAATAAGCTTTGAAGATAACTACACCAAAGATACCGAAACCAGCATCAAATTTGATGCGGCGCGCCCTATTAATGTAGGTGGCTACATCGGTGAATTAAAATTTGGTTCAAAATACCGCAGCCGAGAGAAAGACCGAGACAGCAGTATTACTATTTTCGATGGTGACTTTGATGACCTAGATGCCGCTCAATTTGGCGCAGCAAGCCCAGATTATTCACTCGACAATTTCGGTCCAGGGCTTAACCGAGGCGTAATGCGCAGTTATTTTAACGATAACCGTGAGAGCCTTGAGGTTGATAGCCTAAACTCAGATGTTGAATCTCGCGGTGCTACGTACGTAAACGAAGAAGACATCTTTGCCGCTTATATCATGGGCAGCGTAGATATTGAAAAGCTTCACTTGGTCGCCGGTGTTCGCTACGAGCGTACTGACTTTTCAACTTCGGGCATGCGCGTAGAGCTTGTTGAAAACGAGCAAACTGACGTAGAAGAAGTGGTGAATACCCCTTGGGAAGCGGAGCGTGACTATGATCACTGGCTACCTAGCGTGAACGCTAGATACACTTTTTCTGACAAGCTACAGCTTCGCGCTGCTTACACTCAAACCATTTCTAGACCTAAGTTTGAAGATGTCGCAGCGTTTCAAATAATCGAAAGTAAAACAGAAGAAGACGATGGTGTATTTGTTACTGAACGTGAAGCAGAAGTCGGTAACCCAGAGCTTCAGCCTTACGAAGCTCAGAACGTTGACCTATCTCTTGAATACTACCCTGGCGACGTTGGCGTCATTTCAGCCGGTCTTTTTTATAAGAATATCGATAATTTCGTTGTTTATGCCGATGTTGCAGGTACCGCGGGCTGGGAAGGCTTCGAAGAGGTCATTCAACCCATCAACGGGGACTCTGCAGATTTGACCGGCTTAGAGCTCTCTTGGGTAAAAGCCTTTAACAACGGTTTTATCGTGTCTGCCAACGCTACTTTCACCGACTCTGAAGCAACCACCTTTTTGGATGGCGAGAAGTTTGAAACGCAGCTACCGAATCAGTCTGATCGCATTGGCAACTTAACCATAGGCTATGAGGCCAATGATTTTAGCGTACGACTTGCCACCACCTATAAAAGTGAAAACTTTGAAGAAATTGACGGCGATATGCTGAGATTTGAAGACGACCATGTACAAATAGACTTCATGGCACGTTACTACATTAACGACACTATGCAGGTATATTTTAACGGCATTAACTTAAGTGATGAACCTTTCTACAACTACTTCGATACGCGCAGTCAAAACGCGCAGTACGAAGAATATGGCCGTACGTTCGAACTAGGTTTTACTTGGCAGCTAAACTAGTCACGTTAATTTGGTGTTTATAATCAGGCCTGCAGGCCGCTAAGAAAAGGCCTGCAGTACCTGCTTTAGAGAGTCTTTCATGTACGTTTTACCCACATCACCCGCTACATCAAAGCCGTCTTTCGTTACTTTGTTAACTATCATGCTTTGTTTCGCTTGTTTCTTTAACTCAGCTTGGGCGCAGGCAAAGCAACAAGGCCCCTCTCAAATCGGGCCTACGGATATTGCGCCTATCAATACGGGGCCCACCCAAACCGCCCCTTACTCGCACGCCTACTATGAAAAAACGACCATTGCAGATTTGTCGGTGCCGGATGAAGCGGTTTCCTTCTTAACGTTGGGAGACTGGGGGCGCAACGGGCACTTTTATCAAAAACACGTAGCCAAATGGCTTGATATTGCCAGCTACCAGCTCGATGCTGAATTTATCGCTACCACAGGCGATAATTTTTACGACAACGGGATAGCGTCGGTTGATGACCCGTACTGGATATCGTCTTACGAAGCCGTCTATCACCAGCCTCATCTTTTCATCAACTGGCACCCAGTACTGGGTAACCACGACTACCGCGGAAATTGGCAGGCACAAATAGACTACAGCGTCAAAAGCCGACGATGGGAAATGCCAGCTCAGTATTACAGTAAGACGTTAGCGTTAGATGACGGGGCAACGGCACTGTTGTTGTTTATCGATACCTCCCCCCTTAACCCTGACTATGCGAGAGAAGCTAAATATCAAGAAGCCTATGAGCAAGGCGCCTCTGAGCAGCTTTCTTGGATAAACACAATGTTGGCACAAGACCAATATACGTGGAAAGTAGTTATTGGCCACCACCCCTTGTACTCAAGCGGTAAACGCTACGGTAAAACAAACGCGATCAAAGACGTACTTGAGCCCGTTTTTCACAAACACAACGTTAACCTATACATCGCGGGGCACGAACACGACCTACAGCACAATCAGCTAGCCGGTGATGAGTTAGTTCACGTGGTATCGGGAGGCGGCTCTGAGGTGCGCCCCGTTGGAAATTACGAATTTACTCAATTCGCTAAATCTACTGGTGGTTTTGTTAGCGTGAGCATGACAGCCAAAAGCATATTCCTTAATTACATAGACCACCAGGGGAAGAAGGTTTATGCCCACACAATAAATAAGCCTAACACGGCATCTTCATCCAGCACGCTTTAAGGTAACTAATCACAATGGATAAACAAAAAATTACACGCATATACCCCACAATGGGCAAAACCTTTCTCCTTACAGGCGTGCTGGCCACACTTTTTAGCTGTGCAACTGCAGGCAAAACAAGCCATCAACCGCAGGCTGACATACAAGAGCCTGTGTTAAAGCTTAAACAACTTGCACATGGGTTTAGCCAAACGCTTTACTATCGTAGCGATAATCAACAAACAGCTTACAAAGACACCCATGCTAACGAGCAAGAAACTCCGAAGGCGTCGAACAAATCTTACAAAGACACCCACGCTAACAAGCAAGAAACACCAAAGGCCTTGAACAAATCTTACAAAGACACCCACGCTAACGAGCAAGAAACAACGAAGGCCTTGAACAAATCTTACAAAGACACCCACGTTAACGATAATGAAAAATTGGCCCCAGCGTTAAATGCAGAAACTAACGATGACACCCACACTATTGAACTTCAGTTAAACGAACACCAAGGAATTTCAATCAGTAATAGCCATGGAAAAACCAGGTTTATTGCGGGAAGTTTTGTTCTTGCGAGTGCGGAAATAGTCGAGTTTGAAAATAAACAATGGGTGTCCATGGTAGTGTTTAATAACAACACGCAACACATTGAGGCATATCGACTCGCCCCTGATACCCTTGATATACAACAACAGCTTACCCAGTCCGCCAAGGGCTCAGAAGCCATATGCGCAGCCGTCACTGCCCAAGGTGCTCAGCATATTGTAAATATTGATGCCACGGGCACGCTCAACCAGTTCGAAATACACGATAATCAATTTTTACCGCTTCGTAATTTTGCCATAGGCCCGGGCATGAAAAGCTGTAGCCTTGATATGCATACTCACTCTATTTACTTAGCCGATGAATTTGCGGGCGTTTGGAAAGTTAATGCCGACATTGAAAGTGAGTTAGAAAAAGAATTGTTTTTTCATAACGCTAATAACGCTATCGAAGGTGTGAGCACTTTATCGAGCAACACATCACTTTTTAAAGGCAGCCTGCTGGGCTGGGTAAGCCCAAATAAAAGCGGCGTATGGTTACAAAGCCAATGCCAGACAGAATTCATAGCCTTGCAGTATAACTTAGCTGGAGTACCGCAAACCATTGAGCCTGAATTTATTCATTTAGCGTTTTATGAATATGAAAAAGGCCCGCGAATTTCTGTGGTAGTTGATGATGATGCCTCAGGCAATTTCTTTTCGGCAGAGCTATCTACTGAATTAAGTGCAGCTTATTTTAACCATGGGTGTCTTTCTAAAGATAAGGAGCCGATAGCCAATGGTGAAAGCCGTTCGCCGAAGTACGCGCTTGCGCGTGTATTACCTTCCGCCGAGACCCAGCCTGTGAAAAACTACGGTGACGCCGCTGATGACCCTGCTATTTGGGTCAACGCCCAGTCTCCTTCGCAAAGCCGCGTACTAGGCACCGACAAAAAAGGAGCACTCAATACTTATGATCTTTCAGGTCATCAACAACAAAGCTTAGCTGTCGGAAGAGTCAATAACGTTGATGTGGGGTATAACGTAGCGATAGCCAATATGAACAACAGCGGCGAAACCACGTTTACCGATATTGCTATTGCCTCGAACCGTTCACACAATAGTTTGTCTGTCTTTGAAATAGATAAGTTTGGCGTGCTTGCTCATTTAGGTGAAATTGACACAACACTTACCGACATTTACGGCATGTGCCTGTTTGTAGAAAAAGGCGTCGCTCAGCTGTTTGCTAACGATACCAGCGGCCTCTTCGAACGTTATGAAGTCTCTTTCGACAAAAATAAAAAAACTAAAGGAACGCTTACCCAATCGTTTTCTCTTCCCTCACAACCTGAGGGCTGCGTGGTAGATACACAAACCAACACAGCGTACTTTGGTGAAGAAGGTGCAGGCATTTGGTCAATGGATATTAGCTCTACTAAACACGAGCCTACTTTCGTTTCTGCAATAGCCCCACCAGTAGAGGCGGACATGGAGGGCTTGGCCCTGTTTACTGTTGATGCTCAAACGTACCTTATTGCATCAAGCCAAGGTAACAATAGTTATGCAATCTACAACATCAATAGTAACAACGCCGACCAGCTTACCTTAATGGGGCTTATTCGCATTACCGCCGATATGAATAACTCAATTGACGGGGTTTCAGAAACCGATGGACTTGAAGTAACGAACGCCAACTTAGGTGGCATTTACAGCGAAGGTCTTTGGGTAGTCCAGGATGGAAGAAATGTCATGCCCTCAGAAACACAAAACTTTAAGCTGGTTTCAGGTACACGCTTAAAAGAGGCCATAAGAAATTTGGTGTCAACGAAACATTAATTAGACAAGTTATAAACCCATTATGCGTTGAAAAGGAGGGGTAACCCCCTTTCCTTTCAACGCTTTAAGAAAGGCTTTTACCCTGCTCGCTGGTAGCCATCATTTAGCTGAACGTCTATCGCACGCAGCACTGCCGTTCGGTTAATGCAGCCTAAAAGCACTCCGTCATCATCAACTACAGGGTAAACGCGAGGCTTTTCTTTTAATAATAACTGCGCTAATTCTATTACCGACATATATGGCTTTACAGACACCACGGGGGTTTTCATAATTTCCCCCACTCTGCAAATTTGCTCTCGGTAATAGCTCGACGCGATCATTTGAGCAATACAGTCTTGCTCTGAAAGAAAGCCAACCACCCTTCCTTTGGTATCTAGTACCGGGCCTCCGCTTTGTCCGCTGGCCAATAATACTTCGACAGCCTGCGCAACGGGCATATCGATATTAAGCTTCACTGGGTGAGTATTCATATAATCACTGACTTGCAACGATTCCATTTTCATTTCTCCAGCCGTGGCGCCCAATGAGACCGATACTACTAACTATTGGCGTTACGGCACTTCAATTGTTTTTAACCACTTGTGAAAGCAATTTTCCCCCACACTTAAAGATTAGACCTATACTCACCCACAAGCCAGCGTAATTAACAATAAAATAACAACTAATCTTTATAGATTGCTATGCTCACTTTACCCTCTGTATCGATGCTAGCGCGGTACATCCCCGCAGAATTGAACGGCATCGCGATGTTACCAACACTATCAATAGCAATAACACCACCGTCGCCGCCCGCTTTAACTAACACATCGTTGACTACAGTGTCGGCTGCTTTTGCTAACGTTAGCCCCTGATACTTCATGCGGGCACAGATATCAGCCGCAACATGGTATCGAATAAAAAACTCACCGTGCCCTGTCGCAGACACTGCGCAACTTTCATTATCGGCATAGGTACCCGCACCTATAACCGGTGAATCGCCAATTCTTCCGTAGCGTTTGGCTGTCATTCCACCGGTTGAGGTGCCTGCCACGATATTGCCACCGCGGTCTAACACCACGGCCCCCACCGTACCGAAACGCTCATTCCCCTGTTGCGTTCCGTAACCGCTTGATGCCTTTTCCATACGCGCTTTTACTTTATCTAGCGCTTGTTTGCGAAACTCGGTATCAAAGACTGTGTTTTTAACCTGCTCTAGCCCATTCTCTTTAGCGTACTGTTCGGCACCTTCACCCGACAGCATGACATGGGGCGATTCATTCATTACCAGCAATGCTGCCTCAATAGGGCTTCGTATTGTTTTAACGCCAGCAACGGCGCCCGCGTTTTTACTGCCTCCATGCATGATAGAAGCATCGAGTTCATGTTCACCGTCAAAGGTATAAACCGCGCCTATGCCCGCGTTAAAAAGCGGTGACGTTTCAAGAATTTTAATGGTCTCTACCACGGCAACTTCGCCTTTTTCACCTTCTTTTAAAAGCGAATAGCCATGCTTCACCGCTTTCGATAGCACATTTTTGTAGGCGGCTTCTTTCTCTGCCGTCATGGACGATTTTAAAATAGTCCCCGCGCCTCCGTGAATAGCGATTGCCACCTTCGGCTCCTGGGCTAACGCGCTGGTAGCTAACAATGCGGCGCTAACCACGCTGAAAGTACATAAGGTTTTATACCAACCATTAGATGAGACGCTAAAACGAGCTAAGTTCAAATTACATTCTCCTAAACGCTTTTATTATGAGTACTGAATTAACTACCATTTAATTCAGCGTAGTTAAGGCAGGTTTTATAACCCTTAAACGTTAAGATGACACAATAAGAAATGACAAGCTAGGCCACGGCAAGAAGTTCAATGAAGGTATTAAGATCGTCGTCTATGGAAGGAAGCAGGGCTTTGACTTTTTCCCACTGTGCCCCCTTAGATAATTCCCACACTAGCTCAAAGTCTTTTTTAAGTTGCACAGCACCGATATCCGCTGACATGCCCTTAAGCTTTAAGGAGAGCACTTGAACTTGTGTAAAGTCTTGCTCCTCTACAGCACCTTTTAACTGCTTTAACTTATCAGGCGCACTTTGTGAGTAAAGTTCGCAAACCCGAGAAAACAACGCTTTATCCCCCATTATTCGCGCTATCGCATCGTCTTTATCCCAACTCTCTCTCACCTTTCCATTATCTGGCGCTGGTATATCGCTTACAGCGTTAGACTCGTTGGCGCTTGTTGCTGTGACAATTTCGTTAGTATCGCTGTGACTGCTCATCCGGTCATCCATCGACACCTCTTCTTGCACACCGCTACAAGATGCTTCTTTATTAATAGCGTTTAGCAGGCTATCCACAAGGGCTGGCGCATCGCTCTTTATTTCGTTGTTACGCTTAGCGTCTTCGCTTTTTAATGCCATCGTTTGGTGTATAAGCCATTGCTTAACTTTGGGGATCAATACGTCTGCAATAACAGGCTTAGTCGTAAAATCGTCCATGCCTGCTTCTAAGCACTTCTCTTTCTCGCCAAGCATGGCGTTGGCAGTCATCGCGATAATGGGCACATTGGTATGCAGCGGGCCAGCTTTACCCTCACGGATAGCCCGGGTGGTTTCATATCCATCCATATTTGGCATTTGGCAGTCCATCAAAATACTGTGGATACGACGCCCTTTTTTCTCGCATTTTTGCAAAAATGCAATAACTTCCTCACCGTCGCAGCAGGTAAACATCTTACCAGGCAGGCTTTCCAATACGCCTTTGGCCACCTCTCTATTAATCAAATTATCATCAACAATAAGTAGGTTAGCGTCTTCAATAGACAATTGAGGGTCTGACGTCTGTTTAACCGTCTCGAAAGCGGCGTCACTTGTGCCATTTCCTTCACTGGGTTGAAGTTCGCTCATTGACAATGAGTATCCCCCAAGCGCTGCATCGATTCCCTGTTGAACAAGCGCAAAACTTGAACGAAACAACGGTTTAGGTAAATAAATTGGCTGTATATGGTTAAATTGGTAAGGCGCTCCCGCTATTTTTTGAAGGATGAAAACCACTGGTAAAGCGCAGGCTTCTTGCTCAGTAGTTTGCGCATGCCAGATATTGTCTAAATCGTTAATCAAAGGGCTAGACTCATCGACAATAACCGCGTTGAACGTCGACCACTCAATTTTATCGGTATTGCTGTCTAACACGTAGGCATCTGCCCCCACATGCATCGCCAAACTACAGATATTCTCTTCTAGAGGCGAATAGCCTGCCGACACGCCTATACTGATACCACTTAGCATTGCACTTTCCATTTCTAGCGCGCGCTCAAGTGATGCTTCGGTATCTGGAGTTTTTTCAGTAAGCGTAACATAAAATGAAAATGTACTTCCAACGCCTACCTCAGATTTAAACGTTATATCCCCGCCTAACAGCTGTGTCAGCTGCTTGCAAATAGACAAGCCAAGTCCCGTTCCACCATATTGAGTCGCGACGGAAGCATCGGCTTGAGTAAATGCAGTAAATAGTTTTGGTTGACTTTCTGGGGCGATACCTACGCCAGTGTCACTTATGCTAAAATGCAGTTGTTGTAACCCTGCGTCGTTTTCGTATAACGCTGCGTTTAGCTGTATGTGTCCTTTTTCTGTAAACTTGATGGCGTTATTCAATAAGTTACTTAATACCTGATTTAGCCTATGGCGGTCGGAATTAATCTCTACACGAGGAAGCCCCGTGGTATCAACTATTAGCTCAAGCCCCTTAGTTGCAGCCTTCACCGCAAACACTTTCGCCAAAGACTCTATCAGCGTTAAAGGTTCGAAAAGCTGGTGGTTAATATCTAATTTACCCGCTTCAATCTTCGATAGGTCGAGAACGTCGTTTATCAGCACGCTTAAATTGTTACAGCTAATTTCCATCATAGACACTAACTGCTCAGCTTTATCATTGAGAGGCTGGCGTTTGAGCAATGACAGTGAACCAACCACCCCGTTTAATGGCGTACGCATTTCATGACTAATATTGGAAATAAATGAGCTTTTTACACTACTCGCCTTACGCGCCTCTTCCGTTGCCTTCGTCAGCTCTTTCGTTCTACTGACCACTTTTTCTTCAAGCTTAAAATTAACTCTTTCTATCGCATCTTTAGCTTTGTGTTCATCAGTCACATCTCGAATGACAACGGCAACGCCAGAAAATTGTGAGTTATCACCCCATATCGTCGATGCAGTAATAAGAAGTTTGTGTTCGTTTTTTTCACCGTCTATATACGGTGTTGTAAATGTCTCTTGCTTACCGCCCTTTGTGAGAACGGTTTCTAAACCGAGCGGAGACAGCGGCTTAAACGAGGAGAAGTGTTGGTTTATAATGACTTGGCTGGGTATACCAAAAAGCGATTCGGCTGCCATGTTCCAACTTTTCACTTTACCAAAAGCGTCTACGCTAAAAATAGCGTCTTTAGATATTGCAACGATTGCCACTGACTCACCGCGGACCTTTGCAAGTTCGATATTCTTACGATTACTTCGGTAAAAAAACAGCAATGCAACCGTGAATATTATCGTCACCGCCACCAGTACGCTATAAACACTCATTCGTTTATCATTGATTAACGCAGTAACATAAGATTTAGGCGTTGAGACATGGAGGTAAAAAGGCGCTACTTGCTGACCGCCACCAATGCTGAATGCACGCGAGACGCTATATAGGGTGTTTTCCCCTTCCACTGGCGAGAGCCTCGCTCTTCCAGCCTTTAGCGGTTGAACAAATTCACTTTGCCAGTTTATTGAAGGGTTCAAATCTTTAGAAAAGGATTTATCGCTATCTGGGTGTAAGGTAAAGTAACCTTCATTATCAGTTACATAAAGCGATTGATTTTGCGCAAGCGCCTGCTTCATTTGATCAAGCAAAAAGCGCGCGTTTACGTTCATTATTATAAAGCCGTAACGCTCATTAGCATCACTTAATATAGGAAGCGACAACCTGATAACCGCTTTATAGGGGAATTCCAACTTTCCGTATTCACGATTTAAGTTAATACTAGAAATGTAAAACTCACCTTTGTTGCTTTTTACACTCTCTTTAAAGTAATTTCTCGACGCCTTTGTTTGTAAGTCGATATCACTGGCGATGATGACAGCGCCTCCCTCGCGCTCCACTCTGATAACCTCGCTTCCCTCGTCATTAGCCTGAATCACTCTCAGCTGGTCGATTTCGCTGTTGTTCTCGATAAAAGCAACAAATATCGTTTCTAAACGGTGTTTCCATTGCTCTAACGTGGTGCTATCTTTTGGGTCTACATTGCCGTTTGCTGTCGCCCGAACTATGCCGCTAATAGGTGGTGTTTGGTGCAGGAAATTAAGTGCATTGGTATACTGAAGTACCTGCATATCGGTCGCGGCTTCCGCATTTGCGGCACTTTTTTCTAGTGCCGAATACGTCTGGGCTTTTGCCGCAGCTTTAATATTACTCTCAAATAGCCCCACAACCAGTATGACAAGCACGACCGCAAGCACAACGGTAAGCCCGAACGTACCTTTCGCTTCACTTAATGTTGACTTGGGTGTAAAAGACGACAAACAAACAATATCCGTATTAATTTTTATAAGGTATAAACTAGACAGCAAACGGGGTTTGTGCAAGTCATTTACAGTGCAGCTAAGACTAAAGATTATAAGTGAATGAATGTTTTACAGTCGCCTTTGCTGCGTATACTCCGTTCAGCATTGCCTATATAACCATCAACATTTGGTATTGTATTTTACGCAGTGTACACTGCGTTCAATATTTCATTGATAACGTACTGGTGGTTATGCATACACCTACATTTTTGTGGCACGATTTCGAAACCTTTGGCACAAGCCCACAAAAAGATCTCCCTTGCCAATTTGCCGCTGTTAGAACGGACATGGACTTAAATGTCGTTGGTAAGCCCATCAATATTATGAGCGCAATTGCTAACGATTACCTGCCTCATCCAGAAGCGTGTCTTGTTACTGGGATCACGCCTCAACAAACCATCAGAGATGGCTCAAACGAAGCTGATTTTGCTGCAAAAATTTATCATGAGATGTCTACGCCGAATACCTGTAGCGTGGGCTTTAATAGTATTCGCTTCGACGATGAAGTTTCCCGCTATCTATTTTATCGAAACTTCTACGACCCGTATTCAAGAGAATGGCGCAATGGAAATAGCCGCTGGGACATCATCGACGTAGCAAGAGCCTGCTATGCGTTAAGACCAGACGGTATCAATTGGCCGTTGAGAGAAGATAGCTCGCCAAGTTTTAGGCTTGAAGCATTAACGGCTGCCAATAATATCGGACATGATAACGCACACGATGCGCTAAACGACGTTTACGCCACCATATCTCTTGCCAAGCTGATAAAAGAAAAGCAGCCGCGCTTATTCGACTACGCGCTTTCTTTGCGTAATAAGCATACCGTTATGCAGCAAATAGATTTGAGCAAGCCATCGGTATTGCTTCATATATCGTCAAAGCTGCCGGCCTCACAGGGTTGCTGTACATGGGTTATGCCGATTGCTAAACACCCTACTAATTCCAATGCGTTTATCGTGATTGATTTGTCTCACGATATAGACAGCGTGTTAAATGATTCTGCAGATGAAATTAAGCAAGCACTGTACGCGCCTTCCGATACGTATGATGATGCGCGAGAGCGCCCGGGGCTTAAGCTTATTCACGTGAACCGCTCTCCTTTCATTACCACAGCCAAAGCCATGACAGAAGACAATGCACAGCGGCTCGGCTTAGACCGCGAGCGCTGCTTAGATAACTACAAAAAGCTGGCAAGCACACCAGATTTAGTTAGTAAAATTGTGGCAATATATGAAGAAGAGCGACATAGCAGCGAACTTGATATTGACCACGCGCTATACAGCGGCGGGTTCCTTAGCGATGAAGATCGGCGCTGGTGTGAAAATGTGATAAATGCTAAACCAGAAGATTTAGCGACGTTCGGTGATAAAACGCAGCACGAAGGGTTGAAAAAATTGCTGTTTCGATATCGCGCAAGAAACTACCCCAATACGCTTACTGCCGACGAAATGACAAAATGGCAGTACCACCGTCAGGCGCGGCTTACCGACCCGGATTTTCACGGTTCTATAACGCTGGAAACCTATATGATGAGGCTTGAATCTCTGGCTCACGAGCACAGTGACAACCCTGAAAAGCAAGCGATATTACGCGCCCTCTATCAATATGCCGAAAACCTTTGACGGCGGTTTTAGAACGCCTTAAATTAAGAACATTGACAGAAAAACAGCAATTTATTAGACGAAGTCAAGGAATGAAATAATGCTGCCGATAATAACAATACACGCGCGCAAGGGAATAAAGATGTCATGAATGGCGTAACAATAAGTTTCGATAAATCTAGAACCTATATCAACCTAATGCTCAACTCTTCTGAATTTACCTCAGAAGTAGACATACGGGAAATAAAAAAGCAGTTAGAAAGCGGCGAAACTAAACGTCTTTACGTTTCAGAAAAAGCGCTCAAATCTGCCTGTGACACGGCTAACCATTACTTTAAAACAGGTGATGGGACTATCGTTCAAGAAAGAATTGGCGAACGTAAAAACGCGGAAGTAGAATTCCGTGTTCCCGATGACGGCATGCACGTGAACCTTGTGCTCACTACCCCCTATGGCGGAAAGCTACCCGCGTTAAGCACGATTAAATCGCTGGCGATAAAAAACAGAGTCATCCGAGGTGTTAGTACCAAAAAGATAGAATCTATGCTGAGTAATGCTAGGCGCGCTGAGCCCGGCACGGTGCTAGAAGAAACTATCGCGAAAGGGCTTCCCGCTAAAAATGGCAAAAACTCTAAGTTCATTCCTCTTGTTCCTAATGCCCTAGAACGGGTGTTAAAGCCTCAGGCAGATGACGGCGAGCGCGTAGACATGCGCAACTTAGGCGAAATTATTTGTGTAAAAATAAATACGCCTGTGTTACGTCGTACCGCGCCAACCCAAGGTCGCTCTGGTTTTGACGTAAAAGGCAATAAACTCCCTGCCGTCGCAGGCGAGTGGGTCGACTTTAAAATGGGAAGCGGAACCGTTGTGTCAGACGGCGATGCCAACCTTTTGATGTCGGCCATTTCGGGCATGCCTAAGTATCGCGACCAAATTATGAATATCGATGACACCTTCATCAGCAATGGCGTTAACGTGGGTACAGGGCATGTGAATTACGAGGGAGCGGTACTTGTAAACGGCGATGTAACAGAAAAAATGCAGATTAAAGCGGCCGGTGATGTAACCATAAATGGTTTTGTTGAGTCGGCGCATATTGAAGCGGGTGGCGATATCATTATCACCGAAGGCGCTATGGGTAAGGTGAATGATTCCCAAGGCGAGTTCCAGTGTAAATTAGTCGCATCAGGAAGCATCCACGTGCAGCACGGCCAGGGCATTGACATTCAATGCGGTGGAAACATTACCGTAGGCAGGCAACTGGCCTACAGCCGCTTGCGTTGCGGGGGAGCCGTTATCGTAGGGCAAATTGACAAGCCTATGGGTAACCTTTTTGCTTGCGATATAATAAGTCAAGACCGCGTGGAGGCAGGCACCCTAGGGGCCGTTTCCGGCAGTACGTTGAAAGTGGACTTTAGTCCAGGCTTTAATCAACTTCTTGAACGGAAAGACTCGCTAGATGAATTGCTACGCCAGATTCGCGAGAACAATTTAAAGCACAAAGAGAAAATAGCACTTATCCAAGGTAAGAAAATTCCAAAAGAACTTCAGCACAAAGCCGCTGAGGCTTTAGAACTTTTCAATAATGAAAGCGCGCTGCTAGAGTGGCTTGAAAATAAAGCCAATGATGTGAAGTCGGCTAAAGAAAACTACCAGTCCGACATTAAACTTATCGCCAATAAACGGCTATACCCTGGCGTATCGGCTAAGTTAAATAACAGAAACTGGCGTTCAGAGCGTGAATATGATCGTGCGCAAATACACTACGACGCTCATCAATGGCACTACGAGCCGTTGATATAATGGGAGATACCGTGCTTTAACTAAGGAGCTATCCTTTATGAAGCACGCTTTCTTTCACATGCTACCGACATAGGTCGCAGGCTATTCCTGTATCTCGACGGCCTAAGCCGTGAAGCCTTAACACACGCTAATAACAACGAAAAGAACGCGTTGTTGAGTAGACGTAGATTTAGACGTTATATTTATTCGTTCAAAAATTTATGGCGCTATGCTCACATTGCCAAACCCGTGGCGCTTAGATTGATACAGGGCTTTCATGGTACGCTCCATCCAGTCGGAAAACTCTTCAGATTGCTTAAGCTCAGACATGCCTATCGCAACTTTAAAATTATCGCTTAGAAGGTAATGACTCGTTACACATTTAAGTAATCTATCTGCGAGTATCTTTGCAGCACCTACCTCGGTTTGTGGGCAAAGTATAATAAATTGCTCACCACTAAAGCGAGACACCACGTCCACCTCTCTTACGGTATTTAAGCATTGGGTGGCAACCACTTTAAGCGGCTCTTCCAGCGATGATGCTTCAAGCGAAAGCCCATCGTCATGAGAGTGGGTTAGCTCAAGAATGATTAACGAGGCCGTTGTTTGAAAGCGCTGGAAGCGAGAGATTTCCTCTTCCGCTCGCTGAATCATATGATTGCGATTGTACAGCCCTGTAATTGTGTCATGGGCAGAAAGAAAGCCAAGGGTTCTGTTTTTTTCCAGCAAGGTGGCCTGTAGCGCGCTTATTTCTTCATTTTTCTGATTAATAATACGCTTGTAGGCACCTACGTGACGGTTCCTCGATATTAACCACAACAGCCCTATTAGCACAATAATAGAGCTCAATATCATCACGGTATAATTACGGCTGTAGCGTATTTGAACATTATTCCATTGTTTGTATATTTCCACTTTCCGAGATTCAGGGATCCGCTCGATGGCAAAGTTGAGCTTATCAACCAAGTGCCCGAACGATTTATTTACCCCAAAGGCCAAAGAGTCGAAAGGCTCAGCATAGCCGACAATGTTAATGTCTTTTAATTTTAAGTTGTTAATGTGCATATTTACGCTCATCAAGGAGCCGACCATGACATCAAACTCATCATTTGCCAGTTGTTTCAGCCCTTCTTCTTCCGAAGGCATTAGTTTCAACCGTAACCCTGGGTAGTGGCGGGAGATATACTCTACTTGTCGATAACCTTGAACTATGCCTACCGTGCGATTACCTACGCCGGAATAACCTTGAAGCATAGGCGTACCTGCCTTCGCCACCAGCACATTAGGCGCTTCAAAATAAGGAATACTGAAATCTAGAAACTGCTTTCTATAATCTGAGGTATTGAGCATAGGGATCACTTTGCATTTCCCCTGCTGAACATATTCTAGGCTTTGTTGCCAACTTTCTGTAGGCACAAGCGTAAATTCAAGTTCAGCAATCTCGGCAATCAGCCGCATATATTGGGCTGAGATGCCAACGTGAATACCATTTCTTATCGCTTCGTATGGCGCCCAGTTGGGGTCGATGCAGTAAGTGATCTCCTCAGATGGAGTAAAAGCGGCTTGTTGTTCGGGGCCCGCTTTTAGAATAGCGCTGAAAACACTCGCGCCTAAAAACAACACCACACCAAAAAGATACTTTCTTATTTTTTTCAACCACACACCCAAAACAGTTAACGAGCTCAAAGACAACCGCGAAGTATTAAGCGTAAATTATAAAAATGCAATCAATTAGGCGTATATGGGCCTAATTGCCTAGGTAACGCTCTGTCTTTGCTGGAATGTCGCATTTTCATAGCGTTTTTCGTTCATGATTATTGCAAGCCTTGTTACTGCCTTTTCGACATCGGCGAAGCTCAAATAAAGCGGCGCAAACCCTATCCGCAAAATATTAGGCGCGCGGAAGTCAGCGATCACCCCTTCAGCAATCCACGCTTGGCAAATGGCATAAGCCTCATCGTGGGCGAGGGCCAATTGGCTACCCCGGCAGTTAATCGGTGGGCTCGCCACACCGAAATATTCTAACACCCCTGCCCTTTTTGCTTCAGCAATAAAAAAGGCTTGAAGCTTTTTCGACTTCTCGTCGACTGCTTTCAGTGACACATCGTCAAAAACGTCTAATGCCGCATCCAATATACTCATGCCTATAACACCGGGCGTGCCGCACAAGTTTTGCTTTACCGATTTATCTGGCGCGTAGTCGGGAGAAAATGAAAAAGGGGCACTGTGTCCCATCCATCCAGACAGGGGCTGCTGATAGCTATCTTGATGACGGCTCGCAATATAAATAAATGCTGGTGCGCCGGGGCCGCCGTTTAAATACTTGTACGAACACCCTACGGCAAAATCTACGTTGCAATCATCCAAGCATACTGGGAAAGCGCCGGCACTATGGGCAAGATCCCACAACGTCAAAATCCCTTTTGTATGTGCTTGCTCGGTAATGCCTTTCATATCAAGCTTAAGCCCACTTCGAAAGTTAACCTGCGTAAGCATAAGCACGGCAATATCATCGGTTAACTGGCTACTAATACTGGCTTCATCTACATAGCGGATACTGTACTCTTCGCCAAGTAAATCTAACAACCCTTGAACCATATAGATATCGGTTGGAAAATTATCACGTGTGGTCGCAATTACTTTGCGCCCTGGGTTCATTTTAAGCGCGGCGCTTAACACTTTAAATAAGTTAATAGAGATAGAGTCACAGCAGATGACCTGGCCCTGTTGCGCGCCTATAAGCTCCCCTATTTTGTCGCCGACTTGTTGAGGTAAGGAAATCCACTGGTGTTTGTTCCAACTTGTAATAAGGCCTTGCCCCCATTGCTCTTGAACTACTTCAACCGCTCGCTTTTCTGCTGATTTCGGTAAAGGGCCAAGAGAATTACCGTCTAAATAGATGGTGTTGTCTGGAAGCGAAAAAGCCCCAGATTTATGTGCAAGCGGGTCCTTGTCATCAAGTTGCTCAGCGGAAAAAACCTTATTAATCATGTTCACCAATAACCTCAAGTAAAGCATCAAAGGATGTAGAGTCAGGGTGTAGCCAATCGAAGTGGCCACCATTTGTTATTATCTTTTGTTTTGCGCCAGCCATTGTAGCGTGGAGTTTAGGTACAATGCTATCGGCGTCACCTTGCATCAACACTATGGGTGTATTGATAAGTTTCGCGTTAGGAGTGGCAGCTTGATAAGCCTCGGGGTTTTCATCCGGCATGCTATGCATGAATTTTGCAGTAGCAGTCTGGCAACTGTTGGCTCCAACAGCGTAAGCGTTTATATCGGTGATAGCAGCAAGTCCAATGACCCTCTCAACGCTAACGCTTTGTGTAAATTGTGGCAGTTTCTGCGCGGCAAGCATAGCAAGATGCCCACCTGCCGAATGCCCAGCAATATAAACCTTCGAATAACGTCCATTACCACGGATACGTTCAAGCGACGTTATCATGGCTTCTGTAACATCATTTAAGCTACCAGGCCAACCGCCGTCTTTGTCGCCAACGCGCCGATACTCCATTACGAAGACACCCATCCCTAAATCCGCCAACGCCTTATAAAACCCGCTTGCATGATCATAACCGTAGGCATTCAACCAGCACCCGCCATGAACAAACACAACAGCTTTTCCAGCAAACATATCGTGCTTTGTATTGCGTCCATGCCACACGTAAACAGACTGGAGCGGGCTTTCACCGTAGCTAAACAGCTCGTCATGTTCTCTTGTTGGCAAGACACCCAACGCTGCATATGGCACTTGCGTTAACGTTTTACTGCTAGCTGACAGTTCATTAGGTTTATCGTGGGTGTCTTTGTAAATTTCGCTAGTTTTAGCATGGGTGTCATTCTTAACGTCATCTCGCTTAACGTCAGAGTTTGCGGGTTGCTTAATCTCGGGTGCGCTTTGTGGGGGGCGCGCGTCGCTTTTAACGTGGGTGTCTTTGCTAGCCGTATTTATACGATGGGTGTCTTTATTACTTGCTGTAATATCTTGGGTGTCTTTGTAATTGAACTTCGGTTCGATTCCACTTTCGAAAGTAGCTGATTGCGCAACAGCTAGCTGTTGCAAAGAGATAAGTGCGATAAATAGTGCGCGTGTAAAAGTAGTAATGTGTACTGTATTCTTCATGTTCTGACTTTTTCTTTTATTGAAACACAGAGCAACATTAAAGTGATGTCACTCTGTGATTAAATCTTTTACATGTACGCCATGAAACTTGACTTAAAGCATCTCAACAGCAAGAGCAACGCCTTCTCCACCGCCAATACACAAAGATGCTATACCTTTACGACCATTGCTTTGTTTAAGTGCATGAAGAAGTGTTACAAGGATGCGTGCGCCAGAAGCGCCAATGGGATGGCCTAATGCACATGCTCCGCCTTTTACGTTCACTTTGCTTTCATCAAGCCCTAGCTTTTTAATCGCCAGCATAGTTACCATGGCAAAAGCTTCGTTGATTTCAAAGAGATCTACGTCTTCTTTTGTCCAACCAGCTTTGTCTAACACTTTTTCCATTGCGCCTACCGGTGCAACCGTAAAATTCTCGGGCTCTATTGAGTTCGTAGCGTGAGCTACCACTTTTGCTAATGGTGTCAATCCAAGGGCTTTAGCTTTACTTTCACTCATAACAACAAGTGCTGCAGCACCGTCAGAGATAGAGCTAGAGTTCGCTGCCGTTACCGTACCGTCTTTTTTAAAGGCTGGGCGGAGTGTGGGGATCTTTTCAGGTCGAGCAGAACCCGGGCCTTCATCAGTATCCACCACTGTATCACCTTTACGTGAAGATACAGTTACTGGTGCAATTTCGTCGTTGAACGTGCCGCTATTTATTGCTTCATGCGCTTTAGACAATGAACTTAATGCAAATTCATCCATTTCACCGCGGCCAATATTCTCTTCATCAGCAGTATCTTGAGCAAAGCACCCCATTGCTTTACCGTCGTAAGCATTCTCAAGGCCGTCTAGCATCATGTGATCAATAACTTGACCATGCCCCATGCGATAACCCGTTCGCGCTTTTGGTAACATGTATGGCGCGTTACTCATACTTTCCATACCGCCAGCTACCACCGCAGAGGCGCTGCCTGCTTTGATAAGATCATGGGCCATCATGACTGCTTTTAAGCCTGAACCACAGACTTTATTGATAGTGGTAACACCGGCACTTAGCGGAAGCCCCGCCCCTATTGACGCTTGTCGCGCAGGAGACTGCCCTAACCCCGCCGGTAAAACACACCCCATAATGACCTCGTCAATTACAGAGACATCCACCTCATCACACGCAGCTTTTATCGCAATTTCTCCAAGCTTTGTCGCAGCGAGAGAAGACAAGCTACCGTTAAAACCACCCATAGGTGTACGTTTCGCCGCGACTATCACTACTGATTCATTACTCATATCCGTGCCCTTAATTTCATTTAAAATATTGAATGGATTGAAGAAAGCCAGTCAAATGTATACAAAAGTAAACACCTCTATCACCTACAACACCTGACCTTCACCATGAAAAATTGACGTTAGCAAAATGTTACTTTACCTTAACGTAAAATGTAATTAACGTTAACGTAAACCTGTACTGAGTATGTGTCAACCAAACACTACGTTTTAATATAGCGATGTAAAACCATTCGCTCAAAACGTAATGCTTTTACAAAGACACCCACTCAATTCAGCCAACAAATTACAAAGACACCCATGCAAACGACGGGTGTTAAGCAGCGCTTAAAGAACAAGGTACATGTAATGAACAAGTACGATGACGAAACAACATATGCAATAGGTGAGCTCGCTCGAGAGTTTGACATCACACCTCGCTCCATCCGTTTTTATGAAGAGCAAGGATTAATGTCACCCTCTAGGACGGGGCAAAATCGCGTTTATTTGAATAAAGATAGAGTGCGATTAAAACTAATTTTGCGTGGTAAACGGCTAGGTTTTTCCCTAGCGGAAGTCAAAACACTGTTCGACATGTACGACACAAACCCTAATTCGGCAGTTCAGCTGGAAGCCATGCTAGATATGACTGAACAAAAAAGAGCTGTACTTAAACAACAACTAGAAGATATTCAGATGTTAATGACTGAACTGGATGATGTTGAAGCACGCTGCCGTGAAGAACTCGCAGAACTAAAACGAGGAAAAATCGCATGAATACCTCCTACCCTACTTTAAATTTCGGACTTGGTGAAGACATTGAAATGTTACGAGACCAGGTCTATCAATTCGCTCAAAATGAAATAGCGCCTCTTGCTGAACAGGCCGACGCTGAAAATCAATTTCCTAATCAACTGTGGACTAAGCTTGGAGATATGGGGCTTCTAGGGGTCACTGTCTCAGAGCAGTACGGTGGTTCTGAAATGGGCTACCTTGCTCATACTATTGCTATGGAAGAAGTGAGTCGTGCTTCAGGCGGTATAGGGCTAAGTTACGGGGCGCACTCGAATTTATGCGTGAACCAAATATTTAAAAACGGTAACGACACTCAGCGAGAAAAATACCTGCCGAAGCTAGTGAGTGGCGAGCATGTCGGTGCATTAGCCATGAGTGAACCCAACGCGGGATCAGACGTTGTAAGTATGAAGCTGAAAGCGGAAAAGCGCGGCGACAAGTACATTCTTAACGGAAATAAAATGTGGATAACTAATGGCCCTGACGCCCACACATTTGTTATCTACGCTAAAACCGATCCAAATGCAGGCCCTAAAGGGATCACGGCGTTTATCGTTGAGCGAGACTTTCCTGGTTTCAGTCGCGCACAAAAGCTCGATAAGTTAGGAATGCGCTCATCAAACACCTGTGAGTTAGTGTTCGAAGACTGCGAAGTGCCGGCTGAAAACATCCTTGGAAAAGAAGGCGAAGGTGTTCGTGTGTTAATGAGCGGCTTAGACTACGAGCGGCTTGTTTTATCAGGTGGGCCGCTGGGTATCATGCAATCTTGTATGGATATTGTTGTGCCTTACATACACGACCGCCAACAGTTTGGACAGTCAATCGGCCAGTTCCAGCTAATTCAGGGGAAAGTAGCAGATATGTACACGCAAATGAATGCTGCGCGTGCTTATGTTTACACTGTTGCTAAGTCGTGCGACCGCGGCGAAACAACGCGTAAAGATGCGGCTGGCGCCATTCTTTATTCTGCTGAGCTCGCAACCAAAATGGCGTTAGATGCTATTCAGCTTCTTGGCGGTAACGGTTACATCAACGAATACCCTACAGGTCGCCTGTTAAGAGACGCAAAACTTTATGAAATTGGTGCTGGCACATCAGAAATTCGCCGAATGCTAATAGGCCGAGAATTATTTAACGAATCTAAATAACGCAAGGTAGAGGGTGATAATGCCTTCACTGTGTGGCGAAATGCTGCGAAAAGTGAAAAGCAAATTATCAAGACACCCAACCTTGCAGAATTAAAACGCGAATAAGTTGCAAAGACACCCATCACAGCAAAAGATGGTTAGCATGGGTGTCATGCTAACACCAGTTAACGAGGCACACTTCGTTGATGCCCAACACAAGGAGGGGTTATGCCCGTTCTTCGCTCAAGTATAAATACGAAATCTGAAACGTTTATTGCAAACGCTGAGCACATGCAGGCTCAGGTAAACGACCTATTAGAAAAAATTGATAAAATTTCTCAAGGTGGTGGTGAAAAAGCTGCACAGCGTCATATATCTAGAGGAAAACTACTGCCTCGTGACCGTATCAATGCACTAATCGACGCTGATACGCCATTTTTAGAAATAGGACAGCTGGCCGCATGGGAAGTGTACGACGAGTACGTGCCCTGCGCTGGCGTTGTTGCAGGTATAGGTATTGTTGCAGGAATTGAGTGCATGATTGTGGCTAACGACGCCACGGTTAAAGGCGGGACCTATTACCCGTTAACGGTAAAAAAACACCTGCGCGCACAAACCATTGCCGAGCAAAACAACTTACCCTGTATATACTTAGTGGACTCTGGCGGCGCTAACCTACCTCGCCAAGATGACGTTTTCCCGGACAGGGAGCACTTTGGCCGAATATTTTTCAACCAAGCTAATATGTCGGCTAAAAATATTCCACAAATTGCGGTTGTAATGGGCTCTTGTACAGCAGGTGGTGCGTACGTCCCCGCGATGGCAGATGAAAGTATCATCGTAAAAGAGCAAGCAACGATTTTCTTAGGTGGTCCTCCCCTTGTTAAAGCAGCTACAGGCGAAGTGGTTACCGCAGAAGAGCTTGGCGGCGGCGATGTACATACGCGTATTTCAGGTGTTGCCGATCATCTCGCTAATAACGATCACCACGCCCTCTCGCTCGCCCGTAATGCCATATCAAGACTGAATAGGAAAAAGCCCGAATATGTAGACGTGGCCGATGTAAAGCCGCCACGTTACGACACAAAAGAAATTTACGGCATCGTTCCCGCAGACAGTCGACAAACCTATGACGTGAGAGAAATTATCGCTCGTGTCGTAGATGACTCTGATTTTGACGAGTTTAAAGCGCTTTATGGGACAACGCTTGTGTGCGGGTTCGCACGAATATTTGGATTCCCAGTTGGTATTGTTGCCAATAACGGCATACTTTTCGGTGAAAGTGCACTTAAAGGTGCGCACTTCGTCGAACTCTGTGCAAAACGTAAAATTCCGCTTGTATTTCTGCAAAATATTACCGGCTTTATGGTGGGTAAACAGTACGAGCACGGCGGCATTGCAAAGCACGGCGCCAAAATGGTAACTGCAGTAGCGTGTGCCAACGTTCCAAAACTCACCGTTCTTATTGGTGGAAGTTTTGGTGCGGGTAACTATGGCATGTGCGGAAGAGCTTATGACCCAAGGTTTCTGTTTATGTGGCCAAACGCCCGTATATCAGTAATGGGGGGCGAACAAGCAGCTGGTGTACTAGCTCAAGTAAAACGCGACCAGAAAGCGCGTGCGGGCGAGACATGGAGTGAAGAAGAAGAAAAGTCTTTCAAACAGCCGGTTATCGATACCTATGAAAAGCAGGGTCACCCCTATTACGCGTCTGCGCGACTTTGGGACGATGGCGTTATCGACCCCGCAGATACTCGCTTAATACTGGGACTGTCGCTTTCAGCGTCGCTTAACAAGCCTATCGAAGACACCCAATTTGGCATATTTAGAATGTAGGAGTTTAGGTCATGGAACCATCGGTTATATACCACGTAGACGAAAGAAACATCGCCACTGTTACATTGAATAGAGCTGAAAAGCACAATGCCTTCGACGATAAAATGATAAGTGAGCTAACCCGTGCATTTAAACAGGCGGGAGAAGATAAGAACGTAAGAGCACTGATCTTAAAGGCAGAAGGTAAAAGCTTTAGTGCTGGTGCTGATCTTAACTGGATGAAAAGAATGGCCACCTATACCGAAGCGCAAAATGAAAATGACGCACTCGGTTTGGCAGAAATGCTGCAAACGCTTTACACAATGCCGAAGCCAACGATAGCAAGAGTACAAGGCGCAGCCTTCGGCGGAGCTGTAGGCTTGATTGCGTGTTGCGACATTGCCATCGGAAGCAAGCTGAGCAAGTTTTGCTTAAGTGAAGTTAAAATTGGTCTTATCCCGGCCACAATTAGCCCTTACGTTGTTGAAGCAATGGGCGCCCGTGTTTGCAGGCGTTATTTCCAAACGGCGGAAGTTTTTTCTGCCAGAAGAGCCAGACGGTTAGGCCTTCTAAGCGAATCGGTGACTGAAGACGAGCTTGATAGCACTATCGACAACATTTTATCTAACATCATTAAGAACGGACCTCAAGCTGTAGCGAAAGCTAAAGCGCTCGTGCAGTGGGTGTCTTCGCAAGAAATCAATAATGAGTTACTGAGCAAAACAAGTAAGTTAATTGCCCAAGTTAGGACCTCAGAGGAAGGTCAAGAGGGCTTATCTGCCTTTTTAGAAAAGCGCAGTGCTTCTTGGGTGGAGATGAACAATGATAAATAAATTACTAATTGCAAACCGCGGTGAAATTGCCTGCCGTGTTATAAAGACAGCCATCGCACAGGGTATAAAAACCGTCGCCGTATACTCAGACGCCGACCGCAATGCACTGCACGAAAAAATGGCAGATGAGGCTATTTACCTTGGTCCATCCCCGTCAAAAGAAAGTTATTTAAAAAGCCATGTAATAATTGAAAAAGCAAAGCAGCTAGGCGTTGATGCTATTCACCCAGGTTATGGTTTTCTCTCGGAAAATGCTGAATTCGCCAAGCTTTGTGCTAAGAACGACATTATCTTCGTAGGCCCACCAGCGTCAGCAATTGAAGCAATGGGCTCTAAATCTGCGGCTAAACACATAATGGAAAAAGCCGGCGTACCTTTAGTACCCGGTTACCATGGCGATGAACAGGACGAATCGGTATTAAAAGCAGCTGCTGATGATATGGGCTATCCAGTGCTTCTTAAGGCTGCTGCCGGTGGCGGCGGTAAAGGTATGCGTCAGGTTTGGAGCGAAAAAGACTTCTCCCAAGCCCTAAACGCTGCCAAACGCGAATCTATGGCGAGCTTTGGCGATGATCATATGCTTGTTGAGAAATACCTGACTCGGCCTCGTCATGTCGAAATCCAAGTTTTTTGTGACACCCATGGTAATGGAGTTTACCTCTTCGAGCGCGACTGCTCAGTGCAGCGTCGACATCAAAAAATTATTGAAGAAGCCCCTGCCCCAAACATGTCTGAGCATGTTAGAGAAAAAATGGGTGAGGCTGCAATTCTTGCAGCCAAAGCAATCAATTATGTTGGTGCTGGCACTGTTGAGTTCTTACTTGATGATGATTCATTCTACTTCATGGAAATGAACACACGTCTGCAAGTGGAACACCCTGTTACCGAGATGATTACGCGAGAAGACTTAGTACTTTGGCAACTCATAATCGCTGAAGGAAAGCCTTTACCTAAGGCGCAAAACGCACTTACCTTAACGGGACACGCATTCGAAGCGCGTATTTATGCCGAAGATCCAAAGAATGAATTTTTACCTTCAACGGGGACCTTACACTTACTGCATGCGCCAGAAGAAAGTGATGTAGTTCGCGTAGATACAGGTGTAGAGCAAGGTGATGAAGTAAGTGTGTTTTACGACCCTATGATTGCCAAGCTTGTGGTTTGGGGAGAGAACCGTGAAGTTGCACTGAAGCGTTTAACAAGCGCTTTGGGGGAATATTATATCGACGGGGTAAGCACTAACATTGATTTTTTAAAGCGTGTAGCGTCACACCCATCTTTCGTCTCCGCGGAACTAACAACTACATTCGTGGAAAAGCACCACGATACACTCTTTAGTGAAACGACTAATCAAGACACCCAACACAACTTCCCCGCTATGGCACTACTTTCTATTCTAACGAGAAGCCAAAGCCCAAGAACACCCTCTGTATGGTCGACAGCCGGCGCTTGGAGGGTCAATAGTCAACACAGTGAGACGCTTACGCTGATTAGCGACAATAAGGAAACACAGGTTGAGGTTAAGCATCATTTTGATGATAGCCATGGTTACTGGGAAGTAACCGTAGATGGCCAAAGCTTTGCGGCCTCTGGCATTATTATTGACCAAACGCTAAACGCTACTATTGACGGACACAAGAGGACGTTTTCATTCTCTCAAGATGGCGAACAGTTTACCCTTTTTAACAAAGACACCCACGTCAAGTATGTTGTTAAGACAGCATCGTTAGGTGACGTCAACAGTACCGATGACCAAGCAAACTTTAATGCACCAATGAATGGCACTATCGTTACCCACCTTGTTAGCAAGGGGCAAGCAGTCAAAAAAGGTGAGCCTATCCTAATAATGGAAGCTATGAAAATGGAACACAGCATTATTGCTCCTCATGATGGCAAGGTTGAAGAGTTTTATTTCAACCCAGGGGAACTCGTTGACGGTGGGGCAACGCTATTAGCGTTTTCTTCGAAAGATTTGGCTGAGGCTTAATATTATGCTTCCATCTAAAGTCAGTATTGTCGAAGTTGGTCCGCGCGACGGACTACAAAATGAAACGCTCAACTTAAGTGCAGCGCAGAAGATTGAGCTAATAAATCTACTTTCAAAAACCGGCCTTAAACGCATAGAAGCAGGCAGCTTTGTTTCTCCAAAGTGGGTACCTCAAATGGCAAATTCGGATGAAGTTTTCCAGGCGCTCCCTTCTAGAACAGATGTCCAGTATTCTGCGCTTACACCTAATCTTAGGGGACTAGAAACCGCTATTGACGCTGGCGTAAAAGAAGTTGCTGTGTTCGGCTCTGCATCTGAGGCATTCTCGCAAAAAAATATAAACTGCTCTATAAGCGAGAGTTTGAAACGCTTTGAAGATGTTTTTCAATTGGCTGATCAGAATAATATTAAGGTTAGAGGCTATGTTTCATGTGTTATGGGGTGCCCCTATCAAGGGGACATTTCGCCTAAAGCAGTTACGCAAGTGAGTAAAGCCCTACTTGATATGGGTTGTTATGAAATTTCGTTGGGGGACACTATTGGAGCCGGCACGCCTAGAGCAACGAGTCTACTGTTAGAAGATGTGCTTAAGGATATACCTGCACAAAAGCTTGCGGCCCATTTTCACGATACATACGGCCAAGCTCTCGTTAATTTGTACAAAGCACTTGAATACGGGATTGCTACTATCGACTCCGCTGTCGCGGGTCTTGGGGGTTGTCCTTATGCAAAAGGGGCTAGTGGAAATGTTGCAACTGAAGATGTTGTTTATATGCTTAATGGGATGGAAATTTCATCAGGTGTGAATATGGATAGATTACTTACTGCATCGTCCTATATCTCTGAGGTTTTGGGCCGCCCACCGGTATCAAAAGCCGCAAACGCATTATTAGCTAAATAATTGATTTTTTTGGAGCATGCTGCCCTTCCAAGCATGCTCTTTTTATCGAGCCATCCATCCTAAAAGTTTTTTATGACGCTTTAGCTTGGTGCTAGCCTACCTCTTATCAAGATACCTCTTAGCAAGACACCCACTATAAATTGTATCGATTACTCATGTAGCCATGTAGTTGCTACTTTTTGATAAAACTTCTAAAAAGCTAACGTAGGTGTCTGCGTAACTCTCTTTTAAAAGGGGGTTTATAATGGATGTCTTGCCAAATAGAACATGTTTAACAATGGGTGTCTTTCCTAGCAGTTCAGGTATTAACAAAACACACCTTGAGTTCAGGTCACAAAGGGCTAGTGATAATGCTACTGTCTTGAAACTTTTTCCAACGATCGTAGAAAAGCATCATGGCGCAAAGCAGGAAATCTCTTATAAGCCTTCAAGATACCCCTTATTATCATTGTATTTCGCGATGTGTACGTCGAAGCTACCTTTGTGGCTATGACCACACAACGAATGTTAGCTATGAGCACAGAAAGTCTTGGGTCGAAAACAGGTTACTGTTTTTAAGTAGTATTTTCGCTATCGACATTTGTGCATATGCCGTCATGAGTAACCATATTCACATTGTGTTGTGTGTAAATAAAAGCGCAGCGCTATCCTGGTCACTAGATACGGTTTTACGCCAATGGCACAAAATACACAGAGGAACTTTACTTACCCAAAGGTATTTAAAAGGAGAGGTTCTGAGCGATGTTGAGATAGAAGCAGTCAAAGAAACCGCAGATATCTACAGGAAAAGACTCTTTGACATCAGTTGGTTTATGAGAGAACTAAACGAGCATATTGCAAGAAAAGCGAACGAAGAGGATGAGTGTACAGGCCGCTTTTGGGAGGGACGCTTTCGCTCTCAAGCACTATTAACTGAAAAAGCGTTGCTATCTTGCATGGCTTATGTCGACTTAAACCCTATTCGGGCTAATGCGGCGAAAAGCTTAAACGATTCTGTGTACACGAGCATTTATACACGACTTTTCTGCCCATCAAAAAATAAAAAGACTCAGGGTTTAATACCATTTAAAGGTGAAAAGCGACCCAAAAACAAAAAATATTTAAATCTTACGCTCAAACAATATTGCTTTCTTCTTAGCGATTCGATTGCCGCATTAACCAACTCGTTGCCGAAAAACAGCACAACCTCATCTGAGGTACAAAATGTTGAGCGAGTCATTATTGATACAACCTCACCAGAGTGGCTACAAACCATAAGCAGTTTCGAAAATCTTTTCTCATTTGCGGTAGGTAACACGGCGTCTATGTTGGCGTTCAAAAAGCGCACCAATAGGAAAAGAATGGCATGTATTAAGTCTGCAGCAGTTTGCTTTGACGATTAGCTGCCTATCACTTTTCATTCGGTAAAATAAGTGAAGCGACTATGGCAAATAAAAGCATAGCAGACATGATATATACGACGCTGAACGGCAAAACAGGCGTTAAGGCAGCGTAGATAGCCCCAAAGCCAAGCAAAACAAGTCCAATTGCTGTATTAGAAAACCCGACAAGCTCAGTTCTGTCATGACCATCTTTTACATCTAAACTATAGGTTTTTCTTCCTGTCCTTACGCCAGCATGGGCAACGGAGAGAACGAAAAATAGAAGTGCTGAAGTGACTATTGACGTTGATTGAAGTACAAGTAATCCAACGCATGCAAATAGAGCGAGAACGCCTGAAGCTTGAAGCGTTAGCTTTGCACTCTTATCCGCAATTTTACCCCAAATGATTGAAGACAAAAGCGCCGCTAATGCTTCTGCGCCAATATAAATCGGAAGTAACTCTTGGGCCTCGCCGCTTTTTTCAAGCATGAAGTAAGGAGCAACTAACGCAGAGTGAACGAATAGGCCTCTAACGAATATAAACTTGTACACCGTCGAATCAAAATTAACGCCCATGGCACCGTTTGAATTGTCATCTAATTCTACGTTTGTTTTGATTGGCCAGACGCATACTAATGTTACAAGAAAAGCCAATACACTCACGCACAAAATGACCATAAGCGTATTAGAAGAAAAAGCCCCCTCATAGAGCGCTAAGGGTATAGCTATGAGAAGCGTTATTACTCCAGATACCGTTGAAGCGACGCCAATCAGATTTCCTCGCTGCCCCTTTCTCGCTACATCAGCCTCCATATCTTTTACCGTAAGTGAACAAGCTGAGCGCCCTAGACTTAACAATACAAGTGAGGCAAGTATGCATGCTCCCGCTTTGGCACCAGATAAGAGTGTGGCAGAAACAAGCATTCCAATGACAGCAAGAGACTGAACCAACATACCCACCCGCCACACTATGTGTCTCTTTGGGTGTTTACGGAGATATATGCTGATTAGAACCTGAGGAAGGAGAGCTCCAGACTCTCTGATGGGCACTAACCACCCAACCATCCAGATTGGCGCACCAACGCTCAAAAGAAGGGCTGTCAAAGTGGTTTTGGCTGAAATTAAAAGGTCGGCTAGCTTGTTAAAAGACAAACCCGCGATGAGTTGATTTTTTGGTTTCATTAAGCCGGATGTGTACCGCTATTTTTTGTGTTTAATTACGGCACTTTTCAATAATAAGATCATAACGCTGCCTCAGTTACACATCATTCTCTACTAGTATCTTTAAGTTCTCTAAACCCATCTCGAAGTCCGGTCCAATCATGCCGTCCATTAATAAAGCGAAATATCGATTGATTGGATTATTGTCTACCGTCCCTTCATCCCTCCAAGTAACTAACGTACCACCTGCGGTTGGCTTTATTTCTACTATCCCCGAAGAGCCCATGTCAAAATCTGGGAAATACAAACGGTAAAGTACCCGTTTATTGTGCTCTAATTGAGTAATCTCCATTTCGCCATTTCCCTCAGTCTCGCTTTCCCATACCGAGCGCATGCCAATAGCTCTATCTGGACCTGAGTAGGTAAGCTGCATATTAGGGTCTCGTTTAAACCAAACGCCCCATTTTTTCCATTCTCTTAAATCTACAACGTATGGGTAGACATCAGAAGGTTCGGCATCAATTGTGATCGTTCTTTCTACACTATAATCTTTCGGAATGAAAAAGCTAGAAATCACGAAAATTGCAATTACAGCGCCAAATACTATTAAAAGTTTCTTCAGTACACCCATCAGAAGCTCCTTAAATAAATCAACCACCTCAAATATAACATTTAATTAACAAATGTCACTGATTGTTCTACTTATTCTTTTCTTGTTTAAAAGTTAGATAGACACCCAACTTAAACTTTTTTACGGATGTTCGGCGCACTTTTCATAGAAGAATGCTTCATGGCCTTGAACAAAAATTAGGGTGGGTGTCTTTGTATATAACTATTTGCATATGCTCAGACTGGGAGCAAAACGCTTATTTCTTAGCATGGGTGTCTTTCTTAAGAATTTAAGATGAATGCAGTTACGAGCTAATTAGATTGGGTGTCTTTGCAAGTCGATGTAAGCTGCTTGGCTTGGGTGTCTCTGTAAGCCACCACACAACACAATTTTAAAAAAATTTACCAATTCGTCACAAACATTGAAAATCCCACTGTCATTCTAAAATATCTTGTGTAGTATGGGTTTATGTTATCAAAAAGCCTGTTCAAACAGGCTGTTCATATATAGCGCAATCAATCGCAACACTTCGTTTTCTTTTTATATTTCTATCGATACACAGTTGTCGCTTTTTTACAGGAGTTTATAGGAAATGGCAGATCAAAGTTCTCGTTACATCAGTAACCTTACTCGCGATACTTATGCGCTCATTCTTGCGGGTGGAAAAGGTTCTAGATTACACGAACTCACTACTTGGCGAGCCAAACCGGCACTTTATTTTGGCGGTAAATTTAGAATTATCGACTTCCCGCTATCAAATTGCGTGAATTCTGGTATTCGACGAATAGGCGTGGTCACCCAATACAAATCGCACTCTCTCATCCGTCACCTTGTAAGGGGCTGGGGCCACTTTAAGAAGGAGCTCGGCGAATCTGTTGAAATCCTTCCGGCTTCTCAACGCTTTTCAGACAGTTGGTATGAAGGCACCGCTGACGCCGTTTTCCAAAACATAGATATCATCCGAGATGAGCTGCCGAAATATGTCATGATCTTGTCGGGCGATCATATTTACCGAATGGACTACGGCGATATGCTAGCCAAGCACAAAGAATCAGGTGCCAAGATGACCGTTTCCTGCATGTCAGTACCTTTAGAAGAAGCAGCAGGTGCATTCGGCGTGATGTCAGTAGACGAGAACTACCGTATTAATGGTTTTGAAGAAAAACCTGCAAACCCCACTCCCCTTCCAAATGACCCTACTCGCTGCCTAGCGTCTATGGGCAACTATGTTTTCGATACCGAATTTCTTTTCGAACAGCTACGGGTTGACTCTGAAAACATGGGGTCTCAGCGCGATTTTGGTAAGGACATTATTCCATCTATTATTGCAGACCACCCCGTCTACGCTTACCCGTTTGAACAAAGTGGTGGCGATAACGCCTATTGGCGTGACGTCGGCACAATTGATTCCTTTTGGGAAGCAAACATGGAAATGGTAGCGCCAGTTCCACAGCTTAATTTGTATGATAGAAAATGGCCCATTTGGACATACCAAGAACAATTACCACCGGCCAAGTTCGTATGGGAAGACCACGACAGACGTGGCGAGGCAATTAATTCTGTCGTTTCAGGGGGCTGTATTATTTCAGGCTCAACGCTTCGCTCGTCAATTTGTTTTTCTAACGTACGTGTGCATTCTTACGGTTTAATTGAAGACGCGGTCATCCTTCCTGACGTAGAGATAAAACGCCACTGCAAATTGAAAAGAGTCATTATTGATCGCGGCTGCGTTATCCCGGAAGGCACAACAATTGGTTACGACCTAGAGCAAGATAAAGCGCGAGGGTTCCGCGTTTCTGAGAAAGGTGTAGTCTTGGTAACCAGAGAAATGTTAGGCCAGCCGGTTGGCGGCTTGAGCCAGCCCCAAACATCAGCATAACGCTCTAAAAATGATTTGGCGCAACTGCGCCAAATCGCGCCCCACTATGTATTCCACTTCGTTATCGTACGTTCTATAAACGCTGCCACTTGCTCTGGATGTTCTAAAGGAAACATATGTCCCCCTTCAAGCACAACATGATCAATAGCGTTATGCTTCATTAGGCGAGAATACATTTCTGGCTTACATACATTACTTTTACTTCCCGTTGCGAGCAGTGCCGGACATTGTAGTTTCCCTCTAAATTTTCCCAAATTATGAGGTACGTTTCGAAACAACGCAGCTTCAACGTCAGCACGAAATGTCAGCGATATATTGTCTCCTTTTAACGCAGTCACCGACTTTACATAGTCTCGTACGCAGCGTTTGTCCATATCTCTAAACAAGGCTTTGCTATGAAAGTATGCTTCCATATCGGTATTACTCGGCCAACTAGTATTGCGTGTTTGCGCGAGCTTCGCCGGGGTTAGCTTATTGATTAACGGCGTATACTTAGCAAACCTGAAAAAGTAGCTTAGCGGGCCAACCACCAGCGGCGGGTCGAGTAAAATGATGCCTCGAAACAGCTCTGGCGCCTCGCATGCGGCCATATAGGTGATAACCGCACCAAATGAATGTCCCACGCCAAAAACACCGCGTGAGTCCGTATTCTCTTTGCTTACATGCTTAATAAGCTCGTGAACTTGATTTCGCCAATTGCCATTCACGGGAAGCTGAGGGTCGTGGCCGAAACGCTCAACGTGTAAACGATTGAAGTTCTTAGGCAACGCCGAAAACATCGCATTGTAACTGCCAGCGGGAAATCCGTTTGCATGGGCAAAATGAAAACTCAACTCTGTCGAAGACACCGATACACTCCGTTATGTCACAAACAAATAAGGGGCTTGAAATCAGCCCCTTAGCAATAAAGCACGATAATACTACAAGCCTCTGGCTTCTGCCATTTCCCAATCTTTTACGATTTTGGTACTTGTCCATAAGAAAACGGCAATTGAAAGCGCGTAAGGTACTACAAGGTAAATCAGCGCTTGTCGCAATGCCTCTGTTTCGCCAAGAGAAGGAACCAGTGCCTGACTTATAATACCGGTTAGCGTAGGCCCGCCACCTAGGGCAATAATATTTAACACAAAGAAAAATAGCGCCGTTGACATTGCCCGTACGTTTATTGGCGCTAGGGTTTGCGCCATAGCGAAGCTGGGCCCCAAATACGACCCGCTGGTAAATAACAATAGCGCCATTAGCCCAACAGAAAGCCATAAGTCTTGGACCTGAAGCGAAGCGTAAAAAGCCGGAACACCGATAATCAGCGCAATAGCAGGCAAAAGCGCATACGCCTTTTTATTGTGCTTACCCCATCGGTCTGCGATATAGCCACCCAGCCAAACACCTAACGCGTATGCAGTACCGTTAATAATTCCAAATACAATCAGCAGTTGGGTAATGTCTAGCCCCGCAAATGCGCGTACGTAATAATCGATTACCCATGTTGATATTGCATAGTTTCCGAAAGAGCCAAAAGAAATACCCAGCGCCATTCCCCACCATGTGGGTATCTTTAAAAGCATTTTAAGCGAAGACTTTACGCTTGGCTTGTTCGTTGTATCGTCACTTGGCGCAGATACGGTTCGGGTTGGCTCTTTTACCGTTACCTTAAGCAATATCGCAAGGAGCACGCCAGGAATACCCACACTGTACATAACGGTACGCCAGTCTGCTGACCCCCCCTGCAAGAAAAATGCAGACGCAAAAAACGCTAGCATAACGCCAAAAGGAATACCTAAAGAGTAAATAGCGAGTGCCCCAGCTCGTTTTTCTTTCGGAAAAAGGTCAGAGATAATACTGTGCGACGGCGGGCTGCCCCCGGCTTCGCCAATGCCAACGCCTATTCGAGCAATGGCAAGCTGCATGTAATTTGCCGCCAACCCCGAAGCTGCGGTAAACCCGCTCCACAACGTAAGTGAGATGGCGATGATATTCACCCGGCTGTAGCGGTCTGCGAGCCAAGCAATAGGAATTCCCATCACCGTGTACAATAGCGCGAAATAAACCCCCTTTAACCAACCAAGTTGGGCGTCATCCAAACCTAAATCAGCTTTAATGAAAGGGGAAAGGATCCCAATGATTTGCCTGTCTATAAAGTTAAAGGCGTAGACCAGGGTTAGTATGAATAAAACGTAATTTCGGTAACTTCTTGATGTTCCGGCTTCATTAGCAGGAATACCTTCTACGTGAGTATGGGCCATAACAGTCCTTTTAAGTGACGATAACCCCAGTCTACGCATTAGGTAAAATAATAAACAACTTATTGTTACTTATTTGTTAACATAACGAAAATTTCTAACTCAGGCTTTTCGTTCTATAGCGCTTAGGGTAGGATGACAGACACTCAACTCATCAGACCAGATAGCAAGTATGACAGTAGACGAATTGCTCAATATCCCTCAGTTATCACAGACTTCGGAAAACACATGGAAGGTTGATGGCCTTATCATTCCCAAAACGTGGGGACAGGGCCGTACCGCATTTGGCGGCATTTCTGCCGGTATGCTCTACTGTGCAGTAAAGCAACAAGTTACTGACAATCGGGTATTGCGCTCATTCACCACTAACTTTGTGGGCCCTTTGTCACTTGAAGCTCCTTTTTCTATTGAAGTTACTTTGCTAAGAACGGGTAAAAACGTATCGCAATTTACGGCACACGCTATTCAAAACGGAAAAAGCTGCGTGTTCTCTCAAGCCTGCTTTGGCGTTGCCAGGGCGTCTGGAATTCGCGTCGAGAACAACGAAAAGCACGATATGCCTTTACCAAATAAGGCTAAATTTATACCGCAAATTCCTAAAGTAACGCCAAAATTTTTGCGTTACTTTGACTTAGCCATCGACGAAGGCGGCATTCCATTTACGCGCAAGAAAACCAGTCACTACCATGGATTTATGCGTTTTAAAAAGGCGCCTGAAGCCATTACCGATGCCCATATCATCACCATGATTGATGCATGGCCGCCAACCTTGCTGCAAATGATGAAGCTGCCTGCACCAGCAAGCACAGTTAGCTGGAATTTAGAGTTTATTCATCCGCATAAACCTGTAAGCCCCACCGATTGGTTTGGCTATAAAGCGCATACGCGACAAGCGGCTGATGGCTACGGACATACGGAAGCAACAATTTGGGATAAAGACAACGAGGTGATTGCGATAAGCAGGCAAACCGTCGCGATTTTCGATTAAACTGGAAGGCTAAACTGAAGCGTGCATTCGCTTCAGTTAATACAACATAAAGGCATTAGGATTAAATAGCGATATAATCGAAATACACTGTAGATTGGTTATATCTAATGCATCTTCTAGATCTTCCCGTTTTAGCGAAAGCGCCTCGTGTTGCTCAGGTTTGAGGTTATGGTAGCTTGGGTAAATCTCAGGGTTTACATTATCGAGAGCTAAAACGTACGACAACTGCAGAATTTTATCTTCAATAGTCGTGGCCCCTTCCTCCCCTTTGTGAATACTATCAATAGGCGCATAAATCGTGCGGGGAATATCCCACTTTTCAATGAGCCTGGCCGATAGCTCGGCATAAGTAAAACCCAACACGCCAAACTGAAGCTCTGCCGGGCTCACTCGGGCATTAAACGCCTGACAGCGCGTAGCCGACTCTGGTAATACGGACACGGTAACAAGCTCCCCAATATTGTGAAGCAACCCGGAAACAAAAAGGCGCTCAGGTTCACGAATATTGCGCATATCTGCAAAATACTTTGCCAAAAGGCCGCAGGAGACACTTTGCTCCCAAAATTTATCTAAATCGATACACTGGCCGTCAACATCGCTAAAGGCCTGACTAACGCCATAGGCAAGTGCTAAATCGTAGGTAGATCGGGTGCCCACCACCTGAATTGCGCGAGTGACGGTATCAATTTTGTTAGGAAATCGATACAACGCAGAGTTCGCCACACGCAGAAGCTGGGTGGCCAACGAAGGGTCAAAAGCAATGATCTCACCGATGTCATCGATGCTTGAAGCTTCGTCATCCATACAAGCTTTAAGTCGAGTTACCGAGTCTGGTAATACGAAGAGGTCTTCCGCTTTGGAAACTAGTTCATCTAAATTCATTCGTGCACTCTCTTAATGCCGCCTTTATCAATATAGCGCCCAAGGTACGTCCATTTGCCTCACGTTTGTTTAGGTATAGGCACAAAAAACGGGTAGGTCAATAAATACCGCTTAGTAAAAAAGTATGATTTTTTTATTAATCAAAACGTTATATTAAGCAATTAAATTGCGCTTTATTAGCTGATTTTTGCACCAGCCATACGCCGAGCTTTTATTTTTAAGCACCTATACAAGGGCAATAATACCGACACTAATAAGCCATATAATCAGCTTCATCCCGATTGGCTTATTATACCGTGCCGCTTGTTTTTACATACCTATAATTGTAATACAAAGAAAAACTCGGGGTAATTACCTATAAGAATTAGATTTTCTAAGGGTTACCCCTTTTTTGCAGTTTCAACGCTAGAGAAGCAGATTTATGTTAGCATCACACGCTAACACCACAACACCGCGCCTTTTAAGGCTAACCTCAAACGTAAAAGTTAAAATTTCACCATGTTAAATGTTGCTGTAATTGGTTATGTATGGCCTGAGCCTAATTCTTCGGCCGCTGGCCAAAATATGCTATCGCTTATAACGCGCTGTTTAGACGCTAATTTTAACGTAACGTTTTTAACCGCAGCGACAGATAGCGAGCACAAAGCAGACCTTGAAGCACTGGGCGTGCAAGCCCATTCTGTGGCACTGAACTGCAGTTCATTTAATACGCTGATAGCGCAGTTAAATCCAGACGTGGTTATATTTGATCGCTACATGACAGAAGAGCAGTTTTCGTGGCGGGTGAAAGAAAGTTGCCCCGAAGCGCTACGCATTTTAAATACAGAAGACCTACATAGCTTACGCCAAGCAAGGCACGATGCCGTAAAGAAAACAGGCGATGCTAAACAGGCACAATTAAGCAGTGAGTTAGCACAAAGAGAAATCGCTTCTATATTACGTAGCGATCTCACTCTAGTAATTTCCAAACAAGAGATGGCGCTGCTCACTGAACACTACGGCGTGCCAGCAGCACAGCTTCATTATCACCCTCTTGTTGTTGGCAGTACAACAACGACACAGGTTCCTTTTGAGCAGCGCGCCAACTTCGTTCACATCGGTAACTTTCGCCATGCGCCTAATTGGGATGCAGTACTTCAGCTTAAGCAAAGCCTGTGGCCTGCAATTAAAAAAGCACTTCCCCATGCAGAACTGCACATTTACGGCGCTTATCCCCCTAAAAAAGCCACACAACTTCACAACGACAAGCAAGGCTTTTTAGTGAAGGGTTGGGCCGCAGACGTTGAATCAGTGATGGTAAACGCTAAGGCATTAATTGCGCCTTTACGATTTGGTGCTGGCGTGAAAGGAAAGCTTTTAGATGCAATGCGATGTTTTACACCAAGTATTACAACATGGGTAGGCGCGGAAGGCATCGTACGTACAAAGGTAGCGAAAGACGAACTGAGTAATGACGCACCATATTCATGGCCGGGGGCTATTTGTAGCACTGATATCGCTAAACCTGAGGTGGTTAACAGCTATGTAGACCACGCTGTAGCGCTCTATACCAATAAAGAGGTGTGGGAAAGTGCGAGCCACCAAGCGGAATTCTTACTTAATGAGTTTAAAGCCCACCAACCTCAATTTGAGCTCACCACAATGATACTAAATTTAACGCAAAGTTTAGAATCGCACAGAGCGGCGTTATTTATGCAAAGCCTACTTTGGCACCAAACACTGACGGCGAGTAAGTACATGAGCCAGTGGATAGAGGCGAAAAACAAGTAAAATTAAGCCACAGGTTTAATTAGATATCCTTTTTAATTAGATATCCTTGAGCTTCGCTATAACCGACTTGATCCCGTTTCCTCGCGATTGGCTTAAGTAGCGCTCAAGTTGGCATTGCGATAAATAATTTTCAAAATCAAAAGCCGCTCGTTGCTGCTTGGTAAGTGAATTTGCTTTTTCAAGTAAAACGGCGAGTACGCCACGTATTACCTTACTTGGTGAAAACGCCATAAGACAGCCTTCATCGTGAGAAAAAGCTAACCATACTGGGCTTTCACACCCTTCCACCGCAGTATCATCATTGCGCGATGGCTGTGGTAGCGGAGTTAGCGCCTTTCCCGCTAACATGAGTGTGCGAGTAAAGTCATCCCACCCTTTCGCATTAGCCAGCGATTTGCCAAGAGGAAGTAAATTATCTTCGGATGACATACACAAACCTTAACTTAGTTGCCGTTTAACGCAGCGGCAAGGTCTTCGGCGGTCATAACCAGGTTCTCAACGTCGCTTGTTGTTGGGAACATAACAAGTTCAACACCGTTTTTCTCAAGGCCTGGTAGCCACGTTTGAGTAAATTCGTCTAATGCTACGTTTGCACATTGACCAACAATTTCGTTGATATCTACGAACTTCTGCGCCAAATCTTTATGTGGAAATACCGGCAGCTGGACGCTATCACCGTTTTCAAACATGACAAACCCTTCGTTGCCCTGCACCAGCCAAATCTCATTAGCTTTTACGATATAGCTCACAACAAGTTCTTGGCGTTCTTCGGCACCTAGCCTCATTGCCTGTTCAATCACTGCATCAGTTAGTTTATCTGCAACTGTTTCTGGAAACACAATTCTTTACCTATCTTAAAATTTGCGGCAAGTATACCCGCACTGGTATTCGGCGCAATGAAATAGGCAGGAAAAAAACTCCGTCCCACCTATCCGTTACAAAGACACCCATGATAAAGTTATAAACGTTACAAAGACACCCATGATAAAGTTAAGCCAAGCCACAAAAACCATGCAATTTAATCGCGAAGAACCACCGTCCATGCGAAACCTATTTACCGCTCTTAAGCAAGACACCCATGCTAGCCACACCACGCTAGAAAATACTTATCCATTTTCGATTTATCACGATGATAATTTATTTAGCGTAAAGGCTTATCAAGCCGTACTTTTCGTGATGAAAAACTTTCACGAAACTGCGGCCCGTGCGGTACATCACGCAAAGCAGAAAAACACACAGCTTGAAGGCATTGCATCGATGATTAATAGCGACGCTATCTTAACCGCCATTAGCGAAGACACCCACGCGTTGCATTCAATGAGCGATACCTCAAACATCACATCAAACACCCAAGAAGAAAACGCCCATACTGAAAAATCTCAGCTCACTGATACTGGTGCCTTTTACAAAGGCACCCACCCTACTTTTCACAATACCCTCTTAAGCCAATGCGACATTAAACAAAACATTAAGCAAGACACCCACGCTAAAAAGCCCCTAGATTGCAACTTTAAATCTCCCACATCACACGCTATTGCAGCGGCTTACGTTTGGTTAGGTTCATCGATGGGGGCAAATATCATCGCCAGGCGGCTAGCTGCCAAGCAGAAAGAGATTCCAACGAACTACTATCAGGCTATGGCGGGCTGTGCGAAAAGATGGGTGTCTTTCAAACAAGATGTTGACGCTCTACTTCCAACACTTGTTTTAGAAAATAGTGAGGTAATAACAAACATCATTGATGATGCTAATGCATGGTTTGAATATTTAATTGCGTTAGGAAACCAAGTTCAATTGCCCAAAGCTTTGCAAGAAGCATATTAATAGCCACCTTTTGCGGTCTCTCTTCACGCTATCATCGGTAAGCTATAAATAAACTTAATCTATGCAATCGACTGAATGCATTAATATAGCTGCAATTGTTGATTAAGCGCGCCGACGCTTTCTGATAAACTTGCTAGAAGTTCGTATCAACCAGTTTAAAAAATATGAAAGTTATCTCCTTTAATATAAATGGTATTCGCGCTCGCTTACACCAGCTACAAGCCGTTATCGACGCCCACCAGCCTGACATAATCGGGCTTCAGGAAATTAAGGTTCACAATGAGCAGTTTCCTGTTGAAGCAGTAGAAGCAATGGGCTACCACGTTTACTTCCACGGTCAAAAAAGCCATTACGGCGTTGCCTTCTTAGCTAAAAAAGAGCCTTTATCAGTAACTATGGGCTTTCCCACGGATGAAGAAGACGCGCAACGTAGAATGATCATATTAAAAACTACCGATGACGCTGGCCAGCCTGTCACTATCCTGAACGGTTATTTCCCGCAGGGTGAAAACGAAAAGCATGAAACCAAGTACCCAGCCAAACGTAAGTTTTATAAAGATTTAATGACCTATCTGGATGAAAACCACACGCCAGAAGACAATGTAATTGTGATGGGTGATGTAAACATTTCTCACACAGACCTCGATATTGGCATTGGTGAAGAAAACCGCAAGCGTTGGCTACGAACAGGCAAGTGCAGCTTCTTGCCAGAAGAGCGCGAGTGGCTCAACACCCTCTTCAGCTGGGGTTTCGAAGATAGCTTCCGTACGTTAAACCCTGAAACAAACGAAAGGTTTTCGTGGTTTGATTATCGCTCTAAGGGGTTTAATGACAACCGAGGTCTTCGTATTGATTTGATCTTGGCAACAAAGTCTCTTCATAGCACGCTTGTTGATGCTGGCATTGACTACGAGCTTCGCGGTATTGAGAAGCCCTCTGACCACGCCCCAATCTGGGCTGAGTACAAAAGCTAAAAATTGAGAATGTAGGCGCAGTAGCCGGGGAGTATATGTGAGTACACTACAAGTCATAGCTTTACTGATGTATGGTGCCTTTTTATTAGGTGCTGTAAAGAGTATCGACTTTACTCACTTTGCCAAAAATAAGCAGCAACAACATCTTATTTTCGGCACCGCGGCTTCGCTGTTCGTACTTTGGTTATTCAAAGCCGGTATATTTGAAGGCCTAGACGTACATTTTCTCGGTTTATCTGTGCTTACGCTCATGCTCGGCTTTAGATACGCAATTATCGCCGCTTTTATCGCCCTTGTTGGCGCCACCGCTACAGGCTATGGAACATGGCAAAACCTGGGTGTAAACGGTCTATTAGGTACGGTGCTCCCCATCAGCGTTACTTACCTATTTTACATGCTGTCGTTTCACCGCATCCCTCGCCAGTTATTTGTCTACATTTTCATCTGCGCGTTTTTCCCCGCCGCCTTTTCGATAGCGCTAAAAACCTTATCACTCGGCGCCTTTTATTACATGGACGGCATTTATGCATGGGACATTATCTTCGATAACTATATTCTGCTCATTCCGCTACTTGTATTCCCAGAAGCATTACTAAACGGTATGGCGATAACGTTACTCGTTATTTACCAACCAACGTGGGTGTACACGTTTCACGATAAATTTTATCTCGATAACTAAACCCTAGGTCAGTTTTTGCGACTAATGGTTAATAAGGCTTTTGTTATTTTAATCTACTATTAATTGGTAGGTTTAGTGGTAAAAGCCAAATGCAAATAGAAACGTTCGAGATACAATGCGCTAACCCTGCGCATATAAAAGAAGACATCGCTGCGCTTTTTGAAAAAAAGTTGCCTTCACTGGTAATTGGCTACGCTAATGCCAGCCTTCCTTTTCAAGATGTTCAGCACGCCTTAAAGCGAGCGTCTACGCCTTTTCTTGTTTCCAGCTCATGTTTGGGTTCACTACTTTGCGATAGCAAAACTGTTAGTGCAAAGTGCGACCTTGCACTTTTTTGTGTGTTTGACGATACCGGGGCCTACGGCGTTGGCAGTGCCAACATAGATGAGAACAGTGCATTTAAGGCGGGGGCTAATGCTTTACAACAAGCACTCGTGAATGCCGGGCGCCCTTATGAAAGCCCTGCGCTAATATGGTGCGCGCTGCCGCCGGGGAATGAAGAAAGAATTTTAGAAGGGTTTGCCAGTGTGGTTGGGGATCAGGTCCCTATTTTTGGAGGGTCGATGGCAGACAACACCGTTGAAGGCAATTGGACTACCCTCACCCGTGAAGCGCTAGGCGCACAAACAATAGCAGTGGTTGTTATGTACCCTGCTTCCCCCCTTGGCTTGAGCTATAGCTCTGGTTACAAACCAACTGATACCGTGTTTAGGGTGTCAAAAGCGTGCGGACGACAACTAAGCGAGCTCGACGGCTCACCCGCCAGCCATATTTATAATCAGGCAACAAACCGTTTAATCGAGCAACAACTGCAAGGCGGGCAAATTTTAACGCTTACGTCTTCGGCCCCACTGGGCCGGCCAGTAGCACTAGAAAATGCTGCAACGAGCTATTTACTGTGCCATCCAGATTCTACAGAGGCGAATGGCGCGCTAAACATGTTTTCTGAAGTGGAAGAGAATGAAGATTTAGTGTTGATGGAAGGTAGTATTTCAAGCCTTACCGCTCGCGCCGAGCGAGTCATTAACAATGCCATTATGCTTTTACCCGAAAATCGACAGCCCATAGGCGTACTTATGATCTATTGTGCGGGTTGCCGGCTTATGGTGGGCGATGAAATAGACAATATGCTTTGCTCCCTACAAGAAAAATTTGCATCTCTTCCAATATGCGGCCCCTTTACGTTTGGCGAACAAGGTCGTTTTCTTGACGGCAAAAACAGGCACGGCAATCTCATGATTTCAGCAGTAGTGTTTTCCCAATGAATAAAGATTATGAAAACGTTTTAGAAGAGCTTGCGCTTGTCTATCGGCTGAAACAACAAGCTGAAGCGCACAAAAAAGAAAGCGACGCTTTGTTAGAAGGAACACAGGCGCTGCTAACCGCCGAAGATAAACAAGACTTGTACCATAAAATGTTCAGTGTCTTTAAAGGGCTGTACAATTACGAAGTATGTTTTGTGCTACAAAACGAAGGGCCAAAGCGTATGACTTGCATTAACAGTACCTACGCGCCACTTCTTAATACCGTTTGGGAAATTGACGAAACCCTATCCCGTGCGGTCAAAAGTACGCCCGTTGCCCTTTTTGATATCAGGCAACAACCTATTTGGCAGCAACATCTCTCGCTATTTGATACTCAAGTCACCTCTGTACTTTACTGCCCGTTTAACGTGCACCAGCAGCAAGCCGTTATCGTTTTTTGCCATCAGTCGCTTGGCTATTACACGCAAGAGTATGTAGACATGGCCAACCGCTACCGCACGTTTACCGAACAAATCGCAATGGGTATGCACGCTAAATTAATGGCTCTTGAAACAGTAAGGCTGAAAGAGGAGAAAGCACAAGTAGAGAAAAGCCTCATCGACTCAGAGAAAATGGCGTCGCTAGGCTTGCTTGCGGCAGGTGTGGCACACGAAATCAACAACCCCATAGCCTTTATCAATAGTAACATCCATTTTCTGCGAAATGTGTTGCCAGCTTTATCTCAAATGCAAAATATTGTGGTTAAACTGTCACAAAGCCAAAGTGATGAAGAACGCGCCCAACTGACTGCAGAAGCCATAGCTTGGCAAACACAGAACAGAATCGATTCATTGAGCGAGGAAATTGCAGATATTTGTAGTGAGTCTGAAGACGGGCTTGTTCGAGTCACTGATATCATCACCAGCCTGCGCTCGTTTTCCCATGACGCAGATGTTCAAGACGATGAGACGATAAACGTTAATGACTGCATTGGTCACGCTCTTAGGCTGGTAAATAGTGAACTAAAGCACAGAATAAAAATTCAGCAAAAGTTAAACAATGTGCTTCTTGTTAAGGGGAGAACAGGCAAATTAAACCAAGTCTTGGTTAACCTATTCGTCAATGCAGCACAAGCCATGAACGATGGCGGCACGCTCACAATCACTTCATACAATGATACGGAAAACCATAATACAGTTGTGGTTATTAAAGACACGGGTTGCGGAATAGAAAAACATGCCTTACAAAAATTGTTTGAACCTTTTTACACTACTAAACCCACCGGCAAAGGTACAGGTTTAGGGCTTTATATCTCATTTTCTATTGTTGAAACCATGGGTGGCACCATTTCGGTAGAAAGCGAAGTAAACGTGGGTACAACTTTTACCCTAGCCTTCCCTGCGAAAATAGCGCATAAAAAAACCGCACAACAGTGCGGTTTCAATACGTCTGGTGATGATACCTAAGCGTTCAATGCTTATTTATCAAATAATATGTCCATAACGTCAGCAAGCTCACCCTTGCCCTCACGAATTTCTTCTTCAGAAAGGCCTGCAATTTCATGCGGGAATACTAACCACTCGTCACTTTCGTTAACGTAATAATCTGGCACAATGTCAGTGGTATTGTTTTGTGGCTTATACCATGGGCACGCAATACGAATATCTTTAGGCATGTTCAAGCGCATTAGCTTGTTAATTTGCTTGATAAGCGCATCAACACTACGGCCAGAATCGAAAACATCGTCAACAATCAGTAGCTTGTCGTCTGCATTGGCGTTTTCAACTAGGTAGTGCAAACCGTGAACACGGATTTCTTTCGATTGCTGGTTAATACCATAGTAAGACGAAGTACGCACTGCAATGTGGTCGGTAGACGTATTCTTAAATTCGAAGAATTCTTGAACCGCGATACCAATTGGAGCACCACCACGCCAAATACCGATAATAAAGTCAGGGCGAAAGCCATCTTCATACACCTTTGCCGCTAAGCGAAAGGAATCCTGTAGAAGCGATTGCGAGGTGATAAAATTCTTGTTCATGACGTCTCACTGGGCGAAATTTAAAAGACCGCGAGTATAGTGAATTTCGCGTCGATTTGCACGGTTAATTCACCCCATTATTCGTTTTGAAGTGCTTGAGATGGGGCTATTTTCATTGCTTTTCGCGCCGGATACACGCTTGCAAGCACGCAAAGAAGCAGCGAGAGCAACGCAATACCAGCAATCTGTACAGCGTCCATTTCTACAGGCAAACCGCTTCCATCGGCCGCAAGTGCTAATGGTGAACCAATCAAATCCAAAATGTTATTCAATTGAAGCGTAATAACGACGCCTAATATAAGGCCTATGCCCGCTCCTTTTATGCCGTTAAACAATCCGTTAAGTACGAAAATCCACATAACAGTTCCAGGTAGCATGCCTTGTGTTTGCAATACGGCAATATCACCTTGCTTTTCAGTTACTACCATCACCAGCGCAGACACAATGTTAAATGCCGCTACCGCTATTATTAGCAGCAGCATAAGCGTCATCATGTTTTTTTCCATCTTCACCGCATCAAATAATGGCCCTTGGCGCTCACGCCACGTTCTGATATTGCTTACAGAGACACCCATCGTATCGGTTAAATGATCAACCACCGCTAAATAGTTAAACGCATCGTTTAAAAACAAACGTAGCGACTGCCCGTCGCCTTTTGGGTCTCGCATCAACCGGTTGACATCTTTTAGGTTCATATACATAACCTTGTCATCCATTTGCGACCCCATATCGAAGACACCCACGATTGTTACTAAGCGTTGACTCGGCATTCGCCCAAAGGGCGTATACACGCTTGCCCCCGCCACCATTACGCGAAGCCTGTCGCCAACCCTCGCATCAAGTTTTATGGCAAGGGCGCGCCCAATAATGGCAGAAAAACTTCCTTCTACTAGATCGTTAAATCTTCCCTGCTCCATGTGATTTGCCACAAGAGTGTGCTCTAGCATCACGCCGGGCTCCACACCGTGAACCTGAACGCCGCGTAGATCTGAGCGTGACTGAACGACAGCTTCAGTTTCTCGATATGCCATGCTTGCTACCACCCCTTTGATGGGTGTCTTGCTAAGCGCGTCTAATGTCATAGCCGATTGAGATTGAGGGCTTACGGTGGGTGTCTTTATAAGCTTCGAGCCATCGTCTTCAGAAATGGTAGGCTTACTGACTGTTGAGGTGGGTGTCTCTGTAAGCTTTTGGGTTTGTTTGTTTACGATGGGTGTCTTTGTAAGTGTTGAGTTTTTACTTGTTGTCGTGGGTGTCTTCGTAATTTCGGTGGGTGTCTTTGTAATTTCAATGTGCGGCACGATACCTAAAACACGTTGTTTTAGCTGGCCCTCTAAGCCGTTCATTACCGACACTACGATGATTAGTGCCATTAGGCCTAAGGCAATGCCGGCTACCGAGAATCGGTTAATGAAAGAGACAAAACTGGTTTGGCTGGATTTGCTAGATTTAGCATAACGATAGGCAATGAATGCAGAAACAGGATAAAACATAGCGCCTTGCTTTTCAGTAATACGGTAATCTGCCTTACATTTGGCTATGCTTATTGAATAAATTATTCAGATAAGTAGCCCAAAGGCGAGATGACGGGGTAACCCCAAAATAGTAAAGTGGGTATACTACGTGTAAGCTACTGGCTGCACAAGAATTAGTGGCAGAGGAATGATGTGAGCGAACTTAGCCAAGAACAAAAACAAGCCCAATTCGATGAATACTTCTCAATCGCCTATTGCGTTAACGCCAACGTGCGTCCTCTAGGTGCTAATGAAACCGTACCTGATGAAGATAACCTTGAAGAGTCAATGCCCTATGCCTTTCGCATCGCAAGCGAAATGGCCGCATTGGAAGCCCAAGCCATTCGCCCGCTAAGAAACCTTGGCGATCACGCTGAGACACTCGCCGAATATCTTAATCATCAGTCGAGAAAAATCGACTTGATGATGTCGTTTGTTTTGCATCAGCAAGATGAGCCCGAACACCGCTTCAAAACGGTGAAACTTGGCGGTGGCGGCGTTATTATCGAATCAAAAGACAAACTAGAGGTAGGCACTCAGGCGGAACTTAAGCTTTTCTTAGATGCCGAAGCTGCCGCTATTTTTTGTTACGGTGAAGTAATTACTTGCGAGCAAGTTGAAGATAGTTACCATATTGCTTTTATTTTTAACACGATACGAGAGCAAGATCAGGAGCTTCTGGTTCGCGCAAGCTTGCATATTCAAACCCAGCAGCTGCGAAAACGGTCAAAAGATAAAAAAGCGGGATCCTAATTTGCCCCAATAACAGTATATAAGCCGTAAAAAAACCTCTTGCACTAAAACAAACAGGACGTCATGACAGCCACTTTATTATCGCTACCATTACCTGCGCCTAAAAGAGAAGCCGCTTCACAAGACCACAAGCATTGGGGCCAGCTTCAAGGCAGCAGCGCCGCGCTATGTATCAGTCAAGCACTTAGCCAGTATAAAGGCCCTATTGTACTTATCACCGCCGACACGCCTTCGGCGATGAAGCTTGAAAAAGAAATAGCGTTTTTCTTAAGCGATAATAAGCATAATACGCCCATTACTCTCTTCCCTGACTGGGAAACACTGCCTTATGACTCATTCTCGCCCCATCAGGATATTGTTTCCCAGCGTTTAGAAACCCTGTTTCGTTTTACTCAGCAAGGCGATGGCATTTTCATTGTTCCTGTTAACACGCTAATGCAGCGTCTAGCGCCCACCGACTATTTGGCTAAGTACTTACTGATGCTAAATAAGGGCGACACGTTAGATAGAGACCAATTCAGACGAAACTTAGAGCAAGCCGGCTACTTACATGTAAGCCAAGTAATGAGCCATAGCGAATTTTCTGTGCGCGGCAGTATTATCGACTTGTTCCCAATGGGAAGCGACCAACCGTTTCGTATCGACTTATTCGACGATGAAATAGACTCTATTCGCTACTTCGATACAGAAACCCAGCGTTCTGGCGAGTCAGTCAATAAAATACGTTTGTTGCCAGCCCGTGAATTCCCTACCGATAAAGAGGCCATTACGCTTTTTCGGCAACAGTTTTTGGAAAAGTTCGATGCGAACAACGCGTCAGAAAGCGTATTTTCCCAAGTAAGCAAAGGCACAATGCCAAGCGGTGTGGAATACTACCTTCCTCTGTTTTTCAAAAACACCGCAACGCTGTTCGATTACCTGCATCCAAAGAGCCTGCTGCTACTTCACGGCGATGTACAAGACGCCAGTGAGTTTTTCTGGGCCGACGTACAAGAGCGCTACGAGCAGTATCGATATAATTTAGCGCGCCCCCTGCTTGCGCCCGATGAACTCTTTTTACCTATAAACGAACTGTTTGGCGCAATTAAGCAGTGGCCCCGCGCGTCGTTAACTAACGCCGTACTTGAAGAAAAGCCTGGCACCACTAATATACAGTGCGAAAAGCTTGACGACATTGCCATTAACTCGCAGAAAAAAGTACCTGCCGAGCGTTTAATTAAAACAGTAAACCACGCCACCGACAACGGGGCTAAAGTACTGTTTTGTGCAGAAACCCAAGGTCGTCGAGAAGGCTTGCTGACGGTGCTTGCTAAAGCCGGCATAAAGCCCACTATCGTAGACAGTTACAGTGATTTCATCGCAAGCCATAACAATATTGGTATTACGGTTGGCATGGTGGATAACAGCTTCCGCTGGCAAACCGAGGAAGGCGAGCTGCTGTTTATCACTGAAACCGAGCTGCTAGGCCAAAAGGTTAGCCAGCGTCGCCTACGTGATAAAAGAACCGCTACTGATGAAAGCGCCATTATTCGCAACTTGGCCGAGCTTTCTATTGGCCAACCCGTGGTGCATTTAGATCACGGTGTAGGCCGCTATTTAGGGCTACAAACCCTCGACGCGGGTGGCGTAACCACAGAATATCTGTGTATTGAATACGCTAAACAATCGAAATTGTATGTACCGGTAGCCTCGCTTCACTTGATTTCTCGCTACACCGGTGGCGATGCAGACAGCGCGCCAGTTAGCGCCTTAGGCTCAGACGCGTGGACGAAAGCGAAGCAAAAGGCGGCTGAAAAAGTACGTGACGTAGCCGCTGAGCTGTTAGACGTATACGCGCGACGCGCGGCGAAACCCGGCTTCGAATACAAGATTAACTGGGACGATTATCAAGCCTTTGCCGATAGTTTTCCCTTTGAAGAAACCCCCGACCAAGCCCAAGCTATTGCAGCGGTTATGCATGATATGGGCAGCCCGTCAGCCATGGACCGCCTAGTATGCGGTGACGTAGGCTTTGGTAAAACTGAAGTTGCCATGCGCGCCGCTTTCCTTGCCGCAAATGCAGGTAAACAAGTGGCTATTTTGGTGCCAACAACGCTACTTGCTCAGCAGCATTATGAAAACTTTAAAGACCGCTTCGCAGCCTGGCCGTTCGAAATTGAAGTAATGAGCCGTTTTGTTAGCGGTAAAGCGCAAAAGTCGGTAGTTGAACGTATTGGCGAAGGTAAAGTAGACATTGTCGTGGGAACCCACAAACTGCTTTCTAGCGATATAAAGTACAAAGATTTAGGCCTTGTCATCATAGACGAGGAACACCGCTTCGGTGTTCGCCAAAAAGAAAAACTGAAATCGCTGCGCGCCGATGTTGATATTCTCACGCTTACCGCAACCCCTATTCCACGTACGCTAAACATGGCCCTTTCCGGCATGCGCGACTTGTCGATTATCGCCACCGCCCCTGCCCGTCGTTTGTCTATTAAAACGTTTGTGCAGCAACGCAATAAAGCGGTTATTCGCGAAGCCATTATGCGTGAAATTTTACGCGGTGGTCAGGTTTACTTTCTTCACAATGAAGTTGAAAGCATTGCACGAACCGTAGAAGAGATTGCCGAAATTGTTCCCGAAGCACGCATTGCAATGGGGCACGGCCAAATGCGCGAGCGCGAGTTGGAAAGCGTGATGAGCGACTTTTATCACCAGCGCTACAACGTGCTTGTATGTACCACTATTATCGAAACGGGCATCGATGTACCTAGTGCGAACACTATTATTATGGATAGAGCCGACCATTTAGGTTTAGCGCAGCTTCACCAACTTCGCGGGCGTGTGGGCCGTTCACATCACCAAGCTTATGCGTATCTGCTAACGCCGCACCCTAAGCGCATGACAAAAGATGCCGTGAAGCGCTTAGAAGCGATATCTCAGTTAGAAGACCTAGGTGCAGGTTTCGCACTGGCTACTCACGATTTAGAAATACGTGGTGCAGGCGAGCTTTTAGGCGACGACCAATCGGGTCAAATCGCAAGCGTAGGGTTTAGCCTTTACATGGATATGCTTGATAAAGCCGTTAATGCCCTTAAAGACGGCAGAGAGCCGTCGCTAGACGATGCGATGTCTGGCCATACCGAAGTCGAGCTTCGCATTCCTGCCCTATTACCGGAAGATTACATTGCCGATGTAAACACACGCTTATCACTGTATAAGCGCTTGGCGAGCTGTGGGACGCAAGATGACATTGATGAGTTCCAGGTAGAATGTATCGACCGTTTTGGCCTGCTGCCAGAGCCGGCGAAGAACTTAATTGAAGTGGCTGAAATTAAACTAAAAGCCCATGATTTAGGCATTCTAAAAGTAGACTTGTCGGCACAAGGCGGTACCATAGAGTTCAAAGAGAACACGAAGGTCAATCCGGGCTATATTATTAGCCTTGTACAAACCAAGCCGAACACCTTCAAATTTGAAGGCAGCCAAAAACTGCGTTTGGTGAAAAAGACCGACACAGCTAAAGCGCGAATTGCGTTCATTAGCGATATTATTGCCGATTTTGCAAAGGAGTCGCGGTAACATGAAGTTATCTCGCTGGTGCCCGTTAGTTGCCTCGATAGGCGCAATTTTCTTAAATACTATTTCAACCCCTGCACTTGCCAATGATAATTGGTGGTTTGATGTTGAAGTCATTGCATTTAAGCGCAACGTGGCACTAACAGAACTGGAAGAGCAGTTCTCGCTGGCTGACAACCTATCGGCCCCGCGCGCTCAGGCAGACATCATCAGTGATATTATTTCACCTGATATTAGCTACTTAAAACAGGGCTTAGCGGTTTGTGGGGCAGATACCACGGTAAAGTGGCCGAACGAGGCGTCGTTTAATCTGCCACAAATCGATCTCCCAGCGGCAAGCTCTTTCTACAGCAGTACGTTTGATACCGAAGAAAATTTAATGCCTGCTCCGAATGCTGAAACCATCGCGGGCTATTGGGCGTCGTTTTTCGGCGTTAAGCACAGCACTCCCATACAGGTGCCGGAATTCAAGTACTGCGAAGAAGAAAAGCCGTGGCTTAGTGCAGAGTTCACCACCCTTGCCAGCGCAACTGCTGTGGTAAATGACGACATCAGCGACAGTGAGGCCAGTAGCGACGCGCTACAACCCGCTATCGTATGGAAAGCCCATTACCCGGATAACAGAATGCCTGCGCCTGCTGATTTGCCGATAATTGTAGAAGGTAATGACTGGCCGTTAGCGTCAAAAGCGCATTTACTTACCAGTAACGAACAGGCCTTGTCATCGATTTCTCGCCAAATTCGCTCGAATCGCGACCTAGAGCGTTTATTCCACGCTACATGGCGTCAGCCCGTAATGTTTGGGAAAGACAATGCCTTCAAAGTGAGGCTATTCGGTGGTCAAAATTATGCGCAGCAGTACAACCTTTCCGGCGAGATGCGCAAGAGTATACAAACTAGCGCGACAGACAATGGGTTAAATGAGAACCCACAATTTGGTTACGATGCCACCGCGTCGCTAACCACAGAAGCCAGCACCACTTTTAATACCACTAATACTACTGCCAATAACACTCAAATATCTGCTAATGCGCCTAACGCACAAGGCGTGCAAGGTATGTCAGACGGCAGCAAAAGCAGTAACGTAGCGTCGGAATTAGTGGCAGTGCAAGACCTCTTTACCGCGCTAGAGCGTCGATTGGAAAAACCTAAACCCATTGCGTTTAACGCCTTTAAAGCGCTAGATGGGCCGTTAATTGTTGAGCAAGGCGAAGACGGCGCAGGCGATGGGGCATTAAGAACGCCTATTTGGGAAATTGACGGTACCATTAAAGTATTCCTTAAATATATTAACCGCGTCCCCTACCTTCACGTTGATAGTGAAATGTTTTACCGACAGCCCGTGCCATTAAGCTACTTTAGCAGCGAAGATGACAGCACAGTGGAAAATACCGCGCCCCCTGAATACCGGTTAGTGTCGGTGCCACTTGTAGAGCAACGCCGAATTATTAGTACCCAGCTACATTATTTCGACCACCCTTTATTTGGTTTCGTCGTTCAGGTGCGCCGATACCAGCGCCCTTCCACCGGCGACGACGAGTAACCCGTGCCTAGTTAGAAAGGTCCCGGTTAAGATTGGCAAGCTGAAGACACCACATTGGTGGTTTTCTTTTAAGACCGGTAAAGGCTACTCGTTTTAGCCTCGCTTTTAAGAAGCAGCTTTCAAAAAATTAGCGTTAGGTAAGATTTTATGAAAATTTATACTCGTACTGGCGATAAAGGCAGTACGCAAATTTATGCTGACAAAGCCGTTCGCGTTGATAAAGACGACTTTGTTGTGCAAAGTTATGGCGATATGGATGAACTCAATAGTCATATTGGCTTGTTAGTTGCCCATGTACCAGCAACGCATAATTCTCTGCTACACGACATTCAGCGCAGTCTCTTTCAAGCTGGCTTTGCCATTTCAGCAAGTTCTACATTAACCCCAAACGACGTTGAAAAGCTTGAAAGCGCTATCGATTCCCTTACTAGCCAAATGCCGCCCAATACGTCATTTGTCTTGCCAGGCGGAAGCAAAGCCGCAGCACAGGCTCACGTTTGTCGTGCGGTCTGTCGTCGCGCCGAGCGTTCGGTCATTAGCCTTTCAAAACACTACGATGTACCGGAAGTAGTGCACGCCTACTTAAACCGGCTAAGCGACTTTCTGTTCACCTTTGCGCGCTTCTTAAACATAGAAACCGGGGTAGATGAAGTACCGGTGTAACCGGTACTATCGTTCACTTAACCGCGCAATAAGGACCGCGGCGCTTTCATACTTATCGTAAAGCCCGGCGGGCATCACTCGCCCATACAGTGCCATCACACGCTCTTGCCTTGCTACGTCACTGTTATTCGGGTTTGAAAAGCGTGCCTCTAAACCATCTAGAATACTCTCCGCGCCTTTCGGGTTGTTGCACGCCAGTACCATGTCGCACCCAGCTTCAAGCGCTGCTTCAGCGCGCTCAACATAACTTCCGGCAACGCTTGCACCGTGCATCGACAAATCATCAGAAAACACGGCACCGTTAAAACCTATATCGTTTTTCAAAATGGTTTTTAGCCACGTTGAAGAAAAACCAGCCGGCTTGTCACAAACTTGATTATAAATTACGTGGGCGGGCATAACGCCATCTAGCAGCGCACGTTCATTAACGCGTTCAAACACCACCATGTCGGTACGGCGTATCTCGTCAAAACCGCGCTCATCCACAGGCAAAGCAATATGAGAATCTGGAGCTACGCTGCCGTGCCCGGGAAAGTGCTTCCCAATAGCAGGCATGTTCACGGTTTTTAGCCCTTGAATAAGCTGTGTAGCAAGGCGAATAACCTCATCAGCATTATTACTAAACGCCCTATCGCCAATAACTTGCGACACACCATTAATATCGAGAACCGGTGCGAAGCTAAAATCGATATCTACCGTTTTTAGTTCGTAAGCTAACGCTAAACCACACGCTTTTGCATATGCCGCGCTTTCATCCTGATGTTCAGACTTCCGTAAAATATCGCCCATTGCCGGTATCGCGGTAAACCCGTCACGAAAACGCTGAACGCGACCACCTTCGTGATCCACAGCAATTAGCACGTTATTTTTAGCAAAACGCCGGATATCTTGAACCAAGGCAGATAACTGGCGCTTATCGTGATAATTTCGGGTAAATAAAATTACGCCCCCAACCACTGGGTGTGCTAACTTTTCCTTTTCTTCAGGCAAGAGTTCTTCGGCCCGACAGTCCAACATTAACGGCCCCACAGCACCACCTTAATATTTGTCATAAAACATCACTTCAAATTTGCAAGTTCTGTGGTTAGGATAGAGAAAAATAGGGAGTTTTACACGTGATAAATTGGATCAAGTGGTTGGTTTTTGGTGTTTTAACGCTGTTTTCAGTTGCTGCTATCGCACTTTATATTTCGCTGCGCCTAAGCCTGCCCGCTCTTGATGGAAACAGTGCCACTTATCACGTAGATGCGCCTACTGAGCTCAGTCGCGATGATTTAGGCCACGCGATGGTAAAAGCCAACGACATTTTCGACGCCGCCTACGCGCTTGGCTTTGCTCACGCCCAAGACCGTTTCTTTCAAATGGATCTTCAGCGGCGTACAGCTTCAGGCAATTTGTCCCAATGGGTGGGCGACATTGCCCTTGATATAGACAAAAAAGCGCGGTTCCACCAGTTCGAGCAGCGCGCAAAAGCCGTATTTGAAAACTTGCCCGCTAGGCAACAAGAGCTATTAGTACGCTACGCTCACGGCGTGAACGATGCGCTATCTGAATACACCCTGCCGCCGTTTGAATACTTAGCCGCGGGTGTGGACGTGGTGCAGTGGCGCCCTACCGACAGCATCCTTGTTATTTACAGCATGTATATGGACTTACAAGGTAGCCAGGTAGAGCTTGACTTAGCCAGAGAAGCATTGCTTTCAACCTTCGGGCAGGACGTATACGGTTTTATTACTCAGCCAAGTAACTATCAGGCGGCCCTTGATGCCAGCGAAATTCCTTTACTCGACGCGCCCATACCGGCCTATCCAGCCTCTCTTCGTACTACAGCGCCTCAACCAGATGTAGGTACCCCAAAAGAAAACACAGCTATAGCGCGCGCCCACTACAATGCCGCAGAACTGCCGGATATTGGCAGTAACAATTGGGCAGTAACAGGTGCACACACGTCAACAGGTGCAGGCCTTTTAGCCAACGATATGCACCTAAGCCTTCGTGTGCCAATAATTTGGTACCGAGCACAGCTTAACTACCAAGACGCGGGTAGAAATGTACAAGTAACGGGCGTATCGCTACCCGGATTACCCGGCATCGTTGTAGGCACCAACGGGCACATAGCATGGGGCTTTACAAACGCAAATTTAGATAATGTGGACTGGATTGCGCTGGATGACGACACAGCAACAACAACTGTTACTGAACGCATTCCTTTGCCAGATGGTGAACATGAATTTTCCTTCGATGTGAGTCAGTTTGGCCCAGTGAGGGAATTGAACGGCAAACGCTACGCCCTAAATTGGGTGGCCCACCACCCTTTTGCCGCTAACTTAGGCATTGTGGACTTTGGTACAGCAAACACCGTAGATGCCGCGGTTAAAACCGGTAAACGCATAGCCATTCCCACCCAAAACTTAGTCATTGTTGATAAAGACGGCAGCGCGGCTTGGTTACCAGGGGGCGCAGTAATGGCAAGAGAGCGCGCTACTTTTACGGCAATTAAAGAAAGTAATACAGCGAACACTCCCCCTCAACGCGCAACTAATTTACCTGAAGTTATTAACCCAAGTATGGGTAGGATCTGGACCGCGAACGCTCGCGTGATATCGGCAGAAGACACGAAAGTGTGGGGAAACGGTGGCTACGCGCTAGGTGCGCGCGGACAGCAAATAAGAGATAGGCTGTTTGAGAAAGACACTTTCAATGAAACCGACTTTTACGCTATTCAGCTAGATAATCATGCGCAGTTTCTTATTCCTTGGCAGCATTTACTGTATGGCCTGTTAAATATGCAAGACATTGAGTTTAAGCCAGACCTTGCCTATTTAAACGCATGGAAAGAATGTGCCTGCGAAGACTCCGTAGGTTATACGCTGGTAAAATACTTTAGGCAGGAAGTGGTGCAAACGCTCTTTGGCGGCTTACTTTCAACGTTAGACAAACAAGGGGTTAACAGCCGAACGCTATTAAGGGGCATAGAGCCCGCCACCTGGCAATTAATTCACAGTCAGCCAAGCTCTTGGCTACCTGCCGACACTGAAAGCTTCGACGAATTGCTTGTGGATGCCTACCGCCGCGCCAAACATAAACTGCTAGATAAGTATTCGCCAGTTGAAGCCGATATGGAAACGTTAGCATGGGGCAAGGTTAATGCCCTCTCAGTAGAGCACCCTTTCGCGAGTCAAATTCCATTAGTAGGAAGCATGTTAAACATGCAGCAAGTGGAAGGCTTTGGCGATACGTATATGCCCGCCGTGCAAGCGCCTAAATTTGGTGCGTCTGAACGCTTCTTTGTGAGCCCTGGCCACCTTGAAGATGCAATTCTCACCTTACCTGGCGGCCAATCGGGCCACCCACTGTCAGATTTTTTTACAGCAGGGTTTAACGACTACACAGTGCATGCAGCAACGCCCTTGTTACCCAGCAAGCCCATACACAGCCGAGTCTTTTATAAGAAAGAAGCCGAATGACACCTGCCATTACATTACTTACGAAAAAGCGAATAGCACACAAGGTATTAAAATATGAACACGATGCCAATGCAGCATCGTACGGGCTAGAAGCCGTTGAAAAGCTTAACCTTAATGCTGACACCGTATTCAAAACATTAGTGGTTAGTACAGACAATAATAAGCTTGCAGTTGCCGTGGTACCCGTAAACACCAAGCTAAGCGAAAAAAAAATGGCAAAAGCACTAGGTGTTAAAAAAATAGAAATGGCGCAGGCCAACGCAGTAATGGTAGCAACAGGCTATGTGTTAGGTGGTGTAAGCCCTTTGGGCCAAAAAAAACGGTTAGCCAGCGTTATTCACAAAAGTGCTGAAAACCTTGCCACTATGCACGTAAGTGCCGGAAAGCGAGGGTTAGAAGTGGCGCTTTCCCCCGCTGATTTAGCAAAGCTTATTGGTGCTAAGTTTTCGGATATCTCAATAGGTTAGTTCAGTTAATTTAATATAAATATCAAGTGTATTAGCGACTTAACTAAGGACCAACATCGCAAGCGTTTAGTTATACAACTGCCGCCATTACAGCGCAGAGTTAAGAATTCAGTGTAAAGACGAGATAGACTAGTCTATAGAGAAAAGCAGCTCTAAAAGCTGCTTATTTACTCGAATTCGCTAACCACTGCTTGCGCGCTTCTTGAAGCGCCGCATCATCGGGCTGTTCGCTGCCCGAAATGGCCACGGCAATTTGTTGAATGATCGCATCACGTTTTTCAATAAGAGCATCGGTACGGGGAAATAAGTCTTTGGCTTCAGGGTATTGGGCTTTTAGCGACTCTACATCTTCTAAGGCGTAATAGCGCGCTTCAAACGCTTCATTATACAGCTGTCGTTTAGCATTAAATACCACGTAGTCTTTAGCGGTTTCCGAGGCTAAGTAATCCATGTCTTCAGACGATAACTTCGCGGCCTGCCCTACTTCACGGGCTTGCTCCATCCACGAATCTACTTGTTCAGCATTATTATTTTTCACCGCTTGCTTAACGCCTTCTTGCAAATCACTGGCGTGAAGAATTTCCATTACCGTTATTAATGGCACTTCGGCTGCGTTTTGATCACGTTTGTCGGCATCTAACGACAAGTAAGTAAACCACGAAAAAACGGCGACGATAACAACAGCAAGAACAACAAGTGCTTTCTTCACACTTCCTCCGAAAAAATAGCTTGTGAATATCAGTGCGATTGCACTGCAAAAAAGAGGCAATACAAAAAGAGCGAGAAGCCTCTCGCTCTTTTTCAGTATTGTAACGACCTAAAGATTATTGGTCGACAGGCTCTGAGTTTTCAACTCGGCTTTTTAGTTTTTGACCCGGGCGGAACGTTACCACTCGACGCGCTTTAATAGGAATGTCTTCGCCGGTTTTAGGATTACGGCCAGGACGTTCATTTTTATCACGCAGGTCAAAGTTGCCAAAACCTGACAGTTTTACTTGCTCACCAGATTCCAGAGCGCCTTTAATCTCTTCGAAAAAAAGCTCTACCAGATCCTTCGCATCACGCTTGTTAATGCCTAGTTTCTCGAATAGGTGTTCAGCCATCTCGGCTTTGGTCAATGCCATAGTTTACTCTCTTAACGCGGCCCCAAACTCAGATTCCAGACCTTTAACCACAGTATCTACGGCTTGCTGAATTTCAGCTTCTTCTAAGGTTTTATCCGGATCTTGTAAATGAAGTGACAAAGCAAGGCTCTTGTAGCCAGGCTCAATTCCCTTACCTTTGTACTCATCGAACAAGTTTAGAGCAACTAGTTGATTTACGCCAATTTTTTCTATGTAAGAAAGGACATTTCCTACACGCACTTCATCTTTAACCGTAATAGCAATATCACGGCGGTTCGACGGGAAGCGCGATACCGGTACTGCCGACGGTAATTTACGCTCGGTAATGGCATCTACCGCCAACTCGAACACAAATACACGGCCGTTAACACCTAGCAATTTAGTAAACTGCGGGTGTATAGCACCAATATAGCCAACTTCTTCATCATTAAGCAAAATTTTTGCAGTCATACCAGGGTGTAACGCACTGTGCTGCCCTGTTACAAAAGTAAACTCACCCTGCATACCGGTAAGGGCAAGCAACGCTTCAACGTCTGCCTTTGCATCGAAGAAATCAACCGGGCTATCGCCCAAGTCCCAATGCTCTTCGTTACGACGCCCTGCTACTACACCACCAATTACCTGTTCTTGCAATACACCATTAGGCGCATCTTGTTGAGGTATAAAGCGTAATCCGGTTTCGAACAGTCGAATTCGCTGTTGCTGACGCTTCTGATTATAAGCAGCAGCACCAACTAAACCCGGCCATAAACTTACGCGCATTACCGACATATCAGATGATATTGGATGTGGTAATACCATACCCTTCACATCTGGGAACAAGGCGTTTTGAATTTTAGGGTCGACAAACGAATACGTAATCGCTTCGTTATAACCACGGCTTAGTAACAACGACTTCATTGTATTAAGCGGCAGCTTAGCTTCTTGCGAAGGCAACATAGCCAAGGTCGCTTTTGGCGCAACGTTTGGAATATTGTTATAGCCGTAAACACGGGCGGTTTCTTCAATCAAATCTTCTTCAATTGAAATATCGAAACGGTAGCTTGGCGCAACCGCTTCCCAGCCTGCGTCTGTTTGCGTAACGTCTAAACCAAGGCGGTTCAGCATTTCCGTTACTTTCGCATCATCAATGCTAATGCCAAGTACACGAGCTAAACGTTCGCGACGAAGCGTAACAGTAGCCTGCTTAGGTAGCTTATCTTCAGCCACGGCTTCAACAACAGGGCCAGCTTCACCGCCACAAATTTCAAGTACCAGAGCTGTTGCTCGCTCCATAGCTTTACGCTGTAGCTGTGGGTCTACACCACGCTCGTAGCGGTGTGATGCATCGGTATGTAAACCATACTGACGGGCGCGGCCCATAATGGCATCACGGCTAAAGAAAGCACTTTCAAGCAAAATGTCCTGGGTTTCAGTGGTTACACCAGAGTGTAGGCCGCCGAAAATACCCGCCATCGCTAGCGCTTTGTTATCATCAGCAATAACTAGCGTATTGCTTTGTAGCTTAGCTTCGGTTTCGTCTAGCAACGTAAGGGCTTCGCCTTCGTTCGCCATACGCACGTTAATGTTGCCTTCAATGCTGGCAAGGTTAAACGCGTGCATTGGCTGGCCAAGCTCTAACAACACAAAGTTAGTCACATCAACAATAGGGTCGATGCTGCGAATACCGCAGCGACGTAGCTTTTCAACTAACCACAGCGGTGATGCCGCTTTTACGTTAACGCCTTTAACCACACGGCCTAAATAACGTGGGCATGCGTCATCAGCGCTTAATGTAATTGACAGTTTATCGTCAATAGTTGCGTCTACCGCAGCGACTTCAGGCTCGCACACGTCAAGGTTATTAAGCACACCCACTTCACGGGCAATACCGCGAATACCCAAACAATCTGCACGGTTTGGGGTTAAGTCAACTTCTATTGCGTTGTCATCAAGACCAAGATAATCGCGAATGTCTTCCCCAATGGGTGCATCTGCTGGAAGCTCGATAATACCGTCGTGGTCGTCGCTAATACCTAGCTCAGAGAAACTACATAGCATGCCAAAAGACGGCTCGCCGCGAAGTTTCGCTTTCTTAATTTTAAAATCGCCTGGCAATACAGCGCCAACAACCGCTACCGCTACTTTAATGCCCTGACGGCAGTTAGGTGCACCACAAACGATATCAAGTAGCTCATCGCCACCTACGTTAATTTTCGTTACGCGCAATTTATCGGCATTTGGGTGCTGACCGCACTCAACCACTTCACCTACTAGCACGCCTTTAAAGTCGCCTGCTACTGGCTCAACGCCGTCTACTTCAAGGCCAGCCATGCTCAACTGTTCAGACAGCTCATGTGCCGACAGCGACGGGTTAACCCACTCTCTTAACCATTTTTCACTGAATTTCATGTGTACTCTCTGCCTTAGTTGAACTGCTTAAGGAAACGAAGATCGTTTTCAAAGAACGCGCGCAAGTCGTTAACACCGTAACGAAGCATAGTTAAGCGCTCTACGCCCATACCAAAGGCAAAACCTGTGTACTCTTCAGGGTCGATACCCACCGCTTTAAGTACATTTGGGTGCACCATTCCGCAGCCAAGTACTTCAAGCCACTGACCATTTTTACCCATAACGTCTACTTCAGCTGAAGGCTCAGTAAACGGGAAGTAAGACGGACGGAAGCGAATTTCTAGCGACTCTTCAAAGAAGTGATGTAAGAAGTCGTGCAAAATACCTTTAAGGTCGGTAAAGCTAACATTCTTATCAACCATCAAACCTTCCACCTGGTGGAACATTGGCGTGTGGGTTTGATCGTAGTCGTTACGATACACGCGCCCTGGCGAGATAATACGCAATGGCGGCTTTTCCGCTTCCATGGTACGAATTTGAACACCAGAGGTTTGCGTACGAAGCATCATGTCTGGGTTAAAATAAAAAGTATCGTGGTCGGCACGCGCTGGGTGATTCGCAGGAATATTCAGTGCGTCGAAATTGTGAAAACCATCTTCAATTTCAGGGCCAGTTTTAACTGAAAAACCAAGCTCACCAAAGAAAGATTCAATACGCGCAATTGTGCGGCTAACCGGGTGCAAGTTACCAGGCTTTTCAGTGCGACCAGGCAAAGTTACATCAATGGCTTCTTCGGCTAGCTTTTTGTTAAGCTCTTCAGTGCGTAAAAACTCGCCTTTTGCAGAAATAGCTTGCTGAATAACCTGCTTAGCTTGGTTAATCTTTTGGCCTGCGGCAGGACGTTCTTCGTTCGATAACTTTCCAAGCCCTTTAAGTAAGTCGGTAAGTTTACCTTTCTTACCCATGAATTCGACCCTAACTTGGTCTAATGTGGCTGCATCTTGTGCAGCGTCAATCTGGCTTTGTGCCTGATTGATAATAGCGTCAAGCTCCATGTTTTCCTCAATTTACATGATGACTGCATGGCCAAAGCATAGGAAGAATTTTTCTGTGAGCTAAGGCTTGCCTGAAATAAAAGCGGTAGTTTACACGAGTGACAGACATTACCGCTACCCTATATAGCTGATAATGGCGAAATTTTGCTGGATAGAGTGGAAAATTGATAACCGTTAGGTTGATGATTGTGAACACATTGTAAGTTCAGTGCACTTTTCGTTCAAACAGTACTATACGAAGAAGATACTTCTTGAACATTTGTTCATATTAAGAATATTATCTGCCGAAAATAAAAAGACAAAATTACAAATTGATAATTACAGGGATTAGTAAAAATGAAGATAAGGAAACCTCTTCCTTCAAATCGTTCGTACGATCAAGTACTTAACCACTACCTAATTGAAAAAGCGCTTGCAACAAAATTAAAGGCAGCAGATAGAGAGTCTCGCAAAAAAATCTACAGTTCAATGTACAATGAATTGTTCTCGAAAGTTCCAGATCATCCAAGGTTAACTAAACGTAGCGACGAAACAGAGAGCCGTAAAAAAGTAAGCCATAGAATGGCTTTCATAAAACGATTTTTACACCCCAACAAGGTTTTTGTGGAGTTTGCTTCAGGAGATGGGAGGCTACTGAAAGACGCTGCCGAGTACTGCAACCAAGCAATTGGCGTCGATATCTCTGACCAAAGAGATGAAGGTGAGGACTTTCCCGACAATGTCAGTGTGATTGTTTATGATGGATATGACCTGTCAAAACTAACTGATGAAAGTGTGGACTTTGTATTTAGTGACCAGTTAATCGAACACCTACACGACGAAGATGTAGAGCATCATTTTATAACGATTAAACGAATTTTAAAAGAAGGCGGGTCATACGCTTTTAGAACACCGCACGCATTTTGCGGCCCACATGATGTCTCGCAATACTTTTCAAATACCCCTGAGTGCTTCCATTTGAAGGAATGGAAATTTAAGGATGTTAAAGCAATTGAGCTTATGGGCTTTAACAAAGTTAAATATTACTGGAGCGCGAAAAATGTGCATGTAAGAATGCCTCGCTTTTATTTTTCAGTATTAGAGTCGCTTTTAGGAAACATTCGCTCGTACAAAATACGCAAAATGACTCAACTATTTTTACCGTCCGTAACGTGTGTTTTAGTAAAATGATAAAATCAAAAGCAGACTTAAATTACTACTTGGAACAAGACAGGCTAGCTCTAGGTATAAAACCAACACTTAAAAATAAGCTAACTCACGACATTTGGCACTTTCAAATAGCGTTACGGAAGCTGGAGTACCGTAAAAACACAGGAAAGTCGGTATTTTCCAAAATCTACGCAGTTTGGTTACAGTTAAAAGTACGTAAACTAGGCAGAAAGCTAGGTTTTTCAATCCCCGCAAATGTCTTCGGACCAGGACTCTCTATCGCTCACGCTGGCACAATCGTTATTAATAAAAAATGTAAAATAGGTGCCAACTGTCGAATACATGTTTGCGTAAATATCGGAGGTGGTCTGTCCAAAAAGGGGAACGCACCTATGATTGGTAATGACTGTTATATTGGCCCTGGTGCGAAAATTTATGGCGATATTACACTTGGCGACAATACTGCTATTGGCGCAAACGCAGTCGTGAACAAATCATTTGACGGAAATGTAACCCTTGGTGGGATTCCCGCAAAAGTTATATCCGATAAGGGACCGTTAGATATTTTAAAGAAACCCCGGACGGAGCTTTAACTTATATATCGGTAATACCATCATTAGTTTTACTTGAAAGGAAACGTGAAGCCAGCCTAAACGGCACAGATTATGCTTTACATAAAATTCTCAGAGCGAAGTATGTGAGGCAAATCAGTGCAGTTTAGATATGACATTAATGGGCTTAGAGCGATTGCTGTTCTTTCGGTCGTTATTTTCCATTTCGCCGAAGAAAAACTTCCCGGGGGTTTTGTTGGCGTAGATGTATTCTTTGTCATATCTGGGTATCTAATGACAAGTATCATCATAAGCAAATTTGATAAGCGTCGCTTTAACTTAATGGACTTCTACCTAGCCAGAGTAAATCGGATTATCCCAGCTCTCGCTTTTTTATGTGCAAGCCTACTAATAATAGGACTTTTCACTTTATCCCCTGTTGAGTACTCGAAGTTAGGTAAGCAAGCTGCCTCTTCCGTCTTGTTTTTATCAAATATCATTTATTACCGCGACTCTGGCTATTTTGCGGAAAGTTCTTTAGAGAACTGGCTTCTTCACACATGGTCGCTTTCTGTTGAGTGGCAGTTTTATCTACTGTACCCAGTTGCGCTTCTAGCTCTGAATAGGCTTCTGTCTCGTGATAAACTCAAGGTCGCTATTGTTTTTGCAACATTTCTAAGCTTAGCGCTAAGCGCCTGGCTAACCCCAAAGAACCCAAGTTTGTCTTACTATGTTCTCCCTACACGAGCATGGGAAATGTTAGTTGGTGGATTGGCATTTTTGTATCCTGTAAAAATATACGAGTCCCTGCGTAAACCTCTTGCTGTAATAGGGGTGATATTGATATTAATCTCCTGCTTTGTTTTTTCCGAAAAAACGAGTTGGCCCGGTATTTCAGCATTGCTACCTGTAGCTGGAGCATATTTAATTATTATTGCTAGTAGAAATGAAAACATATTGCTTAATAATAGGGTATTTCAGGCGTTGGGCACGTGGTCATACTCTATCTATCTATGGCATTGGCCCCTAGCTGTATTTATATACAAGAATGAACTAAACGAAGCGTTCGCAATCGCAGGCTTCATTCTGTCCATTGCTTTGGGTTACTTAAGTTATAGATTCATAGAAACAATTAAGTTTGACGATAGAAACAGCTTTATTCGAACTTTCGTTACAAATAAGCCACTTATATTTGCGACTTTTTTAGCGCTAACGGGCAGTTTCTCATTTTTCACAAACGGGTTTATTCACCGCGCTCCAACGACATATCAAAATCTGATAGAAGATGTCGAAGCAAGCCCGTTGAGAAATAGATGCCATACAAATGAATACGTAGCTCCCGAAGAAGCCTGCGAATATTTCGTAAGGGGAAATACAACATGGGCAACTATCGGGGATAGTCATTCTGTTGAACTTGCTTACGCGTTAGGTCAAGAATTGAAAGCAACTAATGAAGGCCTAAAACACTTCAGTTTTTCAGGGTGTAGACCCTCTTATGGGAAGAGTGAAGATTTTTCTAAATGCGCTAAATGGTATAACTCATCATTAGAATTCATTGCAGATGAACCAAAGATACAGAATGTCGTTTTTGTTCACAGGTATTCCTATCAGCTTGTTGGTGGCAGCAACAAAACTTATCCAGACTTACGTAATTTAAAGTTTGATAATGAATCTGTTGAACTGTTGCAAAATATAGATAGGGCAATACACAAATTAGCTAGCTCAAAACAGCGTGTTTATGTTTTATATCCAATACCAGAATTACCTACCCACATTACAAAGCTTATCGACAGAGAGTTGTCGGTAAATGGAGAGCTTGTAAGCATTGAAGGGACCGATCGCAGCTGGTACGAAGAGCGTAACTCAGTAATAATAAATCACTTCAAAAGTGCCAATTACCCTGACAATGTAGTACTTATTAATCCGGCCAATTACTTCTGCGGAAGCGAAGCTTGCTTCTCAACCAAAGGTGGGCATTCTCTATACTTCGACGATAACCATGTTTCAAACTATGGTGCATCATTAATAGCGGAAGATATTATTCAAAACAAAAATAATGGCATTTCTGTTCAGTAGCCAGCTACATACAAAATATGACACTATTCTCAATTAACATGGAACTCAGCCTTTAATTACTTATGGACCAATCGATGCAAAAAACAGTTTCAGTCGTTATTACGACACACAATCGCCCTGATTATTTAAAAGAGTCACTCGCGGCTGTTCTCAATCAAACTGTCATGCCTTCTGAAGTATACGTAATTGACGATGGTTCCTCTGTCAGCTACGAAGAGGTATTGTCACAATTTCCACAAAATCAGTTCACTTATGTAAAAGTTGCAGTAGCTTCTGGCGCAAATGCCGCTAGAAATTTAGGAATTAATAAATCTATATCGGACATCATTGCTTTTCTCGATGATGACGACATTTGGGATACGGATTACCTAGAACAGCATATTGCAATGCATGAGAATGCGGATGCCGTTACATCTGGCTATCGTTTCTTAGAAACGCCAGATAAAATTCATATCAATCCGATAGAGACGATCACTACTGAAGTTATTAAAAAAGGAAACAAGTTTTGTGGAATGAGCGGCGTTACTTGCAAAACATCGCTTGCTAAAAAATTGCTGTTTGATGAAGAGTTAAAAAACAGTCAAGACTGGGACTTCTTTGTTCGCATAACGCTTGAAAATGCAGTATTCAAAAACATTCCAAAAGATATTTACTTTTATCGCCGAGGCCATGTAAGTATTTCCACTGAAGTAGCAAATATGCCGCTTGAAAAAGTGTTTCCTAGGTTAAAAGCGTTTAAAAAGCATAAAGCACTTTTAGGAAAAGAGGCCTATAACGATAGAGTAGCCAATCAGATACTGAGCCAAATAGGCAAAAAACGTAATAAGCTTAGTTGGATTGCTCTATCGGTTCGAGAAGCTGGAGTTTTCGCTACTGCGAAGGTAGTTTTGGGCAAAGATAGGATTAAAAGAAAACTCTTATTCAAGAAATAATTTATTGGGCGGACATTCATCCGCCCTCTTGCATCAAGCTTCTTTCGCTCTAATGAACAAAGAATGCCACGCTCTCCCACTTTTCTTCTTGAACTCAACCAAATATGAGCACAAAGCCATTGCAACAACAGCCAGTAAAGCGAGTGTGAAATAAAGTACTTGAGAGCCAGAGTTTGAGATCCATATAGCAAGTGCGATGTAGCAGCTCACAACACTAACGCAGAATGCAGTTAACGACTGCCTTCCTATTAGGGCAATAACTGTAATTGGCCAGATGTTTAGCACCTTTTTAAATACAGACAACAAGCTCATCAGTACTGTTATCACGACAAAGAAATGTAAAATTCTAACTGGCCCTAAAGTCTCCTTCGCGATCCACCACTGCCCCTTTAAGCCAAGCAGGTCATAGCGTTTAATAGCGTAGAACCCGACTAGAGTCACCACAGACAGCGCACTCCACAGCACTGTGTTTCTATCGATTCTCTCAAACACTCGATTAATTATTTTTCGGTCTCCGGCAAAGAGCCCTAGCATAAATAAAAATTGATAAGAGAAAAGATTAAAGCTCCACTTTCCATCAGATGTAGCTACGTTAGTTAGTTTCATCATGGGAAGATATTGCGAGAAGATGTAAAGCCCTGTAATTGCCAGAATAAATGTCATCGCACTCTTATGAAGGAGTTTGCTGAAAGGAATAGCAATTATTAAGAGTAGAACATAAGTGAAAAGTAAATTTGTAAACATTGGCCCATAAAAGAGGCTCATGTATTGGACTAACGCAATTGGGACGTTATCAACCCAATAATCTAAGTCTGTCAACGCTAAAAAATGTTCATTAGGAGTTGCTAAACTAATAAGAAATAATGATATGAATAGAATGATATTTACTTTGTAAAGATGGAACGCCCGGCTCAATGAGCCTGTAACAGATTCTGTGTAACTGCCATTAGTTAATATGCTTTTCGAGGCGTTCCTCGAACTCGACAATAAAACGACTCATCGCCTAACGCCAGTTTTGAATCGGCATCGACCATTTCTTACTGGCGTCTTTTATTGCTAAGTACACCATTTTTCTAGCGGAATCATCGCTGGGGAAGATTTTCCGTTTCTTGATGGCTTTACGGATAACGCTGTTCAACGACTCAATGGCGTTGGTGGTATAAATCGCCTTGCGGATGTCCTCGGGATAGTTGAACAAGGTATTGAGGTTATGCCAGTGCGTGCGCCATGACTTGCTAATTTGAGGATACTGGCCGTCCCATGTTTCAGCAAACCGTTCTAGTTCAAGCAGTGCCTCATCTTCTGTTGCTGAGCGGTATACGCGCTTTAAATCTGCCGTGACAGCTTTATAGTCCTTCCACGATACGTATTTCAGTGAGTTACGCACCATGTGTACGATACACAGTTGAATATGCGTTTGCGGGAACACAGCATTAATCGCATCAGGGAAGCCCTTGAGACCATCTACACAGGCGATGAGGATGTCTTCTACACCACGCTGCTGAAGTTCGGTTAGCACGTTTAGCCAGAACTTAGCGCCTTCATTCTCGGCTATCCACATGCCCATCAACTCTTTGTGGCCTTCGGTATTGATGCCCAAAGCCAAGAAGATAGATTTGTTGATGATGCGCTTATCCTGGCGGATTTTCACTACGATGCAATCGAGGTAAACAATCGGATAAATGGCATCTAACGGGCGTGACTGCCATTCCACAACTTGTTCGATAACCGCATTGGTAACGCGAGAAACCCGTGTTGGCGATATCTCTGCACCGTACCATTCATCAAACGCATTGACGATTTCACGGGTACTCATGCCTTGTGCATAAAGCCAGAGAATTTTTTCGTCCATGGAGGTGAAACGGGATTGATGCTTTTTAACGAGCTTAGGCTCAAAGGAGCCTTCACGGTCGCGAGGTGTATCAAGTTCAAACTCGCCATCTTCGGTTTTAACTCGCTTGGTGCTCTTACCGTTGCGGCTGTTTGATGACGTAGACTTTTGATTTTTCTCGTAGCCAAGATGCTCATCCATTTCTGCGTTCAATGCCGCTTCAACGGTGATTTTCTTCAACATCTGACTAAATTCATTTAAGTCCTCAGGTGTTTTAATACCTTTGGCCGCTTCCTTTGCGAAAGCTTCAAGCTCTTTCTTATTCATGTTCATCTGCCTATCCTTAACTCTCTATAGAGTAAATTGAGATAGGCAGTTACACAAAATTAGTTACAGTCTCGGCTCAATAGCTTAGCTCGAGTATCAAATTTGTTTAAATAAACCATTCCAACCATGTAACCCGACATAAAAAAGAATATTTCCGCCGCTGAAGAGTAACCATAATGAGTCAGAGTCGGTATTTTTAGACTGACACTTTCTACTTTATCCAACATCCAATTTATGTGATTTACGCAAATGGTCACCATTGCAAAACCACGTATTAAATCAATCCTGTTATCTCTCTAAGCTGAGTCCTATTTAGGTGAGAATATGTAGTGTGTTTTATTTATTGCAGTTATTTTGGGATAAGGCTCTCAATTACTTCCGAGTAACGTTGCGCTACTGTTTCCCAGCTAAAATCCAAAGATTGTTCAATTGGCGCGTTATTCCATTCCTTTTCTAGTGCAGCGACTAGGGCTGTGGCGTATTCATTCGGGTTAGTAACATCACAAACCAGTCCAGCATGTCCTATTAAAACTCTTCTCATAGCGTCATCGGTAGCAACAATTGGAAGCCCGCTCGCCATTGCTTCTAAGTAAACCCTACCAAAAGGCTCATCGACCGAAGGTAGTGTAAATACATCAGCAGACCTATACACCTTGGGTATATCTGCAAAATCAACCTTTACTATTTTAAAGCGCCCCTTTCCTAACTTTTCCTCACAAAGGTCTGCAAAAAATTGAACGTCAGGACCGTCACCACAAATTAATAAAGAAACATCGTTTAATTGACTTACAGCCTCAATAGCCAAGTCGATACGTTTGTGATTTTGTTTGTTCAAAGCACCTACAGTAAGAGCGACTTTTCCATTTAAACCGTGGTCAAATTTCTCGCCTTCAGGGCTAAATTTACCTAAATTCACACCGTTCGGGATTATCTCAACCCTTTGTTTAGGAGCAATTGAATGGACATAAGCTTTCGTTTCTTCATTAAATACAACTAAGCAATCAGGTTTAAATTTCAAGTTCCGACGTAAGACCTTACCATTCGAAACCATTCCAGCCCTTTCGGTGTAGAGGATAGGTGTTTTGAACAGCTTTCTTATAACTGCAGCTACTGCAAGCCCACCATAATCATTGTTGGGATAGATAACGTCACACCGCTTAAAAATTAAGTAAGGGGTATAAGTCAAAAAACTTGTAATAGATTCGATGAGTAAAGAAGGGTTGGACACAAATATAGTTAAAAACCAATCTATTACTTTATTTCGCTGTGCTTTTTTTACTTTTCCCCTTGGAATACAAGGGATTACAACGCTGACCTCACTGCACTTGGATGAGCTTAACAACTTAACATCAAAAAACTTTGCGAGGTGCTCTGCCATCTCATAAGCACTCAACTGCGATCCACCGCTCGACGAAAACCCTGCTTCAGGGTGGATGACTGCTACTTTTTTCTTCATACAATGTCCATTTAATTGTGCCTTTTATCATTGCGGCGCATAGTATTACTTTTATAAATGCTGCTAGGCTCACTTCAAGATAAAAAATACACAAAGCGTATACCTTTTAAGTTTAACTTAAGCAATTTAAGTTCCGCTTTTTCATAAACCTCAGTATCCTTTTTGTTGATTGTGTTTTTATGAACCTCATTTCGCTAAAGACCTTTACACAATACTTGCGACATATACCAGATATCACTACCCTTTTACTTGTAGTCCTTCTTTTCACTTATCATTTCTCTACCATTTTTTAAGGACGTAACATGAATTTTCGAATTTCTGCGGGTTCCATTTGGCTAATATTCGCGAGCGCATTCTTTATCGTTTCATGCACGAGCAGTTCTTATAAACGCGAAGCCACAACATATGCCGTTCAACCAGGCGAAAAGCTGAACACTTATTTGCTGGCTAACAACGCTCAACCAGACAATATCAATGATCTCCTACTTAAATATGACGGTTCAAAAAAAGCTAAACGTCACATAAAGCTATATCGCAACGAGATTGCCGAGTTATTTACCAAAGAAGTTTTGGATATTACTCCTTCAACTAATAGCGACGAGATAAAGTCGCGTTTGCAATCGATTACTACAGAAGAGTCTACCGCGCTATTTTCACTCTACCCTATCGATACAGCAAAATGGATGAAACTCATTTCCATACATTCAGAATTAGCTGAAAATGAAGTTTACGAATCAGCAATTGCCGCAGGATTAGATCCTTCTATTGTTTTCAAAGCCTCAGCAGCGGGTTTCGAGCACTCCGTTACTCCCTTAATTAACTCAATCGGAATAGTTATCTACGGGCAAGACGAAACTAGCACCGCTACTGTTCGTTTCAGAGCAGACGATGAAATGCGCTGGCAGAAAGGCTTGAACTTATCATGGGAACCAGTTTACGGTTCTTTCGCTGGCAGCATTGTGTACCTAAATGCAGACACGACCTACCATATTGAAGTTCAAATTACCGACCAAAATGGTGAACAACAAGAGCATGTTTTTCAGACCAAAACTAAACCAAATTCACCGCCAATTGATCCAGAAAAAGTTTACTACTTATCTGATATTTACTCAGGAGGTCAACTTGATCTAGAGGCACTTAATATAAGCGGTAGTGCTGATGGATATGCAAAAATCATTGGAGACGATCAAGTTATAGAGGCTTCTAGTGATGATCTGGCCGCTGTGAATATTGGTGCTCAATCATATGTAATGCTTGAGAACTTGACGATAAAGGGCGGCCAGCGCTACGGCATTTTTGCGAAAAAAGCGCACCATATATGGATTAAAGGCTGCAATGTATCAGAATTCGGTCGTGAAGCAGTAGATATTCGCGATGGATTAGCCTATGCAAGCCCAACAACGAACTCTCCTATCAACTACGACTCTGGCATCTATTTAGAGCGAAGCGGTATTGCTGTGATTGAAGAGTGCGAAGTGCACAGCCCAAACTTAGGTGCCAATAGCTGGCAAGTTGGGCACCCAAAAGGTGCAAACGCACTTCAAGTATGGGCATATCATGATAGCGATGCTTACAGAGGCGAGTTCATTGTTAGAAACAATCGCTTCTATGGTGCCCCAAACCATAGATTTAATGATGTTATAGAAGGTCGAAAGAATTTTGAAAGACGCGGAGGATTCGTAAGAAACTCGGCTATTTATAATAATTACTTGGCCTATGCTAATGATGACCTGATAGAAATAGATGGCGGTCAACAAAATGTCTTGGTGTATGGAAACGAAATGGAGCAAGGATATGCTGGAATCAGCATTGCCCCAAATATGCTAGGCCCAAGTTATATTTTTCATAACCACATTCACAACCTAGGCGATGAAACGGGCAAAGAGTGGACCGCAATTAAAGCTGGCGGGCTAATCGCTCGTCCTGCTGGTAAAACGTATATTTTTGAAAATGTAATTGATGTTGATCGTAACGGTATCGCAGCCTCAAAAGTTAATAGTGATACAACGTTTTGGATAGAATCACAAAACAACATCATCTTGACAGATAACACTGGATACTCTGTAGGTTACTGCATTTTTGATACTGAAAAGTACTTTAAGAACACCAGTACTAACGACATTTGTTTCAACCATGAAGTAACGGGCGCAAGATATGAATTTAATTTAGCTCAACTAATTGAGCACCCTAAATCTGATAATCTAGCGTATGTAGAGTCACTTATTCAGGCTGGCCAATCCGCAATGGATAGAGAAATGGTTACGCCAATTCCTAATTTTTCAAAGCACTCAAGTGGCGAATCTCTTGAACCATTAGATTTAGAGCAGGCGAATGCTGTTGCTCCTAATTATTGGAAGCTAAACACTGACAATGTTTCAATTACGCCATTTGCAAAACAGCATGATTATGGTGAAACGACTATTGTTGATAGCGAGAGCATAGCAATAGCAGGTAACAGTTGGGTTAAGATCCCCATTGATTTTAATGTCGTTAAAAGTACCGAATTGACAGCTACTTTACTGATTGAAGGCGGAGGTACCCCAGAAATTATTGGACTTGGCTTTGAAACAGATAACGATATTAGCAGCAAAAGAGTTATTCGCTTTTTTGGTACACAAAACTGGGGAATAAATGCTTTAAAGTACTTTTCTCAATCAAGCAGCCAGATAACATTCCCACTTGGAAATTTTGTAAAGGGCGACATAAACTATCTTGTCTTTGTTTTGGACTATGATGACGTAAGCCAGAAAAATAACGACATAAAAGTTACATTTTCTAACGTTACTCTGACATCTCGTTCAAATTACTAATGACATTAATTAAGTTCTTCTATTTATCGTTCATCTTATCGTTACGCAGGTTTTTTAGCATAGAACTTGCTTTAGTTCAGTGAAACAACGCATTGAAAAGTAACTGTCAATTTTCAATGCGTTTAATTTACCTGGGCAGTTTACTTATTTGATATATCACTATTACTAAAAGAGTACAATTCGTGTTCAACAAACTTTTCAAGTCTAAACAAGAAATTTCTCAAGAAACGCCATCTAAAGTTAAACAGGCATTACACCAGCAAACCAAAAACTATTTTTGGAATCCCAAGAGCGGACTTCCCAATATCGGCGATTACCTCGCGTTTGAAACGGTAAACTTTGTACTCAATTTGAAAGACCTACACCCGCTCGATATCTCTTCCGGTAAAATTCTCTCTATTGGCTCCGTATTACACTTCGCAAACGATGGTGACACCGTTTGGGGAACTGGACGAAATGGCAAAATATCGCCGGAAAAGCACGTGTTTTCATCCCTTGACGTCCGCTCAGTACGCGGGCCTCGCACAAAGGATTACCTTGAGAAAAAGGGAATCACAGTGCCTGAAATATTCGGTGATCCAGGAATTTTAGCGCCTCTTATTTACCCAAAAGCTCAGTTAAACACTGTCTACGCGGGCGACACTCAAGACGTTCTTATTGTTCCGCAGCTTAATGATGATTTATCGATATATTCCGAGTACAAAAACCAGCTGGTGTCACCTAGGCAGCTTCCTGGGAATTTTTTAGGTAGATTGACGAAGGCTAAAAAAGTGATAGCAAGTAGTTTACACGGCTTAATTCTGGCTGAAGCGTATGGAATCCCTGCGGTTTATTACAGTTCAGGTAGTGGTGAAAACATTTTTAAATACCACGATTACTACGAGGGAACCGGAAGAACAGAATTTGCTGTTGGCACATCAATTGAAGAGTGTATGGAATTAGAAACATCACCTATCCCAAATCTGAGGGCAAAACAGACTGACTTACTCAGTAGCTTTCCTTTCGATAAGTACAAACAGACTAATTGAGCAAGACCTGGGGCAATAGTTATGGAACAACACCTGTACGAAGACCAGTTCAACGAAATTCATAATTTTGAAGAATGTACTTCAGTAAAGAAAACACTAGTGATTGCATCTACACCTCGTTCAGGTAGTCACTTTCTAGGTCATGCACTGCACCAAACCAATCACTTTGGCTTTCCGTTAGAATATGCGAACCCCACAAATTTAGCGAGATGGGAGGAAGTGTTAAATGTGAAAGGCGTAAAAAACGTGCTGGATACACTTAAAACTAAACGTACCTCTTCTAACGGCATATTTTCTATAAAAGCGCATTTCTCTCACTTACAGCAATTTGGAGGTTTGAGAGAGTTTGCTCAATCATTGGATAATCCCCACTTCGTTATGCTGACGCGCCGAGATATTTTAAATCAGGCTATCTCTTTATCGATAGCACGCCAAACTGGCGTGTGGATCGCAGGTCAACAGGCTATGTCTGAAAACGTAAAATACGACGAGAAGGATATCTGTTTTTGTTTGAAGCGCACTGTCTTGCACAATGCCTCATGGAAATACCTGCTAGCCTCAACTGGTTTGAAATACATAGAGATAACGTTCGAAGAAGCAAGAGCTAAACTGCCTCACACAGTTTGCGCAATAGCAAATTTCATGGAAGTTGACCTTCCGTTAGAGAACGTGACCTTATCGCCTGTTACGAAGAAACAGTCAAACGGCATTAATGAAGAGTGGAAGGAAAAGTTTTTGCAAAGTAAGCACAGTGAAATTTTATTAGATATAGACTTGGCTTTGGGACTGAAAAGTAAGAAAAAGCAGCTCAAAGAAATATTATTTAGTTAACAGTCGAAAATCAATAACAAACATTTTGTAGCTTTGATAAAACGTTTGTTCCGTAGTGAAATACACAAAGCCAGCGGTGGAATAACTGGCTCAGAATCACCTTATTTACCAGTGCTGGGATATTAATGTAAAGCCGCCGATTTTGATTGTGTTGAAGATATCAACAATACAAAAACAAAAAACCACGCTTTCGCGTGGTTTTAGAATTTAGCTGTTGCAATGATTAAAGCTTTCGTCGAGCGGTGAAGCCAATACCCACTAGTGCGAGAGCAAGCATTAACGCAGTTCCCGGTGCGGGAACATCAACAACGTTCGAAGGTGTTGTTACTAATAGATTTCTGAAATTCGACGTCGTGCTTCTGCCAGCTTGGTCTTGGTCCGCGATGAAAAGCATTCTATCGAAACCAGTTAAATCATAATCTGAAAAATCTATGGTGATGTTATACCAGACATTAGCAGATAGGGGGCGAGCAAAGTCTTGATTACCATAATTCTGCGTACCACCAAAATTGAAAACTAGGCCGCCTGTTCTAATTTCGCCGTCATTATCAAACCCAATGCCATTAATTTCACCAACATTAGTTGTCATAAAATCGAATGATAAAACACTATCCTTAAGCATTGCGATATCAATTGGCGCCAAGCTCGCCCAATAGTTACCAAAAACCTCAAGATTTAGACCGCCGTTAGTAACGTTAAAACCACCGCTAGTCGCCTGAGCACCATGGCCGCTTAAATTTGACTGATTAAAGGTGATAAATGCCGCGTTAGCATTTAATGACAGCACCAAAAATGCTAAACCAGTGAAAAATTTCATACAACAACTCCTATAATTTGAATAAGCACTCAAGCAAAAAATAGACCAATAAAATTTTTCACTTATTTATCATAAAGATAATGTAAATTAAAAAAAACATTTTATGCTTCATCGCAATACTTGTAAAAAATATTGACAGTATCATTTGTCTAACATTCAAGTTAAACCCTACCTTTTGGCTTCGCCTTTTAAAAACATGGCTTTTAACTCTAAAGTATGTAGTTTTGCCGATCTTAAAAATAGACCAAATAGAAATAATGGATAAAGAAGCGCACCAAGGAACACAAGTATCAACAAGATAAGCACATCACTTTGAAATTGCCCCTCAAGATGTGTTTTTAACATCATCAAAAAGAAAAACATAAGTAGCGCCGATATTGAAGGCGGTAACAATGACTTTGTTAGCGACTTAAAGTCAATCTGCACGTGTTTGTTTACAATCCAAAGCCTTACAGGAAGAGACAAAAATGCGCCAATTACCATGCATGTCAACATAACTTCGATGCCAAACCATATTGTAGTTCCCGCGACCCCTATATTTGTAAAAAGGTTTAAAAGTGTGAGTCGAAACGCATCGCCTGTTTTTGCATTCGAAATGAGTAGATTAGGTAGAAACCAAGCAACCACACTCGGGAAAATGGAAAATGCTGATATTGTCATGAAGGTAGCACTAGGCGCAAATTTATCACCGAAAGCAACCACAACAAACGGGTCTGCTACTGCTGCTAGTCCCATAAATATAGGGCATACCATAACAGCAGTTATGGTCACCATTTTAATATAAAGCGCCCCTAGCTTTTCACGCTCTTTAACTCTTGAAAAACTCGGTACGACCATCGCATTTATCGAACTCATGGTAACTTGGTTTATAACTGTCGCGCCCTTATGTGCAGCAGCCAACAGAGCAAAGCTAGCAGGCCCTAAAACAATACCCGTAAACAAGTTACTCGCCTTTCTGTGAAGAAAGTTCATGACGGTCATACCAAACAAGGGAAGGCAAAATTGAATAAGCTCTTTATTGTCATCTCTATTGAAATGGAAGTAAGGCTTAAATTTTGCCACATAAATTAGAAGTAAATATTGAACAACCGCATTTACTAATTTTCCGATAATTAACGCCCAAAGCCCATAACCAATTTCTGCTAAAATGACTATAGTAGTCGCGGATATAAGTGTTGCACAAAACTTAGCCACACCCATTTGTTTATTCTTGAATTCTCTCAATAATTTGCCACTCACAACTACCTGCAAACTGGTAACCAAGGTAATAGGAGCTAAGCTCGCGACGACCCATGCGGCTAATTCTGAGTAGGAGAAGTAAGCTATTGGAGCACCAATACCCAATATACCAAGAACGACTACTACACCCATTCCTGCGACGAATGTCATAGTGCTTGCTGCGTATCTATCTTCCCATTTATCTCGCTGCACAAGGTTTTGATTCACGCCCGCATTCACAAGCGTGTTTGCAAATTCGATGAATAGAAAACAGAATCCTGCTAAACCAAATTCCTCTAAAGTTAGAACGCGAGCAAGATATGCGTAAACCAAAAAATCAACTACATTGATTCCTGATCTTGTAAGTGATGTCCAAATACTACCTTTAGTAGCTTTTTTCTTAAGCGACATTTAATTTCTCAATTGTGAATACGAAAGGGAACTTTTAGGTAACGTAACTAAGATCTATTTGCTTCTTTTCCTAGTTGAAGCAACATAAACTCACTCAAGCTTGTGAAAAAAATTAGTAATAGCAGCCAGATTAAGCCCGTTTTGCGTTTTCTTGAAAACCCTGAGTGCAAGCACGTTTTTTTTGTGCGACCTAAGAACATTTTTAATAAACCTATGCAAAATCTAAGCTTTCGCTTAAATCCTGCCTTAGAGAGCTCTGCGTCCCAAGTCCCGCCTACCACTCGCTTGCGCTTAACAATTAACTCTGATTTATTCCTAGATGGGTGAAGAACTTCTGCTTTTTCTGAATAGACAACTTTTCCACCAGAACTAACGACGCGTCGACTGAATTCAACGTCGCCGCCTGACTTAAGCTTTTCATTGAACCCACCGTGCTTCTTAATCAGGGACATCGAGCAAAATAAGTTCGCTGTTATACATTCACCTTTTTTCGCATTCTGTTCTTGCTTCATAGAGAACATATTTTCAAAATCTAGTGCATTTTGCTCGGTGTGTTTCGAAGAGTCAGAAAAAAACGACACTTTACCCGCAACGATGATGTCGTTTTGCTGTTCATTCCAACACTCCAGCAAACTTGTTAACCAATCGCTCGAAACCAAACAATCAGAATCCGTAAAAGCAACGTAATCGCCAGACGCGACTCGTAAGCCCTCGTTTCTTGCAGCGTAAGAACCCGGTGTCAAACATTGAAGTAAACAAAACGTTTCTGTTTCAATTTCTTTTACACGCTCTTGTAAAAATTCGTAAGTCCCATCCGTTGAACCATTGTCAATAATAATGACTTCATAACTTTCTCGTGGGTAATTGATACTTCTTAGTCGGTCAATACACTGACCTACCCTGCCAATATCATTGTAAACGGGAACAAGAACACTTATTTTCGGAGCGATTATTGAAACATTGTTATTTGAATTCATTCCATTTTTCTCTTTAAGTCTAAGCACCAGCGAGAATTACTTTCCAAGCATCGACGACTTTGTCTTCTCCGTAGTGAGAGAGCACCTCTTTCAGAACTTTGTATTTGGGCACATATATCTCTTCTAATGTTCTCTCAGAGATGCCTTTAATATCTATAAGATGTACGAATGAGTGATGTTTGCTTTTCTCCCTTCCGAACTCACTTTCATTAGTCAGAATGTTACACCCCTCTCCAATAGCATGATAGAAAGAGCCGGAGCTAATCATGGTGCCATCAGAATGGGGCAATAGGACAAACTTAGAAGCTTCCAACAACTCATTAAGCTCTTCTCCAGAAAGAAATCTATTATCCCATGCAACTTTGAGTCCTCGTTTGCTAATGATAGATTCGAGTTCCTCTTTGTAGACGGGATCTGAACATTTACCTGCGATCTTGAGTGGGAGAGAAACGGGCCACTCATTTAAAACGAGGTGCAAATTCTTGTAAGGTTTTATTCCACCGAAAAACAAAACATCGTTCGTAGCTTTTGACTCACCACATTGCATATGTTTTACCAGCTTTTCATCGGACTTGTATAAGGGGTGAACTAGTGACGGAGACTTAAAGTAGCTTTCAAGTGAAACTGGGGGAATTCCCAATAGACCAAACAATCGACAAAGAAATGTAAAGCGCTTGGTACTGCCCGAACTGTTGTGAGGCTTAAAGTTATGCTTTATCCAGACAACTTTTTTGGCAAAGAATTTTGAAAAAACGACTAGAGCAATCATTTTAAAAAAATACTGTATCGCCGTTTTATATGACCTGCCATAAACTCTATCCTCAACCCAATTGAGAATCACCACAGCTTTTCTAGGCGAAGCAAGCATATATTTTACAAAAGCTAAATCTGTTGGCTGCACATCATAGCCAATCTTATTTAACGCATTTTTATTTAGCTCCAAGAATTCATTTTGACTCCTTGGTGGATACATAAAAGCTTTTTTTACATCTTGTTGGGTCATTTCACGTTTTTCCAGTTTTGTTCCGTCATTAAGCTTTTTTGTTCCATATATTGAATCTAAATTGACATAGGTTTGTTTAAGATTTTTCTTCTCATCGCTCGATAAAAAAAGCTAGAAGTTGCACGAATGCCCGAAAGCTTGACCGATAACAATAGCCACCTTACTTTGCCTTTTTTGTACTTTAGCGAAAATAACACTTGCTCACTTACACGCTTTTTAAACCAATAATCACCAAGAAAGCTCTTATGTTTATTTGCAGACGCAAGCCGTGGAATGATATCTCTAGGCGCAATATTTCTGAGCTTTGCTCCAATTCCATCAGCATTTTGAAAACGATATAAAAACAGCCCTTTCGAAATATTTCTGAAATCTACACCTCCCAAAAACAGCCTGACAAACATGTCCCAATCTTGTCCATTGCTCAGGGTTTCGTCAAAATGCAGATTTTCGATCACTTCTTTCTTGCAGCTAAAGCCAGACATCCCGCAATAAGTGTTGCCACGTAATAGTGAAGCTTCAGTTACCCTCACATCTTTATTAACCACCAAGACACTTTCCTTCCCTAATTGCTTGAAGCCTGTTACCACCGCGTCTGCTCCGAGTTCATATTGCTTTGAAATTTCACTGAGGTAATCAGGCAACCAAACATCGTCATCATCTAAGAAAGCAATTACCGTCCCAGAACTTTCTTTGATTCCAATATTTCTCGCCCGGTTAGCACCACTCTTATTTTCTAAACGTAAGAATTGCGCATTTACATCTTTTATAGCGTTATAAGCCTCTTGGTAAGAGACCTCTGAACAATCGTCTATGATTAAAATTTCTTTTGGTTGAAGTTCTTGTGAAACTATACCTGCCAGCGCTTCTACTAAAAATGCTGGTCTGTTACATGTGGTAATTACAACTGAGATGTCCAACTAGATTCCCTTCTAACTGCGTGGATATAGGCTTTTAATTTGGCGCTAAAATATCAAATTTTTAGCGTGTCCCAGAGTAATTTCCGAAATACTCTCCCAATTGTATTTTTGCAGGAACACTTCTCTATCAAGACTTAAGTTTAAATTTGAAAAGGTAGACAGCTTTTTAGCCAACTCATTGACATTTCCGACACCGAAGTAACAGTCGCTTGGAGCTTCAATGTCCACATTCGGAGCAATATCACTTAATAAAACGTCACAGCCAGCACTTATTGCTTCTAGCGCAACAATAGGTAATCCTTCATGATAAGACGGCAAAACAAATACCGAAGCATGCTGATATAGTGCTTTTAACTCATCTCCTGATCGTCTTCCTGCGAACACAACGTTTGAACTGGCCGACATTCTCAGTTTTTTAGAATAGTCGTCTTGATGGTCGGCATCTCCGACTATAAAAAGCTTGGTAGACGTACTAGATTCTTTAAAAGCCTCAACTAAGTCGTGAAACCCTTTTTCAGGTACTAGCCGTCCTACAGCTAAAACGTAATTCTGTGACTCTATATCCAAATCTTTAGGTAAGTAACTACTGCTAAGTTTTCCGGTTAAGGTTGGTAACATTCCGTTGGGCACAAAACTAATTTTTTCAGCGTGTTCTGGGAATGAAACCTTAAGAGCCTCACTTAAGCTTCGCCCAACAACTAAAATTTTATTTCCATACACAATCCCCATTTTTTCACCAAACCGAAGCACCTTTTTCGCAAACGGGCTCCATTTCTGCCTGTCGTAATCTGCACCATGGTGAGTAACCATGACTTTCATGCCAAGCAGGCGAGCTAGAGGCGTAAAAATAGCGGGGCCTACAGCGTGCAAATGCACGATATCGGGCCTCACAAAAAGTCTGGCATAAATAATCGCGATAAAGGTATGCAAGAAGGTTTCTAGCAATTTGTGCCTTAGCGCCCAAACACTAATAACTTTTACACCTTCATATTCATATCGCTTCTGACTTACATAAGGCGAGCGCGCCAGAACCGTAACTTGTGCACCTTGCCTTACCATTTTAGGGTAAAGCTGTTGGCAATGAGACTCTATCCCTCCCATAACATCTGGAATACCGCGTAGACCTATTGCGCAAATCTTCATAAAACTAGTCCGTTGTAGTTAATAGTGCTAATTGGTTTCTAAAACTATACCGCGCTTTTGCAGGGGCCGTATTGCCTAAAGAAACGCCTATCAAAATTGCGAAGAATATTAGCCCTTCTATATTCCATAGTGGCATTGTTGCTAAATTCATTGTTAAAAAGCCGATCAAAGAGAGTGGTAAGATTTTTGATAAGCGTTTGTCTTTTACACCAGCGGTAATAATTAAAGAATACGAGCATAGGAAAAGAAACGAGAACAGCCCTATGTATCCGTATTCATAAAAATAAGAAATATACGTGTTATGTGCGTAATGCTTAAAAACACCGTTCCATGCCTCTGGTCCATAACCAACTAATTGTTGAAGCAAGTCTGAATTTGTTAGCGCATCTATATATTGGCTCCACAAATATACTCTTGAAGACATAATGTCTTTTTCAGCTTCAGTAAAATAAGCAGGCGCTTTAAATATTAGGTCTAAGTTCGATGCTAACATTCCGACGTCGGCAAACCTTTCTCTCATCGTAAAAGAAAGTGCAACGAAAACAAAAATCAGGAACATGGAAACCACTGTCAAAACAGGGGCTTTTTGGGAAGGCTTCAAACGTTGCTCTACTAACGAGTAATAGAATATTGCAGCAATGGGTAAAATTGTTAACACTGCAGTTCTGTAATTAACGAGTATAAGAAGAAAGACCGCTATTGTAAAAAGTGTAGTTCGAAACCTAATAGCATGTCTTTCTATTAACCCTAGTACAAAGATGAAGCTAACTATTATCATAGAAAAAGCTGCTTCATGATTGTATCCGCCAATATAGCTTGCCGAGCCATCATTCTCTGTCGCTTTCACTTCGCCAAGCACTATAGACAGCACCTGCATTGCTACCGGCATAAAAAAGCACACCAATAGCTTTTTAAAGGTAACACTGTGACCTTGAGACCTTACAGATAAAAATATAGCCCCAGTTAATACCAAAAAGTAGCACCATTTAACTAAGACATTTATGGTGCCTGGAATCAACATGTTAACAAACCCACTTATTGCAATGGCGAGAAACAGAAAGTAGAAAGGAAGTAGTTTACGCAAGGTAAATACTGCAAACGGCAAAAAGAATAGCCCAAGCCCTGCTACCGATATACTTGAAAGCGCATTTATCGAAAACCCCGCAACCAACGAAGGGTACGTAATAGTATGAAACGCAGACAAAAAGAATCGAAGCCATATAGCGCAAATAGCAAACGCTAAATATTTATTGCAGTTCCCCGTTATGGTGCGATACACCATAATGAAGCTTATTAGGCCAACAACTACCTTTAACCCTTCGAACATGTTTATTTACAAACCTTTTCAATAATGGCTATGACTTTTTCTTGAAAGGCATTGTAAGAAAATTGCTTTGCACAGCTTTTGCTCTTTGCAGCGTAAGATACCCGAACAGTTTCATCACTGAATGAGCTTAACGCGCTTGCAACACCTTCAGCGTTATTTAACTCACACAGAATACCGTTTTTTTCGTCACTAGCGCCAGTTACTCTGTAAGGATATTGTTCGGCAATAATTTCCGCAGGGCCCGACTCACAGTTTGTTGCTATTACCGCTTTTTCTAAACACATAGCTTCAACAATGGCGTTAGGAAATCCTTCAGCATTCGACGTACTTACAAAGTACTCGGCATTACTTAAATAAGGGTATGGGTTTGCTTTAAAGCCAAGAAACTGAACCTTGCTATCAATTCCTAGGTCTTTAACTAGCGCTTTAAGGTTCTCTTCTTCATCGCCCACGCCCAAAATTACCAAGTTTTCGGCTATGTTAGCTTTGGCGTAGGCGTTAAGTAGTAGAGAGAAGTTTTTATTCTTAACTAAGCGCCCTACTCCAATAATGTAAGGCTTGGCCGGTATATCCGGCGCACTTTCCGTTGCCTGAGCCTGAAGCTGGTCGATATCGTAAGGGTTATACAACACCGATATTTTGTCTCTTGATACTGAATAGTTATCAATAAGGTCGGCTTTTACGCCTTCAGATACAGCTACAACGCTGTCGGCTTTATTGTAAAGCAAACGAACTAATAGTCGGCTTACGCTATCCTTTAGGCCGCCAGAAAGGTGGCTTGTTGTATTTACCCGTTCGCTTATTATAGCTTTAAACTTTAAGCGCTTGGCTAACGTAACGTTCAAGAAGTTACTTCGCGTTAAAAAGCTAAAGCAATATTCTGGGCTTAGTTCCGCTAAAACAGGCTTGAGCTGTTGATAGCCCGAAACTAAACTGCCTTGGGAATTAAGCACTATTTTATTAACGTACTCGGGGCAAACTTGAGATTCGGGCAAGTCGTCTAGCAAAATTAGATGTACAGGAATGTTTTTAGCAACGAAATAATCTTGCATTATGGTTAATAGTTTAACCATTACTCGCTCAGCGCCACCGCCTTCAAGTGAATTAATGATAAACACCGCTGGACGCGCTGAGTACTCCATGAAAGTTCCTTTTCGTTGTAAATTTACTACAAAGCTAGGTGATGATACCAGAAGGTGCGCAAGTTCATAACCCACACCCTGTACTTGTATCTTCAAAACTCTATTTGAAGATAGGTTAAACATAAAATGTGCCAAAAAGATCAATATCGAACAAAAAAACTTTGTGGTACCCAAAATACCTTTCAAGTTCTTAATAAGTTTGCCATCATTGCTTTATTGGTAGGCAAGCTATGCTATCGCATGGTAGTGAAAGATTTTTTACACTTGCCTTAATCTCTTGCATAAAGTACCTACGGTTTGCACCAAAAAAAACGTTTTTGCTTTCCTTTTCCTACCCATTTAACTGTGCGCAGTATGTTAACCGCTGTTCGCTCAGCCGTTGTTGTAGGTCTTACCTTACTAGCGGTTACATCGCCAATTGCCCAACAAAAAACCGTTTTCACACCGCAAGTTTATGCACGTATTAATTCAGTCTATGGTAGCGAAGCAAAAGAAGACGTTGCTAAATGGCGACAATTGGTTACTGAGTTACAAAGCGAAGACATAGACGAAAAGCTTTACCAGATAAACCGCTTTTTTAACCGTTTTGATTTTGTAGACGATCTTGTTCACTGGCATCAAAAAGATTATTGGGCAACGCCAATAGAGTTCATTTCCACCGGTGCTGGCGACTGTGAAGACTACTCTATTGCCAAATACTTCTCGTTAATTGAACTCGGCATTCCTGAACAACAGTTGCGATTAATGTATGTAACCGCCTTAGAATTACGCCAACCCCACATGGTTTTGGCGTATTATGAAACCCCAACCTCTATTCCACTTGTTTTGGATAACATAAATAGGCGTATATTGTCTGCTAATAAAAGAAGAGATTTGTCGCCCATTTATAGTTTTAACGGTAATGGCCTGTGGGCTGCGAAAGCCATGGGAACAGGTCGCAAGCTCAGAGGAAGCGGCCCGATGAAAATGTGGGACGATATGGTAGAGCGGCTAGACCGCGTTATGTACGGAGATAAAGAAGAATAATGAGACTATCTACCCAATTAAGTACAAGCTTACTCGTTTTTTTAATACTGGTATTTGCTGGTTCTTTTATAATAAACGTTAAATTAACCCGAGAGTATGTAAACGAGCAGCTTGCCACTCACGCGCAAGATACCGCGACTTCGTTGGGGCTATCTATCACACCATATTTGAGCGAAGACAACGGTATTGCGGTAGCCGAAACCATGGTAAACGCTATTTTTGATAGAGGATTTTATCAGTACATCACCATTAGCGACATGGAAGGCAATTTACTGATTGAACGGCGTAACCCAAACACGGTTGATACTGTTCCTACTTGGTTTACCGATATTGTAGAAGTTAACCCACCCGTCGAAAAAACAGAATTGAATGACGGTTGGACGATGGCGGGTGAGCTTGCGGTTCAAAGTCACCCAGGGCTTGCTAATGAAACTCTATGGGAAAGTGTTAAGCAAAGTGCGTTTATGTTTTTTGCGGCCTTTGTTTTTGCCTATATTGCCCTGCTCTTTATTATCACTGCTATTACAAAGCCCCTTCGTATTGTCGTAAATAAAATTGAAGATATTCAAAATCAAAAGTTTTCCCACATTAACTACAAACCTTTTACGAAAGAACTTTCTTTTATAACTCAGGCGGTAAACAAGCTTTCTTCGTCTGTTGAAGTTATGTTTAAAGAGTTAACCCAAAAGGCCGAGCAGTTTAGAATTCAAGCTTTTGAAGATAGCCTTACCGGGGTTCAAAATAGAAGCGCTTTTACGCGGCATATGAATGCACTTTTAAGTAAAACTGCCACGTCAGATGATGGCTATGTGGTGTTAATACGCTTGGCACAACTCAACGCAATTAATATGACGTTAGGTGCACAAGAGGGCGATAACTATGTGACCGCCGTTGCTAAAGAGCTTAAGAATTTTACGTCCAGTATTCAGGAAACGGCATTTCTATTTAGGGTATCGGGTGCCGATTTCGTTTTGGTAACAGAAGCGATGGCAAAGCAAGATTGTGAAGCGCGTTTAAACGTACTTAGCACTACCCTTTCTCATTGCAACCCGCTTAAAGATGGCAGTAAAGCTGTGTGGATAGGCGCAGCGCAATTTAATGACGAGCAATCTTTTTCTGAAATTATGGAAAACGCTGATAGTGCGCTTATGGCCGCTACAAAACAACCTAATGGCTGGCAGTTCGCCTCTGAACTCACTTATATTCATAGTAATACGGCGTGGAAAGAGCGTTTAAACCAGGTTTTAGAGCAGCAGTACGCAGATATTCTTCTTCAGCCTGTTATGAATGTTGAAGAAAATACCCCTGCTTATTATGAAGCCTTTGCGCGTTTTAAAGAAAAAGATAGCGGCAATGCCATACCTATGACGCAACTGATACCCGCATCGGAGCGTTTAAACCTAATACCTGAAGTCGATAAACTGGTGGTAAGTCTTGTACTGAGTAATTTAACTAAATCTAGCCGTGACGTCGCTATCAACATTGCAAACGCTTCTTTAGCCAGCGCGTCGTTCAGGCGATGGCTGCTCGGTTTACTGAACCAAAATGCAGCGCTTTGCACTCATTTGATCTTTGAATTAGAAGATTCTGCCTTAATTCATCACAAAGACGATGCGATACTTTTCTGTAAATCGCTAGTTAATTTAGGTTGTAAGATAACCATTGAGCATTTTGGAGACAATCTTGCATCGTTAGCTGGATTAAGGGCTATACAGCCTCATTTTGTAAAAATTTCCGGCAAACTTACGAAAGATATTCACGCAGACCAAGACAGTCAGCTGTTTGTAAGTAGTTTATTGAGTATCGCTCGTGGGTTAAGTATTAGTATTATCGCTGAGCTTGTTGAAAATGAAGCAGAGTCTGTCGCTTTAACCCGATTAGATGTTGTATATCAACAAGGTTTCTATTTCGCAAAACCGTCGTTATGGCAATATTAGTGAGCCTAAACGAATAGTCGTATAACAAAAACGAGACCTAACCCGTTTACTTGTTGTACAATAAAGCCATATGGCGTTAGCAAGAAGCTAACCCGACGTTTTTAATCTAAGGATAAGTTATGCGTAGTAACGTTTTTTTATCTGTGCTTTTAGGCGCGTTAATTGCTGTTTCGACTGTTTCTTTTGCGCAAGAAGGTAGTGTTCCTGGTTTGCAGGTAAGAAACCTGTTGGTTACCGAAATTGAAGAGGGTGCTGCAGTTGAACAGGCCGCAGGAGAGGTAAGCCAAACTGTTCTTGATGAAGCATTATTTTTCGATGCATCAGCAATGGCGTATTTAGGCGAGAATCAAAGTGCTTTTGAAGCGCTAGTAGGCCTTTTAAATGATAACGCAACCGGGTTTGAGCTTGCGATAGCTGGTTTTACAGAGCTACCGGAACAAGCGGCGCAGGTTGTCACTATTACCATTTTGATGTTCCCTGAAAACGCTAACGAAATTTATAACATTGCCCTTCAGATGCAGGTTATTAGCGAAGAAGATGCGCTGTTAGCCGTTATCAATGCAGGTGTAGACCCTAGCACGTTAACCGCCACTGCAGCAGGCGCTGCGGGCAATACATTCTCTCCACTGGGTGTAGGCACTGGTGCAGCAGGTGCAGGCGGCGGTGATACAACCGTATCTGCTAACTAAAGAGTTTTAATTTATTTAAATTCTACGCTAGTACGCTGTAAGTGGTTATATTCAATTCTCAGAAAACCGAAAAGTTTCTTTTCGGTTTTCTTTTGTTCACCTTATTTTGGCTGCCTTTATCACTAGGCGCTAACCGCCCATGGGCGTGGGCGTTAATGCAGATGTCGTTTTTCTTTATTGGCGGCGTTCTACTGCTTACTCACAAAACACTGCTCTCTCAGCTCTATGCCAAATACAAGTTGTTCGTCATTGTATGGCTGGCATTCCTGACTTGGCAGCTTATGAATATAGTTCCTCTGCCCTTTGCTTTAGTTGAAGCTATCCGCCCACAGCGGGTTCAGTTTCTGCTAAATGGGAATATTGAGAACATAGAAAGTATAAGGTCGCAGTGGCTTGCCTTAAGTTTTGATGTTGGGCAAAGCGACGTTACTTTTTTTAAATCCCTTGCCTATTGTTTCTTATTTTTTATCTCACTAACGCTTATTTCCTCTGCTAAACGTTTAAAATACACCCTTATAGTGATTAGTGGCGCAGGCATATTTCAAGCTGTTTACGGCTCGTTAGAGGTGCTATCTGGCATCAACTACAGCTTGGTTTTCAAACTACCTGTTTCGCATATCGCTACGGGAAGTTTCGTCTATAAAAACCACTACGCTAATTTTCTTCTACTATGTTTAAGCGCTGCCATCGGCTATATGATATCTAGCTTGCGAGTTCGAAGTGGCTCGAGCGCTAGAGAGCGATTACGTAGAATAGTGCGTTTTTGGCTAAGCAATAAAGTGCTGTTTCGTATTGGCATTATTATTATGGTTATTGCGTTAGTGATGTCTCGCTCTAGAATGGGTAACAGCGCCTTTTTCATTGCTATGACTATTACCGCCACGCTAGGCTTAATTTATTTCAAGCCCCGCCAAAAAAGTTATGTTGCTTTATTTATCAGTATGTTGGTTATCGATATTCTTATTGTGAGTAGCCTTTTCGGCCTTAAACAAGTACAGCAACGTATAGAGCAAACCAACTTGACTCAAGAAAGCCGTGATGAAGTTGTTACTGATGCCCTGCCCCTGCTTAGTGAGTATGGCGCTCTAGGTACAGGCGGTGGCACTTTTTATACAGTATACCCTCAGGTTCAAAGCGAAACTATTCAACATTTTTACGACCACGCCCATAATGAATATCTTCAATTCGCTATTGAGTTTGGCATTGTGGGCGCAGCACTGTTGGCTGCACTCGTGTTGCTGTGCGCTAAAAACGCCATGAGCGCTATACGACATCGACACCATCCACTTCCTAGGGGAACAGCGTTTGCAGCTGTTATGGCGGTAATAGGTATGGCCTTACACAGTGCAGTAGACTTCCCACTGCAGGCGCCAGCGAATACCGCTATATTTATTGTTTTGTTAGCGCTTGGCGCGTTAAGCCGCGATATCCCTATGGGGCGGCAAAATAAATAGCCAGCATTAGTTTTATAACACAAGGGGATTTGTGTGGTATTAAAGATTAAGCGACCGATAAAAGAAGAGCCAAACGTTCAGCATATGCTAGAACGTATGCCTAAAGATGTTGCCAATTCTTTTACCGACGACCAGCTATTTCATTTAAATACAGCACTTGCCGGTCGGCGATGGGGAAGCCATAAAGTTGATGTAAGAGGCACTATAGGTTTACTACGAAGCCGATATTATTTTGTTTTATTGGCAGGCCGAGATAAGCGAGACCTTTCACGTACCGAGAGCCGCATAGGTAAGCTAGTGATGGCAGCCGTCGTTGCCTTGTTTCTGTGCGTATCGCTATTAGTAGGGTTAGTGCTGCTATATATTTTAAAAAGCTGGCTGGGTATTAACCTATTTGAAGGGTTTTCTTTAGGCTTGTGGGATTGGCTAAACGGAAAAGGCTAGCTAATCATAAGTTATGCAATTAGGAATGCGTTTTCTAACCGGGTAGCTAGCGTCACGCAACCACCTGCAAACGGTTTCGCTCGCATCGTGCTTTTGTATTGAATTTAACACAAACTCTCTGCTAAGCGGGTTTTGAAGGCCTAAATTTAAATGATGCTTTAGTTGATCTTTAATCTTTACATAGTGGATAGATCTTGCGCTAAACATTTCTAAACCGAACTCGACAATAAACTTATGCACTATTGCGTCTTGCGGCCCTGCCCCTTTCGCATTTTCTAAGTAATTATAGAATTCTTTGTTTAACGAACCCTGCTTAAATTTCACCGAAGCCAGACCTATCCAGCTTCCGCTCCAATTCGGCCTAAGCTGTAAGCTTTTTTCGTAGCTTATTGCCGCTTCCCGCAAATAAGTATTCACTTCTGTTCTATCTTGACTCGAACTAGCGTCTAGTTTGCTCCTATCAACGGTAATTGCCTTCCATTCGAATAGCTGCCCCTGAATTTGATAGTACAATGCGTTATCGGGAAAATAATGAAGAGCATTACCTATTCTATTTAAAGCACTGTTAACCTTTTGAATTGAAGCTTTATTCGGCGCTAATTGCCATATTTCGATATTATTTTTTACGCTGTAATATGCGTTACCCGATATGAATAATTGCGCGCTCCAAAAAAAGCCGAAAAAGGCGATAAAAAACGCTACCCACTTAAAGAGTAAGTTCATATTAGTCAGGAAGCTGAATAACTGATTAGCCATTGTATTCAGCGCTCTCTGAAGGGAACGAGACAATGTCACCTGGCCTTTTAATAAACACTTCGTGAGCAAAGTCAGTGCTGAACTTAGACACTACTTCAAACGCTGCCTGCATGTCGTTAGGCCGGCGCACTAAGTCGTGTGTATCAGAGGCTACTACGTGAAACGCCTTACTTCGCATCATAGATAACGCAAAATCTTCCGCCTTCTCGCCAAAGCGCCCTGTTAAAGCTCCCGCTGTAACTTGGAACATACACCCTTGGCGCTGAAGCCAACTGAACTTATGCTGCTCTGCGAGCAGTTCACGGTTGCGTTCGGGGTGAGCGATAAGTGGCTGAACGTTATTTTTTAAAAGCCATTTAATAAGAACTTCTAAGCCTTGTGGTACGTGGCTATGTGGCATTTCGAGCAACAAAATATGCTTGCCATTATACTGGCCTAAAAAAGGTAGTTCGCTTTGTTTGTACCAAATAGGAATAAGTTCGTTTACGCGTACCTCCGCAGCATAGGAAAGTGAAAGAGGAATAGATGCGTCGTTTACTGCTTTCTGAAATTCCCCAAACGCGAACTTAATTGAACTTAGGGAGTTATCGAAATAACCTTTGTGGATATGAGGCGTGCAGACCATATGACGAACACCGCCATCTACAGCTTGCTGCGCCATTTCTAATGCGATATCTAAAGACCTAGCACCGTCATCGATGCCAGGTAATATGTGGCTATGTAAGTCTATCAATAATTACTGTTAGCTGTTTTTATGACTGGTATATCCATACTGGTCGTAAAAGCCAGCGTACCTTTGTGCTGCTCCTGACTTGCGTAAGTCTACTTGATTTAGCACTACACCATCAAGACGGTGACCTACCTGTAGGAAACGAGACAAGCCATTGTTGATTAGCTTTTCACTGGTACTATCAGCACGTACAACGTAGATAACCGAGTCACAAGAATTAGCAATTACCATAGAGTCACTTACCGCTTGCGTAGGTGCCGTATCAATAACAACGTACTTATACTGTGTTTTTAACAGCTCAATGAGTTCGTTGAATCCCTTATCAGACAATAGTTCCTGAGGGTTAGAAGGGATAGTACCTGCTGATAAGATATCAATATTAGATTCTTCATCTCTAACCAAACACTCATCTAAAGTATGGGATTTCAAGATAAGGTTGGCTACGCCCGGCTGATAGTTCGGAATGTTAAATTGCTTTCCTACACTAGGGCGACGTAAATCAGCATCGATAAGTATCGTTTTATCTAGCTGGCCTAACGCAAATGCCAAGTTTATAGAAACCGTAGTTTTACCTTCTTTAGGTACACTTGAGGTTACCATTATAGCTTGTTGCTCTTTGTCTAAATTTAATAAAGACAAGCTAGTACGCAACGTACGAACAGACTCGGCAAATTGATGCTTTTTACCGTCGAAGAACGAGCGAACTGGCAAATCAGTCTTTTTCTTATGTGGTAGCCATGGAATAAGACCCAACATGCGCTGTCCAAGCTTGCGCTCCACATCTTCAACCGAGCGTATACCGCTGTTAAGCGTTTCCATAGCAATAGCTAAGAACACGCCAAAACCAATACTGAACACGAATGCTGCGCCAATTAGTAGCTTTTTGTTAGGTTTTGAAGGCGTGTATTTTGGCAAGGCTGAATCTAGCACCCGCGCGTTAGCAGACTCGAAACCACCTAGCTCGTCGGTTTCTTTTAAACGCGTAAAGAATGAATTGTAAAGCTGCTGGTTAATATCTACTTCGCGCTGAAGCGCTTTGCGCTCGTTATCTAGCGCTGACAAACCGCGGAATTCGGCTTTAGCACGAGATACTTCTCGTTCTAATTGCGCTACCCTATCTTCAGATACTTCGTATTGCGTAGTAATACTGGTGATCAAATCTCGTATCTGGCCATTTAAAGTTTCCCTTATAGATGATAGTTCTGCGTTTGCGGCAATCATACGCGGGTGTTTGGGGCCATAGACGTTACTAAGTTCGCTCACGCGCGTCATCGCTTTTGCTTCGTCACGTCGAACATCTCTTATCGTAGGGTGGTTAAGAACCTCGGGTAAACGTGCGATGTCATCTAGCGAAACATCGTTACGTGTTTGCTTGTAGATAACCGCATTTAGTTTAAGCGCCGTTTGCGCATCGAGTAATTGTTTGCTTAACTGCTCTAATTCTTCTGCCGCTAGGCCTACCACGCCGTCTATATTAACAACCTGATTTTCTTCGTAAAACTTTGCTAAATTACGCTCGGCAACATCTAACTTTTGCTTCAAGCCTTCCAAGCTTTCAGTAAGGAAAGACGTCGCTTTTGCTGTCATATCCAGCTTAGCTTGAAGGTAGTTCTCGATGTAAACGTCAGCGACTGCGTTCGCTAATTCTGCCGACAATTGAGGGGACTCAGTAGTTACGGTAATACGCATTACCTGCGTGTTATCCACCATTTCAACCGATAACGCACTCATTAATAATGACGTAGCTTTACGCTTTTTAGCCGCTAGGATTTGCTCTTCTGTCAGCTCTTTTGGGTCTTCTTGGGGCAAAAATGGCAGTGCCTCCAAAAGAGTTGCTTTAAGATCGTCTACAATACCTGGCTCTTCCTGCGCGGGCATAAAGTCTTCGTTATTCCATAGCGACAAGCTTTCTACCGTGCGTTCTGCAATTTGACGGGACTGCAGTATTTCAAACTGCGTTTGCATGTAGTCTTTACGCTTGGTATCTAAGCCGTATACCTCTTCAATTGAAACTACATTTGCCTTGTCGGCCTCTACCAAAATAGTAGTAGTAGAGGTGAACATTGGCGTCATGCGCATTACCAGTAACGCCACCAATATGGTAAAGGCGATAGCTAATGAAACAATACGAAATGCGTAACGCTTAATAATTCCTAAATAGTGAGCAATGTCGATGGTTTCACTTTCAAATACACCGGCATTTAACTCTTCCCTGCCATTTACTGCCATTTTTATTCCTGCACGCTACGTAAAATTTAGAAGAAACGCTGATTAATGGTGATTATGTCACCTGGTTGAATCATATCGCTAACGGTTACAGTGAACTCGTTCGTTCTACCGTTCTTTTCGCGGATAATAGTGATTTTGTCGCGCGCTGCGCGTTCGGTGTACCCGCCAGCTAATGCGGCAGCTTTATTTACTGATAGCCCTGGCTGGTAAGCATAGCCTCCTGGGCGCTTCACCTCACCATCGATAAAGAACGGGCGATATTCTACAATCGCAACAGATACTGATGGATTAACAAGGTAATCACCGAGTAACCCTTCATAAATAAGTTGCTCTACTTCGGCAGCAGTCAAACCTACCAGTTTAATTTCACCTAGAAATGGGTAATTGATAGTACCGACATCGGGTAAGCGAACTTCCATAGACAGATCGTCCTGCCCGAAAACGCTTATTTGTATTCTATCGCCAGAGCCTAATTGATATTGGCTCATACTTAAGTTGCCCTCTTGGGCCATTAACTGTATCGAGCCAAAAAGAAAAAATATTATTGTAAATAAGCTAACCGCTTTTTGCTTCACAGCGTTACCTCTACTGTTACACCAATTTCGCTTTTATCGTAGCCGATAGTATCTCTGTTACTATCTCTATCTGTGAACTGATAAAAAGTGCTAAATTTTAACCAACGACGCGCTTGGTAGTTCAGTGACGCAGAGTAGTTCATAAGCTCATCATCTCTGTTCACGATATCCAGCTCGTTGAACACGTACTCATCGTTTTGCTGAGTAACGCTAAACGAAGTGCTCACTCTTTCTAACCAATCATGATTCCATCGCACGCTGTAATTTTGACCGCGTATGAAGTCACCTTCACCGTTTGTTTCAAACGTATCAGCACTTGTTGAAATGCGTACGGTAGAATAACTAACGGGCTGCCAATCGATACCCACTTCCCAGTCTGTGCCGTAGAATGTGCCGCGAGCTTCATTGTCGAAATCTTTTTCTTTATAACCTACTTTCGCAAAGCCCGTGGTTGCTGCTGTACTTTCCCAAACAACACCCACAAGAATACGAGTTTCATCGTTATCGCGCGTAACTAAATCAAGCTGCTCGTCGTATTTAACGAATGTTTTTGTTACATCGACAACCATGTTCGTTGCTGAGCCAATTTGATAACCAAATTCAGCGCCAACCATGTTTTTTGTACGATCGCGAATGATATAGGCATCTTCGGTTCTATCGTAATCTAACGTCTGACGACGCGCTTTAAACATTACCATGCCATCAGTAGTAGCAGCACCGTAACTATACTCACCATATAAGTTGCTACTCTTATAGGTGTCTGGTGTCGTTATTTCCAAGCCCGAACCAATTGAAAAACCGGTGCCTCGATCTTCATGACCATCTTCATACTGTGCAAGTGCGCTTACACGGTGGCGGCTGTTTAGTTCGAAATCACCCGATGCTTCCACAAAATGATCAGTATAATCATCGTTACTACTCGAGAAGTACACACCACGCTCTAGCCTATACCCGAACTGAACAGGGTTACCATCTACCTCTGTCGCAGCGATAAGTTCAGGAGAAAGTGTTGTACGCCAGCTGTAAATTTTACTTTGGTTATCGCGAGCGTTTGCAACGTTATCGACATAAGCCATCGACGATGAAAATGATGGAATTAAGTCGAATTGCCCTGCTTGAATTCGACCGGCCTCTTGGGCATATAGTGTCGGGGTGGCGCAAATAACCGACATTGCTATAATGCTTTTGGTCCTTTTAAACATATTTTTTCCTTCCTTCGATGACCTATCTGTAATGACAAACAAATAACGGTAATTTTGTTTCGGTTTCACCTATTGCACAAGCGTGTAACTCTAATAAGAGAAAGATCTGCATCTTTTACAATTTTTGGTGTTTTTTTACCGGAATTCCTAAATTATATCTAGATAAGAGCAATAGACGTGCCGTTTTTAGGCCCTTTAACTAAACTTAGAAAAAGTTGTCAAACTTACTTCCGTCTAATCAACAATTACTAGCTGTTACATCTACCAAAACAAAAGTATACCCTAAAGTACTTAGGTATTGTTTCAGCTATATGTCGGCACCCTATTTTGCCCAGTATGCTATCGTATTTACATAACTAATGGAAAGCACTTGAGCGTCATTCTACTCTTTCTGCACCAAATTAGTACGAAATAAAATCGTTTGTTGTAATAAAATTACAATACTGGTCCAATATTGTTACAATGGTAAATAGTGGTTCTGATATGACTAATATTAATGCGTCAAAAACACATAGTTGTAAAAGCACCAAACACCGCGCCTTTAATAGGCATGACTCTTGCTTACTTTTAGACAAACGTATTAGCTGTTTTTACTGTTCACGTAATAATTGGATCAGGTTAGTAAAACTAACCAAGCCATCCACGGCGGCCTTCACTTTTCACCTAGAGATTACCTAAATGGACAATAGAGTAGAAGCTAACAAAGCGATTAAAGCTCATCCGGTAGAGCCTAATACCAACGGTGGTTTAGTTGTTAGAAACCAGAGCGGTTTTTCTACGATTTACAGACTTATTGACCTTTCACTTGTCACTATTCTTTATTATTCTTCGGCTGCGTATTATGGAACGCAAATAGACACAACAAGCTTAATCCTTCTATTTATCAATGTAATTTGCTTTCAAATTTCAGCGGAAGGCGTAGAACTTTATCGTTCATGGCGCGGGCATAGAACCCCAGAAATACTTCGCGCAGCCGCTATTACTTGGATGTTGAGTATTCTGGGCACTATGACCATGGGATACTTCTTTGTTCAAGAAATTAAAACTCCGCCGCCTGCAATTTTACTGTGGTTCGCATCGTCATTCGTTGTTTTAATCATGTGGCGATTTGTTATGCGAAAATTTTTATTTCGCATTCGAAAAAGTGGTTTGAACTCTCGTCGTTCCATTATTATTGGTGCCACTCAGCTTGGGGCGAATGTCGCTCTTCAGATACAGCAAAACGAACATTTGGGCATTCAGTTTAATGGTTTATTCGACGATAGAGACGCAGATCGCTTACCGCACGAAATGCAGGGCGCAGTGCTAGGAAATATAGAAGCCGCAATAGAGATGGCAAAGCGCAACGAAGTTGATTACATCTATATTGCCTTGCCAATGAGTGCCGAAAACCGAATTCGTAGCATTTTAGAGCAGTGTAGTGACACCACGGCTAACGTTTATGTAATTCCGAACTTCTTCATGTACAACCTACTAAATGCTCGCTGGCAAACAGTAGGTAACGTTCAAGCACTTAGTGTTTATGACACGCCATTCCAGGGTGCTAGCGACGTACTTAAGCGTTTAGAAGACATTGTTTTAAGTACGCTCATACTAATGCTTATTTCTATTCCAATGCTAGCTATTGCAGCAGCAGTGAAGCTTACATCAAAAGGGCCTGTAATTTTCAAACAAAAGCGTTACGGATTAGATGGTAAACAAATTACGGTTTATAAATTCCGGTCTATGACTACGCAAGATAACGGTGCAGTCGTTAAGCAAGCGACTAAAAACGATGCCCGTTTAACGAAGATTGGTGGTTTTTTAAGAAGGACATCTTTAGACGAATTACCTCAGTTTATTAATGTTCTACAAGGCCGTATGTCGATAGTAGGCCCTCGCCCTCATGCTGTGGCACATAACGAAGAATACCGCAAGATTATTACAGGCTATATGTTACGCCATAAAGTTAAACCGGGGATTACCGGTTGGGCACAAGTTAACGGCCTGCGCGGCGAAACGGAAACTACGAACAAAATGGTTCAGCGCGTAGAGTATGATTTAGATTACATTCACCGCTGGTCTATATGGTTTGATATTAAAATCGTATTCATGACCGTTTTCAATGGCTTCATTAACAAGAACGCTTACTAGAACAAACTGATAAGAAAAGGATATCAACAATGAAACCTGTTGTATTGGCTGGCGGCACCGGAAGTCGCCTTTGGCCTAAGTCACGAGCAGCATTACCAAAGCAGTTTTTGTCGCTAACTTCAGACAGTACAATGTTGCAAGATACCATTACACGTTTAAATGGTACTGATGCTGAAGCGCCTGTTTTTATATGTAACGATGCGCATCGCTTTCTGGTCGCGGAACAGCTTCGAAAAAAGAACATTAAACATGGTGGTATTTTACTAGAGCCTGTTGGTCGAAATACGGCCCCTGCAATAGCACTTGCCGCATTACACGCAACTAAAAATGGCGAAGATCCTATACTTCTTGTTCTTGCAGCAGACCACCTAGTTAAAGACCAGAGCGCATTTCACAGCGCTATTACTAAGGCAGAAGCTTTAGCGAATGAAGGCAAGCTAGTTACGTTCGGTATAGTTCCAGATCAACCGCATACGGGCTATGGCTATATCAAGGCCGGAAATGTGCTGAATGTTGGGTTTGAAGTAGCTAAGTTTGTTGAAAAGCCAGAACTTGAAACTGCAAAACAGTACGTTGAGTCCGGTGATTTTTTCTGGAATAGCGGCATGTTTATGTTTAAAGCTAGCCGTTATATTGAAGAATTAGGTAAGTATCAACCTGAGATGCTAGAGATCTGCCGTCGTGCCATTGAAACTGAAGCGCCAGACCTAGACTTTATTCGCGTCGACTCTGAAATTTTCGCCACCTGTCCTGATGATTCTATTGACTACTCTGTCATGGAAAAAACAGACAGTGCTGCAATGGTTCCATTAGATGCCGGGTGGAGCGATGTAGGCAGTTGGACGTCACTTTGGGAAACAGCAGATAAAGATGACAACGGGAACGTTTGTGTAGGCGATACAATTTTAGAAAATACTAAAAATAGTTATGTTAACGCAGAGCAGCGTTTAGTTTCTGTAATTGGTTTAGAAGACGTGATAGTGGTTGAAACGAAAGACGCTGTGATGGTCGCTCACAAAGACGACGCCCAAAGTATTAAGAACGTTGTTAATAAATTAAAAGCTGAAAAACGACCTGAATTTGAATTCCACCGTGAAGTTTTCCGCCCTTGGGGTAGCTACGATTCCATTGATAGCGGTGCGCGCTTCCAAGTTAAACGTATTACGGTAAAACCAGGTGAAAAGCTATCAGTTCAAATGCATCACCACCGCGCAGAACACTGGATTGTGGTTTCAGGCAGTGCCAATGTCACCATTGATGACAGCACTCAGTTAGTAACAGAGAACGAATCTGTTTATATTCCTATTGGTGCTGTGCACGCGTTAGAAAACCCTGGTAAAATCCCCCTGGAGCTTATAGAGGTGCAATCTGGTGCATATCTTGGTGAAGATGACATAGTGAGGTTTTCAGACCGCTACGGCCGTGTCGAGAAGAAGTAAAGTCTCTACGCGCTTAGGAATAAATACTAGCAGGGCTTCGGTCCTGCTTTTTTGTATCTAAACCACAAAAACGAAAAAAGGCGAGCATCCTGCTCGCCTTTTCCCGAAAGAACTTAAACTTAATTAGTTAATAATTAAGCTAATGCGCCTTTAGCCGCTTCGACTAGTGCGCTGAAAGCTGCTTTGTCATGTACTGCGATGTCGGCAAGGATCTTACGATCGATTTCAACAGACGCTTTCTTCAAACCGTTAATGAAACGGCTGTATGACATACCATTTTGACGAGCAGCAGCATTGATACGTGCAATCCATAGTTGACGGAATTGACGCTTGCGCTGACGACGGTCACGGTAAGCATATTGACCAGCTTTAGTTACAGCCTGTACCGCTACGCGATATACACGTGAACGTGCGCCGTAATAACCTTTTGCCTGCTTGAGGACTTTTTTGTGACGAGCACGTGCGATAGTGCCGCGTTTTACTCTAGCCATTAATCAGTCTCCTAAGTCTTATACGTAAGGCAACATGCGCTGAACCAATTTGGTATCAGAGTCATGAACCAGTTTTTTGCCACGAAGGTGACGTTTACGCTTAGAGCTCTTCTTAGTCAGAATGTGACGTAAGTGAGACTGTTTGCTTTTAAAGCGGCCAGAACCCGTTTTCTTGAAACGTTTGGCGGCACCGCTTACAGTTTTCATTTTAGGCATTGCTAAAACTCCGCATTGTTTAATATCGGTATTTTTCGTGTTGCAGTCACTTCATACCGGCTAATGTTTAGCAGCAAGGTGTTTAAGGGTGCAGATTCCTTAAAACTTTAGACCGTTACTACTTCTTATTTGGGGCTAGCACCATGATCATCTGACGGCCTTCCACACGACGTGGGAAAGACTCGCATGTAGCGATTTCTTCTAAATCCGTTTTAACGCGGTTTAGCAAATCGATACCGATGTCTTGGTGCGCCATTTCACGACCGCGGAAGCGGATCGTAACTTTGGCTTTGTCACCACCTTCAAGAAAGCGACGCAGGTTGCGCAGTTTTACCTGGTAATCGCCTTCATCAGTGCCAGGGCGAAATTTAATCTCCTTGACCTGAATTTGCTTCTGTTTTTTCTTCTGCTCTTTTTGAGCTTTACTTTTTTCGAAGAGGAATTTGCCATAGTCCATAACTTTACAGACTGGCGGCTCGGCATTCGGACTGATTTCTACTAGATCTAGGCTCGCTTCTTCAGCGGTACGCGTAGCTTCTGCTAGCGAAACCACACCAACCTGTTCACCGTCTTTGCCAATTAATCTTACTTCTCTGGCTTTAATCTCATCGTTAATGCGGGCTTTGTCGCCCTGAGCCTTGTTGTTAGCGCCTTTAATGTGCTATTCCTCCAAACATTTAATTCTTTTGTCTGCTTTTAGGTGATTCGTATGAATCTAAAAAATAAAAACTAAAAGCAGACACCTTGATGTGCATTATACACAAAATGCTCAACTATTTAATTGTCTTTTCTACAACTTCTTGTTGAGCCATGGCAATAAAGTCTTCCAGGCCCATTTTGCCTAGGTCGTCGCCGCGACGAGAGCGTACTGCTACTTCGCCCGCTTCCATTTCTTTATCGCCCACCACCAGCATATACGGAATACGCTTCAATGTGTGCTCGCGGATTTTAAAGCCGATTTTCTCATTACGCAAGTCAGACTTTGCTCTAAACCCTAAATCTTGCAGTTTTTTTACACAATCTGATGCATAGTCAGCCTGTTTGTCGGTAATATTCATTACCACAACTTGCTGAGGTGCCAACCAAAGTGGGAAGAAACCTGCAAATTCTTCGGTCAAAATACCAATGAAGCGCTCTAGTGAACCCAAAATAGCACGGTGAATCATTACCGGTACTTTACGTTCGCCATCTTCAGCCACATAGGTTGAACCCAAACGGCCAGGCATTGAGAAATCAAGCTGTACCGTTCCACACTGCCACGCACGGTCTAAGCAGTCGTGCAGCGTAAATTCAATTTTAGGGCCGTAGAACGCGCCTTCACCAGGCTGATAATCGAATTCGATATCGTTGGCTTTAAGTGCTTCTGCAAGCGCCGCTTCTGATTTATCCCAAATCTCGTCAGCACCTACACGCTTTTCAGGGCGAGTAGACAGCTTAACTTTGATATTTTCAAAACCAAATGCCGCGTATGTCTCATACACCATCTTAATACAGCCACTCACCTCTTCTAGGATCTGTTCTTCTGTACAAAAAATATGAGCATCGTCTTGTGTAAAGCCTCGCACACGCATTAAGCCGTGCAGCGCACCCGATGGTTCATTACGGTGACAGCAGCCAAACTCGGCCATACGAAGCGGTAAATCGCGGTACGATTTCAAACCTTGGTTGAAAATTTGTACGTGGCCCGGGCAGTTCATAGGCTTAACCGCATATTCACGCTTTTCAGATTCGGTGGTGAACATGTTTTCAGCGTACTTATCCCAGTGACCTGATTTTTCCCACAAAGAGCGGTCCATCATTAATGGGCCTTTTACTTCGTCGTAGCCGTATTCACGCAGCTTTTTACGCACAAAGCTTTCTAGCTCGGTGTAAATAGACCAGCCGTCGTTGTGCCAAAACACCATACCTGGCGCTTCTTCTTGCCAATGGAACAGGTTAAGGGCTTTACCAATTTTGCGGTGGTCGCGCTTTTCCGCTTCTTCTAAGCGCTGTAGGTAAGACTTAAGCTGTTTCTTGTCAGCCCACGCTGTGCCGTAAATACGCTGAAGCATTTTGTTGTCGCTGTCACCACGCCAGTAAGCACCCGCTACCTTCATGAGTTTGAAGTGGTGGCAGAACTTCATGTTCGGTACGTGCGGGCCACGACACATATCGGTATATTCTTCGTGTTGATAAAGTGCTGGGCGGTCGTCCTTGCTGATGTTTTCATCAAGAATTTCCATTTTGTAGCTTTCACCGCGCGCTTCAAATGCATCGCGGGCTTCCTGCCAGCTAACTTTATTTTTAACCACGTTGTAATTGGTTTTAGCCAGCTCAAGCATGCGCTTTTCTAACTTAGCTAAATCTTCCTGGGTTAGGCTCTCTTCCATATCAACGTCATAGTAAAAACCGTTGTCGATAACTGGGCCGATAGCCATTTTGGTGTTAGGCCAAAGTTGTTTGATAGCGTGGCCTAACAAGTGCGCGCAACTGTGACGAAGAATTTCTAAACCTTCATCGTCTTTTGCAGTAATAATTTGAAGTTGTGCGTCTGCGTCAATCATATCAACAGCGTCTACAAGCTCGCCGTTTACTTTCCCCGCAATGGTTGCTTTGGCTAAACCAGGGCCAATATCGTTTGCAACATCTAGTACAGAAACAGGGTTATCGAAAGCGCGTTGGCTTCCATCAGGAAGGGTAATTACAGGCATTTTAATTCCTTTACAGTGGTGACGCCTACTCTGCGCCACATGCATAATCTGATAAATTTAATCGTGCTATTGAGCACTCGAATACAGCGCACTTTCGCCGCGCTATGCATAAAAAATGCGCGGGCTCAGTACAGCAAGTGGTGGATTATAACCAGTGTATGGGCAACTTCAATAATCAAAAGGCTATCTTGGTGCAATTTGTGTCATATTGTTCTTTGCATTTAACATTTTAAGCGTCGAATTCGTGCATTTATGTTTTTTTATCCCATACTTTAGAATAATGCGATTTGGCTTATTAACGCTTTTCTTATGCGCTTTTTTTTTGCGCATACGTTCACACGAAGCCAGTTAGTAAGACGTTATCGCGGGTCGGGCACTATCTTTATACCAAAGCGTTTCAATGGAACGTTTTACATAGGCGTCTTAATGTAAAGAAATAGACTTAGCAGAGCGTGTGATATGTGGCATTTCATTAGCGAGCATATTTCAGATGAGACCGAGCAATTTTTCAGCTGTCAAAAAGCCGAGCGCGTAAGCGGTGGCGACACTCATGAAAACTATATTATTAAAGACGCTACTCATCGCTATTTCGTGAAAACCAGGCGTTACGACGACACCCAGCAGCTTTCCCATGAAGCGGAAGGATTAAATGCCTTAGCCAATACACAAACGATTGCCACACCTCGCGTCATCTGCCACGGCATTACCGCCAACGAAACCCCAAATATGGAATATTTAGTGCTTTCTCACATTCGCTTTATAGAGCCTAACGCAGATAACTACTTCACATTGGGCGAGCAGTTAGCGTCGCTTCACAAGGTAAACGCCTATACCAGCTACGGCTGGCCCCACGATAATTACATTGGCGCTAGCGTGCAAACCAATGGACGAATGGCTTCATGGGCCGATTTTTTTGCCGAAAGGCGAATTGGCAGCATGCTAGAACGCTTGGCCTCAAACGGACTCTGGAAAAGCGAGGATGGTGATATCGACGCTATCGTTACGCGGGCTCGACACCTTCTTAGTTTACATCAGCCCCACCCTTCTCTGCTTCATGGTGACTTGTGGGCAGGCAATGCAGGGTTTAATTGTAAGGGGCCTATTTTATTCGACCCTGCTGTCTATGTTGGCGATGGCGAAACCGATTTAGCCATGGCTGAGTTATTTAACGGTTTTCCCCAATCTTTCTTTGAAGGATATAAACAGCACCTACCCATTGAAAAAAATTACCCGTTAAGAAAACCAATTTACCAGCTTTACCATATTTTAAATCACGGGTTATTATTCGGCGCGCACTATATTGCGCAAGCAAAACACATGCTAGATGACATTAACAGAGACTAACCCCCTCAAAATACGCCGCATAAGATTTAAAAATAGAGAGCAGCTTTTATTATGACAAATTCAGGCCCTGTCGCACTTATTACCGGGGCAGCAAAGCGCATTGGTGCCGCAATGGCAATGAAATTACACAACGAAGGGTATCGTGTGATTATTCATTACGGGCACTCTGAAAATGACGCACAATCACTTGCCGCCAGGCTTAATCAAAAGCGCGCAAACTCGGCATTTTGCTTACAAGCAGATTTATGCGATACCCACGCGGTTTCGGCATTAGGCGAAGAAGCCGTAAATGTTTGGGGCAGGCTTGATGTGTTAGTGAATAACGCATCTAGCTTCTACCCCACACCCGTTGGCGATATCACCGAGGAAGACTGGACATCGCTGGTTGGCAGCAATGTGAAAGGCCCGCTGTTTTTGTCGCAAGCACTCACGCCAGCGCTTAAAAAAAGTAAAGGCTGTATCGTGAATATGGTTGATATGCACATAGACCGCCCTCTCCCTAAACACAGCGTATACCTGCTGGCAAAATCTGGGCTTGCCTCGTTAACCCAATCTTTAGCGATAGATTTAGCCCCCAATATACGGGTTAATGGCATAGGTCCCGGCGCAATATTGTGGCCAGAGCGAGAAATGGAAGACGCGGAAAAAGATACATTGTTATCCAGCATTCCTTTAGGCGAATTAGGTACCCCTGACGATATTGCGAACACCCTTTGTTTTTTAATTTCGGCACCGTATATCACAGGGCAAATTATTTTTGTCGATGGTGGTCGTAGCTTACATACGGGGGCGTCAGCGTGAACCAACGTTTGCTAAGAGAGGCTTGTCGCATTGGCACAGTGGGCGTGGCTTTCTTAGCGCTGTCTGGCTGCTTTAGCGATAACACCGTTAAGCACAGTATTGAAGACTATGCTGAACGCCTTTCCCGTGTGCTCGATACGCCGCTTCCCCCGTCGTTTGACGATAACATAGTACGCCCCCTTCCTACGCTTGCCGATTCAGCGTCTCTTAGACATAACATTGAGCCCATAAGTATTAATTTACGGGAATTCTACGCGTTACAAGATTGTGAGCTGGGCACCGTTGTTGCCGAGCGCAACACGTCCTTAGGCAAAAGTCAGCTGCCCTCACAACGGCTAGTTCACGAAAGCAAATTGCTTACGGTGTTAAAAGAATGCGAAGCGGCGCTGCAAAACGAACAAGGCAGTGGTAATGAAAAGCTGGCCGATACTATTGCGTCATGGCGCAAGCAAAAAACCATAGACTACGCCAAAACCTGGGCGAACCTGATTCAAGGAAGCCAAGAGTTACGTTTGGCACTTAACACCCCTCAGCGGTTGTTTTCTGTAGAAAACAACAAAGATTCGCTATCAAGCGTAAACGCCCTCTTTTATTTAACCACCGTTAACAATGCGGCTAACCTTGCCACGCCTATCAATAGCAGTGAATTAGAGAATCAACTTCACATTGTTCGCTCAGGCCGGTTGCCGGCAACGCTCTGGCAAACGCAGCAAACCTTAGCCCATACGCTTTCTGAGTTAACGCACATGCTCAGCCCAAAACTTGAAGCGGTAAGCTGCCCGGATGGAAGAGCGAGCGATCAAGCCAAGATCCTGCGCAATGTGTTCTATTTATTCTTCATTGAAAAAATTCAGCCCGTGGGAAGTTTAGTTAACCAATACCACTATAAGCTCTCTCCATTGTGGGAAAAATGGCTTAACGAACCTTCACTGCACAATGAACTGAAGCGCTACATTGAAAACCAAACCCAAGAAGGCTTCGCACAGTACAGCGACGCGATGAAGTCGCACGTAAGCCTATGGCAACAGTTTTTAGGCCGCTGTAACTTATCGCCAGTGGCAACCGGCTAAGTCGCTTTATAAAATATTTTCACCGGCCTCGGGGTCTCGAGACTTACGGGCCTGTTCTCTAATCTCATGCGCTTCAGAGGTAACGTCATCCTCTTCACTGTTGTGTGAGTTATCTGAATGATGCCTTTCGCTGCGCTTTACATCGCTTTGGGGTTTATGCTGGGTGCGAGTCGCTTCCCCGCCTTCAGCATGCTCATCTATGGCGCGTTTTTCAGGTTGTGCGCTATCAGTGCGGGTAATCGCTAAACCCTGCGGAAAAATACGCTCTCGCGCATCGTCTGGCATGCTAATATCAGCATCTAAGTACGCTTGGGTAATATTGCGCATTAAGACAGACGACATTTTTAGTACGCTGGTTTTCTCAACATTCACCCAGAAATATACTTTAACGTTGTAGGTTGACGCCCCTAGCTCATCGATAAGAATTTGCGGCTCTGGGTCGTGCAGCACGTTATCTTGCGCATTAGTCACGTCACGCGCAATTTTTTGTGCATGCTGTATGTCTGAGTCGTAACCCACACCAATCACAAAATGACCGCGCATAAGCGGGTTGGCAGTAAGGTTTTTAATAACGCCCTTGTAAATCGTCGCGTTAGGAATTTGAATGTGATTGCCATCGAAATCAACCAGCGTGGTGGCGCGCGCAGTCACCTTCTGAATAATACCCACGAACTCGTTTATTTGAACAATATCGCCTATTCTAAACGGCCTTTGAATGGTAAGAAGTAAACTCGATATAAAGTTCTCTGCAATATCTCTAAAGGCGAAACCTAAAATAAGCCCCACTACGCCAGTACCGCTCACCACAGCAATTGCAAAGCCTGTTAACCCAGCCAAAAACAGAAATAGATATATGCCAAGTAAGATAAGTATAAGGCTTACGCTGCGCTGAATAACCGAACGTAACAGTGGCGACGCAGTAGTGCGAGTAAAGGGCTTTACCAGCACTTTTGCCACATGGGGGGCTAACAGTATAAACGCCACCATGATAACCGCACCAAGCGCTAACCCGGGTAAACGGTATAGAAAACTTTCCCAAAGCGAGGAAAGCAACGATTGCGCGTTCGTGAAGCTTGTTACGCCACCGCCTTCACTGTCTTGCATAAATGAAGAAGTAAACGAAAGCCAGTGAATGAATTGCGAAGTTGATAACATAACCTAATTCCTTGGTAGTAACATTAACGCCCGTGCACGCTGTATGCATAATGCCTACGTAGAAATCACAAGATAAGATCCCAGCCCTATTGTGAATAGAAAACTGCCCCAAATAGCGTGTTCAATCACGACCACAGGGGTCGAATTAGTTTGCATATATCGATAGCCAAATATTGCGCCCCCTACCCAAGACACAACAACGGCCACCCAATTTCCATAAACCAAATGAGCAAGACCAAACAAAAAAGTACTTAGGCCCCATCGTGCGTACTTAGACGGTAAAATGCGTTTGTAGCGGTGGAAAAAATAAGTGCGAAAGATAATTTCTTGCGGGATCACAGACACAATTGGATAAATTAATAGGGTTGCCACCCACATCCAAGGCTGGTTCATTGGCCAATGTAAAAATAGCGCTGGCTTGAGAAAATAAACCACCAGCGCAAGTAAACTCGCCCACGGCAAAAATAGCCTAAGCGTACGTTTAAAATGAATTCGGTAGTCGTCCCAATGCCACAACTTTATACGCTTAAATTGTTTATCTGCTAATAGTACCGCTAAGCAAAAAAGCCCCATTACACCCAAAATAGGCATGAGGTAACTTGCGAAATGCTTTATCCAGTAAAGCACAGCAAAGGGAACTGCTACAAATAGCAAAATCAGTTCAGACCACAGCTTCGCCACAACACACCTCTTGTTTTACCCATGCTTGTTTTACCCTTGCCTGTTGTTCCATTTATGCATTAGATTCTCGCCCTAATGCCCTGAACAACACGTTCATTACCATCCGATGACGGTTTTATGAATATTGCTACTATTATGAAAGTGTAGTGCCAATGTGCGCCCTTCGAACGACTAATTCGGTGCTACTTTCGCCTAACGAGCTGCAGCTATAAGTAAGCCATTCATTTCTATTTAGTTTTGTTTACACCCAGAGAATTACTGCGCAGAAAAGACGTTTGAAAAAGGCGTTTAACGGGCGGTTTGTAAATATCAGAAACGAAGAAATATGAAAAAGTAAGAGGGTGAATTCAGGTAGTGTTTGTATAACGCACAAAAGTCGTGAAATAATTGCACTAGATGTATAAGGCGAAACTAATGACAAAAAATAGCCCTAGCGACGTTTTACAACAAATTGAAAAACACTATGCCTCGTTGTCTCCATCGGGCAAATCGATTGCGCACTATATTCAACAAAACCCCATCGCTGTGCTTAGTCAATCTACCTCACTCATTGCCGAGAAAACGGGTACATCAAAGGCCACGGTTAGCCGTTTCTTTCGCCAGCTGGGTTTCGACTCACACCAACAGGCGAAAGACGCGTTGGTGCAATTACGGGAACAAGGTGTACCTGTCGTTAGCCCTTCAAGCGGCGTACTTCAGCATGAAAGTGATAGCAAAAATTTAGCAAATACGTTTGCAGGTACGTCTTCAGAAGCATTGACCGAAGTGGCTAAGCTACTTGCTTCGGCAGGCCAAATTACCTTAATAGGGTTTAGGAACGCCTACCCTATTGCGCTTCACTTCAGGCAACAGTTAAAACAGATTCGCACGTCGGTACGCGTTTTACCCCAACCGGGACAAACCTTAAGTGAAGATATCATTGACCTTGGGGAAAACGATGTGGTGGTGCTATTTGGCTTTCGCCGCAGAACCCGACAGTTCAAGTATGTCTTAAACAGCATAAAACAGTGTAAAACCATATTGATTACCGATCCTACCGGTCAAGGCTACCGCCAAAGCGTTGACCATTTGCTGGTTACACACATTGGTAGCGACTCGCCGTTTGATAGTTATGCAGCCCCCATGAGCCTTGTCGCGTCGCTGTGTAATTTAACTTACGAAGCATTGGGTAGCGCCGCTGCAGACCGGGTAGACGCCATTACCGAAATTTATATTCAAATGGATGAGCTGGAAAGTCCTAAACGCTAACGCCTTCAATCGTACATTTTTCACGCAATGCTGTTAAGCATGGGTAGCAGAGAACAACTATTATTCAAGTAAAAATGGAACTTTTTCACTAAAAAGTAGGTATAAGTATAAATAATTTTTGTTTTACTGCTTTTGACATGCTGTTGGAGTAGACATGGATAAGACGCAAGTAGTCATGGAAGAAGCTAACGGGGTGTTAGCATTTTGGTTTGGTGAGCTTTCACCTGAACAGTGGTTTGAAGAAGATCCTGCGCTGGATAAAACGATCGCGTCGCGATTTTCTGAACTTCGATTAGCTGCGACAAAAGGCGAACTTTGGCCATGGCGTGCCACAGCAACAGGCCGTCTTGCAGAAATCATTCTTTTAGATCAGTTCTCTCGCAATATTTTTCGCAACCACGCTGATGCATTCAGTGCCGATAGTATTGCGCTGGTGTTAGCCCAAGAGGCAGTCAGCGTAGAAGCAGATAAGGTGTTAACCCCGCAGCAACGCGCATTTATGTATATGCCTTTCATGCATAGTGAATCACTTGCCATTCACGATGTCGCAATGGAACTGTTTTCTCAAGAAGGGCTCGAGCGTGAATTTTCTTTTGAAAAGCGCCACCAAAAGGTGATTGAAACGTTTGGCCGCTACCCACATAGAAATCATTTGTTAGGGCGCGAGTCGACGGCACTAGAAATCGCCTTCCTTAAAAGTAATCCTCAAGGCTTTTAGCGGCTATTGCCCCCACAAAACCGCGGCTATTGTGGCGCTGTTTGTTGCGGCTTTACATAAGTTCGTTCGTACTTTTCAGTTGAAGCTATACGACTTCTTAATGCTTGCCTTTTTTCTCCGGTTTTCTATTTTCTGCTTTTCTGAAAAGCAACGTTCGTTTCCTCTTGACATTCCAATGAAACAATTGTTTCATGTTGTGTAGACATAAATGAATAAATAAAGAACGAAGAATAAGAATTGCGCTGTGAGCTCACCTTTTGTAATCAAGCCCTGCGACAAGCATTTTGAGCAGGCAATTGAAAATTTAAATATCTATCTTGGTGACAGTTACAGCCCAGACGTAAGCGCTCATTCTAAAAAGAGCCATGCAGAAAGGCGCCTTGATAACGACCAAGATATAAACACTTCACTTAAGGGCCTTGGTCTAGCGGTGAAAGATTTGTTTCATATAAAAGGTTTGCCCACGGCGGCAGGCAATCCCGACTGGCAGGCAACACACGAAATACCTCAAGCAACGAATACCTGTGTAGCTACCATGCTAAACGCTGGCGCGAGTTTTAAAGGTAAAACCATTACCGACGAACTCGCCTACAGTTTGCATGGACAAAACAAGCATTATGCGCCATTAGTAAACCCGGTTGCACCGGCAAATATTCCTGGCGGCTCGTCGTCTGGCTCTGCGGTAGCGGTAAGTGCCCATCTTGCCGATATTGGGCTTGGAACCGATACAGGCGGGTCGATACGCGTGCCTGCTAGCTATCAAGGGTTATGGGGCCTTCGCACTACGCATGGCCTTTTACCGTGCGACAACATGGTAGCATTAGCCCCTTCTTTCGACACCATTGGGTGGATGACAAGAGATCTCGATACGCTTCAGAAAGTCGCGCACACATGTATAGATAATACAAAGCAGAGCACCATTAAAGTAAACCCTCGCTTTGGTATAGCCACCCCTTTATTTGCAAACACGGCACATAGTTCTGAATGTAATAAATGGTTAACCGAACTTGCTGATAACAACCCTTGTGTTGCGCTTACAGAAGAACAATTAGATCTTTCAAAACTGCAAACCGCCGCTACATTTAGAAGTCTGCAGGGCAGTGAAATTTGGCAGCAACATGGCGAGTGGATTGAGACAGTTCAGCCAGATATCGCGAAAGACATTATGTTGCGCTTAGCATGGTGCAAGACCATAACAACGCAAGACGTCACCCTTGCTAAAGCACAACAAAAAGTGGTGATTGACCACATCAATGCGCTATTTAACGACTTTGACGTATTGGTTATTCCCACAACACCCGGTGTTGCACCCCGATGCGATGCCGACGAGACAACATTGGCAAACGATAGAAACGCGCTACTTGCACTTACTGCAATAGCAGGGCTAGCGGGCTTGCCCCAGCTACATTTGCCATTGTTTACCCTACACAATGCCCCCTGCGGCTTATCGCTTGTGGGCAAAAAAGGCAACGATCTTGCACTTCTTGCGTTAGCTAAAACGCTAACCACTGGCTAATGGGTTAGGCGCACAAGAAACTGCGCCGTCACAATCTAGCAGCAAGCAGAAGGAAGAAACAACGCTACCCTATTGCATAATAGGCCCTGGCCGTTGCTGAATTTTCGAAGGATATAACAATGAGTGAAAAACTGAACATCGCGTTTACTGCGCCCCATTATGCTGCATCACAAGTGGGTTTAAACATTTTAGAGAAAGGCGGCACGGCCATTGAAGCTATGGTGGCGGCAGCAGCATCAATTGCCGTTGAGTACCCGCACATGAATGGTATGGGCGGTGATGGCTTTTGGCTTATCAGCGAACCGGGCAAAAGCCCTGTTGGTATCGATGCGTCTGGTGTTGCCGCAAAAGGCGCGACGCCGTCGTTTTACGAAGGCTTTGATGCAATTCCAAGCAGAGGCGGAAAGTCGGCGCTAACCATGGCCGGCGCAGTAGCGGGGTGGCAGAAAGCCCTAGAGATAAGCCACTCTTGGCAAAGCGGGCTGCCGCTAAAAACGTTATTTGATACCGCCATCAGCCAAGCCAACTGGGGAATAGAAGTTACCCAAAGCCTGGTTGACGCAAGCAACAAAACTTTCGAGGAACTCAGTAGCGACGAAAATTTTGCCCAGTTTTTAATAAAGGGCAAAGCCCTTAAAAAAGGTAAAATTTTAAAGCTTACTAAACTGTCTGAAACCTTGAAGCATTTGGCAGATAAAGGCTTGGATGATTTTTATCACGGCGAACTTGCCACACAACTCGCTGAAGATTTAGAAGCGGCAGGCTCCCCTATTCGCTTAGAAGATTTCAAAAATTACGAAGCAAAATTAGTAGAGCCGCTATCGGTGTCTACCAGTAAAGGTAAGCTTTATAACTTACCGGCGCCCACGCAAGGGGTGGCGTCGCTGATTATTTTGGCGCTGTACGACAAAGTTCAACACTTAGGCAGTACCGATGCCGACATGGTGCACCTGCTCATTGAGTGTACAAAGCAAGCCTTTATTGTTCGGAACGCTAACGTGACCGACCCGTCGCGCACACCGGTGAGCTTACAAAGCCTATTAAGCGACGACGCGCTTGAAGAAATGGCCAAGAACATCTCGTTAGACAAAGCCTTGCCGTGGCCACATGAAGCAAAACACGGCGACACCATTTGGATGGGCTGCTGTGACTCAGAAGGTCGCATGGTGAGCTATATTCAGTCCCTTTACTGGGAATTTGGCTCCGGCGTAGTAAGCCCACAAACCGGTATTGTTTGGAATAACCGCGGCACGTCGTTCTCACTTGACCCAAGCAGCAATCAATACCTAGCACCTGGTTTAAAGCCGTTTCACACGCTAAACCCAGCTTTTGCAGAGCTTATTGATGGCCGCCGAATGAGTTACGGCACCATGGGCGGTGAAGGACAACCGCAAACCCAAGCCGCTCTATTTGCGCGTCACATTTATCACGGCCAACCTATTGCAAAAGCGATTTCGTTAGGACGCTGGTTGCTTGGCAGAACGTGGGGCGATCAGAGCCACAACTTAAAAGCCGAGCGCGACTTGGTTGAATACGTAGGTGATAGTTTGCTAGCCCGCGGTCACGACATGGTTACGGTAGACCCATGCAACGAATTGATGGGCCATGCCGGCGCCATCATTCGCGACACTGAAGGAACGGTTAATGGTGCCAGCGATCCGCGCAGCGACGGTAAGGCTTTCTTTGGTCACCGTTAATTCACTTAACGCTTTGCTATTAACTTAAGTTACACATTTAAATTAATCACTTAGAAGAGTTATAGATTACATGCAGTTTTTAATGGATAACCTTACGGTTATATTGTCTTTAATAGGTACGGGCGTTTTCGCGGGTTTACTCGCGGGAATGCTGGGCGTAGGCGGCGGCATTGTGATAGTGCCCGTGCTGTTCTTTTTATTTCAAGCCCTTGGCGTATCGCCTGAAAGCGCGATGGTCATTGCCACAGCAACATCGCTGGCTACTATTGTCCCCACTTCGGTAAGCTCTATTCGTGCCCACCACGCTAAAGGCAACGTGGATTTTGCCTTACTCAAAGCGTGGGCTGTATTCATATTAATTGGCGTACTTGCTGGCAGCTATCTGGTTACCGTGGTTAACCCTACTTTCCTGACCTTACTGTTTGGCATTATTGCTACGCTTTCTGCAATTAACATGCTTATAGGTAAAAAAGACGCCCTCTTTAATGGTTTGCCAGGCCGTGTGGGTCAATCGGTAATGGCAAGCTGTATTGGCTTATTTAGCTCTATGGTGGGTATTGGCGGTGGAACGCTAACCGTACCTACACTGACTTTTTGTAACTACCCTGCACATAAGGCAGTGGGTACTGCAGCGGCAGTAGGCTTAATTATTTCTCTTCCTGCAGCGCTAACCTTACTGTTTGTGGGTGCAACTCCCGCCGACGCTCCGTTCGCAACCTACGGCTACGTAAACCTGCTTGGCTTTGCTTGCATAGTGCCGCTTACCGTACTGTTTGCTCCCATTGGCGCGGGCATTGCCAACAAGCTTGATGCGGGCTTGCTTAAGAAAATCTTCGCTGTTGTTCTTATCATCACTGGCTTGCGCATGTTAGCGCAGGTCCTTATCTAGGAGTGCCCTAATGTCTCACGAAATGTTTAACGCAAATTCTAACGGGGCTTTGGCACCACTCTCTCCACCGCCGCGTTTGCTAATGGGCCCTGGCCCTATCAACTGCTATCCGCGCGTTTTAAGCGCCATGTCTACGCAGCTGGTAGGCCAGTACGACCCGGTAATGACCGGCTACATGAATGAGGTAATGCAGCTTTACCGGGACGTTTTTAACACCCAAAACCAACAGACGTTTTTGGTTGACGGCACTTCACGGGCTGGCATCGAAGCCGTACTCGTCTCGGCCATAGAGCCAGGCGATAAAGTACTTGTTCCTATTTTTGGTCGTTTTGGGCATTTGCTTGCTGAAATTGCCGAACGCGCCGATGCCGAGGTACACACTATCGAAGTACCTTGGGGTGAAGTCTTTACACCAGCGCAAATTGAAGCGGCAATTAAAGAAGTAAAACCGAAGTTACTGGCTATTGTGCAGGGCGATACGTCGACCAGCATGCTTCAACCGCTCAAAGACATAGGCGCAATATGTGAGGCTCACGACGTATTGTTCTACTGCGATGCCACCGCATCTATCGGCGGTAATCCTCTTGATGTTGATGCGTGGAAGTTAGACGCAGTTTCCGTTGGCCTGCAAAAGTGTTTAGGCGGCCCTTCTGGCAGTGCGCCTATTACCCTTAGCGATAAATTCGTAAAGACGGTACGCACGCGCCATCACGTTGAGGCGGGTATTCGCGATGCCCATCACGAAGCGGCCCGAGGCCCCAAAATTCGATCGAATTATTTTGATTTACCTATGATCATGGATTATTGGGGTGAAGAGCGTTTAAACCATCACACAGAAGCTGCCAGTATGCTGTATTGCGCTAGAGAATGCGCACGCTTGCATTTAGAAGAAGGTCAGCAAAATGTTATAGCTCGCCATAAAGTGGCTGGCGATGCCATGCTTGCCGGCATTCAAGCCATGGGCCTTTCGCCTTTTGGCGACTTAAACCACAAAATGTATAACGTGGTGGGAGTACATATTCCACAGGGCGTTGAAGGTGAAGCCGTTCGGGAAACGCTGCTTATGCGGTTCAATATTGAAATTGGCACCAGCTTCGGCCCCCTTAAAGGCAAAATATGGCGTATTGGCACCATGGGCTATAACGCGCGTGAAGATGCTGTGCTTCACACTTTACAATCGCTGGAAACCGTATTGCGAATGCAAGAGTTTAATGCGCCCGCAGGCAAAGGGGTAGATGCGGCATTAACGGTGTATGCAGAAGCTAAAGCGGCAGGAGTGGCGAATGCGTGAATTCGCTGAATTAGCCACTCAGGTCATGGCACGGTGTGAAACCTTGGGCTCCTTAAGCCAAGATCCCACCTGTTTAGACAGGCGCTACTTAACCGAACAGCACAGGTTAGCGAACCAACTTGCATCCGGTTGGATGATTGAAGCAGGCATGACGACCTGGCAAGACGCAGTGGGAAATATTTGGGGGCGCTACACATCTAGCGTGCCCAATGCACCGCGATTAATCTTGGGCAGCCACTTAGATACCGTACCAAATGGTGGTAAATACGACGGCATGCTGGGTGTTATTGCAGCTATTTCACTGGTAGCCATGTTTGACGGCACCCAAACTAAATTCCCATTTCACATTGATATCGTTGGCTTTTGTGATGAGGAAGGCACGCGGTTTGGCACAACACTTTTAGGCAGCCGCGCGCTTACTGGTAAGTGGCAAGACCAATGGCGCTTCCTTAAAGATGAAAACGGCGTGAGTTTAGAGCAAGCCATGACGGATTTCGGCCTGAGCTTTGATGCCGTTAACAGCGCCGCTATTTCCCGTACCGACATTTTGGGCTACTTAGAACTGCATATTGAACAAGGCCCCGTTTTAGAGCAAGAAAACTTACCTGTGGGTGTAGTGAGTGCAATAGCGGGCGCGAAGCGCTTTAATTTTACGGTTGAAGGAATGGCTGGCCACGCCGGTACGGTACCTATGTCTATGCGAAAAGATGCGCTATGTGCAAGCGCAGAAATGCTGTTAGCCGTTGAAGCTATCAGCCTGCAGCGCCCTGGGGTAGTCGCTACCGTTGGCAAAATTGAGAATGCCCCTAATGGTGTCAATGTTATTTCGGGTCGCACCCGTTTTTCACTCGACATTCGAAGTGAAGACAATGACTTGCGCGATTCTGTGTTGGCAGAAATTTTGCAAAAATTCGATGACATTGCAAAAGCACGACAAATTACGCTTAGCCGTGAGCAAACGCATAGCGCTCCCGCGGTTCACTGCGACCCGCACTTAAAGCAAGCCTTGATTCGCGGGGTTGAAGAAAGTGGAATATTGCCACGGGTATTAGCTTCTGGTGCAGGTCATGATGCTATGGCAATTGCAGATATTTGCCCTGTGGCAATGCTATTTACCCGCTGCAAAGGTGGTATTAGCCATCACCCTGCTGAGTCTATCACTCACGATGACGTCGCGGCGAGTTTGTCGGTGCTTTATAAAACAATTAGCAAGTTACAACACGCTTAGCATGTGTAACAAACGTGCGCCAACGTCAGCGTATTTCAAGGCAAAGGCCTTTTATCGCGAGAGCGTTCCGCTCTCTTTCTTCTTAAGATAAAACCACGATAGTTTTGAAGGGTGAATAATGAAAATAACAAGGATTTACAACGATGAAGCGGGAAAAAGTCACTTCGGCGAAGTGGATATTGCGCTAAAAGACGGCGGACCGATTGGTATGCTTTCAGAAAAGTTTGGCGCGGATAAAATCATCTTCCGTGAAACGCCAGCCGACTATGACTTTAAATGGCACCCTGCCCCAGCACGCCAACTGCTATTTATCATTAAAGGGCGCGCAGAGTTTACCGTATCTAACGGTGAGCGCCATGTATTTGGTGCAGGCGACGTCCTACTTTTGGAAGATACCGAAGGTGAAGGCCACTGCTCGCGGGCTATGTACAATGAAGTGCGCCACTCGATTTTTGTCACGCTGGACGAAGGCGTTACGCTTTAGCAATAAATGCTCAACTCACGTTAATAAATGCGCTAATTTAGCGCATTTTTTTGTTTAGGCACCAAAATGGGGCTTAGACATACTCCGAACATTTCAACCCACGTAAATAGCACATAAAAAGCAAGCCAAAACAAATAGTTAGAAACTACAAAATAAACAGACCAGTTGGTCAACATCTTGCAGTTCATGGATATACTTTATTTACCTATATCCGGCCATGTTATTTGCTTTACGACCCTTACGTTTTTTACCGCTGTGCTTTTCATGCGTGCATAGCCTTGTTGCCACGCGTCTCGTTGATAGAAATGCTAACGCTTGGTTCGAAAGGGGTATGGGCTCACAAAGCGCATCGCAAACGTATCGAGTTCTTCGCCAGCAAGCGTGGATACTTACGGCCGAGGTCCCGTCTTTCAAAAAAACAAACGCACTTCACTTCTTCTACAGTGCTTTATTCACAAGTGCTTTGTCTACAAGTGCTTTTACTGTCTGCGTGAAATAAGAAATAACCATGTCTTCTGGTAACAGCGAGTTAATTTACGATTTACACGATAGCCCGGCATTTCTCCCATCACTTACCGCGGCGTTTCAGCACTTGTTAGCCAGTTTTGTAGGCGTAATTACACCAACACTTATCGTCACATCGTCATTAGGGTTAAGCGAGTATACTCCCTATTTGATTAGCATGGCTTTGTTTGTAAGCGGCGTGGGTACGGCCATTCAAACCAAGCGAATTGGGCCCGTGGGCAGTGGCCTTGTTGCTATTCAAGGTACTAGCTTCGCGTTTATCAGCGCATTAATTTTGGCCGGTAGTCAGGTGAAAGCAAATGGTGGCACGCCTGAAGATATCCTAGCCCTGCTATTTGGCTTAACGATGGCAGGTGCGTCAGTTGAAATTGTGTTTAGCTTGTTTGTAAACCGCTTAAAGCGAATTATCACACCACTGACCACAGGTATTGTCATTACCGCAATAGGCCTCAGTCTAATTAACGTGGGCATGACAGACCTTGCCGGCGGCTTTAATGCTTCAGATTTTGCCAGTACCGACAACTTAACCGTCGGGCTAGGTGTATTACTAATCATTGTTTTTCTGAACGCGTCATCAAATCATTGGCTTCGCTTAAGCGCCATTTTTATTGGCATGGCAATAGGTGCCACCTATAGTGCTTTTACCAAAGGGCTAGATTTTAGCGGTTTATCTTCATTGTCTATCGTCGCTATTCCCACGCCATTTACTTATGGTATTGCCTTTGATATCAACTTATTTTTGCCTATTGCGCTTATTTACTTATTCAGCGCCATAGAAACGGCTGGCGATCTCACCGCCAACAGCCTTTTCTGCAAGCAGCCGGTCAGCGGGCCTGTGTATTTACGTCGCATTAAAGGCGGCATTTTGGGTGACGGCGTAAATTCATTGCTTGCTGGCATATTCAACACTTTTCCCAATACCACATTCGGGCAGAACAACGGCGTGATCCAGTTAACGGGGATCGCCAGCCGTAAAGTAGGCTTTTTCGTCGCTGGGCTATTCGTGTTTATTGGCTGCTTTCCAGTGGTAGGCGGCGTGCTTCAAGCTATTCCTAAACCGGTATTAGGCGGTGCAACCTTGGTTATGTTTGCCATGGTGGCCGTAGGCGGATTGAAGCTACTTGCAAGTTATGCCCTAGATAGACGCAGTAGTTTGGTAACGGCCTGCGCTTTGGGCATGGCCATAGGTGTAATGATGGTGCCTCAGGCACTAGCTGAACTCCCAAATTGGCTTGAAAATATTTTGCTTTCTCCAGTGACTTCGGCAGGGCTTACCGCTGTCATACTAGATTTAACCTTACCCGGTAGAACGTCACACAAATCAAAGAGTGAAACGCCATCTGAAAACCAGTTACAAAATGCCAAACGCGAGAAGGCGATACGCCAAGGTAAACAAAGCTCGAACGCTTTCCATGCAGATAATACGGGTCTTGAGGTTAACAACGGCCGCGATGTTCCTAAACCGATAACAGCCATACTGGGCACTCACCATCGTCAAGATGCAGCCTTTTCCCTTTATAGTGCAAAAACACGATAAAAATCACCGTAAAAGTGCATAAATTAGAAAAACCTTAACTATTTACATAAAAATAACAATATAAGAACAACATTATATTTTTTTATCCCTATAATTCAGCAGCTTAAGAGCAGGTTAAAAGTTGACCAACTGGTTAAGTAGTTGGCACTCATCCTGCTAACCCTCTTGCATACAGCAAGGCGCAATAGAAATGTTGCGTTGATAAAGCCCTAAAAAAGGGCAACTAAAAATAACGAGGAAACCATGAAAAACACTACATTCAAATTATCTCCTCTAGCAAAAGCGTTTGCGATGACTACAGCAGTGGCATTGTCATTTCAAGCATTTGCGCAAGAAGAGACAGAGGTTAAAGAAAAAGATGTCGAGAAGATTCAGGTAACTGGGTCGCTAGGCAGCTTACCAGGCCAAGACGTGGAGTCTGTTTTCGGCTTTGGTAAATCTATTCTGGAAACACCGCGTTCAGCATCCACTATTTCTCAAGAGCAAATGGAACGTTTCAACGTTTCTGACATTGATGAGCTAGTCGCGTTTGCACCGGGTACATTCACCCAGTCATTCTTTGGTGTAGCCGGTTCACTTGACGTGCGTGGTACACCGGGTGAAACATACTTTCGCGGTGTAAAGCGCCTTGATAACCCAGGCAACTACCCTACTCCTATTGGCGCATCAAGCCGAATTGATATTGTTCGAGGCCCCGCATCACCTATTTATGGTCCGTCTAAAATTGGCGGCTACCTAAACTTCAACCCCAAATCAGCTCGCGCATCTGGTGGGCAATATTTAGATGCCCCTACCGGTGCCCTTTCCTATACCACAGGTTCATGGGATAAAAGCATTCTAACCGCCGAAGTTGGCGGCCCAGCAAGCGTTGCTGGTAAAGAGATGGGTTATTATATATACGGTGAGCTAGAGAACTCAGATAGCTACTACGATAATACGCAAACCGATCAAACGGTGCTTCAAGCCTCTTTCAACGTAGATATCACAGACAATTTACGCTTTGAGTTTGGCGGTATGTACCATGACTACGATGGCAACCAAGTAGCTGGCTGGAACCGTTTAACGCAAGAACTAGTGGATGACGGCACTTACATTACAGGTACAGCGCAACCGCTAGATACCGACGGCGATGGCCAAATTAGTCACGAAGAATACGGCGCAGTAAACATTGCCGGCGAAAGCTTTTTCTACGTTCCAGCATCGAGCTTTACCGACGATGAAGCTACAGCATTAATGCAACTGGAAAATGTAGGAACCACTACTCTTAGCGGTAACCAAGTTCTGGTTGCTCCGGACGATCAGCTAGGTAACGAAGCCATCACGCTATACTTCGACACCATTTACTACGCGGATAACTGGGAGATTCGCAACCAGCTTTTCTATGATGCATACGACAATATCAATGAAAATGCCTATGGATTCTCTCAGTTCCACGATAGTTGGGTGGTAGAAGACAAGCTTATTTTTGCCACAGAATATGAAAACGACGGCTTACTCGCTCAGTTCCAATTCTCGCCATCAGTACGTTACACGGATTTTGAGCACGGTGATGATTTTACTTATGAGTACTTTAACCGTCGCGACCTAACGATGCCATCTTCTGCGCTGGACCGTCGCCTATTGTCTACCCGTTCAGGCAAAAACTACGACAACTATGACGTGGGCAACTACTTAGATTTGGGTGTTGCCGCGATGACCGATTTAACATGGGATTGGGGCTTAAACCTAGTACTGGGTTTGCGTTACGATACTATCGATATTGAAAGTACGTCACGTACCGATCTTCTATTAGGCGCAACGGGCGATGAAACACCAGAGTACGCCGAAGAAACTGTAGACGGATGGTCGTGGAACGCAAGTATTTCATACGAATTTGAATTTGGTTTAATTCCATACATCACTGCGGCAGAGCAGGCAACATTGGTAGCAGGACAAGGTGCTGAGATAGGCGTAGGTCAGCTGGGTGATGGTAGTGCTTTCGATACCTCTGAACTGATTGAGTTTGGTGTTAAAGGTTCACTATTAGATGACACGCTATACTTCGCACTGTCATCATTTGAACAAGAGCGTACTGACTTTAACGCACAAAATACGGTTACTAACAACACCACTAACAATAAAGGTACCGAGTTTGAGCTTCGCTGGGTAGTGAACGACAACTTGGTTGTGTCGGCGGGTTATACCAATATCAAAGTTATTAACCTAACGGCGCTTGAAAACGGTAATCAGTTTGGTTTCTTAGGTGCTGAAGACTTAGTTAACCTTGAAGATCCGTCTCTGATCTTTGGCGGTAACGTGATTGGCCTTAACCTAATCGGCGAAGGCTTCAACAATACTGACGGCCGTAAAGCGGGTATCCCTGAGAATATCTACACGCTGACAGCCACTTATGATTTTCAAAATGGCTATGCTGCTAACGTCAGCGTGGTAGATGTAGAAGAAGTAGCGTCAGGGTTCTCGGCTGCAGTTACCTTACCTGCTTACACGCTTGTAAATGCGGGATTGTCATATCAGGCAGAAGACTGGGCGTTTAACCTAACGGTTAAAAACTTGACGGATGAGCGTTATTTCCGTTCTAACTTCCCTGACCTGTTCGGTAGCCAAATTGTGCTTCCTGAATTACCGCGTCACTTCAACGCGAAATTCACTTACACCTTCTAGGTAGCCAATGCTGTTAAGGTTGTCGTGCGTAGCATAGACGTTAGCGCGACAACCGCTGACAGTTTGTCTCCTCACTTTTACTAGAGAGCCCAGCACACCGTCTGAAGGTCACTTCGGTGCTTGGCTCTTTTTTAGGATTTTCTCCATGCATGTTGCTTCAAAAAACTTTTTACTTTCCTCATTACGCTTCTTATTTTACGTACTGCGAGTAATTTTACGATGCAACCGCCAAGCTTAAGCGCTGCAGATAATCTTAAACTTGAAAGTTCGGGTGATGGCTATGCGGCGATGAATGCAGCTATTGAAGCAGCATATCGCGTGGGTTCTCAGGTAACAGATTATATCGTTAAACACTGGAATGAATTACAACATTCAACTCGTAAGGCACGCTAAAAGCAAAAGCCGCTTATTGGCAATAACTTTTGCATTAAGCGGTGATAGACTTTGCGTTCAAAGTAGTTCTAACCTGCGCCGTCACGTCGCTTTGGACAACGGGTTTTGACAGAAAATCAGCCATTCCTGCTTCGCTACAGCTAATTTTATCTTCGGCTGTGGTGTTAGCGGTTACCGCGACAACTCTTCCGTATTTTGATAGCAGCCCTTCTTGCATAATGATTTTCGTTGCGCTCATCCCATCAAGCACTGGCATCGCACAGTCCATAAAAATAAGGTCATATCTTTTCGCCCGGGCCATTTCGACAGCAACTTCGCCATTGTCTGCCTCATCGGGCACGTAGTTAAATCTTTCAAGCATGGAGGCCAGCACTAGGCGGTTTATGTCGTTGTCATCAACGACCAATATATTTATCGGCACAGTCAAAAGCTCAGAAGGTATCTCAACTTCCTCTCTCACTTTTTCTTCCAATGTAGCCATTTCAATAGGAATGGCTACATCAAAACATGTTCCTTTACCCACGTTCGAGCGAACCTCTAACTCCCCACCCATTTTTTCTACCAGCTGGTTGACGATAGACAGGCCTAAACCATTACCGTTTAATTCTTCAGATGCACTGTCGGTATCGTTTTGAAAGGGTCTGAATATTCGCGACAATATGTCATCGCTCATGCCCACACCAGTGTCTTCGACAGAGGCGAGCAAGATAGGTATATCTCCCTGCTGCTTTAAGGTGATCTGAATAGAAATGTAGCCTTTTGCCGTAAATTTGACGGCATTTGACAGCAAGTTGGTAATAACTTGACTGATTCTTGCGGCATCACCATTAACATAGGTGTTATCGTCAAAGGACAATACGGCATAAAGCCTGATACCTTTGTCTGTACATTTATTTTTAAACTCATCAACGATATCTTCGGCTAGTGAGCGTACACAAAAATCGCTGTAATTGAGCGAAAATTCTCCGTTGATGATTGACGTATAGTCAAGTACATCATTGATTAACGATAAAAGCCGGTCTGCGCTGTGCAATGCAATATCTGCTTTTCTTATGCGAACATTGTCTTTATTTTCAAACTTGATGGCCTGAAGCATTCCCGTAATACCATTTAGCGGGGTTTTCAATTCGTGACTAATTCGCGAAAGCAACATGCCACGCTCTTTAGACGCCGCTTCCGCTTCTTTGCGACGGGCCTCAAGCTCAAGCCTAAGCTGAACCGACTTATTCACATTTTGACAAGTGCCGAACAACCGAACGCATTTACCCTGCTTCATTTCTGCCATACCGTGGGTTTCGATCCACACCGAGTTACCCTTTGCAGAAACTAGTTCGAGGGTTGCACTCCATGGTTCACCCGTTTCGACGGTATGAGAAACAATGCGGCTAATCTCATCACGGTCAAAGCCCTCTTTGTAGAAACCCACTGCGGTTTCTAGTGAAGGAATAAAATCGTCGTCCACTTCATGTATGCGACGAGTTTGTGATGACCAAGTTAGAACGTTTGTTGTAAAATCTACTTCCCAAGTGCCAATATTTGCTACGCTTTGTAGCTTCTCGTACAGGGTATTCTGGTTGGTTTCCGCTTTTTCAACGTGAAACTTCTCAAGCATCACATTTAACCAGTCATCGAGTAACGCCACTTTCTCAAGGTTTATCGAATGTGCCGGACAGGCATTAATGAAAACCAGACAAACGCGATTTCCGTCGAGATTGTGAATACGCCCGCGAATGTACTTTTCGCCATTAAAGTATGTAGCAAACCATTGCTTAAAGGCTGACGATGCTTTTGCGCTATTAGCAGGGAAACAGTTATCTACAGAAACACATGAAGAAAAAGAGGGAATCGACTTGAAGCTTGGGGGATAAGCAGAGGAGGCTTTTACAAGAACGTTGATGGTCTCATCATCAATTTGCAGTAGCATAGCTTGGAAGATACCAAGCGAATCACAGCCGCGCTGAACTAAACCCGTTAGCGAGGTTTTTAGCTGTGCTTCCAACTTAATATTTAAACTCGACTGCTCGTCAAAATAAACCATGGCTCGCTACCTAAGCTCAACACCGATGAAACACTGCAGCGCACAAAGCACTGCGACATTAGACTTCTTCTATAATGCCAAATAGTAGCGTTTATATTTCGTTTACGACATTAAACAATAGGATAGATTGTAGGGCGATAAGGGCACAATTTTTATACATGTTAGCCTTTCGCTTGATTTCGCCCTTGCTCTTTGGCCTCAAAAAGGGAAATATCTGCGTCTTCGATAAGTGAAGCTGAATCTTCGTCTACAACGTCCGTTGCCTTCCATACGGCATATCCAGCGCTAATTGATACATAGCCGCTAATCCCTTTTTCGTGCACAATACCTGCCTGTCTCACCGCTTTCACGAGTTGGTTGGCAACGAGCTTTATTCCCTGATAATCGATGTAGGGAAGAATTACCAAAAACTCTTCACCGCCAAAACGGATCACTGCATCTTTGGGCCGTTTAACGGTGTCTGCAATAATCTGAGCGACTTTCTTAAGGCAATTATCGCCTTCTAAATGCCCGTAATGGTCGTTAAAAAGCTTGAAATAGTCGATATCAATCATTATCGCGCCAACCATTCCTTTATCTCGCGCTACTTGTTTTATTAGCAGAGGGATTTCTTTGGTCAGATACATGCGGTTGTACAGGCCCGTTAACTGGTCATGAAATGTCATCATTTCTAAAAACTCAGTACGAAGCTTATTTTGAAGGTGGGTTTTGACTCGGTGCGTCAAAGTAGATGCGTTTACAGGCTTCATAACGAAGTCAGACGCTCCAACCTCCCAACACGAATTTTCACTTTCAATGTCCATCGTTGAGGTAACGAAAATCACCGGTATGTGGCTTGTCGTCGGGGATGCTTTGAGCGTTGCACATACTTCAAGCCCACTTATGTCAGGCATATTCATGTCGAGCAACACTAAGTCAGGCAAACATTCCTCGCAATTAGATATAGCGTCTTTACCGGATTCCACTGCAGTGCAATGAAAAACGCTTTCTAGTATTGATTCCAACAACAACCGGCTCATCGGTTCGTCATCAACTATAAGTACCCGGCACGCTGAGTAGGGCTTTATTTCCATTCTATTCATTAGTTTTTTAATATATTACCGCGAAGAAATAAGACATAACCTTTGTTATCTAAGACTTTTTTGAAACCACATAAATTAAGGTCAGTCTAGCATCTTATAGAGAGATGTGTATTGAAAACACTATATTTTTGGAATTAATGGGTATTAAAAATGACACGTAAATTTACGTGTTAGGGCTTGCTTCTAAAGAATACTTTTTCACGCCACATCAATATCATCAATGAACTTTGTAAAGAAATCGTTCATCGGCATAGGGCGACACATAAAATATCCCTGCCCTAAGTGACACCCTAGAGCTTTTAAACCATTAAAGTGGGATTGCGTCTCTATACCTTCAGCCACAATCTTTAGTTCGAGGCTTAACGCTAAGTGCACGATTGCAGTAACAATATCGTGCGCCTGTTGCTCTGTATCCATATCTATTACAAAGGAACGATCTATTTTTAATACGTTAAGTGGAAACTGCCTTAGGTAGGATAAACTGGAATAGCCGGTACCGAAATCATCAAGCGCAATGGTGACACCAAGTGATGTTAGTTCGATAAGGATATCTCGAGTCTGCTCGAAGTCATGCATTAGCGCAGACTCTGTTACTTCAAGTTCAATCGATGAAGCATCGATGCCTGCCTTTTTGATAATTTGCTCTACTTCTTTTGCAAAACCAGGGTTAGCAAGTTGCTTGGCCGCGACATTTACTGCTATTTTAAAGGGTTGCCCATGCTCGTTACAACTCGCCACAAACTCACAACTTTTTTGTAGCACTTGTTTGCCAAGTTGATGTATTAACCCCGTTTCTTCAGCCAAGGGAATAAACTCGTCTGGGCCTATCACTTCGCCGCTCTCGTCGTACATTCTTACCAAGCTTTCAGCACCCTGTACTTTTTTATTGTCAAAATCATACTTTGGCTGAAGAAAAACCGCTAAGGCGTTGTTTTCGATAGCGTGCCTCAGTTTTATTTCCATTTCTACTCGGTGGTGCATGGCGTGTTGCAAATCTTTGGAAAAGAAGCTGAAGGTGTCTTTTCCTAGCGATTTAGAGCGGTACATGGCGGAATCGGCATGACGCATCATTTCTTCTGCGTTTACCGCATCTTGGGGATAAAGGCTAATACCTATACTGAGGCTCAACCGATGAGGTTTCCCATTGATTTCTATAGGCTCTCGGCCTGCTTGTAAACAAGCCATGGCAATACTGTCTGCACTGAAGCCCGAACCCACATCGGAAAGGAGACAAGCAAATTCGTCACCGCCCACCCGAGCTAACGTCCCACCTTGCCCAACAACTTTATTGAGCCGCTTTGCGATATTGGAAATAACAAAATCCCCAATTTGATGACCTAGGCTATCATTTAGGTACTTAAAGTTATCGATATCTATTAGAAGAAGGGCAACACTTTGTTTTGAAGCAAAACAACGGCTTACAGCTTGCACTATACGGTCGTGCAAAAGCACGCGGTTGGGCAGGCCTGTGAGCTGGTCGTGATTTGTCATGTGCGTCATTTTAACAGCCATTTCAACCGCTTCAGACACGTCTTGAAAAACCATTACAGCGCCTAAAAGACGCCCCTCATCATCGATGATAGGTGATGCAGAATCTTCTACTCTAAAAATTTTGTTTTGCCTACTTACTAAGGTGGCATTGTACGACATAGCAACGGGGCGCAAGATTTCAAGCGCGTATAAAGCAGGGTTAAGAAGCGACTCATTGCTTGATGCATCTCGTAAGTTCATCACCGCATCAATGGGCTTACCGATAGCTTCCTTCTCGCTATAGCCAGTTAAACGCTGTGCCACGGGGTTTATGAAGGTCACATCTCCTGCAGCATTAATTGAAATGACGCCATCGGCAATCGACCTTAACGTGATAGCAAGGTGTTTTTTCTCTGCTTCTAACTCGGTATTTATGGTAGAAAGCATGCTCTTTTGGCTTTGAATGGTAAGGTGATTGCTTACTCGCATTCGACATAAATTCATATCAACGGGCTTAGAGATGAAGTCTATTGCCCCTAACGACAGTGCAATGCGCTCATTTTCTATATCACTGTGGGATGTAACGAAGATAACAGGAATTGAAGCCGTATCAGGACACGCCTTTATTTGCTTGCACACTTCAAAACCTGACATTTCAGGCATGCTTATATCCAGCACAACTAAGTCTGGGCAATGTAACTTAACACACTCAAACGCTTGTACGCTTTGAGAGACTGTAACGACTTTTGCTAGAGATTCTACTGCACTTTCTAATAACAAGAGTGTTGTAGGCTCATCGTCTATGATGACTACTTTCTGTGTCTCATTTTCCATGAGAATTACCACACTGTGGAACAATTAACCAAGTTCAGTATCGCCCGAGATACTCAAAAAAACATTAGCCTTTAGTATATATTAGCCATGTATTATGTAAAAATATTTGTCAAAGCAATTGACTAATCGTTTTTTAAAGCACAACAATTATTATAACGTGGTACTGAACAACTGATTTGGTGATAGGCATGGATACGTTAAACACACAACGCGCACTCTCTAAAGAGAAGTTATGGAATAAAGAGGCAGCAATAAGCAGGCTCGGTGGAAACGAGGGGCTACTTAAACGCATTGTTGAAATGTTTTTAGCACAAATAGAGCAAAAGCAAAATGCGCTTCAAGCATCCGCAGAAGCGGAAGACGCAGAAGGCGTGCGCTTTAATAGCCATGCAATGAAAGGCGTGTCGGGGGATGTGGGCGCTGACGCCATTCGAGAAAAAGCAGCAGAAATTGAAGTTAAAGCAAAGCAAGGCGACCTTAGCAACGTAGTAAGCGACATGGCCGCGCTTGACGAATTAATTCAACAAACCGTTGATGTAATGCGGGCTTAGTATGATGCCCCTTGCCATTTAACGTTAAAGATTTTCTCTAACGTTAAAGGTTTTCTCTATCGTTAAAGACTTTTTCTCACGTTAAAGACTTTCTCAACAAAAGAGCGCTTAACATCTTCAGGTAAAAAGCTGGATTTAAAGCTGTTTGCCGCCAACGTTCTAATTGTATCTTCGTCGATATCTAAAGACTCATGTAAAGCAACAAAGTTGTCGTTTAAGAAACCGCCGAAGTATGTGGGGTCGTCTGAGTTAACGGTAACCAATAACCCTTCGTTCAATAGTTCAACGATATTGTGCTGCTTCATATCGTCTATTACACACAGTTTAAGGTTGCTTAACGGGCATACTGTCAGTGGAATTTGCCTTTCTTTTAAAAGTGCCATAAGCGCATTATCTTCTTGGCACCTTACCCCGTGGTCAATGCGATCAACATCAAGAAGCTCAATGGCTTCCCAAATGTAAGAAGCGGGGCCTTCTTCTCCAGCATGGGCGACTACTTTAAAGCCCAGTGATTTCGCTTTCTTAAACACCCGTTCAAATTTTGACGGCGGATGCCCTAGCTCTGAGCTGTCTAACCCCACAGCGGTTATATGCTTGTAATACGGTTCTGCTTCGTTGAGTGTTTCAAAAGCTGCGCTTTCAGGAAGGTGTCGCAAGAAAGACATGATGAGATAACTACTAATGCCGTACTCTTGTTTTGCTTTATCCATGGCCCGTAGAAAGCCAGACATAAAAACGTCAAAGCCAATATCTCGCTCGGTGTGTGTTTGTGGGTCGAACATGATCTCCGTATGAACGATGTTTTCCTTATGGCATCGGCTTAGGTATTCCCACATGAGTGTGAAAAAGTCCTCTTCGTCCCTAAGCACACCAGCACCAGCGTAATATAAATCGAGAAAGCTTTGCAGGTCTTCAAAGTTATACGCTGCTTCTATCTCTTTCACGCTGGCATAAGGAAGTGTTACACTGTGCTTCTTAGCTAGGCGCCACATGAGTTCAGGCGTTAAGCTACCTTCGATATGCAGATGCAGTTCGGCCTTTGGAATGTTGTTTATTATTGATGACAGCGACATGGCCCCTCACTTTTTGCACCATCGCAATGCAAATGCATTCATTTGGTGCGTTATAGTTTATCTTTAATGCTATCTGTAAACGAGTTCTAATGCTCATTTAGGTTTTGTTTGCGGTTTTTATAACATCAACTATGGTGTTTACTAACCGTTTGGCTGGCTTTATGTCGCCTGGCTAATGACGTTAAGTCATACAATGAATTTTATTTTTTTATTGTACTAAAATTTTAAGTTAGCACAAAACACACCAACAAGTTGACTAATTGGTCAGTTTATTGCTTCAACGCACAAAACTATAAATGAAACACACACAGAGAACTCTTGATGTCCAATAACGTAATTGAACGGCTATTTAAGCTGCAGGAACACGGAACAACAGTAAGAACAGAGATCATCGCGGGGCTAACTACGTTTGCCGCTATGTCTTACATTCTTGTGGTCAATCCAGGTATCTTGGGGTTAAGCGGTATGCCCGTAGAGGGCTTAATTACAGTGACAGCAATTGCAGCGTGTATTGGCACGCTCATGATGGCACTGATGACAAATTACCCTATCGCGTTAGCACCAGGCATGGGTTTAAATGCTTTTTTTGCGTTTACCATTTGCCTTGGTCGAGAGATCCCATGGGAAGCAGCATTAGGTATCGTTTTTTGGAATGGTATTCTTTTTCTTATACTGTCACTGACAGGGGTGCGAACAAAAATAGCCGAATCTATTCCGCCGTCGCTTAAAATTGGCGTGCAGTGCGGCATCGGTTTGTTCATTGCTTTTATTGGCCTTAAAAACGCAGGGCTTATTGTTGATAACCCAGCCACATTTGTGCAGCTAGGCGACCTTTCAGAACCCGCCGTTATGCTCGCCCTTGCGGGTATCATTTTTACTATCGTACTTATGGTAAAGCGCGTAACTGGCGCCATTTTAATATCTATCGTAACGCTTACACTTATCGGCGCATTCGTTCCTACTGAGAATGGCACACTTACGGCTACGCCATCTGCCGTTGTAGGCATGCCGGAGTCGATATCAAACACCTTTATGGCAATGGACTTTTGGTATCCTATCGACCACCTTGCTGAGACATGGGATCTTATTTTTGCGCTTATGTTTGTAAACATGTTCGATACCATCGGCACACTCATTGGCGTTTCGCGAAAAGCAAACCTGCTCACACCTGAGGGTAAACTCCCTAAAATTGGCGCGGCGATGACTGCCGATGCGTCAGCGAGTATTGCCGGCGCAATGGTCGGCACATCGCCAGTGACAAGCTATGTAGAGTCTGCCACCGGCGTTTCTTCAGGTGGCCGAACAGGCCTTACCGCGGTCGTAGTGTCAGTGTGCTTCTTATTATCACTGTTTTTGACGCCGCTGATGAAAGTGATCCCTCTCATGGCCACCACACCTGCACTTCTCATGGTGGGTATATTAATGATGGAATCGATTCGTCAAGTTGACTTCGATGATCTAGGCGCACTGGCAACGGCCTCTGTAGCACTTATTGCAATGCCTCTCACCTTTAGTATTAGCGAAGGTATTGCGCTGGGTTTTATTACCTATGTGGGCATTAAGGTGGGTACAGGAAAGTTCAAAGACGTAACCCCACTTACCTACGCACTTGCGGTTGTATTCTTACTGCGATACTTGCTGGACCTAAAATAACTGCTAAGCGCGCGTATAACGCGATAGAAATCACGCTATAGCACTAAATACAAAAAAGGTGGCTAATTTAAATTAGCCACCTTTTTTTAGATAAATAATGTAGGCTTTTTTGACCTAACTTTAGCTAAGCGCCGCTTTACTTAAGGCCGTCATAAGTAAAGGTAACCGCCTTATCGCCCATGAACACAATTTTTACGTGTTTTTCATCTTCACTGCCCCACGTACACGCCATGGTTCCCATGGTTTTGCCGCAGTTGTCAGCAGAGCCTAATATCGACTCTACTTCATCCTGAGTCATCCCCATTTCTAGCTTGTCATAGTTTTCTTTGGTCAGCTTAGAGCATCCGGTAAGCGCGAGTGCGCCAAGTGCAATTAGTGCTAATTTTACTTTCATCGTTAATGTCCTTTGGCGAAAAGCGAACGGAAAACGCTTTATCATCGTTCGCTTTACGAAATGTATATCTTCTTAGTGCACTGTAAACGCTAATAGTGCGGTTTGTCACCCTCGCCTTTAGGATGAGTATCAAGCCAATGGCGGGCAATTTGCTCTCTTGTAGCCAGCCATACCTTATCGTGTGACTTCACGTACTCAATAAAGCGCTGTAGCGCCGCCATACGAGCAGGCCGCCCAATAATGCGATTGTGAAGGCCAATAGAAAGCATTTTTGGCGCTTCTTCACCTTCTTCGTACAATACATCAAATGCATCTTTTAAATAGGTAAAGAACTGCTCACCACTGTTAAACCCCTGCGGCGTGGCAAAACGCATGTCGTTAGTATCTAGCGTATAGGGCACCATGAGTAGAGGCTTACTGTAGTGACAATCGTAATAGGGCAAATCGTCGGCGTAGGAATCAGCGCAATATAATATATCGTCTCGCTCGGCAATCAGTTTTAAGGTGTTTGGGCTCGTTCTTCCCGTATACCACCCTACAGGTTTAGCCCCGGTTAGCTGCTCGTGAAGAATAATCGCTTCATCAATTTGCTTGCGCTCTTGCTCTTCATCCATATCTTGGTAATGCACCCATCGCATAGCATGGCTGGCAATTTCCCAACCAGAATCAATCATTGCTTTTACCGCCTCAGGGTGCCTTTGCATGGCCATTGTAACGCCAAATACGGTAACGGGGATTTCGTGCTTATTCAGTAAGCGGTGTAAACGCCAGAACCCTGCTCGACTGCCATATTCGTAGATTGACTCCATGCTAAGATGGCGGTCTTTATAGGCTTGTGCACCTATAATTTCAGATAGAAAGATTTCGGACGCTTCGTCACCGTGAAGAACACAATTCTCACCACCCTCTTCGTAATTCAATACAAACTGTATGGCAATTTTGGCATTGTTTGGCCAATTGGCATGGGGTACGTGCTGACCGTAACCCACTAAATCTCTAGGATATACAGCGTCTGACACGTTACACCTCAAAACTTTCAGGTACCGACAAACCACATCCGCCTAAAACAAGCTTAACCACTTGCTTTGTCGCGTTCTCGAAGTCTGTTTTTGTCATTTTCTTTCCTCGAAGCCGCGTGATTTGCGTAGAGAAATCAGCATAATGCTGGGTACTGGCCCAAATAGTGTAAAGCAAATACTCGCCTTCAACAGGAGGAAGCTTACCTGCCTCTACCCACGCATCGATAACTGCTAAGCGCCCCTTCATCCAAAGCGCGTGCTCTTCATCAAAGTAGCCGCTTAAATTCTGTGCACCGTTGATAATTTCCATAGCAAAGATCTTAGACGCCTGGGGGTTGGTTCGCGATACTTCCATTTTCTCAGCGATATAGTTAGCCAACACTTCTGCGGGGTCATCCTCCACCGTTGCTCTATCGAAGCGAGAATTCCACAGTGAGAGGGTTTCTTCTAGCACCGCCACGTAAAGCTCTTGCTTGGTTTTGAAATAGTACAGTACGTTAGTTTTCGGGAGCCCGGCTTCGTCAGCAATTTTTTGTACCGCTGTTCCTTTAAAACCAAACTGAGCGAAGCACTTTTCAGCAGCTTGGAGTATCTTTCTTCTGTTCATAGCGCCAACACCAGCGTCGGCACTTTTTACCTTCATCATTATTATTTAAATTCCTTTGCAATCTACTTTGCAAGCGCACGGGCAGAATAATGCTGCATGCCTTATTGTTAGGTTAGCATTTATTGCCGATGGGTTGCTACAAAGTATACATGCCCCTACTGTGGGGTGTTAACCATACTAAAGCACGAAATTTGCGTGTTACTTCAAACCTTGCACGAATCTTGCCTTATCCAATACATGCGATGCAGAAATTGGGAAAGCTTTTCGCTCAAAACCCCAAAATATTGGCGCGAAATAATGGCCTTTTTATAACCTGGCCTTTTTTTATAAGCAATAAATTGACCATTTGGTCTACTTTTATTAAAAAAATACAGCTATATTAATGGATACAAGAATGAATATTACGAGAAGGTGTGAGTATGATTCGCTTTCTAATAAATAACGATATCGTAGAATTAAACGAAGCGCGAGCCGACCTCACCCTTCTACAATTTATACGCGAGCACAGAAAAAAGACAGGGACAAAGGAAGGGTGTGCGGCAGGCGACTGTGGTGCATGTACCGTGGTACTTGTTGAACCTGCAGCGTCAAACAAAGAGACATTACATTACCGAACGGTAAATAGCTGCATTACACTTATGAGTGCGGTTCACGGTAAACAACTTTTATTTGTAGAGCATTTAAGCGATGGTAAACACTTACACCCTGTTCAACAGGCGTTAGTCGACCATCACGGTACTCAATGTGGCTTTTGCACCCCCGGATTTATTATGTCAATGTTTGCGCTTTACCACAGTAACGCGAAGCCAAATAGAGATGAAGTCCTACAGGCCTTATCGGGCAACCTCTGTCGCTGTACGGGCTACCGCCCCATCATAGATGCAACACTAGCGGTATGTGAGCAAACGCCAAACGACCAATTCTCTGCTAAACAAAGCAAGACACTGGCTACTTTGTTGTCACTGACTAATACGCCTCCCACGGGTACAGGCAAGGTTTATACGCCAACTACCCGTGAAGAACTAAAGGCCCTAATTAGCGAGTTCCCCAATGCCCAGCTTGTTGCAGGCAGTACGGATTTGAGTTTACAGTTCACGCAGCAGCTTAAGAATATCGACACCCTTATTAGTGTTACTCACATCGACGCACTAAAACAGTGCATCAATTCAGAACACTCACTTATTATTGGTGCAGCCGTTGCGTTAAATGATGCAGCACCTTTTTTATTAACTGTATTTCCACAAGTGGCTGAACTCGTCACTCGATTTGCCTCTTTGCCCATTCGAAATCAGGCTACAATGGGCGGCAATGTGGCTAACGCTTCGCCGATAGGAGATATGCCTCCCCTACTGCTAGCCCTAAACGCTACCTTGCATTTAGATAACGGCGATAAAGTGCGCACCTTACCAATTAGCAGATTTTTCACTGGCTATCGTGAAACTCAGCTAGAACGTGGTGAATGGATCAGTGCCATAGAAATACCGCTTAAACAGCCTGCCCAAGTGTTGGCTGCGTATAAAATTTCCAAGCGCTTTGAAGATGATATTTCAGCGGTCTGTGCCGTATTCAATCTTACCCTTAATAATGGCAACGTAGCCGCTATTACCACGGGCTTTGGCGGTGTTGCAGCTATACCTTCTACCTGTCAAGCCCTTGAAAACGCGCTTAAAGGTAAGCAGTTCTCAAGTAGTGAATGCCTAAACCTAGGCAAACAAATTTTATTTGATGCATTCACGCCCATAGACGATGTGCGGGCTACTGCCGAATACCGCAAAACCGTGTTAGCAAACTTGTGGCACCGCTTCTGGCTAGAAAACCAGTCGACGAACAACATTGAAACACGGGTGGTGCAACATGCGTAAGTTAATTGATCCCCCTACCCCAACAGGTGAACGTGAAAAGCAAGGTGTGGTTCACGTATCTAAAAAACATGAAAGCGCTGAGCGTCAAGTCCAGGGCACTGCCAACTATGTAGATGATGTGATTGAGCCTCAAGGTACGCTTTACGCGGCTGTAGGGCTAAGCAAGTGTGCTAAGGGCACTATCGCCCATGTTGACTTAAGTGCCGTGCGCACCAGTGAAGGTGTGGTTGATGTTGTAACCATAGACGATGTGCCCGGCCATAAAGACATAGGCCCGGTATTTGAAGGCGACCCCCTACTTGCCAATGGCGAGGTGAAGTTCTTTGGCCAACCGGTTTTTGCTGTGCTTGCTACCTCGGTAACGTTGGCGCGCCAAGCGGCACTTAAGGGCCACATTGAGGTTGTTGAAGCCCACCCTGTACTAAACGCAGATGAAGCGCACGCACAACAAACATTCGTGCGCCCTTTACACCGCTTTGGCCAACAATCTACACGCGTTGATAACACCTTCGACAACGCGCAACATAAAGCATCAGGTACGCTGAGCATAGGTGGCCAAGAGCATATGTACCTAGAGGGGCAAGTTAGCCTCGCGATCCCCGATGAAGAAGATCGCATGAAGATTTACACCTCTAGCCAACATCCAAGCGAAGTACAAAAACTTGTTGCTGAAGTCTTAGATATAAAACTGCATCGCGTTATGGTAGATATGCGCCGTATGGGCGGTGGCTTCGGTGGGAAAGAAACCCAAGCGGCGCAGTGGGCTTGTATCGCTGCTTTACTTGCCTCACGCAATAGGTGCGCGGTTAAGCTGCGTTTACCTCGCTTTACTGATATGCACGTAACCGGCAAACGTCACCCCTTCGACAATACTTTTGACGTCGCATTTGACAGCACAGGAAAGATTGAAGCCACCCGCATGACCATTAACGGTATTTGCGGGCATTCCCCTGATCTCTCTGATGCTATTGTCGATAGAGCCATGTTTCATGCAGATAATGGCTATTTTCTTGGCGACAGCGATATCGTTGGTCACAGACTACAAACCAACATGGTGTCGCACACGGCTTACCGAGGCTTTGGTGGCCCGCAAGGCATGATTATGGCGGAAACCCTGATAGATAAGATTGCGCGCACTATAGGCAGCGATCCGCTATCGGTTAGAAAACGCAATTTATACGGGCCAACGACGGGAACCATCACGCCTTATGGCATGGAGGTCGAACACAACCTGCTGCCGGAAATGATAAACGAACTCGAACAAAGCGCTCAGTACTGGCAGCGCAGAGAAGCCGTTTCTGCTTTCAACCGTGAAAGCCCGGTTATAAAGAAAGGCCTTGCGCTTACACCGGTCAAATTCGGTATTTCCTTTACAGCGAAACACCTCAATCAAGCAGGCGCGCTGGTTCATATTTATACCGACGGTAGTATTCAGGTGAACCATGGCGGTACAGAAATGGGTCAGGGTTTACACACGAAGATTGGGCAAATTGCGGCGAACGAATTCGGCCTCGACCTGGACATGATAGAAGTGACTGCTACGCGCACTGATAAGGTACCAAATACGTCGCCAACTGCAGCGTCTAGCGGCACCGACATCAACGGTAAAGCAGTACAAAATGCGTGTATTACACTTAAAACCCGTTTAGCCAAATGCTATGCCGAAAGCCTAGGTTTAGGCGAGCGTGTTGATGAAGTCGTATTTACTGATCAGCATGCAGTGCTAGGTAAGCACAGCATTACTTTTCCTGAACTAGTACAGCAAGCCTACTTTGCTCGCGTATCGCTATCTTCAACGGGCTTCTATAAAACACCTAAGCTGCAATACAACCGCGATACTGGTGAAGGTAGACCCTTTTTCTACTTCGCCTACGGTGTGTCGATGAGCGAAGTCTCTATAGATACCCTAACTGGCGAATATACCGTTGACGAAGTGAACGTTATTCACGATGTGGGCAGTAGCCTTAACCCTGCCATTGATATTGGTCAGATTGAGGGCGCATTTATCCAAGGCATGGGCTGGTTAACTACAGAAGATTTAAAGTGGAACGAGAGCGGTAAACTCATCAGCGAAAATATGGCCACCTATAAAATTCCGGCCATCGGTGATACACCGAAAGTATTCAACGTGAAATTATTTGGCCGAAAAAATGCTGAAGATAGCATTTATCATTCAAAAGCAGTGGGCGAACCGCCGTTCATGTTAGCCATTTCGGTGTGGTGTGCTATTAAAGACGCCATTTCAAGCCTGTCTGGTTATACCCTTGACCCGCAGCTAGATACCCCGGCTACGCCAGAGCGAGTACTGAATGCCATTGCTGCAATACAAAACTGTGCAAGCGAAGGGTCGTCAATATGACTGCGTCTTTTCGCGCCAAGCGCTGGTACGAGGGCATAGCCGAATGCCAGCAACAAAACGAAGGCTATGTACTGGTTACCGTGGTGGGAACAGCGGGCTCTACCCCTCGAGATTCGGGTAGCAAGATGGTAGTTACCGCGTCGCATACCATAGATACCATAGGCGGTGGGCATCTTGAATTTGATGCGATAAGTCGTGCACGTGCCTACCTCGCTAAGGGTGAAACGCGTACTGAGCTACACAGCTACCCGCTAAGCAGTACTTTAGGGCAATGCTGCGGAGGTGCCGTAAAAGTGCTGTTTGATGTATGTAACCTACATCAGCAGCAGGTTGCTATTTTTGGTGCAGGCCATGTAGCCAAGGCCCTTGTGCCTATTTTGGCTCAACTTCCCGTACGCATTGTATGGATAGACAGCCGAGAAGACTTGTTTCCCGACGCGTTACCTGCCAACGTACAAAAAATTGTGGAAGACGCGCCGGAAAGTGAAGTAAGGCATTTAGATGAAAACTGCTGGCTCATTATACTTACTCACGATCATCAACTTGACTATCGCATCACCGAGCAGGCGTTGAAGCACCCTTCTCTGCCTTTTGTAGGCTTAATTGGGTCTGATACAAAAGCCAAACGATTTATAACGAAGCTTACGCATCGCGGTTTTGATGAACATGCATTAGCACGCTTAGTGACGCCAATCGGTAATCGCGATATTCCAGGTAAGCAGCCAATTGAAGTCGCTGTTTCGATTTCGGCGCAAATTATCGCTCGGCTTCACCAAGACAACCGCTGCGCGACGCCTTCTGCGGTAAATGACGTTAGCGTGAGTCACGTACAGACGAATAAATTAAATCAGACTAGGTGCGAGCAGGTCATTGCCACAACGCTGGGTGACAGTGAAAGCTCGAGCAGCAAAAAGGATACTACCCGTGACATTAAATGAATTGAATACCCTCGCTTCGGATGAGGCTTCAGCCTGGTTTGAGCAATGCTGCGCATCAAAAACTTGGATTTATATGATGGTTAATGCCCGCCCCTACAGCGATACCAACGCCTTAACAGAACAGGCAAAAAGCGCATGGGCGAAATGCAGTAACAGTGATTATTTAGAGGCCTTTACCGCCCACCCTATGATTGGAGATGTAGACTCGCTTCGCAAAAAGTTTGCAAATACCAAGGCCATTGCGGCGGGAGAGCAGTCAGGCACGGCCAGTGCGCCTGAGGCGGTGCTTCAACAACTCAAAGAGGCAAATCAGGCGTATTTAGATAAACACGGCTTTATTTTTATTATTTGCGCCACAGGGCTTTCTGCTCAAACCATGCTAGAAGCACTGCAGGCAAGGTTGCCTAATTCAACGCAACAAGAAATAGTAAACGCCGCAGCTGAGCAAATACAAATTACGCTGCTGCGTATTAATAAAAGCCTGTCTTAACAGCGCACTGAAGTATTACAAGTAACGAATTTAATAGGAATACAGTATGAATACGCTTTCAAGCCACGTACTTGACACCACTTTGGGTAAGCCAGCTCATGGTATCGCGCTTACCCTAACCCTACCCGACGGTAATACGCTGTCGGGTAAAACAGATAGCGACGGCCGCTTTAACAACTGGGCTCTAGAGAGCGACAATGGCTTTCCAGCAGGTGTTTACACGCTGCGTTTTCACTGCAAGCCTTACTTAGTTAAGGCTCACGGCAGCAGTTTCTACCCACACATTGATATTACCTTTGAACTAGAAGAAAACGGTGGGCACTATCACGTACCGCTACTAATTTCTCCGTTCGGTTTCAGCAGCTACAGGGGCAGCTAATAAACATGCAGCTTTTTCGTGCAAGCATTGCGCACTTTCCTAAACAAACCACACAATTTTCTGACGACATCGCCATTTTCAAAGACGGTGGTTTGTTAATTGATAAAAAAGAAATAAAAGATATCGGCGATTTCGATACCATCGCAGCGCGCTATCCTGCAGCCAGCGTTACCGACTTGACGGGTAAGTGGATACTGCCAGGTTTAATTGATAGCCATTTGCACTACCCGCAGACACAAAGCATTGCGCACTACGGCGAACAGCTTCTTACTTGGCTTGAAAACTACACCTTCCCGGCTGAAATGCAGTTTGCAGATAGCGAACATGCCGACACCATAGCAAAAGTGTTTTTAAATCAGCTCTTGAAAAACGGCACCACCACCGGTTTTGTGTTTACCACTGTGCACAAAAGCAGTTGCCAAGCCCTGTTTAATGCCGCAAGCGATATCGACATGGCTATTGTCGCAGGCAAAGTGTGCATGGATAGAAACTGCCCAAGCCAGCTTACTGACTGTGCTGAGAGTGCGCAGGCCGACAGTGCCAGCTTAATTGAAACTTGGCATAACAAGGGGAGAAATCGTTACGCGTTGACCCCTCGCTTCGCGCCAACAAGCACAGAAGCCCAACTTGCGGCATTAGGTGAATTGGCGCAGCAGTACAGTGATGTTTTCATACAAACTCACTTATCTGAGAACCTAGATGAAATTGCTTGGGTGAAAAGTCTATTCCCGCAGGCTGATGGCTATTTAGATGTTTATGATAAATATAATCTTGTACGTGAGCGCGCCGTTTTTGGTCATGGTATCCATTTAACGCCTGATGAATGGGGTCGGTTAGGAGAAAGTGGCGCAACCGTGGCCTTTTGCCCTACGTCAAACCTGTTTTTAGGAAGCGGTCTTTTTGATATGACCGCTGCCCGTGCCAATAAGGTTCATGTGGCCATGGCTACCGACGTGGGTGCAGGTACCACCTTTAACATGTTTAAGACCTATGGCGATGCCTACAAGGTGAGTCAACTGAGAAACGACCCATTAAGCCCACTTGAAGGCTTTTACCTTATGACACAAGGGGCGGCCATCGCCCATGGCCTTGATGAGGAAATCGGTAATTTAAACCCAGGGACTATCGCAGACTTTATTGTGGTAGAACCCAGATTCGATGAACTGACAAGTTTACGAATTCAACAAGACGCCGATTTCGATGATGTATTTTTTGCCTTAAGTATTTTGGGCGATGATCGCGCAATTGCGCAAACTTGGATCAGTGGTAACTGTTGCTATGAAAAAAGCAGCGGTAACAACGAGCTACAGTAGGGTCTGCTGACCCTTAATAAGGAGAATAATAATGCCGTGGCTAGATTGGCTAAGTCTATTTGTACGTTGGTTCCACGTAATAGCTGGCGTTGCTTGGATTGGTGCCTCATTTTATTTTATCTGGTTAGATAATAATTTGCGCACGCCCCCAAAATGGAAGCAAGATAAGGGAATTAAAGGTGATTTGTGGGCCATTCATGGCGGCGGCTTTTATGAGGTGGCCAAGTATGCTTATGGGCCAGAAAAAATGCCAGAAACCCTTCACTGGTTTAAGTGGGAAGCTTATACAACCTGGTTATCAGGTTTTGCTCTTCTTATCATTGTATATTACTTTGGTGCCAGCGCTTACCTTATCGACCCGTCGGTTAATGCCATGACGCCAACCCTGGCAATCTCTTTAGGTTTGGGGTTAATTTTTGGCGGCCTAGCATTGTATGAACTGGCCTGTAGAAGCCCACTTGCCAAGTACCCGATGGTGTTTGGTATTTGCCTTGTTGCCTTAATATGCGCCGTGAGTTACCTCTCTACCCAATGGTTCAGCGGCCGAGGCGCTTACATTCATGTGGGTGCGCTTATCGGCACGATTATGGCTGGAAACGTATTTTTTAATATCATGCCTAACCAACGCAAAATGGTGGCGGCAGTGGCTGATAAACAAGATATCGACCCGAGTTGGGGCGCTGGTGCCAAACTTCGCTCGCTGCACAACAACTATTTCACCCTGCCCTTGTTGTTTATTATGATTTCAAATCATTACCCCATGACCTATCAGCACCCGCAAAACTACTTGGTACTTATTGCTATCATGGTGGTTGCGGCATGGATAAGACACTTCTTTAATCTTCGCCATGTGGGTACTACGAAACCGAGCATTTTGGTTTCTGGCGCCATAGCCATGATGGCGATTGCATTATGGGTGTCGTGGCCTCAAACATCGTCGGCGCCTATTCCTGTTCATACAGAAGCAGCTGCGCCTTCAAGTAAGACTACTCAAGTAGCGAATAAAACCGATGATGCTACCTCTATTGGTGAGAACAGTGCGGCGCAAGTGAGTACTAGTGTGACTAATGAACGTGTAGCGAACTTGATAGCCACACACTGCGTGAGCTGCCACTCACGCACACCTACCGACGATATTTTCAAGGTAGCACCGTTAGGCGTAGTGCTAGACTCTTGGCAAGATATTGAACGGTTTGCCCCTCAATTGGTTCGTAGAACGACAGTAACTAAAGACATGCCGTTTTTAAACAAAACGAACATGACTGAAGAAGAGCGTCAAGAAATAGCCCAGTGGTTCGCGCAAAGACAATAAAACAGTGAAAGCGATGTAGGCTATACCTACATCGCTTTATCAATCACTACTTGCCCTTGCAGGTTGTGCTTTTTTTCGTACATCACCTCATCAGCCTTATCCAGCCACCCTTCAACCGTTGAAATTTCAGCACTCCATGTTACCCACCCAACGCTAAAAGTAATCGGCACTACCGATGTATTATTCACGTTAAGCGTAAAGTCATGCTGAGCAATACGCTCGAAAAAGATTTCCGTTTCTTTATCATCGGTTCCATAAAGCAGAATAACAAACTCATCACCGCCAATTCGGCCAAATCGATCGCTATCCCTCAACAAGACTTTCATTTGCTGAGAAAATTCTACCAACGCGTTATCACCGACTTTATGCCCATATTTATCGTTGATTTCTTTAAACTTATTAAGATCAACATAAACGAGGGTAGACGCTTTTTGTCCTCGCTCCATGCGCGCTATTTCATCGCTCAATTGACTCAATATTTCTCTTCTATTAGCAAGGCCTGTGAGGGAGTCCGTTTGGGATAAGTACTCTAACTTGGTAACTGCGCTCATTAGGGCCTGCTGCTGATTCTTTTCTCGTGTTATATCGTCGGCGGTGCCTAAGATGAGTGTTTGTGTTTCTCGGTCGTCGAAGATGAGGTTTCCGCGGTCGTGAAGATACTTCACCTCTCCTTTTGAATCGTAAATGCGATATTGAATATCCCAATTTTCAAGGGGGCGACGACTGAAGACTTTGGCAACTCTAGCTCTATCATCTTCGTGAACATGATCAAGAAAGCTCATTGGGTTACAGTAAAGTTCGTATTCACTTCGCCCGAAAATGTTTGCATAGCCATCGTTCGCGTATTTGAGTTTAGAGAAATCCGGCGTTGCTACCCAGATAAACGTTCTTTCTGAGAAAGCACTTACAATTTTGCTAAACAAGGCATCAACTTGGAAAAGCTCAGATTGAATACGCTTTTTTTCATCAATATCTTCAACAACCGATATAAAATAGTCAGGGTTGTTACTATCGTCCCGAACAAGAGAAACGGTAAGTTTCGCCCATACCCTTTTGCCATCACGCCTGATATAGCGTTTTTCGATTGAGTAGTTATCAATTTGCCCTTTAAGCAAGCGCTCTAATTGATCGAGGTCTTCATCAAGGTGGTCTGGCGCGGTAAGATCCTGAAAGGTAAGCTTAGTAAGTTCCTGATCTGAATAATCCAAAAAGTCACACAACTTTTGGTTTACGCGAATGAAAGTCCCGTCTATGCCGACATGAGCTAGCCCAACCGCACAATAGTGAAAAGTTTTCTCAAACATAGGGCATTGCCCCGCTAATTAAATGCATTCCATCGCCTCAAAATTAATGCCTAACCATCTGGGTCAAATGACCCTTAACGAAACTTATACTTTAGTATAAAAAGTATAGTTCAGTTTTTTTCTTTCGCTTCGCAAATCGCCTAAGCCAAAGTATTAGATAGCGCATTTTTTAATGAGGCAGAAACTAAGGCTTACCCCCGCCCTTTTTTGGCGCACTTATTTTACGCACTTAGTCGTTTGAATGGCTTTCTGACCATACTCTAAGCTGTTCAAGAATATCTAACGCAGAGCGCCCGAAATCGGTTAAGCTGTAAGCCACGGCAATGGGACGAGAATCGATCACATTGCGTATCACCATCCCGTTGTTTTCTAGCTCTTTAAGACGCTGGTCAACCATTTTACGGCTTGCGCCACCTAGCATTCGGCACAGATCGTTAAAGCGAACGGGCTCATCTTTTAAATGATAAATAATAGACCCTGTCCACTTACCACCGATTAAGCGCATTCCACGCTCAATCGCACATGGCTCAGTGCACGTATTTAAAACGGTTTTCTTACCCTTAGCATCTGTTTTTATTTGAGTTTTCATTGATGTCCTTTAAAAAAGCACCCTAGTTACTAAAAGTAAACTGATTGCTTAGTTGAACAAGGTAACTAAACTATACCACATGATACATGTTGGCCCACAGTGGCGCATCTTTTATCAATTAGTCTACTTTATATAAAAGGTTCACCGCCTTATAAGGCAGTAAGAGCAAATTAAACTATAACTTCACGGTGATGAAAACCATGATTGAATTTACGTTAAACGGAAAAAAAGTGCAGACGGATGCTGCCCCAGATACGCCACTCGTTTGGGTTATTCGAGATGAGTTTGGGCTGAAAGGCACCAAGTTTGGCTGCGGCGTGGCTATGTGTGGTGTATGTACTGTGCACATAGACGGCAATGCCATTCGCTCGTGCTCTTACCCCGTTTCGCTTGCTAAGGGGAAAGACGTAAACACCATAGAAAGTCTAAACAATGAACATCCGCTGCAATCAGCATGGGTAGAAGAACAAGTACCCCAGTGCGGCTACTGTCAGTCTGGGCAAATTATGCAAGCCGCAACGTTGCTTGATAAAAACCCCACCCCCTCTGATGAAGACATCGTTAACCACATGAACGGTAACTATTGTCGCTGTATGGCCTATACCAGAATTAAAAAAGCCATAAAACGGGCCGCAACCTCTTCTGTGCAGTACTTTGACCCCAACGCGACATCAGAAGGTGAAAACGCATGAGCATAAAAGATATTTCCAGAGAAAAGAAAGACACGGTAAATCTGTCGCGCCGTTCATTTATGGTGGGTTCGGTTAAATCATCTTTGCTTATGGCGTTTGGCGCATCGCTAATACCCTCAGTGTTATCGGCTAAAGAGGCATTAGAAACTAAAACGTTTTCACCAAACGTCTGGTTTGAAATGGATACCGACGGAAGAGTAACGGTTAATATTGCCAGAGCGGAAATGGGTCAGCACGTCGGCACCGCCATTGCGCGCATTCTGGCCGATGAACTTGAATGCGATTGGAACAAAGTGTCTATCGTTCATGTCGACACCGACCCGAAATGGGGCTATATGGTAACAGGTGGTTCATGGTCTATTTTTCAATCCTACAAACCTATGTCGCAAGCGGGCGCCGCAGGCCGTCAGACACTCATTAATGCCGGAGCCGAACTTTTAGGCGTACCACCATCAGCATGTGAGGCTAACGCGGGATTTGTTGTATCGGGAAGTAAAAAAGTCAGCTATGGCGATATTGTCGCTAATGGCAACATCGACAAAACCTACACGGCTGACGAGCTTGGTGCCATGCCTATCAAGCCTGGTAATAAACGTCATTTAATAGGCTTGGGCAACGAATATAAAGCATTAGATATTCCACCAAAGACCAACGGTACCGCTGTCTACGGTATCGATGTTGAAGTAGACAACATGCTGTACGCCCGCCCTATTCTTCCACCAACTCGCTACGGCAGTAAAGTTACCGGTGTTGATGATAGCGAAGCCAAGGGTTTATCTGGCTACAAGGGGTATAAAGTACTAACCGACCCGACGGGCACAATTGAAGGCTGGGTGGCTGTGCTTGCTACCGATTATCCTACCGCAATCAAAGCGGTAGATAAGGTGAAAGTGAGTTATAACACCGGCAAGAATGCTAATGCCAGCGAAGCAGACATCCAGCGAGAGGGAGAGCGTATTTGCCGAGACCGCAATGAAGGCACGCTTTTTGTTGATGAAGGCAACATTCGTGATGCACAACAACAGGCAGCAAACTCCATTGAGTCTTTGTATACCACGGCTACTGCAAGCCACTTCCAGCTTGAGCCGCTTAATGCTATTGCAGAATTCAAAGACGGTAAATGGCATATCCACACAGGTAACCAATGGCAGAGTTTAACGCTGCCTGCAGCCGCTAAAGCAGCCGAAGTACCAGACTCTGATGTTGTCATTCACCAATACTATCTAGGTGGCGGATTTGGTCGCCGTCTTTTTGGTGACTGGGTTATTCCCACGCTCCTTACCGCAAAAGCGGTTGGTCAACCGGTTAAAATGCTATTTATGCGTCCAGACGATACGATGTTTGACCAACCTCGCTCAGCATCAACATCGTTATTCAATGCGTATTTTGACGGGGCTGGAAAGTTTATGGGCATGGAGCATGCGCTAGCAGCAGGCTGGCCTACGCTCGCTATGGCGCCAGGTTTTATGCCTGACGGTATTGATGGTAAAGGTAAAGTCGACCCGTTTTCTGCTTCTGGTTCTGACCACTGGTATACCATGGAGCATCACAGGGCACGGGTTGTGAATAACAAAGTGGCCCAAGATACTTTTACTCCAGGGTGGCTGCGCTCGGTCGGCCAAGGTTGGATAGTATGGGGGCTTGAAAGCTTTATTGACGAAATTGCGCACAAGACCAAGCAAAACCCTGTGGACTTCAGACTTGCCATGCTAGATGGTAAAGGTAAGCAAGCAGGAAAAGCCCCTGAAAGCGTGGGCGGCGCTAAGCGATTAGCGAATACCCTCGAAATACTTAAAAAGAAAACAGCGAATGTAAACTTAGGTGAGAATGAAGGTATTGGCTATAGCGTGACGGCAGGCCAAGAGCGCACCATGCCTGCATGGCTGGCAACCGCAGCACATGTTCACGTAGACAAAAATACCGGCAAAATTACCCTTAAGAAGCTTTGGGTAGTGGCCGATGCGGGCATAATCATCCACCCCGACGGTGCTATGGCGCAAATGGAAGGCGCTTTACTTTGGGGTACCAGCTTGGCGTTGTTTGAACACAACGAAATAAAAGACGGTTACGTGGCAAAGAAAAACCTTACCACTTACCAGCCGCTTCGCATGGCCGATGTGCCGGATATGAACATAGAATTCATTGAAAGTGATGAATTTCCAGTTGGACTAGGTGAACCTGGTGTCATAGGCGTAGCGCCAGCAGTAGGTAACGCCGTTTATCAAGCCGTTGGGGTACGCATGCGACACCTTCCAATGCTTGCAAACGATGTTAAGAAAGCATTGACCGCCTAAAGCGCCAGCCACGTAAACTCGCTTTTGGCGAGTGCCATGATTAACCATCCCGCATATGAAGCGGGATGGCTACTATTGTTTTGGCTTGTGATTGCAAAGCTTGCTAACTGGTTGAGAAGCGCTAGCTAAGTTGAAAAACATCGCCGCGAGAAATGACACGCCACGGTTTAAAAGCGATAGTGCCCACTTAGCACAAAAGATTCAGAGCCCGGGTTTGTATCTCCTAACCCACCGTTAGAGATATGCCCGATTTCAGCTTCTAGCGATACATCGTCTGTTACTTTATACAGCGCAGCAATTGACGAGTAAAACTCTATGGTATCGCCTAAATTTTCCGACTCATCAACAATGCCAGCATGAAAGGCTAGGCGTACCGAAAAGCTTTCATATTCATAAACATCTTTAGCTACACCCGCCGCAAAATAGTGCTGCCCTTGATCAGCATTAACTAAAAGTACCGTTGGCCGCAGGCCATAAAACGACGTCAGCGGTTTATGAATATAAGCGACGTGCATGGCGTATCGGTCTACATCATCGAACACGTTCCAAGCCGCAGCCCCCGCTTTTAATTCACTCCCCTGAGGCAAGGCGTGAGTAGAAAGTGATGTAAAAGAAGAAAGTAAAGATAATGCAACTGCGAGTGTTTTAAGTGGTGTTTTCATGGTTATACTGTTTTAAGTCAAAGTTAAAAATAACGTTCCGTCATCGTTATATTTGGTATTTCACAGGTGAGTTCATAATGGTTATTAGGTTACTTTTTTCAACCTAATGATAATTAGTAACCTTATAACTTTGAGGAAAAAGACATTGTTAATTGCTCTAAACGGCATATTACATTTGATCGAAACAGCTTTGGTGCTCGAACAAAAAGCCGTGTAAAACTATTGATTTTCGGTGTGGAAGAATAAATGAGTAAAGCTGTATGACTGATACAAACACCATTGAAGGGAACAAGCATAGTAAGAAAGTATTGGTTCTTTTTGCTCACCCGGCGCCAGGCCGCTCAGAGGTGAACGTCCCGCTTTTCAACGAAGCGAAGTTGAATAAACATGTAACCGCTGTCGACCTGTATGCTCAGTACCCTGACTTCAATATTGATATTGAACGGGAGCAACAACGTTTAGTTGACCACGATGTGATTGTTTTTCTCTTTCCACTTTACTGGTATTCAACACCGTCGATATTAAAAGAATGGCAGGATTTAGTATTGGAATATGGCTTTGCCTATGGCCATGAAGGCACAGCGCTTAAAGATAAGCTGTTTCTTTGTGCCATAAGCGCAGGAGGCAAAGAAAAAGCCTACCAAAGCGAGGGGTTTAACCACTACACCATTAGGCAGTTGCTGCAGCCATTGGAACAAATGGCACAGATCACTCACATGAACTATATCGCACCCTTTGCCATATTTGGCTCTCGCACAGCGCAAGAAGAGCATCGGGTAGCGGAACACAAAGACAAGTGGAGAACCTTGCTTACTCAACTGACCACCAATACGCTGGATATAGAAAAAGCTAAGCGTATGGAAAATCTCGCCGACCTTTATACGAGTGAAGGAAACTAATGTGACGGGTTATTTTTTATACGCATTTATCTACTTGGTTGCCGCGGTTATTGCCGTGCCTATTGCCAAGCGACTAGGGTTAGGCTCTGTTTTAGGTTATTTAATTGCCGGGTTAGTGATTGGCCCTATATTCGGCCTTGTTGGTGATGAAACCGTTGCCATACAGCACTTTGCAGAGTTTGGCGTTGTAATGATGCTATTTTTAGTTGGTTTAGAGCTTGAGCCTCGTTCTCTGTGGGCCATGAAATCGAAACTATTGGGTCTTGGCGGCCTACAGCTAACGTTAACCATTGCGCTTATAACCGCTACCGCGCTGGCGCTGAAGCAGCCGTTTGGTATATCACTCACCATCGGCCTTATTTTCGCTCTTTCTTCAACCGCGATTGTACTGCAAACCTTGCAAGAGAAAGGGCTTCAGAAATCTGAAGGAGGAAAAAGCGCTTTTTCCGTCCTGCTATTTCAAGATATTGCGGTTATTCCTATGCTTGCGCTTATTCCTCTTTTAGCCATACCTGAACTTGTTGCAGCCGGCGGTGAGCATGGAGGCGGCGAGGCACACGACAGCTTTAACTTGGTAGACGGCTTGGCGCCTTGGGCCTATGGGCTTGTTATTATTAGTTCGGTTGCCTTTCTCACCATTGGTGGCCATTACTTAAGCCGCCCGCTGTTTAAGTTTGTGGCAGCGTCTGGTTTGAGAGAAATTTTCACCGCTACCGCACTTATGCTTATTATCGGTATTGCTGCTCTTATGGGGCTTGTGGGCCTATCTCCTGCGCTTGGCGCATTCTTAGCGGGGGTGGTATTGGCTAACAGTGAATTCAGGCACGAGTTAGAAGCAAACATAGAACCGTTTAAAGGTTTATTACTAGGCCTTTTCTTTATCACAGTGGGCGCAGGCATTAACTTTTCCGTCTTATCTGAAAACCCCATGCTTATTGCAGGTTTAACCCTTGCCGTTATGCTTACAAAAGCCGCCGTGCTGTTCCTTATTGCGCTTATCTTTAAAATTAAGGGCACCAACAAGTGGCTATTTACTTTAAGCCTTGCGCAGGCCGGTGAATTCGGCTTTGTATTGCTTAGTTTCGCGTCTCAAAACTATGTATTACCAAAAGATATTATCTCACTACTTTCCCTAGTAGTGGCAATTTCAATGTTTTTAACCCCTGGGCTTTTCATTTTATTCGACAAAGCCATTATTCCTCGTTATCGAAATAAAAAGTCAAAACGCGACCAAGATACCATTGATGAAAAAGGTACCGTGGTTATTGCGGGCATTGGCCGATTCGGACAAATCATCAATCGATTGTTAATGGCCAACGACGTTGAAACTGTGGTGCTTGATATACGTTCAGAGCAAATAGACCTAATGAGCCGCGTTGGTACAAAAGCGTACTTTGGTGATGCATCTAAGCCAGACATACTGCATACGGCGGGTATCCATGAAGCCTCGTTAATGGTTATTGCCATAGACAACAGGGAAACCGCAGCCAAAATGGTCAAATACGCCAAGCACGCTTACCCAAACATTAAGGTGCTTGCTCGTGCCTTTGACCGCGGCCACGGCTACCGTTTACGCCAGCTTGGCGCTGACTACGTTGTGTCTGAAACCTACCATAGCGCGCTAGAGATGGGGGCAGAAGCCCTGCGTTCGCTCAATGTTCACCCCTTTCAGGTAGAGCGACAAAAAATGGCATATAAGAATATTGAGTCGCAACAAAATGACGTGCTGTATCACGCGTGGGCTGACGATTCGAGCGGCGAACGCGTCGATAACAACTACCTTAAGCTTTTCATTGAATTAGAGGCGCTTATTGAAAATGCCCTAAAGGCCGATTTACACGACAAGCACTCTAAAATGCGTGGCTGGACACCGCCACCGAAAGGCTATGCCGAAAAGCTTCAGCCAGATGAAAAGCCAAATAACACGAAAAGGTAATACGGGCTTTTGACGTTCACCGCGTACTCGTTACTTCGCATTTGTGTTGTGATGTCGTTGAAGAAATTATAAAAAACCTGATCGAAATGGGAAAAAAACGCTATAACCTGTATGTTCGCAAAACGCCCACGCGCTTTTTTACATACAGGCTATCAGTAGCAATTGCGCTTGGGTCAAAATGCGCTTGGGTCAAACGATAATAAACCCATGGTTAACTATGGGCTGCTGTAATGGTCTATTCAATTGGAGAGTCACCATGTCGACTGAAAGAAGTCTGTTTCACCGCACAACCTTTCGTGCCGTGATTACGTTTGTAGCGCTTGTTGGGTTAAGTGCATGTGAAGATGCCCCAACCCCACCTAAAGCAGTGCCCTACACGCCAGTGACCCTTTATAACGTACAGCATTCTGACGAGACCATTGCCAAATTTCCCGGCCAAGTTGAAGCTTCTGAATACTCAAACCTCTCATTTCGCATTGGCGGAAAGCTACAAGAGCTGAAGGTAAAAGCTGGCGAAGAAGTTAAAGAAAACCAGCTTATTGCGCGGCTAGATGACAGAGATGCGAAAGCGCAGCTTGCTACCGCCCAATCACAGTTTGATGTGTCGTCGGCTATGTTTGAGCGCATGGAAGCGTCTGTTGAAAAAGGTGCCGTAAGTCGCTCGACCTTTGATGAAGCCAAGGCAAACTTTTTAGCCGCTAAAGCCAGCCTCACTAACGCCCAAGACCAGCTTAGCTATACCGAGCTTCGCGCCCCCTTTGCAGGTCTGATTGCGTCGGTTCCTGTAGAGAACTATCAAGTTATAGTGCCTCAACAAACCATTGCTGAGCTGCATATGCCGGGCGCCATTGACGTTACTTTTCAACTGCCAGAACAAAAAATGCGTATGATTGACCGTTCGCGGGCACGTAAAAACCGCAGTTCGGAAATGGCTTGGGTGACCTTCTCGGGTATGCCAGAAAAGCGCTACGGCGCAATGTATAAAGACCACGAAAGCTCCACCCGACAAGGTGAGTTAAGTTACGAAGTTACGGTTACCCTGCCAGAGCCTGACGATATCAATGTGCTCTCTGGTATGAGTGCAACCGTTTTGCTGGATATGTCTAAACTGATTGAGTCTGACACCAAGCTATGGCTAGTGCCCTTCGGCGCGGTAGTGACTGATAACGCACAACCAGAAAAAGCCATTGTATGGCGCTTTAAGCCTAGCGCTGATGATGCAAAAAAAGGTAGCGTTGAAGCCGTTGAAGTAACAATTACCCGCGGCATTTCAAATGGCTTATTAGTAGAAGGGCCGCTAAAGGATGATGATAAGATAGTTGCGGCAGGCGCGCACCTTGTCAAAGAGGGCCAGTCTGTAACGGAGTGGACGAAAGAAGGAGGCCTGTAAGTCATGGTCGAGTACTTTTTTCGTCAAAAAGTTATTAGCTGGATGGTTGCCATCATTTTAGGTGTTGGCGGCATCGTTACCTTCTTAGGCTTAGGGCAGCTAGAATTCCCAGAATTTACCATAAGAAATGCCCTTGTCATCACGCAGTACCCTGGGGCCACTCCGGAACAAGTGGAAGAAGAGGTAACTTTGCAGCTTGAGAAAGCCATTCAGCGAATACCCAATGTAAAGCGCATTAGTTCCGTAAACATGGTGGGGCTATCGCAAATTACCGTTGAGTTAAAAAGTAGCGTTCAAGCCAAAGATTTAGAGCAATACTGGGACAACTTACGCCGCAAAGTGGGTGATGCGCAAGCCTCGCTTCCGCCGGGCACCGGCACGTCTATCGTGAACGACGACTTTGGCGATGTGTTTGGTCTTTTGATGACGCTTCAAAGCGAAGATTACACCTTAAAACAAATGGAAGACTTTGCTGATTTGATGCAGCGCGAAATACAGCTCGTGGAAGGCGTTAAAAAAGTCTCTATTGCAGGTACGGTAAACGAGCAAATTATCGTTTCTCTTGATCACGATAAAATGAAAACGCTGAATGTATCAGCCGAGTCTATTGCCGGCCTGTTAACGGCTCAAAATGTGGTGGGTAATGCAGGGTCAATTAAAGTTCAAGGTAAACGTTTGTCTATTCAGCCAACCGGCGAATTCGATAATTTAGAAGCCCTTGGCCAAGTGGTAATTGGGTCTCCGGCGAGTGGACTTATTCGCTTAACAGATATTGCTACCATCGAGCGCACATTAAATGACACACCTTCTAATCTTTATCACAGCGATAGCACGCCGGCGCTGTCGATTGGCGTTTCTTTCGCATCGGCGGTTAACGTTGTTGATGTTGGTAAGCGCTTAGATACCAAAATTGAAGAACTCGAGCAGCGAATGCCGCTGGGTATGAGCCTTAATACCGTCTATAACCAACCTTCCGTGGTGGACGACTCCGTAACCGGCTTTTTAATTAATCTTGCCGAAGCCGTTGCCATTGTTATTTTCGTCTTACTGCTATTCATGGGCTGGCGCAGCGGCGTGCTTATGGGGTTGATATTAGTGCTTACTATTCTTGGCACGTTCATATTAATGTCGGTAAAAGGTATAGAGCTGCAGAAAATATCTTTGGGCGCGCTTATTATTGCGCTAGGTATGTTAGTAGATAATGCGATCGTAGTTACCGAAGGCATGCTTATTGGTGTGAAAAAAGGCCAGACCAAACTACAAGCGGCGAAAGATGTAGTGAGTCAAAATGGGCTACCCCTGTTAGGTGCTACGGTTATCGCCATTACCGCTTTTGCACCTATAGGGCTTTCTCCTGACGCAACGGGCGAGTTTGTGGGTTCCCTGTTCTGGGTATTGTGCTTTTCTTTGTTTTTAAGCTGGATCACCGCGCTTACCATTACCCCGTTCTTTTTTAATTTATTGTTTAATACAGAAAAAGAGCGCGGTTCAAGTGACGAAAACGACGACCCATACAAAGGCATTATTTTTACTACGTATAAGCGCGTACTTACGAGTGCCATTAACCACCGCTACATTACCATAGGCGTGGTACTCCTTGCTCTTGGGGTCAGCTTGGCATCAGGCAAGTTTGTTAAAAACGCCTTCTTCCCCGATTCGTCAACGCCGCTCTTTTTTGTAGATTTATGGCTACCTGAGGGCAGCGACATATTAACCACTGAGCAATCAATACGCCGCTTAGAGGCTAACGTGTTGGGCATGCAAGACATTGCCAATGTCACCAGTGTTATTGGCAGTGGCGCGCAAAGGCTAACCCTCACCTACGCCCCTGAAGACAGGTACGCCAGCTACGGTCAGCTAATTGTGGAAACCAACACGGTTGAATCGCGCGATGCGCGTATGCGAGAAATCATAGAACTGGTACGCAAAGATTTCCCTAACGCGCAGTACAAAGTAAAGGCGCTTCAAGTAGGCCCGTCGGCTAAAGCGGCTATTGAAGCCCGAATTTATGGTCCTGAGCCCGACGTACTAAGGGAGATAAGCAGTGATATTGACGCGATATTCCAAGCAGAGGAAACCATGGACAGCGTGCGCTTGTCCTGGAGCAACAAAGTACCTTTTGTCGAGCCGGTCTTTCTTGAAGAACAAGCGCGTCGCATCGGCGTAACCCGAGATGCCGTTCACACCGCCTTTCTGCTCAATAACGAAGGTGAAACGGTAGGGTTATACCGCGAGGGCAGTGACTTGATTCCTATTGTCATGCGCAACGACCTTAACCAACGCTATGATATTGACAACCTCGCTTCTCTGAATGTGTGGAGTCAAGAACAAGGGAAATATATCAGCATGGCTGACGTAGTCAGCAATGTAGATGTTACTCTTGATAACCCTATCATTAAGCGCCGCAATCGGGTGCGTATGCTAGCGGTTTACACTGAGCCCCTTCCCCTTTCTGGCGAAACCGCTGCCAGCGTTCAAGCTAAGGTACGCCCATTAGTAGAAGAACTATCGCTGCCCGATGGATATCGCATTGAATGGGGCGGCGAATACGAAACCTCTCGCGATGCCCAAAGCGCGCTGTTTGCGAGTATGCCTATTGGTATTTTAGGCATGTTTATTATTACCGTGTTGCTGTTTGGAAAGCTGCGTCAAGCGCTAGCCATTTGGGGCGTTATTCCGCTGACTACCATTGGTATTATTGGCGGTTTAGTGTTAGTTGGCGCCCCCTTTACCTTTATGGCCCTGCTGGGAAGCTTAAGCCTTATTGGCATGGTGCTTAAAAACGGCATTGTGTTAATGGAAGAGATTAACGTGCAGGCCAAAGGCAATAGCGGCGCGTTTGATGCAGTTGTCGCAGCGTCGGTCTCTCGTGTACGCCCTGTGTCTATGGCGGCCATTACCACCATATTAGGCATGATACCGCTATTTTCTGATGCCTTTTTCGCATCAATGGCGGTCGTGATTGTGTTTGGCCTGACAGTGGCAACGGTACTTACGCTGCTTATTTTGCCAGTACTGCACTGTACCTTCCATGGTATTAAATCTGAATAGCCTAGACATTTCGCTCTGTTTAGTACGTTATAACGAGTAGCGCCGAAATGGCGCTACTTCCAACAGCCTAAACAGTCAGCGACAGGAAGCATCTCCAAACGCTGATAAAGCACTTAATAGGGCATGGTGGCTAGACACATTATAACCACTAAAGGCCATATCAAAGCGTCATTACTTCTCGCTTAACGTTATGTTTTGCTATACATTTATGAGTATTATTGTTCATAAATAGTATGCGCATACTCTGTAGGCTACAATTATGCCTATTAACGTTACATCTATTTATTGAGCAAAGACTTAATTTCTCAGTTAAAGGAGATAACTGCTAGTAATGAAGCTAACTAATCAAACTAATTGGGGTATTGTTGCCCTTTTGTTTTTAGCGTTTACTGCATTGTCTGTCGCCGAATTACGTGAATTACAACTAAACGTGTCTGATGCGGTCACGCTACAGGCTGAAAAAAGCGCGGCAAATTATAGAAAAAACATTGATCAGCTCTCCTCTCTGTCACCGCAGACAGAAGAGCTAGTCCTTAGTGCCTTTTTAGAAAGTACAGTATCGCAGCCCCATATATCTTACGCCGCAATTGTTGACGCAAGCGGTAGTGTGATAGCCAAAAGAGAAGCGGCAATTCAGAACGCTGTACCGTCGTGGTTCACGTCAATCGATTCCAATTCAGAATTGGAAAAACGCGTACCTTTAGGCGATAGTCAGCGCGCGCTCGTACTCACAGTAAATAAGCTTGAGGTATACACCCGGTTCACTAACGCACTACTTAGAAATATTATCGCCTTTGTCGCGCTTTCACTGCTTGTTTCATTGTTAGTTGCAGTAATGAATCGACGATTTAAGCGACCTATCGACGATACCGTTAGAAAACTTAACGATATGGGAAGCCATAATTTCACGTCGCCCCAAGTGAGTGCATCTTCAGGCGACTGTGAACAGTTGACAAGTACCGTTAATACCCTTTCAAGCACGCTAGCCTCGAAGTTCGATGAACTTACACGCCAGTCTGAGCTATTTAAAAAAGAAGCGAGCAAAGATTCACTAACTAAACTAGCCAACAGAGGGGCGTTTGAGCGCCACATGCGTGCGCTATTAAACGAAAACGCAACCTCACAAGAAAAAGAGCTTATTATTGTACGGCTAGCGCAACTGGCCAGTATTAATACCAAGTTAGGTATGGTGCCGGGTGATAACTATGTTAAAGCGATAGCGAACATTTTGGTTGAAGAAACCAAAAACAACAGCAACGTGCGCTTTGTGTTTCGATTGACTGGCGGAGATTTCGCATTAATTTGCGAGCCCATGGAAAAGCCGGCAAGAGATCTCATGCTGACTAACATATCAAAACAATGCGCTAGCGCCTCGCCATTACGCGATGGCACCAAAGCCATCTATATTGGTATTACTCGCTTTACCGGCACTATGTCTATGCCGCAAGTCATGGAAAGTGTGGATAGTGCGCTTATCGCTGCCATGAAAACCCAAAGCGGTTGGGAGTTGGCCTCGGAAATATCTCACGTACACAGCAATACACGATGGCGCGAACGACTTAACTATATTGTCGCTCAGCAGTATGCCGACATTATGATTCAGCCCGTTATGAATATAGAGCAAAATATTCCCGCTTACTATGAGACATTTGGGCGCTTTAAAGACAAAGATACCAACGAAGTCATACCCATGTCGCAGCTTATCCCTGCTTCTGAGCGATTAGACCTAATACCACAAGTCGACAGACTGGTTACCAGCATCGTGTTTAAAAAGATGGAAGTGACCTCTCAGCAAGTAGCCGTCAATTTAAGTATTACGTCAATTGCGAATGGTGAATTTAGAGATTGGTTGGTTAACGAATTAACCCAGCGACAAGCGCTGTGCCCTAGGCTTCTTTTCGAAGTTGAAGATGCCGCGCTAATACAGTATCGAGACTACGCAGAATCGCTGTGCAGACAATTGATTAACCTGGGTTGTCGAGTCACTATTGAACACTTTGGCGATCACTTTGCATCGCTCTCTGGCTTACGCGCGATTAAACCGCAGTTTGTTAAAATTTCCGGAAGACTGACCCAAGGTATTCATACCAATAAAGAAAACCAGCTGTTCGTGTCTAGCCTTATCAATATAGCGACTGGCCTGAATATAAAAGTAATTGCAGAAATGGTGGAAACCGAAGCCGAATCTGTGGCTTTGAACAAGCTAGGTGTAGAACACCAGCAAGGCTATTACTTTGCTAAACCTGCACTTTGGAATGTGTATTAAGGTTAACATACTGTTGCGATGTGGGGGGGAGTTAAGCGCACCTACACATGGGGTTTTGCAGGTAAAAAATTGAAGCTTTCCAAGTAAAAAATGCAAAAAAGAGGCGCAAAAGCGCCTCTTTTTATATGGTGCTTATTGCTTTTCAAGCAGTGCCTCAATGGTCTCGGCGCTAATGGGTTTTGAATACAAAAAGCCTTGAACAAATTCGACATTCAACGATTTACAATAGTCAGATTGACTTTGTGTCTCTACCCCTTCAACCACTATCTTTAAATCGAGTTTGTGACCTACGTTTACAATGGCTTCCATCAGGGCGCTGTCGTAAGCGTTTTCAGGCGCGCCTTTTAAGAACGAGCGATCGATCTTTAAATGACTCACGGGGAACTGCTTCAAATAACTCAGTGAAGAATAACCAGTACCAAAATCGTCTATCGATATTTCAACACCTAAATCTCGCTGAGCGCGTAAATTTTCCAAAATTGCATTATCCGATTTGATCAGAACGTTTTCAGTAAGCTCTAAACCAATATCTTCAGGCGATAACCCATAATGCGACCGACAGGCAGTTAAACGCTCAAAGAAGGAACTTTTTTCCAACTCTTTGCCTGAAACATTTATATCGATGCGAACTTCTATACCTTTTTGTTTCCAAGTTTTCGATTGCTGGCAGGTTTTTTCTAATACCCAACGTCCTATGTCTGCTATCAATTCGCTTCGCTCAGCAATAGGTATGAAGATATTTGGCGGTACAGCGCTTTCTTCATCCAAAGGGCGCCACCTAAGTAAGGCTTCACAGGATGTAAATTTGCCGGTTTTGACATCTATTTGGGGTTGGTACAAAAGTTCAAATTCTTCCTTTTTCAGCGATTCACGTAGACGAGCAGCAATATTTCGCTGCTGCCGCAACCTCTGACTTAACGTTTTGGTAAAAAAGTGATACCTATCGCGCCCTTCAGCCTTCGCTTGGTACATAGCCGCATCAGCGTGCTTTAAAAGGTCGTCAATGTCATCCCCATCCCTTGGAAACATGCTGATACCGATGCTCGATGTTATGTGTACGCTTTCAGTACTAAGCTCAAAGCTCTTTTTGAAACAGTCTGTAAGCGTTTTTGCGATTTCTTCACACTGAATTTCGTCGGTTATGTTATTCGCAACATAAACAAATTCATCGCCACCAAATCGAACCAGCATGCCATTCGCGCTATCAATACAGCTAGCCAAACGTTTCGCTACTGCTTTTAGCAATTCATCGCCCCATGTATGCCCTAATGTATCGTTAATTTCTTTGAACATATCAAGGTCGATAAAGAACAGCGCAAAGCCTGAGTTGGAATGCGTCACGTCCTCAATAATAGAGATTAACGTCTGTTCAAGCACGCGTCTATTGGGTAAATCGGTCAGTAAGTCAGTAGACGCCATACGCTCGAGCTCTAGACGTATCTCGTGCTGTTCACTTAAGTCAATATCAACACAGTACATCTCTGGCGAGTCCGAACCTTGCTTTAACATTACATGAGACGAAAAAACATGAATGGGTTGCCCGCCCTTTTTTTTCAGCACTAATTCATTAGAGGGAATGGCTTCGTCGAACTCAATCCAACGCTGATGAAATTTAACAACGTCATCTCTCATGAAGTTAGGAATAATGAGGTCCTCAAGCTTTTGACCTAAGGCTTCGTCTTTGCTAAAGCCATACATGTCTTCACTTGATTTGTTCCAGTAGATAACGTTGCGGTGCTTATCGTAACCTTGCACCGATACTTTTGGCAGCGCACTAATAAGCTGAAGGAACCGCCTTTCGGCTGCACCATGCTGTTCAAACAACGGGGGCTCTTGGTATTTTGTTAAGCTCATCTTACTCCCGCGAGTGCTAATTGTTGGATAGCGTCAATGTAAAAAATGACCACCACCGTTTAAGTGTAGCCTATAAAATTTATGCTTAGCACAAACTAGAGGCAAACCACAAAATAATTGTGACAAAATATATAAAGGAAACCCTGTCTAGTAGATCATGGTCAATTCAATGCAATATGTTGAGGCAAGAACTTCCACAAATCTCATTTCGAGTTTCAGTACCACAGTTCAGTTCAGTTCACTTACTTATCTTGACGAAAACTCATTTCATATTTTCTTCAAAACACCTATCAGGAAAACATACCAGACTCAAATACAGCTGCCATTATGCCTAGCCTATAGCGTTAATGTTTCATATGCTCCGTCCTTGATTAGCGACGGCATGTTGATGGCGGCCAGCAATGCCCTGGCGGATAGTTCTCCCTTAGCCAGCACGGGCCGTGGCGAGCTTCTGCCCCCTTTGAGCAATATTGCTGATTTGAGCAAGAAAATCGCGTTCGCAGTGGGTAAAGTCGCTATTACAGAAGGACTAGCCTTAGAAATCTCAGACGAGCAACTTGAACAGAGTATCGATGTTTCGTTTTGAAAAGAGGAATATCGACCTTATAAGCGGGTGAGTATTTAAAGCCTAATTAACTTCAACTATCCAACTCACAGAAAACATGCACCTTACACAACAGGGGGAAACCCCTACTTAGTATTACTTATTATTAATGTTTAATAAACTATACTTTATGATAACATCTTGTTAACAGATATTTAGCAAGCTGCAATTACCTGAATTAAATAAACGACTTTTCTTAAGCTTAAGTTAACGATCGAAGGTCTTGAACTGAAAAGAAGAATTTATGACAAAAAGCAACCATGCAGAACAAATAGAGACGATTACCTCCTCACAGAAACATGATCAATCCGATAGTGATGACGAACACATTGTCGAGGCAGAAAACATCGAACGAAGAAAGTTTATTGGTTACATGCTCAAGGGTTCGAGTTTTGCCGTTGCGTTACATATAACCAGCGGTGCTCTGCGTCCTCAGGATGCCAACGCCCAGTTGTTAGGAATACCGGAGCTTGCAGATGAACTGGATTTAACAGACCTGCTGCTCATCTCCGGTGACCCTTTCTACTACGATTATTTAATTAAGATAACGAGTGATAACCGTGTCCGTTTTGAGCTTCCACGAATGGAAGTGGGGCAAGGTATATTAACCGCTGCAATGATGATTCTTGCCGAAGAGCTGGACGTTGAAATGTCCTCCATTGATGCGACTTTATCTCCGGCAGAAATCAGACGAGCGACGGGTCAAATTACAGGAGGCTCTCACTCCATAACCTCTCTTTGGGATCCGCTGCGCAAGGTCGCGGCAGCTCTGCTACATAAGATAAAATTATCAGCCGCAGTGCATTTCGGGGTTTCTGTGAACGAAATTAGCACAGAAAATGGCTTTGCGATTGATAACGATGGTAGCCGCATTGCATACTCTGAGCTCACCGCAGGTGTTGAAGGACGCAACGATGCCGCTCGACTGGCACAGCCTAAAGATCCGTCACAATACAAAATTATCGGTACGCAGCAAAAGCGGGTTGACGCGCGCGATATCGTTACCGGCAAATTAGATTTCGCGATGGATCTCGACGTAGTACCAGATGCGATGCCCACTGTGGTCGCTAGGCCACCCAGCTTAGGTGGTCGCGTGATCACGTTTGACGATTCTGAGGCAATAGGCCTGCCCGGCGTCTTTGCCATCAAAGAAGTTCCGCTGGATGTTGATGCAAATTCCTCTGGCGTGGCCGTTGTTGCGCGTTCCTTTGGCGAAGCATTTCGTGCGCGTGATGCACTTAATATTTCATGGAGTGTGGGTGCTGCCGAAAATCTATCTGACGCCGACGTCATTGAGCAGTTACGCGCGATAAACCTGCCAACCTTACCCAATATTCCTCTGGCTACCGATTCGGTTGGCGGCGAGTTCATCTTTCCTTATTTGGCACATGCCCCCATGGAAACCATGACAGCAGTTGCCGATGCAACCGGCTCAAAGGTCAGGGTATGGACTGGCGCCAAGACGCCACTTGCAGCACAAGCCAAAATTGCGCGTGACCTTGGAGTCTTACCCACTGACGTCGAGGTGAATGTAATTCAGAGCGGCGGCTCATTTGGCCGTCGCTTATTTTTTGATGCAGCAGTTGAAGGCGCGCGTATTTCACAAGTTGTAAACCGACCCATCAAACTTATGTTTACTCGACAGGACGACACAAAGTTTGGCCGCGCACGACCGCTCAGCTTGCATAACGTAAAAGCGACTTACACTAGAGGTTTTTTAATTGGCAAAAAAGTATTGTCGTTTGACCATCGCGCTGCGACCGCTGAATTGGATCTCGAACATGGCTTTGGCGACGGTATTACTGCATTGGGAGGAGAATTAGCGCCCGCTGCTTTCAGCCAGACAATCTGGCACTCAACGCAACTAGTGCAATATAAGTTTGGTGTAACTTCCTTGCTGCTAAACGAAAAAAAATTCGTTGTGCCAACCTCCTCTTGGCGCGGCATCTACTCCGGCACAGCTGCCGTCGCAAACGAGATAGTTGTTGACGAATTGGCACGCGCAATGAACAAGGATGAATACCAGTTCAGGTTACAAATGCTGGATGATGATCGCTCCAAAGCTGTTCTGCGGAAAGTTTCTCAAGAGGGCAATTGGGGAAGGAGTATGGAAAAAGGACGTGCCCAGGGCCTCGGGTTGCATAAAGAGTATAAGTCTCGAGCTGCCGTGCTTGTTGAATTACAAACGTTCAAAGATCCGGAGAAAGAAAGTAAAGTCACCAAGATTGTTGTCGCGCTGGATGTGAACCGAGTATTGAATCCAACCGGCCTTGAGGCGCAAGTTATCGGTGCGGCAACCGATGCCATTACCTACATGATTCGCACCAGTTTACACCTCGACAATGGCGCAATACGCGAGAGCAGTTACGGCGACTTTGAAATTGCTCGAATGCGCAACACGCCACCGGATATTGAAGTGCATTTTATGCCGCCTAACGGAGAAACACCGGGAGGTGCAGGCGAGTTGGTAGTGCCTGCGGCGGCAGCGGCGATAGCCAACGCATTTGCCAGGGCGACGGGTATTGCACCACGTCGTTTTCCACTTCGTGACTTCTATCCAGAGGGTTAATTCATGGCACAAATTACATTTAATGTTAACGATAACCCGGTTTCTATCGACGCTGAAAACGACGATGAGCTCCTGTATCTCTTGCGTGATCGACTTGGTATTACTGGCCCAAAATATGGTTGCGGTGTTGGCGTGTGTGGCGCTTGCACTATCTTTAAAGACGGTGAGCTAGTCCGCCCATGCATTGTTCCGATGGAAGAAGTGGAGGGTGCATCGCTAACCACTATTGAAGGGCTTGCGGTCGATGACATTCTGCATCCGGTGCAAGAAGCATGGATAAACGAAGATGTCGCTCAGTGTGGGTTTTGTCAGGCGGGACAAATTTTAACCGCCGTCAAACTCTTGGAGTCTAATCCCAATCCCAACGATGATGACATTGATGAAGCTATGAGCGACAATATTTGTCGCTGTGGTACCTATCATAGGATTCGAAAAGCCATTAAACATGCTGCGGCTTTGATTCAGCAGACGACATAAGAGGCTAATTTTTAGAAAAAGGGGTTGGGCTGAGAAGAACACCTTAATTTGTATAAGCTCAGATCTAATCTGAGTATTTCGCCTATAGGGTTGGTAGTCTTGTAGACTGCTTAAAGCGAATTCGTTGTGGATGGAACATCTATGAAGCGCTTAAAATTGTTGAACGAAAATTACCATCTTTAAACTATCAAAGCCGTATTGAGGAATTCGCTGCCCAGGAGAAAATTAAAACCTGGTAGTGTAGGAAAACGCCTTTCTTTAAGACGAAGACGCATTAGAGAGTGGCTTAACCTGCCGGGCCACTCCCCTACTCGTCATGGCAATGACTTAATTGTCATAGATTCAGAGGGGCGTACTTTTAGCAGCTTAAAAGAAGCTACTGCCAAAAAAGGCATGCATCGCTCAACATTAAAAGGCGGCGGCTTAAAGCTTGTAAAAGTGAAGAAATACTCCTTTGAATCGGAGATGTCTATTTCTGCCGAATCCATTTTACTTTTGTGCACTCATCCGAATTTACGGTTAAAAGATGACTTATTTTCTTCTGATGGCCACTACATACTTTTAGACAATCAAGTTCGCCTGCATTTGTTCTTCCGGAATACTGGGAGTAATGAATTTATTGCATTGACATCGATTGATGGCGTCACGCTATTTAGCGTTCACTGCGCGGCAAACGGATACGGCATACTTTCAAACAGTATTTTATTTCGTAACGCCACTTCGTTAAAAGCTAATGAAAAAAAAGCACTGTACAATTTAATGCGTGGTTGTGCGAAGCAGAATTGGGAAATGTTCTTGTATGACTTTGCTAAATACAAAATGCCGTAAGAGGAAATCTCTATGACCTTTTAACGGCAAATAACGAGGAAATAAAATGGCTACTTGGTCACGGTTGGTCACGAATTGTGACCACACGTGGCCATCATGACAGAATTCATCTATTTTCAAGGGAAAAAAAGAAAAGAAACAGTAATTCTAAAAAAACTGCATAGAACCAATTAATTCAATGGTGGCAATAGGTTAGAAAACTGAGATATTTTAAGAATGGGGCTGAAAAAAGTTTTTATAAGAAAAATAGATGGTGCGTCTACCCTGATTCGAACAGGGGACCTCTACCATGTCAAGGTAGCGCTCTAACCAACTGAGCTATAGACGCATAAAAACTGTGTTGCACCAGATAGGTGGGCGAATGCCAGACAACGGCGCGTATAATACTCAGCACCGGCGCTGCCTGCAAGAAAAACTTAACAAAAGCCCGTTCAAGTGACTAATTTCGCAGCAATTCGATTGCTTTTTGTCTTTTAAAGACGCTTACTTACACCATGTTAAAGGGTAGCGGCTTAATGGCGTCGACTAGTGTACCGTCGTTCACCGCACGCATAAAATACTCCCCTAACCTATCAGTTTCTTTTAACACCGTTTGCCAGTATTTAATGCGGGTTTCGGCATCAAGCACTTCAAAGTCTTTACGGTCTGGTATTTTACTGTAAGGCAGGTTCGCCACAAATGACGCCGAGGGGACTAACATCACCACATTATCGTAGCTTGAGCGATGCGGTACTCTGTTTTTTAGCCCTTTATCAAACCAACCAGGAATAGGCTTATCGTAAAAGTGAGGGTATAACACTAACCCCTTGTCAGGGCCAAAGGATAAATCGAAGTGGTAGTCAACAATTCCACCGTCGCGATACATGCCAGCTGGCGCCCCTTCTATGTTCTGCACGCCTTCTATAACAATAGGAATAGAGCCAGACGCTAATAGCGCACTGTGAATATTGCCTTGGGTTAAATCGTGATATTGCGTTGGGAGCTGATAGGGGTCGTTAATTTCAAAATTCGTATTTGGCGAAGAAAAAACATAGCGGGTGTATAACCGAGAAAGGTTTTTTCGATTTACTGTATTGGCCGCCGCGCTCATAGCAAGGCCAGAAAGCTGCCTAAATTTACTTTCAAAGCGGGTTGCGCCTAAACATTTGGCTACAATAAGGTGCGCCTTAAAACGGGAATTAGACAAGACTTCTTGTTTGCCGGTGTCATTGACCATTTCCTTCAACAGGTCTTCAGCTTTCGCGGTAATTTCCCTTGGGGTAGGTTTGTTACTGCTATAAGTTGTGGTTGAGTACGATGATGCTAGCCGGTTTATTGCGGCAAAGGGGTCGTTTTGCACCGCACAAATTGCGCGAAAAGCACCCGCGGAGGAACCAATGACATGTATTTGATGATTTACATTAGCGAACCACTCGGGGAAAAGTACCCGATCTAGCCCTGCTAAAGTAAACCATTTAGGGCCACCCGATGCGCCTAAAAAATAACTGAACAGGTCTGGGCTAAACCCATTTTTCATTATAGTTTCACGGGCTTTTTTACCTGCGTATACGTCTAACGGTGCCACTTACATTCCTTGCTATTTTAAAGGGCCAGCATTTATGCATAAAACCCCTTAATTTGACTAATTCGGAGAAATTTAACAGTTAACCAGGTAAAAGTAACCTTCTTGGGCTTTACGCGTCTTCTGCTCAGACCACACCTTTAAACGCGTAAGCGGGGAAAACTAAGGGCTGAGTGCATCTATCACTTTTAGAAATACGCGATACTCATCATCAGTGATATTCTTTAAGTGCCTATTTTGCCACGCGACCACCCGCGGCGTGATTTGCTCATACATCGCCACACCTTCGCTTGATAATGCAATGAGGCTTGCCCTTTTATCTTCCTTACACATACGTTTTAACACCGCGCCCTTGTTCACTAAGCGGTCTAACGCGCGAGAAACTTGCACCTTGTCTAGGCGGGTCGCTGCGGCGATGGCTTTTGCGGTCATATAAGGCTGCTGTGCGTCTTCTTGGCACGCGCCAAGTGTTGCTACAATTCGCCACTCGGGCATTGTAAGCTGGTAAGTGGCATATTCCCTTGCAAGAGAGTCACTTAAGTCGCTAGCCAGCATTGCCACCTTATAGGCAAGCATGTCATTTAATTGCACAGTGTTACCCTTTCTCTTTCACTTTCTCTTTTTTGTTTATCAATGATGGCTTAAAAAGGCGAGTTGACGTAAACCTTACATAAAGTGTAATAGCTTGGCCCAATACACTTAACTCCATTAAAGGCTTGGCTCCAGTCAGCATTGGCTTATCAATTAGCACGACTGTAAACCTAGCTTACCAAAAGCGCCTGCGCACCAAATGCACACAAACCATCCACCATTGATTTACAATTATTTTACCTCTAGCCTAAAGCATATAGTTTCATTTGTAACTAATCTATTGCTAAGCGCAGCTAAAGTAGCGCCAATAACGGAAACCTGTATGGATAATTTATCTTATTTAACTGGCTTTAATAACGAGCACGAAACTGAAGCCCTGCCCGGCGCTCTTCCTAAAAGGCAATTTAGCCCACAGAAAGTTAATTATAAGCTTTATGCTGAGCAATTTAGCAGTACCGCATTTACTGCACCACGGGCAGACAACCGTCGAAGCTGGACATACCGACTACGCCCTTCTATTGCCATGGGCGACTTTAAAAAAATAGATAATGGCCTTGTGCGCACGGCACCTGAAACGGCTATCCCCTGCCCACCCAATGTGATGAGATGGGACCCCATTCCATTGCCTGACAGCGAGTGTGACTTTATTGATTCGCTAGTCACTATCGCCACTAACGGCGACGCTAAAACACAAACGGGTATGGGAATACACTGTTACAGCGCCAATATGGATATGCAAAATCGTGTGTTCTATTCATCTGACGGTGAGATGCTTATCGTCCCCCAATTAGGTGACATGCTGATTACCACTGAGTTTGGAAAGCTTCATGTCTCGGTAGGTGAAATAGTGGTGATCCCTCGCGGTGTACGCTTTGCTGTCGAACCATTAGGCGGCCCCATACGGGGTTACATTTGTGAAAATTACGGGCATCCGTTTGTTTTACCAGAACGCGGCCCTGTTGGTGCTAACGGCTATGCTAATCAGCGGGACTTTTGCTATCCCACGGCGTGGTTCGAAGATAATGACACGCCACACACCATGGTAAACAAGTTTTGCGGCAACCTATTTGAGGCCCCCCTTGATCATTCTCCGTTTGACGTAGTGGCTTGGGTAGGTAACTCTGCACCTTACAAATACAACCTATCGCGCTTTAACGTAATAAACACAGTAAGCTTTGATCACCCCGACCCCTCGATTTTTACTGTGCTGACTTCCCCATCAGATCTTGAAGGCACAGCTAACGTAGACTTTGTTATCTTCCCACCGAGGTGGATGGTAGCCGAGAACACCTTCCGTCCACCCTATTATCACAGAAATGTGATGAGTGAGTTTATGGGGCTAATAGAGGGCATGTACGATGCAAAAGAGCATGGTTTTGTGCCGGGCGGGATGAGCTTGCATAATTGTATGACGCCCCATGGCCCTGAAGCTGAAGTGTTCGACAAGGCATCGAATGCCGAACTTACTCCCCAGCGCTATGAAAACACCCTAGCGTTCATGTTTGAATCTCGTTATCCCATTGCACCAACGGCGTTTGCTATGCATAGCGACCTTCGCCAGAAGGATTATCTTTCTTGCTGGAAGGGCCTACAAAAACACTACGATGGTGAAAAGTAGTACTCCACGATACCTGTACGGATTTGTGAACACCTGACACAATACGCAAAATCTATTATTGTTCACTAAAGTCATACGGTTAGGGAAAATACGCCTCCCCTAACCGTATGTTTGACGTACCGCTGAAAACAAAACGTTACAGCTGTTCTTTCCATCCTAAAAATGTGTTGCGCCTACCTCTATTGCTTGCATTTTCACTACAACCTTACAATCAGCTAACAATTATAAAATATGATTTACGTTGAGGATGTATTGCTATGGCTGATTTATTTGAAAACCCAATTGGGTTAGATGGGTTTGAGTTTTTAGAATTCACAGCGCCTGAAAAGGGCATGTTAGAGCCTATCTTTGAAGCGATGGGCTTTACCCTTGTTGCTCGCCACAAATCGAAAGACGTAGAGTTGTGGCGTCAAGGCGATATCAACTTATTGAGCAATTATGAAAAGAACTGCCATGCCGCATACTACGCAGAAGAGCACGGCCCATCAGCATGCGGGATGGCTTTTCGCGTAAAAGATTCACAGCATGCCTACAAAGAAGTGCTGGCCCGTGGTGCACAGCCAATGGACACCTACACAGGGCCAATGGAACTTAAACTGCCAGCCATTAAAGGTATTGGTGGTGCCATGCTTTACCTTATCGACAGGTACCAAGGTGAAAACACCATATACGATATTGACTTCAACTGGATTGAAGGCGTTGACCGCCACCCCGAAGGCTGTGGTTTCCACACCCTGGATCACCTTACCCACAATGTGTATCGAGGGCGCATGGATTTCTGGGCTGGCTTCTATGAAAAGCTATTTAACTTCAGAGAAATTCGCTATTTCGATATTAAAGGTGAATATACTGGGCTGCTTTCAAAAGCAATGACCGCACCTGATGGCAAAATCCGTATTCCGCTAAACGAAGAAGCCGTGGGCGGTGGTGGCCAAATTGAAGAGTTTTTAATGAAGTATAACGGTGAAGGCATTCAGCACATCGCGTTTGCTTGTGATGATTTGTTAGCGTGTTTAGATAAGCTTAAGGCAAAAGGCATGAAGTTTATGACACCGCCACCAAATACGTATTATGAAATGCTTGAAGACCGCCTTCCAGGGCATGGCGAAAATGTAGATGAATTACAAAAGCGCGGCATTTTATTAGACGGCACAACGGAAAATGGCGAGCCTCGATTGCTACTTCAAATTTTCTCTGAAACGGTTTTCGGCCCTGTTTTCTTTGAATTTATTCAACGTAAGCAAGATGATGGCTTCGGCGAAGGTAACTTTAAGGCACTGTTTGAGTCTATTGAACGCGACCAAGTAAATCGCGGAGTTTTAAACAAATAGTTCTTAAGCAAATGGTTAATTTGCCGTCACGATGCATTTACGAGAGATGCATTAACGAGAGAAGCAAAATGCTAGCTTAGCTTAGCAGCATTAAGGCCGTTTTCTCGTTAAACCTAAGACAAAAATAAAGGCAGTACATCGCAAAGATGCACTGCCTTTACTTCAAAAAAGCCCTTGTAAATGCAATGACTAAGCTTTGGTTTCAACCCTGCCCTTTTTCATATAGTGCACACGCCGCTCCGCTTGGATCAATGATTACGCAGAAGCTGTCGTTTCCATGGTGTCGGACTTCACCCACCTGTTTGCCCCCTTTATCAACAGCCGCACGTAGGGCATTATCTAAGCTTTCAACAGTAAAATAGTTAGTCCACCCGCTTGGGTAATTTTCATTCACTCCGCGCTTATGACAAATGCCGCCTACTGGCGTACCGTCGCTTTTCATCATGACGAAGTCACTGTATCCGCCCATGTCGACTGCTTCCTTCTTCCAGCCCATAACCGCCTCGTAGAAGCTCACAAGCTCGTCGGCATTTTCTGTTGTAATATCACACCATGACGCATCTGACATCGTCTTATCCTCTTGTCGTTATACTTATAGGCGCAACTCGCTTTTTTAGGCGTTTATTATTGCGCCAGTGATGTTAACGTTGCCCGTTCTAAAAATAGCTTGCAGTGGCTGTTACTTCAAAACTTGCGTCATAATTATGCTTAGGCACTAATAAAACTTAGCTTACTTTTCTAAAACGATCGCAGGTTATTTGCTATTTTTTTGGGCATCAATTCCCTATAAAAGAGACGGTTGTCAAGGGAAGAAATTGCAAAAAGACCAAACATTTTTTATTTTAATGGTAGACACAGCCTGTGGAAAATGCTTGCATTTTTGATAATGTTATCCACTGACCATTGTTTGTACAGTTTATTTTATTGCTTATTATCAAGCGCTTAGAATAAGACCCCAAACTACTCAACAAACTTATCCACAGATTAAGTGGATAACACGTGGCACTTGCTCACAGTTAATGGTTTAATGTGAATATCTTCGACGTATTCTTTTTTTCGGTTTCTCATGCCCAAACAAACACTTTTAGTCAGAGAATCTTTATTCACTATTCACAGCTTAGATCCGCAAAGCGATATCCCAGCCTCAGTACTAAACAGCCCGCTTTTTTTCCTAGGTAAAACAGAAGATGAGTTGTCTATTGTCGTTCCTGACTCAATCAAGGTAGATTCCCTTGATAGTGATGAAGGTTGGCGAGCCCTTGAACTATTGGGGCCATTGCATCTGTCAATGGTTGGAATTATGGCACAAATTGGTGATGTACTTGCCTCTGCGAAGATTGCTATCTTCGTTGTGTCCACATTCGATACTGACTTTTTCTTAGTAAAAGACAACAAATTGAAAGACGCAATCAACGCTTTGAAAAAAGCGGGTTATTCGGTGAATGTGGACAACTAACCCCGTGAACGCCAAACAATTACAATATGTCCCCGATACATTCTCAAAACAGTTTGAAACACTGACCCCGTTTTCCGGGCAAGTCGTTCCACTTGCCCAAACGGACGACCCGTTTTTTAAAAACGGTTACATGGGGCCAGGTGCTGCGGTAACTTCTACCTCCAACACCATAGTTGCGCCTTTTGTTGGTAAAGTACTCAATGTTTCGCCACTGGACTATGCTATTGATATACAGTCAAAAGTGGGGTTAAAGTGCCGAATAAAATACGGTGGTGACACATGTCACCTTCATGGCGCACAGTTTAATTGCGCCCTTAAGCGCGGCGACACTTTTAACGTCAGTCAAACACTGTTTACTGTGAATTCGGCCTGGCTTAAGCAGCAGGGTGTCAGCAATGTTTGCACGCTCACTTTGCTTAATGCTAACGCCCTCATTGGCTTAGTGCCTACCCGTCAGAAGTTCGTAGACGCGGCTACCGACTCCCTTTTTACCCTTTACCTTTAAAAACACATCGCAAGTCAGTTTATCATCGTATCAACAGCTTGTATGATGTACGACAAAGTTTAACTAACCCTAGTGGCGCATTGCTTCTAAAGCATGATTAAAGCGCTATGGGGTTGCGTCATTGCGTAGATCGCGAAACGCGGTCTCACCTTTTAGATACAACAAGTAATACGGAAGCATTCACATGAGCACAATCCTTTACGGGATCCCAAACTGTGACACCATTAAAAAAGCGAAAAAATGGTTAACCGAGAACGATATTCCGTTTTCATTTCACGACTATCGTAAAGACGGCATAGATAACAACTTTCTTTCACGTGCAGAAGCTGAGCTAGGTTGGGAAACCATGCTAAACAAGCGCGGAACGACGTTTCGCCAGTTAGAAGAACAAGAAAAGGCAACGTTGAATAAAGATAAAGCCCTTGCTTTGCTTGAACTTCACCCAGCCATGGTTAAGCGCCCTATTCTTTTTCACAACAATACCTTCCACATTGGTTTCAAACCGGCACAGTATGAGGAAATATTTTGTTAAACGACTCTGTTATTGACATTGCAAAGCAATTAATTAACCGCCGCTCCGTTACGCCTGAAGATGCCGGCTGCCAAGAAGCCATGTGTGAATTTTTAGGGGCACTTGGCTTCGACAATGAAACCATGGTGTTTGAAGATACCACTAACTTGTGGTCGCGCCGAGGCAAAGAGGGCCCGGTGTTTTGTTTTGCAGGGCACACCGATGTAGTGCCAAGTGGCCCAGAAGACGCGTGGAAAACCCCGCCATTTACTGCCACTGAAGTGAACGGTTACTTACATGGTCGTGGGGCAGCAGATATGAAAGGCAGTCTTGCTGCTATGCTTGTTGCCACTCGTGAATTCGTTAATCAGTATCCGCTGCACAAAGGTAGCATTGCTTATCTTATTACCAGTGACGAGGAAGGCCCCTTTATTAATGGCACAACCCGCGTTATTGATACCCTTGAAGCACGCAATGAAAAAATTGATTGGTGTATCGTTGGCGAGCCCTCGTCTACCGATGAGGTGGGCGACATCGTGAAAAATGGGCGTCGAGGCTCGTTAACCGGTGACCTGGTGGTTAAAGGTGTGCAGGGTCACGTTGCTTACCCGCATTTGGCGAAGAACCCCGTTCATAGCGCTATGGCCGCCTTAGATGAGCTGGCCAAATCCCATTGGGATAACGGTAACGATTTCTTCCCGCCCACGAGCTTTCAGATCTCAAATATTCATGCGGGTACTGGCGCGGGTAACGTGATCCCTGGCGAACTGCACCTTTGCTTTAACTTCCGTTTTTCAACAGAGGTAACCGATCAGATATTGATTGAGCGGGTAACCACTATTCTTGATGCCCATGAATTAGATTATGACATTAAGTGGACGTTTAACGGCCAGCCATTTTTAACCGACACCGGTGCGCTGTTAGACGCCACACAAGGTGCGATAGAGGCCGTTAAAGGTACGCCGACTGTGCTATCTACCGCAGGCGGTACATCAGACGGTCGGTTCATTGCCCCAACGGGTGCACAGGTCATAGAGCTAGGGCCAGTAAATGCCACTATTCACAAAATTGACGAGTGCGTAAAAATGGCCGACTTAGAACAGCTTGCGGATATGTATTTCGGTATCCTTAAGCGCTTGCTAGCCAACTAGCGTAGGCTGTTGACCATGACTACCGTTACAGAAAAAGCGTGGCTGGGCCAGCTTAATGAAGATTTAGTTGATGCAGGTAACGGCCACAGGCTTCACATCGACGTAATTTCCCCTTTTCTGGCTATGCAAGATGCCGCACACAAAGACGGGATAGACCTGCAGCTTGTCAGCAGCTATCGCGACTTTGATCGGCAGACCGCTATTTTCAACCGCAAGTGGACAGGAAAGGCTCAACTGCTTGATGTTAACGGTAGTCTCTTGTCGTTTGATAGTTTACGTGATGACGAAAAGCTCCACGCTATTCTTACATGGTCTGCCTTACCCGGTGGGAGTCGTCATCACTGGGGTACCGACATTGATGTGTATGACAGGGCATCTGTGAAGCATTGGGGTGGTCAATTCAATCTTGTAGAAACTGAATACGAGGCTGGCGGCCCCTGTCACGCGCTAGCCTGCTGGCTTGGTGAAAATATGTCGCGTTTTGGTTTTTATCGGCCGTTTTCAGTAAGCCGTGGTGGCGTGGCAGCAGAACCGTGGCACTTAAGCTTTAAAAAGACCGCCGAGACGTTTGAAAAAGCAAGAAATTTACAAGGTTTAACCGCTGCTATTGAGCAAAGCGACATAGAAGGTAAATCGTGTATTTTGTCGCAGCTGCCCACACTGTATAATCGCTATGTTTTAAACAACGGCGTTTCGCCAACGGAAACTGTATGAGTACAACCTGGGTAGTTATAATCATTGTATTAGTGTTAGGTGTGGTAATTGGCAATATCACGCTGCTGAAATACAGTGCGAAGTTTAAATTTCCAACGCCCTCGAAACCGTTTGATGATGTTGAAGAGTCGCACAGCGATAACCCCCCGTCGTCTGCTGATACGTTATCCGACACCCAACCCGGTGATAACCCCACGGCTAACTCGCCAACGTCTGAGCGTAATAATGGCACAAGCAATATCAGTGACGATGCGCTAAATAGCCTAAACAGCCACAGCGACAAGGCTAAAAAGTAACCCCCCTCCTTACTCAACTATTCACTTGTACTCACAGGGTACTGTGAATGGTTGGAGTTCGGGACCATGAAAGGCTTGTTCGCCAAAGGCGATATTCACAACAACACCACTATCACTTTTTATTTAATCACACTCTAAGAGGTTCTAGACGTGTCTCAAAGTAAATCTTTACTGGCTAATATCGGCGTACAAGTTGTTATTGCCATGATCATCGGCACCGCCGTAGGTGCTTTTATGGGGCAAAGCGCCGCTATGTTTGCCCCCTTAGGCGCAATTTTTATTAACCTCATTAAGATGTTGGTTATCCCACTGGTTGCGGTTGCGCTTATTTCGGGCGCTGCGGGTTTAGGTAACAGTACCAACGCAGGTAAAGTGGGCTTTTCAACCCTCGCCTATTTCGCTTTTACATCCGCGCTAGCCGTGGCGCTTGCGCTGATTATGGGTGAAATTTTCAAGCCTGGTGTGGGTATCGATGTTTCATCAGTAGAGGGAATGTTTTCTGGCGAGTACGCGTCGAAAGGCGAGCTGCCATCGTTTTGGGCGACGGTGACGGGCATGATACCTACTAACGTCTTTGCTTCTCTAACCAATGCGAATATTCTTCAAATTCTAGTGTTTTGCCTGTTCTTTGGCCTTGCCCTTTCTAAGCAGCCTAAAAAGAACCGCGAGCCTATTCTTCAGGGCGTAAATACCATTGTAGATGCGATGGTATGGATGATTAACTGCGTTATGAAAATCGCCCCTATCGGTGTATTTGGTCTAATGGCCGAAGCGGTCGGCACCTTTGGCTTTAGCGCACTTATGGTTGTCTTCAAACTTTTCTTAGTCTTTATCGCCGCTATTCTCGTTTTTGGTTTTGTCGTTTACCCACTGTTAGTACAGCTATTTACCAAAACCTCTGCCAAGTCGTTCTTAGTGGCAATGAAAAAGCCTCAAGCGGTGGCGCTTTCTACCGCGTCATCTATGGCCACCCTGCCCGTCACTATGAATACGGTAGAAAACGAACTGGGCGTAAGAAATGCAACTGCGTCGTTTGTATTACCTTTAGGGGCCACGATAAACATGAGCGGTAATGCTATTTACTATGGCTTAGTTGCCGTGTTTTTCGCTCAGCTTTTTAATATCGACTTATCCATGGGGGCTTACGTTGCCATTATCCTTACTTCAACCTTAGGCGCCGTGGGACAAGCTGGCGTACCAGGCCCGTCTTTTCTTGTGGTTGCGGTACTCCTAGCCGCCGGCATTCCTATTGAAGGCTTACCACTTTTATTCGCTCTCGACCGTATTTTCGACATGATTCGTACTGCGCTTAATATCACTGGCGACGCAGCGTGCGCAGTTATTATCGATAACATTGCTATTGAAGCGTCTGACCTTACTGAAAGTGAGGTGAAGCAAAGCTAACCGTGCGTTATTTAGCGAGCATAAAAAAGGTGGCCTATCGGCCACCTTGTTATTTTAGAGCTAGTCAGCGCAAGCGCACGTTTCTAGGTACGCGCTTTTTATCTTGTCTCGTATGGTCGCGGTTAAAACTACAGCGGGCTTGTTTTGACCGCTGTGCCGCTAATACTTACCATCAGCATACTGCCTTTATCACCAATGACTTGATAATCTAAATCGATACCTACAACAGCGTTTGCTCCCATGCTTCTTGCTTCATGTTCTAACTCAGTAAAAGCAAGCTTACGCGCTGTGGTTAGCTCTTCTTCGTAAGAGCCAGAGCGACCACCCACAATATCCCGAATAGAGGCAAATAAGTCTTTAAATACGTTTGCGCCCATTACCGCTTCACCGACAACAATGCCGTAGTATGCATCGATTTTATGCCCTTCTAGCGTGGGGGTTGTTGAAACAATCATAGGTAACTCCTTTTAATAAAACCCGTTTTTTCACAAATTCAAGCCATTACAATACGCTTTACGCGTTTTGTTCAAACCATTCTCTAATAGACGCTACGCGAGCTTGGGCGTCACTTGTCTCGTAAGCCACCGTCGGCTGGTTACCCCATACCGGCTTAGGCCACGCGCAATCGGTATCAAACCTGGCAACGTGGTGTACATGTAACTGACGCACCACATTGCCCAATGCGGCCACGTTTAGCTTAAGCGGTGAGAACAAACTCATCATCGCTTTCGATGCAAGCGCAGACTCTTTAAGTAAGGTAATTTGCTCTTTTTCAGTTAAGTCGATAATTTCCGCAATATCGTTTTTCATTGGTACTAATATTAACCACGGAAATTGTCTGTCGTTCATTAACAGTACACGACATAGAGAAAGATCGCAGACAAAAAATGTATCATTGTGTAAACGGCTATCAAGACTAAACATCTAGCTTTTCCAGAGTAGTAGGCACTACCGTGAGTAGTGCGCGCTGCCCAATAGCAACCTTTGCATTGGGAAATACAATCGCTTCACCGTCTTGCTCGGCTACGTAGTCTGTACCTGGCTCTGATGCCAATACCGTGCCTTTTGGATAATCAGTAAAGTTAGGTGTATCGTCGTCAAAGTGCAGTTTAAAGGCTTCTTCATTGCGGTTAATGACCTGATTAACCCGGTAAATATCAAGTTCGCGAATGTCTACCGAAGGGGCATAGTTTTCTTGCGTGATCAGTTGCGTAATGGCCTGTTTGGCATCTTCAAAGCGGCACATATCGTTTTGTCCAAACGGACGAACTTTTCCTAACTCGACGGTGAACGCATGAGCATTGAACAGATGCGACGAGAAATAGCTAAAAGTGGTGGTTGGACTTTCAGAAAGCAAAATTGTTTTTACCCCACAAGCCGACAAAAACGCAAGCTGACCTTCGCTGTGAACTCTGTCGTGTAAATACGGGTATACCGCAAACTTTTCATTCTTTGATGCACGGATAGCGGTATGTAAGTCGTAGTGGTAACGCTCTCCGTCAGCCGCTTCAAAAAAAGACGCAACGGCCTCTTCTAACTGCTTAGCACGAACACGTTCTTGGTTAACTAAGCCTTCACCTTTTGAGTGAGCCCCGCTGAACAAGCGATTCATATTTTCTTCAACAAATCGCTCCGCAATATCCATGGCAGGTAGATTCCCGAACAAAAAAAGCACGTCGTGAGACAGTACCAGTGTGCCAGTTAAAATACGTTTTACTAGGTCATCACATATTTCAATAGGCGCCGTTTCGTTACCGTGAACGCCACAAGATAAAACGATACGCTTAGTATGCTCACTGTTCGTTTGCGCAGAGAAACTGATAATTCCAGGCCCTGAAATTTGCACACCTGTGCCGTTTGACAGGTCAAATTGTAGAGGTTGTTCAAATAGTGCGGTTTCCCGGCGAGATAGTGTTAAAAATTCGCCACTTTCGATAAGTTCTTGCATGAAGTTCTGCATATAACCAGTCTAATCTAGAATAAACACAGTTTAACGAGGCACAGGGCTAAAATCACGCGTTCTCAGGGATTTATTACAACCGCCTGTAAGCAATATACAACGCTTTAACGTTATTAATTAAGGCACTGCAGTATCTTCTTTGCAGATAAATAGTAGAGAAAGGGCTAGAAAACGCGCGGAGCGAACAGGTAACTCAACGGGGGCAGAGAAGAGACTAGGCTTTTCCTCGCGCAGGAGAGTTACCCACAATAATTTCTTGCTGAGCAAGGGCAACAAAGCTTTTAAAAGGAATAGCGCGAGAGAACAGGTACCCCTGCCCCTGAGCAACACCAACCTCTCTTAATATATGAAGTTGCTCTAAGGTTTCAATACCTTCGGCAACCACGCTACAGCCTTTAGCATGACCTATCACTTTTGCGGCCTCGATAATAGCGCGGTTAACAGGGTGGCCTTCTAACTCCATTACGAACGACTTATCTACTTTAAGGGCATCTAAATCTAAATCGCGAATGTAGGCAAGATTAGAATAGCCTTTTCCAAAGTCATCGACGGAGACCGACACGCCAAAGCTACGTAACTCGTCTAGCTGCTTTTTCACCATAAGTGAATTTGATAACGCCACGTCTTCGGTCAACTCTAACTCTATGAGCGTTAAGGGCATGGCGTAAGTTTCGCTTAGCATGGTAAGCGTGGGCACTAACTGATTGTCGTAAAGCTGGGTAGGCGAGATGTTAACGGATAAGACAATAGGCATTTTCAAAGCGTTAAGCTCTACTAGTGCTCTGAAAGCCTGTTCAAGGGTCCAGTAGCCCAGCTCGTTCATCATGTTATACGACTCTGCCGCTTCGATAAGCGGGCCGGGAAATAGTACACCATCAAGGGGGTGGTTCCATCTCAGTAAGCACTCTGCCCCTATCACCTCAAGCGTAGCTAAATTCACTTTAGGTTGATAATAAAGTTCAAGTTCATTTTGGGCTAAGGCGCGCTTTAAGTCGGCTTTCAGTGCTAGGCTTCTACCCGTATCTGCCTTATCTGTTTTGGTCAGTGCGAAGTAGTTTTCGTACTTATTTTCTTTGGCTTGTTTTAACGCGGTTTCTGCTCGAGACACAAAGCGGGTTATTTCAAACTCCCGTTTATCACTGCATACCACACCCACATTAAAGTCTGCGATGAAGGCTGTACCTTCGTAGTGCATAGGGGTTTTAAAATGTTCGACTAGACGTTCGAACATTTTACGCATTACGCCTTCGTTACTCTCATTGGGGAAAACAATACCAAACACATCCCCGCTAATGCGACCAATGTAAACTGATTGTCCAAATAGAAGCTGTATACGGTTGGCAATTTCCAGTAAGAAGCGATCGCCAACATGTATACCCAGGCTGGTTGTTACATCAGAAAAGCGCACCACATCCACCAGCATCAAAGAAATAGCGCCGCTACGAGACGCCTGTTTTGAAATGCTGTCAATAAACGCATATCGATTTGGAATGGTTGCCAGTGATGTATGTTGGCTCATGATGTTTTCCTTGAGCTTTACGCTTCGAGGTACTAAAAACAACTGCTTATATAAAACCATGGCGTTACGGATGGCGCAACGACAGTTACGTATTAATTTGCATACCCGCTTATACCATGAAACAACATTTTTTTATATTTGATTAATTAATGGTAAGAATGGGCAAAAAACCTGCTGTTAGTGCATGTTCACAGCAAGTTCGCTTAATTTAAAGCAATAAAAAAGCCCGACAAGTTTATCACCGCCGGGCTATTTCTTTCTCGTTCTGCGATTAGTTTTCTATCTTACACGACGAAAGTTTCCAAACGCGATCTACGTAGTCACGTATTGAGCGATCTGAGGTAAATTTACCCATTTTAGCCGTATTAATTATCGCCATTTCGGCCCAGCGCTCTTTGTCGCGGTAAGCAGCATCTACTGCAATTTGTGCGTCAGAGTATGCGCGGAAATCTGCAAGCACCATGTACGGGTCGCCATTATCAAGTAAGCTTTGCTTAATAGATACTAACGCCCCTGGTTTGCCCGGCGTAAAGTAATCGGTTTCTAACCAATCCAGTACCGCTTTAATTTCAGGGTCTTTGTAGTAGTAGTCGTGAGGGTTGTAACCCGTCGCTTTAAGCTCGTTCACTTCTTCTACTGTTAAACCGAAAATAAAGATGTTGTCGTCGCCTACTTCTTCAGCAATTTCAACGTTAGCTCCATCTAGTGTACCGATAGTCACTGCACCGTTAAGCGCTAACTTCATGTTACCTGTACCCGATGCTTCTTTACCTGCTGTACTGATTTGTTCAGACACATCAGCCGCTGGAATCATCTTCTCAGCTAACGATACACGGTAGTTCGGCAAGAACGCAATTTTAATCTTGTTGTTTACGCGAGGGTCGTTATTAACCTTATCAGCCACCTTGTTAATTGCGTAGATAATGTCTTTAGCAAGCTTATAACCCGGTGCGGCTTTCGCGCCAAATACGAACACGCGAGGGTGCATATCGTAATCTGGGTTTTCCAGAATACGACGGTACAACGCCATAATGTGTAGTAACGCTAAATGTTGACGCTTGTACTCGTGAAGTCGCTTAATTTGCACATCAAAAATGGCATTTACGTCTACTTCTAAGTCTAGCGACTTGCGAATTTCATCAGCCAACAGTTCCTTGTTCTCCAGCTTCACTTTCATGAACTGTTTTTGGAACGTTTTATTCGTAGCAAACTTCGTTAAACCCTGAAGTTTATCTAAATCTCGCGGCCAATCATCGCCAATTTTCTTATCAATCAACTTAGAAAGCGCAGGGTTACAGGCCTTCAACCAACGACGAGGCGTAATACCGTTTGTCACGTTAGTTAGCTTACCTGGGTACAATTCGTCGAACTCAGGGAATAGCGACGATTTAACCAAGCGTGAGTGCATCTCTGCCACACCGTTCACTGCAAATGAGCCGATAACCGATAGATGACCCATGCGTACCATCTTCTCGTTACCTTCTTCAATAATTGAAAGTTTCGCTTTCATTGCATTGTCGCCCGGCCATTTCTTATCAACCTCGGCCATGAAGCGGTGGTTGATTTCGTAAATGATCTCAAGGTGACGTGGAAGGATCTTCTCAATCATACGTGCCGGCCACTTCTCAAGTGCCTCTGGCAATAGGGTATGGTTTGTGTACGCAAATACCTTAGTACAGATACCCCATGCTTCATCCCAACCAAGCTCTGCGCGGTCAACAAGAATACGCATTAGCTCTGGTACTGAAATGGCGGGGTGCGTGTCGTTAAGCTGAATCACGACCTGATCTGCAAAGCGACTCCAGTCATCACCGTGGGCTCGCTTATAACGGCGAATAATATCCTTCAGTGAGCACGAGCAGAAGAAATACTGCTGAATTAGGCGTAGTTCCTTACCCGCTTCAGTTTCATCATTCGGATAAAGTACTTTAGAAATGGTTTCTGCCTGCACGTTCTCGCGCTGTGCATCAACATAACCACCTGCGTTGAACACGTCCCAGTTGAAGTAACCAGAAGATTCTGACTGCCATAAACGAAGCACGTTTACGGTTTTACCTTCATAACCTACAACAGGAATATCCCAAGGCACACCTTTTACAATTGAACCTGGGTGCCATTCTTTAAGAACGCGGCCGTTTTCACCGTATTTGGTTTCAACGTAACCATAGAGCGATACTTCTTGAATAGATTCTGGGCGGCAAATTTCCCACGGATTACCATAGTCGCGCCAGCTGTCAGGACGCTCAATTTGCGCACCGCTTTTAATTTCTTGACGGAATAGACCATGTTCATAGTGGATACCATAACCAATGGCAGGTAATTCCATGGTGGCGAGTGAGTCTATGAAGCATGCTGCAAGTCGGCCCAAACCGCCGTTACCCAGAGCCATATCTGGCTCTTCTTCAAGGATATCTGAGATTTCTACGCCCAGCTCTTTCAGAGCTCCACTTGCTACATCGAATAAGCCAAAATTTTGCAGGTTGTTTGATAACAAACGTCCCATCAAGAATTCAGCAGAAAAGTAGTGGACAGCACGGGTGTCATTGAGATAGTGACTTTTTTGAGTTTTGCGCAGTCCTTCGAGTACTTGCTCTTGAATTGCCGCACACGTTGCTTTCCACCAAGCGTGATTATTCGCCTTGTTTTCGTCAGTACCTAGCGTGCAGTGTAAGTGTTTGATAACCGCAGACTTAAAAGCTGCCTTATCGATAGCTGGAGAGGGTTGCGTTTTGGTCGCTTTTGCGTTCATTTTGCGTCTCACTCTTAATGTAAGCGGTGCTTTCACACCAAAAACGTAATTTAATTACAGAATATCTTAAGAATATGACAGCAATATAGCAGTACTAAAACGATTATGTTGTAATCATTTTGTTAAAATTACAAAAAATCGCATGAATTCGTATGCACTCATGCGATTTTTAACATTATTATTACAAAAATCCGCGAAAAGCGATTTATTTTTGAGCTTATTTGATGATTTTACCGACTAACGCTTCAGCTTCGGCAATAAGTTCTTGTAAGTGACTTTCACCATTGAAGCTTTCGGCATAGATCTTATAAATCTGTTCAGTGCCAGACGGTCGTGCGGCAAACCACCCATTTTCTGTCGATACTTTAACGCCGCCTATAGCTGCGTTATTGCCTGGCGCATGAGTTTGCACACTAGTAATAGGCTCGCCTGCTAGCGTATCGCTTGTTACTACAGATGCGTCCATGGCCGAAAGTTTTTGTTTTTGCTCAAGAGTTGCCGCTACATCAACTCGACTGTACACCGGTGCAGCAAACTTTTCGGTTAGCGCTTTATAGTGTTCGCCAGGGTCTTTGCCCGTTACCGCCAATATTTCTGCCGCAAGTAAACAAAGAATAAAGCCGTCTTTGTCTGTCGCCCACGTACTGCCGTTGCGCTCTAAGAAAATACCGCCGGCACTTTCTTCGCCAGCAAACCCTATTGTGCTGTTCGACAAACCCTCTACAAACCACTTAAAGCCTACTGGCATCTCTGCTAACGGTTTATCAAGGCTATTGGCCACGCGGTCAATCATGCTGCTCGACACTAACGTTTTGCCAATATTAAGGTCGCTCGGCCAGTCTGGGCGATGGGTATAGAGATAATTAATCGCCACCGCTAGATAGTGATTAGGGTTCATTAGCCCTGCGCTTTTACATACGATTCCGTGACGGTCAAAGTCAGGGTCGTTACCCCACGCTAAATCGAAATTATCTTTTAGCTCGATAAGCCCTGCCATTGCGTAGGCTGACGAACAGTCCATACGAAGCTTGCCGTCTTTATCGCGACGCATAAAGCCAAACTGCGGGTCGACAGCGTCGTTCACAACAGTGATATCAAGGCCATACTTTTGTGAAATACGTGACCAGTATCCTACCCCTGCACCCCCTAACGGGTCGGTACCTAATTTTAAATTGGCATTTGCAATGGCCTCCATATCAATGACCCGTGCTAAATCATCAATATAAGGTTCCATAAAGTCTTCTTCACGAACCAACTTACGGGCCGTGGCCTGGCGAATATCAATTCGCTGAACGTCTTTATTACCATCGGCAATTAATGCATTGGCACGTTCTTGTATTTGCTTAGTTACGTCACTGTCAGCCGGGCCACCGTGAGGAGGGTTATATTTGAAACCACCGTCTGACGGTGGGTTATGAGAAGGGGTGATGACGATACCATCGGCCTTATCAGCATTCCCTGCGCGGTTGTAACGGATAATAGTACGAGAAATTACGGGCGTAGGCGTATACCCCATACTTTCGTTATCTGCACGTTGTATGACAACATCGACACCATTGGCACACAGCACTTCGATAGCGGTTATCATGGCAGGCTCAGACAGCGCGTGGGTATCTTTACCAACAAATAGCGGGCCGCTAATGCCTTCTTGCTTGCGATATTCAACCAATGCTTGGCAAATTGCACTGATATGGCTATCGGTGAACGTGGCATTAGACGCGGTGCCTCGGTGGCCTGAAGTGCCAAAAGAAACGGCTTGCCCCGGGTCATTCATATCCGGCTTAAAGCTATAATATTGGCTTACTAGCTGCGCTACGTTAATAAGCTGTTCTTTTGCTGCATGCTCTCCGGCCTGCGGATGTAGTGCCATGAAAAAGTCCTTATTTAGAAGTCGTGTTGAGGTTTAATAACCTAATTACTTACCCTCTGATGTAAAACGCGCTGTTACCGTCTCAACAACATCGGGCTGATAACCCAAGTTACGCAAAACTTGTTCCAGCATATTCGTTTTCTTGGCAGTATTGTTGTTTGTTACTACCCAGAAAGGGCTATTGGGGATAGCTTTAGGGTTTGTACTGCTGCCATTTTCAAGCAAGGCTTCTTTACTTGTTGCAAAGTACGTACGGTTTTTACCTTTGATACTTTCTACGCTAGAGAAGTTTTCTGCATTAAGCTTGTGCGCTGCACTTAAAACAAACAGAAACTGATCGACCCGTTTAGTAAACGTGGCTAACGCATCTTTAGATACAGCATCGAGAATGTCGCGCTTGTTGTGGGTTTCTGTTTCTACCGACGATGCCACGGTCGACGACGCTTTTGTAGCAGGCTTGGCTGGGGCTTTTGTTGCCGCCGCTCTCACAGGTGTTTTCTTCGCCGTCGTTTTCGCGGTAGTTTTTCTCGCCGCGGGTTTGGCTGGCGCTTTTTTAGCAGTACTCACAGTTTGAGCTTGAGCCTTCGGTGCAGCCTTGACTTCAACACTGGGCTCGTTCGTTTTCTCTTCCCCACCAGCGCTTTTTATTTCACTTGTTTTTGCTTGGTCTGAAGCGTCACCTTTTGATTCGTTACCGCTTGCTTCAGCGCTGCCTGATATTGCGCCGTCTTCTGGTAACAGTAAACGTCTTAAAATTTGTGATGCACTCTCACCAATATGCTTAGTCTGGCTGGCGATGAAGGCATATAAATCGTCATCTATTTCAATGCTTTTCATAACTACTTCCTTTTTAAGAGGCACCATTATAGACAACACAGATAAACTACGCAGCACTTAATAACAGTTGTTTTAGGGTTTCCTAAGTAGATTACGCGAATACTTTGCCATTTCCCTATTCACACGTGTTTAATTCTTTCGCGTTTTATTGAATCTATTACGTTATATACCTGCGTATAAAAATTAACAGGCAATACAATAGAAAGCTTTAAGCTATCGTTGCTACTATTAAATTTAAGCAGAGAGCGCTTACACGCAGATATATTTCATTGTGACAAAGAATGTTTAAACAAAAGTGACAGTTTTATGCGCCAAGAACTAAAAAAGGTACAGCAAGCTCTTAATCAGAAGATTATTGGTAAAGACCACCAGTTAACACTGGCAATTACCTGCTTACTGGCAAATGGTCACTTACTAATTGAAGACCTACCGGGCATGGGTAAAACCACCTTGTCTCACGCGCTTTCACAAGTATTCGGGCTTCAATACTCCCGCATTCAGTTTACCTCTGATTTACTCCCATCAGATATGTTGGGCGTTAATATTTTCCACAGTCATGAGCAGGACGAAACCAAAAGATTTAGCTTCAGGCACGGCCCCATTTTTAGCCAAGTGGTACTTGCCGACGAACTTAACCGTGCAAGCCCTAAAACGCAAAGCGCACTGCTAGAAGCAATGGAAGAGCGGCAAGTCAGTATTGATGGCACAACCCACGCGCTTCCGACACCTTTTTTTGTCATTGCCACCCAAAACCCTAGCTCTCAGTCAGGGACTTACCCCTTGCCTGAATCTCAACTGGACCGTTTTTTCATGCGCATTTCCTTAGGTTACCCGGCTTGGGAAGCTGAAAAAGCCATGCTTTTACAAAAAGACGTGTCTGCGCCCCTTGCTCAAATACTTAATGAGGAAGATTTACACCAAATGCAGCAGGCAGTGACACGTATTCACACCAGCGATGCCATTATCCACTACATTCTGCGGCTAGTGAGCGAAAGTAGGGAGAGTAACGAGTACCCCAACCCCCTCTCGCCACGTGCCAGTCGCGCGCTCCTTCAAGGGGCAAAGGCTTGGGCGTTTGTAACAGGAAAAGACTACGTAACACCAGAAGATGTGCAAGCGGTCTTTGTGGCAATTACTGCTCACAGATTGACAGCGCCCGCTCATCAATCCACCCATAGTGTGCATATGGGCGCGTTTGACGGGGAGAAACTGAGTCAAAAACTGTTAGACAGCGTTGACCCCCTTGCGGCGTAACCGTAATGGGGTTGTGCATTAAGGTCTTATCACCGTATTTTCGCACTTTTAGTAGTAGCAGGAACGTTTGCCATGGGTAGAGTACGCTGGCCCCTTTCCCATTACTTTCACCAACGTCTGTTAGGTTGGCTAGATAATAGAGTTCCGGCCGCGAACGAGCATCACCTTAACCTAAACAGCATCTTTATATTGCCAAGTGGGTTTGGCTGGTCTTTTATCATCTTGTCGCTATGTTTGTTTTTACTTGGAACCAACTATCAAAATAACTTAATGCTGCTGCTTAGCTACCTGTGTTTAAGCATTATGCTGCTGACATTATTTTATACCCATCAAAACTTCGCACGCTTAGCGTTAAAGTCGCTTCCTCCCAGGCCTTTTCACTGCAATCAAAACGGCGAACTGCTGGTGCAGGTTGTGCCCCATACGAAGGCACCAACTAAACCTTGTTATGGTGTATTGTCGTTTAAATGGTTAAGTACTACCCGCCTTTCAAAGCGTGACGCGCATCCACTTGCTGTCGAGGCAACAACGCGTAATCATCACACGTCTTTTAGCGCTCAGCTATCAGGTAGTACCAATAGTCAACAAAAACAAACGCTGCGCATTCCTTTTCAGATCAAAAGGCGGGGCCACTATGAATTAGGGCGACTGACGATTGCCTGTGACTTTCCTCTTGGTCTTTATAAGTGTTGGACCCATCTGGATTTTAACCAAGCGGTGACGGTTTACCCTAAGTCTCAGGAGGGCCCTGTCGTTATTAACAACATCGCTACTGATGAAGCATCTACTGCGTCGAAGGATAACCATGACGGTAACGAAGATTTCCATGCATTAAACGACTATGAGGTGGGTCAGCCTTTAAACCGAGTATCGTGGAAACATGTGGCAAAAAACGGTAACTGGGTTACAAAGTCTTTTACCGCGCTACAAAGCAATAGCTATGTTATCAGCCTATCATCCGCTACCGACACGGAAACCGCACTTGCTGCACTGACCCACGCCACGATCACATTTTCTGAGGCTAACCGCGTATTTGGCCTCTCCTATAAGGGTATTCATATTCCCCCTAATCACGGCGTAAAGCATAGGCATGAATGCCTGGCGGCGCTCGCCTGTTTCGAAAATAGCACCCCCTTTAACAACGCAGATTCAACTTCCTTACAACAAGATTCAAATCGGATAAGGGCGGTTAAATGATACGAGAGACACTTAACCGTACTTACCCGCTCAACGTTTTTAGCACTGCGCTGTATCAACCTCGCGCGGTGGCAATATTGCTTCTGTGTTTTGCGTTTTCCTGCCTGCTCTTTTCGCTTACTGCACCGCTAATGACCTGGGTCCTTATGCTAGGAGGCTGCGCAATTGTAGCAAGAATAGCGGGCCTTAGCGCGTTACACAGCTTACCGACCACGCGCACGGTTAACTTACTTGCGGTGCTGGCGGTCTTCGCTTTAACCTGGTTTGGTTTTTCAATCGGGCTATTAGATAGCATGATCAACCTTCTTACTGTGGCATGCGCACTAAAGGTGATGCTGGTTGAAAAAAAGCGTGATTTCCACCTTCTCATTTGTGCCTGTTTGTTTTTAATAGGTTGCGGCTTTATTTCGTCGCTTAGCGTATTTGCATGGTTTGGTTACACGGGCATTTTGGCCCTATTGCTTTTTTCTACCGCTATTTACCATGGCGCGGGCGTTCCCACAAAAAAAAGCATTACATTTGTTGGCGTGCTTATTTTGCAAGCCTCTCCCATAGCATTGCTGCTATTTTTACTGCTGCCCCAATTGCCGCCGCTGTGGCAAATGCCAACGTCTAAATCTACCCAAACGGGGCTCTCAGACACGGTGACTCCAGGTGATATCGCATCGTTAGCTACCTCTTCGTCACTTGCGTTTAGCGCCACCTTTGAGAGCGCGGCACAAATCCCTGATACCACATCACGCTATTGGCGCGCCATGACCCTTGAGCATTTCGATGGCAAGACGTGGTCAATTAGCGCTAAACGAAAGCAAGCTGAACAGCAGTTAGCTTATATGGGTAGACCTACTCCTCTTTCCACAATGGCCAGTAAAGATACATCTTACGCCACTGCATACGAGCTTATTGTTGAGCCCACCTCGCAGACCTGGCTGTTTGCGCTTTCGCCATCGGCGCCGGACAACCGCGCAAACAGTATTAATGTTAACAGCCGATTCGACTTCACCCTTCGCGCAAATACGCCAATCGCGAGTAAAAAAGCGTTTTATTTACGGTACTTTCCCAATGAAAAGCTAACCAATGGCATGGGTAACTTTGAAGCCCAGCTTAATTTGCAAATGTCAAAGAACGGCAACGAGAAAACCCGGGCGTGGGGAAAGAGGCTAGCAGCTCAATACACTTCATCTCGGGACATCGCCAACGCCATAATGCGTGAATTTCAACAAGGCGGCTTTAGGTATACACTGTCACCGAATGCGATGCCAACGGATCCTATCGACCGCTTTTTATTTGAAGCGCGCGCTGGCTTCTGTGCTCACTATGCGGGCGCTATGGTCTACGCATTACGTGCTGCAAATGTGCCAGCAAGAATGGTAACTGGCTACCAAGGTGGCAGTACACTTAGCGACCGTGTTCTGCAAATAAGACAATACGACGCCCATGCCTGGGTTGAAGTTTTGATAGACAACGATTGGGTTCGCTATGACCCCACGAGCGCGGTAGCGCCATCGCGTTTAACCCTTGGCTTAGAAGAGGCCTTAGAAGAACTTGGGGAGTCTCGTCAAACCAGTGTTTTAGAAAAATTCGGCAACGCTAAGTTCTTTACAACGCTTCAAAATTGGCTTCAACAGCTCGACTACTCATGGAGTAAATGGGTATTAGGGTTTGATAATGCAGCGCAAACCAGCATGCTCGAAGACCTTCTTGGTGCACTCTCACCTCAGAAAATGCGCGTGGTGTTTTTATCAGCGATAGGCTTGATCGCGCTTATTCTTGCGCTTTACTTTTTACCGAAAAGACAAAAACAAACGCAAACGCCTTCTCATCGTGCCCTATTAAAAGCAATAAAACACATAGAATCTAAAACGAAAACAGTGAGGGGCAATAAAAGTCTTTCTGCCTTTCGCACAGACATATCCCCACAATTAAACAGCGAAGCGTTAGTAGCTTTCAATCAGATTTGTGAGCAGTTTGAACGGGAAAACTATGCATCTCAATCTGACAATAATGATACCAAAGCGAAAATTAAGCATGACTTACGCAAGCTAAAAAAAGCGTTACAGTAATGGTTATCGTAGAAATAGTTATCGTAGACTTTTTTGTTCCTTAGCGCTGCATTTGTGTATCTACTACCCCCTTTGCCGCGACGAGCTACAGATAACATTTGGCCCTATTCTTATGGTTTAAAAGCATCGGTCACTGACATTAATGATAAAGATGACACTTCAAACAGGTGTTGCACCTCAAACAAACATTGTCCCACCTTTTTAGTGCATTTAAAAATAGTAGCTTGTAGACAATATGAATGACTACACTGCGTCAGACTTCACCTATCTTACTGTAATTAAATGATATTTCGCCATTCAATTCATTATATTTAGCGATTGGCACTCTTTTGGCTTTGTCTTAATGGAGACATACCGAAACTATTGACCGAGCAATAAAGCCGAACAATAGGTTTGGGGCACATCAATGCCCACTAGTCGGTGATGTAAGCAAAATTACACAAAATAGATAAACAGGACAAAGGCGTCCCCAGCACTTTCTTTTGAGCGTGCTGCGGACGCCTTTTTTTGATCTTTAGGAACACTTGAAAGCGCGTATACCACAATGCATGAACGGCAACTTATTTACAACGATAATATGAGGTGAAAACATGGCTTATCTACTCCCCGCTGAATTCGCTACCAAAATGGTAGATGCAGGCGAAGCAAAGATTTATATGTCTACTCGCGATACCCTAATTCGTGCTTATATGGCAGGTGCCATTCTTGCGCTGGCCGCTGTTTTTGCTATTACCATTGCGGTGCAAACTGGCATTTTTCTTTTAGGTGCCGTGTTGTTCCCGGTGGGCTTTTGTATGCTTTACCTTATGGGTTTCGACCTATTAACCGGTGTCTTTGTCCTTACCCCACTCGCATGGCTTGCCCAACGGCCCGGCGTAACCCCTAAACAAATTCTTCGTAATTGGGGCCTGGTGTTCTTAGGGAACTTTGGCGGCGCATTGACGGTTGCGTTTATGATGTCATTTATCTTTACCATGGGTTACAACGTAGATGGCGGCGCGATTGCGACTAAAGTGGCCAGCATTGGTGAAGCGCGTACGTTGGGCTACGCAGAGCACGGCGCGGCTGGGTGGTTTACCATTTTCATTCGCGGCATGCTGTGTAACTGGATGGTTTCGCTGGGTGTGGTTGGCGCGATGATATCTACTCATGTTAGCGGTAAAGTGCTCGCCATGTGGATGCCTATCATGCTGTTCTTCTTCATGGGTTTTGAACACTCTGTGGTAAATATGTTCCTTTTCCCCTTTGGTCTTATCATGGGTGGCGACTTTTCGGTTATGGATTATTTCATCTGGAATGAAATTCCAACGGCACTGGGTAACTTGGTAGGTGGCTTGGCATTTACTGGTCTTACGCTTTACACCACTCACGTAAAAACGCTACCTAAGCGCACCATTCCCGTAAACAAAGCGGCGGCGTCAGAAACACTACCGATTTAGAAACGCTTAATGTTTCTCACGCGCGCTACCCACCATGTATATGCTCACGTTTCGATACATGGTGGCACTGCGCGTGTTGCAGTGATTGAACAGGCTGATTTGAAAAAACTGATTTGAAAAGACTGACTGTTAACGATGAATGAGCCAGTAACATTACACACGTCTACGTATCCCCAACCCCTTGCGCTGAGTGTAAGTGCTTATTCAGCGCGTGGTGCGAAGCCTGTAAATCAGGATGCATTCAGTTACCACATAGATACAAGCCAACCTGAAGCGAGCAGTGTTTTTGTTATTGCAGATGGCGTTAGCAGCAGTACGGTAAGCCAAATGGCGAGTGATTTCGCCACTCGCCAATTTATTAAGCTATTTAAAATAGCGCCTGAACAATTCTCGATAAAGACCTGCGCTGAAACCATTATAAAAGAAATTAACGGGCTGCTTTATACGCGAACGCAGAAAAGCCCCTTTGCCTACACGCCCGAAAAAGGGTACGTATGCACGCTAACCGTTGTTATATTAACCGGCAATCAGCTAGATGTTTTCCATGTAGGAGACGGTGATGTAACACTCTTCTCTTCGGGCGATAAAACATCGACATCGCTTACCCGGCCTCATCGAGAAACCTCACGTGAAAACCCGTCTCATTCCTACCTTTCAAATGCTATAGGCATTAAAGCTCACATTGATATAGACCATACATATAAGAAGCTTACCGCTTCAAGCTCCATAGCGATAAGTACCGACGGTGTTCACGAGTTTATAGCGTTATCCCCCCTATTGAGAACTGTAAACGAAGGGGAGGAATTACAAGAGAATAAAGCGGCTCTGGTCGTTCATGACGCATTTAACAAAGGAAGCGACGACAACCTTACCCTTATCCTTATCAAAACTGCATTCCAGCAAGACACAACAACAGATGCGCTGGGGGGCGATAAGCGCTCTACCTATGCTGCGACAGCGCCTTTGGCAATCGCCCAGTTACATACAGGCGATAAAATTGACGGGCTCACTATCACTAGACAACTCTATACATCGGCTCGTAGCCATGTATTTTTAGCCACCCCCGCTACCTTACATAGCCAAGCATTGAATGAAACAAATCTAAGCCCGCAAGTAGTGATAAAAACACCTGCGACCGACTTTACGCAAACGCCCGAGGCCCTTAGCGCTTTTGTGCTAGAAAACTGGCTGGCGCGACGTGTAAACTCTCCCCACGTCATTAAAAGCCCTCAGTTTACCGATTTAGGTTTAGCACCGTCCCCCACGGCTTTTTATAGTATTTGCGAATATGTTCGCGGACAGACCCTCGGACAATGGGCTATCGATAACCCAACACCAACATTAGAACAAGTAAGAGATATCGTTGAACAAATTGCAAAAGGCCTGCAGGCCATGCATCGCCAAGGCATTTTGCATCGTGATATTCGTTTAGAAAATATTATGATTAGCCCCCAAGGGCACTGCACGATTATCGATTTTGGTGCGGCGGCTTTGATTGAAGCGCCCAGTTTGTATAGCGAGGCGACTATACCTGGTACGGCACTTTTTGCGGCCCCCGAGTATTTTTTAGGTAACATAGGTAGCGAGCGTTCGGATATGTTTTCCCTTGCCGTGCTGACATACTACCTGTTATGCGGGCGCTACCCTTATCAAACGAAACTCGCTCACTGCCGCACTTACGCTGCGCAAAGAAAATTAAATTACGAAAGCGCGTTAGATGCCAAGCGCCCTATTCCAACATGGGTAGACAGCGCGCTAAAACGAGCGCTGCATATTAACCCTGACAAGCGCTACTCTTCTATTTCCGAGTTTGTTTACTCACTTCGCTACCCTAACCCTAGTCATTACTCGGCTTATATTCCCTTAGTAAAGCGTCACCCTTTACTTGTTTATAAAGCGCTTGTTCTAACCCTTATCTTTAGCAACCTAATTACGCTGTTCTTATTTACTTAAGTACTTACTTAACATTACAAGGAAAAATCAATGATTACATGTAGAACCCAAGTCACCGACATGATCCAGTCAGCCAAAATTTTAAAAGGTATAAAATGGAGCCAGATTGCAGAAGTTGTTGGTCAGTCGAAAGAATGGAGTACAGCGGCATGCTTAGGCCAAATGGCCATGACTAAACAACAAGCTGAAGCTGTGGGTGCGTTACTAGCGCTTACCGACGAAGCGATTGCGTGGCTTCAAATCGTCCCCTACAAAGGCTCGTTGCCAACAGAAGTGCCTACCGACCCGCTTATTTACCGCTGGTATGAATTGGTGAATGTGTATGGCACTACATTAAAGGAATTAATTCATGAAGAGTTTGGCGACGGTATTATGAGCGCGATTGATTTTTCGATGGACTTACAGCGTGAAAACGACCCGAAAGGCGACCGGGTTAGCGTGGTAATGTCTGGAAAATTTTTGCCCTACAAGATGTATTAAATGTAGGTTTTACAGGCATAAAAAAAGCCGGTCTATTGACCGGCTTTTTAGTGTATCTCGAAGCGTTAGCCAACTTAAGCTAACTAACGCTCGCAAAGGCTAATTACTTAGCTGCTTTACGTGCTTTCGCTTCTTCAATAACTTTATCAGCTACGTTCTGAGGACATGCTGAGTAGTGGCTGAATTCCATAGAGAACTGACCACGACCAGATGTAATAGTACGTAGGTGACCAATGTAACCAAACATCTCAGATAGAGGTACGTCAGCCTTGATGCGAACGCCAGTAGCGCCAGCTTCTTGGTCTTTGATCATACCACGACGACGGTTAAGGTCACCGATTACGTCACCCACGTTGTCTTCTGGGCTGAATACGTCAACTTTCATCACAGGCTCAAGAATTTGAGGACCTGCTTTTGGCATTGACTGACGGAATGCACCTTTCGCTGCAATTTCAAACGCGATTGCTGATGAGTCAACTGCGTGGAAACCACCGTCGTATAGTTCAACTTCAACGTCTAGTACTGGGTAACCCGCTAGAGGACCTACTTCCATCATACCTGCGAAACCTTTTTCGATTGCAGGGAAGAATTCTTTAGGTACGTTACCGCCCACAACTGTAGATGTGAACTTGAAGCCAGAGTTAGTTTCGCCTGGCTTGATGCGGTAATCAATCTTACCGAACTGACCAGAACCACCAGACTGCTTCTTGTGCGTGTAGCTGTCTTCAACAGGTAGCGTGATAGTTTCACGGTATGCAACCTGAGGCTGACCCACTTCTAGCTCAACGCCGTAAGTACGCTTCAAGATGTCTACTTTGATGTCTAGGTGAAGCTCACCCATACCTTTAAGGATGGTTTCGCCTGAATCTTCGTCAGTTTCAACTTGGAAAGATGGATCTTCTGCTACTAGCTTACCGATAGCGATAGACATCTTTTCGTTAGCGCCTTTGTCTTTTGGCTTAACAGCAATCGAGATTACTGGCTCAGGGAAGATCATTGGCTCTAGCGTACAAGCATTCTTCGGGTCACATAGCGTGTGACCAGTTTGAACGTTCTTCATACCAACAACAGCTAGGATGTCACCCGCTTGTGCAGAAGTAAGTTCAGTACGCTCATCAGCGTGCATCTCAACCATACGGCCGATACGCTCAGTCTTACCAGTGGCGCTGTTAAGGATAGTGTCACCCTTGTTAAGCACACCAGAGTAGATACGGATAAACGTTAGGGCACCGAAACGGTCGTCCATGATTTTGAACGCAAGCGCACGGAATGGCTCGTCAGTAGATACTGTTGCTACTTCACCCGTAGGTTCACCAGTCTCTTCATCTGTAAGAGGCTGTGGGTCTACTTCTGTTGGAGAAGGTAGGAAGTCGATAACCGCGTCAAGAACTAGCTGAATACCTTTGTTCTTAAATGCAGAACCACAGTATGTTGGGAAGAACGCTAGGTCACGAGTACCCTTACGGATACAACGCTTGATGTCTTCTAGAGACGGCTCTTCGCCATCCATGTAAGCCATCATTAGGTCGTCGTCTTGCTCAACAGCAGTCTCGATTAGTTGCTCACGGTACTCGTTCGCTTTCTCAACCATATCTTCTGGGATATCTACTACTTCGTAGTTCTCAGGAAGGCCTGTGTCATCCCAGATGTACGCTTTCATGTCTAGAAGGTTTACAACACCTGTAAACTCGTCTTCGATACCGATTGGAAGCGTCATTACTAGTGGGTTAGCAGCAAGTACTTTCTTAACTTGGCCAACTACACGGTAGAAGTCTGCACCCATACGGTCTAGTTTGTTAACGAAGATACAGCGTGCAACGCCAGATTCGTTAGCATAACGCCAGTTAGTTTCTGACTGAGGCTCAACACCGCCAGAGCCACAGAATACACCGATACCGCCGTCTAGTACTTTAAGTGAACGATATACTTCAACTGTAAAGTCAACGTGTCCCGGAGTATCGATGATGTTCATGCGATGATCTTTCCAGAAACAGGTTGTTGCCGCTGACTGGATGGTAATACCACGCTCAGCTTCCTGCTCCATGAAGTCAGTTGTTGATTCACCATCGTGAACCTCACCAGTTTTATGGATTTTACCAGTAAGCTTCAAGATACGTTCTGTTGTGGTAGTTTTACCCGCGTCTACGTGGGCGAAAATACCAATGTTTCTGTAATGAGATAAGTCTGACATTAGTTCACTTTCATTGGTTCAGAGTAAAAAAACGGCCGGATTATAAAGGATTTCTGTACCAGATTTACACCTTTTTTAGCATAAACCTTAAATACGTTTACTAAAATCCGTACCAGCATTAATTCTTTTCTATAAATATCAAAAACTTAAACAGTTATGACACTTTTTTGAAAAATAACAAAATCACACCTCATCTTTTGAAGTGCGAACAATTGTTACTGTAACTTCATCTCTGTCGTGGTAGAGATGTCTCACCTTCACCGCAAATGCATCGTCTAGGGCATCTAAACGGCTATTTAACGACGTCATGGCTTCAACTACTGTTTCATAACGCCGCTTCATAGGTAGCTTTAAGTTAAAGATAGCATGAGTGGCCCAGTGTTTTACCAACCAATCACCCATCAGCTTCGCTACTCTATCGGGTTGTTCTATCATATCACATACAAGTAGATCTACACGACCAAATTGTGGTCGATAAGTAAAGCCGTCTGCTGCATGATGTTCAACTAACCCTGTGCTCATTAAACTATCGGCAATTAGCCCATTGTCAATGGCTTCAACATACATCCCTCGTTTAACCAGCTGATACGTCCAGCCGCCCGGGCACGCCCCTAAGTCCACAGCTCGCCCACCACTTCGAAGTACCTTAGATTGTTGTTTATCGCTTAGCATGTTAACCAGTGCATCTTCTAACTTAAGCGTAGAGCGACTTGGCGAATCACTGGGAAACTTCAAACGGCAAATACCTAAATGGTCGCGGCTTGCGTGACTGGGTAATGTATAGCCAATATAACAAATTTCAAATGACGCAAAGAAAATATGTAGTTTAGGTTTGCCCAAATTTTCTTTAGCGGTTAGCCACCCCGCTTTCCTTAAAGCTTGGCGAAGTGGCACAGTAAACTTGCGGCAAAATTTAGCAAGGGTTTTCCCTTCCTCGGTGTCAGGGTATTCCACATCAACAGCGCCAAAGATAGAAAACGGCTTTTCTACCTCTTTCAGGGCATCAAGCACTTGGCCCACCCTATCTTCTTTTTCCACATCATTAATTGCAGCAAATACAGCCACTAGCTGGCGAGGAAAGATGCTGTCGTGAACGGCAAACTGTGTCACCGTTTGCTCAAGCTGGGCAGCGTCATACAAGTGATAGTGTGCAAAGCCGCTGTTTTTCTTTGATACTGGATAACCGTAAAAACCGGCTTCGCCATAACGTGACGTAAGTTCATTCGCCGTGTCATTTTCATAGCCTGGGCGGCAATAAGCTAAAATACTGGTATCAGACATCATCGCCTCCTTGCAGGTTATTCCCTTGGCTCTGGCTATCCGTATTTCCCGTAACTAAAAGACCCACCAGTAATAGCGCCCATCCAATGATAAAAAACAAACCGCCTAGTGGCGTTATCGGTCCAAACCATTTTATGCCGCTAATTGATAACGCGTATAAACTTCCGCTAAATAAAACGCAGCCAATAACAAAACATAGCGCGACACGATTAACCCATTTACTTGAAATATAGTTAGATAATGCAGGCAGTAGAAGCACTGCTAAGGCATGGTACATTTGATAGCGTACGCCAGTTTCAAAGGTACTCAGTTGTTGTGCCGTTAACACCCCTTTTAATCCGTGGGCTGCAAAAGCGCCTAATATAACCGCCAGCCCTGCGAAGAGTGCACTAGCTAAAAGAAACGGCTTGGCCAGCACGCTTCCTCTGAGATTCTCGTTTTTCATCAAATTATGTGTTCACTACTTGGTTAATAAACGCCGCCGTAAGTGTGGCCGCTTTTTCAATATGTTCTTGTTGCGTCTTGCCGCTCGCCTTTCGCGGTTTGAAACTGTGATCGCCATCTTCTAAAAACGCGCATTGGATTTCTGATGGCAATGCGTAACTTTCTACTTCAGCTTTTGTTCCAAACGTATCTCGTTCGCCTTGAATAATAATAAGGGGCTTAGTAGCAGATAATAAATGTTCTGTTCGAGTTTTGTCAGGCTTGCCTGGGGGGTGAAATGGGTAGCCTAATGCTATCGCCCCTTTCACATTGCTTACCGATTCATACACCATGGTGGCCATTCGCCCACCCATCGATTTGCCACCGATGAACACCGGCATATTATGCAGCGCCTCAATACGTTTACTGCAATGCTCTATCAGCGCATCGAAGTGGGCCATAAGCTTTTCTGCCTTATCTGGGGGCCTGCGCTTACCTGTTGACTTAATGGTTTGCATGTAAGGGAAGTTAAAAAGCACCACAGCGATCCCCTTTGAAACAAGCGCTTGCGCCATATCTTGCATAAAGTCATGCTCTTTGCCCGCGCCGGCACCATGCCCTAAAACGAGACAGGCAACAGGATTATTCGCGTGATGCACTTCAATATCGAAAGTGTGTGATTCGGCTTTGTTGTCCACAGTTGTCATAATTACAACAGGTCCTCTTGTTCTGCTTCCACTAACGCTAAGATCCAGTCTCTGAATGCCGCAATCTTACCTAGCTCAGCTTGTGATTCTTCGCACACTAAATAGAATGCATCTCGACTCTCTACTCTTTCTTCAAACGGCATGACTAGGCGACCTGCTTCAATTTCTGGCCTTGCTAAAACCGTATTCCCTAACGCAATACCTTGACCTAGTGCGGCAGCTTGCAATACCAGCATTGAGTGGCTGAAAACTGGGCCTTGGTTCACATTAACGCCAACCACACCCACGTGCTTCAACCAATTTTTCCAAGCCGTGCGGCTTAAGTCGTGAAGCAATACGTGATGGCGTAAATCAGACAAGCTCGACAACGGCTTAGGGCCTTGAAAAAGCAATGGTGAGCATAGCGGCGTTAGAAATTCCTTGTGCAGCTGGTCGGCTTGAAGCCCAGCCCAGCGCCCCTTGCCGTAGTATATCGCCACGTCTACGTCATCTTCCAAAAAGCCCTCGTCAAAGTCGACGGCTTTTATACGAACGTCAATATCTGGGTGCGCCAAACTAAACTTATGAATGCGCGGCACCAGCCACTGGCTTGCAAAGCTCGGTGGCATAGCAACAGTAATGGCGCCCTTACTTCCTTTAGCAAGCAGCCTTTCGGTAGCGTCTTGCAAGTTTTTAAAGATGTCTTTGAGTTCTAAAAAGTACGCCTGCCCCTCTTCAGTTAATAGCAGCGTTCTATTGCGTCGCAAAAACAGCTTCATCGATAAAAAATCTTCAAGTGCCTTTATCTGATGACTTACGGCAGCTTGCGTAACAAACAGCTCATCTGCCGCTTTGGTAAAGCTCAAATGGCGGGCCGCCGCTTCAAATGCTTTCAAAGCGTTTAGAGGGGGTAAACGTCGGTGCATAAAATGTTTTTAATCCAGTGTGACCGAAGCATGACAGATGCATTAGTTTTTCTAATGACACCCCATACTTTTACTCGTTTTATTTTTCACCACCAGCTGTCTATAATTTACCCGAAATTAAGAAACGACATTTAATTTCAGCATTTTATGATGATTAATTGTTAAGCGCATTAACATTAACCAACAATTTATTAATTATTTTTATTAGGTGTGAAAATGAAAAAACTACTACTTGCCAGTGTTTCGGTAATGGCTTTCGCAAGTGCTGCTGCAAATGCTAACGCACAGCCAGAAAAGATCAATCTACAATCATTAATCAACACGGCAATGACCAGCGTTAAAATGGCTGATGTTTTGCCAGAAAACGATGCGCACATCGTTGTGAAAAAACAGTCGAAAGCAATTCTTGCTGAAGAGATTCAGGTTCAGCTTCACAAGAACCTGTTAGCTATGACAAAAAGTGAAGAGCGCTTAATCGCTACAGAGGCAACGGAAGCAGAATAAGCTACTCACACACCTGATACGCATGCCGGTGCTTGCACCGGCATACGCCATCATGTTTTGCTTAGGTATTACTCGTATCTAACGCGTCGAACCCTTTTACCAACTCATCTAGCGCTTTCATTTGCTGTAAGTACGGCTCCAACTTTGCAAGCGGTAATGCACACGGTCCATCGCACAATGCCTCATCTGGATTTGGGTGAGCTTCAATAAATAGCCCTGCTAGCCCTAAAGCCATACCACTTCTCGCTAACTGAGCCGCCTGAGCACGGCGTCCATCCGCTGAAGTTGCACGTCCCCCCGGCATCTGTAACGCGTGCGTCGCGTCAAATATTACTGGCGCATATTCTTTCATTGCGTCCATACCCAACATATCCACTACAAGGTTGTTGTAGCCAAAGCAACTGCCGCGTTCACAAAGGATAACGTTATCGTTGCCAGCTTCCCCTAACTTGCCAATGATATGACGCATTTCATGGGGCGCTAAGAACTGTGGCTTTTTAACGTTAATGACAGCACCTGTTTTTGCCATCGCAACAACCAAATCAGTTTGACGCGCTAAAAATGCAGGCAACTGAATTACGTCAACCACGTCCGCTACTGGCGCGGCTTGATGCGGTTCGTGTACGTCAGTGATAAGAGGCACATTGAACGTCGACTTTATTTCTTCGAAAATGCGAAGACCTTCTTCCATACCCGGGCCGCGGTAAGAGGTTACCGATGAACGGTTTGCCTTATCAAAGGACGCTTTGAAAACGTAAGGAATATTCAGTTTCTGGGTAACTTCAACATAATGCTCGGCAATACGCATGGCAAGATCCCGAGACTCAAGCACATTCATTCCACCGAAAAGTACGAACGGCAAGTGATTTGCCACCTCTACGTTGCCAACATTAATAATCTGTTGAGATTCAGACATTATTTATTTTCCCTTTAATCTTAAAAAAGAGGTTGTTTGGTAACCGCGACCATGGCCGTTGCCATGAGTACAGCCAGTGCTGCCACGAAAAAGCCCCATTTAGCTAGGGCTGTTTTGGCTTTTTTAAGCGCAAACAAGCCAAAAACAATGTAAAGCACTACGCCTATAACTTTAAACGTAAGCCACGAGTTAACTATTGGGTACTGAGACAGGATAAAGCACAGCCATATCGCGCTGGCAAGTAAAACGGTATCAATAATGTGGGGAAGAATTTTAACCCATTTTTTAGACAACGCCGTGGCGTCGAACTGACTCCAAATAAAGCGGAAGATAAAAAATAAGATACTTAAGCCTACAGCAGTCAAGTGGAGGTGTTTTGCCATCATGTACATATCTAATTCCTATTTTTATAAGTATGCGGCCTATTACTGATATAAATTGTGTCTTTATAAGGCGTAAGCCTAATGAAGTTACAATTTATGTGCAGTCAGCTTCAAATAAAAACAGGTGCTTTCAGCACCTGTTTTATTGTTTGTTTAGCGCCTGTTTCAGGGCATATTGTAGCGTATAAAATAATGTAAATAACGCACTTTCCTTGGTTTTAAAGACGGGCTACCTCTTATTGGGATAACGCGCTTGTATTGCCATAAATGCAGGTAAGTCTTCAAGTAAGTACTCGACGAGCTGCGGGTCAAAGTGTTTACCGTTTTCCTCTTGTAAAACAGTTACTACTTTATCTATGGTCCACGCAGGCTTGTAAGGGCGCTCATTTAACAGCGCATCAAATACATCAACTAAGGTGGCAATACGACTTCTAATGTCGATTTCTTCCCCTTTTAGTCCCTCTGGATAGCCTTTACCGTCCCACCTTTCATGGTGTTGCTTGGCAAGCATGGCCGCCATCTGGATGGTAGGACGACTTGAATCTTGTAAGATTTGATAACCGAATTCGGCATGTTGCCTAATTTTAAACACTTCCTCGTCGGATAAAGGCGACGATTTCTGAAGTATAGACTTAGGTACTATTGAGGTACCAATATCAAGAAGTGGTACCGCAAGGCGTAACGCATGTGCCTCGGGTTCATTAAGCCCTACCTTTTGCGCTAGCACTTGGGCCATTTCTACCATTCTTGTTAAATTATTCGAGCCATGGGCCTCATGTTCTAGCGCTTTGCCTAAACGCTCTATAATCTCTTTTTGCGTGGCTTCCACATCAACAGTTTTTAACACATTGTCGAAGGCCAGCTGCACGCTATCAGAAAAGCGTTTTACTAAATGTCGGTCACTCTCGCCTATTCGGCGAGGCAACCCAGAAAGATACAGAAGCGCACCGTAGTGACTTTTACTATTGCAGTATGCGACCACGTGATCGTCAGCATAAACAATCTGCTTTTCCCGCATTGCTTTAACACATAGGGCATACTCTTGCGCGCTGATCGCCTCTTTGAGCGGCACGCCCTCTTTACTGGCATACTCGCCATTTCCGGCAAATACATACAATTCATCTTCGCCAATGTGACTATTGAACGCGTTTATTGTGCGCGATGTTGTCGCTACGGCTGTTGTAATGTAAGCCGCGTCCTTTGAACATCCAAGAATAGAGGCGAGCTGTTGAATAATGCCCTGCATAAACCTTTCAAGTGAACGAGACGAAAATAAATCCACTGAAGCATCGATGATTTTCTCTAGTCCCCGCCGGTTTTCTTCGATAACAATGATGTCTCGATACGAGCGAAGGGCCGCGATAATAACGGTAAAAAGCTTTTGTGCAGTGAGTTCTGTCTTAGATTTATAGTCGTTAATATCGTAGTTGATGATGACGTCTTTTTCAGGGGCTTGACCTGGCTGGCCGGTTCTTAAAATGATGCGAGTAAAGTGATTATCAAGTTCGTTTCGAATGTAGTCTGCAACCTGAAGGCCTGCGTCGTCGGCTTCCATTACAACATCAAGTAAAACAACGGCTATGTCGTTATGTGCTTTGAAAATAGCCTTAGCTTCTTCGCCGCTGTAGGCGCTTACAAATTCCAACGTTTTGCCGTTTAAACTAAAATCATTTAGCGCAAGTTTGGTAACCGCATGCACTTCTGGTTCATCGTCAACAATGAGGACTTTCCAGCTACCTAGATCTTCTTGTTCGTTTTCATCATCGTCATCAGCGAAAAGAAAGTCATCATTCATCTGGTACGTCCTGTAGTGTAAGGTTTTGTTTAACTTAGCGCTTTTGCCAAACAGTTTGACTATCAAATACTAATGCAAAACGAAATATTAGCAAGTTTGCACATTTAAAGTAGCCACAACGGGGTAGCGATGAGAAAAGACAATAACCTATTACGGCCACTGGCCTAAGGTAACCCGGTCATTATTACCGTAGTCTTTGATTGTTTTCACGTTTACAAAACCTGATGTTTGAAGCAGCGCTTTCACCGCATCGCCTTGGTCAAAACCATGCTCAAAAGCTAACAACCCATTACTATTAAGGTATGTGGAAGCATGAGATATGATGTGCTTGATGTCGCTTAGCCCCGAATCGCCAGACGTTAACGCGCTTTTCGGTTCAAAACGTACGTCCCCTTCATTCAGATAAGGGCTGGTTTCGTCGATGTAAGGCGGGTTGGAAACGATAATGTCAAACGTATGGCCCCGTAATGCGCTAAACCAATCGCTTTGCATAAAACGAGCATTTTCTATTTTGTTACTATTTGCATTGCGTTTGGCGAGCGCTACCGCATCTGATAAGAAGTCCACACCAATAACCGATGCTTGGGGTAATTCACTGGCTAGCGCCAGTGCAATGGCACCTGTTCCGGTCCCTAAATCACAAATAGACAACGGTGGTTTATTCGGCGTGTTCGCGCTGACATTGCCTGTCGCCCAGTTAATCACGTGTTCAACCAACACCTCGGTATCAGGGCGTGGAATAAGTGTGTGAGACGACGTAAACAACGAGAGAGTCCAAAAGTCCCGTTTACCAATAATGTAGGCAACAGGCTCACCGGCTTTGCGTCTTTCAATTGCGTCTTCAAATTGCGCAATCTGGGAGGGGGTTAGGGTTTTATCAGGCCAGGTAAAAAGGTAGGTTTGGGACTTACCCAGAATGTCAGCCAACATAACTTTCGCATCGACAGAGGGTGACTCACCACCCTCTAACTGCTTTACCGCCCAAGCTAGGGCTTGGTCTATACGCATGTTATTCGTCAGACAATGACGCTAACAAGTCGGCTTGATGCTCTTGCAGAATGGGGTCGACAAGCTGCTTCAAATCACCTTCTACCACTTCATCTAATCGATAGATGGTTAAGTTGATACGATGATCGGTAACGCGACCTTGCGGAAAGTTATAAGTGCGAATACGCTCAGAACGATCGCCGCTACCCACTAAGCTCTTACGGGTAGACGCCTCTTCTGCAGCGCGTTTTTCTTCTTCAATCTGGTTTAGGCGAGCTTGCAGTACTGACATCGCTTTAGCACGGTTTTTGTGCTGCGAACGCTCGTCCTGACATTCAACCACTAAGCCTGTTGGCAAGTGAGTAATACGGATAGCTGAGTCAGTTTTATTAACGTGCTGACCACCAGCACCAGATGCACGAAATGTATCGATTCGAAGCTCTGCTGGGTTAATTTCAATGGCTTCTGACTCAGGAATTTCTGGCAGTACCGCAACGGTACACGCGGAGGTATGAATACGCCCTTGTGACTCGGTCTCTGGTACGCGCTGTACGCGGTGACCGCCTGATTCGAATTTCAACACACCGTAAACGCCATCACCACTAACATTAGCAACCACTTCTTTGTAGCCGCCGTGTTCGCTTTCGTTTGCATTCACCAACTCTACACGCCAACCGCGACTCTCAGCATAACGACTGTACATACGGAAAAGGTCACCGGCGAAAATAGCCGCCTCATCACCACCCGCCCCAGCGCGGATTTCCAAGAAGCAGTTATTATCGTCGTTAGGATCTTTAGGCAAAAGCAAGACTTGAAGTTCAGTTTCTAGGCGCTCTATTTCGCCCTTCGCTTCTTTCATCTCTTCTTGTGCCATTTCGCGCATCTCGGCGTCGTCTTCATTTAGCATTTCTTGCGCAGATGCCAAGTTTTCTTGTGCCTGTTGATAGGCATTAAACCCGGCAACAACATCTTCTAACTGGCTAAACTCTTTGGACAAGTTGCGAAACTTATCTTGATCGCCGATAACTTCAGGGTCGCCTAACAGCGCCTGAACTTCTTCGAAACGCTCGACTAAGTGTTCGAGTTTCCTAACTACCGACTCTTTCATATGCTTTTTATTACCTTATTTATTATTGTCTGACGAAAAGTCAGATAAATCTAATGCCTGTCCCATCCAGCGGCTTAATGCCGGGTCATCGTGCATGGCAGCTTCGCGTAACGCCAACGTCGTAGGGTGCAACAGCGTATTGGTTAGTTTATACGCCATTTCTTCTAGTACTGTTTCGGCATTTTTGCCTTCTGCTAACTGCGCCTTGGCTTTTTCTACAATATCGTCACGCTGTGCCATGCCTTTTTGGCGATATTGTCTAACTAAATCTATCGATTGCTGCGACTGTTTCCATGTCATGTAGTCGCCAGCTTGTTTGTCGATGAGTTTTTCCGCTTCTTTTGCGGCTTGTTCGCGGTTTTCTAAGTTCTTTTGAACAATGTGCTGTAAGTCATCAACGGTATAAAGATAGGCATCGCCTAACTCGTTAACTTCCGATTCAATATCCCGTGGAACAGCAAGGTCAACCAAAAACATCGGCATATTTCTGCGCTGTTTAAGTGCTTTTTCTACCATGCCTTTGCCTATCAGCGGCAGTTGGCTAGCCGTCGAGCTTATCACAATATCGAAGTCTTTAAGATGCTCTGGCACTTGTGACAAGGTATACACACTGGCGTCTAACGTTTCTGCTAACGCCTCTGCGCGCGCCACTGTTCGGTTTGCCACGGCCAAACAACTAACGCCCTGCTCTTTCAAATGCTGCGCGACCAACTCTATGGTTTCACCCGCACCCACTAATAATACCGAGCGTTTAGGTAACTCGGCGAAGATGTGTTTTGCGAGCTGTACTGCGGCATAAGCCACACTCACTGCATTTGCACCAATATCCGTTTCGCTTCGCACGCGCTTGGCAACGGAAAACGTATGCTGAAACAGCTTATCAAACTCACTGTTTATCATGCCTGAATGCTTGGCATCGCCGAAAGCTTGTTTTACTTGCCCTAAAATTTGCGGCTCACCCAAAATAAGCGAGTCTAAACCGCTGGCCACCCGCATAATATGCTTCACGGCTTCATCTTGCGTTAAAACATAGCTGTTGTTTGCAATGTCCTCTACATCTAAACGGTGAAAGTCACTTAACCATTGTAGAAGCTTTTGGCCGCTTTCGTCTTGCGTGTTGACATAAAGTTCGGTGCGATTACAAGTAGAAACAATGACCGACTCTTCTACACCGTCTAACTTTTTTAAGCTCGCAAGCGCTTCCACCAGAGAATCTGGTGTAAAAGCCACTTTTTCGCGAAGTGCTACTGGTGCTGTTTTGTGGTTAATACCGAGGGCGAGTAAAGTCATTAAAATCTGTGCTGGCAACGTCGGAGCGGCATTGTACGAAAAACCCAAAATGATTGAAAGTGTTGGTGAAACTGTGTTCCCATAATGGCACAACTAAATGTGTTTTATTTTTAAACAGGTACTCGGCCTTAATGATTCGCTTATTTTCGATTTTGTTCACCCTTTGTTTTGTTCTGAGCGCGTGTACCACTGCCCCCCAAGGCCCTGAAAATGCGGTAAACCTCACGGCTCAGCTAGAAAAAGTTGCCGATGTGCACCAGTGGCAAATGCGTGGAAAAATTGCCTTTCGCCAAGGTAAAGAGGCGGCCAGTCTTAATTTAGTCTGGAAAAACGATTCTGGTGATTTTGATTTCCGATTAACCAATTTTCTTGGTGTGAGCTTAGTTTCATTAAATGTGTCGGATAAAGGCTCTACCTTGGAAGCTGACGGCGAAACCTATGTGGACGCCCTTCCCGAACCGCTCATCTATCAAATAACCGGCATGGTTATTCCCGTTAAACCACTTTTGTCCTGGGTTAAGGGTTTGCCTATTGAGGGCGACAAATTTACCCTAACGGAAAAAGGGCTGGTTGATACGTTAGAAAGCGACTGTAAAACATGTCAAAACTGGAAAGTTTCCTATGGAAACTACGGCAGCGTTAAAATGGCCAACGGTGACTCAGTTTGGCTTCCCCACAGTATCAGCCTTACACAAGACGCCGCTTCGAGCACAGCGCATACCCAGCTAAAAATTAAAATATATCAGTGGAATCTGTAGTGAATTCATCAGAAACAAATCAAAAAGATTGGTGGCCTTCCCCAGCGAAACTAAACCTTTTCCTGCATATACTTGGCCGATACGACAACGGATACCATCAGCTTCAAAGCTTGTTTCAAATGCTTGATTATGGCGATGAGCTGGCGTTTGACGTTACTTGTAGTGCGGCAAGTGGCACTGACAAAGAACGTACCGGGGGAAATGCGCCAACCATTCGTATGAATATACCGTTAAAAGGTGTACCGGACGACGATAATCTCATCATCAAAGCGGCCCGATTACTTGCACAGAAAACACAATGTAATAAAGGTGCGGTTATCTCGTTGAATAAGCGCCTTCCTATGGGCGGTGGCATTGGCGGCGGGTCATCTAATGCTGCTACTACCTTGGTTGCCCTTAATCACCTGTGGCAAACCGGCCTTAGTGAAGATGAATTGTCGGCGTTAGGGTTAACGCTTGGCGCTGATGTGCCCATTTTCGTGCGTGGTTTAACCGCATTTGCCGCTGGCGTAGGTGAGCAAATTTCCCCTGCCCCACAACAGGAACACTACTTTTTAGTTGCAACGCCTAATATTCATATCAGCACTGCTGACGTTTTCACCTCGCCAGATTTGCCGAGAAATACACCGGCAATACGTTGGGAAGACTACGAATTTGAAAAAACTCGCAATGATTGTCAGCAATTAGTCGTTAATCGCTATCCTGAAGTTGCAAAATTATTACAGTGGTTGGTACACTACGCACCGTCGCGAATGACGGGCACAGGTGCAAGCGTGTTTGCCACTTTTTCTGACTACACTTTAGCCGAACAAGTTAGGGCCAAAATGCCTGATACTTGGCAGAGTTTTGTCGCAAAAGGTGTAAATCGCTCACCACTATTAGACAAATTAGAACAACAAAGATAGCGTGTACGCCACATCGGACAAGAACTTAAAAATTGGGGTATAGCCAAGTTGGTAAGGCAGCGGGTTTTGATCCCGCCATTCGTAGGTTCGAGTCCTGCTACCCCAGCCAAACCTCTTTTATCAACGCACTGAGGAACCACTTGTGCCAGATATGAAGCTCTTTGCAGGTAATGCCGTACCAGAACTTGCCCAGAAAGTTGCCGATCGCCTCTACACCAAACTTGGAAATGCCAAAGTTGGCCGTTTCAGTGACGGTGAAATCAGCGTAGAAATTCATGAAAACGTCCGTGGCTCGGACGTTTTTATTATCCAATCTACGTGCGCGCCTACTAACGATAACCTAATGGAACTTATTGTGATGATCGATGCATTGCGTCGCGCATCAGCCGGTCGTATTACAGCGGTAATTCCATACTTTGGTTATGCACGTCAAGACCGTCGTGTTCGTTCAGCTAGGGTGCCAATTACTGCAAAAGTAGTGGCTGATTTCCTGTCGAATGTTGGCGTAGACCGCGTATTGACTATCGACCTACACGCTGAACAGATTCAGGGTTTCTTTGACGTTCCTGTAGATAACGCGTTCGGTACGCCTATCCTTCTTGCCGATATGGTAAGACGTGATTTCGCCGATCCTGTTGTTGTTTCTCCAGATATTGGCGGTGTTGTACGTGCGCGTGCTACGGCTAAACTTCTTAATGACACAGATCTAGCAATTATCGATAAGCGTCGTCCGAAGGCGAACGTAGCTCAGGTAATGAATATTATCGGTGACGTTAAAGACAGAGACTGTATTATTGTGGATGACATGATTGATACGGGCGGCACGCTAGCGAAAGCAGCAGAAGCGCTTAAAGCACATGGCGCTCGTCGCGTTTATGCTTACGCTACCCATGCTATTTTCTCTGGTAATGCGGCAAACAACCTTAAAGAATCGGTTATTGACGAGATTATCGTGACTGACTCTATTCCTTTAAGCGCAGATATGAAGCAAATCGGTAAAGTTAAACAGCTTACACTATCTGAAATGCTTGCTGAAACTATTCGTCGTATTAGCAACGAAGAATCAATTTCAGCGATGTTTGAATACTAAACATCAAACGATAAGATTTAAAAAGCGAGTGAACTGGCACTTATAACGGGCCACTTCACTCGCTTTTTTACAAATGTCTATGCACAGGCGCTAATTAATTACCTGAGTCATCGTCGTCTTCTTCAGGCATTTCAACGTCAACCACGGGCACTTCAACTTCCTTCGTTTCTGTATCCACGTCAACATCCATCGTGTCTACCTCATATTCCGGTAGTTCACCACCGTCAATATCGGCCTCAGGCAATTCGCCTTCTTCTGTTTTCTTTACTTCGTATTCTGGCATTTCGCCAGCATCTACGTCGACATCAGGCATTTCGCCTTCCTCTGTCTTATTCACATCACAGGCGCTTGCAGCAAGAGCCAAACTCGATACTGCTACAATTTTGCTTAAATGCTTCATTTTCTCTCCTTAAAAACGTTGCCGTACTGGTTAACTGCTAACAGCATTTCAACTATTAACGGTATTCACTCCATTTAGGCGTTTAGCCTAACGTAAAATGACTAGTACGTTATCGGACAACAAAGTTTGTAACCTTTTACACGCTTTCGTTGTCATTACTCACTTAGGTTGAAGCAGACTCTATGCCAACCACAAAGGTAGCAATAATGCGGCGTTAATGTTGAATCAAATAAACGCTTTTCTCTATCACTTCGCGTCAACATTATTGCCTATTCCTCATAGAAAACTCACTTAAAAAAGAAAGCCTTCAATAAATAAAGAAAATCATATACTTAGTTAGCGAAGCGAAATGTTTAAGCCGACTATTCATAGGTTGTTACAACACTTTATAGTCACAATAAACCTCGGGGTCGATTAGCGCATTTTAGCGAACTCTAACCGAGTATAAGGTAAACGTAAAAGCGTTGGGATAGGAGACGATTTGTAAAATCAGTAATGTGAAAAAAGTGTATGAATCAACTTATTTTTTGTAGAAATTACTTAGGCGTCGTGGAAGACTAGGCAGCATAGTAAAGATAAATGATTGGCATGACGTTGCGCTTGTTAATTGCGTTTTACAAGCCCAACAAATTATAAATGTACTACTACGTGGTAAAGGAAATAAAAAAATGACAACTAACCGACTCAACTTAGTACTTATCTTGACGTCTATGACATTGCTAGGCGCATGCGCAGAAGAAGAAAAGAAAGAGAACCTTGCGATGACTGACAAAAAAGAACAAATTCAGCAAAACAGTGAAGATTTACCTAAAGAGCTCGTCGCTGAACCAGTAACACAAGCGGAAGCTGTGGAAGCCGATGCAAAAGGTGAAGTAACAATGAAGGGCAGCATCTTTTACAAAGACCTTGAAGGCGGCTTTTATGCCTTTATTGCCGAGAACGGTGACCGTTACACCCTGCACGGTCTAGATGAAACATATCAAAAGAATGGTCTTATTGTTGAAGTTAAAGGCACGCCCAAGCCTGATTTGATGACCTTCACTCAATTTGGCACCGTATTACAAGTGACGTCGGTAAAGGTATTGGATACCAGTAAGGTCATTGATAGCCTACCCACTAAGTGATCGAGTTTTTAGTGAGCAGTGTAGCAATTTGATAACTGAATTGTACGCTGAGTACCGAGGACCTGCGGGCCATTTTGCTCAGCAGGACCTTATCAACACTAAAAGGACAGATTAATGATAAACGCATATGCAGCGAAAGAAGCCGGTGGAAAGCTAGAGAAGTTTGAATACGACCCCGGTGAGCTTGGTGCTCATGACGTTGAAATAGACGTTGAAAGCTGTGGCATATGCCATAGTGATTTAAGCATGCTGGATAATGAATGGGGAATAACAGAGTTTCCTTTCGTACCAGGACATGAAGTAGTGGGTACAGTAAGTAAGATTGGTGGCCACGTCACATCATTGAAAGTGGGTCAGCGAGTAGGGTTAGGGTGGCACGCGAGTTATTGCAATAGCTGTCGAACATGTGAAGCGGGTGACCACAACTTATGTGCCGACGCGACGATGACCATTGGGGGTCGTCACGGTGGCTTCGCCGACAAAGTTCGCGCTCAGGCACGTGCTGTTATCCCATTACCTGAATCGATAGACAGCACCAAAGCTGGACCTTTATTCTGCGGTGGCATTACCGTGTTTAACCCCTTGGTACAATTCAATATTAGCCCGACAAGCGAGGTTGGCGTTGTGGGTATCGGCGGATTAGGACACCTTGCCCTGCAATTTTTAAATGCATGGGGCTGTAAAGTCGTAGCCTTCACCTCTAGCGAGTCAAAAGAAAAAGAGGCGCTATCGCTAGGTGCGTCAGAAACGATTAATAGTCGCGATGAACATGAAATTAAAAAGGCTCAGGGGCGATTCGATTTAATCATTTCAACGGTAAACGTAAAGCTCGATTGGAACCTATACCTGTCTACGCTTGCGCCTAAAGGTCGCTTACATTTCGTTGGTGCAACGTTGGAGCCGCTGGACATTGGCGCATTTAATCTAATTGGCGGGCAGAAAAGCGTTTCAGGTTCGCCGGTGGGCAGCCCTGCTACTATCAAGACCATGCTAGACTTTGCGGCGCATCACGATATTGAGCCTGTCACCGAGACATTCAAGTTTGAAGACGTTAATAAGGCCATAGACAGATTACGTGAAGGTAAAGCGCACTATCGCATTGTACTTACTCGCTAAACGAACATTGAAATAACTAAAGCACGCTTAGGCGTGCTTTTTTGTATGGGCATATTAATTTTTGTTCTGGAGCATGTGTATTACAGCATGCATACAAAGCCAAACTGTATTTTTTATAAACGTAATAATTGTATGTTTTTATAGGTGGTGTTAGAATTCGCCGCCCTTGAATTTTGGGGTGGTGTTTTATTGTGCTTTTAAATGAGTGAATTTGCTTTATAAGCGTTTCATTTAAGTGCTTTCAACGCCAATTAACAGTGGGTTTTGGTCGCAAAAACCCACACCATTAGACTTATATATTGGAGACAGACAATGTCTGAAGCAATTTTTAACCTAGACGCTTCTGTTCGTACAGACCTAGGGAAAGGTGCGAGCCGCCGCCTACGTCGCGAAGATAAGCTTCCTGGTATCATCTACGGTGGTGAAGAAGCACCCGTTTCTATCACACTAGATCACAACAAAGTTAACAACTCTGCTGACTTTGAAGCGTTCTACTCTCACGTTCTTACTTTGAACCTAGACGGAAAGCCTGTTGAAGTTCTAGTAAAAGACATGCAGCGCCACCCGTACAAGCCAAAGATCATGCACATTGACTTCCAACGTGTTATCGCTGGTGAAGACGTACACACTAACGTTCCAATTCACTTCGTAAACGAAGAGAAGTCTGCTGCTGCTAAAGCTGGCGGTATTGCTGAGCACCACGTAACTGAAATCGAAGTTACTTGTCAGCCTAAAGATCTTCCAGAGTTTATCGAAGTAGACATGGCTGCGGTTGAAATGGGTCAAACAGTACACCTTTCTGACCTAACCCTTCCAGCTGGCGTTTCTTCAGTAGAACTTGCTAAGAACGACGAAGCTCACGACCTAGCGGTTGTAACTGTTAAGCCTGCTCCTAAAGCAGCTGAAACAGACGAAGACGGCGAAGAAGCAGCTTCTGAGGAATAATCCTCTTGGCTGATATCCGCCTTATCGTGGGTCTGGGTAATCCAGGCCCCGAATATGAAAATACCCGACACAATGCCGGTGAATGGTTTCTCAACCAACTTGCCGACACCTATAACGCCCCGCTAAAACCAGAAACAAAATTCTTCGGTAAAACTGCTCGTATTACTATTGCAGGTAAAGATATCCGTTTGCTCTACCCCACTACTTTTATGAATAAAAGTGGTCAAGCCGTAGCGGCACTTGCTAACTTTTACCGCATAGAGCCAGAACAAATATTAGTAGCGTTTGACGAATTAGACTTACCGCCTGGTGTGGCAAAATACAAAGTAGGCGGCAGCTCAAGTCAAAATGGCGTGCGTGACATTGTGGCAAGAATGGGTAATAACAAGAACTTTTTGCGTTTGCGCATTGGTATTGGTCACCCTGGACATAAAAGCCGCGTTACCGGCCATGTCTTAGGAAAACCATCAGCAGAAGAAAAAACAGCCATTGAAAGTGCCATCGATGAAGCGGTACGCTGTACAGAAATTTTGCTAAAAGAAGACCTAAAGCAAGCACAAAACAGGTTACACTCGCATAAAGTGTAAACCTTAGCCAGTTATCACTTTTCCAAACTAAGGATCCATACCATGGGTTTTAAATGCGGTATTGTTGGCCTACCTAACGTAGGTAAATCAACACTTTTCAATGCATTAACAAAAGCAGGTATTGAAGCGGCAAACTTCCCTTTCTGTACCATCGAGCCAAACACGGGTGTAGTGCCTGTGCCAGATCTTCGTTTGGACAAGTTGGCTGAAATCGTAAATCCTCAGCGCGTCATTCCTACTACGATGGAATTCGTTGATATTGCGGGTTTGGTTGAAGGCGCGTCTAAAGGTGAAGGTTTAGGTAATAAATTCCTTGCTAACATTCGTGAAACCGACGCTATCGGTCACGTAGTTCGCTGCTTCGACGATGAAAACATTGTTCACGTTGCAGGTCGCGTTAGCCCGAAAGATGATATTGACGTTATTAATACCGAGCTTGCGCTTTCAGACTTAGAAACCACAGAAAAAGCACTGCATCGCGTAGCGAAGCGCGCTAAAGGTGGCGATGCTGATGCCAAGTACGAAATGAAAGTACTTGAGAAGATTAAGCCGCATCTAGATGAAGGCTTGTTACTTCGCTCGCTGGACCTAAGCAAAGAAGAGCTTGAAGCGATTAGCTACATGAACATGCTAACTCTTAAGCCAACCATGTACATTGCTAACGTTAATGAAGACGGTTTTGAAAATAACCCGTATCTTGATCAAGTAAAAGAAATTGCTGCAGGTGAAAACGCTACGGTTGTTGCGGTTTGTGCATCTATTGAATCTGACATTGCAGAGCTTGAAGACGACGAGCGTGAAGAATTCATGCAGGATATGGGCTTAGAAGAGCCGGGTCTTAACCGTGTTATTCGTTCAGGTTACAACTTGCTTACTCTGCAAACCTACTTTACTGCAGGTGTAAAAGAAGTTCGCGCCTGGACATTCCCAGAAGGGTCTACAGCGCCGCAAGCAGCGGGTAAAATTCACACCGACTTCGAGAAAGGCTTTATTCGCGCTGAAATCGTAAGCTACGATCATTTTGTTGAGTTTAACGGCGAACAGGGTGCAAAAGACGCAGGTAAATGGCGTCTTGAAGGTAAAGACTATATTGTTAAAGACGGCGACGTTATTCACTTCCGCTTTAACGTTTAACTTCTGGTGTAGAAGTTAACGCTATTTTTTGAAAGCCACCGCAAGGTGGCTTTTTTGTTTGTTTCAGACAATTGTTAAGCGTACGTTGGCCTGATATAAATTGTAAAAAAACAAAAGGCTTTACGAATGCACTTTAAACGTCATAAAAATATGTCTAAACACGCACACCACAATACATCACTGGGGCAAAACTTATTTTGCTCAACGGTGTATGGCGCAATTACCGCGCTATATTTATTAACTAATACTGCGCTTGCTGGCAGAGAAGATAACGAAAGCCAAGTACTTACTACCCAAATAAGCAGTAATGTTAAAGAGAAAATACCGAGCGTTTCAGATAAATCAACAAAACAAGATAACGCCATTTTGCACAGCAATATTGCGAGTTGGTATCAGGTGCCTAAAAGCAATACGGTGACCTTTGCTACGGCTTACGGCGACGTGGTTATTGCGCTACACCCTGCCCTAGCGCCCAAACACGTTGCCCGATTTAAAAAGCTTATCGATGCAGGCTTTTATAACGAACAGGCATTTTATCGTGTAGTGGATGGATTTGTTGCGCAAGCGGGAAGTAATGATACCCATGATGTATCTCAGTTTGACTCCGCGTTACTAAGCACAATTGATGCTGAATTTACCCAACCACTTAATAGCAACGTGCACGTGGTGGAAACTAACGATATGTTTGCGCCGAGCACAGGTTTTTTAGACGGGTTTCCTGTGGGTATAGACAGCACTCGCGCTGAAATGTGGGGGCTGCATTGCCCTGGCGTTGTGGCTTTTGCGCGCAATAGCGAAAAAGATACCGCGAGTACCGAGTTTTATATCGTACTTGGTCAAGCACCACGCCACTTAGACAGAAACATGTCGGTAGTAGGGCGGGTTGTTAAAGGCATGGAGCTACTTCAAAAATTACCGCGAGGGAATAGGCAAAGTGGTGGTGTGCTGGATAACATTACGCAAAAAAGCAAAATCAAGCAGGCTTTCGTGCACTCAGACAAGGCTAAGCCCTACTTTGTACAAATGCCACTACACGAAGAATATAAAAAACGCACGAATACAGGTAAAAACCTAGATAACCCGTTTTTTCATGACAATACCTATGGTCCGCGCCCTATTGACCTGTGCTATTACCAAACTAAAACAGACACTAAAGCATGGTAGAAACACCGCTATAGGCCTTGCAAGTTGTTCAATTTCACCGCTTTTTGTGTGTATTTCACCCTAATGCGCACACTTAATGAGCATTTAAAAAAAGTTAGTAAAAAAGGGGTTGACGGTTGCCAGTCATATACGCATAATACGCGCCACTTCCTGAGAGGGAAGAGAATAGTAAGGCTACGTAGCTCAGTTGGTTAGAGCACATCACTCATAATGATGGGGTCGCAAGTTCGAATCTCGCCGTAGCCACCAATTCTCTATTGTCTCTTTTAGGAAAGTCTAGCTGCGCGGAAGTGGTGGAATTGGTAGACACGCTGGATTTAGGTTCCAGTGCTTCACGGCGTGAGAGTTCAAGTCTCTCCTTCCGCACCACGACTGGGGTATAGCCAAGTTGGTAAGGCAGCGGGTTTTGATCCCGCCATTCATAGGTTCGAGTCCTGTTACCCCAGCCATTCTTTTTTGAATGACTATTATAGCTAGCGTCTACGCGGAAGTGGTGGAATTGGTAGACACGCTGGATTTAGGTTCCAGTGCTTCACGGCGTGAGAGTTCAAGTCTCTCCTTCCGCACCATTTGGGGTATAGCCAAGTTGGTAAGGCAGCGGGTTTTGATCCCGCCATTCATAGGTTCGAGTCCTGTTACCCCAGCCATATTCTTGAGAAGCCGCTCAACGAGCGGCTTTTTATTGAAAATAAAAGTTAAGGCTACGTAGCTCAGCTGGTTAGAGCACATCACTCATAATGATGGGGTCGCAAGTTCGAATCTCGCCGTAGCCACCAACTTTTACTTATTCCTTAACTGGAAGTCTACATACGCGGAAGTGGTGGAATTGGTAGACACGCTGGATTTAGGTTCCAGTGCTTCACGGCGTGAGAGTTCAAGTCTCTCCTTCCGCACCAAATTGGGGTATAGCCAAGTTGGTAAGGCAGCGGGTTTTGATCCCGCCATTCATAGGTTCGAGTCCTGTTACCCCAGCCATATTCTTGAAAAAGCCGCTCTTTTGAGCGGTTTTTTTGTATATATTGGCATTCTTTTATAGCGGTGCTTTTCCCTTCCCCTTTAAATGAATAAATTTTCTATATACGAGCATAAAACGTCATAGTTTCAGTACGTTTTCATTGTCCAATCATTTAATTGTCGTGCTAGTATTGGGCTTTATCGATATAGCTCGGCATACTCAATGTTTTAGCAAATACCGTTTTGCATAAAGCTTACGTTTGTTCTGACAACGCACCTGTCATGTTCAGTTCATCTTTGCACGTCGAGCCACCATTAAAACAATAACGAAGGAAAGTGCGTGATAAACGAATTCGTTTCATTAGTTAATAATATTCTTTGGGGTGACGGCCAGGTACTTATCATCATGCTGCTAGCGTGTGGTATTTGGTTTACCGTAAAACTTGGCGGTGTACAGCTTCGGCACTTCGGTCATATGTTCAGTTTGCTAAAAGGCAGCACGACATCGAGTAAAGATGGCATCAGTTCTTTTCAAGCCTTGTGTACCAGCTTATCTGCCCGCGTAGGTACAGGTAACTTAGCCGGTGTGGCCGTTGCCATATCGCTAGGTGGCTCTGGCGCTATATTTTGGATGTGGATGATTGCCCTTTTAGGCATGGCAACAGGCTTTGCTGAAAGTGTGTTGGGCCAGCTTTACAAAGTGCGGGACGAAAACGGTGAGTTTCGTGGCGGACCGGCTTATTATATCAAGCAGGGTTTGAGCAAAACCTGGCTTGCAGTGGCATTTTCTCTATGTTTATTTTTTGGCTACGGCTTTGTCTTTAGCGCCGTTCAAGCCAATACCATTACCGATGCACTAAACAACGCTTACTCGTTTCCCAGTGAATATGTGGGCTTAGCCATTATCGCACTCGCCGCCTTAATTGTTGTAGGCGGTTTACGAGGCATTGCGCGCTTTGCTGAGTTTGTCGTGCCGTTTATGGGCATTGGCTACGTGCTTGTGGCATTAGCTATTACCTTTATCAATATTTCAGAACTTCCGGCCATGCTGCTTGATATCGTGAAATCAGCATTTGGTTTACAGGAAGCAGGTGCCGGTGCATTAGGTGCCGCGATTAAAAATGGTATTCAGCGCGGCCTTTACTCTAACGAAGCGGGAAGTGGTTCTGTACCTCACGCTGCAGCGAGTGCTGTGCCAAACCCTAATCACCCGGTATCGCAAGGTTACATTCAGATGCTAGGTGTTTTCTTAGATACACTAATACTGTGTACGTCTACGGCGTTTATTATTCTGCTAGCGGGCGGTTCAAGCTCTGATCAAATGGAAGGCATTCGCCTAACACAAGATGCCATGAGCAGTCATTTAGGCGAAGGCGGTACCGACTTCGTGGCAGCTGCAATCAGCTTGTTTGCTTTCACTTCAGTAGTCGCAAACTACGCCTATGGCGAGAGTAACCTGCACATGTTTAAGCTAGATAACAAAATAGGCCGTGCGGCTTATACCATAGGTTATTTAGGTATGATTTATTGGGGCGCTCAGGCAGCACTACCTCAAGTGTGGGCGATGGCTGATATGGCGTTGGGCTTAATGACAGTAATTAACATTATCGCCATTGTGTGGATGACACCTACGATTGTGTCTATCAGCAAAGACTACTTTAAGAAAAAAGACAGTGGCGCAAACATGGAATACAAAGTTGGCGACTGTGAGATACAAGGGAAGTCTGAAAAAGGTATTTGGGACTAGTCACCACGCTTTACTTTTATTCAGCACAACAGAAAGGCTAACTGCAAGTTAGCCTTTTTTAGTTTCTAACGTTCAGTCAAAACATAAGCTTTATCAATGATGCTTTTGATAAATTGCGGTGGCGAGTTACAACGCCACCGGCAAGTGCCCTGTCTTCACCCAGATTACGGTCTCTTCGTCAACGTACGGATGATGCTGGCTCATATGCGGGTTTCGAATCCAGCTGCCTTTAGGGTACTCGCCGTGCTCGTCCTTAAAGGTTCCAGACAACACAAAAATCTCTTCACCACCAAAATGTTTGTGAGGTTTGAATACCTCGCCTACGGGCCACTTAACCAGCGCTACGTGTTCATGCTCAAAATTGTGGAGTGGCATCACTTGCAGGCCGCCCTGCCCTTGCAGCCACTCTGCCGTATTAGTGTTTACCCTAACTTCGCTTAAATCGCGCTTATCAAACTGATTGAGTTTAACTAAGATCACACAGCCTTCGTTACTAAACGGGCTGTGTTTACTGCCTGGAGGATTTCGCAAATACGTGCCCGCCGGGTAATCACCGTGCTCGTCAGAAAATACACCTTCTAATACAAGAATCTCCTCACCATAGGGGTGGCTATGCTGTTTAAAGCTAGCGCCAGCATCATATTTCACCACGCTGGTTGTATGGCCTGATTCTTTTGCTTCACGCTCTAACGGTTTACGCCATACCGTGGAAGATGGCGACGGCTGCCACTCTTGCTTCTGCGTATTAATAGCTAGGCGTTCATCAAAGTTCATATTTAACATTTAGGTCACCGATTGGTATTGGCCCGTTATCCTTATTTTATTAAAGACCGCTACTCAGGTCTTAGCATTTCAAAGAAGTTTTCTTGAGAAATCGTATAGTAATCTCCCTTCCCTCCACCACGGCTCACGGGCGCGCTTTTAAGCGTGCTGTAAACGCCGTTTTCGATAAGCGATTTGTTAATATGGACGCCCACTACCTCGCCCATAATAAACCAGCTATTCACGTCATCGCCTGAGGATGATTTTAGCTGTACCACATCAGTAAGCTTACATTCCATGCTTACTTTGCTGTCTTTTACGCGTGGAACCTGCACTATTTCACTGTCTACGGTCTGAAGCCCCGCATGTTCGAATTCGCTCTCCTCTGGGGCCAGAGGCTTACTGGTTGTGTTCATCGCATTGACCAAATCTTCCGATACAAGATTCCAGCAAAACTCACCGGTTTCCTGTACGTTGATTAGCGAATCTTTTTTGCTGCCTACCACTGAAAAACCAATAATCGGTGGCGTATAGTTTAGCGCGTTAAAAAAGCTGTAAGGCGCGAGATTAAGTATTCCGTCTTTCGATCTTGTCGAAATCCAACCAATAGGTCGCGGGGCAATGATGGCGTTAAACGGGTCATGCGCCAGACCGTGGCCGTTTTTAGGTTGGTAAAAATGCGTGTGTGACAAAACCATTCCTTAAAAAGTGTGATAGTGTAATTGATAGCTCTGATATGACTACGTCTCCTCCCGTTTTCAAGATTAATAAGGTAGTTTATGACTGCACGCAGTGTCGCATTTTCCAGAACCCGACTCACAGAACTTATGGTGCCCTCCTTCGCTAACTTTGGTGGCAAAGTACATGGCGGCGTCATTTTATCTTTAATGGACAAAGTGGCCTATGCTTGTGCAAGTAAGCATGCTGGCGCATATTGCGTAACCGTTACGGTTGATGGCGTAGAGTTCTTACAGCCCGTTGAGGTTGGCGATTTACTTCATCTAGATGCTACTGTTCACTATGTTGGGAATACATCGTTAGTGGTGGGCATTAAAGTAACAACGGAAAACATAAAAACCAACGAAGTGAAGCATACCAACAATAGCTTTTTTACTATGGTGGCCAAAGACGACAGCGGTACGCCGGTTTCTGTCCCTGAACTTGAACTCACGAACCATCATGAAATGCGCAATTTTGTAACCGCTATTCGCCGCAGTAAAATTCGCAAAGAAGCACAAGTTAAGCTTCAACGTGATTATGATGCTTTCATTCCTAAAGAAGACTTTGCGCTAGTTGATGCACACCGATGTGTATTGACGTTCGATAGAGACAGCTAATCGGACTTGTTTCAGCCCCTGTTTCAAATGATAGCTGCATTAACCTTAGCTTCAGCACGAAAGATATAGGTTTGGTAAACGCAAGTGTTTCATACTGGCGCTAAACAAAAAAAGCAGGCCAAATAGGTCAGCCTGCCTTTTGTTTTTATCCGTGTTTTACCGCATTGTTAGAAGCGATACGCAACTTTGCCGTATACAAAACGGCCTGTGAAGCCGTAAGGCGAGAAGCCTGAGTATGAGAATAAACGAGAAAACGTAGTTACATCGTCTACCAAATCTCGGGTTGGCTCTGGGTATACATCGAATACATTGTTGGCACCTACCGATACCGTTAACCCTTCTGTCAACGCTATACGAACATCCAAGTCAGTGATCCATTCCGAAGGAAGAATTTCGTTGCGGGCTTCAATTGAAGAAGGATCTTCCACTTCACCATAGCGTGTGGTGCGAAGCGTAGTGGTGTAACGGTCGTAGTTCCATGTAACGCCCAAGTTTAACTTACTGTCTGGCGAGCTCGTTTCGAAACGGCGAAGTTCGACGTCGCTGAACAAGTTATCTTGGTCAAAGCCTGCATTTTGAAGCACTTCAGGCGCATCGATTACACTGGTTACTTCATTGTCGTTAAAGTTAGCACCTGCGTTAAAGTTAAACGCACCGTAATCTGCCGTGTTCAATGTATAGGTAGACACAATATCAACACCTTCGGTACGGGAATCTATGGCGTTTAAGAAGAAACGCGCCTGATTAGCACCCGTGCCTTCTAGTAGTGCTTCAATTGCTTCACCCGATAGGTTGTTAGACAGTACAATACGGTCATCAATATCGATGCGATAGAAATCTACCGTTAAGTTAAAGTCAGCCGTTGGAGAATATGTGAAGCCTGCGCTGTAGTTATCCGACTCTTCTGCATCTAAACCTGGGCTACCGAGCGCCTGTGCCACATCGCTTGAAGGTGCAAAGGTCCCGGTTTCAGTTGGCTCGCCATCAACAAAGACGGTAGCAATTGAGGTGAAAAACTGCTGTTGAAGCGACGGAGCTCTAAAGCCTGTTGATACCGACGCGCGAAGTGCAAACGCATCGCTTAAGGTTACACGGTGCGACATCTTCCAGTTGAACGTGCTGCCAAAATCAGAATAATCTTCATAACGACCGGCAACAGCAACGTTCCAGTTCTCTACCACATCAGCTTCCAAGTCTACATAGAAGCTATAGTTGTGACGGCTGTTGTCACCGGCCGACTCTGGTGTAAAACCAGGGAACACTTGAGAGCCAGCTGCACCAAACGGCCCGTCAACGGGGTCGGTCACAGCTCCGCCTGGACCGAAGGTACCTTGGATGTACGAGTTCTCTTCACCCGCTGTAATATCATAACCTTCGTGGCGATATTCTGCGCCCATTGCAAAGTTCATTTCGCTGTAAAACAGCCCTGTATCGACCAGACGAGACGTGTCTGCATTAATGATAGTCGTATCGTACTCAAGGGTACCCGCGTCAAACTCAGTCTGACTTGTTGGGCCAAGGGATGTATTTAGCGTGTTCACAACACCGTACTCTAGCTCGTTACCGCCGTGCGTAACTGATAGGTCGTAATTCCATACATCGCCGTAGCCTTTAATTCCGGCGATAAGCGACATATCTGTGATGTCGGTCTGAATAGCAGGTAAGAAGCCGTCAGGGTAAATTTCAACAATGTTGCGCGAGTCTTGTGCACGGCGATAGAAACCACTGCCTAGCGAGTCACGGGTGCTGTAGCCTGCTGTAGTGTAAAACTCGACGCTATCGGTAAGTGCTTTACCCGCATTAATAAACAGCGCGTAGTCTTCTACCTCACCATTACCGTATACGTGGTTATAGCGATTTACTGTGAGTTCACGTGGGTCGAGGTTGCCGTCTGCATCACGAGCATAGTTTTCTCGCTGATCGTAGTCGGCACGATTTGCTTGGCCGCGGTCGCGATATTCACCTGAAACATTTACAAAGCCATCGTCGCCCCACTCAAAACCCACGTTTCCACGAAGGGTAAAGGTTTGGCCGTCGGTTACCTCTCGGTCACTTCCTTCGGTGAACGCTAGGTCGCCGTTAGCGTCAATAGCAACATTTTCAAGGTTTGGCACACCGTCCATTGTGGTAACGTTAGCACCGTAGGTTGCCGATACTTCACCGCCTTCTGCAGCATCTTTAAGCACAATATTGATAACGCCGGCAATAGCGTCAGACCCGTATTGCGCTGCGGCACCGTCACGCAATACTTCAATTCGTTTGATGGCATTAGCTGGAATAGCGTTTAAATCTACCGCTGATGATCCGCGACCCACCGAGCCGTTTAGGTTAAGTAGCGCAGATGTGTGACGACGCTTACCATTAACCAGTACAAGGGTATGATCGGGGGCTAAACCGCGAAGCTGAGCTGGGCGCACGTGGTCCGTACCATCGGTAACTGAAGGCTGCGGAAAGTTAAAGCTTGGCAGTAACTGGTTAAGGATCATGTTGGTTTCAGTTAAGCCTGTCGCCTCAATAGATGAAGCGTCGATAATATCGATAGGTACCGGGGAATCATTGACGGTACGCCCTACTCGACGTGAACCTACAATTTGGATTTGTTCAACATCCTGCTCATCGATAGCGGTTTGCTCTTGAGCAAAAGACGCGCTAGAAAAAGATATTCCGGCGATTGCAGAAGCAATTAAGGAAAGCTTAAAAACAGAAGCGTTAATTTTAGCCTGTTGCATTGTGATGTTCCTGAATTTTATGTGTTTACTTCAAGGAAGAGAATTTCGCTTATGGCAAGCGCTTTGGCGCGCACTTACCAAGTGCTTCTTCTATCTCTTTTAATTTAGGGTTAATGCTAAACGCTTGTTTGAACTACAAGACTTATTTTTATAGACGTGAAACCAACGGGGTTTATGCGCTGAGTTAAGCACAAAATAGCGGGGCTATACAATACTAAAGTAGTAATAAAAGTGTAAATTCGACAATATGCAGAATCTAGAGGATGAGGAGGTATAAACTAACAAAACGGTGCGCTTAGCGCTTAAGTACCGCATATTTTAATTGCGAGTGTAGCTCGACGGTAATTAAGGCTGGTGTTAATAGGAGCGACAAACGAGTATTTGCCGCTCCTAATGAGTAGAGGCTCGTCAAAAAGCTTACGCTTTTTTAAGCTTCTTTTTTAACTTTTTAAGCTTGCCTTCCTGCTTAGAGATTTTAGCTTTAGTTGCTTTGATTTCTTTTTTTAGCTCTTTTTTCTTAGCCATAATAACTATCCTTTCGATTTATTGTTCTTTCGTAGTGTTTTACTGCCAATAGCAGCACTTAGTGCCCATCGTGTTTTTCGATGAACTCGCGGATGAAGCGCCTAACTTCTCGAGCGGCAGACGTATCAAGCTCTTCGCAGAGTTCAATAAACTGAGCGCGCTCTTCATCGTTAATCCGAATAATCATTTGACTATTCTTTTTCTTCTTTTTGTTGTTTTTCTCAGACATGTAGAGCCCTTATAGGCCAAAACGACTTCATCCGTATAACTAATGTATAGCTTTTGTATATACAATTCAAGTGACCGCTGATCCCTTTGCTAAAGTTTGTCATAAAAAGGTCATAGAATATTAATTGCATTGACTTGTTCGATTGTCACAATTGAACGCGTTTACCAACAGATGATTAGAAGAAGTACCATGATTGATACACAGTCTTTCGCACACCTTTCATGTTTAATCGAAGGCATCGCACTTGTTAAACATTCAGAGAATCGCTCCAGCCAAGATTTGAAAACCCTTTTAGAGAGCCAGGGTTACGATGCAGCAATAGCGGCAAATACCGCTGAAGCACTTAGCGAACAGCTTCAATTAGCCTCATAAAGAAAACGGAAGCCGAGGCTTCCGTTTTGCACATTTCGCTAATTGTCTGGTTCACGTAAGTGAATTAAGCCTTACTTTGGCGACCATTCAAACTTTTTAAACGGCTCGTCTACTGGCGTTTCAGCTAGGTGATTCGTGTAGTTACTCATCACTTTTTGCGCCAATACCAAGATAATTTCTAACAGCTGTTTGTGCGCATACCCAGCATCATAGAATGCCTTAAGCTGAGTTTCTTCAACATTACCACGACCACGCGTTACCGCGAGTACGGTTTCTTTTAACGTGTTGAGTTTGCTATCTGAAAGAACTTCATCGTTACGGAGCTCCTCAATTAGCGTATCACTTACATTCATACTTTTTGCAATACCTGTATGCGCCGGTACACAGTAGTGACATGCATGTTCAACGTTAATTGACTGCCATACTACGGTAAGTTCTTCTGCGTTAAACGACGTTTCTTGCGCTAGCTTGTGCAGTACTTGGTAGCCTTCTAGCAATGTTGGCGCCTCTGCCATAACGGCATGTAGGTTGGGCAGCATGCCAAATGCACTTACCGAGTTATCAATGAGTGGCTTTGCCGCCTCCGGTGCCGTGTCTTTCGTATGTAATGTAAAATCGCTCATATCACTCTCCTATTGATGTGACTAGAAACTTAAATAACCCTTCTGGTTACTCTTACCTCTTTGGTATGACATTAATAATAGGTTTACTTGAACGATCGTTCAAGCGATAATTGAACACATGTTCAAAGTATTCACGTATAAGGTATGCAGCAATGAAATATGACCACGATGAAATAATCGAAAAAGCGACCACACTTTTTTGGAAGCGAGGCTTTCAAGCTGCGGGTATGCGTGATATCCAACAGGCATTAGACATGCGCCCCGGTAGTATCTACGCTCGCTTTCAAAGTAAAGAAGGTTTATTTAAGCTTGTTATAGAACAGTATGCGCAAAATAGCGCAGAACGGTTAAAGCAAGTAGCAGCGGCCGAATCGCCTTTAAATGCGCTTTACCGCTTTTTTGAAACAGCATTAACTGGCCCTGATGAACAGCGCTATATGCGCCAGTGCTTGCTAGTAAAGTCTATTGCAGAACTAGACATCATTGGTGATGTCGCCAGAAAAGCGGTGCTTGATAGTATGCAAACCCTTAAAGCTGGCTTTAGCGATATTATTGAAGCCTGTATTGAAAACGGTGAACTGCCTGCACATACGCCAACTACATTATCTGCGGACTGGCTTCAAAATCAATTCGTGGGTTTGCGTGCGTTCGCCTTAATGCAAGACGAAAATAAAGCCATTATTCAAATGATCGACAAAGTAATGATCGACTTAAAAGGGCGATGGCCTCAAAAAACGCATTGATGTGAATGACGGCTCAAAGGCGCTGAAACAGCGTATTTTCACAACGAGTGCTTTAAAAGCAGTTGCATAGAATATGGTTTAATCAAACATGCGACTTGGAATAACTCTCTTTAACCAAGCGAAAAGGTTATTATTGTTAGCTTTTAATTCAACTCGGGTTCGCTTAATTTCAACCCACTGTTCTTGGTCAATAATCACGTTACCATCAACAAAGGGGACGTATAACTGGTCACCTTCAAAGTGGGTTCTAAACTCTAAGTAAAAGTCGCCGTGCAGCTCCTCAAGTAAGGCATCAGACTCCCCCAAACCGTCGGGAAGAAAATAATAAAACTGAGTAAGAATAAGCCTTCCTTCAGCGTTTAGCTGATAACTGCCCGCATAGCCATCCCAACAGGCAGACATCACCTCAACCTTTTCGGGGTCAGGTGTACTCTTCAACTGATAAAAGTGTTTCTCACCTTCGTCGAATGGGTGCCCTTGCCAAATATAATAAAGGCTATAGCCTTTTAAACTAACCAACGGGCATTGATTAGAGAACCCTTGCGAGAATTGTACGGTCATTCCTTTGAACCTTTTTAATTATGAGTTGGGTTAGCTTAAACAAGTGAAATGATTTTGTGCTTTTTCAAACCTAAGCAAAGGCTTTTAAGAGAACAACAAACGCAATAATTGCGCAATAAGCAATATCCCCATTAACGGCCAAATCCACTTCGCCCATTTAGCCGCATCTTCACTACTTATACGCATTTTAGAGCGCTCTATTAGCGGTATAATTAATGCCAGTGCACCAAACAACACCGCCAGTAAAATTAATACTTCCATTATCGTAACCCTATCGCATATTTAAGCACTTGTTGTTTAGCAGGCTCGATGCGCTGCGCCACAGAAAGTAGCTGGTTTCTTACCCATTTAATGGGGGCAATATCGTTGCTAAACAAGGTATAAAACCCATCCATTGCGCTCATCATTACTACGTTATCTCGCTTTCGTGGCCTTTCATAGTCGCCTACAAGCATTTGCAAAAATAGGTTATCCTTTAGCGACAGCTCACCAGTGCTGTGGCTGGCATTAACCTTAGCGGTAACAGATAAAAACGCCTCTACGTCTTTGAAACCTAAGTTCACGCCCTGCCCAGCCAATGGATTAATGGTGTGCGCTGCATCGCCGATTAACACACAGCAGCCTTTAACATAGTGTTTAGCATGAGAACGGGTAAGCGGAAAAACCGCTTTGTCTACAACAGAAAAACTGTTGTCATTTTTAGTGAGTTCATCAGGAAAAGTGTTAAGAATTTCACTCTCAAGTTGACTCGCTTTTAAACTTTTTATGCGTTTGAGTTCGTCGGGCGAGTCGTACCACACAAGCGAGGCATAGTTGTCGAACATAGGCAAAAACGCTTTTGGGCCGCTTGAGGTAAACTGCTGCCAGGTCACAGGCTCTACAGGCTTTTCCATTTTGATTGTGATACCCATTGCCTGTTGGGCATACTGCCAACCTGTGGTGCCAATACCGGCCGCCTTTCTTACCTGAGAGTTTGCTCCATCAGCACCAATAAGCCACTTAGCCTCTATCGTTCTGCCGCTAGATAGTTTAACGGTAGCAGTATTGGCTAACAGAATGTCTTGCACTGTTTGGCCACTAATAAGCTCAACATTCTCATACTGTTTTAGTGCTTCGTGGCAACCTAGTTGCAACAATCGGTTTTCTACAAAGTAGCCAAGCTGGGGCATATCGATACTTTGTGCGGTGAAGTCTGTTCGATGCGCAGGGTCGTCCCACACGCTAAGGCCCGTATACGGCTTTACACGCTTAGCGGCGATATGCTCCCAGGCGCCCAGTGCTTTTAAAAGCGTAACGGAAGCCTCGCTTATGGCTGAGACCCGCAGGTCAGGTCCATCACCGTGGTGAAAAGGCCTAGGCAAATGAGGCTCTATAACCACTACCTTGTAGTGCTGCTGTGCAAGGCCTAGCGCCAGCGCAGCCCCCACCATTCCACCGCCATTTATACAGAAATCGACCATTTACTCTCCTTAAAACACGCACTTGCATTATGTCGTAAAATACCAAGCCCTGTGAAGTAAAACGTCATACCGTTTAGAGGTAGATCATAGCGTTAGATCAAAAATTCACTAATCGTCGCAATACACTGGGAATATGCATACATAACAGGTAAAATATGCGGCTATTTTGAACATCTTCTTGTAACTGACATTGTTAGTTGTTTTTTGCGGGTTATTTTGATGTGCCCGATTAAGAACACATGGGCAGATGCTTTGCCTTTACCCACGTAAAACTGCATTCACTTACAAGAACACTAACAGGTTATCGAATAGTTGTTATGACTAAAAAGCTGTATATCAAAACCTGGGGCTGCCAAATGAACGAGTACGACTCGGAGAAAATGGCAGACTTACTAGACTCAACACACGGCTTTAGCGCTGCACAAAGTGCTGAAGAAGCCGACGTTATTTTGCTTAACACCTGCTCTATCCGCGAAAAAGCGCAGGAAAAAGTGTTTCATCAACTTGGCCGTTGGAAAACCCTCAAGCAAGATAAGCCAGAACTTATTATTGGTGTAGGTGGCTGTGTAGCCTCACAAGAAGGCGACACTATTCGTCAGCGCGCGCCATTCGTAGACTTGGTTTTCGGCCCGCAAACACTACACCGCTTGCCTGAAATGATTAACGAACTTAAAGGCGGCGCAAAGTCAGTGATTGACGTGAGCTTCCCTGAAATTGAAAAGTTTGATCGCCTGCCTGAGCCGCGCGCTGAAGGCCCAACCGCGTTCGTTTCAATTATGGAAGGCTGTTCAAAATACTGTACATTCTGCGTAGTACCTTACACCCGTGGTGAAGAAGTAAGCCGCCCTGTTGATGACGTATTACTTGAAATTGCACAGCTTGCTGGCCAAGGCGTACGTGAAGTAAACCTTCTTGGTCAAAACGTAAATGCATACCGCGGTGAAAACTACGACGGTACGATTTGTCGTTTCTCTGAGTTACTTGAACTCGTTGCAGCTATCGACGGTATCGACCGCATTCGCTACACCACGTCGCACCCGGTTGAATTTACGGACGACATCATTGACGTATACGCCTCAATTCCAGAGCTTGTCGACCACCTTCACTTACCGGTTCAAAGTGGCTCAGACCGCATATTGAACCTTATGAAGCGCGGTCATACGGCATTAGAATACAAATCTAAAATGCGTAAGCTTAAAAAAATTCGCCCGAACATTAGTTTGTCGAGCGACTTTATCATTGGGTTCCCTGGTGAAACCGATGCTGACTTTGAAGCTACCATGGATTTGATTCAGGCCGTTGATTACGATCTTAGCTTCAGCTTCATTTACAGTGCCCGCCCAGGTACACCTGCGGCTGATGCAGTCGATGATGTAACGGAAGAAACCAAAAAGCAGCGTCTTCACCTTCTACAGCAGCGTATTACGCAACAAGCATTGCGCATTGCTCGTCACATGGTAGGTACAGAGCAGCGTATTTTAGTTGAAGGTCCGTCAAAGAAAAACCCAATGGAGCTTTCTGGACGTACTGAAAATAACCGGGTGGTAAACTTTGAAGGCACACCTGACATGATTGGTGAATTCGTTGATGTAAACATCACCGACGTATTTACCAACTCACTACGTGGTGAAGTTGTGCGCAGAGAGAGCGAGATGGGCTTGCGTGTTGCCGTTTCGCCCCAATCTATTATGGCAAAGCATCAGGCAGATATGCCCGATGAGCTTGGCGTGGGTCAATTTAGCCCAGCCTAAATACATTTAAAGCGAGGATAAAAGTAGCTTGAGTACATTGGTTAGTAACGAATTTGATTTAGAACCGTCAGATAGTAAGCGTTTGGCGAGTTTGTGTGGCCCCTTTGACGATAACATCAAACAGATAGAGCGCAGGCTAGGCGTAGAAATTACCTACCGAAATAACGCGTTCAAGGTGTTGGGTGAACCGCAGCAAATAAAAAGTGCTAGTGAATTACTTAAGCTTCTTTATATAGAAACACAGCCGATTAAAGGCCGTATCCCAGAGCTTGAAGCAGAACAAGTTCACTTAGCCATTCAAGAAGCCCGGGTTATTGAGAAAGACGCAACCGGTGGCTATGGCAAAGAAGTGAATATCAAAACTAAGCGCGGCGTGATTAAGCCGCGCAACCCCAACCAGGCGCAATACGTGGCGAACATTGTTAACCACGACATTACCTTTGGTATTGGCCCTGCGGGTACAGGTAAAACCTATCTCGCAGTAGCTGCGGCAGTAGACGCGCTAGAACGCCAAGAGATACGCCGCATATTGCTTACCCGCCCTGCGGTGGAAGCTGGTGAAAAATTAGGTTTCTTACCCGGCGATTTATCGCAAAAGGTCGACCCGTACTTACGCCCTCTTTACGACGCCCTATTTGAAATGCTGGGCTTCGAGAAAGTTGAAAAGCTTATGGAGCGCAATGTAATTGAAGTGGCTCCGCTGGCTTACATGCGTGGCCGTACACTTAACGATGCCTTTATTATTCTGGATGAAAGCCAAAACACCACGGTAGAGCAAATGAAAATGTTCTTAACCCGTATCGGCTTTAATTCGAAAGCGGTGATCACCGGTGACATCACACAGGTAGATTTACCTCGTGGCGCGAAATCTGGCCTGCGCCATGCCATCGAAGTATTAAGCGAAGTGAACAATATATCGTTCAATTTCTTTCATGCAGAGGACGTGGTACGACACCCTGTAGTTGCTCGCATTGTGCGTGCTTACGAGGTTCACGACGCGGAACAAGAGCGTCTTCGCAAAGCGCGTAAAGAGGAAGCTTTGCAACTTCAGCGTGAGCAAACCGCCCAAGACGCGCATGCTAATGCGTCTGCGCAGTCAGCGCAAAACCAGTCTAACGCGTCGCCCGCAAAAGGCGATAGCGCATCGTGACCGCTATTATTGATGTACAACAAGCATTCGAAGGTGAAGAGGTCATTTCAATTGACATCCCTTCGCCTGCAGAGCTTGAGTTATGGGCCAACGCTGTTCTTAAGTACGAAGGTTTAAGTGATCAAGAGGTCACTATTCGCTTTACCGATGAAGCGGAAAGTCAAAGCTTGAACAGTGAATATCGCGGTAAACACAAACCTACTAATGTATTATCTTTTCCTTTTGAAGCGCCGCCAGGTATTGAAATTAACCTGCTTGGCGATTTAGTTATTTGTGCGCCCGTTATCAGCCGTGAAGCTGAAGAGCAGGATAAGCAAGTAAGCGATCACTACGCACATATGACAGTCCACGGCCTCTTGCATTTAATGGGATATGACCATATAGACGATGCAGAAGCCGAGGAGATGGAAGGTAAAGAGATTGATATTCTTGCCCAATTAGGCATTGACAACCCCTACGACGCTGACGAGTAAAAGTCATCACAAACCATTGTTATATATAGCATTTAACACTTAATAACAATAAAACATTGACGCCCAGCACGAACCATTTTAACGTTGGCGTTGAACTAACAATTAAACGGACATTATGAGCGACGATAATCCTCACTCTACCAACGGCTCATCAGGCAAGAGTTGGTTAGATAAACTAAAAAATTCGATTTCTGGCGAGCCGAGAAGTAAAGAAGAGTTAGTATCGGTTATTACCGATGCTGAACAGAATGACATCATAGACCCACAAACCCGTGAAATGATTGAAGGGGTAATTGGGGTAAATGAAATGCGAGTAAGGGATATCATGATCCCTCGCGCTCAAATGACCACCATAGATGTTGAGAAGAAGGTAGAAGAATTCCTGCCTCTCATGCTTGAATCTGCCCACTCCCGTTTTCCTGTTATTAGTGAAGATAAAGACCACATCGAAGGTATTTTGCTTGCAAAAGACCTGCTTGCGTTTGCTTTTAATGCAGAAAAAGAATTTAACCTGAAAGATATTTTACGCCCTGCGGTCATTGTCCCTGAGAGTAAACGGGTTGACGTACTGCTAAAAGAATTTCGTCAACAGCGCTACCATATGGCCATTGTTGTGGATGAATACGGCGGCGTATCGGGTCTTGTCACCATTGAAGATATTCTAGAAATTATCGTGGGTGAAATTGAAGACGAATACGATACCGAAGAGGACGGCACCGACGATATTCGCCCGCTGAATAAGTCGACCTATTCGGTTAAAGCGCTTACCCCGGTAGACGACTTCAACGAATTTTTTGAAACCAAGTTCAGTGAAGAAGAAGCGGATACCATTGGCGGAATAGTACTTAAAGCGTTTGGCCATATGCCTGAAACCAACGACGAGATAACCATTGGCGATATTCAATTCAAAGTCACCAACTCGGACAAACGTCGGCTTATTCAGCTTAAAGTGTCTGTGCCTTCACTTGAGTAATGCAGTAACTTAGCAAGCGCCTTTTACCTGGGGCGAAATAAAGCAAGACGCTTTCGCCCTAGGTTAATTATAACAACCTTAATAACCACCATCAGATCACACCTATGCTGAAACGGTTTTTCCCCCATCTCCTTCTTATTTTAAGCGGCGCCAGCTTAACGCTAGCTTTTGCACCTTTTAACATGTGGCTGTTAACTATTCCTGCACTCGCGCTGGCGATACGACAGGTGATTAAGCTCAAACATCGCTCGTTTTTTGCCGGATGGCTATTTGGTGCGGGCTGGTTCGGCGCAGGCATTAGTTGGGTACACGTCAGTATTGCCGACTTTGGTGGATTACCGCTTATCGGTTCCATTGCCTTAATGGCATTACTTTGTGGTTACTTGGCGCTATATCCAGCGCTCGCCACTAAACTCACCGCCAAGTTTTTTTCGCCCCAATTATGGCCCATGGCACTGCCTTTTTTCTGGGTTGTGGCCGAGTGGTTGCGAAGTTGGATGCTAAGTGGCTTTCCGTGGTTATCTTTAGGCTATAGCCAGCTAGAAAGCCCACTGTCTGGCTTTGCGCCTGTTATTGGTGAAACAGGAATAAGCGCGCTTATCGTTATTAGCGCTACCCTATTTGCGCTGATTCACAATAGGCGAACTTTCGCCAACGCAGTGCTGGTTGCGCTGTGCTTATTTACCAGCGGCTATCTGCTTAAACAGCATACCTGGGTTACCCCAAACAAAACCTATTCAGTAGGCATGGCGCAGGGAAATATTGCACAAAGTTTACGGTGGGTGCCGGAGCAAGATGGCCCTACCATGGACACCTATTGGAAATTAACCGAAAGCTTGTGGGATAACGACCTGATTATTTGGCCCGAAGCCGCCGTGCCAAAACTAGAACCGCTTGCACAACCTTACCTTGCCAAGGTTAATGAAAGAGCATTTGAAGAAAACACCGCTCTTATAACTGGTATTGTTAACTATAACTGGGAAACTGACGAGGCATGGAACAACCTCATTGTGCTTGGTAAGCGCACGCCAGATGCTACGCACCCTGATTACCAATATTTTCACAGTAACCGTTTTTCAAAGCACCACCTTTTACCTGTAGGTGAGTTTGTGCCTTTTGAAGATTGGCTTCGCCCCCTTGCCCCCCTATTCGACTTGCCCATGTCGTCATTCTCTCGCGGTGATTATCAGCAGGCCAACTTAGAAGCCAATGGTATTCATTTAGCCCCCGCTATCTGTTTTGAAATTGCTTTCCCTCATCAAGTAATGGCAAACGTATATGAAGATACCGACATGATCATTACAGTAAGTAATGATGCGTGGTTTGGACATTCTCACGGCCCTGCTCAGCATTTGCAGATTGCGCAAATGCGTGCCCTTGAACTAGGCCGCCCTGTTGTTAGGGCTACAAATAACGGCATTACCGCCTTTATAGACCACAAAGGCGAAGTGACAACGCGCTTGCCTCAATTCACTGCAGGTAACATTTCAGCGCCTGTTGTCGCAACTCGCGGGTTTACACCGTACTACCATCTACAGGAATTAGGTGTTTGGCTATTAACGTTATTTCTTTTAGCGTCTGCGATAACACTTAAGAGAGCCGATATCAACCGCAACTAGGCCTATAGAGCACAATCTGAAAGGTATTTTGGAAAGTTAAAAAATATCGGCTACAGCATTTACTGTTCTGGAGTGGAGAACTGGTATTTATGGGGCAAAGCTGCTCTTAAAAAACGATTCGGTGTAGTTAAACGTAAGTTTCTAGCTATTTTGTTCAATAAACTCTTTCAATCGTGCCGAAATGACTAAATCAAAAAGCGTTGGTTGGAGCTTTACTTTTGGAAAAACGGCGCCTTACATTTGGCGCCGCTCTCATTTAATGTATGTGGATTAGACGCTAAATTTTATTAATTACCTGCCGCCTGAATAGCAGTAAGGGCAATGGTAAATACAATATCATCCACCAACGCACCGCGACTTAAGTCGTTGACTGGCTTTCTCATGCCTTGCAGCATAGGGCCAATACACACTAAGTCGAAGCTGCGCTGCACCGCTTTATAAGTGGTGTTTCCGGTATTGAGGTCAGGGAACACAAACACGTTTGCTTTACCTGCAACTGGGCTATTTGGAGCCTTGCTTTTACCTACACTTTCAATGGCCGCAGCGTCGTACTGAAGCGGACCGTCGATAAGTAAATCAGGGCGCAGCTCTTGTGCAATCTTAGTTGCCTCACGCACTTTCTCTACATCGCTACCTGCACCTGACGAGCCTGTACTGTAGCTTATCATTGCCACACGTGGCTCAATACCAAACATCTGTGCAGATTCTGCAGATTGAATAGCAATGTCGGCCAGTTGCTGCGCGTTAGGGTCTGGGTTTATCGCACAGTCGCCATATACCAATACTTGGTCAGGCAACAGCATGAAAAATACCGACGATACCAAAGATGCATTTTCAGCGGTTTTAATAAGCTGTAGCGCTGGACGAATGGTATTGGCGGTGGTATTAACTGCACCAGAGACTAGCCCGTCAACGTCGCCTTGCTGAAGCATCATAGTGCCCAACGTAACGTTGTCCTCCAATAACTCCTTTGCTACCACTTCAGTCACACCTTTGTGGCCGCGCAGAGCCACTAAGCCTTCAACGTAGTCATCTTTTATCTCACTCGGAGAAACAATTTCTACGCCATCGCTCAATACTACCCCTTGCTGCTCTGCAACACGGCGAATTTCTGTCTCATCGCCAATGAGTACCGGTCGCGCCAAGCCGCGCTTTGCACAAATTGATGCCGCAACTACCGTCCTTGGCTCACAGCCTTCAGGCAGCACTACGCGCTTGTTAACTTGCCTTGCGCGGTTAGTCAGATAAAAACGAAACGCAGAAGGCGATAGCTTTTTCTGGCGCGATACTTTTTGCGTAAGCGAATTTACCCAGCTTGCATCTAAGCTTTCAGCGGTATGCACCATCACTTTTTCAATACGCTGGCTGTCGTCAACCGGCACTTCTTGATTGAAAGCATGCAGTGATTGAGCCGTTTGCCATGTATTCGAATTTACCAACATAACGGGTAACCCCGTTTCAATCGCTTGGCTGCACAGTGCCATAATGTTTTCATCTGGTTGATAACCACCAGTTAAAAGCAGTGCTCCTAATTTAGTACCGTTTAACGCAGCTAAACAACACGACACAAAAACATCGCCGCGATCACCAGACATTACAAGTAGCGCGCCGGGTTTTAACGTATGCGTCATGTTGTGAATTTCTCGCGCGCAAAAGGTTACGCTACTTAAGCGACGCTCGGACAATTCACCCGCATTTAACAAGGTAGCATTGAGGTGTTTAGCGACATCGGTAGCACGAGGAGAGACTAGGTCAGCACTCCAATCAATGGTACCAAGTAAGCTTAAGCCTTTTTTGAAAATAGGTAATTCGCGAAGGGCCTGCGTACGCGCTTCGTCATGTTCAGGGGCCTCTATAGCACCAATATCGGCGCGCAGTCGACCGTGTTCATCAAACGGCGCGTTGACCTTGTTGAAAATACAGCCTACTACTTTTTGGCTTTTATGACCGCCGTAGGTATCTACTACAATTTCAAGTCGGTGGTTAATATCAGTTGTTGAATCGTTACCTGGCACGGCAACAAAAACAATATCTGCATCTAACGCACGGCTTATTTCTAAATTCAATCGTTCAGCGTAAGGGTGGTGGCGAGTGGTCACTAACCCTTCGATAACGGTAACAGCGTCTTGTACGCTTTTCTCTTCAAAGCGTTCGATAATTTCTTCAAGTAGTTCATCGGTGCTGTCGTTGCTGATCATGCGCTCAACATAGTCGAGTTCAAACGGTGTTATCGGCGATACGCTAGCGTGATGGGCTATGATTGCGGTGGAGCGTTCTTCACCGTTATCACCGCGGCGCGGTTGCGCTACGGGCTTGAAAAAATTTAGTTTTATACCTTGTTCTTCTATAGCGCGAACAAGGCCCATGCTGACCGTTGTTAGGCCCACACTGGTGCCAACTGGGATCAACATAATTCTGCGAGACATATATACTCCTGCTTTAGCTTACAGATTGCTATTGCGTGTTCAAATTACGCGAACGTAGCGGCTTCCGCGGCAATAACCCACTCTTCGTTAGTAGGTACTACGTAAACGGCGGTCGATGCGTTTTCTACGGATATTTTTCCGCCCCGACCAAATCGAGCATCCGTATTCTTTTGCTCATCTAACGTAATGCCGAAATGAGCAAAGTAACCCATGGTGGTCTCTCTGATAAGCGATGAGTTTTCACCTATACCGCCTGTAAAGACAATAGCGTCTAGCGTTGGAACCGCTACCATATAACCAGCAATGTACTTCGCTAAGCGATAGCAGAAAATTTCAATGGCTAACAGCGCACCTTCATGACCTTCAAGGGCGGCGTCTTCCAGCGTTCTACAATCATTACTCAACTCTGAAATACCCAGTAAGCCAGACTGTTTGTTTAAAAGGTCACTAATTTCATCGGCGGTTTTGCCTAACTTTTTCTGCAGCGTACCTGGCAAGCTTGGATCGATATCACCACAGCGCGTCCCCATTACCAAACCTTCGAGAGGAATAAAGCCAAGGCTGGTATCTACCGCCTGCCCTTTTTCAATGGCAGAAACGCTACAGCCATTGCCTAAATGCGCGCTGATAATACTGGTATCTGATACCGGCTTATGAAGTATTTTTGCCATGCTATCGAGAATAAACTTATGGCTGGTACCGTGAAAACCGTAGCGCCTTATGCCGTGTTCGCGATACAGCGACATGGGAAGGGCGTAAATAAAGGCTTTCTTAGGCAGAGTTTGGAAAAAAGAAGTATCAAACACCACTACGTGCGGTAAATCCGGGTAAGCCGCCTGTGCGGTAACAATACCTTTTAAATTCGCCATGTTGTGAAGCGGCGCCATGCTTGCGTAATCTTCAATGGCTTCCAATACGCTGTCGTCGACAAGCGCAGCCCCTTTAAACTTTTCACCGCCATGCACAACGCGGTGGCCGATTGCAATCGGTTGAACACCTGTACTGGCAATTATCTCTGCAATCGCGTTAAGCGCTTCGGTATGACCTGCTTTTTCAGGTAAGGCTTGTTTCTCTTTTTTGCCGTTAAGCTTATAAGATAAGCTGGCATCGCTATTGCCTAACGCTTCTGCAATTCCAGTAAGGCCCGCTTCGCCAGTTTCAGCATCAATAATGGCAAACTTGACTGAAGAGCTGCCACAGTTCAAAACAATAACTTCTTTTTTCATTTCGTGTAATTTCAATTAAAGTGGTAATACGTTGTGTTTGGCCAATTGTAGCATTTCTAATCAATTAACGTGGTTAAACAAATGCTAAATGTTTTATAAAAATCATCGCATACACTTGTTTAATTTAGGGTCTTTATCCCCATTCATTAATTTCACTCGACCTGCTTTTATCAAAGAAACGCGTTTACTATTCTTTTACCCGCCTTATTTTAAAAAAAATAAATCCAATAAATTCATATAGATGAGAATTATTTTAAATTTTTTTCAAAAAAATCCAGTGATTGCGTGTTGAAAAAGATTTGGGCTATCCCTACATAGTATTTGTCGGCGCTGAAAGGTCAGGTCGATAAAACCGCCGCCGCAATGTCGGGGCATTTAAACTTTAAACATATTGCTTAATTTTGAGGATATGACTATGCGTACTATCGATCTATCTCCACTTTACCGTTCATTTATTGGTTCTGATCATCTTGCATCTCTTGTGGATGCGGCGTCTCGAGCAGAAAAACAAAGCACCTACCCGCCTTACAACATTGAGTTACTTGGCGATGACAAATATCGTGTAACCATGGCCATTGCGGGCTTCAGTAAAGATGATGTGACTATTGAGGTTGTAGAAAACACACTATCAATCACAGGCACTAAGAAAGCTGAAGGGGAAGACAAGGAAAATAAAGAACGCAAGTTCTTACATAAAGGCATTTCCGAGCGCAATTTTGAGCGTAAATTCCAGCTTGGCGATCACGTAAAAGTGTTAGCCGCTGATATGGAAAATGGCTTATTACACATCGATATGGAGCGAGTCATACCTGAAGCCAAGAAGCCTCGCCAAATAGAGATTGGTTCTCGATTACTCGAAAACTAAATTAATTGTTTCTTGGTTTGTTTCCCAACTTTTAGCGGCGCCTTACGGCGCCGTTTTTTTGCGCGTTAGATGCATTAATTAGGGAACAAAAACGGCCTGTTAAAAACACCTAACTATCGAGTACCTCAATCACATAGTTTGCCTTCCCTGACTCGCCAGATACAAAACTCCCACTAATTACTTTGCCCGCCAACTCTCCAGTTGCAGAGCCTTCTACAACACTAAAATCGCTGCTAGCAACACCATTTTCAAATTTACCATGGTGCAAAAACGTTACCGCACCACGCATCCCGTTTACTGCGCCAATAAAGGTTTCAAAGCCAGTGAATTTTGCTGCTAACTGAGATTGATAAGACATTAAAAGTTCAAGACTGGACTCGCCGCTCATATCACCAGAGTAGGTCTGCGCAATAGTAGCGTGAGACGTCTTAACTCCCTCAGGCTTTTCCGTAAGCGTATCTTCGTCCCACTTGGTAATGGCAAAACTTCCTTTGTATTCCATACAACTCTCCTAATTTTTAATGCATCCTAGCCCGAATAAAAGGTTAACACAGCATTCAAATTGTAACAGGCTATTTATCAGCGCCTTATATGAGCCCCTTTAGCGTTGCGAGCCCCACTGCGTTGCAGGTGCTTGCATCTTTAATTTCCCCGCTAATAATTTTTTGTTTGAGTTCACTTAATGCGAGAGACACTACACGTAGGTCTTCCTCTTCTACGTCGAGTTTCTGTGCGCCCTGCGTTAGCCCCTTAGCTATATAGATATGATAGCCTTGGTTACAAAAGCCATAGGCTAAATATTGAAAGCCAACGTACTCCATTGAATCTGCGATTAACCCAGTCTCTTCCTCAAGTTCACCCTTTGCAAGTTCCATAGGATCAGCGTCCGGATTAGCCTCCCAAGCGCCTTGCGGGAGCTCAAGCTGACGTTGTTTAATCGTATAGCGGTACTGCTCCACCATATAAACGGTGTCACCTTCAATAGGTAGAATGATGGCAAAATCGGGTTTTTCTACCACCCCATATATACCTTCGTTTCCGCTGCTGCGACGTATCTTATCTTCCCTTACTCGAAGCCATTTGTTTTCGTACACTACTTTTGAGTCTAGCGTTTGTATGTCAGACACAATTACTCCTTATTATCGCAAGAACAATCACTGTATAACCTTATAGTACGCTATTGATGATACTAACCAAAGCTGGCTTACTTTCTACCACTAGCTCTCGTTTAAACGGGTTAAAAACAGTGGAATGATAGGAACTAATTGAGAAATAGGAATATGTAAAGAATGGTCAAAAATGCGGAATTAACAAACGCGAAAGATAGAGTGCTTATGAACGCGGGCGGAAGGAAAGCGCCAGCAGTATGCTACTGCTGGCTTGGCAACTTAAATATATTCAACTTCGATGATTTCAACTTCAACCGTGCCAGAAGGCGTTTGAATGGTTACTGTATCATCAAGCTCTTTACCAATAAGGCCGCGAGCAATAGGTGAATTTACTGAAATAAGATTGTTCTTAATATCAGCTTCATCGTCGCCTACGATGCGGTAGGTCGTTTCTTCATCGCTATCAACGTTTAAGATGGTTACTGTTGTACCGAAAATAACTTTCCCCGTATTTTCCATCTTAGTGACATCGATGATCTGGGCGTTTGAAAGTTTGCCTTCGATGTCCTGAATACGGCCTTCGCAAAAGCTTTGCTGTTCACGTGCGGCGTGATACTCAGCATTTTCTTTCAAATCACCATGCTCACGTGCTTCGGCAATCGACTCGATAATACGTGGGCGTGTTTTTGTTTTAAGTTCGTTTAATTCGTCACGCAGCATTTGAGCGCCGCGCGCCGTCATTGGATACTGACTCATGAATACCGTCTCACTTAGCTTGTAATTTAAACAGAAAAGTGCGCCGCAAAGGCGCACTTTTTATTGATTCACACAAATGTAATATTGCTAGGATACCTCGTATCCTAGCGTATGTCATCAGTGTTTAAGCCTAGCGTGCAGTTCTTGAACTGAAGCCACTTTATTGCGGTCATCAGCAGACTTAGCGCGAATAGTTGCAAACGCTGCATTCATCGTGGTGGTATAGGTTACCTTGTTCACCAAGGCTTCACGACGTATGTAAACTGAATCGGTAATCGCTTGGCGACCTTCTGTTGTATTTATCAAATAAGCGTATTCACCGTTTTTGATAGCATCAACGATGTTTGGTCGGCCTTCAGATAGCTTATTCACCACCGTGCTCATTATACCTGCATCGTACAAGGTCGTTGCTGTACCACGCGTGGCTTCAATGCTGAACCCAGCCGCAACAAGGGCCTTAGCAAGCTCGATAATTTTCGGCTTGTCAGTTTCACGCACAGAGATAAGTGCTTTACCTTCTTTCGGCAGTGGCGCGCCTGCGCCAAGGTTTGCTTTAGCGTAAGCTTCTTCAAACGTATCGCCCACACCCATTACCTCACCGGTTGAGCGCATTTCTGGGCCTAACAGTGGGTCAACACCTTGGAACTTAGCAAACGGAAGTACCACTTCTTTCACCGAGTAGAAAGGTGGGATCACTTCTTCAGTTACGCCCTGCTCTGCCAAGCTTACGCCCGCCATTGCACGTGCCGCAACTTTAGCAAGAGGAATGCCCGTGGCTTTTGATACGAACGGTACCGTACGCGCTGCACGCGGATTAACCTCGATAAGGTAAACTTCGCCGTCTTTTATCGCAAACTGGGTATTCATTAGCCCCACTACGCCAAGTTCAAGCGCCATGGCTTTTACCTGCTCGCGCATCACGTCCTGGATGGCTTTGGGTAGTGAATGCGGAGGTAGTGAACATGCAGAGTCACCAGAGTGAACACCCGCTTGTTCGATGTGTTCCATGATACCGCCAATCACAACCTCTTTACCGTCGCATATAGCGTCGATATCCACTTCGATAGCGTCATCTAGGAAACGGTCTAGCAACACTGGCGCGTCGTTAGACACTTTAACCGCTTCGTTTAGGTAACGCTTAAGGTCTTTAATGTCGTAAACGATTTCCATCGCACGTCCACCTAACACGTAGCTTGGACGAACAACCAGCGGGAAGCCAATCTCTTCAGCCATAGTTAGCGCTTGCTCAACGTTAGTTACCGTCGCATTCGCCGGCTGCTTAAGGTTGAGCTTATTCACCATTTGCTGGAAACGTTCACGGTCTTCAGCACGGTCAATGGCTTCTGGTGAGGTACCGATTACCGGTACGCCAGCTGCTTCTAGGGCACGAGCAAGTTTAAGTGGCGTTTGACCACCGTACTGTACGATAACGCCTTTTGGCTGCTCTTTAGCCACTATTTCAAGTACATCTTCCAGGGTTACTGGTTCAAAGTACAAGCGATCTGAGGTGTCGTAGTCAGTAGACACCGTTTCAGGGTTACAGTTAACCATAATGGTCTCGTAACCGTCTTCACGCATTGAAAGCGCCGCGTGAACGCAGCAATAATCGAATTCAATGCCTTGACCGATACGGTTAGGGCCACCGCCCAATACCATGATTTTTTCTTTATCGGTTGGCGCAGCTTCACACTCTTCGTCATAGGTCGAGTACATATAAGCCGTGCTGGTAGAGAACTCTGCGGCACACGTATCTACACGCTTGTACACAGGAGAAATACCAAAACCGCGACGAGTCTCACGAATATCGCTTTCTGCCACTTTGGTTAGCTCAGCAAGACGTGCATCTGAGAAACCTTTGCGCTTAAGCGCGCGCATAAAGTCAGCATCAATGCCCGGCAAACCAAGTTCTGCCACTTTCGCTTCAAGAAGAATAAGATCTTCTAGCTGCACTAAATACCAGCGGTCAATATTGGTAAGGTTGAACACTTCTTCAACGCTCATCCCCATACGGAATGCATCGCCAATGTACCAAATACGCTCTGCACCCGGCTGGCGAAGTTCGTAAACGACTTTATTGCGCGACTCAGGGTCTTCAAGGTCAACCATTGGGTTCAAACCTGACGCGCCTACTTCGAGACCACGAAGGGCTTTTTGTAACGACTCTTGTTGGTTGCGACCAATCGCCATCACCTCACCCACTGACTTCATCTGTGTGGTGAGACGGTCGTTAGCACCGGCAAATTTTTCAAAGTTGAAGCGAGGGATCTTAGTGACAACGTAATCGATTGACGGTTCAAACGACGCCGGCGTTAAACCGCCAGTGATGTCGTTAGCTAGCTCATCTAGGGTGTAACCTACTGCTAACTTCGCAGCCACTTTCGCAATTGGGAAGCCCGTTGCTTTAGAGGCTAGCGCCGATGAACGCGATACACGCGGGTTCATTTCGATGATAACCATACGACCGGTTTTAGGGTCTACGCCAAACTGTACGTTTGAACCACCGGTTTCAACACCAATTTCACGTAGTACAGCCATCGCTGCATTACGCATAATCTGGAATTCTTTGTCGGTAAGGGTTTGCGCTGGGGCAACAGTGATAGAGTCGCCGGTATGAACCCCCATTGGATCGAAGTTTTCAATTGTACAAACAATAATGCAGTTATCTGCCTTATCGCGTACTACTTCCATCTCGTATTCTTTCCAACCAAGTAACGACTCATCAATTAGAAGTTCGTTGGTGGGGGAAAGATCGAGGCCGCGGGTACAAATTTCATTGAACTCATCAATGTTGTAGGCAATACCACCGCCGGTTCCGCCCATGGTGAATGAAGGACGAATGATACATGGGAAGCCGATGCGACTTAGCACATCGTGCGCTTCGTCCATGCTGTGGGCGATTTCCGCACGTGGACACTCAAGACCAATGTTTTTCATCGCTTGGTCAAAGCGTTCACGGTTTTCCGCCTTATCGATAGCGTCAGCCGTTGCGCCAATAAGCTCACAGCCAAATTCTTCTAGTACACCGTGCTTATCAAGCTCTAGCGCACAGTTAAGGGCTGTTTGCCCACCCATAGTAGGAAGAATGGCGTCTGGACGTTCTTTTTCGATAATTTTGCGTACTACTTCCCAGTGAATAGGCTCGATGTAAGTCGCATCTGCCATTTCTGGGTCGGTCATGATGGTTGCTGGGTTAGAGTTAACCAAAATAACACGGTAGCCTTCTTCGCGAAGGGCTTTACACGCTTGCGCGCCTGAATAGTCGAATTCACAAGCCTGGCCGATTACAATAGGGCCAGCACCAATGATAAGAATACTTTTTATGTCGGTACGTTTTGGCATAGCGGGCTAATTCCTACTGCTTGTGTTGTTCAATAAGTTCAATGAAGTGGTCGAATAACGGTGCCGCTTCATGAGGACCTGGGCTCGCTTCAGGGTGACCCTGGAAACTAAACGCAGGCTTGTCGGTGCGGTGAATACCCTGCAACGACTTGTCGAACAACGAAATGTGAGTTACTTCTAGGTTATCTGGCAAGCTAGACTCATCAACCGCAAACCCGTGGTTTTGGCTTGTGATCATAACTACATTGCGCTTTAGGTCTTTAACCGGATGGTTTGCACCATGGTGACCAAACTTCATCTTCACTGTTTTAGCACCGCTTGCAATAGCAAGAAGTTGGTGGCCAAGACAGATACCAAACACAGGTATACCGGTTTCAACGATGGTTTTGATAGCCGTAATTGCATAGTCACATGGCTCAGGGTCGCCAGGACCGTTCGACAGGAATACACCATCTGGATTTAGGGCTAATACCTCTTCAGCAGGCGTTTGTGCTGGAACCAACGTTATTTTACAACCGCGGTCGGCTAACATGCGAAGAATGTTGTTTTTTACGCCGTAGTCGTATGCCACAACGTGATATTTTGTTTCGCTTGGCGTTACATAACCTTTGCCAAGCTCCCAGCTACCTTCTGTCCATGTTTTCGGCTCAGTAATACTTACTACTTTCGCCAAATCCATGCCTTTAAGGCCAGGAAAATCTTTTGCTTGCGCCAGTGCACTAGACTCGTCTAATTCATCTGAGCAAATGATGCAGCCATTTTGTGCACCTTTGTCTCGTAAGATACGCGTTAAACGTCGGGTATCTATGTCAGCAATACCCACAACGCCTTTCGCTTTTAGGTATTCAGACAATGTTTGCTGTTGACGAAAGTTACTAGCAACAAGAGGTAGGTCACGGATGATTAGACCTTTCGACCAGATTTTATCTGCTTCGACGTCTTCTTCGTTAGTGCCGGTGTTGCCAATGTGTGGATAGGTAAGTGTGATGATTTGTTCAGCGTAGGATGGGTCGGTGAGAATTTCTTGATAGCCGGTCATGGAAGTATTAAAAACGACTTCCCCGACGGCGGAGCCTGTAGCGCCTATCGCCGTACCTTTAAAAACAGAACCATCCTCTAACACCAAAAGGGCAGAATTAGCCAAGTCAACCTCCAGATTAAGGATAACTATGTGTTTGTGCAGTTTTTTGCACAAACCCCACAAAAAACGGGAGTTATTGATAACAATACATCCCGTTTTACGATCTTTGCAGCTAATAAAACCGTACTCTTCAGCAGGTTTGGCAGCCTCAGAATACGAAATTCTGGCAAATTCCGGCGAGTATACATCACTCACTGAAAATGGCAAATTTATTTGTGATAATTTACTAAAATAACGCCTTTACCACCATTTTTGCCCAGAACCACTGAAAGTACAGCTTATAGCTCAATAAAAGTGCAACTTAAGGTTAACACTTTCATAACGCCCCAAAAACGGATTAGCTTTTAAGGCAAATTAAAGTTTCAAATTGAGCACATCAACCATGGAGTATAGACCAGGTTGTTTTCCGTACAACCATTTAGCTGCATGAACTGCACCTTTAGCAAAAGTTAAGCGACTTGATGCTTTGTGCGTTATTTCCAAACGCTCCCCGATATCGGCAAAAAGCGCGGTGTGCTCACCAACAATATCTCCTGCTCTTACCGTTGCAAAACCAATTGTGCCTTGATCTCGCTCTGGCTCTTTACCTTCACGTCCATACACGGCACAGGTTTTCAAATCCCGGCCTAGTTCGTCAGCAATGGCCTCACCAATGGCCATCGCCGTACCTGATGGTGCGTCTTGTTTAAACCTGTGGTGAGCTTCGGTAATTTCTATATCGGCTGTTTCGCCTAGCACACTTGCAGCTTGGCGTACTAAGGACAACATTAAGTTCACCCCTACACTGTAGTTCGCGGCGAAAACAATAGGAATATGCTTAGCAGCTTCATCAAGTGCAGCTAACTGCTCATCATTTAAACCCGTTGTGCCAATAACAACGGGCATATTATTTTCAACACACCAAGATAAGTTACTCTGGATAACCGAAGGTAAGGTGAAGTCGATCATTACGTCTGCATCGCTACCGCTTAAGCTAGAAAGTGCAGAACAATCAATCTCTTTTTTGCCTATGCCGGCGAGTTCACCTACGTTTAGGCCTACCCACGGTGAATCATCGCGCACGGTAGCAACACTCAACTCGGCATCGTCGCTTAAGTCAAGCGCTTCGATTAGTACACGACCCATGCGCCCATTGGCGCCAAACAAACCTACTTTCATTCTTCGTTTTACACTTTTATTAACCTTCAACTAGGACGCATTTTGCCAAATGCCCGCACTATTGCAATGCGTGTTTCATATTAAATAGGTATAACAAGGAACGGAGATAGCCTTAGACTTTTTTCATTGATGGGTTACACAACAAAGCGTCAGCTTAAAACATCGTAAATTAAGGCCGTTCATTGCTGTCTACAGCAATAGCGGACTTATAACACTTCGCTTGCTTAAAACAAGGCGAACCTCGCGCAAATTACGCCTTGTAAACGATTGCGTTTTACCGCGCGCTATCAGTTGATTTCACCGTTAGGATAGGTAGGCGTATAAAGCCGATAGCTAAACTTGTTTTCTATCACAACTTAGGCGACGCTAATGCCCTACGCTTAAATAACACAATATCTATCGATACTTTATGCGAAATAACATGCAAAAAACTCTGATTTGGGACCTTCCTACGCGACTGTTTCACTGGCTTTTAGTAGCAAGCCTTTTAGCCCAATACGCCACCGCTGAATGGCTAGATAACGCCATTCAGTGGCACTTTTATATCGGGTACTTCACTTTATTTTTGGTCGTTTTTAGAATTATGTGGGGAGTTGTCGGTACACAGTATGCGAAGTTTAGTAGCTTTGTGACTGGCCCAGGACGGGTCATAAACTATCTGAAGACCTTGTTTGACAGGGACTCCGCCCCCTCTGTGGGTCACAATCCTCTAGGAGGCTGGTTTGTAATTGTCATGCTGGTTTTGGTAGCAATACAAGCGATATCAGGCTTGTTTATGACCGACGATATCTTTCTCGATGGACCCTATCGGCAGTTGGCAGATGATGAAACGCTGGACTTAATGAATACGCTACATCACTTGGCATTTGACCTACTACTTTATGTCATCGCACTTCATATAGGCGCCGTCATGTTTTACAGCGTCTTCAAAAGGCAAAAGCTCGTTGCTGCCATGGTCCATGGGAACAAAGTGTCAAAAACCGCAGGGATTACGCACTCTCGACTACTTCGCGCTATTATCGTCGCCGTAATTGCCGCACTTGCTGTATACCTTGCTATTGAAGTGTATCCGCCAGCACCGCAGGTCGATGAATATTACTACTAACAAGTGCAGGTAGACCTAGCTTCGAGGTGCGAGGGCCGTATTGCGAAGCAACTATCACGAAGTAATTCGTGACGAAGCGATAGTCACGACGCGTTTGTCAAAAAGCAACGGTTCGTTATTCACGCTTTGCATTAAAATAGAGCTTAGGTGAACACCGTTTAGCATGCTCACATTTATCAATAAAAAGGGGCTAATGCCCCTTGATTAATACTTGAATGCTTGAGCACTGTCCCTTTTGAACAGAAGCGTTAAGCAATGCTAGATTCATCAACCAGCCCTTTTTGTCGCATAAGTGTTTCAATTTCTTTTACGCTTGAAGGGTCGTCGATAGTAGAAGGGACTGTAACGGTTTCATTGGCAGCTATTTGTCGAAGTAGTTTTCTTAAAATTTTACCTGATCGCGTTTTAGGTAACCGGTTCACAACAATTGCCCGCTTAAAACAGGCCACAGGCCCGATAGTATCTCGCACTCGTTGAATTAATTCCTTCTCTAGTGCTTCTTCGTCAATGGAAACGCCATCTTTAAGTAGTACCATGCCTATTGGTAATTGCCCCTTAAGCGCATCGTGTACGCCTATAACACTGCATTCTGCTACGGCTGGGTGTGCGGCTAATACCTCTTCCATTTCGCCTGTCGATAGACGGTGCCCGGCTACGTTTATGACGTCGTCAGTTCGCCCCATAATAAATAGATAGCCATCGTCATCGACATAACCGTTGTCGCCAGTACTGTAGTAGCCTTCGAATTCTCGCAGGTAACCATCGATGAACCGCTGATGATCCTGCCATATGGTGGTCAAACAGCCCGGGGGTAAAGGAAGCTGTATTGCTATAGCGCCTTTTTCACCTTTAGTCTGCTCAACATCGCCCCCTTTAAGCACTTTAACGTTAAAACCTGGTGTTGGTACGCTAGAGGAGCCAGGCTTTGTTTCCAAGGGCTCTAAACCCATAGGGTTGGAACATATAGGCCAGCCGGTTTCTGTTTGCCACCAGTGATCGATAACAGGCACGCCGACCTTTTCGCTAGCCCAGTAATACGTGGGCGGGTCGAGGCGCTCGCCAGCCATAAATAATGTTCGTAAGCTAGAGATGTCATACTTAGATAAATAGTCGGCGTCTGGATCAGCTTTTCTAATCGCACGAAACGCCGTGGGCGCAGCAAACAGCACATTAATTTTATGGGTTTCTATCATTCGCCAAAATGCACCAGCGTCTGGTGTACCTACCGGTTTCCCTTCATACAGTACGGTTGTTGCCCCTTTAATGAGCGGCGCATACACAATGTACGAATGCCCTACAACCCAACCTACATCAGACGCGGCCCAAAACACATCATCCTGGCTGATGCCATAAATTGCCCCCATGGAGTAATGAAGCGCAACAGCATGGCCGCCGTTATCTCGAACAACCCCTTTAGGTTTACCTGTTGTTCCTGAGGTATAGAGTACATAAAGCGGATCGGTGGCATCGACAGCGACCGGCTCGGCGGGCTGACTTGCAGCAACCAGTTCTTGCCAGTCGTAGTCAGTGCCTTCGTTAAGAGAGGCAAGCAACTGCGGGCGCTGAAAAAGCACACAGGCGCTTGGTTTGTGACTTGCAAGTGTTATCGCTTCATCCACCAGCGGCTTATAAGCCAGCACTTTGCTGCCTTCAATACCGCATGAGGCTGTCACAATAACCTTTGGCTTTGCATCATCTATTCGCACAGCTAGTTCATTAGAGGCAAAGCCCCCAAATACCACAGAGTGTATGGCGCCAAGTCGTGCACACGCTAGCATGGCAACAACTGCTTGGGGGATCATAGGCATATAAATAATAACGCGGTCGCCTTTAGCTACCCCTAAGCTTGATAAAGCGCCGGCGAAGTGTGCTACTTGCGTAAGCAGTTCGCTAAACGTGAAGTGTTGTGTAGTTTGCGTAACCGGCGAGTCGTAAATCAGTGCTGTTTTTTCTCCCCGCCCGTTTTTTACATGATGGTCTAAGGCTAGGTAACAGGTATTGAGTTGCCCTCCCCTAAACCATTCATAATAACCATTATCCGTTTTTTGACAGCCATTCTCTGGCGTCCGGAACCATGCAATATTACGCGCTTGGTCTAACCAAAACTCGTCGGGGTGTTGAGTCGAGGCAATGTATTCATTTTTATAAGTCATAACCATGTCCTGAGTAGGGTTTACCAATAACCTACTTCAGTTCATTGCGTAGTGCTTATAAGACTTCAGGCGTAGACGCCATAACAATATGATTTACAAATATTTAAACTTATATTTTCATTATCGTTTGGTTACTAGACGCGGTGAACTACACCTTCTGTCCAACCACTTTTTTAAACCAGTCTTCAACATTCATCGGCTTATCGAGGTAATAGCCTTGAAATGCGCTGCAACCGCAGGCTTTTGCTTGATCGAGTTGCAGGGTGGTTTCTATTCCTTCCGCAACCGTACCTAAATGAAGCGCTTTGGCCATGTTACATATACTGGTAACTAATAACGTTTTTTGTTGCGATGCTTCCAATGCTTCTATAAATACTCTGTCGACCTTCAACTCTTTTATAGGCAAGTCTTGCAAGTAATTAAGGTTTGAATCCCCTATCCCGAAGTCATCAATAGACAAACTGAACCCTTGCTCAGCAAGCTCCCTCACGCGATACTGAATAATGCTCACACCTCGTATCAGCGCCCCCTCTGTCAACTCTAATGTTAATTTTGAGTGAGGGATCTGCCACCTGTTTACTATGCCAACAAACTTGCTCACAAAGTCAGCTCTCGCTAAATGCTTAGCACTAATATTTACAGAAAGTTTTGTATCGATATGCTGAGACTGGCAATCGCTAAGTAACCTGCATGCTTCATTGCAAACCCATAACCCAAACTCTGCGATAAATTCGTTTTCTTCGGCAATGGGAATAAATTCAGAAGGCTTTACTACGCCTAAGTGTGGATGTTGCCACCTCAATAATACTTCGGAGCTTATAACACGTCCTTGACCATCATATTGAGGTTGTAGTTGCACAAATAACTCGTTATTTGAAATCGCTCTGCTTAGCGAGTACTTAATATAGTTGTAACGCTCAATATCGCTTGCATTGATATGAAAATAGTCGTGCGTTAGCGAAGCGCTGTTTGAATCGTTTATTTCGCGAAGGGGCTTGCGTGACAACAGCTCGCGTATTTTTTTAAAAGAAAAATACTTATCAGGCACGGTACAGCTAATCGTCTGTGTTTCTATCGTTAAAAGGCTATTATGAAGCGTTATAGGTGCCAACACCTGTTCTTGTATAAGCTGAGCATAGGCTTTGGCAGCATTGATAGATTGGCCTTCTTCATTAAAGTCTTGATGCAAGTGAAGAAAGAAGTTAGCGCTATCGCATTTAAACACACTGGCATTACCTGAGTTATTTGTCTCAAATGTGCGGACAAAGCGGCTAGCTAAAATGCGTAAAAGGTAGTCGATGGTAGGTTCGCCATACGCATCCTCATATTCTTTAATATTACGTACGCTTACCCGTATAAAGACCGAGAATGGTTTAGCCGATTTATCTTCATGCGCTTTTTCGGCAAGATAGTGTTCGAACTTGTTTAAATTAGGAAGGCCTGTTACTGCGTCGGTTAACGCTAGCTGTTTAAAATGCTCAATTTCATAACGTTGCGTGGTAACATCCCGAATTGTAGCAACCACTAACTTCTGCTCGTGAACAATACACGTCGTAAAACTAACCTCGCAGGAAATACGCTTGCCATTTTTGTGCCGCAAGCACTCTCTTACAGCGCCGCCGTCCGCGCATATTTTCAATCCCGCATCTAAATTCAAAAAGTAAGAAGGTATATCGCTATTTTGTACCTTAGTGGCAATTAGCTTAACGTCTTGCCCTATCAAATCGTCTGGCTCGAAACCCAAAACTTTAGTGACACATTCGTTAGCTGACAATATGGTGCCATTCTCGTCGATGCTTAAAACAATACTGTCAACGCTATTGAGCAAACTAACGACATAGTCGGTATAATCGTGTTGAGAATCTGATAAACGCTGAACGTCCGTTTCATCCTGTATTACGCCAAAAAGCCGTGTCAGCTTTAATGCTCCAGACTCTATTCGCTGAACTTGCAGAAAAACCGTCAATTTGACATTTTTAGTGCGCCCTTGCTTGTCCTTAAGGTCGATATGCCTTACGAACTCCCGCTCGCCTTTCATCGCTTTAAATACTTTATACTTTAACGCGGCTCTTTCGCTCGGTACCATAGTGTCGAGAATCTCGCTGAGATTCACACTTTTCACGCGCCTTATTCCCAATAGGTTTCGCGTTACTTCCGTTGCGGCAAAAACTCCCGTGGCTCGGTCTAATTCCCACGCGCCTACTTTAGAAATAGCGCTGACTTCTTCAAGCAGAGATAGTTGCTCTGACAGTTTGTCTGAATACGGATGTCGAATGAGGTCATACTGATAGCAGACTTCAATTTTTTGCCTCATGATATCGATATAATCGTGCTGCTGAGCGGTTAATACGCTATTTGAAACAAATATAAGTACAACGCCCATCACTTCATTTTGCATGTCTCTGATCATTGCTACAACAACATGGTTATCAGCAAACTGCGTAAATGATTGAGGCAGTACAAATTCACTCGCGGGAATAGGTGCGCTTAAAGGTGTGAGAGGAAGCATGAGTAAAACGTGAGAGGGAAAAACAATACTTTCGGCATCTACAAAAGTATGGTTTTTATCAGTTGCAACCACTGTAGCTCGACCGCTATTTGGGTTTACTGAGGCAAGCGCTATACACAGAGCTTCGGTTTTTGCCCTGTTTTCATTAAGTAAATCAGCAATACTTCTCTGCGTTGTACGCACGGTTGAAAGCATGCGTTCACTGCGTAAATCCATCTAAGCGAACCTTTTGATAATCCATCAATTACAGCAAAAGCAAAAGTCACGACACATTTAATCAAACAAAGAATGTGCCATATTCCTTAGAGTACTTTGAACCTTGCTACTTTATTTTACGGCATATTATTTTATGACGCGTTTCATTTAACTGTCGACGTGAGAGCTACGATCATCACAGGCTTAATAGTTAAATTGACCGTTTATAAACGGGGGAGAGATTGCCGCTTCAATTCAAATAATATAGACAACTGTCGTACAAATTTCCAGCAGCTTTTTATTCACCTTGTTCTTCAATCTGGAATTTGAAATACAGGTAGCTATTGAGTTAGCGGGTATTGAAACAGAGCGCGTTTTCTCATAAGCCATTATCACCGAATAAACTAAAGCACACTGGTGAAGCGGTTAGAAAGAAAACGAGCTCATTTAAGGACTTATACTAAGAGTATTAGTCTTTCTTAAAATCGTCGTGACAAGATTTACAGCTAGCGCCTATTTTGCCAATAGCGCCACGATACGCACTTTCATCACCCGCTTTAACCGCAGCTTGTAGGCCTTGAGCAGCGGTTTTAAGCGCCATTACCTTTTTCTCTACCTCTGAGAAATTTTCCCAAAGTTCGTCCTTTGCCCCTGTTTCAACATCGAACTTACGCGTATCTACAGATAAATAGTCGCCCATCATCTCGGCGAGTTGCTCAAGGCGCACGGCATTTGTTTGCATAACGCTTTCATCATAAGGTAATGCGCCTTTTGCCATGCCACCGAGCGGGCCCATATTACTGCGCACTAGCTGAAATACCGCTTGGCGATACTGTGTTGCTGCTTTTGCGTGTTTTTCTGAAGATGCTTCAGTTACATCAGCTGCAACTGAAGTTGACATTACGGCACCTACGGTTGCCGCGACGATCATTGCTTTATTTAAAATTTTCATGCCTGTTCCCTTTGTTTGCGTTGAGGACATCTGCAATTGCGGTAAAGCTGATGTCTAATATTTTGCTTATAAGTCTATCGTGACGAATAGTTAGTGTCAGCGCAATAAAAATAACGGTGAAACCGCCCTTTCAAGGGATTAGTGCCCGGTTATCGCACACGAAAATTCACCGCTATTTTGCTGCAAAGGAACATTTTGGACAGTCACTTACCTTACACAAAGTACAGCATCGGACAGTCACTTATATTACCTAAGGTACAGGTTCGGACAGTCACTTGCTTTATCTCGACGTTGCGATTTGCTTTAACGCTGACATTTACCATTGATAAACCCCTAGATACAAAAAAGCCCTCAATAAGAGGGCTTTTGCATTGGTCTCTATTTTAACTAGTTAGTTAAATCGTCAAAGAACTTTTTCACGCCATCGAAGAAACCTTGCGCTTTCGGGCTGTGCTTGCTTGACGCCTTGCCCATAGACTCTTCTAGTTCTTGCAGTAGCTCTTTTTGACGTGATGATAGGTTTACTGGTGTTTCCACCACAACTTTACACATCAAGTCGCCCATAGCGCCGCTTCGAACCGATTTAACGCCTTTACCACGTAAACGGAACATGCGGCCAGTTTGCGTTTCAGCGCTAATTTTCAGCTTAACTTTACCGTCCAAAGTAGGTACTTCAAGTTCGCCACCAAGGGCTGCAGTAGTGAAGCTTAGCGGTACTTCGCAATACAAGTTGTTGCCGTCGCGTTGGAAGATGTCGTGTTCACGAACGTGTACTTGAACGTACAGGTCACCTGCTGGTGCACCATTCTCGCCCGCTTCGCCTTCGCCAGAAAGACGAATACGGTCACCAGTATCTACGCCTGCAGGAATCTTAACGTTAAGGGTCTTAGTCTTTTCTTTACGACCATGACCGTGACAACTGTTACAAGGGTCTTCAATGATTTTGCCTTTGCCCGAACACGTTGGACAGGTTTGCTGTACCGCAAAGAAACCTTGGCGCATTTGAACCTGACCGTTGCCGTGACAGGTTGGACAGGTTTTAGGTGAAGAACCTTTTTTCGCACCTGAGCCATCGCACACGTCACATTCAACCAGCGTAGGTACGCGAATATCAACGCTCTTACCGCGAACCGCTTCTTCTAAACTAAGCTCTAGGTTGTAACGTAGGTCTGAACCTTGACGAGCACGCGACTGACGTCCACCGCGACCACCGCCGCCAAAGATATCACCAAAAACATCGCCAAAGATATCGCCGAAGTCGGCACCACCACCGAAGCCGCCGCCACCGCGGTTTGGATCAACACCTGCGTGGCCGTATTGGTCGTATGCTGCACGCTTCTGCGAATCTGACAGAATTTCGTAGGCTTCCTGGATTTCTTTAAACTTATCTTCCAGGCCTTTATCGCCTTGCGTACGGTCAGGGTGATACTTCATCGCAAGCTTTTTATACGCTTTTTTAATTTCACGTTCGCCCGCGCTTTTATCTACCCCGAGTACTTCGTAGTAGTCTCGTTTCGACATATCGTTTACATATCCTACTTTTTTGTCGACAAGCATGTAATGCTTATCGAATCTACATCTGACTGTTGTGAAAATAACCTGATTAGGTTTTCAATAACGCCCAAGGTGATTTACAAACAAGCTATTTAAACCAAGCTATTTACACCAAGTTATTTACACAACAAAGGCGCAACAAGAGATTCCTGCTGCGCCTGAACTGCTTAAACGGCCCGCTACTTTGAATTAACGGGCCTGACACAACAGTTTACTTCTTGTCGTCTTCTTTAACTTCTTCAAATTCTGCGTCAACAACGTCATCGTTTGGTTGACCAGAAGAAGCTTGCTGCTCAGCGCCTTCTGCGCCACCCGCAGCTGCTTGTTGAGCTTGCGCCGCTTCCATCAGCTTGCTAGACGCTTGAATAAGTTCTTGCGTTTTCGCTTCGATTTCTGCTTTGTCTTCGCCTTTAGATGCAGTTTCTAGCGCAGTAAGGGCTTCTTCAATTGGCGCTTTGTCTTCTGCACTTAGTGCGTCGCCAACTTCGTCAAGTTGCTTACGTGTAGTGTGGATCATACCATCCGCTTGGTTACGCGCTTGAATTAGCTCTTCAAACTTCGCGTCAGCTTCTTTATTCGCTTCTGCATCTGCTACCATTTTTTCTACTTCTTCATCGCTTAGGCCTGAAGAAGCTTTAATGGTGATCTTCTGCTCTTTACCTGTGTCTTTATCTTTCGCAGACACGTGTAGGATACCGTCAGCATCTAGGTCGAAGGTTACTTCGATTTGCGGTACACCGCGCGCTGCTGGACGAATACCTTCAAGGTTAAACTGACCAAGAGACTTGTTGCCGCTTGACTGCTTACGCTCACCTTGTAGTACGTGTACCGTTACCGCAGACTGGTTGTCTTCCGCTGTTGAGAAGGTTTGCGACTTCTTCGTTGGAATCGTCGTGTTCTTCTCGATAAGCGCAGTCATTACGCCACCCATAGTCTCGATACCTAGAGACAGAGGCGTAACGTCTAGAAGTAGTACGTCTTTAACGTCACCAGAAAGTACACCACCTTGAATTGCCGCACCTACCGCTACCGCTTCATCAGGGTTAACGTCTTTACGTGGCTCTTTGCCGAAGAATTCAGTTACATATTTCTGTACCAGCGGCATACGCGTTTGACCACCAACAAGGATGATGTCGTTGATATCGCCTACAGATAGGTCTGAATCAGCTAGTGCTTGCTTAAGTGGGTTAAGCGAGTTTTTCACTAGCTCTTCAACCAAAGACTCAAGTTTTGCACGAGTAAGCTTAATAGCTAAGTGCTTAGGACCTGTTGCATCAGCTGTGATGTAAGGCAGGTTAACTTCTGTCTGTTGTGAAGAAGAAAGTTCGATTTTCGCTTTTTCACCCGCTTCTTTAAGACGCTGCATAGCTAGCGGATCTTTACGAAGGTCGATACCTTGATCTTTCTTGAATTCTTCAACTAGGTAGTTGATAACACGGTTATCGAAATCTTCACCACCAAGGTGTGTGTCACCGTTAGTCGCTAGTACTTCAAACGTGTGCTCGCCGTCTACTTCATCGATTTCGATGATAGAGATATCAAAAGTACCACCACCTAAGTCGTATACTGCAACAACGTTATCGCCTTGCTTCTTGTCCATACCGTAGGCAAGAGCAGCAGCAGTTGGTTCGTTGATGATACGCTTAACTTCAAGACCTGCGATACGGCCTGCATCTTTCGTTGCTTGACGCTGAGAATCGTTAAAGTAAGCAGGAACAGTAATTACTGCACCCGTTACTTCTTCGCCAAGATAGTCTTCAGCGGTCTTCTTCATTTTCTTAAGTACTTCAGCAGAAACCTGAGGAGGCGCCATTTTTTCGCCTTTAGCTTCTACCCATGCGTCACCGTTATCAGCACCTACAATTTTGAAAGGCATGATGTCGATATCGCGCTGTACTTCTTTATCTTGGAAGCGACGACCAATTAGACGCTTAATTGCGAATAATGTGTTTTCAGGGTTTGTTACCGCCTGACGCTTTGCAGATTGACCTACAAGTGTTTCACCATCGTTTGTATAAGCGATGATTGAAGGTGTTGTACGATCGCCTTCCGCGTTCTCAATTACGCGAGGTTTGTCGCCGTCTAGAACTGCGACACATGAATTCGTTGTACCTAAGTCGATACCTATGATTCTACCCATTTTGTGTCTCCGAATAAGTTTCTTAATACTGTACTTTTAGTGGGGTTATTCCCCGGCTTTTCAATAGATGCCAGTAAAAAAACTGACATTTTCGTGTGTTTGTCGCAAAAAAGCGTATTAAGCTTGCGTATCCACACCGTCGCTTGGCGCGCGCGATACCATAACCATGGCAGGGCGTAACAAGCGGCCGTTAATTTGATAACCTTTCTGCATAACCGCCATCACCGTATTTGGTTCGTGGTCTGCACTTTCTTGCATCGACATTGCCTGATGCAAATCAGGGTTAAAGGTTTCGCCCTGCGGATCAATAAGGCTTAATCCAAATTTCTCAATAGTGCCTAAGAAAGTTTTGTGGGTCATTTCCACACCTTCTAAAAGCGGCTTAACGGCCTCATTGTCGCCATCGGTCATTTCAATAGCGCGCTCTAGGTTATCGATAACCGGAAGCAATTCGCCAGCAAAGCGTTCAAGAGCAAATTTGCGTGCCTTTTCTACTTCACCTTCAGCACGACGACGTGCGTTGTCAGCCTCAGCACGCGCACGAAGAACACCGTCTTGTTGATCCTTAATGGTTGCTTGAGCTTCAGAAAGTGCCGTTTCTAATTCATAAATACGCTGCGCATTTTCGTCTAGCTCTACGCCTTCTGCTTCTGACGCTTCTACCTGCGCTTCTTCAGTGTTGACTACAGTTTCATCTACTGTATTTTCTTGTTCTGCCTGCACGTCGCGATTGTCGCTCATGCCTACCTCCAAACGTTTTCTAAATTAGGCGATGCCCAATAACATTAAAATTACTGGGAACAACTTCGTTGCGCTTAGTTATGGGGCTAGTTTTAAGGTGATCAAGGGTATCCACAATAAATTTGTGGATGATTTTTAAAAATCGGAGAAAACTAGGTTTCGGTTTTTAATTTTCTTAGGCTCAGAATCGACTTAGCAAGCCCACGCCTCATGAATGTTCATGCTTAATGCCCGATTATCAAAAAATATTTGATAAACATTCAAAAATAAGCCTGTAACTGTTTGTAAATAAAATCTCTACACTTCTCCTATCAGTCAAATTAAAGCTGTACCAGCTTTTAACCCTGTACCGAAATTTGGAGAAAAGAGATGATCAAATTAAAGCAACTTGTTATCGCCACAACTGTTGGGCTAAGCATGTTAAGCAGCCTGACCGTCGCAGCTACTGAAGTAGGCCCCTTAGAGCCTGTCACCACATTTGAAGATGCGAGAGGCGCAGGTATTACCATTACTCCGTCTGGCCGATTACTTATTAGCATGCATCCGCTTGATAATCCAAAGCTAAAGATTGTTGAAGTAATGGCTAATGGGTCTAAACAACCTTTCCCTAATTTAGATTGGGCAGATGGCCCACAAACCGGTGATGTAGGCTTTAGTGCCGTTATTGGTATACACAGCGATAGTCAAGGCACTGTATGGATGCTAGACATGGGAAGTGAAACCTCACCAGCCAAACTCGTTGCGTGGGATAGCAATGAAAATGCTCTGGTTAAAACCATTGAACTTGATAACAAAGCACTTAAAGCAAATTCGTTTGTTCAAGACTTTGTTATTGATGAAAAGCACAACAAAATTTATATCGCAGACATGACATTTGGTAACTTTGCTGGTGTAACAAAGCCGGCAATTATTGTCGTTGATACCGAGACGGGCGAATCTAAGCGCGTATTAGAAAGCGCTTCTTATCTTATGCCTGAAGATAGAGAACTTGTTATTGAAGCGTCGCTACTTGCCTCTAAAACCGATGATGGTAAACCAAACCCGCTTAAATTTGGTTTAAATCCAATAGCTTTAGATTCAGCCTCTGACACACTTTACTTTGGCGCGTTCACTGGCACCAAAATTTATCAAATATCAACATCCGCCATCAGCGACACGTCGCTATCAGACAATGAACTAGAGAAATCTATCCAGGTATTTGGACCCAAAAACCCTAGCGACGGTATTGCACTAGCGCCAGGAGGCGGCGTGTTAGCCACCGATTTAGAAAATAACGCGGTTGGGTTAACAACTAAAGGAAAGTATCAAACGCTTATTCAAGATAAGCGCCTGTCTTGGCCCGATAGCCTTGCAACAAGCAACGGTTATGTTTACGTCACTCAAGACCAGCTGCATCAGCACCCAGCTTTCAGCCAAGGGCTAGGTAATGCGAAGCCACCCTATGTGCTTTATCGCTTCCGCTTTGAGCAATAAATATAGATAGAGAATAAAACCTATTCTCCCTATTTATCCCTAACCATCTCGGGGGGGCAATCAGCCCCTCACTTTTACTAATAACTGAATTTATGTGAGGAAATTATGAAAAGAGCGTTTGGTCTTGCAACCCTTTTAGCTCGCTGGTCTCTCTTTCTGCCACCGCAGTAATCGAAAAACCATTATCAACAGAGGATAAGCAAATATCAGCAGCACCCGGCAAAGGTGTGATAAATGATGTAAATAGCCACTTGGTATCTCAAGCAGTTTTGTTCAATTTAGCAGAGCAACCTAAAGAAAGTGTGACCGCCAAATTAACACGCCAGTATTTTCACGGTAACGAATCTACATTTGTTCGCTGGGATGCAAAAAAAGGCGCTAAAGTTCCTCTTCACAAACTTCCTAACGAACAAGTCACTTGGCTTTTGCAAGGAAAAGCGACGGTATATTCCGATGGGAAAAAATACATGATGAAAGCGAGTGACATCATGGTCTTTCCAGCAAACGTACCTCATGAATTCCATTTTACAGAAGACGCAATAGATATCGATTTTTTCGTGCCTGCACGTCAGGATTGGATTGACGGCACCGCTGACTACATTAAATAGTTAAACCGGCTTACCTAGCACCTATCGACCAAAACGTTTTGCTTCGGATAGCGCCACTGTCCATTATCACGCAGCTAGGTTCGCCCGCTTTGCAACCGTTACCTTTTATCCGACTTCCCGTTTGTCCGTGGCTTCGTCTAAGTTCTGCCAACATCAAAGCATGAACATCAACCATATTGGTACTAATTCCTGTAACTGTGATGGTTTCGATATCGCTATCAAGGCCGGAGTTTTGCTGTGAATTATCACTAATTTGTTCAACAACGGGTTGCCCATTTAACTGTTGTAGTAGCTCTACAGAATTGGCGTATTTACCTGACGCTGGGAATGCTAATAGAGACTTCGCTTTCACCATATCCTTTTCCACAAACTCTCCATTGATATAAAGAACGGCTAATACATAGTTAGCGAGGTAGCTCATTCCTTCTTCAACTTCGGCTTCCAAAAATTCAACCGCAGTCGCTTTTTCTTCGTCGGTAGATTCATTATCAGAAAAGACGAGAACAGCATATTCCTCTGCCGTTCTATTAACGCCTTCATCTGCAGCAAATTTCATCAATCGCTTGGCTTCAGCCATATTCTTTTGTGTACCAATTCCCTGTGCAGCCATCCCCGCTGCTTGTCGGTAAGCTGGCAGGAAGCCCTGTTTGGCAGACTTATCAAAATAATAATAGGCATTTTCCAAATCTGTCTTTACCCCAGATTCTGGATTCATAAAGATATGGCCAAGGGAGAAGCTGGTTTGCTCATGACCTCTGGACGCCAAAGCTCGAAGTGTATTCAGCTTAGCAAGTGAACAATCTTCGTCTGCGCATTCAGGTTGATTCGGAATAGCCCAAACAGAAGCAGATAATATAGTTGAAATTAGTAGTGAGATTCGCACAATACGTGTGCTTGCTGAATTTTGTTTCATTAAATTCCCTTTTAATTATTTCGGTGATTGGCTAAGAGCGACTCATGTTTAAATCCTACCACTCAAAAAGACATCACTCTTGTATAAAAACATATCACTTATAGTTCAAATTGCAAACAATTAACTCCGAAATATTGGTTATGTACTAACAGAAGATACCTCGCATGTGAAAACCATGTTAATGTAAATTAACAAAAAACGCGCTTTCAATTGCGCTAATAAATGCGTTCAACTACACGGAATATCTATGCTAAGTAACTGGACGGTTGGCACTATTGTTGGTTGTTATCTCCTCGCGCTTTTCGCTTTAGCATTTTGGGGCGATAAGCGTTTACGTGACAACCGGCAACACCCAATATTGTACAGTCTTGGATTGGGCGTGCATTGTACATCTTGGGCATTTTTCGGCACTACCTCTCAAGCGGCACAATATGGCTGGGCAGTTATCCCAACCTATTTAGGCATTATGCTGACCATGGCATTTGCGTTTCCTGTGGTGCTTCATATAAGCAGACTGTGCCAACAACACAACATCAGCTCCTTAGCAGACCTCATCTCACTTAAATATCAGCACTCTCATTTAATTGCCGCATTTATCACTTTACTGTGTTTTTTTGGGGTTGTTCCCTATATAGCACTTCAATTAGACGCTATTACAAAGTCAATTAATTTGCTTACTGGCGCCCCCCAAACCACGACGCCTTGGTTAAGCATTTATGTGGCCGGCTTGCTCGCCATATTTGCTATAACCTTCGGCACGCGTACGCTGAATTTAACTGATAAGCACCCCGGCTTGCTGCTTACTATAGCATTTGAGTCAATTATTAAGCTTGTCGCCCTGTGGGCTGTGGGTATTTTTGTTTGCTTCTTTTTATTCGATGGCGCATTAGATTTAATATCAAAAGCCGCATCCAATGACAGTGCTAGAGACGTCATTTATGCCGATAGCGCGCCATGGGTCTATTTATCACATGTAGCCCTTGGTGTTTGCTCTATGTTTGTACTGCCACGCCAATTCCATATGAACTTTGTTGAGCAGAACGGTGAGGGAGAGCTTAGAACAGCAAGGTGGCTATTTCCCCTCTATTTATTTGGAATGACCCTTTTTATTATTCCTATTGCACTTGCAGGAAAAATGCTGCTGCCGGTGGGTACAAGCTCTGATGCGTACGTGCTTGCCCTGCCTTTACATGCTGAAAATATCGCGCTGTCGTCCTTTGCTTTTATAGGCGGTCTTTCTGCCACCACAAGTATGGTGATTGTCGCAACTCTAGCCTTGGGCATAATGATATCAAACAATGTTGTCACGCCGCTGTGGCTAAAAGCCCGGCTAAAAACTTCTCCAAACCAGTCAATGCAACCAGGTAAGATCCTATCTATACGCCGTATTACCGTAGTAGTCGTTCTTAGCATTGCGCTCTGGTATCACTTGAATATAAGTCAGGCTGCCCCTTTAGTTAAAAGCGGAGTTATTGCCATTGCATTATTAGCACAGTGCATGCCTTCACTCATGTTTGGTCTTTACTGGCCGAAAAGCAACAAAGCTGCAGCAATTTGCGCCTTGTTGGTAGGGTTCACATGCTGGGCGGCATTCCTTCTCTACCCAAGCTTACTGTCGAGCTATTATTTCAACCCGGCCCCCACTGACCAAGCGCTTGGTTTGGGCTTTGCCTTTTCTTTATTGGCTAATTGCCTCACATTCGTCACGGTTGTATTGCTTACATCAAGACGTAGCCCTAAGCCGAATGATACGCTCCTCACAGATCACGACACACCTCGTTTATTGGTAAAAGTGAGGGATTTAATTGCACTCACCGAACGTGTACTCGAAAGTGCCACGCACTCTCAACTTGTTAAGCAGCTATCAGTTGACGTCAATCACGCAGGTAGCAGTGGCTATGCTAGCCAAACTCTTATCGATAGAGTCAATAAATTGCTTGCAGCTCAGGTTGGAGCACCCAGCGCTCGAATTTTACTAGGCGCTATCGCGGATACTGGCAGCACTACCTTGCCGGAGTTAGTTGATTGGGTAGAAGAAGCATCACAATCTTTTCAGTTCAATCACGAGGTACTTCAATCATCGGTACAAAATATTGAACAGGGAATCAGTGTGCTTGATGACAAGCTGCAATTGCTGGCATGGAATGATAGATACGTAGAGCTTTTTGCTTACCCTAAAGGCTTTTTAAAAGCCGGTATGCCGATTACCGATATACTGAGTTACAACGCTAAGCGGGGCTTGTTCAACCCCTCATCCATTGATAAACGGGTGAGCTATATGCGAGAGGGTACCCGCCACAAGCATATCCGCAAACAGCCTGACGGAAAAGTGATAGAGCTAAACGGTGCGCCGCTCCCAGGTGGCGGCTACGTGACTACCTATAGCGATATCACTGAATACATGGCAATTCAAAAAGAATTAGAAAGTGCAAAAGAAGATCTGGAGGAAAGAGTTGCCCAACGCACATCAGAGCTAGAAGATGCAAAGCTTCAAGCTGATAAGGCCAACGAAAGCAAAACTAAGTTTTTGGCGGCAGCTGGCCACGATCTCATGCAGCCTTTTAACGCCGCCACATTATTTGCCAGCATGCTCAGCAAAAAGACGCAAGGCAGTGAACTGGCCACACTATCTGAAGGCGTGGTGAATTCGCTAGATAACGCTCAGAGCTTACTTTCTATGTTGCTGGATATGACAAAATTAGATGCTGGCGTTCTCATACCGCAAAAGACTGAATTTGCCATCGATGAGATGCTATCTTCGCTGGTACAAGAGTTCAGTGTTATTGCAAAGCAAAAAGGGGTTACGCTGAGGTATGTACAAACGAATGTCATGGTGTATTCAGACAAAAACTTGCTGCGACGTGTGCTGCAAAACTTATTGTCCAACGCGGTTCGCTATACCCCTAAAGGCAGTATTTTAGTGGGCGTTAGGCGCATACAAACTGCAAATACCGAGAAAACAATAAAGCTTTGTGTTTACGATACCGGTTTAGGTATTGCTGCACACCAACAGCATGAAATTTTTAGTGAGTTCCACCAGCTGGATAACAACAAAGGTGAAGGGATTGGATTAGGCTTAACTATTGTAGAGAAAATTTGTCGATTACTCGGCCATCAAGTAGGGCTAACCTCATTACCCAGAAAAGGTAGCTGTTTTAGTGTTACAGCAACACGCATAATGCATACGAGTGGTAATTCAAAACAAGTGCTGAAAACGGAAAGCTATAACAAAGAACTGTTTTTGGAAAACAAACGTTTCCTATTAGTTGAAAACGATGAGCAAGTGGCGAATGCAATGTGTGCACTTCTTGCCGATTGGGGAGCAAATACAACCCTAATAAATAGTGGCGCCGAAGCACCTAATGTTTCTCACCAGCATTTTGACGTACTTATTGCTGACTACCACTTAAACTATGGAGAAAACGGCTTTGATGTAGCGGCGATATTATCTGAAGAAAACGTGAGTTTCGCATTGAAGATATTGGTCACCGCTAATAGAAGCAACGAAATAAGAGAGAAAGCAGCAGCATCGCAATTTAGCTATCTACCTAAGCCTTTAAAGCCAGCGGCGCTAAAGCGGCTGCTTAAACAATCATTACCTCATCACCATTGACACTTCGGTAGTCCGCATTCGCAGGATAAATAAGCCAAACTAACTCAAGTGCATTGCATTTTTAAACGCTATGCCCGCCTTGGTTCTGTTGATAACGCCAAGCTTTCTCAACACCGCAGAGACATGTTGTTTAACGGTAGACTCCGAAATAGCGAGTTCGTAAGCAATCTGCTTATTGAGCAAGCCATCTGATACCATTTGTAGCACTTTAAGTTGGTGAGGTGTGAGTTGTTTCAACCTAGCCGTGAAATCACTTTGGTCGGATACACTACTCGCATTAGAGGCAGCAGAATTTTGTAGCGAACCGGAAGGCATCTGAACTGATGGGGGTATCCAAGTTTCCCCATCCAACACTGTATTTACTGCGTCAATTATGCACTCAACCGAGGCCGATTTAGGTATAAAACCACTTGCACCTAGTGCAAACGACTTTGCCATGACATCTGCTTCTTCTTGTGCGGTAATTACTACTACAAGCACATCAGGGTATAGCGCATGTACTTGTGCCAGGCCATTTAATCCTTCATTGCCTGGCATTGTAAGATCTAAGAAAAGCAGGTCTATGTCTTGAGCTTCCTCAAGATGAGAAAGGGTGTCGGGGAAGGTAGACGTTTCTACAAGCTCGAGGCGCTCCACGCTGGTTAATGCATGACACATAGCAGCCCTGAACAAAGGATGATCGTCAGCAATCAAAATTTTTACGGACATAATGCTATCAACTTGTAACTACCTTGTTAATTAACATACTATCACGCCGGTTTCAAAAGGTTAATGCTTTAGCGTAACTAGTTACACAACACCTACAACGCCCAACATTCTCGCAGGTACCAATCGCATAAAAGTGAACACGCCTAAGCATAAAAGCTTAGGCGTGGTGAACAGCGTTTATTTTATCTAAGCCATACCGTTTAGAATCGATAGCCCACCGTAAGATGAACAGTACGCGGGTCACCGTAATAACCGATAAGTGTTGTATCGCCACCAAGACCTGGCCCAAAGTTACCCTCACCGTCTTGAGTGACAAAGTCATATCCACCAACCAGATACTCTTCATCGGTCAAGTTTTTCACGTGTAACCCAGCATACCAGTCGCCTTCAACACTTTCCCAGCGCGCGCTTAAGTTAACCATGCCATAGGCATCTTGCTGAATAAGGTCGCTGGTTTCGAAGATTAGATAATCATCGCGATAATAGTAGTTGGCGTTAAACGTAATGTCGCCAAAAGTGGTTTCCAACAGGTAATTGGCGTTTAAGTTGAACGTGTTTTCTGGCGTACTTGCTAAGCCAATGAGTGGTGGGATAGCATTATTTTTCTTAATTTCGAAGTCAATATAGCCATAAGCAACATCAAACTGCAGGTTATCGGTTGCTACCCACGTCATCTCAAGCTCAGCGCCTTTCGCTGCGGTTTCTGCTGCGTTGCGTAAGCGCTGGTCAAGGGCCGTTGGGTCAGATAAATCACCTTCTACACCGATATATTGACGGTCTTTATGGTCGTAAGAAAATAGCGTTAGATTAATGCGAAGCGCGTCGCTTAAATCGCTTTTTACACCCACTTCGAAGCTATCTACAACTTCAGGTTCTACACCAGGCTCATTGGTTTGAGCTCGAGGGTTAAAGGTGCCTGATTTGAAGCCTTGTGAATAGCTAGCGAAGAACATGGTATCGCGGTTCATTTGATATTCCACACCCACTCGCGGGGTAAAGCGAGACCAGCTCTCTACTGCTGGCGCATCTAGAATATCGTCACCATCGGTGTCTGTCCCGAGCACTTGGGGAACAAGTTGCCCATCGGGCCTTACATAGCCATCAACCCAGTCAGTCGACGGGTAAACATTAGCAAATATCAAACCGTTGTTCACAAACGCCGACTTTTCTTCATCGGTATAGCGCGCACCTAACGACAAGGATACTTTATCGCTAATGTCATAGTTCATTTGCGCATACGCAGCCCAACTTTCTGAGTTATTACAGCCGGTAACTTCACGGGTCAAACCGGGGGCTCCTAACGCTTGCCCTAGCACACCTAAAATCGCATCGAAGTTTCCGCAGCTTTCACCGTCGTAAAAGTAAAGCCCTGACACTAGGCTAAACGCGTTTCCGATATAGTTAGCTTGAATCTCGTGAGTATCGTTACTATCGTCATACTCTGCCGGTACATCAAAAATAGGCAAAGGCGTGTTGTCAAAATCAATATTTGTGGGTGAATAGCTTTCTCTATGCGAACCAATATACTTAAGCTCTAAATCATCATTCACTTGGTATCGCGCTAGCCAGTTATAGCCTTCTAACTCGACTTTATTCCACGTAGGTAAGCTGGTGTAAGAATCGAAAACCGAATCAGGTACAGACGCATCGGTCAAAATACTGGGAATTAAACGGTAGCCACCTTTCGCATTTGACGTGTCTTCGGTTTTATCCCATCCAATGCGGAAAAACAAATCTTCACTCGGGTGAACTTCTAGCGTTACACGGGCTGCCCAAAGGTCTTTGTTATAGTTTTCTTTGTCTTGATTGGGCAACGCGCTTACCAGATATTCGCCAAAGCCGTCGCGGTTTAGGTTGGCATAACCCACGCCTAGATACACCGTGTCTTCAATCAATGGTATTTGTCCGGTCACTTTAATATCCCGCTGACTGTAGCTACCTACCGTAGCTTCAACGTTCATTTGCGTATCGCCGGTCATTTCTTTAGTCACATATTTTACCGCACCACCGATGGTATTTTTGCCGTACAGCGTGCCCTGTGGGCCGCGCAAAACCTCAATGCGTTGCACATCCAAAAGATCAAGTACCGCACCTTGGGGGCGCGCAATGTAGACATCATCAACATAAATACCTACGCCTGGCTCGTAGCCCCACAGCGGGTCTTGCTGACCTAACCCACGAATAAATGCCGTAAGCGTTGAGTTAGTACCACGGCTCGTTTGTAGCGTAGTGTTGGGCGAAAACTGCTGCACTTCAGTCAGCACGCTAATGCCTTTTTCGCCAAGTTCAACCGCACCAATAGACGTAATGGCTACCGGCGTCTCCTGTAGCGACTCTACAGTTTTTCGTGCGGTAACTTCAATGCGTTCTAGCTTTCCTTTTTGCTCTTCGGCGTCGGTATTAGTTTGGCTATCCTGAGCAAATACCGGCGCTGAGCTTAGTACACTTGCCACCGCAAGGGCGCATAAGCTATGCATAGGGCGTTTTACTGAAGCTCTTTTTTGTTCTTCTGTTGTAACAGTGGCTGAATATGGTTGGTAGGGTGATACCAAGCTATTTGTGTGTGCTGATTTAGACATAGTGAGTCCTTGTTGTTCTAAGTTTTAGGGCCTAATGGTCTTTGCTGTACTTCAAAACTTCAAAGATCAATAAGCTCACGTCACTGTCGGATGTATTGCCTACGGTCAAAATCACTTTAGTTAATTAATTGTTAATAGTATGTAGTACCATCGTACTATGGGATTTTGGGAAAAGTAACGTCAAACTTTATGTCTGTTATGAATACTTTTTATTAGATTTGCATACATTTTGTGGTTTTGGGTGTGCGCAAATCTTTAATCGACTTAACTGTTTCGGATCATCTGCGGTCACAGATTTTTAAGGAATAATAACTATGTTAAGTATGATTGGCTTGGTAGGCGGTCTGTTGTTGCTTATTGTGTTAACAATACGCGGAATGAACCTCTTTATTGCTGCACCACTGTGTGCGCTAGTGGTAGCTCTTACCAATAACATTGGCGTGTTCACAGGCGATGTGAACTTTGTTGAAACCTATATGGGCGGCTTTTCAGGCTTTATCGCTTCTTGGTTTTTTATGTTTTTACTTGGCGCGTTATTCGGTAAATTCATGGAAGACACCGGAGCTGCTGATGCTGTCTCTCGTTGGATCATTACAAAAATTGGCTACAAACGTGCTGTGCTAGCTGTAGTGCTGGCTTGCGCCATTTTAACCTATGGCGGTGTTAGCGTATTTGTAGTGGCATTTTCGGTTTACCCTATGGCGGTAAGCTTGTTTAAAGATGCTAATTTACCGCGAAGGTTTATCCCTGCCGCTATGGCCTTTGGTTCAGTAACCTTTACCATGACCTCTGCGGGTTCACCTGAAATCCAAAACTGGATCCCAATTAAGTATTTAGGTACATCGCCTTTCGCGGCTTGGGAAGTCAGCCTGATCGTGGCGGTATTTATGGCATGCTTCGGCTACTGGTGGCTGGCTAAAATGATTAGAAAAGCCGTGAACAACGGTGAGGTTTTTGAATCAAGAGCCAGCGACCCACAAGTACGCGAACGGGAATTACCCCACCCGCTAACCGGTATTGTGCCGTTAGTGGTGGTGCTAGTCATTTCATTTTTATTCCATGAAGAGCTTGCTCAACTGGCACTTATCCTTGCGTTAGGCGGCGGCGTGCTTTGTTTGTTGGCAATAAACTTTAAGTACTTTCATAGCTTGCCTGTTGCTATCAATGCGGGTACGACAGGGGCATTAATTGCCATAGGTAACACCGCTGCCGTCGTAGGTTTTGGTTCGATTGCGAAAAACACCGAAGCGTTTCAAACAACCGTTGCGCTTATGACCCAAATCCCCGGCAACGAACTGATAGGCGCTGCCATTGCCATAAGCGTTATTGCGGGGTTAACCGGCAGCGCCTCCGGCGGACAAGCCATCGCCCTTCCCTTAGTAGCGCCCCACTATTTAGACCAAGGCGTAGAGCCCGAACAGCTGCACAGAATTGTGTCAATATCATCAGGTGCATTGGACTCTCTACCCCACAACGGTTATGTGGTAACAACCATTCGCGCTATTTGTAACGAAACCCATCAGGCGGCGTACTGGGCAGTGGGTGCGCTAACCGTAGTGGTGCCGGTCATTGGTCTTGCCATGGCCATTGGCCTATTTAGCCTAATATAAGTGGTTTTTCACATAACGCAGAATTTACCGTGTTCACGACGCCAGTTAAAAAGGCATATTTAATATGAACAGAAAACCCAAGCAGGAATTTGTTTTTCATTGCTTAATAGACGTAAGCAGAAGAGTAGCCGGTGGGCGCTTGCGCCCTTTGTTTAAAGCGAATTACCGCATGTTATCAACAAAAAAGCGGAGCGCGCGTATTAACATTCGTTCTAGCAAAGTGATAGGCCCAATCGCCTCCCTTTTACTCGTATTTAACAGCCAAGTATTCGCTGAAACAAAGACAAGTTTCGCTTCCCTTACTGAAAACACTTCGAGCAACGAGTCATCAGACTCTGTTGTTTCAGGTACGTCAAACGCCGCGGCCATGATTGTGGAAAAGCAAGTATTTGAGATACCGCAATATACGACGTTCGGTGGTAGAGACATTAAAAGCGTTAAAGTAGGCTGGGAGGCATACGGAAAGTTAAACGCTGCAAAGACCAATGTTATTCTTATTACCCATTACTTTTCAGGCTCCTCTCATGCGGCAGGAAAATATCACATCAACGATGCTACCCCCGGCTATTGGGATAGCGTAATAGGGCCAGGAAAGGCAATTGACACCGAACGCTTTTACGTTATTAGTGTAGATACGCTGGCTAATTTAAATGCTTACGACCCTCATGTAATCACTACCGGCCCGGCGTCAATTAACCCAGACACTGGAAAACCCTATGGATTAGATTTCCCTGTAGTGACAATACGAGACTTCGTAAATGTACAAAAAGCCCTGCTTGAAAGCTTAGGCATTCGCAAACTCTACGCGGTTGTTGGGCCTTCGATGGGGTCGATGCAGGCTATCGAGTGGGCTAGTGCCTACCCTGACTGGGTGGAACGCATGATTTCTGTTATCGGCGCAGGTCAAAGTGATGCGTGGACTACCGCAGCTCTTGAACACTGGGCTACGCCTATTAAATTGGACAGAAATTGGAATAAAGGCAATTACACACAAGAGCATGCACCGCTTGACGGCTTGGTGGGTTCCCTAATGTTAATTACACAAAATGCCCTTACCCCTGCTTTTTTCAACGAACACGGCAGCATGCTAGGATTTAAAAATGTTGAGTCTGGGCCGCTTAGCAATATCCACCAATCTCATAGTATTGTGAATTGGCTGCGCGAGCGGGCACAATCAAGAGCGAAAACCATGGACGCCAACCACCTTCTATATTTGGTGCGCGCTTGCCAGCTTTTTGTTGCAGGCCATCAAGACAACATGAAGCAAGGGCTTTCAGATATGAAGGCTAAAACCCTGTTTATACCCGCCCAAACTGATTTGCTTCTTATGCCTTATTTATCGCAAAGTGCACACCATGGCTTAACCTCTTTGGGTAACAACAGCAGCTTAACAACCTTAGACGGTAAATTAGGACACTTAGAAGGGGTGGCCAATATTTCAGCCCAGGCCCACGCAATTCAACAATTTTTAGAAAATGATAAGGCAGCAATGCAATGAAAAAACTCAATTATTCTTTACGTCGAGCTCTGTCTGTATCTTTGCTGTCTGCAGGCTCACTAACGTTAAGTACCCTTGCCGGGGCGCAAGACAACCTGCCCAACCTCTCTCTCGACCTAAAACATGTGACCGTCTCGGGGCTTTCTTCAGGTGGCTATATGGCAACCCAATTTCAGTTGGCGCACAGCGACTGGGTAAAAGGTGTGGGCGTTATTGCTGGCGGCCCTTATTACTGTGCGCAAGGCGACATTACCACTGCCCTTGCACAGTGCGTAAATAAAGTAGAGGGCGAAATCAGCCTTAACGCGCTGAATAAAAAAGCAAAGCAATACGAAGCAGAAGGTAAAATCGCATCGCTTAATAATATGAAAGACGCAAAAGTCTGGCTTTTTCACGGTACGCAAGACACCAGAGTCATTTCACAAGTCAGCGACTTACTGTTTGAACAATACAAACAGTGGACAGACACTCAAAATATTACCTACATCAATGACAAGCCCATGGCGCACCTTTTTCCAACAAAAGACAAAGGCGTGAACTGTATGAAGTCTGAGAGCCCGTTTATTGGAAATTGTGACTATGATGCAGCGGGTGCCATGCTTTCTCATCTCGTTGAAGGTGTCTCTGCGCCAGATGAAACACTATCAGGGGCGCTACATTCGATAAATCAGCAGAAAATAGCCAAAAGCGATGCTAAGACGTTGGCGAGTGAAGGCTTTGTTTACGTGCCTGAAAGCTGTGCTAAAGGCGAAACCTGTAGAGCTCACATTAGCTTTCACGGTTGTAATCAATATGCAGATGCCGTGGGCGATGCTTACACCATGCAAACTGGCCTTAACGCGTGGGCAGACGATAACAACATTGTGGTGCTTTACCCACAAACTAAAAAGTCTTTGTTTATGCCACTAAACCCACAGGGCTGTTGGGACTGGTGGGGCTACGCTTCAAGCGATTACGCGAATAGAGATGGCGCGCAAGTTCGCGCAGTAAAAGCAATGCTGTTTTCACTCAATAGCGACACGCCAACTGTTGAGACTCCAGGAGGTACGAATGAATAGACGCACAGTATTTATTACAGGCGGTGCAAGCGGTATTGGTTTGGGGATTGCGGAAGCGATGATGAAACAGGGTCACCATGTGATCATCGCTGACATCAATGAACAGGCCGCGAAAGAAGCAGTAATTAAACTTGCGCATTTAGAGGGTTCGGCCAGTGCGGTGGCCGTTGATGTGTGTGACGCACAACAAGTCGCAGCTTTGCCAGAAGTACTGGGCAAACACACTGTAGATGTACTGATTAATAACGCGGGAATTCAGCACGTTTCTCGCATTGAAGATTTTCCAGCGGATAAATGGCAGCAGCTGATTAATATCATGCTGGTAGGCCCCGCCCTTCTGACTCAAGCATTTTTACCGGCAATGCGCGAGCAAAACTACGGCCGCATTATTAATGTTGGCTCAATCCATTCTTTGGTGGCCTCGCCTTACAAGTCTGCCTACGTGGCAGCCAAACACGGGCTGTTGGGCTTTTCAAAAACCATTGCCCTTGAAACCGGTGACTGTGATATCACTATCAATACCCTTTGCCCGGCCTATGTAAAAACACCGCTTGTCGAGCAGCAAATTGCCGCACAGGCGAAAGAGAATAATTTGACCGAAGAAGAGGTGATAACAAAAATCATGTTAGAGCCCATGCCTAAAAAGCAATTTGTGAGTGTTGAAGAGCTTGCTGATACCGCAAGTTTTTTGATGTCGCCTAGCGCGCGTAATATCACCGGGCAAACTATGGTGCTAGATGGAGGTTGGACCGCGAGATAAAAAGGCAGCAAAGTGAGCTGCCCTATTAAGCTGAGCTAATCCTTAAGGGGCAACCAAAGCCTGATTACGATACTGTAACGGGCTCAGGCCTTTTATTGTCATAGCGTATTGAACAGTCCACTACTCCCAAAGCGATACGTAAATGGCAACCATTTCCTCAATCGTAGGAACTCTCGGGTTATTGCCAGGTGAGCCGGACGCCAACGCCTGTTCAGCCATGGTTGAGGCTAAGGCAAAAAAGGCTTCTTTATCGATGCCAAAGTCAGCGGGCGTAGGCACCTGTAAGTCTGCGTTAAGCATCTTTAGCTCGTTGATCAGTTTTTGATTTGCCATATCATCTGAATCACCTTGCGTAGCAATCCCCATCGCACGAGCGCATTGAGCATAACGTACTGGGGCACCGGGAATAGAAAATGCGGTAACCGCGGGTAACAACATAGCATTAGACAACCCATGAGGCACATGAAACGCCGCGCCAATAGGGCGACTCATACCGTGCACTAAGGCCACCGATGCATTTGAAAACGCAATACCGGCAAGCGTTGCTCCGAGCATCATCGACTCTTTAGCGGCGTCATTTGAAGGGTCGGCAAAAACAGTGCGCAAGTTAGGTGCAATTAGTGCCATTGCAGAGAGTGCCTGTGCGTCACTGTAGAGGTTTGCTTTGCGGCTGACAAAAGCTTCTATTGCGTGTGTGAGCGCATCAATACCGGTATCAGCGGTAACCCGGGCCGGTAAACTCTGCGTTAGTGTATAATCTACCAATGCTGCAGTAGGCATAAACCCCAAACCTACGCACAACATTTTTTCGGTCGTGTCTTCGTCAGTAATAATAGTGAAACGAGTCACTTCCGAGCCCGTTCCGGCGGTAGTAGGTATAGCAATAATAGGTATCCCTGCTTCGTCGACGACACGCGGAAACTTGTAGTCTTTCATTTGACCGCCATGCTTCCCGAGTATGGCAATAGCCTTCGCGCTATCGATTGGGCTGCCTCCTCCCAATGCGATAATACAATCGTAAGGTTGAGTATTGAAAGCATCAACGCCTCTGGAAATTGACGCTACCGTCGGCTCAGGGACAGTATCTGAAAACACATCAACCGTTATCCCAGCGGTTTCCAAGGTATTCACGATGGCCGCGCTATAACCTAACTCGACCATTACCTTGTCGGTAACCAGTAACGGATTTCGGCAATTAAGCCCTTTCACAGTATCAGCAACACGCTCACTTGCCCCTTTCCCTATGTGCATCACCCTTGGCAGAATAATTTGATGAGACATTGTTCCCTCGCATTGATAGTCTTTATTTAAGCTGTGCCTTATTTAAAAATAAATAAGGCAAATGGATACGGCGGCTCTCGCGCCTGCGCTCACGCCCTTCTTTCAAAAACGTTAAGCCAGCATACCTAGCGCTGCGCTCAAAGCAATGGGAATGTAAAATTATTGTTACCTACCTTGAACTGGTAGCAAACGTCTACACCAATAGCGGCAATACACTACACAGGCTAAATGCGATAAAAATGTTCGAGAGCGCATTGGCTATCGCTTTACACTTTTCTTTTGTAAAACACCTGTGCTAATGTCCAACGATTGGAAATGAAAGGACATTAGCATTCCATGCCCTATCAAACCGTTGCTTTAATTGGAAAACCTCAACACGCTGCCACCCACGACACTTTGAATAGTCTTGCCGACTATTTGCTGGCCAAAGGGTGCAAACTGCTTGTAGAAGAAAGTATTGCTGAAGAGCTTGAAACTGAAAACCTAAAAAGTTGTAACCTTGTCACCATTGGCAAAGAGGCCGATCTTGCGGTTGTTGTTGGTGGCGATGGCAGTATGCTTGGCGCCGCTCGCGTTCTCGCTCGCTTTGATATTCATGTGGTGGGCGTGAATCGCGGTAATTTAGGTTTTTTAACTGACATACATCCTGATGAAATTACGCAGCAGTTAGACCTCATATTCCATGGCGAGTGCGTTGTTGAAGAACGCTTCTTACTTGAAGTTGAGGTGTACCGTCACGAAAAGTTAAAAAGCAACAACTCAGCAGTGAACGAAGTGGTGCTTCACCACGGGAAAGTTGCTCACATGATGGAGTTTGAAATTTATATTGATGAGCAGTTTGTATTTAGTCAGCGCAGTGACGGCCTAATCGTCGCCACGCCAACGGGCTCTACCGCTTACTCACTCTCGGCCGGCGGCCCGATAATAATGCCAACGCTCGATGCACTTACTTTAGTGCCCATGTTCCCTCACACATTGAGCAGCCGCCCTATCGTTGTTGATGCCGGCAGCCAAGTATCAATGAAAGTGTCTAAAGTGAACAGCGACTCTCTTCAAGTGAGCTGTGATAGCCATATAGTACTCCCCGTACTACCGGGTGATGAAATTCGCATTAATAAAAGCGCAGATAAGCTTCATCTTGTTCATCCAAAAGGTTATAGCTATTTCAACGTGCTGCGCAAAAAATTAGGCTGGGGAAGTAAGCTTTATTAAACAAACACGCTGTTGACGAAGCGATTTCCTGCATTTCTTACACTAGCCTGTAGCATTTTCTTAAGCGCTACAGGCTTGAAAAATAAAGATTTTTTAATCTTCCGCAAAATCCTCTTTTAAATCCGTCGCTTAGCTTATCAAAGATATTCGGCACACCTGTTGCAACTCCAATTACAAGCTGTCGGCGTTAAGTAATATTGCATTTCCGCATTTTGAAAGCTTCGCCGATGTTTATATTTAGTAATAGGAGATATCATGAGTAATACCAATATCAAATTTACAGCCCCAGGAATGGATAACGATGCCGCTGCCAAAACAATTAAGGTATTGGATCAACGATTGGTCGCGTTATTAGATTTGCAGCTCACACTTAAACATATTCACTGGAACGTGGTAGGGCCAAACTTTATCGGTGTACATGAAATGCTCGACCCCCAAGTTGACGCGGTCCGTGGAATGACAGACACCATAGCCGAGCGTATCGCAACATTAGGCGGAGTACCTAAAGGCACGCCTAAAGCGATTGTAGAAGGTCGTAGCTGGCAAGATTATGAACTAGGTAAAGGCCTAGTACTAGATCACCTGAAAGCGCTGGATGCTGTATACGACGGTGTAAATGGCGACCACAGAAAGGCATTGGAACTCCTAGGTGAGATTGATCCAGTGTCTGAAGATATGATTACTGGTCAGCTTGCCGACCTTGAGCAGTTCCAGTGGTTTGTTCGCGCTCACATTGAATCAGGTAGCGGTGAATTACAGCAGTAATTCGCGCTTTGTTAATAGCCTTTGTTAAAGGGCTATATGACTGACAACCATTTAAGGTGGCCATACTAAAGGAGAGCTAACGCTCTCCTTTTTACTGTATAAAATACCTTTCCTCTATTTTTCTCATTTCACGTTACACATAACCCCAATTTTATCGAATAATCATATCCAATTGTTTTTATTGAAAATAATAAACTTTTAGTTACTAATTTATAAAATTTACTGCGACTTATCTTTACAGCACCAAATACTGTATATATTATCAGTTACTGTATATATCATCATGTTCAACTTTTTCGAGTGTGGTTATGTTAGCGCATCTTTCTATTTCAAATTTTGCAGTTGTTAAGCAGTTATCGGTTCATCTTGAAAACGGTCTTACCGCCATTACCGGTGAAACCGGAGCAGGTAAATCTATTGCTATTGACGCCCTGAGTTTATGCTTAGGCGAGCGAGCAGACGCCAATGCGGTGCGTAAAGGCAGCACCAAAGCTGAAATCATTGCTCACTTTTCACTTAACGGTAATGTGGCAGCTAAAACGTTTCTCGACGAGCACGAGTTAACGTCTGACGAAGATGAAAACAGCTGTTTTATTCGGCGGGTCATCTCTAAAGAAGGTCGCTCGAAAGCATTCATTAATGGTGTTCCAGCATCGTTGCAGCAATTGAAAGGGCTGGGGCAGTTCTTGCTCGCCATTCATGGGCAAAATACCCACCTGCAGCTGTTAAAAGAAGATCATCAAAGAGACCTGGTGGACAGCTACGCTCAACACGATGATATTTTAGATAATGTGAAGGACGCGTACTCACAGTGGCGAGATAAACAACGTACGCTAAAAACACTGCAAGACCAAGCTCAACAGCGTGAAGACCGTCTTCAACTTCTAACCTACCAGGTACGTGAACTAGACGAGTTTGCTATTGAAGAAGGCGAATTTGAAGAGCTAGAAACAGAACACAAACGATTGAGCAACGGTCAAAGCTTATTAGAGCAAGCGCAAACCAGTGTTTATAACTTGTATGAAAACGATGAAGGTAATGCCCTTTCGGTTATTCAAAGCAGCATTGAACGTTTAGGTGAGTTAGAAACGCACGACGCTAGCCTAACGCCAATTATTGCACTTTTAAATGACGCCTCAATTCAAATAGAGGAAGCGGCAGGTGAGCTACGCAGTTACTGCGACCACCTAGAAATTGACCCATTGCGACTGCAGCAAGTAGAGGCGCGTTACGCAAAAGCGATGGATTTAGCGCGTAAACATAGTGTTATGCCAGAAGCCCTTTACAAACGCCATCAAGAGCTAACCACAGAGTTTACATCACTTTCAGAACAGGACACATTGCTAGGCACTCTCGAAGGTGAAGTTGCCAAGGCCCGCGAAGATTACTTACAGACAACTAAAGGCCTTTCTGAAAGCAGACAACAAGCAGCCATTAAATTAGGCCAAGATATAGAAGCGCAAATTCGTCAAATGAATATGCCTCATGCAAAAGTAGATATTCAAATTCAATACGACGAATTCAAAAAACCTGTTAGCACAGGTTTAGATACCGTTGAATTTAAAGTCTCGACCAACCCTGGTCAGGACGCCGACAAACTTGAAAAAGTCGTCTCTGGCGGTGAGCTTTCGCGCATAGGGTTAGCGATTCAAGTTATCGCGAGCGACCATAATGCTACTCCCACAATGATTTTTGACGAAGTCGATACGGGAATTAGCGGCCCTACCGCCTCTATTGTTGGTGGGCTTTTACGCAAGCTAGGTAAGCAGTCACAAGTTATGTGCGTAACCCACTTGCCTCAGGTGGCAGCTCAAGCTCACAATCAGCTATTTGTAACGAAATTGACCGATGGCGAAAGTACAGAAACGCAGATGCTGGCGTTAACAAAGCAAGATAGAATCGATGAACTCGCGCGGTTATTAGCAGGTGATAAAATCACTAAATCAGCCTTAGCTAATGCAAAAGAGCTGCTTAAAAGCGCTATATCGAACTAAAATGCAGTTGATTGGTCATAGTTGTCAATGTAGCATGCCTTCGCGCTTGCAATAAAACAGTCTCGAATTTCGCTATAGCGACGTTCGCTGGCACTAACAAAGGCAATACTGGACAAATTAACGAATGAAGTTGCAACACCTATTAGTAATTCTCGGCATCACACTAACATCAACCGCTTGCTCGAACTGGATTTATAGAATCGACGTTCCTCAAGGCAACTTTCTCGACCAAAGAGACGTTGAAAAGCTTCGGGTTGGCATGACAAAAGAGCAAGTCATTTATGTATTAGGTAATCCTGTCGTTCAAGACTCATTCGACGATGATACTTGGTACTACGTTTACGATATGAAGCGCGGCATGAAAAAGCGCGGCGAAGATTTTCAAAAACAAATGGTGATAAATTTCGTAGATAATAAAGTCACCACAGTTGAAGGTGACTTTGAACTCTCCGAAGATTTCAATACCCCACTTGATAACTAAGTAACGTGAAGAAGGTAGCGCTCTCCCGCTACCTTTTCTGTTTTTACTTACTCTAATAGTGACATTTATTTTATAGGGTAGTCAGCGGTTTAACATAAGTGAGTTTTGCATGGAACATAGTTTTTGGCACAGTAAATGGCAAAAAAATGAGATTGGATTTCATGAACCAGAAGGCAATGCGCTTTTGGTAAAACATGCTCACGTGCTGCTTGGCGGCGGCGAGCATTCGTCTCACCCTATACGCATATTTGTTCCCTTATGCGGTAAAACTCGCGACATTGCTTGGTTACTCTCTCAAGGAGTAGAAGTCGTCGGTGCAGAACTTAGCGAAGTTGCTATCACGCAGCTGTTTGAAGAGCTAGGCGCTACACCTACTGTGGCTGAAACCGAACATGGAAAAGTTTACGCTAAAGACGGCTTGACTGTGTTTGTTGATGACATTTTCAAGCTTTCAGCAAAGGATATAGGCAACATTTCAGGCGTTTACGACCGAGCTGCATTAGTCGCACTGCCCAGTCAGCTGCGTGCGCAATACGCTTCGCATTTAATGGAAATTACGCACAAAGCGCCTCAACTTATTATTTCTTTTGAGTACAATCAAGATGAGCTAGCTGGGCCGCCATTTAGTGTAAATGAACACACAGTAGCGTCGCTTTACGCTGAAAATTACGTAATCAATCGCTTAGAGCGCTCAGTTTTAGAGGGCGGTTTAAAAGGCAAAGTAGACGCAGAAAACCTTGTCTTCGAACTCGTCGCTAAATAGCGCTATCAAAGGCGTTCTTAGTTCATGTTTATAACAATTAGTTTTTACCTAAATTGCTTTGGTGCTGCACTCAACCATAGCAGGTATAAATGGGCTAGTTTCGCATAAATCTGCAAGCTCGGGCGCCCTACAGCCCTACTAGCATTTCGACACCAAACAATATTGCGCCTATTAACCCACCGACAATCGTGCCATTAATGCGCACTTTCTGTAGGTCTCTGCCGATATTGAGTTCCACCTGCTTCACCATTTCACGCTCATCCCAACTTTTAATAGTGTCGCGAATATGACGTGTTAAAAACTCCGCCAATTCGGGTGCCATATACTTCGCGGCCTCACCAATGTGCTTATTAAACGCTTTGGCAAGATCACTATCTTGCGTTAACGTTGTACCTAAATCTTTCAATAAGGCAGACACTTTCGTCTCAGCTTTACCGTTTTGCTCCTCTAAAGAAGTTACAAGCCAATTATGAAATTTTGCCCACGACTGGTGAACATAATCTTTTAAGGCCGGATCGTTAACAATCTTATCTTTATAACCATTTACTTTTTGTTCCATCAACGGGCTATGCTGCAATTCGTACAAAAATTCATGAACCTGTTCATCGAAAGCGTGGCGAATGGGGTGATGTTCGTCTTGGTAAATATCTTCTAAAATACTCGAAACCGCCTTAACCGCTATCAAGGACCCTTGTTCACTTAACCAACCGGATGGCAATAGCTTTTCGATTCTGCTGTATTCTGTTTTTAACCATACAACTAACGTATCTGCGATATAGACTTGCGTATCAGGCTCAGCCAATAAATTTGCTAATTTCCCTAGCACCTTGTCTAACACCACTTGGTGCTGACGCTCTTTTGTTACTGCCCCTAATGATGTGGCCATTAATTGTCTGAGATCGAGTTGGTTAATACCCTTTTCTGCCGTTTTAGCAATAAATGTTTTAACCGGTTTATCATCTAACACTCGTAAAACACCAGCAAAGGCATCGCATAAAAACCGACTTAGCCGTGTGGCATTCTTATCTACCGATAGCCACCTCCCGGCACCTTTAGCAGGGTCACTATTGCGAATAAGGGTTTCAATGGCTTCAGGGTGAAAGAACTTCTCTTTAACGAAAAGGGATAAATTGTTAGCAATGACCGACTTATTACTGGCTACAATATTTGTATGAGGAATAGGATATTTTGCGGGTATAGGTTTAAATAAGGCCGTAACTGCGAACCAGTCAGCAAGCCCCCCAACCAAGGCGGCTTCACTCGCCATCTTTATCATACCGAGCCACCAAGCACCTATCAACCATGGGTAGAATTTGGGCATTAGTATTGTGAGAATAAATACACTTGCGGCAAACACTAAGCAAGCCAATGCAAGCCTTTTCGCTCTATTCAATTGTAGGTATTTATCCGTCATTCACTGCTCCATCTACATTACTCGGTTTTTATCGCCGACCGTTACCTTTGTATCATTTTCTATTACAAATTGGCTCTTTAGTATCAAAGGTAAATACTTAGAATAGCCCCGCTGAGAAAAAACCAAGCAATCGGTTTACTTTACGTCTTTCTCTGTAGCCTTAATGACTTCGTCACGTAATTTCAGAAACTTATTTCCCCGTACACTTCTCTCGCAATGCAAACAATGGGCCTATTAATCCAATGCGAGGGTGCCAACATTTTTCATACTGGCGGATAAACGTTTAAAAGAGAATTTAAAACGGACACACACTTTCTTTTCCTAGTACTTACATGGTGTACAAAGTGGACACACACTTAATAAAGTAAAAACTTCATTCATACTCAGTTATCACTTATCACTTATTCGCATAAGTGTCTGTCCACACCTGTACTTCTATATTCGCTTGAGGTGTGTGCATATAAGTGTCTGTCCCTTTCAGTACTTTAATGTGGCTCAGAAGTAGTGGTCAAATTCACTACTCGTTGGGAGATAAAGCTATAAACTTGTGTATTGTGCGACACACTCGTTTAAAGCCTTGCGTGATATAAACATAACATGCTGATTTAAATGAATTTTACAATTTGGCATGGTTAGTGATAATGCAAGGGGTAAAGTAGGCGTACACAGCCTATGAAATCTCAATCAAGGATATAAAAATATGAAAAAGTCTATTATTGCTGGCACCGTTATGCTTGTTTCTGCCTCACTACTTAGTGGTTGCGTTATACACGTTGGCAATGCTCATGCTCTAGAAGGCAGCGACTTTAGCTCAATTCTAGGTAATATCGACATTGCAGAAGGAAAGCACGCCGGCGATATTTCTTCAGTAAACGGCAATGTTGAGATAAGTAACAATGCAGGTGCTGACGAAGTCAGCATTGTTAATGGCAACCTTGAAATGGGCAGTGATGTGACTGTCCGAAATATTGATATTGTGAATGGAGATGTGAGCGCTACTTCTCATTTAACCGTGCTCAAAAATGTAGAAACCGTGAACGGGAACGTAACGCTACCGGTACAAAGCACTATCGGTGGCAGCGTTGAAACGGTAAACGGCGACATCGATGCGATAGATACAACAATTGATAAGCACATCAAAACGCTAAATGGCGACATTACTTTATCTGGTACCACCCATATTGCTGGAAATCTTATTTACAAAGAGAGTGAAAGTTCGTGGGGCAAACAATCTGATGACAAACCCACGTTAACTATTAGCGCTTTAGTAACCATCGAAGGGGATATTATATTGAAGCGCCCTGTACATTTAGATATTGAAAATGACGCTTTGATGCAAAAAGTCGTTGTAAGCTATAGCGACGCGCAGTAACGTATCGGCTTTTATTTTTAAGCTTTCTGTTAATAAATGACTGAACAAGAAAAAATGCTGACTGGCGCATTGTACTTTCCGTCTGACAAGACGTTAACGGCAATGCGTAAACAGTGTCGTATACAGCTTGATGAACTAAATAGTATTTGCCAGAGCGAACACAAAACGCGCACTCGACTGCTTAAACAACTTTTTGGCAGTACAGGCAAAAGGCTGTATATCGAGTCGCCATTTAAATGTGATTACGGCGAAAACATTCATGTTGGCGAAAACTTCTTCGCCAATTTCAATTGCGTGATATTAGACGCGGCTAAAGTGACAATTGGGGATAACTGCATGATAGCACCTCAAGTTGGCATTTATACAGCAACACACCCTATCGCCCCCAAGCAGCGCGCTACCGGTATCGAGTTTGCTAAACCCATCACTATCGGCCACAACTGTTGGATAGGCGGAATGGCAGTGATAAACCCAGGAGTAACGCTTGGTGATAATGTGGTGGTGGCCTCAGGCGCTGTTGTGACTAAGTCTTTCGGCGATAATGTGGTTATAGGGGGCAACCCAGCAAAAGTCATTAAGTCTGTTGACCTAAATCCAAAACCAGACTAGCCAATAACCATTTCTATAAGCTTATTGTACATAGCCTACCGTAATTTAATAAACTCAGCCGCCTACTACTTATCATTAACCCACATTTGTTAACAACGGTGTAGACGGCGGCCTTTAAACATTAGAACATGTCTTAGCTACGTTTGAAGTAATGTACACGCAACGTAGCAGTTAATTGGCGTTAAACTAGTCCCACTCGGGCGCAAAATCTGGGTTTACAATACGCTCACCATTGTCTAGCCCGTCTACAAGTGCAAGTTCATCATCCGAAAGCTGCACACCACCGTAAGCTAAATTTTCCTGCAAGTGCGTTTTACTGGTTGAAGATGGAATGGCATAAATGTGTCGTTTTTCCATCCACGCCAGCACTACTTGCGCTGGGCTTGCATTATGATTCTGGGCTATTTGCTGTAACGTTTCATCTTTCATGACTTTGCCTACTGCAAATGGCATGTAAGCCGTCGCTCGAATATTTTTCGCTTTGCAGGCATCCACCACCTTTCTATTTTGCATAAACGGGTGGATCTCGATTTGGTTTGTGTAAATTTCCCCCTTACCTAGAATTTCTTCCGCCTTGTCTAATAAATCAATGGTAAAGTTGGAAACACCAATATGACGGGTGAGCCCAAGCTCTTTCGCTTTTGCTAAGCTGCCCAAATAGCTTTCTAGCGAGATGTCGTTGCCAGGGTATGGCCAGTGAATAAGTAACAAATCGACATACTCTAGCTTTAGCTTCTCCAAGCTTTCATGAACACTTGGAATAAAATGATCTTCACCTAGCGACTCATGCCACACTTTGGTGGTAACAAAAAGCTCGTTTCTATTAAGGCCGCTGGTTTTAATCGCGTCACCAACCTGCGCTTCGTTATCATAAAACTGGGCGGTATCTATGTGTCTAAATCCCACGTCTAACGCTTTACTCACTGACTCTCGGGCTTCCTCACCTTCTAAGCGGAAGGTTCCCATTCCCATTTGAGGCATATCTTTCATTACCGTCTCCTTTTCCGGGTTAGTACATAGCTACTGGACGTAGCGCGTTCACCCATTGCTACGCCAACGTTAAAAAAGAAGATCGCATTTCCCCTTTTGGGGGTCGTAAATTGGTTTTTAGGTAAAGTCGTTGTGCCCTAAACTATTACCGCGATGTTAAATAGAGGCACAAAAAAAGCCGCAGGCTTTTAAAAGCGAGCGGCTTTTTTAGAAAGACGAAATTCAGCGTTGGGTTATTTGCGCTTTGCTGGGCGGCCCGCTCTTTTATTAAGGCCCTGTTGCTTGCGAACTTTATGCTTTTTCACTGAGCGGCGCATACGGCTTAAACGAGCGTGGTCAAGTTTACCTTGTCGAACGTTCACCATAGTCTGCGTTTCATCAGGCAGCTGTACGTGATTGCGAAGCGCGTTTACGTCTTCTAGCCCTAGCTCAACCCACGCACCTTGCGGCAGACGTTTTTGAAGCTCGATTGGGCCGTACTTAACACGGATAAGGCGGCTAACTTGTACGCCTTGTGATTCCCAAAGGCGGCGAACTTCACGGTTACGCCCTTCTTTCAAGGTCACGTTGAACCAACGGTTCATGCTTTCTTCTTCAGCATGCTGTGGCGTGGGCGTACCCGATATTGTTAGAAATTTGGCTTCACCGTCGTCTAGCTCTACCCCTTTTTGAAGCGTGTTTAGTGTCTTGGTCGAAACTTCACCAAACACACGTACGGCGTATTCACGTTCTACTTCGCACTTAGGATGCATTAAGCGGTTTGCAAGCTCACCATCGTTGGTAAACAGAAGCAAACCACTGGTGTTCATGTCTAAACGGCCAACGGTAATCCAGCGCCCTAGACGAATAGCCGGCAGACGGTCAAACACCGTATCTCGACCTTCTGGGTCGTGACGGCTACACAGTTCACCTTCTGGCTTGTTGTACATCAACACTCGACAAATTGGCTGCTCGGTTTGACGCGATAAAAGATGGCCATCAACGCGAATTTGCGCAGTGTGGTCAACTCTATCACCTAATGTCGCTACGGTACCGTTAACCGATACTCGGCCTTCCTCAATCCAACGTTCCATTTCTCGTCGCGAGCCCAGCCCTTGGTTAGCCAGTACTTTTTGCAACTTTTCAGTCATGGGTTTTCACTCTTTAATTGCTTGTTTACGGTCGCACGGTCTATTCAGACGGTGCCTCATTTAACACCTTAAGCGGCGAGTCAGATACTATGCTCTCAGCCATGTTTTCAAACGCGTCAGCATTGGGCAAATCGCTCAATGAAGACATTGAAAAATAGTCTAAAAAACCTTTAGTCGTAGCATAAAGCGCCGGTCGCCCGGGCACTTCTTTGTGACCTACCACTTTTATCCAGTCTCGTTCTGTGAGTGTTTTAATAATATTGCTGCTTACCGCAACACCTCGCACTTGCTCTATTTCACCGCGAGTAATTGGTTGGCGGTAAGCAATTAGCGCCAGCGTCTCGAGCATTGCTCTAGAGTACTTTGGCGCGTTTTCTTGCCACAATTTACTTAACCACGGGCTCAAAGCATCTAACGACTGGAAGCGAAAGCCACTTGCTACTTCCACCAGTTGAATACCTCGTGGCTGATAATCTAATTTAAGCTCGTTGAGCACCTTACTTAAGGTTCTATCAGCAACGGAAAACTCGTTGAGTACCGTTTCTTTGAGCTGCTGTCTGGATATTGGTTTATCAGCAACAAATATTGCCGCTTCCACCAATTGCTTCAGCTGCGCCGTGTTAACTTTCTTCATGTGCACCTAATTTTACATGAATTTTCGCATAAGGACCTGCCTGAATGCATAAAATTAGCTGTTCTTTTACTAATTCTAAAATAGCTAAGAAACAAACCACCACACCGGCCTTACCTTCCTCTAGAGTAAACAATCGCTCAAGCGGTGTATATTCAACGTTAGTCAGTACCGACAGTATCAGCGACATTCGCTCTCGGGTACTTAGCGCTTCCTTCTCAATCGTGTGATGTTCAAACGCTTGTGCCCGCTTCATCGCCGCGCTAAACGCAAGTACAATTTCGGCCAGCGATATGTCTGGCTCAACGCGAATGGGCGCGACATTTTCACTGGTGTCCACCTGCGCTTTAAATACATCGCGCTCCAATCGAGGCTGCGTATCTAGGTCTTCAGCCGCCTGTTTTACTAGCTCGTACTCTTTTAAACGGCGAATAAGTTCAGCGCGAGGATCTTCCTCTTCGTCATTATCATCACTGCGCTTTGGCAGTAATAGACGCGATTTAATCTCGGCTAAAATTGCTGCCATTAATAAATATTCTGCCGCTAACTCTAGTTTAAGCGCCATCATGGCATCCACATATTCCATGTATTGCTTTGTAACATCTGCAATAGGTAATGTAGTGATATCAAATTTCTGTTTTCTGATGAGATATAACAGTAAATCAAGGGGCCCCTCGAAAGTTTCTAGAATGACTTCTAGTGCATCGGGTGGGATAAACAGATCTTCAGGCTTTTCAATAAGCGCTTCGCCATTGATAAAAGCTAAGGGTAACGGTTGCTGAACAGGCGTTGAGAGCCCGTCGTTATTAGCAGGCTCTGTACTATTCACTGTATTTTCAACAAGGTTTGCCACTCTTTCACAACCATTTTATGCGCTAACGCTTTTATTATTATCTGTTCTTATTTGAGGCTTCTCGGTTCTCTTTACGATTAGCCGTTAATTTAGCGGACTTATTGAAGTGCTATTCAAATGGCGATGGGTCGCCCGTTCCATGACGCATAATCACAGGCGTGTCATCCGACAAGTCGATAACAGTAGTAGGGTGTTCGCCGATATAGCCACCGTGAATAATAAGCCCCACCTGCTTCTCTAAATTATCGCGAATAACGTCTGGGTCTGACTCTGCCATAGTATTGCCCGGCAAAATCAGCGATGTCGACATTAATGGCTCCCCCAACTCTTCAAGCAGTGCCAGCGCAATAGCGTTGTCCGGCACGCGAATACCAATGGTTTTACGTTTTGGATTTTGCAAACGCTTTGGCACTTCACGCGTTGCTTTAAGCACAAACGTGTAGTGCCCAGGCGTGTTGTTTTTAATCTGCCTAAATGCAGTATTATCAACTTTTGCGTAAATCGATAACTCCGACATATCACGGCACATCAAAGTGAAATTATGATCTTTATCAATTTGGCGTATACGGCAAAGCTGCTCTAGGGCTTTTTTATCTTCCATTTGGCAGCCAATGGCATAGCCCGAATCGGTAGGGTAAACCACAACGGCGCCGTCCCGAATCAACTCACACGCTTGGCTGATTAAGCGTTTTTGCGGGTTATCAGGGTGTACATAGAAAAATTGGCTCATCGTTACCTCATTGTCAAAAAGCGTACAGATGAATTTACTCTGCCAAGGCTTTTTATGTTTGTCTACTTGTGTCGTGCTTATCCGTGTACCGCTATGACGTAAACCCAGCCAACATGTAACTGCCGGGTGTCAAAACAAGCAGCCCTCACGCCTAGTTTGAAGGTGAGAGTGCGTCTTCACTTGCACTTTCACCTACCACTTTTGGCATTGTTAACTGCTGCCAATTATGCCAGATAGGAGTAAGTTTACTGCTGATACCTAAGTTTTTACCAAGCTCAGTCCATCGCGACGGAAAGTGAAAATCGGAGCCGGCGGACGCGAGTAAATCGTGATTTTCAGCAAGCTCATTAATGAGCTCTTGCTTCGTTTTATTGATCCCCGGGAAGGCTGTTTCAATAGCATCACCACCGAGTTGATCAAATAAGGCCACTAGGCGTCTTAGCCACTTTGCCGTCATGTCATAGTGAGCGGGGTGCGCAAGCACAGCTTGACCGCCAGCCTCCTGAATCCAAGTTATTGCGGTTTCAATACTTGGCCATTCGGCTTTTACTGCCGCTCGTTTGCCTTTGCCCAAATATTTTTTAAAAGCGGCCTGCATAGTGGGCACACCATAATTATTTACCAGCACTCGCGCGAAGTGCGCACGGGTAACTTGCCCTACCCCCGCTAATGCTTTGGCGCGAGGCAATACACCTTCAAATCCACACTTTTCAAGCTTTTCTGCAATTTTTTGAGCCCGAGTTTCACGGGTTTCAGACTGCCCTTTTAATCGCGCTAGAAATAGTGGGCAGTGTCTGTCCACATTTAAGCCTACAACATGAATGTCAAAACCATGCCAAGAGGTTGATATTTCAACGCCATCAATAATGGTTAGTGGCCGCTTTTGCTTAGCCTGTGTGGCATGCGCCTCTTCTAGCCCAGCAACAGTATCGTGGTCGGTAACCGCTAAGGCATCCACCTGCATAGTATGGGCGCGTAGAATTAATTCTTCAGGCGTTAAGTGGCCGTCTGAGTATTTTGTGTGGCTATGTAGATCTATTTTCAATGTATTATGCAAATTTTAGGTTGACACAAAAGGCAATTTGTTTTCTTCTATATACACAAAGTATACGTACTAACAGCTTCAAATCCTATTGAAGTTTGGAAAAAACAACGAGTAATTCATGCATTCTTACAACATCTCAACAGTATTAACAGTTGCAGCTTGGTGGTGGCACTCCCTAACTTAACGGGCGGTGTGCACTGTAGTGCGTGAATGAAAACACATAAAGGCCCGTTTATACGGGCCTTTTTTTTATCTTTTTGCAGTTGGAGAGTAGCAAAAATGAGTTTAGCGGAACTGGGAACCTCCCCAGGCAAGGTAGAGACAATTGAGCAGGTTGGGCACTACATCGATGACCCACTCGCCGCGTTCGCCCATCTATGTGGAAACAAAAGTAACGCGCTGCTGCTAGAATCAGCAGAGATTGATTCGAAAGATGACTTACAAAGCTTATTAATGGTAGACGCCGCGCTTCGCATGGAATGCAGAGGTAACCGTGTAGAAGTAAAAGCATTAACCGGTAATGGTGCATCAGTACTGCCTTTGTTCGCCAGCCACGCGCCAGAGGGCTTACACGTCACAGAAAGGACAGACACGTCGGTTACGCTATTGTGTGACGAGGCTGATAGTGAGCTTGACGAAGACAGTCGCTTAAAAGCGGCCAGCGTGATGGACGCACTTAGGATTGTTATTAACAAAATAACGCCTATTCGCCAGCACCCGCATGCCGTGTTTTTAGGCGGTGTATTTGCGTACGATATGTTAGCAGGTTTTGAAAAGCTGCCCGATGTGGCAGAAGGTGAAAATGACTGTCCGGATTTTGTGTTTTACCTTGCAGAAACCTTGATAACGGTAGATCACCAAACCCGCGAAACTCATTTAATTGGTAGCGTATTTAGTGGTGGTGAAGTAGCGCAACAATATTTTGCGATCGCACAACGACTAGAGGCTATTCATCAACAGCTGCACGATATGCCCGCCAAGCCTGTATTAGTAAACAAAAATGCGGCTTCACAAAGTGGACATACACTCAGTGCAACGGCGTCAGTACAAAACGGACAGACACTTTCGTCACTAGATGCAAGTGTAGATATAATTGACGAGCAGTTTTGCACCCATGTACTCGATTTAAAGCAGCATATTCTTGCTGGCGATATATTTCAGGTTGTGCCATCACGCACATTCTCTCTCCCCTGCCCATCGCCTTTGCTCGCTTATGCTAAACTTAAAGAGTCAAATCCAAGCCCTTACATGTTTTACATGCAAGACGCTGCTTTCAGTATTTTTGGCGCGTCGCCAGAGTCCGCTCTTAAATACGAAAGCGAAAGCAACCAGGTAGAAATCTACCCTATCGCAGGCACGCGTCCTCGCGGAAAGCGCCCCGACGGAACTATCGATAGAGACTTAGACAGTCGCATTGAACTTAACCTTCGTGAAGACACCAAAGAAAAATCTGAGCATATCATGCTAGTCGACTTAGCGCGTAATGACGTTGCTAAAGTCAGTCGTCCTGGCACGCGCTACGTAAAGGATTTGCTTAAAGTTGACCGTTACTCTCATGTCATGCATTTAGTATCGCGAGTGGTAGGCCAGCTTCGTGATGATTTAGACGCCCTACACGCATATCAAGCGTGTATGAACATGGGTACGTTAGTAGGCGCCCCCAAAGTCAGTGCCGCAACCCTCATTCGTGAAGTAGAACAAAAACGCCGTGGAAGTTACGGCGGCGCGGTAGGCTACTTGAACGGCCAAGGTGATATGGATACCTGCATTGTTATTCGTTCAGCCTTTGTGAAAAACGGCACCGCTTATATTCAGGCGGGTGCGGGCGTAGTGTATGACTCCGTACCCCAAGCAGAGGCCGATGAAACGCGCGCAAAGGCGCAAGCAGTTATAGGTGCGGTTAAAGCCGCGCTTCAAGCGGAAATGAAAAGCGGTGAGCCAGCGGTAAATGAAGGAGATAACGCATGAACCAACAAGTCACCACTTTATTTTTGCTCGACAATGTAGACTCGTTTACTTATAACCTTGTTGATGAACTGCGCACTCTTGATTTAGACATCAAAGTTTACAGAAACACGGTGTCTGCTGATATGCTATTTGAAAGAATGCAGGAGCAGGCGACGAAAGGCCCGGTTTTACTTATGTTATCTCCTGGGCCGGGTGCACCAAGTGAAGCGGGGTGCATGCCAGCACTCCTTAAGAAAGTACACGGCGTATTCCCCGTCATTGGTATCTGCCTTGGCCACCAAGCTATTGTAGAGCATTATGGCGGTAGCGTAGGTCGCGCGAATCAGGTCATGCACGGCAAGTCGTCTGCCATCACCCATTCACAAGAAGCAATGTTTGAGGGCCTTCAGCAACCGTTACATGTGGCCCGCTATCATTCGCTCGTGGCGCACCAACTGCCTGAAAACCTCACGGTTTGCGCATCGACCGTTAACGATGACGGTAGCGAAGCTGTGATGGCCGTTTATCATAGCGAAGATCGTATACTTGGCTTTCAGTTTCATCCAGAATCCATTTTAACAGCTCACGGCAGTATGCTGTTAAAGCAAAGTATTGACTATTTAACGTTACAGGGAGCGAACCATGCTTAACGCAGGCCCTCTACTTGAACAACTTATGCTTCGCGAGTCGCTATCGCAAACTGAAGCTTACAGCCTGTTCAACAGCATTATGCACGGCGAGCAAAGTGAAGTAATGATTGCAGCAGTGCTTACCGCACTAAAAATGAAAAAAGAGTCGCCAGGGGAAATTGCTGGTGCAGCCAGTGCCATGGTGGCTAACGCGCTTCCCTTTCCCACCCCCTCTTACGAATTTGCAGATATCGTTGGCACTGGGGGTGACGGCCACAACACTATTAACATCTCCAGTGCAGCTGGTGTTGTTGCAGCAGCGTGTGGGGTGAAAGTGGCCAAACACGGTAACAGAAGCGTGTCGAGCAAGTCTGGCTCGGCTGATTTGTTTCGTCAGTTTGGTTTAAATTTAGACGTAACCCCCGAAATATCGCGAAAGTGCTTAGATGAAGCAAATTTCACATTTCTTTTTGCGCCGGTTTATCATGCCGGCATGCGCCACGCAGCCCCCGTCCGCGCTGCTATGAAGACAAGAACCTTGTTCAATATCTTAGGGCCACTGGCCAACCCGGCGGGTCCAACTCACGGTGTTTTCGGCGTATACTCCCCCGAACTGCTTGAACCTTACGCCAAAACCCTTATGCTGCTTGGCCAGCACCGCGCCATGATTGTACACGGGGACGGTCTGGACGAGCTGGCGCTTCACGGTGAATCAATGATTTATGACCTTGAACATGGCGACATTCGAAAGCTTACGGTATCGGCACAGGACTTCGGTTTACCCCACTATCCACTGTCGGCCATTGAAGGTGGCGAGCCTGAAGAAAACAGACAATTTGTTGAATCAGCCCTTAACGGTGAAGGTAAAGAAGCGCACCGCGCCGCTATTGCTATGAACTGTGGCGCGCTGTTGAAAGTAACCGGTAAAGTCACCACGTTTAAAGAAGGCGCAGAGATGGCAATGAATGCCATGTCAGAAGGGCTCCCCATGCAGCTACTATCAAAAGTGGCCCAAATTACTCAGGAGGTAAGCACGCATGGCTAATGTGCTTGAGAAAATTGTTGCAGACAAACGAGAGGAAGTGGCCGCACGCAAAGATGCGCTAAGGCTAGAAAGTTTTAAAGCGGATTTAGTTCCTTCAGAAAAAAGCCTATTTGCTGCGCTTAGCGAGCCCAACGCCGGCTTTATCTTTGAATGTAAGAAAGCATCACCATCGAAAGGGCTTATTCGAGAAAAGTTCGATTTAGATGAAATTTTAGCGGCTTACACTCCCTACGCTGCCGGCATTTCGGTGCTAACAGACGAGAAATACTTCCAAGGGAAGTTTGAATACTTAGCTTATGTAACAGAGCGCGTTGCACAGCCCGTGCTTAACAAAGACTTTTTTGTTGATACTTACCAAGTGTATTTAGCGCGTCATTACAATGCCGACGCAGTACTACTTATGCTAAGCGTGCTTAGCGATGAAGAATATCGTGCACTGGCTGACGTGGCTCACTCGCTTTCACTCGATATTCTTACCGAGGTGAGCAACGAAGAAGAAATGGAACGTGCAATAGCGCTTAAGGCGAATATTATCGGTATCAACAACCGTAATTTGCGTGACCTTTCCACGGATCTTGCCACCACAGAACGCTTAGTGCCGATGCTAGAAAAAGCCTCGCACGACTACGTGGTGATTTCAGAATCTGGCATCTACACCCACCAAGACGTGCTGCGTTTAGCGCCCATATCCCAAGGTTTCTTAGTGGGCAGTGCGTTGATGGCGGAAGACGACTTACCGCGCGCCGTAAAAACGTTGGTAAATGGTGGCGTTAAAGTATGCGGACTAACAAGCATCGAACAGGCGCAAATGGCGTTTGACGAGGGTGCGAGTTTTGGCGGGCTAATCTTCGCGGAAAAGTCACCGCGCTGTATTACTAAAGAGCAGGCCCACTCTATAACGCAAAGCGTCAACGGCGCGTTTGTAGGGGTATTTGTAAATCACGATATTGACGAGGTAGCATCGCTTGCTACGTCATTAAACCTTTTCGCAGTGCAGCTTCATGGTAGCGAAGATGAAGCTTATATCGCTGCGCTTGCTGAAAAGCTGCCTAAAGAGTGCGAAATCTGGGTAGTTGAAGGGATTAAAGCCTCCTCTACTAGCGCACTACCTGAAACAGTGGACAGACACTTAAACAATAAACGAGTTAACCGCGTACTTTTCGATTGCCAAGTGGGTGATGCGAAAGGTGGCACCGGTGAATCATTTGATTGGCAGTTGCTTAGTGGCATTGAGGCAAAGCATAAGTTAGTGCTTGCTGGCGGTATCGATGCCGACAACGCAGCCGACGCTATCGCTACAGGGTGCGGAGTTATCGATGTAAATTCAGGCGTAGAGACTGCCCCAGGTAAGAAAAGTGCAGATAAGCTTAAGTCGCTGTTTGCTGCTTGCCGCCGTTTCTAAATTAAAAAACAGGACAACGTAATGAACCAGTTAGATACAAAATTTGGCGAATTTGGTGGCATGTACGTGCCCGAATTACTTATTCCAGCCTTGGATCAGTTGGAAAAAGCCTTCTTAGATGCCAAAGAGGATCCTAGCTTTAACGAAGAATTTCTATCACTGCTTAAAGATTATGCCGGTCGACCTACGGCAATGACGTTAACTCGAAATCTTGTGAGCAACCCCAAGGTAAAACTTTACCTTAAGCGGGAAGACTTACTTCACGGTGGCGCGCACAAAACCAACCAAGTGCTTGGTCAGGCTTTGTTAACTAAGCGCATGGGCAAAAAAGAAGTGATTGCAGAAACCGGTGCTGGTCAACACGGTGTGGCAACGGCGTTGGCATGTGCGCTACTTGGCTTGAAAGCGCGTATTTACATGGGTGCGAAAGACGTTGAACGTCAGGCACCTAACGTGTTCCGTATGAAGCTAATGGGCGCCGAGGTAATCCCTGTAAACGCAGGGTCTGGTACGTTAAAAGATGCGGTAAACGAAGCCATGCGCGACTGGTCAGCTAATTACGATACCGCACATTATCTTTTAGGTACTGCTGCAGGCCCTCACCCCTTCCCTACTATTGTTCGTGAGTATCACCGAATGATTGGCGAAGAAACGCGTGCGCAAATAATGGAAAAAGAAGGCCGTTTGCCAGACGCGGTAGTGGCGTGTGTAGGTGGAGGCTCAAATGCTATTGGCATGTTTGCCGACTTTATTGATGAGCCTTCCGTTCGCCTAGTAGGCGTTGAGCCCGCCGGTAAAGGGGTTCACACAAAAGAGCATGGCGCAACCATAGTCACAGGAACAAAAGGTATTCTTCACGGCGCATACACCTTCATCATGCAAGACAAAGAAGGTCAAATTGAAGAGAGTTACTCGGTGTCGGCTGGCCTTGATTACCCTGCGGTTGGCCCTCAGCACGCTTATCTACACGACATTGGTCGCGCAGAATACGTAGCGGCAACCGATGAAGAAGCGCTAAATGCGTTTCAGTTGCTAGCTAGAAAAGAAGGCATTATTCCTGCGCTTGAATCATCGCACGCTCTTGCTCACGCGCTTAACATGGCTGATGAAGCAGAAGAAGAAACCATTATTGTGGTTAACTTATCGGGTCGTGGCGACAAAGACTTAGCGCACGTTATCAACATTTTAGGGGACGATTTATAATGGACAGATATGCACAGATGTTTGCGGGCCTTGATAAGAAAAACCAAGGCGCATTCGTGCCCTTCGTCATGGTGGGCGACCCAGATTTAGCACAGTCAGAAGCTATTATTTGCCAGCTTATAGAAAGTGGCGCAGATGCGCTAGAGCTAGGCATTCCTTATTCAGACCCGATTGCTGACGGCCCAACCATCCAGGCTTCCGCCATTCGTGCGCTAGAAAGCGAGGTTACTGTAGCGGATTGTTTGAGTGTAATCGCCCGCGTTCGTGCAAAGTACCCTGATGTGCCAATTGGCTTGTTGCTGTATAGCAACCTAGTAATGGCGCAGGGTATCGAAAACTTTTACAGTAAAGCGCGTGACGCTGGCGTAGACTCAATACTGGTGGCAGACGTTCCGATTCGAGAAGCTGCGCCTTTCCAAAAAGCGGCTGAAAACACCGGTATTTCGCAAATTTTGATTGCACCACCGAATGCGACTGAAGAAACCATGGAGAAGATTGGCGAGTACTCAGAAGGTTACACTTACCTATTGGGTCGCGCAGGGGTTACGGGTGCCGAAACTGCTGCGAATGTTCCAGCTTCTGAGCTTATCGAGCGTTTGAACAAACACAAGGCTGCGCCTGCGCTATTAGGCTTCGGTATCTCAACGCCGGAACAAGTTAAATCTGCTATTGATGCCGGCGCTGCAGGTGCCATTTCAGGTTCAGCGACAGTAAATATTATTGCCGCTAATTTATCGGACAGTCACAAAATGCTTAGCGAGCTAGGTACATTTGTTGAAAACATGAAAGCAGCGACAGCTAAGGGGTAATAAGCATGCTATACATGATTTGTGCTACCGATGTCGCTGACAGCCTTGAAAAGCGTTTGAATGCGCGGCCAGCCCACTTAGCACGTTTAAACGGGCTAAAAGACGCGGGACGTTTAGTGATGGCTGGCCCCTTCCCTGCGGTTGATAGCCCAGATCCGGGACCAGCAGGGTTCACCGGCTCACTGGTTGTTGCCGAGTTTGACTCTTTAGAAGATGCTCAAGCGTGGGCCGATGCCGATCCATATATCGAGGCCGGCGTTTATGAAAGCGTGATCGTTAAGCCTTACAAAAGGGTTTTACCTTAACTTAGGCTTATTTAACTAAAACGGTCCGAAAGATACCGTTTAAAAATATTTAGCTATACAGAAAGCCCTCAATGGTTGATGAATTCAACTATCGAGGGCTTTTTTGTTGCTAAGTTAAAGCCGCAATGAATTCACTTGCGCGCCCTAACTTCGCACATTGATTGTGCACATTGATTGTGGACAGACACTCAAATTCGGATACGCAGCTGTGGACACACACTTAAAAGCGTTACCTATACTTAATGGACAGACACTTTGTGTATCAGGTAAACATCCGTTATCCAACGTTTTATAAGTCTACTTTTTCGTGTTCACCCATTTCATTTGGCTTAACGGTTTTACCTGTAAGCATTTTGAACATACCTTTAAGTGACGGGTCTGCGTCCCATACTTCTGCATCTTCAAGCTCAAATCGTAGCATTAGAAGCGACGGGTCTTCTTTACCTTTCTCGAACCAAGCTTCCACTGGGTTAGACCAATACTTATCAATAATTTCCTTTCTTGACTCAACGGTAAGCATTCCGCGAATACATGCAAATACATCGTGACCTTTAGATGCAAAATGCACCATCGCTTTCCCCCCCTTGGCAATGCGATTGTCCCTGCTTGTGTAGAACCAGAATTCCCCATCTGCTTCTTTATCGAGCTGCGCATACATTGGCTCTGCATGCACATCCTCTCCAACAAGGCTTACCATCACTTTGGGGCTATCTGACATGGCTTTCCACATCGTTTTCTTGATATCACTAGACATAATTCCTCCTTGTAGAAAGAGTGACTGTCCGAATACATCATTTTCGGACTTACCACGCTTACCCTTCTTTCATTTTAAGACAACCTAGATACGCACAAGCTATGCCAATAGCTGTAGAAAGACTTTCTCTGCCTTAGGTTACTTAAGGTACATTAAGTGAGTTGCTCTAAATGGACAGACACGCTCTGTGGCCCGTTTGGCCGCTGCCAAGTAACAAAAAAACAATCAGAAACACATTTGAGTTTTTCATATTTTTTGAAATCGCTTGTGAGTTTTAAGCCTTTCTCAGCTGTTAAATGATCTACTTTTGTACTTTGGACAGACACTTTTTCAATGTATGCGTAAGAATTACCTAACTAGACACCGCCGAAAAAAAGCTGTAACAGCGAAGAGTCTACATTTACAAAACTCTAGACAGGGCGGTTACCAAGATTGAGCTAAGCTTTTTACATAATCTCTCTTTTCTCTATAAGTGTTCTTTAAACTACAAAGTGACTGTCCACTTTACCTTTTGCACTCCTCTAAATAGTACGTGAGTGTCTGTCCCATATTATTTTTTGTCACATTGCTGTGATTACTTAAGGCTTATGTACAGCTTTCTCTTGGCACGGTAGACTGAACTAAATTCAGAATGGGTTCAGTTTGCACCTATATACTTATCTATAATTTGGCCCGGGTGGGATAATTTTTTGTGAGGTTGTATGGCATTATCGCTTCGAGTTGCAGTGCTTTGCGTGGTATTAGCGTTCACTAGCACCACGCCCGCTATTGCGTTACAAAGTAACGGTGGCGGAATTTCAAAAGGTGAAGCTGCCGAGCGCGCTCGTGTTGCCGTCAATGGTCGTGTTCTTAAGATTGAGCAAACCTCAAAAAATTACCGGGTAAAAGTGCTGAAAAAGTCAGGACGTGTAGTATCGGTTGAAGTCGATAAGCGCTCAGGCAAGGTGAAAACAAGTAAAGGTAAGGATTAACATGCGTATCCTCGTAGCAGAAGACGATAGCCGATTGTTGACCCAACTTGATGCACTGCTGCAGCAAAACGGTTATAGCGTTGATTTGGCTGACAACGGAGAGCATGCGCTTTTTCTGATTAAAGAGTATGACTATGATCTCGCGATTGTTGATATTGGTATGCCCAAACTAGATGGCTTCGAGGTTATTCGGAAAGCTCGTCAAGCAGATATCTCATGCCCCATTCTTATTTTAACCGCAAGAGATCGATGGCAAGAAAAAGTAGAAGGGTTAGATGTTGGCGCCGATGACTACCTTACCAAGCCGTTTCACAACGAGGAATTGCTTGCGCGAACAAAAGCGCTAATTAGACGTGCCTCAGGACAAGCCAACCCAACTATCCAATTTGGGCCTATCTCTTTAGATACGGTAAGCGAAGAGCTATCAATAAATGGCAAAGCGTTAGACTTAACCGCCTATGAATATAAAGTGATGGAATACCTGATGCTCAACCCCCAGAAGGTTATTTCCAAAACTGAACTCACTGAACACATTTACGACCAAGACTTTGACTTAGACAGCAATGTTATCGAAGTATTCGTGGGAAGGTTACGTAAAAAGCTCGACCCTACTGGGGACCTCAAGCCCATAGAAACACTTAGAGGTAGAGGCTACAGGATAAATAGAAGTTTATGAGACAGCTGTCTCTTCGCCTAAGAAGTATTTTTCTCGCAATAGTCCTTTTAGCGTTCTTCGCTCCTTTTACCGTCGTTATTTTAGATGAAGCTTATACCGACAGCCTGACCGAAGCTAAAATGAGCGAGCTTAGGTTGATGAACCTAGGCTTATTATCAGCGTTTGAGCTAGATGGCGATCTGCCCTATATGCCAGAGATTTTATATGAGGAGCAGCTGAACCTTCCAGGCTCAGGCTACCTTGGCGTGATCGTGTTTCGAGACGAAGTTATTTGGCAATCTGCGTCTGCACTAGAGTATACCTTCACTCCTCCTAATATAGATGTAGCTGTTGGCAATGAGCTTTTTTTGGAATCGTATACACCTACCTTCGATAAAAATGCTAACTTTTTCGTTTATGCTTTCACCGCTGAGTTTGCTTCTAGCCGAGACTTTGAGCCAGTACGGTTTTATATTTTTAATAATAAAGCGCTTTTCGAAGATGAACGAAGCACCTTTTTAAGCACTACATGGCAATGGATTTTTACGCTGTGTTTAGCGCTGCTTATATTTATCGTAATTGGCATAAGCCTTGTACTTTTACCTGTGAGAAAGTTAATTGACGAAATATCACAGGCTTCTCGCGGTGAAAAGCGTCAACTATCGTCGCGCTACCCCGTTGAATTTGATTCTTTAAAGCGGTCTATAAATGGGCTTCTTCATACTGAGGCGGCTCAAAGAACAAGGTACAAAAACAGCTTAGGTGATTTGGCGCATAGCTTGAAAACACCTCTTGCCGTCGCCTCAGGGCATAAGACACTACCAAGTGAAGTAGGCGAAGCGCTAAGACAAATTGATAACATCATAAAACGTCAGCTAAAAAGAGCTAGTGCCGGTAAAACGGGGTGGCAACAGGGCATTGCCGTGCAACCTGTTCTCAATAAACTCGCTGATGCAATGGACAAAGTTTATCAAGAAAAAGCCCTAACTATTGAGTTCGAAGTAGATGATAACATTCAGTTTAAAGGTGATGAAACTGACTTCATGGAACTTAGCGGAAACCTTCTCGACAACGCGTGTAAAGCGGCGAAAAATAGGGTTCTCGTATCCGCAAAAATCAAGTCAGGTTGGCTTGTTATACATGTCGAAGATGATGGCCCAGGCATACCGTACGATAAAAAAACACTGCTTTTAGAACGCGGAGCGCGTTTAGACACCTACGAAGAAGGCCATGGCATAGGTATGGCGCTAGTAGCTGACTTAGTGTCAATTTACGAAGGAAGAATGCAGATTGAGGATAGTGAACTAGGTGGAGCAAATATAGTACTTCAGTTTCCGAATCACGAGTAATTAACAAGCAAAAAATTAGTAATAAGGAAAGGGGCTTCCTTTTTTACTGATTGATTCGCCATATTTCTTAAAGTGCAGCTTAAGCTGTCAAAGAAATAATATTCGAAATGATCGTGGAAATGACGGTGGACAGACACTCAAAGCCAAAAATGCCTTAGACAGACACTTTATCGCCAAATCTAAAATGGGACAGACACACCAACTTGCTGAGAAATCGCAGAGTACCTTTCAATGGCATGCATAGGTGAAGCGAAAGTGGACAGTCACTCTTTCAGTCATTAACTTCTAATAAAAAGCTTATTGAGCTGAATAAAAAGTGTCTGTCCACTGAGAATTCATCAAAAGTTACTTTGCAATAGCTTTTTCACCCTCACTTGAAAGCAATACGGCTAACCACTTGCTCTCTTCTCGTGACTCAAGCGCAATTTTTACAACCATAGTAAGAGGTACAGAAAGAAGCATCCCTACCGTCCCTAATAGCCATCCCCAAAAAATTAATGAGAGAAATACTACAAGCGTTGATAGTCCCATTCCTTTTCCCATTAATCTAGGCTCTACCATGTTGCCCATAATCGTATTGACGAGCAGAAAGCCTAGTGCTGCAAAGCCTGCTGAGGCAGGGCCTAGCTGAACAAATGCAATTAATACAGCAGGTAAGGCCGCAATGATTGAGCCTATGTTTGGAATAAAATTCAACATAAATGCCAAAACGGCCCACAGCATAAAGTGGTCCACACCCATCACATAAAGCCAAACGCCAATAATTACCCCTGTGCCTAAACTAACCACCGTTTTTATAGCAAGGTAGCTATTCACTGACCGTATAAACTTATCAATATGCTTAAGCTTCATATCAGGGTCGGCAAGTGCAATATGTAAGCGACGTGGAATACTGTCAGCTTCAAACAGCATGAAGATAACTGTTAAAAGGATTAAAAATAAGTTAGATAGCACGCCCCCCATCCCACTTATGAAATTAGTCGCAACAGACATCGCAGTAGAAGGGTCTAGGTGCGAAGCAATGAGTTCACGGTTGATGTGAATGTTAAATTCAGCAAGCTTTGCTACTACCCATGCAAACTCAGTATTCAACTTGCTCCTGTACTCTGGAAGATTCTCTCGAAACTCCGTCATAGACTGGCCTACTAAGCCAGCTAAAAGAAAACCAAATACGACAATAAGCAGTATAACAAACGTAATAGAAAGCCACTTAGGCACGCCGAATTTCGAGGTCCAGCGTATAATTGGGCTACACGCTATAGCGATAAAAACAGAGAGAAAAAATGGCACCATGATCGCACTGGCTGCTTTTACGCCGGCCATTACTACCACTAAGCATGCTAAAACGATAAGAATTTTTGCTGTTGGCGAGCGTAGTTCCATTGACATTTTGTGCTACATTCCTGATTGAAACGACAATACTTTACAACGACTTATAAACAACTACAAACAAGAGACTCCAATGAACTTTAATCTTGCAACTATAAAAATTAAAAACTTGAGACTACGCACTTACATTGGCATTAACGAAGATGAAATCAAAAACAAGCAAGACGTTGTTGTTAATGTAAAAATTGATTACGACGCAGAGAAAGCAACGAATACAGACGATATGTCTGACGCGTTAAATTATAAAACGATTACTAAGGCAATAATTAAGTTAGTAGAAGATAACCGATTTTCTTTGCTAGAAAAGCTCACAGCAGACGTTTTAAGCATAGCGGCAGAGCACTCATCTGTTCGATATGCAGAAGTAGAAGTTGATAAACCACACGCTTTGCGATTCTCCGACTCGGTTTCGTTAACGCTTTCTTGCAATAAGACTGGATAAATTAAAGGTTTAAGGAGAATACGGTGAACATACTCATGACCGGTGGTACCGGGCTAATTGGTAGCGAATTTATTAGAAAATACGCGAGCGAGCATTCGTTTACCGTGGTCTCTCGTAACGCAAACAAAGCCCGACAAGTGTTAGGCGATAGCATTCAAACACTAGAAAGTATTGCGTCCATCACAAACATTGAAGCGTTTGACGCTGTAATAAATCTAGCGGGCGAACCAATTGCTGACAAGCGGTGGACAGACACTCAAAAAAAGAAAATTTGCGATAGCCGCTGGAGCACGACCGCTGAGTTAGTGGCTAAGATAAATGCCAGCGATAAGCCTCCAAAGACATTCATATCTGGCTCAGCTATTGGGTTCTACGGCAGTCAGGGCGACAAGATCGTTACCGAAGAAACTCACGCACATAACGAGTTTACGCATGACCTGTGTGCTAAATGGGAGACTATCGCAAATGGCGTCAACCTGAATAGAACTCGCGTTGCGACTTTACGAACAGGAGTTGTGCTATCTGATAAGGGCGGAGCGCTAGATAAAATGGCTCTGCCGTTTAAGCTTGGCGTGGGAGGCACATTAGGCAGCGGAGCTCAGTATTTGGCGTGGATCCATTTACAAGATATGGTCCGCGCCATTGCATTCCTATTGGAGCATGATGCTTGCAAAGGGCCTTTTAATCTAACGGCACCAGAGCCAGTAACCAATAAAGCTTTTTCCAAGTCACTAGCATCGGCATTAGGTCGCCCCTGCCTTTTCAACGTACCGAGTTTTGTTATGAAAATGGCAATGGGAGAGTCGTCAACCATGATTTTAGAAGGTCAGTGTGTGATTCCGAAGAAGCTAACAACCGCCGGGTTCAAGTTTGATTACCCTACCGTCGATGAGGCGCTTTCTGAGATTTATAGTGCTTAACGGTACGTCAGCCGCAGTCAATGAGCATTAGTGGACAGACACTCGGGGTAAAGAAAGTGACTGTCCACTTTATTAAAGCGAAGTTCTGATTTCCGCTACTTTGATACATTCCAAGTTAATTGCCCTACTCGATTCCAGGTAGCTATTGTATAGAGATACTTGTATTGCCATAACTGTGGCGAACTAGAAGTGCGAGTTGAACCGCTATTATGCTGGTAATTCATGAAATGCAGATGTGAAGCGGACAGACACTCATTCAATTAAAGTGTCTGTCCACAATAGGCTCTCATTTAATAACGAAATGGCTCTGAGCTCGCCGCTACACCATATTGCGCAGCATTTGACTGGTATTAAGCGTCAATAGTCGCCAGCACCCAAACGCGCCTAGAAGGCCTACAACCACTGCCCCAACACTTGGTGCTATAGCCCAATATTCAGGATGAAGGCTTGCTTGCATCTGGAAAACCGAGGTTTGAAGCAGGTAAAGGCTTAATTCATTCGCCATTGCCGCCATAAATCCGGCTACAACTCCAATGATAACAAACTCAAAAATAACGCTTTTTCGAATAAGAGCGCCTTTAGCTCCTAATGTGCGAAGGATGGCTATTTCCTGCCTTCGCTCATCCATACTCGCTTGGACTTGTGCAATTAATACCAAGCTTCCTGCAAGTAAAACGAGTACGAGTATAAACTCTACGGCAACGGAAACTTGATCTACTATCTCTCGCAGTTGATTGATTCTCGCATCCACATCGAACATAGTTATCGACGCAAAGGGCTTCAACAGATTAGTCAACTCAGCTTTTCTTTCAGATGGTAGATAAAAGCTCGTGATATAAGTGGGACTAAATGCGGCCATCGCTTCCGGGTGGATGACGAAGAAAAAATTTGGCTGCATGGTTTGCCAATTCACTTTACGCAAACTCGTTACTTTAGTCTCTACAATTTCGCTACCTACGTTAAAGGTAAGCCTATCGCCCATCCGAATGTTTAACCTTTCAGCCACACCTTCTTCAACGGATACGGGAAACCACCCTTCGTCATAGTTCGCATCTACGCCACCATGCCAATTTCCTTCAATAAGCTCATTTTCTTTTTGTAACGTGTTACTCCAGGTGAGATTAGCTTCTCGCCCTAACCCCCGGCGGCCTTCACGATTCGGCTCATCTTCTTTAGAAACGTCGGTATTTACCCCCTCGCCATTGACCGACACGAAACGGCCTCGAATGACAGGGTAAAACTCCTGTATATCCACGCCATTTTCAGCAAAGTGTCTGTCCAACTGCGGTTGGATGTCTGGAGTAATATTTATTAAGAAGTAATTCGGTGTACCTTCTGGTAACTGCGAACGCCACTGCGAGACCATGTCATTTCGCATTACAAGTACTACCAATAGCAGCATAATGGTGACCGAGAAGCTAATAAGCTGAACACTGTTATCCATAGCGCGACGTTTGATACGCGCCCATGCTAACTGCCAAGGCCCCATTCTGCCGCTGCCAAGCTTACGTCCGAGCGCAATCAATATGAACGTAGCGCCCAGTAGCCCAAGCACTAATGCTGCGCCGGATACAAACAAAATGGCGCTAATTTTAAGGTCTTGGCTATACATCCACATCAATAGAAATATTGCGCCCCCTGAGGCCACGAATTGGATACTACGAGAACGCAGATTTGCCGAGATGTCTTTTCGTAATACCCTCAACGGTGGCACAGAAAATAGCTGCATTAGTGGGTATAGAGAAAACAGTAACGCGCAAGTAGCCCCCGTTGCTATGGCTATCAAAAGTGGCTGCCAGTGCCATACGTTCAGCGACACATCTACTCTATCAGCAACAAGCGAAACAACAATCTGCTGCGCAATAAAACCAATTATTAAACCAATAAGAATCCCAAGAGCAGTAATAAACAGTATTTGGAACAAGTAGACCTTACGGATGACCTTGCTTGTAGCGCCTAGTGTTTTCATAATTGCCACTGGGTCGAAATGCCGCTGAGCATAACGCTGGGCAGCAACGGCAATAGATACCGCTGCCAATACAATGGCGAGTAGGCTCGCTAATAGAAAGTAGCGCTCTGCCCTGGCTACGGAGCGTCCAATAGCCGACTCATCATCTTCCACCGTCCTCCATGAATGAAGATCATCGTTAAGTTGTGGTAATAGCCAGCTATTAAAGCGTTCAATATCACCAGTATCGCCAGCGAAAAAACCTACGTAGCGCGCCCTACTACCTGGGCCCGTTATCGCTGTTTTTTCTAAATCATCAAGGTTCATAAGCGCTATAGGGTCGGTGTTAAAAACGCTAAAACCTTCATCTGGTATATCGACAAGTACACGCGTGACGGTAAAAGTACCATCCCCTATTTCGATTTCATCGCCTATTAATAGGCCCAAACTTTGAAAAAGTCGCGACTGTACCCATACTTCGCCGGTTTGCGGCAACTCTGTAGTAACTTGTTTTTCTCCAAAAGGCTTCTCGGCGACATTAACTGTACCTTTCAAAGGATAAGAATTATTCACCGCACGTAAGTCTACAAGCGACATCTCATCGCTTTTAAAGACCATTGAACGAGTAGAAACCTGCAGAGCCGTTGATAGGCCCTCTTGTTGAGCCTTAATCAACCACTCTTCATTGATAGGGTCATCAGAACGCAGTTGAGCGTCAGCCGCAATAAACGCTGCAGAGCGTGCCTTAAGCGCTCCTTGTAAACGCTCACTAAAAAGCGAGAGTGATAAAACCGCGGCAACCGATAAAACGATTGCAAGTAAAATGATAGTAAGCTCACCACGTCTGGCTTCATGTTTAAAAAGTCGCCACGCCAAATTGAAAGATGTCGACATTTATACTGCCTCTTTTTTACTGACAACATTTATATCAGTCGTCTCAACAAGCTCTCCAGCATTCATAGTCAACTGTCTATCACAGTGCTCTGCCAATTCGTTATCGTGCGTAACTAAAACAAGCGTAGTGCCTTTTTCCCTATTCATTTGAAACAATAACGATTCTATTTTTGCACTGTTTTTGGCATCAAGATTACCCGTCGGCTCATCGGCAAATAATATTTTAGGCGAAGTTATAAAAGCACGCGCTATGGCCACTCTCTGCTGCTCGCCGCCAGACAATTGGTTAGGGAAATGGTGAGCCCGGTGCTTAAGTCCAACCTGCTCTAGAATATTCATGGCGAGGGCTTTGGGGTTATCTAGACCAGCAATTTCGGCGGGAAGCATCACGTTCTCAAGCGCAGTTAAGCTCTGCACAAGCATAAAGCTCTGAAAAATAAAACCTACTTTATTTCCCCTTAACACGGCTCGCTCTTCTTCTCCCATACTGTGAAGCCCTTCGCCGTCTAGGAAGATTTCACCTTCCGTAACTTGATCAAGCCCGGCCAACAAGCCCAAGATGGTTGATTTGCCCGAGCCTGACGCACCGATAATGGCAACTGACTCACCTGACTTGACTTCAAAAGAAATAGGACTAAGGATCTGCAAAGAACCTTCGCTCGTATCCACTACTTTAGTTACAGAATTAGCTTTTATCATATGGGGTCATCAATTCGTGTTTGTTAAATTTCGTTATTTATTCGCTTTTGTACTTATTATTTTAATACCCTTTCAAGCGCTATCAGATCAAGGTGAGCAAGGTGACACAAGCGAAAAGGCGGTTTTGCTTATTTTAGGTGACAGTCTATCTGCGGCCTACGGGTTGCAGCAACATGAAGGCTGGGTCAGTTTGTTACAAAAGATGTGGAAAGACGACAACATTCCGATTGATATTGTAAATGCTGCGGTAAGTGGTGAAACAACAGATGGCGGATTAGCGCGCTTTCCGCGGTTATTAGATCAACATACGCCATCCCATGTACTAATTGAATTAGGCGGTAACGATGGGCTTCAAGGGCATAACATAAACAAAATAAAAAATAACTTGAATTCATTAGTTAATGTGGCGAAAGAAAACAATGCCGTTGTATTTCTTCAAGAGATGCAGATCCCTTCGAATTACGGTAGGCGTTACACGCAAATGTTTACTCAAAACTTCAGCAAAGTGGCTGACGAGCAAGATATAGCAACGATTCCCTTTTTTCTTGAAGAAATAGCGCTTAATCAAGAATTAATGCAAAACGATGGCATTCATCCCAACGCTGAGGCACAGCCTTTGATTGCTAAGTTTATGGACAGACACTTAAGAAGTTTAATTCTTGATGTTCAATAAATATGCTATCCTTGACTAATCTACGATCTTGGTATGAGGTTCACCTATGGATGTATCATCTGTTAATTCCACGCCCGTCTCGACGGTTTTAGAGTCACCCCAGCGCCCTCAGCAGCAAGTTGAGCCTCGTAGTGAGCAAGAAAACCGCATAGCGCAGCCACAAAATACGCAGCAAACGTCCAGTTCTACAGACAGCCGCGTTGGGTCGCGTGTAGATGTATTTGTATAGCTATAGTTGAACCTAAGGGACAGACACCTGTATTAAGTCTCTCGTTGACGCAGCGACACGTTACTAAAAATGTGCTTAAAGTGGCTCAAAGTGGGCTTAAAGTGGACAGACACTTTCATTCGACATGTGTCTGTCCACTTTTTGATTACAATGGGTGTCTCTCCATTTCTTAGTATACTTTTCCGACTAAAACTGTCCTAAAGACCACTTAAACTTTACGCCGAACACCCCATAATGCAGGTAATTAACTTGGGGATACGGACATGCCTTTACCTAGATACAAACAAATAAATACCGATGTGACACCCTACTATCACTGTATTTCCCGTTGCGTAAGACAATCTTACCTCTGTGGTCGAGATGCTCGCACTGGAATTAATTATGAACATAGAAGAAAGTGGATTCAGGATAGGCTACATAAACTTTCACAGGCATTTGCCATTGATTTATGCGCTTATGCTGTGATGCATAATCATATTCATATAGTGCTTCATGTAGCAAAAGGAAGAGCTGACGGGTGGACAATGGATGAAGTGTTGCTGAGGTGGAGAATGTTTTACAAATGCCCACCCCTTGTCCAACGCTATTTTGATGATTTTGATTCGGTAACTGCGGAAGAGCTTGTCGAATTAAAAGCACTTTCGGTGATATACAGAGAGCGGCTTCAAAGCATCAGCTGGTTTATGCGATTGCTTAACGAATACATTGCAAGAAGAGCTAACAAGGAAGATGAATGTAAAGGATATTTTTGGGAAAGACGCTTCAGATCTCAAGCCATCCTGGATGAAAAAGCACTCGCAAGTGTAATGGCTTACGTGGATTTAAACCCTATACGAGCAAAGATTGCACGTACTCTCAAAGGCTCGCATTTTACCAGTATTCAATATCGCTTGAACGCCCAACGTGTTAATAAGACACCCAAGTTTCTGATGCCGTTTAGCGATAAACACGTAAAAGATAAAGCCTCCTTGCCCTTCGCTTTCGTTGATTATATTCAGCTAATTAATGACACTTTGACCGCCGAAAAGAATGACTCAGTTCAAAAACTGCCCTTGCTTCCTAGCCGATTACTTACCAAACTAGGTATGACAAAGGAGAACTGGCACCTAGTTACCAACAATTTTGAAACACTTTTTACCGGGCCTGTAGGATGCCCAGAAATGATGGATAATTTTGCTAAATGCTGCCAAAGGGCATGCCGCCCGAACCTAGCAAATGCCCAAAAGTATTTATCTTAACCTAGGTGGCAATGACCTCAACTATCAGCCTGGCGAGCCAGTACCTCCACGATATCTTGCGAGTTTGTTAACCGTCTAATATCGTTAAATAAAAGTTCAGCTTCTGGGTACTGCCTTTTTAGGTAGCCGCACCATTGCTTGATTCGGTTTGGGTAATACCTGCCTTTATCACCAAAAATTTCGTAACCTGAATATTGAATAAGCAGCGCAGCAAGTTCAGGCCAAGGCATAGGCGCTTGACGACCTTTGATACATAACGCCAAATTAGGCATTGCCAACGCGCCGCGGCCAACCATCAAATTGGTGCATTCAGACTGTTCCTGACAGCGTTGTGCATCTTCAGCACTCCATATTTCTCCGTTAGCAACGAGCGGTATATTAGTATGTTGTTTAATTTTTGCTATCCAATCCCAGTATGCTGGAGGCTTATACCCTTCAGTTTTAGTCCTTGCATGGACAACTAATTCTGACGCGCCGGCTTCAGTTATTGCCACAGCATTTTCCACCGCTAACGACTTATCTTCAAAACCTAATCTTATTTTAGCTGAAACTGGTATCTCAGCTGGAACTGCATCTCTCACAGCTTTTACAATATCGTAAAGAGTTTGGGTTTCTTTAAGTAAAACCGCTCCCCCTTTGCTCTTGTTTACTGTCTTGGCAGGACAACCAAAATTGAGATCTACGCCAGGAGAACCTAACTCCACTGCAGTTTGAGCATTTTCAGCAAGCCACTTGGGGTGCTGCCCTAGTAATTGAACACGCACAGGCACCCCTGATGGCGTTTTTCCACCATTATGAAGTTCCGGACATAATCTATAGAAAGTCTTTTTAGGGAGTTTTTGGTCCACAACCCTAACAAATTCAGTAACACATTGATCGAAGCCGCCCACGCGAGTAAGCATATCTCTCATCAAATGATCTACAACGCCCTCCATTGGGGCAAGCATTACTTTCATTAAAAAATATCTCGGGTTGTTTAAATGAAAATTGGCGCGGGAGTTTAGCAAAAAGTCGTGATCTCAGCCAGGATTTGATAGTTGTTATATAGGATTGAGTGTCTGTCCGCTTATACCGCGCTTTTTATCAATTCACACACTATATCAATTAAAGGGATGTCACTCTCAAGGTTCGACATTAACATTCTCAGGCGGGGAAAAAAGTGTCTGTCCGAAGTCCACACGTATATATGAGGCGATAAGCTCGTTAGTAGAATTAACGAATTACACTTGGGTTAAGTGTCTGTCCTAGCGTTGCCTTGTGGCGCGTTTTTAAGCGCAAATAGGCGAGAAATTACTGCTTGCTTTTGGGAGTTTGTGTATGTCCGCCAATTAGTAATTTCCTCGATAGTGCGATTGCAACCCGAGCAAACGTCATCATCCAGTTTACACAGCGCGATACAGGGTGAGGTGATATTCATACTGCTTTTGTTTTATTTAAACCTTGTTGCTGATTGCGTTCCTGAGATGCGGCAATCGCCAATAGCGCCGCTTCCGACAGCTCTTTACTAGACCATAGACATACGTGACAACCAAATTGTCGTTCTAAATAAGATGCAAACTCAGTGTCTGTCCTACATTCTTGCTTTATTAAATGCTGCTTTTTACCGTCGTAAATAACTGCGGAAAATATATACACGATGAGCCTCCCTAATAAGAGGCTCAAATATACATCTAGACGTCTAAACGTTCAAGCGTCTATTTAATAAAATCCAGTGCAGCGCATATCGCTGACACTTGTGCTTCATTGCAGTTCTCAGGCGTCGCATTATCGCTATCGGGATACACCTCAGTAGTAGTGACGTACTTTGCATCGGTCAACCCGCCACAAAGCGATAGCGCCTTTTTGTCATAGCAAATAACACCTTCACTCACTACATCAGCACCAATTATTTTGCCGCTCTCATCGGCAGGCGCAATATGGGTTACCTCCTTAACCGCATCAATGACCGCTTTTTGAAATTCTAGCTGAGGGCTGGACGTATTGGCTACCGTGTAAAAACCATCAGGGATGTTCCAGTTATCATGCGTTACTCCGTCTCGAGCAGCTAGTGCGGGTCTAAACTCACTGTTGTCTGTGTCGGTAGTTTCGTGCAAATCGATGTGAAGCGCTAAAGGTAGAGCCAATTCATTCACTAGCTTAATCAGTTGAGCTGATTCTGGAGCGGGAGAGCCCGGGTAGAAGGAACGGTTAGGATCTAACGCTAGCGGATTCCATCTGTTTATTGTTTCATAGCCCCAGGGGCTAACGCACGGAACAACCACGATATTAAATAAGTCTTTAAACGTAGCCAGCTTCGCTTCAATAAACTGAAGGGCTCCTTGTACACCGCTCGTTTCATAGCCGTGCACACCGCCTGTGATAAGCGCAGAAGGCTTATTAGAGTCAATATTTATTGGGACAACAGCATACAATGGGTAACGCGCTTCGTCATAAGGTAATGCACCATATTGCTTTAACTGAAAACCTTCAGGAACAATTTTGCTAAGTTTATCAAGCACCTCTTCCTGATAACTTCGCTTCACCGACTGCTGTGCTTTCCACTGTGCTTTTTCTTCATTGCCCCATGGCTTGCCTGGAGTGCCTATTGGATAAATTTGCTGCATATAATACCTCTTTTGTATTTCTAAGATCATAACAGGTCAATCGTATGACGTGTCAAAACTGTAAAAACTTTCTAGGTATTGGCGACATTAGAACTTTACACTTGCGACCACAGAGTCGAGAAAGGCAAAATGCGGCTGCAGAAAAGTGTCTGTCCACTTTGTCTTTCACTTTGTCTTTGGACAGAAACAAAAAAACCAGCCGAATGGCTGGTTTTTTCGATATGGCGTCCCCTAGGGGATTCGAACCCCTGTTACCGCCGTGAAAGGGCGGTGTCCTAGGCCTCTAGACGAAGGGGACTGAAAACTTTAATTCGAAAGCTAAGCTTTCGATATTTTAGTAAATAAAGGCAAGCAGGTTGCTTATTTTACTAAACTTTCAGTCAGAAGTTGAGTTAATCAACTCCAGCCTATTTCACAGTATTAACCGACTGTGACGCGATAAAATGGCGTCCCCTAGGGGATTCGAACCCCTGTTACCGCCGTGAAAGGGCGGTGTCCTAGGCCTCTAGACGAAGGGGACTGAAAACTTTATTTCGAAAGCTTGGCTTTCGATATTTTAGCAAATCAAGCACGTTGCTTTTTTACTAAACTTTCAGTCAGAAGTTGAGTTAATCAACTCCAGCCTATTTCACAGTATTAATCGACTGTGACGCGATAAAATGGCGTCCCCTAGGGGATTCGAACCCCTGTTACCGCCGTGAAAGGGCGGTGTCCTAGGCCTCTAGACGAAGGGGACTGAAAACTTTAATTCGAAAGCTAGGCTTTCGATATTTTAGCAAATCAAGCACGTTGCTTTTTTTACTAAACATTCAGTCAGAAGTTGAGTTATTCAACTCCAGCCTATTTCACAGTATCAATCGACTGTGACGCGATAAAATGGCGTCCCCTAGGGGATTCGAACCCCTGTTACCGCCGTGAAAGGGCGGTGTCCTAGGCCTCTAGACGAAGGGGACAGAAATTTTGTTCAGTGAAGCAAAGCTTCACTAAATTTCTGTAAGGAGAGGTGAGCTCTGCGAACCGAGCGGCCTTATTCTTACTGAAATTTCTATCCGAAGTTTACTAAACTTCAGCCTATTAAAATCACAACTTAATGTGACTTGGTGGAGCCAGGCGGGATCGAACCGCCGACCTCCTGCATGCCATGCAGGCGCTCTCCCAGCTGAGCTATGGCCCCATCATGGTACCAGTCATTTTGTGTGACTGTTCCGTGACAGCGGGGCGCATTCTAGGCATCCCCCCCTGTCATGTCAACGCTTTTTTTATGAATTTTCTCTGTTTGCTATAAAAGTGAGCGCTTTGTCGATTCTCTCGCCAACTTTCTCTTTTGAAAGAAGGTTCAGCGTAACATCCAAAGACGGCGAATTACCGCCCCCGGTAACTGCTACACGCAGCGGCATACCTACCTTGCCCATACCTACTTCTAATTCTTCAGCGGTACTATTAATAGCGGCCTGAATATTTTCAGGGCTCCACTCTTCTATCGACATAAGTTTATCTTTAACAAGCTCTAATGGGCCTCGAGCGACCGGACGAAGGTGTTTTTTCGCCGCGTTCGCGTCAAACTCATCATAGTCTTGATAAAAGTACGTAGAAATCTCTGCCAGCTCTTTAAGAGTCTTTACACGATCTGCTTGAATAGCAATTACAGACTCAAGCGCTGGGCCTGCAGTTAAATCAACATTTAATGCATCAAAATGCCATTTTGCATGTGTTGCCACTTCGCTTGCTGGTAAACTTTTAATGTAATGTTGGTTCAACCAGATTAATTTTTCGGTATTAAATGCCGACGCAGATTGACCAATTGCATCTAAGCTAAACTTTTCAATCATCTCATCTACTGAGAAAACTTCCTGGTCACCATGTGACCACCCCAACCTAACAAGGTAATTCAATACCGCTTGTGGCAAGAAGCCGTCGTCTCGGTATTGCATTACGCTTACCGCACCATGGCGTTTAGACAATTTTTTTCCATCGTCGCCTAAAATCATAGATACGTGAGCATAGTCGGGAATAGGCGCACCTAATGCTTCAAGAATATTAATCTGACGTGGCGTATTGTTAATGTGATCTTCACCACGAACAACATGGGTTATGCCCATATCCCAATCGTCAACAACAACACAGAAGTTATAAGTAGGCGTGCCGTCAGTACGTTGAATGATCAGATCATCAAGCTCGGTATTACTTATCTCAATTTTCCCGCGTACATGGTCGTTAATAACCACCTTGCCTTCTAACGGGTTTTTGAAGCGAATAACGAAAGGCTGGCCTTCTGGGTGATCTGTTCTATCTCTCCATGTCCCAGGGTAACGCGGTTTTTCTCCACGCTCTTTTTGAGCCTCGCGTATTGCATCAAGCTCTTCCGAACTCATAAAGCACTTATACGCCTTCCCTTCGTCCAATAGCTTTTGAATTAACTCTTTGTATCTGTCAAAGCGCTCAGTTTGATAAATAGGACCTGTATCCCACGTTAAACCTAACCACAGCATTCCGTCCAGAATGGCTTGCTTTGCTTCTTCAGTCGAACGCTCGATATCTGTGTCTTCTATACGAAGAACAAATTCACCGCCTTTACTTTTTGCAAGAAGCCAAGAATAAAGCGCAGTTCGTGCGCCACCAACGTGAAGATAGCCTGTTGGGCTGGGTGCAAATCGTGTAACAACCGACATGGTCACTCTCTATAGTTAATGTGTTTCTAAAGTTGAGCGCATTCTACCAGTGTCCGCACGACTTCAAAAGTAAGTTGAGAATAAGTAGAACAAGAAAACTTATAGAAATGAAAAATGGAATGAAAAATGGACAGACACTCACTGCTATTTGTTTGTCGCTAAAAACTCTTGTCGAAGGCGGGCAGAGTATGAGTGTCTGTATTGCTGTATTGGACAGTCACCCATATTCCTTATGTTTCTCTCGAGTTGTCTCAAGTTAAATGGTCTGGGAAACAGAAATCATGAAACGGACAGTCACTTCTATTCTCGCTAGAAGGTTTTTCCCTTCTTTTTCTTAAATTCAATTTAAACCGCAGGTTTGCAGTAATGTCTTAGCCGCACGTTGATATTGAACGGACATTCACTTTTAGTCTCATACTGTTATGCGCCGATTAAGTGTCTGTCCCTTTTCGATGCCTTATCGATGATAAGTGTCTGTCCGTTTTGACTACATTTTGAATGTGGGGGGAAATGAGTGTCTGTCCCTTTCGATTACTTTTGACTAAATATGTGTCTGTCCCTTTTCGATCTCCCTATTCGATCATAAGTGTCTGTCCTTTTTTAATTCGATCATAAGTGTCTGTCCTTTTTTAATTTGCTTTTTTAATTCGATCATAAGTGTCTGTCCTTTTTTAATTTGGGGTTAGTAAAACGCTGTTCTTTTCATCAATTTAGTCAAGACACCGTCAGAGTGACTAAAATTCGGGCACACAGTCATTTTTCTTTAATTTTCTTGTTGACACTAACGGAACCGACTCTATAATACCGCCCCACTTGCTTAGGCAAGGTTTTAAAAATATGGACGCTTAGCTCAGTTGGGAGAGCATCGCCCTTACAAGGCGAGGGTCACTGGTTCAAGCCCAGTAGCGTCCACCACTTCTTCACAGTGGTTAAACAGTGATATCAAAATATGGACGCTTAGCTCAGTTGGGAGAGCATCGCCCTTACAAGGCGAGGGTCACTGGTTCAAGCCCAGTAGCGTCCACCACTTCCTCACAGTGGTTAAACAGTGATATCAAAATGCGGACGCTTAGCTCAGTTGGGAGAGCATCGCCCTTACAAGGCGAGGGTCACTGGTTCAAGCCCAGTAGCGTCCACCACTTCCTCACAGTGGTTAAACAGTGATATCAAAATATGGACGCTTAGCTCAGTTGGGAGAGCATCGCCCTTACAAGGCGAGGGTCACTGGTTCAAGCCCAGTAGCGTCCACCATCTCTTTAGAAATATCCGCACCTCTGCTATACAATCAATCGAACAGTTACCCTTTTATCTCTGGCCACCGTATGCTAACTGCTTAGCTGATGTATTCACTGCGCGGTTGTAGCTCCTGCGAAGCCCGCAATATACCGACCTAATACTGGGCCAGATCCACCAGCCACCTAATTATGCGATAGTCTTCATAAAGAACTATACTTAGAAAGCACACGCCGTGATAAGGTAATTAAACTGCTCTTCTAAAGGCTATAACTCAATGAAACTACACTTAGCGAAAAATACTAAGCTGTTAATTGCTGAAGACCAAGTGCTGGCAAAAAGTCATATGCACTATGCGCTTGAGCAGTTGGGTTTTAAGAACATGGACTATGTGGACAGGCCCTCGCAAGCCTTATCAGCCCTAAAAGAGTACGATTACGACGCCATCATTTGCTCGTATAACCTTCGCTCAGAGCAAGGTGGATATTATTTATTAGAGCAATTAAACGATGCCCACTCGTTACCACTTACCAGCGCATTTATTTTCACCAGCGCAGATACGTCGGCAGAAGTCGTACACGCCATTATTGAATTACAGCCAGACGAATTTATCGCCAAACCTTTTTCAGTCAACGAGTTAGATAGAAGGCTTTCGCGGGTTTTATCCAGAAAGAAAGCACTGAAAAACGTGTATGCATTTATGGACAAAAAGGACTACGAAAAAGCCCTGACTGAAGTTGAGTTCTTTTTGTTACAGCCTGAACATGCTGAACACTTTCCTCTAGCGATGAAAATAAAGGGTGATTTATTTTTGTTAACGCAGAGATACCAAGAAGCGGTCGCTTTTTTTGAATCCATCATTAACGTACAAGATTTCAACTGGGCGAAAATGGGAATTGCAAAAAGCCTTCTTGCGCTCAACGAACTTGATGACGCAGAAAGAGAAATTATTCAACTTGCCACCCGACCTGATTCTGCACTAGAAGCCTTCGACCTTCTCGCTACTCTTCAAATTAAACAAGCTGCTTTTGACGATGCTTTAGAATGCACATCGCTGGCTTACACTATGTCTCCGCGCAATATTCCTCGCTATCAACAAGCGGTAAGCTTGGCGAGAATAACCCATGATTATGAGACCCAGTTTAACAGCGCAAAGAAAGCGGTACGTTACGCCCAAGGATCAATTCATGACAAGCCCGATATTTACTTAACCGCTGCCCGAGCCGGCGTTGATTTTGCCATGACATCTGAACCAGAACACGTAAATAACATTGTGAAACAAACCAATGAATATCTGCGCCAAATGAAAAAAGCGCATCCAAGAGCTGCGTTAAACGATGAGCTAGCCGTTATCGATGCGAGACTACACTACTTAAAAGATGACACAGCAAGAGCCCAGACGTTACTGTCAGAGTTTCACACCGACCACGCTCAGCTCCATTCAACTGAAGCATTGCTAGATAGGGCAAAAGCCCTGCATGAAGTGGGAATGAAAAAAGAGTCTATTGCTATTTTAGACGCGATTTCGTCGAGAGAAGAAGACTCCCCAGGTGAGGTGAATTTAATGGCCGCGTATTTAAAGCAGGAAAAGGCAGAAAAAGAAGCCATCTCACTAAGCCCAAAAACATTAAACAATACTGCGGTTGCACAATACAAACGCGGCAATTTAGAGCAATCCTATAGCACTTTCGCGCAAGCATTTCGGGTAATGCCGAAAAACCCATCGATTGCCCTTAACTACCTTCAAGCCATTGTAAGAGCAAGGAAATCGAATACGCCTATGCCCGCTGACACCCTATCTGAAATAAAGAAATGTCGAGAAACATTAGAAAGTGCAACCCTGTCAGACGAAAAACAATCTCGCTATGACAATGTAAAAAGTATCTTAAAAGGCGAGTAAAGGCTTCATTAAGATTACGCCACTTCGCCTCTTGTTAGGTATAAACTAGCTTGAATACACAACAACCGTTTCGTGGAATAGTTTATCTTTGTACTCTTGTTCATGACTAAAGGTCATACCGAGCTTTTTCATTATATTGATAGACGCGTTGTTTTGGGGGTTGGCAATGGCAGAAAACTTCTCTATCCCAATATCGTAAAGCGCTTCTTTTACTGCTTTAGCCGCTTCAGTGGCGTAACCTTTTCCCCATGTATGACGCTTGAAACGCCACCCTAATTCCATGTTGTCACTTTCGGGGTGTTGTGTAAAAAAACCAAAAGGACGAACTAGAATCCACCCAATACTTTCTTTTTTGGCTAACGTTTCAACACGCCATAATCCCCACCCTAAGGCAGGATTAGAATAGGCTTGAAAACGGGGAACGAAAATATCTCGTATTTCTTCTTTTGAAGACTTTTTGCCACCGTTGATATATTTCATGACGAGCTCGTCTTGATCCAGCTCCCATAAGAAATCAGCGTCTTTTTCGGTGACGTAGTGATAGGAAAGACGCGCACTGTCCATGATATGCATAAACTTCCTTTATAGTTATTATTTTAATTATACTAACACCGCTGAATATAGCTTATTTTTACAACAAACCAAACAAATTCCCCATTTTTTTGTTCGTCTTCATTGCCCACTATCGAACAGCGCACTGTGCCTAACCACCTAGCATTGCAAGGTGCTTAGTAGCACCGGTTTTCCCTTCGTGCAAGTAATGTGTTTCGTGTTTTTGCCCCAGTACATTCTGCAAAAAAGTAACAACGTCATCTACATTGCCCTTTGCCAGCAAATGTCTCATATCTATGCCGTTTTCGCTAAACAGGCACAGGTGTAATTTGCCCGGCGCTGAAACGCGAAGGCGATTACACGTCTTACAGAAATCCTTACTGTACGGCATGATCAAACCAATTTTACCGGCGTAGTCAGGGTGATAAAACTCCTGCGCTGGGCCTGCATCTTTTCTACGCAACAACGGCTGCCACCCCATTTCTAGCAAGGTACTTTTTAGTGGAGACCCACTTTGGTGCTGTTGATTGAAAAATTGATTTAAATCACCGGTTTCCATTAATTCGATAAAGCGAAGGGTCACAGGCATATCTTTGAGCCAAGCGAGAAACCGATGTAGACGACTGTCAGAAAAGTCGTTTAGCAATACTGAATTCACCTTTACATCAAGACCTGCATCAATGGCTGAATCTAAACCGCGAAGTACAGCTTTAAGTTTATCTTGCCCAGTTATTGCAGCGAACTGGCGTGGATCTAAACTATCAATACTGACATTCACCTGGTGGAGTCCTGCGTCTTTCCATTGATGAGCAAATTTTTCCATTCGTGCGCCATGAGTGGTCATAGCAACACGTTTTATGCCAGGGGTGTTGCTTGTTAAGTGCAGAATATCGAGGAAGTCTCTTCGCAGCGTAGGCTCACCGCCGGTTAAACGCACTTTAGACGTGCCTAATTTGGCAAAAGCTTTAAGCAGAGTATCTATTTCATTGAGCGACATAAACTGGTCGCTTGATGGGCCTTCATACCCATCAGGCAAACAATACTGGCACCGAAAGTTGCACGCTTCGGTCACTGACAAACGCAAATAGTGAAACTGTCTACCGAAACTATCTTCTAACAAACTAACTCCTTAACTTTTGTGCGCGCAGCTTTTACCTTGTGCACGTCGTTGCCATCGCTTGAAGGCCGATAAATTACACGGTTCTAACAAGGTAACTAAATTAAACTACCTGTTAGTGTACGCGCCGTAAAACGAAAATTAAACACATTCATCGCTATAAATAAGACCATTTTAATCTCTAGCCTATTTCAAAACGTACACTAAAGACGAGAAATCAAGCTACTATAACTAACGACACTATATTTAAAGGCTCGATAATTAAGTACCCTAAATTATTGCCGTAGGGTCAAACATTCTACACAGCGCTCTAATCCAATACGCTATCTATGTAGCGACTACTCATTGAATTACTATGAATCTAACAATAAAGCACACTTTAAAATGAGAAAAAACCGTTTTCCCACTAATCTCGACGAACCTGTTAAATGGCACGTCCTCTCACAACTTTGGCCCTACTTACTTGAATTTAAACAACGGGTTTTTCTAGCGCTCTTGTGCTTGGTCGCAGCTAAGCTAGCCAGTATCGGCCTGCCCTATGTACTTAAATACACGGTGGATAGTTTAAATGGCGACGTTACCACATTGGCCCTTGCCGTCCCCGTTAGCCTTATCATTGCCTACGGCACCTTACGGTTACTCAACGTTTTATTAGGCGAAGTACGCGACACCCTATTTGGCCGGGTTACGGAGCGTGCCATGCGCCGGCTCGGCTTGAAAGTATTCAAGCACTTACACAACTTAGATTTGGGCTTTCACTTAAACCGGCGAACTGGAGGTCTCTCTCGTGATATAGAAAGGGGAACTAATGGGGTTAGCTTCCTTATGCGGTTTATGGTGTTCAATATCGTGCCTACCCTTCTAGAAATTGCACTGGTTGTAGGGCTACTTCTATTCCAATTCGGTGTGTCATTTGCGCTCATTATCGTATGCAGTGTCATTGCTTACATTGGCTTTTCCATGAAAGCCACCGACTGGCGAACCCGGTTTGTTACTCAAATGAATGAAGCCGACTCAACCACCAACTCACGGGCAGTCGACAGCCTGCTTAACTTTGAAACCGTTAAGTATTTTAACAACGAGCGTTTTGAAGCTAACCGCTACGACACCGACCTCGCTAAATGGGAAAAGGCGCGAAGAAAAAACCGTTTATCGTTGTTTGCGCTTAACGGCGGCCAAGCGGCGATCATAGCAATAGCCATGACGTCTATGATGGCAAACGCGGCCTTTGGCGTAATGGACGGCGAAATGACGATAGGTGATTTCGTGCTAATAAACGCATTTACTATGCAAATATTTATGCCGCTGAATTTCTTAGGGTTTGTGTATCGAGAAATTCGCGGAAGCCTTGCTAATATCGATAAGTTATTTGACCTACTCGCTCAAACACCTGCAATTCGCGACGATGAAAATGCTATTGAGTTAAAGTGCGCCAACCCCGCATTGCGTTTTAACGATGTACATTTTGCTTACACCGAAAACCGCCCAATACTGAAAGGATTGAGTTTTGATGTGCCGCCAGGCGCCAAAGTAGCCGTGGTAGGAGAAAGCGGCGCAGGCAAATCAACGTTGATGAAACTTCTGTTCCGATTTTATGAGCCTAATAAAGGTAAGATAACTATCGACGGCAAAGATATCACATCGCTAACCCAACAAAGCCTGCGCGGCCACATAGGTATAGTACCCCAAGACACGGTGCTGTTTAACACCACCTTGCTTGAAAATATTCGTTATGGAAACCCAGACGCTACCGATGATGATATAAACAGTGTGCTAAAACTCGCCCACCTGCAGGCCTTCGTGGAAAGTTTACCTGAAAAGTTAGACACAACCGTTGGTGAGCGCGGGCTAAAATTATCGGGAGGTGAAAAACAGCGGGTAGCGATTGCTCGAGCATTGCTTAAAGGCGCACCTATTATGATTTTTGATGAAGCCACAAGCTCACTCGATAGTACCTCAGAACAAGCCATCCTTTCTGCGCTGCGTGACGCTGCGAAGGGCCACACAAGCTTAGTCATAGCTCATAGACTATCAACCATTGTGGATGCCGATAAAATATTAGTACTAAAAAACGGTACAATAGTAGAGGAAGGGACACACACTTCCTTACTCGAACGACAAGGTGAATACGCGACGCTATGGCAAACTCAACAGCGCGATAGTGAAGACAAAGTCAATGAAAGAACAACGTAGTAGAGGCCAACAGTAGATGGACCCAGCGCTTATAAAAGCAGCCGTTAACCAAGTTATGCCTTTCGGAAAATATGCCGGCAGACGTTTATTTCACTTACCTGAGCCATACTTGGTGTGGTTTCACAAACAAGGTTTCCCAAACAATAAACTTGGCGAGCAGCTCGCTTTAATGTACGAAATAAAGCTGAACGGATTAGAGTCGGTTGTAGCGCCACTGTTAGATGATGATTAAAAACCGTCCTGATAACGAAAAAGCATCAGACACTCTATGTACAAACACCGTTAACTTAAAGAAGAGTTATGTTTGCAAGACCAAGAAAACAGCGTCGAAGTGAAGTAAACGAACGTATCAAGAACATTCACAGCGCCATTGCTGACAAGCTGTTGTCACACCCTGAGCTTTTTGACCTGGCTGAACAAACCTTGGAGCAGCGCTATCAAAGTAAAATGATTCGTTACGGCAGCTACCTATTGTGGAAAGGGGTTCTTGAAGCTCGCGATGAGCCTGCGGTATTTAAAACGCTATTATTGGCTGACGACGAACGAACCGCCAATTTAAGAAGGGAAACTATCTTCACCGGTATTTTAAGTGAAGAAGAAAGAAGTCACGTAATGAAGAACTAGCTCAGTATATTACTGGTGCTCCGCTATATTTAGGCTTAAACGCCATACAGCTTTGCTATTCTTAAACGAAGCGGCACCGCATTGGTGCCGCTTTTTACCATGTCTTATACACTGATATTCGTGCTATGCGTTGCGCAAATGATCAGCAACCAAGAATGCCATTTCAAGCACCTGATCAGCATTTAAGCGCGGGTCACATTGTGTTTTGTACGCTTGCGCTAAATCGTCGTCACTGATTTGATATGCGCCACCGGTACATTCTGTAACGTGCTGACCGGTCATTTCAAGGTGAATACCACCGGCATGCGTGCCTTCCGCTTCATGAGCTTGGAAGAACTGTTTTATTTCGCGCAGAATCGAATCGAAGTTACGCGTTTTATAGCCGCTAGAAGCCGAGAAGGTATTACCGTGCATTGGATCAGAGCTCCATACCACATGGCGTCCTTCCGCTTTCACTTTGCGCAATAAGCGCGGCAGGTTGTCTGCCAAGTTATCAGCCCCCATACGCGTGATAAGCGTTAAGCGACCTGGGTCGTTTAATGGGTTTAGCGCATCAATCAAACGAATCAGTTCGTCTTCTTGCATGCTAGGACCCACTTTCACGCCAATAGGGTTATGGATCCCACGGAAAAATTCAACGTGTGCATGGTCTAGTTGACGGGTACGTTCACCAATCCACACCATGTGAGCCGAGCAGTCGTAAGGCTTACCCGTTAGCGTGTCTACACGCGTTAACGCTTGCTCGTAGTTAAGCAGCAAAGCTTCATGCGATGTAAATAGCGATGTTTCATGTAGCGTCGAGCTCGTCTGCGCATTAATGCCAATCACATCCATAAACTCAAGGGTATCTTGAATGCGGTTAGCCATATCTGAATAGCGATCTTTAAGCGGATTGTTTTCTACAAACGCCATGTTCCAGCGGTTCACTTCGTGAAGGTCTGCTAAACCACCCTGCGCAAACGCACGCAGCAAGTTTAAGGTAGATGCGCTGCGGTGGTACGCTTCTAACAAACGATCGGGGTCTGGACGGCGAGCCGCTTCGGTGAACTCAAAATTATTAATGATATCGCCGCGGTAGCTTGGCAACTTAACGCCGTCGCGGGTTTCAAAATCCGATGAGCGAGGTTTGGCATATTGACCCGCCATACGCGCAACTTTAGTAACCGGACAGCGGCCTGCAAACGTAAGCACAATCGCCATTTGCAGAATTACTTTGAAGGTATCGCGAATTTTTGGTGCATTAAACTCGTCAAACGACTCGGCGCAATCACCGCCTTGCAAAAGAAACCCTTTACCTAAGCTGACTTCACCAAGCTGACGTCTAAGCTCGCGGGCTTCGGCAGCGAATACCAGCGGAGGATATGAACTGAGTGTTTGCTCTACTTCTTTTAAACGTACTTTGTCTTCGTACTCTGGTTGTTGAAGAATAGGTTTATTTCTCCAACTGTCTACTTGCCAATTACTCAACGGTGTTCTCCTGATTAAAATAACGTAGGGCAAACGTTTTACTAAAAAAGGTTTATCTATAATAAAAATAGACTGTAACGCACTGAACTAAAAGTTCTACAGCGCGCTTTATTCTTCAGCCTAATGAAAAAATGGAGCTAAATAAATGCTAACAGCACTTTATCACATTTACTAAAGGGAAATAGGTGCGCAAACTTGAATTTCTAGAAAGTTATCGTGCTTGCTTATAGCAAAATGACATTCAAAGACTTTTTCCAGATTTTTTTGTGTGGCTACCGCTCGGGGCTCACCTGCAGCGAACACCTCACCTTTGCGCATAACCCATAAGCTATCGCTATAATTAGCACTCAATGCGATATCATGGGATGTCATTAATATTGTGTTTCCTTTGGCGCACAGTGCTTTTACAAGGCTAGCAAGTGCGTACTGGTGTCGAATATCAAGCCCTTGCAAGGGCTCATCTAGCAGTACTATCCCCTCACCGCGCTCTAGCTGTGGCCAAATTTGTAGTAATGCACGACAAATCTCTACGCGCTGACGCTCGCCCCCAGATAGCTGGGTGAGTATCTTATCGAGAAACCCTGATACCTCTAGCGCTTTCTCTAAAAGCGCAGGAACGAATGGGCGTTGCTGAATAACAGTATAAAAGCTCAAATACTCTTTTACCGTTAAACGAAAGCTGCTTTCACTGTGCTGTGCCAATACCGTGCGCACACTAGAAAGGCTCGCTAGCGTCCAATGGCTCATTGGCTTGTTGTAAAGGGAAACCTCACCAGCATCGGGGTTGATTAAACCTGCCAGTGTAAGCAGAAGCGTAGACTTACCCGCCCCGTTTGGACCAATAATATGAATGCATTCGCCTTTACGGGCTTCAAGTTTCTTGACGAAAAGACGTGCAGCCACATTTACATTGGTAACACTTAACACGTGTTCACATCGTTCTTCGGTGCTATTTTTCAACCCATTTTCTGAAAGGTAACTAAGGCCACTAGCATTAGGGCCACTAGCTTCACTAGCGTTATCGTCGTAAGCGCTGACTTGCGCGCTGTTTCGATCATGTTGGCCTTTGGGCAGCAGGTTTTTTGATGGCGTATTTCGTGTAGTCATCCTCTCACCCTTTAATTTGACCTTTTGCCAACGCCCAAATGAGTAAAGGGCCGCCCAGTGACGCAGTTACCATCGACACTGGTAAGGTTATCGCCCGTGTCATTTCAGAGCTAAATGCAACCAGCATAAGAAGACTTGCGCCACTTAGTGCACTAAGTGGAAGGAGGTAACGATTATTGTGCCCTATAACTAAGCGCAGAATATGAGGTATTAGTAAGCCAACAAACGCTATCGAACCTGCCATTGAAACAGCACTGCCCACTGCAATAGCGCACGCTATTAGGGCGCGCTCGGTAAGCTTTGCTACATCTACGCCACTGCTTTTCGCCGCAAGCTCACCTGCGTAGAGTTTATTAAGGTCGCCCGCGAAATAAAGCTGTAGCCCAACGGAAACAACAATTAACGGGCCGCCTACGCAGAGTATTAGCCAATTGGTTTGATACAAACTGCCCATCAGCCAAAAGGTCAAATTGCGCAGCGCATTCGCATCGCTAAACATGTAGAGCCAGGCAATAATAGCGCCGCTTAAGGTAGATATAGCGATACCAGCCAGAATAACGGCTGTGGAAGACCCTAGTAGTTTTCTGGCTAACCGATAGATGATAAAGGTAGTGAACAGCGCACCAACAAAACACCCCAAAGGTAAAAGGTAGTGTAGGTAGGATGCTGCCCACGCGGGTGTTAACAACAGCAAAAGTGCCGCGACTAAACTGGCACCGCTTGTGATACCAATGATGCCTGGATCGGCAAGAGGGTTTCGAAGCACGACTTGTAGCGTGGCGCCACTTACTGAAAGCGCCGCCCCAACTAAGCCCGCAGTTAAGATAAGCGGTATTTGCAGCTGTATGATGATATGACGTTTAAGTTCAACAGTAGTATCAGACAAGCCCGGCACGCCAATAATACCCGCTACACTAATCACGAGGGCAATAAGTACCGTGCTCAGTACTAATGTGACGGCGGTGCGTCTATTCAACGTATTTCCCGCCCGTTAAGATTGCGTTTGTTTTAAATGGGCAATTAACCCGTCCGACGCTTCTTCAATAAGATCTAGCACCAATTCAAAGCCCCTTTTCCCGCCGTAATAAGGGTCAGGCACTTCTTGCTCTTCTACATCGGCAAAGTCTAGAAAGAGTTTTATTTTATGGTGATACTGGCTTGGCGACATACCGTGTAAATTGGAAAGATTGCTGTTGTCCATCGCTAAAATATAGTCGAACCGTTCGAAATCGATTTCGTCCACGCGGCGGCATTTTAAACCTTTAAAGCTGTAGCCCCGCTCAACACCCGCAGCTTGAGAGCGTTTATCTGCTGGCTTACCGATATGATATCCGTGGGTCCCCGCTGAGTCGATGTGAATATTTAAACCCGACTCGGCAGCTTTTTTTCTAAACACCGCTTCAGCTGAGGGTGAACGGCATATATTCCCTAAGCATACGAATAACACCGATGTAGTTTGTTTCATTCAATGTCCTATTTTAACGCAGTGACGGAGCGCGACTAAACTTTATGGTTAGTTTCACGTATGATACGCCGTCAGAAAAATTGTGGAGTTAGTATGACCGCACATGTACTTATGTTAAGTAGTTCTCGTCAAGGTGACGAGGCCTATCTAGAACACGCTAGAGCGCTTATTTTTGCACACTTAGGCGATGTACGCGACCTTCTATTTGTTCCTTATGCCGCTGTAACCCAATCTTACGATGAATATGTAGATGCTGTGTCAAAAGCGCTGCCAGAATGCAATGTTACTGGGTTGCACACAGTAGAAGACCCTGCCACGGCTGTTAATAATGCGAAGAAAAACGGCCAGGCCATTGTTGTGGGTGGAGGCAATACCTTTCATCTGTTGTCGACGCTTTATGCCAACGCTCTGATAGTGCCGTTAAAGCACGCCATAGCAGACTGCACGCCTTATATTGGTTGGAGCGCAGGCTCTAATATTTGTGGCCAATCAATTAGAACCACCAACGATATGCCAATTATCGAACCACCGAGTTTTGATGCACTGGATATTGTGCCGTTTCAATTAAACCCCCACTACACTGATTATCAACCTCCGGGCCACAACGGTGAAACTCGCGATCAGCGCTTAGCTGAATTTACCACGCTAAACCCAACGACCCCGGTTGTTGCCATTCGCGAAGGGACAGCGTTACGTCTTACCGACAACCAACTTACCTTAGTTGGCGAAAAAGACGGCTTTGTCTTTGTTGGCAAGGAGAAAAAGCCTATTCACGCGGGCGATGACTTAACTAAGCTGCTCAATAGCGCTGAGTAACGTACCGGCTTCAATGCCAGTTTGATAGGGAATTTCCGCCAATAGCGGTTCAGGTAACATGGCTTTAAGTGAACGCAAGTTTTCTTGGTATCGTGTCATGTTGCCTGTGATATCGTTTGCTACCCAGCCTTTAATGATTAAGCCGTCGGCACGAATGGCCTCGGCAGTCAAAAGCGCGTGGTTCAAACACCCTAAACGCATACCTACCACCATTATCACGTCCATTTTTAGCGCTTTTACTACATCAGAAAGGTAATGCGTTGGCGTGTTATCGCTTCCTATTGTAAGTGGCAATCGCCAGCCTCCTGCGCCTTCCATCAGAAGAATGTCAGGCCGGTATGCTGCCAATGCGTTAAGCCCTTCAGCTATCTTTTCATGGGTTAAAGCAATCCCTTCTTCATGGGCTGCGATATGCGGTGCAATAGGCGGTGTTAACGCAATAGGGTTTATTTCATTAATTGGAAGTGTCTGTCCATTAGCGCATGCACTCGCCTGTTGAATATTGAGCGCGTCTTCATTTACCCACTCGCCATTCACCAACTCGCAGCCTGCGGCAATGGGCTTGTACCCTATGGCGGTAAGCGACGCGTTATTTGCAGCGCGAAGTAATTGACAGGTAACGTAGGTTTTCCCCACTTCAGTGTCTGTCCCGGTAACGAAATATTGCTTCATCGTTTTTCCAATCTGAAATGACTAACGCGGTAGGTAAGCGGTAACTTACTGCCTACCCCAGTAATATTGCTATAGGCCATGGCCAGCTTCTTAATGTCTCGGCGAGTTAACGGGGGCTGCTTTTGCCCGGTTTCACCCGCGCCTACGCCTTTTACCGAATGCAGTAAAGCCATTATGTCGCTATGACTATCGATATAATCCTTGGTAATTACCCGCTGCAAATCAAGGCCTGACTGCTTGAACCCGTTTAACCAATGGGATGTTGTTGGCATAAAGGTGTCTGCTTGCGGAAGTTGCGCCACTTTACGCGCGGTTCTCAGTTCATTAAACGAGCCAGCCACCATAATGGCGAGCTCGGCAACACCGCCACTTTTAAGCACCCGCGCTATCTCGTTGGCTACAAGATGTGTATCGCTCACCCACTGAAGCGCCATAGACGAAAACACCGTTGAAAACGCACTATCAACAAACGGTAAATCAACGGCACTCCCCTGAACAAAAATGGGGTCAGAGTACATTTTTCGAGCCTGCGCCAACATGCCTTTGGCGATGTCTACGCCGGTTGCCGTTGCACCTTTTTTCACCAGCGCCTGTGTATGAATACCCGTTCCACAACCTATATCGAGGGCCTCGCCCTGCAAGGCCTTTGGCAAGTTTGCCAACGCCTGCTCGGCAATAACACGCTGAATAGATGCAATACTGTTGTACTTGACTGCTGCTTTTGAGAAACGATGTGCAACGTTCTGCTCATTAATTGCGGGAGTAGTACTAGCCTCTTCGGCTTTGAAAGTGCCTTTAGCGTTAACAGAACCCTCAGCTTGAATTGCAACGCCCGCGTCGAAAGACATGTCAGCTACAAAAGCGCCTTCATTATTACAATGTACTCCTGCTGTAGTACTTAATGCTTTACCTTCAGGTGCTTTTAATGGCTCTGCCAACACAGGCGATTTTTCAGCGGGAATTGCTGGCATCATTACATCTCGTTCTTGTTGACGGAATCTGGATCGCTTACGGTACTCACTGTGCTTTCCTCTGTTCTCTTTGCAGCTAGCCCACTTAACGCCAGACTATTCAGTGAAAGTTCAAAGGCATCAAGTAATACATCAATATCTTGGGTCGTGTGATTGGCCGTTAAGGTAATCCGCAGTCTGTCTTGGTTTTTCGGTACGGTAGGCTGCCTGATAGCCGTCGCCCAAATACCCCGTTGTTTTAACCCTTCACTTAGCGCAACTGCGCGTTGTGAGCTGCTTACAATGATTGGCTGAATTGCGCTTTGCGACGAGCCCAAAGCAATTTCACTTGATGAGGCGTTTTTCTCGCCTACTTTAAGTGTCTGTCCAAAACGTTTGTGGAACGATTCTCTGAAGTAGGCAATATTATTATTTAGCGTTTGGCGACGAGCGGTATCGCTGGCAATATGAGTGAGTGAATATAAGGTTGCCACAGCTTGTGCTGGCGGCATTGCAGTGGAATACACATAGTGCTTGGAAAAGTTTACCAGATAGTCAATCAAGGTTTGGCTTCCCGCAATAAATGCACCAGCCGTACCCACCGCTTTACCGAATGTTCCCATAACGACAGGAACCTGTTGTTGGCTTAAGCTAAGTGCTTCCACAGTACCAAAACCGTTATCGCCCAATACACCCATACCGTGTGCATCATCTAGCATAAACCACGCGTTATATTTAGCGGCGATTTCAGCCATGTCTTTGCAAGGCGCAACGTCACCGTCCATGCTAAACACACCTTCGCTAGCGATAAGAATATCTTGCTGAGTTGATGAAATATTGGCACCCGCAGCAGAATCAGCCCCTTCGTTCTTACTCTCAATGGGGCCTGGTTTATGGCAAACTGTCGATAGCACACTCTCTAAATGACTAAGATCATTATGCTTAAAACGGCGAAGCTTAGCCCTTTCAGATACACACTGCGCCCCTTCTAAAAACGACGCATGCATTAGCTTATCAGCAACGATATGCCCATTTATTGCGGCCTTAGGTGAAGGTGAGAGGCGTGGAAAAAGTGCCATACACAAAGCTTGGTTTGCTGCAAATCCAGAGTTGAACAACAACGCCGCTTCCCGCTTCAAACCATCGGCAATATAAGCTTCGAGCGCTAAATGGGCCTGCGTATGCCCCGTAATTAGAGGCGAGGCACCGCTTCCGCCGCCAAACTGCGCCAAACCCTCAACCCAACTTTGCAATACGCCTTCGTGCTGGCGCATGCCCAAGTAGTCGTTGCTGGAAAAATTCAGGTAGTGCTCATTGTTAATACAAATGATGCTGTCTTTTTCGTATTGCTGGCAATGGCGCTGGCGCAGCAAGCCTTGTTGGGCCCGCGCGCTCAGTGAATCTTCTAACCAATTAAAGGCCATTAAGCCTCCGTAGCGTGTTGTTGCTTTGCCGCTACCTTAGGCTTGGTTGCATCAATAAACAAGTCGTTACTGCCTTCGGCCTGCTCTTGCTGTTGAGCAATTTCTTCCTCAAGCACTTGCTGGTGCGCTTCATCAGAATAATCGCGGGTGCGCTCTGTGTTGATACCAAGTTTTTTAAACAGCATTACATCTTCATGAGTGTCGGGGTTAGAGGTGGTTAACAGCTTACAACCATAGAAAATCGAGTTTGCCCCCGCCATAAAACACATTGCCTGCATTTGCTCATTCATCGCCTCGCGCCCTGCTGATAATCGAACATGGGACTTAGGCATCATTATGCGGGCAACCGCAATCGTGCGAATAAACTCAAAATAATCGAGGTCTTCAACGCTGTCTAACGGTGTCCCTTTTACCTTCACCAGCATATTAATGGGTACGCTTTGAGGCTGTTCGGGAAGGTTTGCTAGCTGTACTAACATACTGGCGCGATCACTGACCGTTTCCCCCATACCCACAATGCCCCCTGAACATACATTCATGCCAGCGGCGCGCACGTTTTCTAAGGTATTTAAGCGGTCTTCATAGGTGCGGGTTGTGATAATGTCGCCATAGTATTCAGGCGAGGTATCAAGGTTATGATTATAATAATCAAGCCCTGCCTGCTTTAGTGCCACGGCTTGATCTCGGGTTAACATACCTAGCGTCATACAGGTTTCTAGGCCTAAGCTTTTCACCTCTTCCACCATTTTTAAAATATAAGGCATGTCTCTATCGCGAGGGTTTCGCCACGCCGCGCCCATGCAAAAGCGGGTTGAGCCAACTTGCTTTGCTTCTTTTGCGCGCTGAATAACTTTTTCAATTTCCAGCAAGCGCTCTTTTTCAAGGCCCGTATCGTAACGCGCACTTTGCGGGCAATATTTACAGTCTTCTGGGCATGCGCCTGTCTTAATCGATAAAAGCGTACTTACCTGAACTTCATTCGGGTTAAAATGTTGTCTATGCACCACTTGCGCATTAAACAGCAAGTCATTAAATGGCATAGCAAACAAAGCCTCTACTTCGGCTTTGCTCCAATCGTTTCGAATAGTTGTCGTTTGCGCTGTAGGCGCATAAGCCAGTGTCATTGACTGTCCTTTACTAATGATTATTGCTGGCTTAGTCTATGCCCCAATATCGAGTTGTCAACTCTGACCAATTACAAACCTTTACTGATGGTTATTTTGTGAACAATATAGAATTTGATAAACAACACATTTGGCACCCTTACACCAGTGCAGTTAACCCCCTTCCCTGCTATGAAGTGGTTGGTGCAGAAGGCGTTGAACTTACTTTAGCGAGCTCTGAAGTACTGATTGACGGCATGTCTAGCTGGTGGGCGGCTATTCACGGTTACAATCACCCCGTATTAAACGACGCGGCGCATAAACAAATAGAGGCGTTTTCTCACGTTATGTTCGGCGGCATTACCCACCAGCCGGCGGTAGATCTCTGTAAAACCTTACTTAACATGGTGCCAGCTGGCCTAGAGCGCGTGTTCTTAGCCGACTCGGGCTCAGTGTCGGTAGAAGTTGCCATTAAAATGGCTATTCAGTATTGGGCATGCCAAGGGCGACCTGAAAAATCGCGCATTGTATCGCCGCGCAATGGCTATCACGGCGATACCTTTGCCGCCATGAGCGTTTGCGACCCCGTGAATGGCATGCACAGCTTGTTTGAAGGCGTGCTGAATAAACAAATATTTGCGCCTGCCCCACAAACGCGTTTCGGGCAAACCTTTAGCGAAGATGACATTTTGCCTTTAGAGGATATTTTTGAAAAGCATCATCACACCATGGCAGCCTTGATACTAGAACCTGTTGTGCAAGGTGCAGGCGGCATGCGTATTTACCACCCTGAGTATTTAAAGCGCTGTAGGCAGCTTTGCGATACGTATGATGTACTGTTAATTTGTGATGAAATTGCTACCGGCTTCGGCCGTACCGGCAAGCTCTTCGCTTGTGAGCATGCCGGTATCTCGCCGGATATTTTGTGTTTAGGTAAAGCAATTACCGGCGGGTATATGACGTTAGCCGCGACCTTGTGCACAGAAGATGTTGCGTTAGGCGTTTGCCAAGGCGAGCCTGGCGTATTTATGCACGGCCCTACATATATGGGTAACCCACTGGCCTGTGCAGTAGCCAATGCTAGTCTTTCACTTATTAATGAAAACCATTGGCAGCAACAAATTCCCGCTATTGAGAAACAATTACAAACCGAGTTGGAAAAATGTGCAGACTTGCCGCGAGTTGCTGATGTAAGAGTATTGGGTGCCATTGGCGTTGTTGAAACGGTAAATCCCGTTAACGTTGCCGAAATTCAACGTCACTTCGTGAAGCAGGGTGTTTGGATTAGGCCGTTTGGTAAATTGGTATACATTATGCCTCCCTATGTTATATCCGCGGAGCAGTTAAGCAAGTTAACGCATGCTATCTACACTGCCTTGAAATAGTGAAACAGTTTGCTAGGCTAGGCACGTGCTTATCGTGGCTAAGAGGCGGCTCTGGTAGCACTTGTTTTTATATTAGGCGAAACGAGTGGGTTAATTTAAATAACATAGCGAGTTTTTAATGGTAGTACGTGTTCTTGATAAGGTAGTTTTTGCAGTTTTATTTATTATTACGCTGCAAGTGCCCATATTAGCAGACCACTACCGCCAGTACTTAAACGGTTATTACGACGCATTGAGAGACGAAGTTGCAAGCTCTTCTGAACTTGCAAAGCAGCATGGCTTCTCTTCAGTAGAAGCTATGCTTGATAGCCTTCAGAAAAACAGCGAACCCGTAGTGCGTGAAAACGCCTCAATGAAAGCCTCGCGCTTTGCGCAAATCACCACCCTTGAACAGGGCATGAGAAAGTTAGAACACGGTCACTACTTTGAACAGCTTGTGTTTATGGCCTCGCCTTCTCAGTATGGCACTCTTAACCGCGTTTTAGATAACTTTAGACCCTCGGTACCGTTAACCCCTTCATCTATTGTGTTTAGCTTGGTCACTGCTATTTTCTTAAATTTATTAATTTGGACACCGCACTTTTGCTATTGCCAAGTTAAGAAAGTTAAAAACAAGCCAAAACGTTACGCTTATAAATAAGCCTATAACACTTACTCTAAATACGTTTAACTATCTCCCCCCAAAGCGCTTAAAAACGTGCGTTCTAGTATCACTTTTTTACCTACTGGCTTGATATCGCACCTTTACTTTATATAAGCCAATGAGTGAGCGTTGCTACAACTCTGCGCTTGCGGCCTTCCCTCTTTTTTAAAGTCCAATTTCAACGTCACAGCTAACTTCTTATACCCTACGAATAAGCGAAATACCTAAGAGTTGGCACTGTTGCTGCAATACTTAAACACAAGAGAAAGATTTGTAAGTGGTTAAGTTTAATTTTTTATATAGCGAATTGCTAATTACTTAAACTATAACAGATACTTACAGAAAAACTGTTACTTAGGAGAAGTTATCATGCCAACAGATGCTCAATTATTAATCGGGAAAGTGTTGCAAATAAAAGACAAAATTACCGCAAAACGCCACTGTATACCGAGTGACCTTAAAGCTGAATGGAATGAACTAGATGCACAGACAGCCTGTTTTGAAAGCGAGGCACTGTATCAAAGCGCAATTAAAGGAAAGGAAATGAATAAGCGCATTGATTATTCAGGCTCTGTAAAAGAATTGTCGCAGCTGGTCACTAAGCTAAAGACGCTGAACAAAAAAGTCAATGTCACACAAATTCAACACTAAGGCTAGCTAGTGACAACCACCTAGCAGCCTTACTTGAAACAAATTATTTTTTATTATTAAGGAGTACTAATGTTCTTACTTTACGCGTGCCATAGCTGGAAAGCCTTAGAAAATCTTCGCGAGCAACCGGAATGTGCTGATACTCAATTGGCTGGCCCTCACTTGCATCAGGGTCGTGCAGATAATAGCAGTGCACATCACAACTCGTGATCGCGACCCAGTGAGGGACCTTCTTTTTATCAAATGCATAGGTACTGATTAAACACAACACTGCGCCGCCAGCTTGCAATGCTTGGTCAACAATATCTGTATGCCAGTCTGATATCTCAACAGGGATACCCTTTTCCTGCGCTTGCGTTAGGAATTGAGACTCCACTTTTTCGACAATGGCTTTTTTATTTGTATCGCGAACACCGTCAACGAATAACGGTATATTTTGATTAATGATTACTTGAGCAGTGAACCCCTCGCTAACAGCGGCTAACGCCAAACCAATGGGGTGGCAACCGCCATGACCCGCCATCATAAAAATGGTAGTCGCAGTGCGCCACAGCGACAGTTCTTTCTCCTGCGTCATATTGAAGCGATTATCTAACGCACACATTGCCATCATTAGCGCCGACGGGCCGCAAGTAAAATCAGTGGTTTGCTGATACCAAGGGTAAATATCCGTTTGTGTTGATTTACTCGACGCCAATAGTTTTTGCATACGTATCGCATCGCTGTGATCGTGGTAGTAATCGGTATACATGCCGAACTGGCTAAACCCTAATTTGTTATAAAGCGCAATAGCGCCAGTATTACTCACTGCCACTTCCAGACGCATAAATCGCTTTCCCCGCTGTAGCGCCCGCTCCCCCAAGCCATTTATTAACTTTTCAGCAATGCCCAATCCTCTTGCTTGTGGAAGCACTGCTACAGAGTACAAACGCGTAAGCTGTGTTCCTCTGCGTAGCAGCAATAACCCGTACCCTAAGATGCTGGAAGTAGGCAAACTGCTTCCCCGTTCACCTTCGTTTCGCTTATTATTGGCCTTTTCTTCAGTTGACCGCTGCGCCACGATAAGCTCAGCATGCGGTGCATTAATATAAAATTTAAAGCGACTTTTGCTTAACCTATCGGTCGTGAAGCACGTTTTCTCAATATATTGTAAGCAGTCGATATCCTGTACCGTGGCTATTCGCAGCGTTATGTCGGCCTGCAAATCACGCAAGTTTGTATTTTCGTGCCCCGCTATAAGCTCATGAGCTGATTGTGTTACCAACACCCCACCCTCACGACTAAACGCATTGTCCTTTTTCGTCTCATTCACCCGCTCAGCCGGTGTACTCATCGCCCTCTTTGCTCCAACCTGTTTGCAAATTCCTGCATAATAAGTTCATACAGCGCTTTGCCTAAATACTTATCTTCAACGCCTGCGTCAATGCTGGGGTTATCATTCACTTCAATAACGTAAACGGCATTACCTACCTGTTTTATGTCTACGCCATACAAGCCGTCACCTACTGCTTTCGCTGCTTTTATCGCGGCTTGCAATACAGGTTTAGGCACTTCGAAAGTAGGCATAGTGGTAAAACCGCCAGAAGAAAATCTATCCCCGTGGTGGTTATAAATTTGCCAATGATTGCGCACCATAAAATACTGGCAGGCATAAATAGGCTTTCCACCCAACACGCCTATTCGCCAATCAAACTCTGTAAAAATGTATTCCTGAACCAAAACCAATGCAGACTCAGCCAACATTTGCTTAAGCCGTGTTTTTAACGCGTCTTTAGTTTCTGCCTTATGAACGCCTCGTGAAAACGAGCTTTCCGGTAGCTTTAATACCAAAGGCAAACCAAAGTCAGCAATGAGCTCGTCACATACGTCATCGTTGGCGCTTGCAACAAAGGTTGCTTTTGGTGCCGGTACCTTTTGGTACGCAAAAGCATCTTGTAAATACACTTTGTTACAGCAGCGCAAAATAGATTGCGTGTCATCCATTACCACAATGCCTTCGCGTTCAGCGGCCCGCGCTAGACGATATGTGTGATGGTCAATCGCTGTCGTTTCGCGGATAAAAAGTGCATCGTAGTGGCCTAACTCTTCTTGCGATAACCGACTTACCACATCAGCGTGAAACCCTGCTTTTTCAGCGGCTTTTACAAAGTTTTTTATGGCTCGTTCATCACTAGGGGGTGTGGTTTCTTCAGTGTTGACAAGAATGGCCATGTCCCAACGGGTTCGTTTACTTGTTTTACCCGTTCTCCACTGAATTTGGGTGTGCGCTTTTAATTGTGTAATGAAGCGGGTCTGTTGCGTTATGCTTAACTCTTTAAACGCTTTAGCTTGGACGCTTGCAAAACCTTCAATTTGCACTTTACCCGTCGCTTTAGGCGATACTTTGATATCAGTAACCGTCGGAGTTAAAACCAAAGCTGGGTACGGATACTTTTCAAACGCTTGACGAGCTAAACGTTTAAAACGCTGATCCTCCACTTCACCAAATAGTACAAACAAGGGGTCGTGGGTAATTTCAGCCGCTTCTTGCTGCACCGACAGTGAAAAAACGATCCTATCAATGCTGTTCTCTTCGGCCATACGCAAATCGTTAATGGTATTTACCGACGGCAGCACAGAGTGATTACGAGCCTGTGCTAAGAGTGAGCAGTAGTAGCCCTCGCTTAAATAGCGAGTGGTGTCGCAAATATTGATGACACGGGTTTTCGGTTCGTTTAGCTTTGGAAACTCAGCAAGGTAGTCTTGGAAAGTCAGCACGGTTAAAGCGGTGTTACCAAAAGGCGTAACATCATCGGTAACAATCAATGTATTGTGCATTTATATCGCTTCTAAATAGAGTGGGGTTTACAATTAGACGTGTGTTTGTTCAATTAACATACACCGTTTACGTGGCGCTGAGTTTACGCTTAACTTCTGTTTTGCATAGCATATTCAGCACGGCTTTTTTTCGTCGTTAAGACAACAAAAATTGATGTACAATTAAATCTATTGATAAGGCTTTTGTTTATTAATTTTGCCTATACATAAAGGTGGGCAAGAAGACACAAATGGTTTGAGGAGTACGTATGTTATTAGCCAGCCTGGCTATTTTGATCGGATTACCGGTTCTACTTTGGAGTGCAGGAAAATTTGTAGGTGGTGCCGCATCTGTTGCTAACCATTTCGGCGTTTCTCCCCTTTTAATCGGTATGCTCATTATTGGGTTTGGTACGTCTGCCCCTGAAATCATTGTTTCAATTTTTGCTGCCATTCAAGGTAATTCAGGTATTGCCTTAGGTAATGCCTATGGTTCGAACATTGCCAATATTCTCCTAATACTCGGCTTAACTGCCGTTATAAGTCCTATTGCGGTGAAATCAGAGATTATTAAAAAAGAACTGCCCGTATTGTTAGGCATTACGTTTTTCGCCGTATGGCAAGTGTGGGATTTACAGGTTTCTAAAGATGATGCATTTTCTCTTTTAGGCCTGTTCGTTTTGTTGCTGTCGTGGAGCATTTACCACGGCATGAAGGGTGGTAAAGATGCGCTCGCCGACGAGTACGATGAAGAAATTAACAGCAATGAAGGTACGGTTAAGACACATGTAATGTGGTTAATAGCAGGCTTACTTTTGCTTGTGGCCAGTTCTCGTATGTTGGTATGGGGCGCAGTTGAAGTCGCCACCTTTTTCGGCGTAAGTGACACCATTATCGGGCTTACCGTTATTGCTATCGGTACCTCACTACCAGAACTAGCGTCTTCCCTCATGGCAGTTAAAAAAGGCGAACACGATTTAGCCATCGGTAATGTTATTGGCTCTAATATGTTTAATACCCTTACCGTTGTAGGTATTGCAGGTACTATTCAGCCTATGACAGTGGGTGCGGAATTTCTTTATCGCGACGCTATGGTGATGTTTGCATCAACGGTGGCGCTGTTTATTTTCTGTATCGGAATTAAACGTCAAGGCCGCTTGAATCGCTTTGAAGGGGGCGCATTTGTGCTCGCTTATGTTGCCTATACCTACTGGCTAGTGCAGGCCGCGTTCATTTAGGCGTATTCGTTTTATCAAAGACACGTATTAGCCCAGTATTTAAGAAATGCCTGTCGAGGCTTGCCTTACCCGCCAAGCCTCGATTATCAAACTCCCCCCTCGAATGCTTTACACAGTTTGAAGCTATAGCCCTAATGTTGTGGCCAAGGTAATTAAGCTTATCGCGGCAATGGCAAACAAGATAATGAGATTAGCGCCAAAGCTATCAGTACGTCGGCGGTTTCTTCTTGCGCGCATGACTATACTGATTAAGCTAACTATTAAGCATACCTGCAACATAATGGTCATGGCCGACAAATGGCTTTGAGACCAAGATGCATCCCCCTCAATTCCCCAGTACTGCTGAACGCCGCTAATAAAGTCTGGCCTCGCGTAATGAAACAGTATTAGCACCACAACCATGCCAACCCAACCAAAGATATTAAGGCCCAGCATGACCTTGTAGAAAGGCGTTTTAGAACGCGGCGTTGAACGACGCTCTGCTAGTTGCTCGTAAGTCATAGCGCGCCTCTCGGTATTGCTACTGTCAGAGGAAGGCGAAGCGCGTTGCGCAGTGCTCTGAGTTTGCTGCTGGCTGTCCACTGACGTGCCCAAATCATTTTTATTTCCCATTTGTCACTCTGTTCTCTGGCATCCCGCATAAGGTTGGGTATACTAGCGTGCTATTGGATTGTATTTCATTGTTTATTATTACATCGCCATAGCAGGTAGCGATCGGTAAATCCTTTCATTCACATAGCTGGCGACATGTAATTCGCTTGAAGCGTTTTTTATAAACTTCAACAAGCGGCTTACCGATTGTAAATACTTATCGGCATAACAATCCAAAACATTGACCATAAAGCAAATTCAAGTGCACATTTTCAATCATAGTTTAATGCACTGTGTGGTCGAACTCGATGTTAAACGAGCGACAACATAAGATCAGTAAGACGGAGAAATTAACATGACGCATGCGCCCGTAGTTGACGTACTTAAAGGTAAGTACGCCGTAGGCGAATCGGTAACCGTAAAGGGTTGGGTAAGAACACGCCGCGACTCTAAAGCGGGGTTATCATTTATTGCACTACACGATGGTAGTTGCTTCGATCCTGTACAAGTTATTGCACTAAATTCTCTGTCAAATTATGCCGATATCCAGCGCCTAACTGCAGGTTGTTCATTATCGGTAACCGGTACAGTAAAAGAATCGCAAGGCCAAGGGCAAGCACTAGAAATTGATGCTACCGAGGTAGACATCGTCGGATTGGTTGAAAACCCTGATACCTACCCAATGGCGGCAAAGCGCCACAGCATAGAATATCTACGTGAATACGCACACCTGCGCCCTCGCACTAATGTTATTGGTGCGGTCACCCGTGTACGTAACTGTTTATCTCAAGCTATCCATCGCTTCTTCCACGAAAAAGGCTACTACTGGATCTCTACCCCAATTTTAACGGCTAGCGATACAGAAGGCGCGGGTGAAATGTTCCGCGTATCAACACTTGATATGATGAACCTTCCGCTAGACGACAAAGGCAACGTTGATTACTCAGAAGATTTCTTCGGTAAAGAAACCTACCTAACGGTATCGGGTCAGCTTAACGTTGAAACATACTGTACGGCTATGTCTAAGGTTTATACCTTTGGGCCAACGTTCCGCGCTGAAAACTCAAATACGTCTCGCCACCTTGCAGAATTCTGGATGATTGAGCCTGAAGTGGCTTTTGCTGAATTGAAAGATGTCGCGCAGCTTGCTGAAGACATGTTGAAGTATGTGTGTAAAGCGGTGCTAGAAGAGTTACCTGATGATATGGCATTCTTCGCCCAGCGCATCAAGAAAGATGCGGTTGAGCGTTTAGAAAAGCTCGTTAGCTCTGACTTTGTTCGCATGGATTACACTGACGCTATTGAAATTCTTCAAAATTGCGGCAAAAAGTTCGAGTTCCCTGTTGAATGGGGTATTGATTTATCTTCTGAACATGAGCGTTACCTTGCCGAAGAGCATGTTGGCGCACCAATCATCATGCAGAACTATCCGAAGGATATTAAAGCCTTCTACATGCGCATTAACGACGACGGTAAAACCGTTGCAGCAATGGACGTGCTAGCGCCAGGCATCGGTGAGATCATCGGTGGTTCACAGCGTGAAGAACGTTTAGATGTTTTCGATGCTCGTCTTGAAGAAATGGGACTATCGAAAGAAGACTACGCATGGTATCGCGACCTACGCCGCTACGGCACTGTGCCTCACTCAGGTTTTGGTCTAGGTTTTGAACGTCTTGTTGCATACGTAACCGGCATGCAAAACGTACGTGACGTGATCCCATTCCCACGTACACCAGGTAACGCTAGCTTCTAAGCAGTGTTGCTGTACTAATGAATTGAAAGCTCGCTACAGTTTACTGTCGCGAGCTTTTTTATTTCTCTATCGCTTATGTGCTTTAATTCAGAAACTCATATTGACTAAACTACTGCAACATAGTCGCGGCCTTAGCTTTATTCTCTTTTTCCCATTGCTTTGGCGATAAACCATACATTCGCTTAAAATCGCGGCTAAATTGCGATGAGCTTACATAGCCGACATCCATCGCTGCAACACTCACATTTGTGCCGTCAGCTATACGTTTTGCCGCGTTGTTTAATCTCATCGACTTAACAAACTGAATAGGCGACATATTGGTGGCTTGTTTAAACTTACGATGAAATACAGCCTTACTCATTCCAACTTTGCTCGCCATATCGTCAATAGTGACATTCTCAGCTACATGGGAGGCCAGGTATTCAATAGCGCGCCCTATGGCGTTACCTAACCCAAAGCTACCTCTTACTGTGTTACCAGCCTCCCCTTTCAATACCGAGTAATACAGTTCACGCAAGCGTGCACTCGATAACATAGCAATATCGATAGCATTATCGGTGAGGAGAAGTAAGCGGTATAAAGCTTCGGTGAAATCAGCATCCCAATGTGCAGAAGCAATCCCCGAGGGTGCAGACGAGGCTGACGATTGACTGAAATTACCGCCGACACTTTCAAACTCAATAGCTAAATCGGTCATCATTCTGCTATTTAATGAAATATATACACCCATTAGAGGACTATCTTCCGAAGCATCGGGAATGCCCGCTTCTACAGGCATAGACATAGTGCAGCAAGTGTATTTACCGGTATTAAACGTATGCTTTTCTCCATTTAAAATGGCTTCCTTTCCACCGCAAACAATAGCGGTTAATGACGGTTCGTACACCACAGGAGCACATTCGATGGGCTGTGTTATCTTAAATAATTGAACACCGTCGATCCCAGTTGCGTATAAGCCGCTGCTTTCCACTTTCTCTTCGATTAACTGCTTTATTAATGCTTTGCTCATAGTGTTTTGTTCATAGCGTTCTAAACCACTACCTCATCATTTAATTACGTTACGTGCTTTGCTCTGTTTTGCTCTGTTTTGCTCTGTTTTTTTGTTTTGCAATCTAGCAACAAACTTTACTCAAAACAACAAAGTGATACGAATAGGCAAATTTTAAAGAGATTATAGCCTACTTAACCGAATCAATAGTCATTATATTACAATATATACAAATTTTAGTGATAGAAGGTGCAAGCAAATGGCAAAGAGCAATCAATTTGGAAAAGGCGGGTGGACGCCTTCGCGTATTGAAAACGCAAAAGGTAAGACATTTTTAATAACAGGCGCTAATACCGGCGCGGGGTATGAAGCAACACGTATTTTGCTTTCAAAAGGTGCGAAAGTAGTCATGCTGAATCGAAGCCCGAGCAAATCCCATGACGCTATCGCTACGCTAAAACGAGAGTTTGGCGACGATGCCAATGTCAGCTATATACGCCTTGATCTAAGCAGCCTTAATGCTGTGAGACAATCAGCTAAAGAAATTTTAGCTCAAGTTCCAGTGATTGACGCGCTGATTTGTAATGCTGCTATTGCGCAGATTTCAACGCAACAATTCACTGAAGATGGCTTTGAAAGCCAATTAGGCGTTAACCACTACGGGCACTTTTTACTGTGCGGTCTTCTTTTTGACCGAATAAATGAATCTGAAGGACGCATTGTCGTTGTCGCCAGTGAAGGACACAAAATGGGGCTAAGAACCATGCAGTTTGACGACATGAATTGGGACAAGAACTATCACCCCAATAAGGTATACAGTCAGAGTAAACTGGCGCAAATGATGTTTGCATACGAACTACAAGACAAAGTAAAAGCACATAATAAGCAAGTAAAGGTGTTTGTGTGTCACCCTGGAGCGTCTAACACCACCCTTATACGAGAAAGTGCTAGCTTTCTAACCCGTCTATCGTGGGCCTTTATGGTGAAAATTGGTTTAGCCCAGTCTGCTGAAAAAGGCGCATACCCCGAAGTCATGTGTGCGACGGAAGAAAACCTTAAGCAGCGTGCCTACTATGGACCAACAGGACTGATGAACTTCGGCGGCCCAGTAGGAGAATGTAAGTTAGAGGACTTTGCTGTAGACAAAAAAGTACTGACAAAGCTTTGGGCCGTGTCAGAAGAAGCAACAGGCTTTGCCTGGTCGTTCTAGCTGCTAAATCGAGTCTTCACAATATGATAAGTGCCGCCTTATTCTTAGGATTTTTTACGATGACATCTACGCCTGCAGAACCTGCTTCTGTTAACAGCACAAGCCGAAAATTTGAAAGCTCTGTGAGTACGTTTCAAGACTTGGAAGGAAATCGCTATAAAACCGTTAAAATAGGTAAGCTTGAATGGTTTGCAGAGAACCTACGAGCTACCCAATTTCAAGATGGAAGCCTTGTTGATTCGGGGTTTATTCCAAAAGACGACGAGAAGAACCTATTTAAATACGGAAGGCTTTATCATTGGCAAGACGTGAATGACGAACGAAAGCTGTGCCCTAGTGGATGGCGCATAGCTACCGATGAAGATTGGCAGAGTATGGAGCGCGCTATCGGAATAGCTAAAAGCGACCTTGCCAAAGAGGGCTGGCGAGGAAACAACGACATTGCTATTACCCTTAAAGCGGAACAGCCCAATACCCTGTTTAAAAAGTTCGATCAGGCCAAAGTTAACCAATATCACTTTGGCGCAACAGCAGCGGGCGTAAAAATAGGCAACTGGTATATTACGCAAGGGATGTACACCGAATTTTGGACAAGCACCAGCGCCACTGATAAAGAGGCTTACGCCCGCACTCTCGCCTATTCGTGGTGGAACTCACATAAGGGCGAAATTAGAAGGGCTAAGCTCAAAAAAGACTATATGTTTAGCGTTCGTTGTGTGCGAGATGCCAAGTAGCTATATTTGCATGACAGATAGTTTAAAAGCGTTTTCAAGGTATAGCCATTCGCACATTTAATCTAAATCTGCGATGGCGCTGCAAACTATGAACGGAAAACGCTGGCGGTTTAATTGAGCCCAATAGCGGCTGAACGACAGGGCTCTACTGTATACGTATAGCCAATTTCATCTTCAGGCGTTTGCGCTATTTGCAGGATCTCATAATCATTAAGCTCGATGACGCGTGTTCCTTCAGGGTGAGCACAGCGGGAACGTGAATCCGCTTCAAACTCATAAATAAAACTGGCTAACGCTTGGCGTTGTGCCCTTTTATAGCGAATACTTTTTTGCTTGGCATCGGTGAGAAGTGCGGTTAAATCGCCTTCCAGCTCAGAAGTAACTTCCGCTTGTTCCTCAGTTAGTGGTGGCTCACTTTCCTCAATCGACGTTTCAGTCTCGTTTTCGATTGTGATTAGCTGGCTTGTGCTTTCAGCACTAAACTCGGAAAGTAACCCCACTTGCCCTGCTAACACGCTAAGCTGAAGCGCTACGCCTAATGTCCAAACAAATCGCGCCACAGCGGTAGAGAGTACATAGCGATAACCAGGCTTATGCCACAGTCTTTGCATACCAAAAGGCTTGAGTAGTAGTAGAAAAAACAGATAAATGAAGATAATTAGCATCCCGCTAACTAGCGCCATTAATGTGGTGACAAAAAACCAACCAGGCACCATCAGGATTAGTGCAAAGTTATGGCTGTAGGGCAGCGCACCTGAGGAAACACCGGTTATACTATTTACTAAGCCGCTAGCAGAGGCAAGCGCAAAGTTCGCGATAATTGCATAGATGAACAAGATCACCGCTTTACCGGGTAAACTGTTCCATAGCGTCATAAACTTTGGCCAGACTTCGCTAATAATGCCTGCAAGGGCAAAACCAAACATAATCGCTTCAAACAGGCTACTTTCGATAGTCATAAATAGTTGTAACACAAGCATGCTGGTTGCCAAAAAATAGCAACGCTGGGCGAACGTGATGCTCAGCCAAAAGCGCAAAAAACCAATACGTCTTTTCTGAAGTAAGCGCCTTGCGGGTTTCTTTATCTTTTCATACACACTGCGAATCTCGTTAGTTACTTGCATCATTTCATCGTCAATAATTATTGTTATATTTCTAAATACGACTGGCTTTACTTCCCGACGTGCTCGCAATGCGCTATTCTGTTGATTCTAAAAAATCAACAGGTTATATCTATTGGCTGCTTTTTAGCAAACTAAAAGTAGCGCGCAAAACCTTATGGCTGAATCTAATACGTTATCTATAGTTTGTGAGCAATGCCATACCAAGGTGAACATACCTGCCCTAGCGCACAGGCAACGGGCTGTTTGCCCTGTATGTAACCATACGCTCATATCTCACCGCAACGGCGCCAGTGAAAAGCTATTGGCATTGTCATTCAGCGCATTGATTTTTTTACTTCTTTCACTGCCTTTTAATTTTCTTACCTTTAAAGCAAGTGGGCAAAAACATAGTATCGACTTACCTACTGGCATCACAGTACTGATTGAACACGACTACCTATCGCTTGCGATAATAACTAGCCTAGCTACGCTTTTATTGCCCGGCATGGTATTGGCTGGTTTAGTGCTTTTATGTTTAGCTCAATTGCAAGGACGCCGGCCTTTTTATCTTCCTAGATTGTTTACACTGGTAAAAGCGCTTCTACCATGGAGCATGGCCGAAATCTTTCTGGTAGGCACATTAGTCAGTCTCATTAAAATCACAGAGTTAGCCGATGTTTCTATTGGTCTGTCTTTTTATGCCTTTATTGGCTTTTCTGCATTCACCGCTTTATGTATATCCCAATTTGACCCCACGCGCTATGCAATGTGGTTAAGCCAAGGTGCGCCACCACAACCTAAACCCTTAAGCGAAGTACAGGCAAAAGTGAGCATACAGCGCACGTGGGCACTGCTTATTACGGCCTGTATCTTATATATCCCTGCTAACCTACTTCCCATAATGTATACTGAATTTTTTGGTCGAGAAACACCGAATACGATTATCGGTGGTGTTATCTCGCTGTGGGAGTCTGGCTCATACCCAGTGGCAATTATTATTCTCGTGGCTAGTGTTATTGTACCGGTGGCAAAAATCATAATTCTCGCTTGGCTAAACTTTTCTGTTCAAAGAGAAAAAACCACATCCAAGCAATTGCGTATACGTTACTACCGAATTACAGAGGTAATTGGGCGCTGGTCAATGATTGACGTTTTCGTCGTTGCCGTGCTTGTTTCACTAATTCAGATGGGTAACACCATGTCTATTTATCCAGGCCAAGCGGCACTTGCCTTTTGTGCCGTTGTATTTGTAACAATGATAGCCGCGATGACTTTTGATTCGAGGCTAATTTGGCAGCAGTGGAAGCAATTACCATGACCGCAAATGACCCCAATGTAAACGAAGCGAAGGTCAAACCAACTTCATCTATTTCCCGCATATGGATTATCCCCATCCTTGTTATCGTGATTGGTGGTTGGATGGTGTATTACCAGTGGAAAAATCAAGGCCCCCTTATCACCATTGAACTTCACTCCGCTGCGGGCATTGAAATCAATAAAACGCCGATCAAAGTGCGTGACTTAGATGTGGGGCAAGTTAAAAAAATTACCCTTAAGCCCGATTTAGACGGAGTACTTGTTACTGCCAGAATCGATGCCAGCGCAGCCCATTTGCTTAACGAAAATGCGAAATTTTGGGTCGTTGCTCCGCGAATTAGTTTCTCGGAAGTCTCTGGGCTTAATACGCTGTTATCGGGTAGCTATATTGCGATGTCAGCTAACGATAAGGGAAAGGAGCAACTGCACTTTACCGCCCTTGAGCGCCCGCCTGTAACACCGCCTGGGACACCCGGTCTACACGTTATGCTAAAAAGTGACGACGAGTTTGCCTATAAACCCGGCGACCCCATTATTTATAAAGGCTTTAAGGTAGGCGAATTTGAAGACGCGACCTTCAACATTGAAGAGCGCGTGGTGTATTACGACGCATTTATTGAAGCCCCTTATCACAAGCTCATTACTAACACGACGCGCTTTTGGGATGTCAGTGGCGTTAAACTGCTGCTTGAGTCTAACGGTGTCAGTGTTGAAACAGGCAGCTTAGAAACCTTATTAGCCAATGGCATTACCTTTGGCATTCCCGAAGGCGTCCCGAAAGGCGAGCAAGTGCTCGATAATGCGTTTTTTACTATTTATGGCGACAGCACTTCCGCGTCTGACGCACGATATAAGGTGGCGGCGGAATACTTGCTGCTAATTGACGAAAGTGTTCGCGGCCTTACGGTTGGCGCGCCTGTAGAGTATAGAGGAATTGAAATTGGTAATGTAACGGCAATTAATTCCTTTCCCGCCGTTGAAGGAAATATTCTTGAGCGCGACTACCCTATTCCAGTCCTTATTAATATCTACCCGGGTAAAGCGCGACAACCGGATACGGATGAAGGGCTAAGCGCAATAAAACAAACCATAAGAAACTGGCTTCACCGAGATCTTAGGGCCTCGTTACGCATGGGTAATATTCTAACTGGTGGTTTGTATGTTGATTTACAACACGTACCCGACGCCGACGGCAGTGGCAAAATTGAAGTCATTAATGGTTATGAAGTTATTCCAACCGTAAGTAATGAGTTTACCCAGCTAACGCAAAAAGCCGACGCCATTCTAGATAAAATAAACCAGCTACCACTTAAAGAAATGGTAGAGAACGTGCAACTGGCCGTTGATGACATGCGCCTTGCGGCTGAATCGGTAGAAACGGCAAGTGACGATTTTGATGTGCTGATTGGTGACATTGACGCTAAAGCATTAAATAGTAACCTTAATCAGGTGTTAGTAAGCCTTGATGGTTTACTCAAAAATTACAGCGAAGGTGGCTTTAATCAGTCAGAAATAAAAGAGACCGTAGATGCACTGCAAGAAACCATGCGCAATATGCAGCCGTTACTCTTGAAATTGAATCAGTCGCCTAATAGTTTAATTTTTTCACAGGGCAGCGAGTCAGAAATTCAACCCAAAGCTAAGAATTAAACGCCAGGTACTACCCGCCAACCTAAATATTACTTGTTTAGGTTGGCGTGAATAATGAACAGCTTTTTTCTACTAATTGAGCATATACGCTATATTTTAGTTTTGAGAAAATCCCACCACGCTGCGAAGTATTATTATTGGAACATCCACAAACAGGGATGAAAGGATCGAATGTTATGATGATGCAGTTTAAGGCTACTTCTTCTTTTACAAAACGTAAAACCATCTACATCAGCACCTTAGCTTTCTTAATTTGTTTTTTATCTGCGTGTAGCAGCGCGCCAAAGGGGTTAGCGTACTACCTTCTTCACGCAACTGGTGATGTGTCGTATATACAGGGGGATGCTAAACAGACTATCGTTTTAGACAAGATAACCCTCCCCGAATATTTGAAGCACAGAGGGTTGGTGTACCAAACTAGTGACACTAACCTCCACATATCTACCAGCCACTTATGGGCGGAGCCTGTCGACGAAGGCTTGACCAAGTCGCTAACAGGTGCACTGGCAGTCAAACGTGTTTCGCTTGTTCGCCCCGATCATTATGCCAGCGAAGAGTCTGTTCATATGACGCTGCACATAGACGACTTTGTTAGTACCTATGAAGGTGAAGTTGTATTTTCGGGGCAGTTTGTCATAACAAGAGCCTCAGGTGAAAATACGCCACATTCGTTCGTGTTTACCTCCCCTTTAGCTAACGACGGCTTTTCTTCAAGCGTTAAAGCAATGCGAGATGCTATTGAAAAACTCGCTGTTGATATATCAAAAGCAGCTGTCCCCGCCGGTTAATTATGTTTGGACCGATAAAGCAATACGTATTAAGTGGTGTAAACCGCCGCTACAAAGATGAAACCAACCGCCGCATTATGGTTGTTAACCTATTTGCAGCGGTGGGGATGTCTATTACGTTTTTGCTTGGCTCTCGTGCTTTTATTGACGGCGAGTACTTCCTATCGACTATCCTTTTTAGCGCCAGTGTAATATTTGCTCTCTCGCAGCGTTTACAGGTGCGCGTTGCAACTGCAAAGGCGCGCACTTGGTCTATTACGCTATTAATTTTTTGCCTGATGGCTCTCACCCTTCTACTACTGATAACCGGGGGCAAAGATAATACGGGCCCGCTTTGGATATACCTTGTCCCCCCTGTCACTATGTTTTTTGCCGGTTTTATTCGAGGGTTGCTCGCACTTGTCGCCTATACTATCGCGTGCACAATCGTGCTATTTGGGTTCAACGAGGCCGATTTTGTTGCCAACTATAGCTATGCGTTTAAAACGCGCCTACTCTATTCATTTGCCACAGTTACGTTCTTGTCAGCGTTTTACGAATACAGCAGACAAAAAAGTTACGACACCGCGCTTTACTTAAGTAAGCAGTTTGAACGCCAAGCCAAACACGACCACCTTACTCAACTTTTAAATCGCCGTGGAGCACAGCAGTGTCTTGAACGCGAATACGCCAGAATGCAACGTAATAAGCGTCATTTTTCTATAGCCATTGCTGATATAGACAGGTTTAAAAGTATTAATGATTCCCTCGGACACGAGCAAGGTGATGAGGTGTTACGGCAAATATCTAACGTGTTTAAAACCCGATTACGGAGTCAGGACGTGCTCGCACGCTGGGGCGGTGAAGAGTTTATGTTCATCTTTAACGACACGGATGAAGCTGGCGCGGTAAAAGCACTGGAACAAATAAGAGAGACCTTAAATAACGCCCCACTCAATGTAAACGATAGTAAAATCTATATTTCTAGTAGCTTTGGTGTGTGTGAAGTAACACCGAACATTGATACATCAAGCGCTATCCGCCTCGCCGACAAAGCGTTATATCACGCGAAAGAGCACGGCCGAAACCTTGTTTGCGCCGCCTCTACACTCTCTTGTCGCTAAATCTTTATTAGTTATCAACGCGAATAATTTTAACTCTGCAAGAAAATGTAATTTACACAAAATTGACTCACGTTTAGTTACATTTGCGCTGTATTACTGAAACACTTTAGCGCTACACTATAAGCAGTTTTCGATATTAAAGTAGATTTGGCTATGAAATGGATGAAGTTTGCACTACCTATTGGTGTTTTGATAGTAGGCTATATTGGGATGAAAGGAATCGAAGCCTCAGCCTCTGACTCAGTAATAACCGAAGAAGTTGACACGCGCCCCACAGTAACTATTGAGGCGTTAGCCCCTGAAGATGTTCGGGTGCAGTTAACCTCTTACGGTGAAATCACGCCTTTAGAAACCACTAACCTCGCAGCGCAGGTATCGGGAGAGGTTCAACAATGGAACCCCAAATTTGTCAGCGGTGGTTTAGTAAGGCGAGGTGAAACTCTTTTTGAAATAGAAGCCGATACTTATGAAGCCGCGCTATTAATGGCCGAGGCAAACCTTGCCAGCGCTGAAGCGCAGCTTATTCAAGAGCAAGCGCAGGCCGACGTTGCAGCGCGAGAAGCGAAAGCCATGCCCAATGCTCGTGTCACTGACCTTTACCTTCGTAAGCCTCAAGTAATGAGTGCAAAAGCAGCGCTAAAGTCGGCACAAGCCCAGCTTAAAATAGCGAAACGGGATCTTGAAAACTGCAAAGTTAAAGCCCCTTATGACGCGTTAGTTGTTTCAAGGGGGATTAGTACCGGTGACTATGTTACTCAAGGTACGCCCGTTGCCGTAATTAATAACATTGAGTACGCAGAAGTAACCTTCCCCGTGGCAGGCTTTGACCGTATCTTTCTTGCTGACAACACCATTGGCAGTGAAATCGCTATTGAAGTTGATGACATTCAAGGTGCTACGGTTAAAGGCACTATTCACAGAGACACAGGGGTTATAGACAACAATACGCGTATGAGCTATTTCGTCGCGCGAATTGAAGACCCTTATGCCATCAACTCATCTAAGCCAATTATAAAGTTTGGTTCTTACAGCACCATTACGTTTGAAGGTAAAACGTTAAGTGACGTGTACCGCGTACCTCAAGAGCTAATTACCAATCGTCTTTTATGGACACTGGATGGCGAAGATAGGCTAACGTCACAAAAAGTTACCGTGGTTCGTGAAGAAAATGGCGACTTTTTAATTCAGGGCGACTTTAACGCGAATAAGGTTGTGATGAGCCTTCCAGAGTACCCGCAAGACGGGATGCCCGTGAAGGTGATTGAGACCACTACCGACCTTGTGACAGCAAGCGCTAACTAAGGAGCTGTCATGAATAACCAAAACAACACGCAAAGTGGCATCATTGCTTGGTTTGCTCGAAATTCTGTAGCGGCGAACCTTCTCATGTTCTTTATTATTATCATGGGTATAGCGAGCTACTTCACTATTCAGCGCCAGATGTTCCCCAACATCGAAATAAACTATATCACTATAGAAGCAACGTACCCGGGCGCCTCGCCACAAGAAATTGAAGAAAGTATTTTCATTAAAGTAGAGGAAGCGGTTAAAGATATTACTGAAATAAAGCGCACAGTCTCTCGTGCATTTAGAGGTGGCGGCGCTGTAACGTTAGAAATCGACACCAAGGCCGAGCTTACTGACGTGCTAGATAAGGTAAAGCTTCGCGTAGACAGCATTGCCACTTTCCCCGCTGGCATGGAGCCAGTAAACGTATCGCAAGTTGAGTTTCAACAGCAAGTTATTGAAATGCCCCTAGTGGGCGACTTACCGCTTTCCGAGTTAAAAGTTCTCGCAAAAGAAGTTGAAGATGAACTTTTACAGTTAGGCTCTATTTCCCTTGTTGAGGCTAATACGCCAGATGATGAGATTGCTGTTGAAGTTAAACCCGATACGCTTAGAAAGTACGGGCTAACGATTGGTGATATTACCCAAGCCATTAACAGCTACTCGGCGAATATCTCGGCGGGTCAATTAAGAACAAACTCGGGCATCGTCTCTGTTCGTGTAGAAAACCAATACTACAGCGGTGATGAGTTCAAGCAAATTCCAATTAAAATTGGTGCTGGCGGTGCAAAGGTTACGTTAGGCGATGTAGCCTACATCAATGATGGTTTTGAAGAGGGTGAGCGCTACTTCAAATACAATGGCATGAACGCTATTTACATCGCAGTGAAAGCCACAAAAACGCAAAATACCATTCCCGTTGCAGAGACGGTAAAAGCCTATATTGATCAGAAAAACGAAACCTTGCCTCAGGGTATAAGTTTACAGGTACTGGTCGATATGACCTACTACCTAAATGCGCGCCTAGACATGATGCTGTCAAACCTCATTCAGGGGTCAATTTTGGTGGCACTTATGCTAACTCTGTTTTTGCGATTCAGGTTGGCAGTATGGGTAATGGTCGGCCTCCCCGTCTGCTTCCTAGGTGCAATGATGCTAATGCCCGTCTTCGGCGTCAGCATTAACATTCTATCGCTCTTTGCGTTCATTATGGTGCTGGGTATTGTAGTCGACGACGCTATCGTGATTGGCGAAAGTGCTTATACTGAAATTGAAAGCAAAGGCGGTGGTGTGGATAACGTTGTTCGCGGTGCTAAGCGCGTAGCGACCCCTGCTACATTTGGGGTATTAACCACCATTGCTGTATTCGCCCCATTTACGTTAAGCAGCGGGCCAGAAGGTGCTTTTTTCTATAACATCGCAGTGGTAGTTATCTTGTGCTTGGTATTTAGTTTAATTGAGTCGAAGCTTATCCTGCCCGCTCACCTCGCTCACACTAAATTTTCTCCGGTAAAGCAAGACAGCTGGCGTGCTCGCTTTAATAAACGCTTCTTTGCATTTGTAAACGGCCCTTATAAACGCACCGTTACCAAAGCCATTGAGTGGCGCTGGGCAGTGCTGATGATGTTTGTAGCAATGTTTATGCTAAGCCTCGGGCTTATAGGCGCAAACTATGTACGTATGGTGCCAAATCCCAAAGTGCCTCACGACTTCCCCAGCGTAAAAATAGAGATGAATGAAAACGTTTCAGACATGACTACCATCAACGCGCTTAAAATAGTTGAGCAGACCATTTTAGACGTAGAAGAACAAATTATTGATGAGTTTGGCCAAGGTATGATTCGAGACCGCCTTGCGTTTAATGAAGACAGAACCGAAGGGCGTATATTAACGCCGCTAGTTAATGAAGAAGACCGCCCTATTGACACCTTCGAACTAGCGCGTCGCTGGCGCGAAGTCATTCCTGAAATCACCGGCATGAAGTCTTTTACCGTGATTGACGATGTGAACGGCGATGGTGATGACGGTGAGTTTGGCTATCTACTTTTCGGCCCTGATATCGACACCCTTAACGCCGCAGGTCTTAAGTTTATTGAAATGCTTCAGCAGCAAGAAGGCCTGTTCGATGTAAGCTCTACTATCGACCCGCCAAGCAAAGAAGTGCAGATGACATTACTTCCGGTGGCTTACGACTTAGGCCTCACGCTTTCGAATATCGCATCTCAAGTGGGTGCAGGCTTCTACGGTGGCGAAGCACAGCGCGTCATCCGTAATGGCGAAGAAGTGAAAGTAATGGTGCGCTACCCTGAACTTACTCGTGAGCGTTTTGCAGACTTAAAATACTCACTTATCACTACGCCAAGCGGACAAGAAGTTATGCTAGGTGACGTGGTAGCCCTAGAAGAAAAACCCGGCATTAGCTACATTCGCCGCGAAGGTGGCTACCGCAGCGTATACATTTGGGGCAACATTGATGAGGAAAAAGTTGAGCCGAATGAAGTGGTGACTGAAATTCAGGATAAACTTCTGCCTCAGCTTAAAGAGTTATTCCCATCGGTAATGACCGAGTTAGGTGGGGATATTGAAGAGCAGCAAGCCCAGCAAAACGAGCAAATTCTGTTTTTCTTAGCCGCGATGATCATGGTGTATATCCTACTCGCCGTGCCGCTCAAAAGTTATGGGCAGCCGTTAATTATTATGTCGGTGATCCCATTTAGCTTTACGGGAGCAGTATTTGGCCACTTTGTACTAGGGCTAGACTTATCTATGATGTCGAACTTTGGCCTTATTGCTGCTGCGGGTGTTGTGATAAACGACTCGCTGGTAATGACTGATTTTGTAAATCAGCGCCGCGCTCAAGGGTACAGCATTAAAGAAGCGGTTACCGAAGCAGGTACTGCCCGCTTTAGAGCAATCACTCTCACCTCTATCACTACGTTTGTAGGCGTATTGCCAATAATGTTCGAAACCAGCTTACAGGCAGCATTCGTTGTACCCATGGCCGCGGCATTGGGCTTTGCGGTGCTTTATGCCACCCTTGTCACGCTTATTTTGGTACCATGCTTGTACCTGATACTGCTTGATTTACGTGGGCCGTTCTCGTTCATCAAAAACAAAATCGTGCGAAGAAAGTCTGATAATCGTAATGTTGATAATAGTGCGACCCCTGACTATTCGCCTGCATCAAGTGGGGCCAGCGATTAACGTTTTGAGAAACACCTAACGGGATAAAGTACACTTAAACAATACGTGTTATATACACAAGTAACGCTAAAGAAAATGAGCCTTATTAGGCTCATTTTTTCATGGTTTTGAAAGGAAAATACAATGAGCCAAGCAATTTCAATTAGACCTGCAATACCTGACGATATCTCGCAAATTCGCCAATTCGTTTTAGAGCTTGCGATATACGAAAAAGCAGAACACGAAGTCGAAGCAACGGAAGATGACCTTCATAAAACACTGTTTGGCGAGGGCGCAACAGCCCACTGTGTGATTTGCGAACATAACAATGCTGCTATTGGCTTCGCCGTTTACTTCTTTAATTACTCTACGTGGCAAGGGCGCAACGGGCTTTATTTAGAAGACTTGTATGTATCGCCAGCGTCACGTGGTTTAGGTGCTGGAAAAGCACTGTTACAACATTTAGCCAAAACAGCGGTAGATAACGACTGCGGCCGCTTTGAATGGAGCGTATTAGATTGGAACAAGCCCGCTATCGACTTTTATGAATCACTCGGCGCTAAACCCAAAAGTGAATGGCTAGGCTACCGCATGGATGGACAGACACTTATCGACTTCGCAAAACAGGCTTAACCCTGACTTGCTGACTTACTGACTTGCTGACTTGCTGACTTGCTGACTTGCTGACTTGCTGACTTGCTGACTTAGACAGTATGAAGGTAAAACAGTGTTAGCTGCAAATACGCCAATAACTCCAACGCCGCTTGGAACAACTTTCCTGCAAAATAAAAAAGCCATTCGCTTTCACGAATGGCTTTCAAATTCTATGGATAATCTTTCAGTTGTACTTAGAAAGAACCAATCAGTGATAAGCGGGCATTAATGGGCGCACCTACTGTTACCTGATGCGTGGAATGCGCATTAGGGAAGTACAGCGTATCAGTTAAGTTTTCTACGTTTAGCTGAAGACGTGTCTTGTCGCTAAGTGTGTAGTACGCAGATGCGTCAACACGGGTATAGCTTGGCAGTACAGGTGACGTAGCACTTGTCGATACCTTACTTTCGTCTTGGTATGTTGCGCCAATGCCGAAGCCAAATACTTCATTCACTTCATAAGTTGTCCATACTGACATGGTGTTTTCAGGTAGCTCGCGAAGTTCTACCCCGCTAGCGTTTTCACCATCTAGGTTGCTGTAGTTAGCCGTAACATACCATTTATCAGTAATATAACCTTGTAACTGAAGCTCAAAACCCGATACGTCTGAGTCAACTTCTACAAAGCTCTCAGGGTCATTGGGATCGTTATCTAATGAGGTTTGCTCGTTCTCAAAGATAGCGGCCGTAAAGCTCATGCTGTCGTTAAAATCCCACTTAATACCAATTTCTTGGTTAGTGAAAGTATCTGGGTCAAGCGCGTCAGCATCACCGTTAATGTTCGCATACTGCTCGCCACTGCGTGGTAGGAATGACTCGCTGTAGCTTGCATAGATAGAGATATTCTCTTGCGGTTTGTAAACAAGACCTGCACGCGGAGACACTTCTTCGTCTTTTCGGCTACGGGTTTCAAGTGCCACAGCATTAAACACTTCAATATCAAAACTATCGAAACGCGCACCTAAAACAAGGTCAAAATTCTCTGACAACGCAATTTCATCTTGTGCATAGAACGAGTAAACATCGAGGTCTACGTGTGTATCGTCGTTAATATCTGTGAAGGCTGCGGTTACCGTTTCGCCCGCAGCATTCGTTCCTGTTAAGCCCCTGAAACTAAGAGGTCGAGATATATCAAACACTTCTCTGTCACCACCCGTAGTATTAAATTCCGGGTTGTAACGGTCTTGATTCGATTTAGTGTTTATAACCTCACCACCAAAGATAACCGTATGCTCAATGCCGCCCGTTGCAAACTCGCCTACTAAGTTTGAAGACAAGATAAGGTTTTCACGCTGCGTAGTATCTACATAACCGTCAAGGGTTACTACTTCAGCGTCGGCGTCATAAGCCGCGGCGTAAAAGTTTGAGTAAACTTTGTCGTAGTCACCGTAAAACGCGTTAAAGTTACCTTTTAGGTTGTCAGAGAACGTATGTTGTACATTGGCACGAAATACATCTGCGCCTAATGTCTGATAGTTGTTGTCTGGGTCGCCAAATACAATCTCTTCAAACGCTTCAACTGGCTCACCATTAGCCGTTGGCACACCGCGGTCAATAAAACGCTCGTGATCGATGTATTCATAAGATACGTCAACAGTAGTGTCATCGCTTACTTCAAAGCGCGCGGTAGGGTTAAAGCCGTAGCGATCGCCATAGAAAAAGTCGCGGTGGTTATCTAGGCTCTCGTACATTGCGTTAATGCGAAGGGCTGACTTGTCGCCCGTATCTACGTTTGTATCCAACTGAAGGTTGTATGCGCCAAAGGTGTTGGCAGATACATTGTAGTTTACAAACTTCTCACCCGTTTTCGCTTTCTTAGATACGCGGTTTAAAATACCGCCTGTACCACCTCGGCCAAATAAGAGTGCGTTTGGACCACGAAGAATTTCAACTTGCTCTACATTGTAAAGCGCACGGTAGTATTGAACGTCGTCGCGGTTGCCGTCTAAGTAGAAGTCAGCCGTTGAACGCACACCGCGAAATACAACGGAATCGCGGTGACCTTCACCTTGAGAAGTATTCACACCTGGCGTGTAATCGATAATTTGGCCCACGCTAGTAATACCACGAGCCGTAATTTCTTCCGCAGTCATAATCGACAAGCTTTGTGGCACATCTATGATTGGCGTTGGGCTTTTAATTGAATTTGACTGATTTACTGAAAGGTATTTACCTTCAATGGTTAGTCTTTCAATATCTTCCATATCAGCAGCGAACGCAGCAGGGCTTAAAATTATCGCAGTAGCAATACTCGTAAGTCTAAATTTCACAATTGCTCTCCAAGTGTTCTTCAAAGTGTTGTGTGTTTCTTAATAACCGTTAAACCTATTATTTTGACAACGCTTTTAGCAGCGCTTTGCAATTGCAAATAATAATAGTTGTTATTTGTGGTCTGGATAATATAGAAAAATTTCTGCTATGACGAGCCCTAAACAAGCAAAATTTTAAAACTCTTTATAAATTTTCTTAATATTATGGAAAAGTATTGACACGACACGTCAAAAAAACGCGCCAAGAACACGCTAGTAAAAGCTTTTTGGCGATAAAACGCGCACTGATATTTTTTTAACGGAATAAGGCTAACTTAGGAAAATGCGGGTTCGGAATGAATAAGCGGCAGCGAACGGTTTAAAATAAACAATAGGTGGGTGTATAAAATGTAGTAGCTTGGTCGCGTCTGCCGCCGCAGGTAATGGCTGGGCACGCACACGTACGGGATATTTAAGACATATGCTTTAAACCTGAAATCGCAAGATTTCACCCTAAGGGGCTAGTTGTTCGCAGAAAAGATCTTAGGTTACCGCGTAACGCCCTAATATTAGGGCAACGGTATTTTTAGCTACATTGTGCTTATCTTGATTGCTAAGTACATCTTCTATTTTGAAAAGCTGGGGCCAAAAGCACTGGCCCTTCACTAGGCTGTCAATTTCATCAACAACACGGCTTAAGTCATCGAAATCAATCTTATTATCTGCTTTTGCTGCTTTTAACCAGCGATGCAATGCTGTCTCTTGCGCTTTTAATTGCGCCACTTCATCTTTAAGCTTTTCAGGTTCGTAGAAGAAATGCCCAATGGCAACCCGTGCAATATCAAGGTGCTCTTCGGTAACAGTAAACTCAATATCTTGAAAAATTAGCTCACACAGCTGTTCGGATAAATCACGGGCTGGGTCGTACACTACCGTTACGCTTAGCTTGGCGTCCTCAAATTGCTTAGTCACCAAATGCATTACCAAGTCTTCTTTCGTAGCAAAATGGTTGTATACCGTGCGCTTAGATACGTTAGCCAATTCAGCTAGCTTATCCATACTGGTGCCGTTAACCCCGTATTCCTGAAACGCCTGAGTTGCAGCTTGGATAATAGCTTCGCGCTTTGCATCACTTCGCGTACGTGTGTTGCCCGTCATAACATTGTTCTCATATTAATATGCTTCCATTCTACACCGTACAGTTTACTTTTCAATGTAACCGCACTAAAATGCACTCACCAGTTTACTTTAAGTTAAATTCGTCCATTTCTGCCTTTGTGAAGTAACGAAGACTTAATGTACATACGTCTATACATTATTTACCCTGACATTGGATTACACGCACTTATGCCTATAATGCGATTTACTCACCTATTATTTTTAAGCATATTGTCGGTTTCTGCCCTTACGGCTTGTTCTTCTGAAGAGCCAGTAAAGGAGCAATCACAGGCCTCTCCTCGCTATGTTAAGTTAGCCACGGTCAGTAATATTCCTGACTACGATGAATTTACCTTTCCCGCTGTGGTATCGGCGGTAAAAACCGTCGATCTGAGTTTTGAAGTATCAGGTAGGCTTATACAAACCGACCTTGTAACAGGCAGTGATATCAGTAAAGGAAAGCTGCTGGCGACAATCGACCGAAAGCCTTTTGAACGCCGTGTAGATGAGTCAAAGACGCGACTGGAACAAGCCAAACGTGAGCTCGAGCGAATTGAAAAAATGTTCGCGCAAAAATTGGTGGCACAAAGTTCGTTAGACTCGGCAAGGACGTCCTATGAGCTTGCCGTTATCGACTTAAAAAATGCTGAGCAAGATTTAAGCTACACGCAACTTTACGCGCCTTTCGATGCAAAAGTATCGCAGCGTCTTGTTGAGAACAACAGCTTTGTGGCCGCAGGTACACCCATTGCTCGCCTACAAGACGTGTCAAAGATTTACTTTAATATCAATGTGCCTGAGCGCTTACTTACTGCAAATATTGGTCGTGGTATCAAGCAAGCCAGCGCAACGTTAGCCACTAACCGCAGTCAGTGGTATCCAGTGAATTACGTAGAGCACTCCACGCAACCCGACCCCGTTTCGCAAACCTATGAAGTGGTATTTGCTATGGAGCCTCGTGAAGAACTGCCGCTTACACCCGGCGCCCGTGCTGTGGTTAAAGTAAGCTTACAAGGTAGCTTATACCCTGAAGGCTTAGTTGTTCCGGTAAGGTCACTTGTGGGCAATGCCGATGCGGGTTTCTCGGTTTGGGTATACAACGAAGCGTCTAACTCGGTAACCAAACAAACGGTCGAAGTTAAGCACATTGAAGACGAACTAGCGATCATAGAAAGCAATGGCCAAAGCAACCTGACTCTAGGACAAAAAGTAGTCGCCGCCGGTGCCACACAAATGCGTGCAAATATGAAAGTGCTTCCTTATCAAGGAGAGAAGTAGTTTATGGATATCGCACGCTATTCAATAGACAAACCGGTTAACGTTTGGTTAATGGTCGTCATACTTTTATTAGGCGGCGTATTAGCCATGAGCAAGATTGGCCGCTTAGAAGACCCTGCCTTTACCATTAAACAAGTAAAGGTATATACCAATTACCCAGGGGCAAGTGCTGAGAAAGTAGAGCGTGAAGTGACTGAGCGCTTAGAGATTGCTATTCAACAAATGCCGCAGCTAAAGGAGGTGACTTCTGTCTCTTCTCCGGGATTGTCTGAAATTACGGTTGAAGTGAAAAGCACGTACGATAGTAACCTGCTGCCACAAATTTGGGATGAATTAAGAAAGCGTCTTCGAGACACCGCCAGTTCACTGCCCGCCGGTGCACAAGACCCCATAGTGTTCGACGATTTTGGCGATGTATACGGCCTTTATTACGCGCTAAGTGCGCCGGATTTTGACACACGAGAACTTCGCGAGTTTGCCCGCATTATACGCCGCGACCTGCTTACAACAGAGGGCGTAGCTAAGGTTAATGTGACAGGCGTTCAAAAAGAACAAATTGTGGCGTACATCAACCCCTACCAACTCGCTGGCTTAGGCATTTCTTTTCCTGATCTTGCCGCGCTTTTCGAGGATAACTTGCGCCCCTTTAACGGCGGTCGTATTAAAGTAGACGAAAAAAACGTACGGCTAATTGTGGAGCGCGCGCCTGATAGACTTGAGGAAATATCGAATTTATCTGTGGTTGTTCCGGGCACAAACCGTTCGCTGCGCGTTGCAGACATTGCGACACTAAAACTTGAGCCTGCCGACATTCAGCCAGTTCACGTGCGCTATAACGGTGAAGAAGCCCTTACCCTGTCGGTGTCGGCACTCACCGACGTTAATATTGTAGACGTAGGCGCACGCGTAAACGCGAAAGTAGAAAAGCTGCTGCAAGAGCTGCCCGTCGGTATTACGTTAACCCCTATTTACGATCAAGCCTCGGTAGTTGATGAGTCTGTAACTGGTTTTATTAATAATCTGGTTATGTCTGTGGCGGTTGTTACCCTTACCTTGTGTTTATTTATGGGCTGGCGCTCTGGCGTTGTAGTAGGTGCCGTGTTGCTGGTTACCGTACTTGGCACTATTCTCATCATGTGGCTCATGGATATTCAGCTACAACGCATATCCCTTGGGGCTATGGTTATTGCTATGGGGATGTTGGTAGACAACGCTATTGTAGTAGCCGAAGGCATGATGCTTCGCATGGCAACCGGGTCCACCGCAAAAGCGTCTGCCAGCTTTATCGTGAAACGCACCCAATGGCCGCTTTTAGGCGCTACGGTAATTGGTATTGCCGCGTTTTCGGGCATTGGCCTTTCCAACGATGCTACCGGTGAATTCCTGTATTCCTTGTTCGCCGTGGTACTGGTATCTTTAATGATAAGTTGGGTACTTGCGGTGACGTTAGTACCTGTACTTGGTTCATACTTCTACCGTAAAGGCATCAATCAGACTAACAACAATGAGCCCTCGGCCATGCAAAAATGGTTCAAAGGTACGTTGTTAAGTGCGCTGCGGCTACGTTGGATAACCATTGGTGCGTTGTTTGTCATTACTATTGTGGCCTACGGCAGCTTTGGCATGGTTAAGCAAGGGTTCTTCCCGCCGTCTAATGCGCCACTCTTCTTTGTCCATTACTGGGGCCCTCAAGACCGTGATATTCGCGCCACTGAAGAGGTTGCTAAGGAAGCAGAGAAACGCATATTGGAAATGGAAAACGTAACGGCGGTGACCACCTTCATTGGGCAAGGTGCCGATCGTTTTACTCTAACGTATGCGCCTAAAAGTGCTAATGAAAACTACGCATTTTTCATGGTACGGGCTAATGAACTTGAAAATATTCCGGCTATTCAATCGGCGCTTGCAGACAAACTTACCCACCTAGATTTCGATGCAAGCTTTTACATGGAACGCATGCAGTTTGGCCCGGGTTCCGGCGCTAAATTAGAAGCCCGTTTTTCTGGCCCGGATGCCGACGTTCTGCGACAGCTTGCAGAAGAAGCAAAAGCCCGGCTTTTTGAAGATGGACAGGTTAAAGATATACGCCATAACTGGCGCGAAAAAGGCTTTGCCATTAATACGCAATACGACAACTACAATGCAGGAATTGCTGGGGTTTCCCATAGCGACTTCAGCCAAACTATTCAGTACGCAAGTAGCGGCGTTCAGCTAGGTACGGTGCAAGACGGCGACTATGCCTATAGCATTGTTGCGAAAATGGGTAAGGCAGAAGACACCGAATTGCAGTCTATCCGCGAGTCGCAAGTGTGGAGCACCCAACAGCGCCAGTACGTGCCTTTTACTCAGGTTTCGCAAGGTTTAGAGCTGATGACGGAAGAAATGCGCATTCACCGCCGCGACCGCGTTCGCACTATTACTGTTGAGGCGGAGCCTGGCGATGATGAAACCGCAGCCAAAGCGCTAGCTCGCATTCGCCCAGTAATTGAAGATATCGACCTTCCGCAGGGCTATTCACTCGAATGGGGCGGCGAATTTGAAAGCTCGAGCGATGCGCAAAAGGCCCTGGGTGCCGGCCTACCTGCAGGGTTCTTAGTCATGTTTATTATTTCCGTGCTCTTATTCGGACATGCCCGTCAGCCGCTTATTATTTGGCTTGTGGTGCCTATGGCGATAGTGGGTGTGGTTACCGGTTTGCTAGCCACCGATATGCCGTTTGGCTTTATGTCGCTGTTAGGCTTCTTAAGTTTATTTGGTATGTTGATTAAAAACGCCATAGTACTTATTGAAGAAATTGACCTTCAAATAGAAGAAGGTTTAGCGATACGACAAGCCATTGTTGAAGCAACGATAAGTCGTGTACGCCCGGTTTCACTAGCGGCGGTGACAACTATTTTAGGAATGGCGCCGCTACTATTCGACGCCTTCTTTGCTGATATGGCGGTGACGATCATGGGCGGCTTAGCGTTTGCTACTGTGCTTACCCTTATCGCGGTGCCCGTGCTTTACAGCCTGCTGTTTAAAGTAAGCTATCGCAAAAGCTAGCGTTTGCACAGAACGGGCCTCTCTGCTGGAATTTCCATAAACTCCGGCAGGGAGGCTGCTACCGTTATAGGGCGTTCCCTATATTTGATTGGCGTGTACTTACCTAGCGCTTAGCCTCTACCCTACTTTGCATAAACTTCATCACATCGCGCCACGACACCATGCCTACTGGATGCCTATTCGTGTCGATAATAGGAATGCAGGAAATTTTGTGGGTATTAAAAAGCTCAATAGCCGAATAAACAGAGTCATTTGAGTGAAGTGTAGTGACTTCACGAGTCATGATTTGGTGCGCTTTTTTATCCAATGTAGCGCGATCAAGCTTTCGTTCGCTAAGGGTATCGACAAAAGGGCTAATCGATTTCATCAGGTCTCTATCAGAGATAATACCCTGTAGTTTATTGTCGTGAACTACCACAAGATGATGAAAACCTGTCGCAGCGAATAGCTCCCTTAACGACTGTAAACTATCATCCATGTGAACACTGACAACCCGCGTAGACATGATATTCGCTATGCCCATCGATCCTCCTTGTTTAGTTGAAACTAATAATATGGTGCGACTTCCACAATGACTACAGGTAGCTCATTCGTGAGCGCTATCTTATTTTTAACCCACGTACAAATATAACCGCATTACTTATCTTAGGCCATTATGCATACGGATTTTCGCCCAATGAAACAGCGACGCAAAACAACCTTAAATCCAATTCTAGCTGATGGTAATGGGGTTCCATGTAACAGCAGAGTTTATAGAATGCTTTGTTGTGCTCTTTTTCTTTAAAATGCGCTAATTCGTGAACGACAAGTGCCTTTAGTAATGGCTCGGGCGCACACAACAAGTCACTATTAATGGCTAAATCATGCTTACGCGTTTTGCCCTGCATACGATACGTGTGCGTGCCTAACGCGTTAGTTACCATATCACCTTGCTTTTTAAACGCGGCCCGCCCAAACGGTGGAGCGTTTTTTAAATACCGCTTTTTAACATCGGTGGCATACTGATAAAGCAACTTATCAGTCGTAATAGCATGGGCTTCTGGGTACTTTTTTAAAAGGTAATGTTTAAGCTGATTGTTCTCAATAAGCTTAAGCGCTTGTTCAACAATATTTGAAGGGTAGCCATTAAAATACCGCGCATATTCATTCACGTTTGTTTCTCCTTTGCACAGAAAATTATAAAGCATTTAAACGTTATGGATAGAGCTCGCTCTTTTAACTGGCACTTTTTCAATGGGGGTTATAAAAACAAAAAAAAAGCCGCAGTAAATCATTTACTGCGGCGAAGGGTGTGCTAAGGGAAGCACTACGGGAAGTTTGTTTATTTAAACTTCAACGGGTAAAACTATTCTACGGTTACCACTACCTTGCCCACAGCTTTGCCGCTTGCCAATCGGTCATGGGCCGCAGCAATTTGCTCAAACGTATATTCTTCGGCATCGATAATAGGTTTTAATGCACCGGCATCTACAATGCTTGCTAACTCTTTGAGTATCTCACCGTGCGCTTCACGACCCACATTGTGGATCATAGGAAGTAGCATAAACACCACGTTGAGGCTCAAACCTCTAAAGTGTACTGGTGACAAGTCGGTTTCTAGTAAAGATAAAGTAGTCGAAACCTGACCGTTTAATTTTGCAGCAGCGAATGAGTTTTGAAGGTTATTACCACCGACCGTATCGAAAATCACGTCAAAGCCGTTACCATCAGTGTATTTACTTACGTAGTCTTCAACAGATTCACTGCGGTAGTCGATATAAGAAGCACCTAACGACTCAATAATCTCTTTCTGCTCGTCAGAGCCCCCCGTCGCGAACACTGTTGCTTTCATATGCTTAGCAAGCTGAACAGCAATGTGCCCTACTCCACCAGCACCACCGTGAATAAGCACTTTCTGTCCCTCACTGGTAAGTGCGCGGGTTAGTCCTTCAAACGCGGTAATACCCACAAGAGGAATACCGGCCGCTTCTTTCATAGAAAGCGCTTTTGGTTTATGAGCAATTAAACGAACATCGGCCAACATCTTTTCTGCTAACGAGCCTTGTAAATCGCCAAGACCACCGGCACAGCCGTAAACTTCATCACCTATTTTATAACCTGTAACTCCCTCACCAACAGCTTCAATGGTACCTGCGAAGTCCATACCTAAAACCCCAGGTAGTTGCGGAGCAAAAGGTAAATCTGCGCCCGATTGACGTATCATCATGTCAATCGTGTTAACGCTGCTTGCTGCAATACGCACTATAACGTGACCAGCCTTTACAGTAGGCTCGGCAATATCACTTTGTGTAAATTGTTCTGTACCGCCAAATTCGTTTATTACCATCGCTTTCATGATTAAGCTCCTTTAAAGCTTGCTGTGTGAAGACAAATACATAATAAATGCTAGAAGTGAACATGATAATTGGGTTATAAAAGCAAACAGTTTTTAGATTTTATTGATAATTGCGATGAATATAGAACATCTTAAGCTTTTCGTGCGTATTGCTAGCACTGCGAATATCAGCCTTGCTGGGCGAGAGCTCAACATATCTCCTGCCGTAGCAAGTGCCCACATTGGCAAACTTGAAGACACCTTGGGTGTTCGGCTTATTCATCGTACGACACGAAAAGTATCGCTTACCGACGAAGGCAATCTATTTTTGCCCCACGCACAAGAAGTGCTAGATAGTATTGAAACGGCCCAAGCGGCGGTTGGTAGTGGAGCGCAGACCCCGCAAGGTACGTTGCGGGTAACCGCGCCAGCGTCGTTTGGTCGTATGCATTTAGTGCCTGCCATCAACGAATTTTTGGAACAATACCCAAAACTGAACATCGACTTCCGATTTAGCGATAGCATTTTAGATGTGGTAGAAGGCGGGTTTGATGTGGCGATTCGCGATGCAGAGCTAAAAGACTCGAATTTACATGCAAAGAAACTCGCCGATGACAAGCGTATTATCGTTGCTTCTAAAAGCTATATAGAAAAAAACGGCGCGCCACAAACGCCGGCCGATCTTAAAAATCATAAAATCGTAAATCTTACCGGCTTAGAAGTGTGGGACTTTAAGGGAAGCCACGGCACTATCTCTATTAAAACACCTAATCACCTGCGAATGGACAATGGAGAGGCCGTACGCGACGCCTGTATTCAGGGCTGCGGTTTAACACTAACCGCCACTTGGTGCAGCTACCCGTATCTAGAAAATGGCGAGCTTGTACAAGTATTACATGACTACCCGCTTGCCACCGACTGTGCCCTGTGGGCTGTTTACCCCACTAACCGTTTGCTTGCTCCAAAGGTACGCGCATTTATTGATTATCTGGCCGAACGCTTTAGTGGCACACCATACTGGGATGAAAAACTCAGTGGAATTGTAGCGTAGAACACGCCACCATTTTAATTGCGTTATTTCATGTATCTCGTCGGTTTTTAAAACAAAAATAGGAAATTTTTAATGTGTTCTTGCGTTTCTTTACTATGCTTGAAATAGCTAAAATTCTTACAAAGATGAAATTGTTAGCGATAGTAGAAACAACCATCAAACTGGGAAAAAAGATGATAAATAAGCCGTTCACTTTCATTGCGGCCGCAGTAAGTATACTGGTAGCGCAATGCGTTTCAGCAGATCAAGAAAAGCTGAAAGTTAGCGGGTTTGGTACCCTAGCATCTGCCACTGCCGATACGCGAATTTACCAGTTTCGCAACGACCGTTCACAAGCAGAATATGCAAAAAAAGACGGCTTTGCGTTTAAACCACTAAGTTTAATCGGCGTACAGCTCGATTACAGCGTTTCAGATGACCTAGATTTCGTAGGGCAATTTGTTTATCGAGAGCAAGATGAGCAGAACATAGACTCTATCACCCAAATGGCTTTTTTACGCTACGACATTACTCCATCCTGGCAGGTAAGAGCGGGAAGGCTAGCAGCAGATATCTTCCATTTCAGTGACACCAGAGACGTTTCCATTGCCTACCCTTGGGTAAAAGTCCCGACCGAAGTTTACGGTATTGTTCCAGCGCGAAGTTTTGATGGGGCTGATATTAGCTATTTAAGACGTTATCGCGATTTTAATCTCTCGGTAAAAGGTTTTTGGGGCGAAGGAGAAAGCGACTTTTCTAGCAATACCTTTGAGCCTATTACTTTTGAGAACCTGCGCTCTCTTGGGATTGAGTTAACGGCGTTTGATTGGAGTGTCGCGTTAAAACACACGCGAACTGAAGCTGAAAATGATAATTTTGACACCGCCTTTGTGGCAGAAAACGTAGCCCAATTGCAGCCGTTTTGGGGTGGCGCTGTCGATTTTTCAAATTCACTAACATTGCGCAACGCTACTATTCAATATACCTCACTTTATGCCAATCGCTATTTGGGTGACTGGGAGGTGTCTGGCGAGCTGTCTCATATTGACTCGGAGTCTGTAGCGCTAAGACCCTCTTTTAATGGCTTTCTAAATGTTAGTTATCTTTCTGGTGCGCACACCTTTTACGGCCTCTTTTCATTCGCAAAAACAGACACCTATTTCCTAAGCGAAGAGCAGCCTAATTTCCCTATCATCCCCGCTACTGCTGAACTAGCTATTTTTGTTGAAGAGGTGGCAAGCACACTGGCTCACAATCAACAAACCATATCGGTCGGCTGGCGCTGGGACTTACGCGAGAATTTAGCGTTCAAAGCCCAAGTCGAACGAACGGATATAGATGCACGGGGGACGGGTCTTAGAGCCAGAAATGGGCTCGTTGTTGATGATGAAGAAGGCGTAGCGCACACCCTCTTCCTCGCTTTAAGCTTTAGCTTTTAAGGGGGCATCATGAAAATTTTTAGCCGCTCCCCCTTGATCGTTACAGTAGTGCTTTTGTTTACTAGCTTTTCTTGTGCAGCACAGGTACCAGACACAATTGTGGTTGTTACTAATCAAAAGAATGACGTGCAGATATTAGATAAAAAAGGCTTAATTGACCTTTTTATGGGCAAGTATTCAGCGTTTCCTAACGGGAAGCAAGCAACCCCCATTGATGTTGAATTAGATGCAAAGCTAAAAGCTCAATTTTACCAAGCATTAGTTGGGTTACCGCTGGCCCGTGTTAACGCCTATTGGTCTAGATTAAAGTTTTCCGGGCGAGTGAAACCTCCTGCAGTTGAGCAGACACTAGATGATGTTAGACAGCGACTTGAAGCTGATGAGTCGGCCCTAGCCTATGTTTATGAGTCGTCTGTTACCGACAAAATGAAGGTAGTATATCGTTTTGATTAATGTTCAGGGTTTAGGCTTTCGTTTCGCACTTTTTTTGGTGATTGCTGCGATGCTAGTGGTGCTGACCACCGCAGAGTTTTTTTATCGCGCTACCTACGAACATGAAATTAGTGAAGCGAACCAAGATATCGAAGAGCTTTACCGAACTGTTGGTGCAACCGCATCGATAGCGGCTTTCTTAGAAGATGAAGACCTGGCTAAAGAGGCGATTAATGGTTTAGTTAAGAGTGATAAAATTTTAGCGGCGTCTATTAAAAGTGACGCCCTTTATTATCAATTCAACGTTACAGAAGCAATTAACTTAAATTCTGAGCCTCGGGTATTTTTAGTACGGCACCCGTTTATACCTGAAGAAACATTAGCGGAAGTAAACATATACCCAAACTTTGATCATATTATCCGCCAAGCTGAGACAATCAGTACCGACAATAGCTATTCGCTATACGTGGAAGCACTTGTCGTAGGTATTGTTGCGTTAATTATCGCCTACTACATCATAATTTTACCTATGCTCCGCGTTAGCCGCTCCTTGCACGAAATTACTCCCGGCACTACACAGCGCATTGCTGTGCCAGATTATCACGCCCGCAGTGAGATAGGCGTATTAGTTAATGATACCAACCAGCTGTTAAACAAAGTTGAAGAGCAGTTCTCTCAAGAGCGGCAGCTAAGAGAAGAAATCGAATTTTTGGAAAAACGCTTTAGGATGCTGTTTGAAAATGCTAAAACTGCAACCGTTTTAATGACGGAAAACGGGGTTATTGAGCTTAAAAACCAGGCATTCAATGACTTGGTAGAAAAGGTCGGTATTGGAATTAAGCAAGGCTATGGCGAACTACTCGAAGAATTATTTGAAAACGCGACGTTGATGAAAGCCTCACTCAAAGAGGCTTTTGCACGAAATGAATTCGCTACCGGCGAGTATAAACTTGTATCTGAATCTAGCGATAACATAACGTGGGTGCAATTAATCGCAAGCCCGCTGCTGACCGACGAAGGCGAGCGTTACTACCAGCTTACGTTAAATGACATTTCAAGCCGAAAACAAGAGCTTCAAAAGCTAGCGCTGCAAGCGGACTTCGATGCTTTAACTGGCATTTATAACCGAAATGGTGGTGAAAAGCTTATTGCTAAGTTGATGAGAAAAGAGCACCACTTTGCGTTAGCGCTTATAGACTTAAACGGGTTCAAAGCGGTTAATGACATTTACGGCCACGACGCTGGCGATGAAGTACTTATTTTCGTTGCTGAACAGTTGAAAGAAAATATACGCAAAAATGACGTAGCAATACGATGGGGTGGCGATGAGTTTGTTCTGTTACTTCAAGCAGAAGATGAAGCGTCAGTGCAAAAAGTCATAGAAAAGGTGAACAACGGGGTAAAGCAGCCCTTCTACTTTAATAATGACACCAAGCCTACCGTAATTTCTATGAGCGTGGGCGTTGCTTTCTACCCGCAAACAAGTAGTAACACCCATGCGCTCATAAAACTGGCGGATATTGCTATGTATAAAGCGAAACAAAATAAGATAGCGGCTCCAGAGGACTACCTTATCTTTGCTCATCCAGAAAAACCAAAAGCCGATTGATAATTAGCAACTTAGATATAAAGTGAACACGCTAGACAGATGGCGTTTAGCGTTAATACCTAACTAGCACCCTACTCTCAATGCTTTTTCGCGTTTTACTTTCTACCCCGTTTTCATTCATATCTAGCGCACTATGTGCTAAGTGAGGTACGCCTTTATTGTCGTATATGTTGAAAACTATGCCTTCATCCACCCGCATTTTAGATTTATAGAACCAGCGGTGCTGAGGGTTTTCAGCAACGCCTAAGATTTCCCCTTGACGGTCTGGGTAAATTAAAGCAATAGTCATCCAATCTTTAGGGTTTATCGAGTCGGGGCAAATGAAGCCTAAAGGCGATGACATTATCGTGTTTTCCACGGGTCGCCATATATTCACGAAGCCAAAATGCCCTTTGCTGTATTCCACTGCTTTCTGCTTGCCCACCAAGTCAATAAGGCGTTGTTTAATGCCCTTTTCGCTATAGTCGTTATGTACGTTTCGCGCAGGGCGACGAGAAGCACTTTCATCGTCTATGCGGATGGTGTGGTCAAACACCAAGATATCTTTGGCGTTAATTTGTGAGGCTAACATTGCTTCAATTTCTTTATTATAAGCTTGCTCATCTTTATTGCTAAACGGATAAGGAACCGGACCTAATTTCTCTAAAAAGGTTATACCGTGGGTTGAAAAATTTGGGCTTGTATTGCTGTTACGAAGATCATGGACCTCGATGCTAGTAGCAACGAGCTCAGGAGAAACCAAGTTCCCGTCTATTCCGTCTACATCAAATTCAAAGGCCTGAGTAAAAGGCTTCTTTACGTGGTAATTTACAGAAGCATTCATGTTGCTCACCCAAAAATATAGCTAGTGAGACGCTAAGCTTTCAACCGAAGTAGCGCCGATTAGGCGGCGAACTATACCTACGACATTACGCATGAAAAACCATTTATAGACTGAAGCAGTATTTAGATTTTGTTGATAATTACCGTTTTGCAAAGGTAGATTAAAAAGCCATAGGTTAAAACATTGAAAGCTTAAACCGAACGGATACAAAGAAAATCACGCTTTCCTATTATCAAAAATAACTAAATACTGACTCAACAAATAACGCATTTTTATATTTTTTAAAGTGCAATATTCTTCAATCATCAAAGTGATACACAGCACGTTAAATGTCTTAACGATAACTGTGACACAGTTAATTGGAGAAATTTATGTCTAATGCAAAAAGCTACGTAGAAACCACAGGTAATGCCAAAGTAACGGCTAATGCACTTAATCAAGCTCGCGCGCTTGCTCTCCCTACGCGTGATGAAATGTTGAAAAGAGCACCTTCTGTCCAACGCTTTTGGGACAGCAACCGCTTTTTGCTAGAACGCGCATGGCAGGAATGGGATGAGCAAAACGAACACCTAGCCGAATGGGTAAGCGAAAACTTGATCAGTGAACCGCTTCGCAATGCGGTTACATTAGCTTGGGAAGACCCGGCAAAAGAGCAAGCCGTGGCAAATTTGTGGGAAGAAGTTCTGCCTGGCGTGCATCAAGCTCAGCTATTTGATGTTGAAAAACTTCATTTACTGCGAGCATATTTAGACGGTGTAGCAAACGCAGGTATTCCTCTTCGCCCTCCTTATGGTATTGCGTTGAATCGCAACGGCGGCATGCTAGATGCGCGGTCGGAAGGATATTTAGCGGCACCAAGGTTCCAAGAGTTTTATAACCTGATTATGGATAAATACATGCGCCCTATTGCACGCATGTTGTTCCCTGAAGTAATGGGTTTTGACACCCAGACCTTCGGCTTTTCAATTCAGTATCAAGAAGGTATGGATACATCGCTTCGCCCGCATACCGATGCCTCTGCGGCGACGATGAACATAAACCTTAACGTGCCAGGGGAAACCTTTAAAGGTTCAGAAGTAGACTTCTTTAATCAGGAAACGGGTAAGGTGACGCGTACAGTGTTTGAACCTGGGGTTGCTATGCTACATCGAGGCAGTGTGCCGCACGCCGCACAGCCTATTACTGGCGGCAGCAGAACCAACATGGTGCTATGGCTATATGGCGACAATATGCAGATTCCACGTGGTGCAGCGCCAACATCCAAGGCCAAAGCCATAGCCCGTTGGGCGGTACCTAACACGCTAAAAGATGAACTTGCACCTTTTTAAAAGCAAAAAAGCCGAGTAGATTCAACTCGGCTCTCAGTATTAGCGCATACATAAATGCGCATTAATGCTTTGGGGTTTTAGGTTATTAAGTGCTCGGCATCTAATAGGCTACAGCTGTTCCACCATCTTGATGCTACAAAGCTTCAACCCAAGTTACACCAACATAGCGCCTACTCGCTAATCGTTTTACCTAACATACGTTTAAGCGTACCATCTTTATCAACAAGATGGTGCTTTAATGCGCCAGCAATGTGTAGCAATAAAGCGACAATCACGGTATAACCTAAGTAAAAGTGGATAGCTGCGCCCGCTTTTGAAAGCTCATAATTTATGGGTAGTGTTTTTTCTGGGTCATCAACACTAAAGTTAGGAGCAAATACCTCTACACCGAAAACAGATAGACCATGACCACCCAATACAGAAGCCATTAGCCCCGAAATTGGCATTAGAAGCGTTGATAAAATCAGTACCCAGTGCACGACGGTAGCAAGCTTGTGCTCTAAGGGTTTGTAGTTTGCCGCAGCGGATGGCCAGCCGTTTTTCATACGCCAAACCACGCGGGTTAACGCTACGAACAACAATAAAAAGCCTATGGCTTTATGCCAAGGATAAAGCGTATATACGCCATTTTCCACCATATAAATGCCCGTTGCGAGCATTCCAATAATGGTTAGTCCAACTAACCAATGTAAAAATACCGTTGTGGTAGCAAATTTCGTGTGACTATCGTACTGCATGCTTTCCTCACTTTAACAATATTTGTTAAGAACTACGTTTTCCGTAAAGCGTATCTCAACAAGCGCTGATTCCCCCACACATTGTGAGGGAAACGGTAAAAGTTAAAAAGCAATTTTTAGGCCGTTTATATAATAAAGTTCGCAAATACTAGAAAAGAGACGGCTATCCAACGTTTTATTCTTTTCTATCAAAAATAGAGTTGATGAGAGCTTATATTAATGCGAAGAAATGATAGCCTCCATTTCTTCGATAAGCTTAGTTAAGTGTGTGGGGTCATTCGCGAAAGGGTGAGGCTGAGCAAAAGTATTGTGATCGTTATCAAAATATTCACCAGAGACTTCAGCAAAGCGTTCAGAAAAAGCCGCATCTTTAAAGATTTGTGCACCTAACGTTAGATCCCCACCTGTGATGCCGTACGCGCTTTTAACCATCTTACTGCCAAGTAACGACTTAGGGTTTACCGACACCATTTTAGGGCCATGACCGCGGTACTTTTCGCCCAAAAACTGAGTCCACATGGTTATAGCCAGCTTACTTTGCGCGTACGCTGCCCCGTCAGCCAAGGTCGCCTCACCTTTTAATGCCAAAAAGTTAATGGGTGCTTGCGCAGCGGAAGAAACATTCACCACACGACTTTGCACATTCATTACATCAATAAGCGCTAGCGTAAGCATATAAGGCGCAATGGTATTTACCATAAAACGTGCATCTAGCCCTGCCGTTGTAATAGGGTTTTCCAGTGTAAAGACACCGGCGTTGTTGATTAACACATCTAAATGCTTATATTTTGCTTTCACCTGAACAGCAAGTTGCTTTACGTCATCAAACAATGAAAGGTCTGCTTGAACAGCGGCGAATCTACTTGCTGGGTATTGGGCCTCTAGCGCGCCTTTAATGTTGTCTAGCTTCGCTTTACTTCTGCCGTGAATAATAATGTTGTGACCTTCTTTACCCAACATTTTCACGGTTTCTAACCCTATTCCATCTGTCGCGCCCGTTATTAATACTGTTTTCATTGTCTTTTCTCTATCGCTTATACTGTGTTCGAAACATGGCGTGTTGCTCTTATACATCAACAGCCTTTTCGTTAGGTTACCAATCAAGCTTCCCTGCGATAATAGTGACTTTAGTTAAAGCAGCTTCAATCAAATCTATATAATACTTGCTTTCAATTGCACCGTTTTCAACATGCTTATATCGCCAACAGATTATTTATAAAAAACCATCTAGCCAGCGCGCTAAATAACACTTAGACTGCGGGGACAAAAATAAAAACGACAGGTATTACGCCCTCTATTGGTAGCGGCGTTCGCCATTGTTTGGGTGCTGAGCAATTAAAAGTCATTACCATGTTTAACCTGGTGGAACTGGCTTAATAAGCACGCAAATAATGAGGTACTTTTCAATTTAGTAACAAGGGTTCTCAATTTAATGTCACAACAAAAAGTAGGTTTAGTGGGCTGGCGCGGTATGGTTGGCTCAGTATTAATGCAGCGCATGCAAGAAGAGCAAGATTTCGCGCACATTGAGCCCACCTTTTTCACTACCTC